>Ga0268257_1000030_pt1 | contig 463831 bp, 440 predicted proteins | sample AgamicAtPrz_FD_200249 | JGI IMG/M metagenome (GOLD analysis project Ga0268257, IMG submission 200249) | Agave microbial communities from Guanajuato, Mexico - At.P.rz (v2) (version 3) | ecosystem: Host-associated > Plants > Phyllosphere > Phylloplane/Leaf | place: Guanajuato, Mexico | collected... | reverse complement strand
AATTCTCTTAATGATCTTCTTCCTGGTTCGTCACCAGCAAGCTAGGTCGGCTATATTACTCTTAATCTCTTAAAAGTCAACAGGTAATTTCGATATTTTTAAAACTTAATCTCAAAACCAACTTCTCATCAAATTCATCACTTAAAGCAACCAACTTAATTCCAAGTAACTGTTTTTCAACAAGTTCTTATCTGCATCACCGCCGATGGATGTGCATTATAGACCATTAAATTACGTTGGCAACCCCTTTTTTAATATTAGTGCAACGACAGTTCGCTTTTTAATCAAAAATACTAAAAATAATCATTTTTTATATAAACATGGCTGTAAAAGCATCAATTTATCTAAAATTTTCTCGTCTTGATTCTTTTCCTGCCACCTAAGGGGGCGACAATCAATATATTCACAATATCCACCCTCACCTTGCAGACATTGTTCATTCCAACTTAATTGGTATTGAAAGCTTCCTACATATCCAGCAGCTAACCCAAACTTATAGTCACCACGGCTTTGTGCATAAAGTTCAAAAATAATTTTTCCATTTTTCTTACACTGCCAAGAAAATTCTCTGGGTAAATACATCTCTTTACCGTTCGGTGTTCTAACTTTTGGATAAACGCGATGGATATGTAAATTTACATCTTCAGTAAAGCTCTCAACAGGCTTCCCAAACTCTTGAATATCTAATCTTGAACATAAGATGATATTCCACTGATTTCTTATTTGTGAAAATGTAAGCTGAGTCGTTTCATTTAAATTAATAATTTGGCATGTATAGAAACATAAAGATAAGAACGGTAAATGCAAAGCTCTTGCGTGTTTAAACCGCCCCAACCCTTCAACTTGATACTTTTGCCCTTTATAAAAAACTTCACCTTCACATAAACATAGTGTTGACCAATAATCTGAAACACCCCACTGCAATGCAGAGTTATTAGAGATATTTTCTGAAATATGAATAGTAAGATCGCAACCCATTTCCAAGTCTAATCTCTGAAGATGGATCTTTGGGATTTTCCACTCAATCAAGTCTGTTTTATCAAACTTGTATTGTTCTGAGTCAAACTCGCACTGCCGCCGAATAGAATAAGTTTTTAAATGTCCCACACTATGTTGGCTATTACTTACAAGCACAGTTGCAGTATCAATTGCCGAAGTTGTAATGGTGTGAGCGTTATAACAAAGGGGAATTCGTGGCTGTCCAACTAGACTAATGTAATTAAAATAACGCAGTGGAGCAGGTAAATTTGGAAGGATTAAACCTTGATAAACTATTTTAAAAAAACCGCGAGAAGGCTGATATACAACCCCCTCTTTAGCATTCAGGCCCAGCTGCTGTAATTGATTAATTTGACTTATCAACTTAGGCATACTGAACCTCTTCTATTTTATGTTTTTATTGTTTCGTTACTCTTGCGTGCAAATAGTGTCGTAACAAAACCAGAAAGAGCATAGAGAATTGAAACAGTCAAAATGCCCATTGGAATATTATAAGTGATTGCTGCAAAAATCAGTACTACTGGCAACATAACTACAAAGGGAACACGTTTACGGTCCATTTGTTTGAAAGAGTAATATTTAATATTGGAAATCATGAGTAACCCCACAACAACCATAATCACAGCATTAATGGATTTAATCGCAATATCACGTAAATCAAAAATGAAAGGATAATCGCGAGCAACCCAAACAAGGGAAATAATAATAATGGCAGCGAGTGGACTTGCAATCCCAATAAAATAGCGCTTATCAACAACACCAATTTGTACATTGAAACGTGCTAAACGGAAAGCTGCACATGCTGTATAAACAAAACAACATGCTAACCCAATACGGCCTAAATCATGCAAACTCCAGCTATACATCAGCATTGCCGGAGCCACACCAAAAGCTAATAAATCAGAAAGGGAATCATATTGCTCACCAAAAGCACTTTGTGCACCAATCGCGCGAGCAACTCGACCATCTAGACCATCTAGAAGCGCTGCTATAAAAATGGCATAAATAGCTTGGGTAAAATCCCCATTCATACTTGCAATGATGGAATAGAAACCAGACAACAAAGCGGCTGTCGTAATTAAGTTAGGCCAAAGATAAATACCTCGGCGCTTCACTTTTTGTCCTTCCGGATTATCCTCTTCTTCAACCACTTCGAATGTAATCCCATCAAATGAATGTTCATTATGAGTTAAATCTTGCTCTGGTTTAGGCGCATTTGTCATTATTTTCTATTCCAAACATGTGCATTGATTTAAGTTAACTGTTACTCACCTACTAACCAGCGAACAGCAGCGTGACCACCAGTTTCTTGCATGCGTAGATGTGGGAATAACCATTGTAGAGCCTGGTCGGCTTGTTCTGAGAACTGCCAAGGTGGGTTAATTACTAATAGACCACAACCATTCAAGCCTACAGGTGTATCATCTGGCCATACACAAATTTCGCAGACTAACTGACGGCGAATTCCTGTTTTAAACATTTTCTTTTCAAAACGTTCAATCATCGCTCGGTCTTTAATTGGATACCAAACTGCAAAAACGCCTGTTGGCCATTTCTTATGAGCTTGTTGTAACAGTTCAACTAATTGCGGAAAATCTTTACGTTCTAATTCGTAAGGCGGGTCAATCATGACCAAACCACGTTTTTCTTTTGGCGGAATTACGCCGAGCAACCCTTCATAGGCATCACGTTCATGTAAACCTGCACGTTTATCATAAATGTTGTGTCGCAATTGTTGAAAGACATCGCGTTGCATTTCAAAAATTGTTGCCTTATCAATTTCACGCATGCCTTGCAAAGCAAACCATGGTGAGCCTGGATAACTACCTTTGCCTTCTTCAGAGCGTAACTGTTCTACCAACTTCAAATATTGCTGGATTGCTTCAGGTGCCTGACGCTTTTCCATTTCAGATATTTGAACTAGACGGTGAATGCCTGTAAGAAACTCTCCAGACTTTTGTGCAGGCGCCAGAGATAAATCATATTTTCCTGCACCTCCATGCGTATCGATATAACGATAAGGTTTATCTTTAGCATTTAAACGGTTGAGAAGCTGTAGCAAAAGCACATGCTTCATAACATCTGCAAAGTTGCCCGCATGGAAATGGTGACGGTAATTCATGTTGACTTTAATTCCTCAATTCAACAAATAGTTTAACATGAAAAAAATATTCTTTCGTAAGGTTGTGATCATCTAAAATAGAGTGGCTTGATATTTTTACGATCTACTCGAGGTTATATGCTCTCTCACCCGCTTCCGGACTCATGGGATCTGGATCAAATTCTAGATGATTTAAATACGCATGGCTTTGCGATTATTAATCAAGCCTATTCGGATCAATATCGCGCTCAAGTCGCTAACGAGTGTAGCCATCATATTGATGAGTTTAGAGAAGCTAGCATTCAAAACGGTGTAATGAGTAATATCCGTAGTGATCATATTCTCTGGATTAATGATCAACTTCCTATTGCTCAGCAACATATTGAAACCTTAACTTCTTTTTCACAAAATCTAAATCAAGCATTCTATTTAGGAATTAAAGAAGTGGAAGCTCATTTCGCCCGTTATAGTTTGGGTGAGTTTTATGCTTTACACCGAGATAATCCTCAACAAAAAAATGATCGTATTATCTCAACCGTTTATTATTTACATCCAGAATGGCAAGAAGATTGGGGTGGTCAATTACGACTGCAAGATAAAAATGAGAAGTGGCATATCGTTAATCCAGAGCCAAATCGACTTGTAATATTTCAAAGCAATTTATTACATGAAGTATTAACTTCAAAACAACAAAGACTCTCTATCACAGCTTGGCTTCGTAGTGGAAATTCGATTTGGGTTTAATGGTTACTCTTTAAATTTGGTAAATGAACCCGATATAAAAGCTATTGATTAAAGAAGGTAATGGCGTATGTCTATTGAAAGTAAAACAATTGTGAACCGAATTGGTGAAACAGACCAACTTTATTTGACTGAAAATACGCCTGAACTTGCTTTGGAGCGTGCCGAGTTACGCATGCAACTTGTCGTATTAAGTCGTGTTCGCCAAGAACAACTTCATTTTTTACAAGAAGCGATTGTTTTGCTTGAACAAGCTCGTATGGAATATGAAGAAATGCCTTTGAGCTTATATCTTAATTTGTCTCTGCACTTGGCCAAAGCGTATATGCTTTATTTTGAACTAAATAAAGAAAAACGTTTTGCGTTGATTACTCAACAAATTTTGAAGCCATTAGCACATCATGAACATGCTGATATTTATTTCTTCTTGGCGTATGCGTCAGCTGCTCGACAAGAGTCGGCATTGACACGCCATTGGTTAACTAAATATTTATCAACAAGCACGTGTGATCTTGAATTGCTTCATAGCCAACCTGTATTTGACCTTGTCCGTCATGAGCCATGGTATAAAGATAAATTAAAAGTAAAGACACATTAAACAGTTAATGTAATTAGGCCTGTTTTATATAGTGAATATAAAACAAGCCTTTGTTTTATTCGTTTATTTTTTCACACTATCTTCATGTAGTTGTTCATTAAGTTCATCAACCACTACAATCCATTCATCATCTTTTTCCCAATGGCTCTTTAAAAAATCGCTTTGACCTTTTGACCAAAACGAGGCTTCATGTAATTTCTGTTCAGCAGGCAATTGATGTGTTTTGATAAAGTTTTCGATACTTGCTTCATCTGAATCTAAACCCAGCTGATCAAATAAAAGCTCTAAAGTAGGTTGCTGCTCAAACATTGTTATTCTCCTATAACTTGTTTTAAATCATCTATTAACTAATCTAACAATAAAACCTTTTTATATGCATGATAATGTTTATATTTTCTTGTTGTTTTTTGTGTTTTGTTTCAAATGATTAAATATAAAAAAGCACTCTAAGAAGAGTGCTTTTTTTAACTTATCAAAAAGATAAATTATTTCAACATGTCAGCAATTGCTGCACGTTCTTCTTCAAGCTCATTTAACGTAAAGTTAATACGTTCACGGCTGAATTCATCAATTTCTAAACCTTGAACGATTTTATATTCACCGTTTTCAGTTGTTACAGGGAAACCGAACATAACGCCTTCTGGAATACCATAAGAACCGTCAGATGGAATACCCATAGTTACCCATTTGCCGTTTGTGCCAAGTGCCCAGTCACGCATATGGTCAATTGCAGCGTTAGCAGCAGAAGCAGCAGAAGACAAACCACGCGCTTCGATAATCGCAGCACCACGTTTACCAACAGTTGGAAGGAACACATCTTTGTTCCATGCCGCATCGTTGATTTTGTCTTTTAAGCTTTCGCCATTTGCAGTTGCAAAACGGTAGTCAGCATACATTGTTGGAGAGTGGTTGCCCCAAACTGTTAAGTGTTCGATATCAGCAACTGCAACACCAGCTTTTTGAGCAACTTGAGTCAACGCACGGTTGTGGTCAAGACGCAACATAGCAGTAAAGTTTTTCGCTGGAAGGTCTGGAGCAGAGTTCATAGCGATGTAAGCGTTAGTGTTTGCAGGGTTACCTACAACTAATACTTTAACGTCACGACTAGCAACTTCGTTTAATGCTTGACCTTGACCGATGAAAATTTCACCGTTAACTTTTAACAAGTCAGCACGTTCCATACCAGGACCACGTGGACGAGAACCTACCAATAAAGCGTAGTCAGCATCTTTAAATGCAACTTTCGGATCATCAGTCCCGATCATACCAGCCAATAAAGGGAAAGCACAGTCATCAAGTTCCATCATTACGCCTTTAAGCGCTTGTTGAGCTTTTTCAACTGGAACTTCAAGCAATTGTAAAATAACAGGTTGATCTTTACCTAACATTTCACCGCTTGCGATACGGAATAATAAGCTGTAACCAATTTGACCTGCAGCGCCAGTCACGGCAACACGAACGGGTTGCTTCATGTAATTGTCTCCAATGAGTGTCCTTAATCGGGCTAAATAGGAATTCCATCTAACCAAATCATCATAAACGGCAAAGATTGTACTCTAAAGATGTGGCAGATGCATGTAAAAGCGACTCATTTTCACCAAAAGTCTGATAGAAAATACAAATTAATCTTTACAAATAGATTCAATGTATGGTCAGCATTTTTTCACGAAATGATAGTTACCTTTAGTAACTACCTTTAATCGTAATTTCACCAGGGCAATTCGATACCACATGATTTGCACATTGTTTATATTGGCCTTTTACCGTGTAACACACCTTCACTTCCGTTAAAACAACATCTGAACGTGATAACTGACAAGTCAAACGAATACCATTTTGAGGTAAGCTCGGATTAAGACGAGTAAATTGCTGTTTTAAGGCCGACTGTTGAATTTCAACATTTGTCGAACTGGTAAGGCTAGCTGGAATTTTTAAACGTTCAGCAAAGTTAATGACTGTCCGGAAATATTGACTTGCATTCATAGGAACGCATCCCCCTACACTTTTCCAAAGCTGTACACGCGCATTATTGTCAGGCATGACCCGAGCTACGACTTTGGCTTGCAATGGGGAAAGAGCAGCCGAACTTTCTGTTGTACAATCAGTCTGATTTGTTTCTGGCATAAGGCCCGTAATTGTCAGTGAATATCCTTCAAGACATTTACGTTGTTTTTGTTTAGAGGGATCTAACGCACATGCGGCAGGTGTCATTTGTACGTGCATAACATATCCCTGTAAATTAACAGGTTCGGCATGCAAAACGGAACTCATCAATCCTACCCCTGCACAGATAAGCCACCATGCAAGTTGCAAAATTGAACGAAGTTCCAAATATCTATATTTCATTTAATTAAAACTTGAATATGCCAATTAAAAGAAGATCCATCATCAACCACCTAAACTTAAGGCGATGTACGCATTGGAATGACTTTCATACGTTGTGATAATGATTGAGCCCCTTGCCCCAATATCACCCCATAATGTGTTGCATTCGTCATAACATGCTTGACATAGTCTCTGGTTTCTAACAATGGAATTGTCTCTGTATATTGGTCAGCCGAAATTGATTGAAAGTCCGGTTGCCAACGTCTTGCCCGATTAGGTCCAGCATTATAACCTGCCGTTGCCAAAACTGGATTATTGCTTAATTGTCCCTGAATCATCGACAGATAAAATGTACCATAACGAATGTTGGTATTCATTTCATTTAATGCCGCAGGATTATAGGTTTCGCCCATTTGACGTGCAATCAACTTTGCCGTATCGGGCATAATTTGCATAAGTCCACCCGCTCCAACGTGAGAGCGTGCAGAAGTAACAAATCGGCTTTCTTGTCGCATTAAACCATAAGCCCACGCTGGATCAATTCCTGCATTGTAACTATGACTTACGACATTAGTCTTATGGGGGGTCACATAACGATACGTATCATTATGTTTATTTGTTGTACGATCTGCTGCGTAAATTGCACGGTCATACCATCCCATATCATGAGCACGCTTTGCAGCAGCTAACAACACACCATCATCATGTTGAAGATAAGCTTGTCGAACGGCCCAGTTCCATTCTCGATTGGTATAAGTTGGATTTGCATTAATACGTCTTAAAGTAAAAGCACGATTAAAGTGAACATTCTGGTCTAAACGTCTTAAATCACTTGCTGTTGGTTGATCATCATAAGGTTGGTGATTATAACGTTCACCCAAACGATCTTTAGCTAAAAGGTTGTGATAGTCATCGCCACTTTCAGCTAACTTCTTATAAATACGTTGCGCTGTATTTTTTGAATTACTGTCATTGCGCTGCTCTGTTGCACGAGCAAGCCAATATTGCCAGCGATCTTCTTGTTTTTGCGTCACGCTCATAGCATCAATGGCACGAATTAAACTTTCCCACGCACCAAATCGAATTGCCTGACGCGCATAAATTTCAGCTTCTTCAGGGCTTAAAGGATAACCGTAACTTGCATCAAAATATTGAAGAACTTCACGATTGAAATTATTTTTCATGACCGTGGTGCCACCAATATAAGCCACCGTTCTATATAAATACTTTTGTATATTCTCTGGTGTACCCTGAGCGACACGTTGGACGTTCGAAAAAGCGTTAGGTAAGTCATTATTAGCTAAACGACCTAATGCAAAAATTAAATAAGCATAGTCTGTATCATTTGTTTTAGGCGCACTCCACAAATAATTGAGTGGATTAGCCTGAATTTGATTAAGCTGAGCCAAGGACAGATTCATACCTAAAGTCTGCGCCGTAGCAAGGGCCTGCCCTGTTAAACCAGAACGTAACTGCACCCAAAGGCGCTGTTGCTTATCTTGCTGACTCATTAATGGGCTAGATAACATCAAGCGTCCTAGACCCACACAAGATTCAGGTTGCGATTCGGTGGCTAACCATACATCTTTATATTCAGCGAAAACTAATGCATCACCGGTTTTGGCTCTCACCTGTGCCAATGCACAGTTTTCGGCCTGATCTGGATTGGTGACATAAGATAGTAAAGGTTGTGCAGATGCGAAGTCAGCTTGTTTAACTTTTTCTTCAACATAATCGGCTGCTAATTTCTCAGCCATTGCTGATTGAGGATAACGTTGAGCAAAACTTACAATCGAAGCTGAAGGTTGAAAGCCAAGATTGGTATTAAGTTTCCAATATTCTGGATAGTACCCCAATACATCATTTTGCATAGCAAGCTGATATTGGTCTAATAAAGCGGTATTGCCACTATTTGCAGCATTTAACGCATCATTGAACTGCTCTTCGGCAGCATAGGTAAATGAACAACCAAGTAAACACATAGCTCCTAACCAGCTACGATGCATATATTTATTTTTCATTACACGACTATGGATTGATGAGCTCTTTCTACTTGGTCTCATAAATGTGTTAAACCCTGACTATTCACCTTCAAAGCATAGTTTAATTAGTCTTCGTGCTTTCTTTTGTTGTGTTATGTAACTCTATGATTCAACATCATTAAAATTCACATAATTTACTTAAAAAAAACGGTGTCACGTTCTAAAGGTTTACTGTTATCGGTTCGGTCCAAATACTGCTATAATGAATGGTTTGACCCATTTTGGGCAAATTTATTCTTTTTTAGATCGATCTGTTAGGAGCCTGCATGACGGTTCAAACCTTCATTCCGAATGGTGCCAAAGCTGCCTCAGAAAACACTGTTACCCAGCCAACGCACACCACTGATGTTTCAATAAAAAAACTTTATATTGAAACTCAAGGGTGTCAGATGAATGAGTATGACAGTCACCGTATGGCAGACCTTTTAGGGGACTCTCACGGTTACATTTTAACGAGTAACCCTAATGAAGCAGACATCCTGCTTATGAATACGTGTTCTATCCGTGAAAAAGCACAGGAAAAAGTATTTAGTGAATTAGGGCGCTGGCGTAAACTAAAAGACAAGAATCCTGATCTTGTGATTGGTGTCGGTGGATGTGTTGCCTCTCAAGAAGGCGACAATATTCAAAAACGTGCGCCTTATGTAGACATGATTTTTGGCCCTCAAACATTACACCGTTTACCACAAATGCTTGATCAACATAATGCTCAAGTAGAAAAACCTAAAAAAGACAAAATCAAACTCGTTGATATTTCTTTCCCAGATATTGAAAAGTTCGACTTTTTACCAGAACCACGCGTAGAAGGCTTTAAAGCATTTGTTTCTATCATGGAAGGCTGTTCTAAATACTGCTCTTTCTGTGTAGTTCCATATACTCGTGGTGAAGAAGTTTCTCGACCTTTAGACGATGTACTTGCAGAAATTGCAGGCCTTGCTGAAAAAGGTGTCCGTGAAATTTCACTTCTTGGTCAAAATGTAAATGGTTACCGTGGTGAAACCTTCGAAGGTGGCATCTGTACCTTCCCTGAATTGTTACGACTCGTTGCAGAAATTCCGGGTATTGGACGCTTACGTTATACAACATCGCACCCACTTGAGTTCTCTGATGAGCTAATTCAGTGTTATGAAGATTTACCTCAAATGGTGTCACATTTACACTTGCCTGTTCAAAGTGGTTCGAATGATGTTTTACAGGCAATGAAGCGAAATCACACGATTGATGTTTATATCGATAAAATTGCGAAGCTACGTAAAATTCGTCCAGACATGCATTTATCAAGCGATTTTATTATTGGCTTCCCTGGCGAAACTGATGAAAATTTTGCAGAAACATTGCAATTTATCAAAGATTTAGACTTCGACCATTCTTATAGTTTTGTTTATTCGAAACGCCCAGGTACACCAGCATCGGACTTGCCAGACACCACACCTGAGCAAGTTAAAAAAGAGCGTTTAGCTCAAGTTCAGAAAGTCATTAAACAGTCTAGTATTGGAAAAACAGATGCCATGTTAGGTAAAATTGAACGTGTACTTATTGAAAAAGTATCTGATCAAGACCCTAATATTTTAATTGGTACTGCTGACAATACACGTCTAGTCACTTTCGTTGGTGATGCAACTTGGGTTGGTCGTTTTGCAGAGATCGAGATTACTGAAATTAAAACTTTAAATTTTGTTTACGGTGAGCTCTTGAATCTTGAACCTGACGTGGCGTAATGTAGAGGTATTCTAAAGTCTACTGAAAGGTTTTCTCTTGACTGCAGCGATTCGACGTACCGTAACATTTCCTGAAATTTCAATGGAACGTTTAAAGAGCATTCTAGGTGCCTATAATGGGCACCTGAAGCAAATTGAACAGCGTTTAGATGTCAAAATTACTCATCGTGGAGATGTTTTTCACATAGATGGTGAAATAGATGCTGTTGGGAGAGCCGAAGCATTATTGCAACGACTCTACGAAGAGTCTGAGGTATCCCAGCAAATCAGTGCTGATCTATTACATCTCCTCATTCAATCGTCACAAACTGAACGCAATTTCGAGTTGGTTGGTGACGAAATGGATGAACACGATGCGCCGCTTGATGTCTATTTCCAGACCCGAAAAGGCCGCATTAATCCACGTGGTGCCAATCAAAAACGTTATGTACAACGTATTTTACAAAGTGATATTTCTTTTGGTGTAGGCCCTGCTGGTACAGGTAAAACCTATTTAGCAGTTGCTGCCGCCGTAGACATGCTAGAACGTAACGAAATCCAACGGATTTTACTTGTACGTCCTGCTGTAGAAGCTGGAGAAAAGCTGGGTTTCTTACCCGGTGATTTAACCCAAAAAATTGACCCCTATTTACGTCCTCTTTACGATGCCCTTTACGAAATGCTTGGCTTTGAAAAAGTTGCCAAGCTAATTGAGCGTCAAGTCATTGAGGTTGCGCCTCTTGCATATATGCGTGGTCGTACACTTAACCATTCATTTGTCATTTTGGATGAAGCTCAGAACACAACACCAGAACAGATGAAAATGTTCTTGACCCGTTTAGGTTTTGGCTCTCGTGCAGTGATTACAGGTGACATTACTCAAGTAGATTTACCTCGAGGTCAACAATCTGGTTTGGCACACGCACTTCGCGTACTCGAAAATATTACAGAAATTCATATTACCCGTTTCCATTCCCGTGACGTTGTACGTCACCAACTGGTTCAAAAAATCGTTGAAGCGTATGAAGGATGGGATGGTGAACAACAGCGTCTTAATGCTGAAGCACGTGCTGAACGCAAAGCACGTCAAGAGGCATTAGTTGCTGAAAACGATACAGCAGCAGACTTGCAACATCAGGATGCTTAAGGATTTATTTTGAAAATCAGTTTAAGTTTACAACAAGACTTTCAATCACCTGAGTTAGAGCTCAAACGAGCTCAACTCAAAAAAATTATTGAGACAACTTTACGCCACGTGGGCTATAAAGAAGATTGCGAAATTGGCGTTGCTTGTGTCGATTTAGCAGAAAGCCAACAACTTAATCTGCAATATAGAGAGAAAGATAAACCAACCAATGTTTTATCATTTCCAAGTGATATTCCTGAAGAAGTTTTACCAATGCTAGATGCCCTACCTCTAGGTGATTTAGTTATTTGTATTCCAGTGGTATTACAAGAAGCATTAGAACAGAAAAAAACTGCCCAAAATCATTTTGCACATCTATTAGTACATGGTGTTTTACATTTGCTTGGCTATGACCATGAAACCAGTGATGAAGATGCAGAGGAAATGGAAGGGATTGAAGTCGAAATTCTAGCAAAGCTGAATATCGAAAATCCTTACCAAGAACAGATCTAATCATTCTTAATTAGAAGAAAAACATAATCCGTCTTCAGATAGTTTTTTCTGATTAACTAAAATCAATGTGGATAAGCTAAAACTTATCCACATTTTTTATTAATGTACTTCAAATTCTGCTTGAGCTGGATCGAAACGCCACGTACGTACAATACGTAATTCAGAAATATCTTTCATATTGATATCGAAATGCCCAAATGGCGCGCCGCGACGTACTGAAGACTTAGCTGCTTCATCTAATATTGAGTGCCCTGAGCTTTCAAGTAATCGAATTGCACGTATTCCGCCTTGGGCATTCAAAATCACCATTAAACGGACTTCGCCTCTTAGCTGTTGTTGTTTGGCTTCTTCTGGATAATAGCGATTACCATACAACTCTACTTTTTCACGGAACTTATCTAAATAAGCAGCCGAAGCATCTTTTTTCGCTTGAATTCCATCTACTGTTTTGATTTTTTGTTGCCGACTGAAATCTTGTCTACGTTGTAAATATTGTGCTTCAAGACTCGCAACCATCGCAGCTTTTGCCTGAAATTGACTTTGTAATTGTTCTAGTTCTTTTTTCCTTTGACTCGCATCAGCTTGTTTTTGCCAACTCAAAACGGTCATTAAGACTTTTTCTTCAAATTTAAGCTCTCTTTGCTGCTGAACTTTTTGTAAACTTTCTAACTCTGCATTTCCAGTTGAAGCATCTTTAGGCATCGGATTTGGAGTATCACTAGAGGTCCGATGGGCTTCACGAAATGTGCCCGAACCCTGCTGGTCCGCTTGTGCTAAAAAATCTGCCTGCTGAACTGGCTCATTGCTTGATCGAATTGAAATTGCAATTTCTTTAGTAGATTGCTCTGACGGGCTAGGCATGGCAAAGTGGATGAGCAATACAAAAACATGCAGCAAGATTGCCAATATTGTTGCAGCAATAAAGACTCGGTCTTGCCACCAATGGTAAAAAGGCTCTATGGATAGACTTCTTTTGTTCAACATAATCTTAAAAGCATATAAATGCCTTATCCCCACGGTTTAATACCGAATAAAATATAAACTGATATTCAAATCTGGATAAAAGTGTGATTCACTTCAAATATAGAGTTTTATCCATTTTCATTTTGTCAAAATGTATCAATTAAATTTGTTACACTGCAATATCAAAACTCGTTTTTTATCATAATAAAGATTGTGTTGGTTCTTAAGTAAATTATCTTCTGGAAGTTCTTTTATGCAAACGCTATTTTCCTCATTAGTCAGACGCCTTAAAAAGGTCTACCAAAAAGCAGAAGCATTCATTGAAGAAGAAAGAGATTTTACGTTATCACAAACCTTTCTGAATGCAACTTTACAACGTTATGTTACCAATAATGTTGAATTTCTAGATGACCTCCACGCTGATCTTTATCATGACTGGTTAAGGTTATATGCAACCATGCATGTAAAAGGCCTAGAGACGACACTATCTGTTGATTTAAAATTGATTCAGATGGAATTTAATCAAGAACAACAGCTTTTAGTTTTTGAACAAATTAGTAATACACAAATTATTGAAGCGAAATATAAAAACTTTTGGCAGCAGATTGCCGTAAAAGCTGCGGTTTTTTACTACCATAAAATTTTGAAAAAAGATCCTTTAGGAATGATTCTGGAACGTTTTAATGTAGCAGAGGAACGTGATGAACTGATATTCCTCGATCTCAATCGCTGGTTTGGTAAAAAGGCCAGTATTATCGAGACATTAAGTAAAGTGCATGTAAATTACGCACGAGTTCGTGAGGCTGAGTTAGTCGTATTTGGAAATGTAAATTTAGCTGCGTTACTTTACCGTGATCAGGACGATGATTTTGAAGATGAATTAGAAGATTCTGAAATCACACCAATCCAGCAAAAAGATGTATAGCGCTGTGATGAATAAAAATGAATTGACAGCCAAAAAACACAAATAGATTACACATTTAGCATAAATCCTGATTTTTTCTCCATGATCAACAGGCATAATATGTTTAAGTTATAGATGCATCAGCACTGACTTTTCAGTCTGTACAAGGATATTTACTTATGGCAACAAAATTTCTGAAATCGTTTGGCATCGCAACAGGTATTTCAACAACTTTGCTTTTTGCAGGCTTCTCAAGCCATGCACTTGCCATGAGCCCATTTCAGGCAAATTATCAGTTCACTTATAATAATAAAGGTATGGGTTCAGCTACACGTACCTTAAGCCAGCAAGGTAATAATTGGACTTATAATTTCACGGCAAAAGCAGGTGGAATTGCTTCTGCAAGTGAAACAAGTAAATTTAGTTTTGCTAATGGTAAAATTGGATCTCAAAGTTTTAGCCGTACTAGCAAAATTTTGATTCATAACAACACTATGAATATTAACTTTAACCCAAACAGCAAAACTATTTCTACCAAGAAAGACGATAAAGCTCGTTCATTTGCTTGGCAGGCCGGTGTACTTGATGAGTTAAATGCAGAATTACAAGTTCGTGAAGATTTAAAAAATGGTTCACTTAAAACTTCATACCCTCTTGCCGATGCAAAAGAAGTTGAAAATCGTCGTTTTGTAAAACAAGGCAATGAGAAAATTAAAACTTCTTATGGCACATTTGATACCGTAAAAGTTGTTTTAGAACATGGTAAACCAGACCGTAATACTATTTTCTGGCTAGCACCTAAATTGGACTACTTACCAGTTAAAGTCAGCCATGTTGATGGTAAAACTTCTTACGGCCTGTTATTAACAAGTTATACAGGTAAAACGAATTAAAGCTTGCATTTTTTCGGATGCTTTTTAAAATACGCATTTGCTTTAAAAGCATCCGTCTAGAGGATTCTCCCGTGCACGCACTAGAACAGAAAATCTTAACAGAAGGTATCGTTCTATCTGATCAAGTCTTGAAAGTCGACGCTTTCTTAAACCACCAAATTGATCCTGTATTAATGCAGCAGATTGGTAAAGAATTTGCCGCTCGCTTTAAAGATGCAGGGATTACCAAGATTATTACCATTGAAGCATCAGGTATTGCACCTGCAATCATGGCAGGTTTGGAACTTGGTGTACCTGTAATTTTCGCTCGTAAATATCAGTCATTGACGTTAAAAGATGACTTATATCGCTCTAAAGTATTTAGTTTTACTAAACAAACTGAAAGCACGATTGCGATTTCAAACAAACACCTTCATTCAACTGATAAAGCATTAGTTATTGATGACTTCTTGGCGAATGGCCAAGCAGCATTAGGACTAATTGATTTAATTCACCAAGCAAATGCAGAAGTTGTGGGTGTTGGTATTGTGATTGAAAAATCATTCCAACCGGGCCGTGATTTATTGCTTGAAAAAGGCTACCGAGTTGAATCATTAGCACGTGTTCTTTCTCTTACAGATGGTAAAGTTACTTTTGTAAAAGAATAAATTGTACAAATAAAAAAGAGCGGATATCCGCTCTTTTTTTGGCTGTTTAAAGAGAAACTACAAGCTTTTTAACAACTTCACCCAAACGCTTACCTTGAGCTTCACACAAAATCTTTTCATCCTGACTTAAGCTCTGGTCATGGCGGGGTCCGCTTACATGACTTGCCCCATACGGTGTTCCACCTGTTTTAGTGTTAGATAAAGCTGGAATTGCATTTGGTAATCCCAGAATCATCATCCCGTGATGAAATAATGGCGGTAACATCGTGAGTAAAGTACTCTCCTGCCCACCATGCATTGATCCAGAAGAAGTAAAAACACAAGCAGGTTTATTATGTAATGCCCCATTGAGCCAAAGACTCGTCGTTTGATCCCAAAAATATTTCATTTCACTTGCCATATTGCCGAAGCGAGTTGGGGAACCTAACGCCAGACCCGCACAATTCGCTAGATCATCTAACGTACAGTAGATATCGCCTTCTGCCGGAATACTTGGTTCAGCTACCGTGACGACCGGAGCAATATTTGGCACTGTCCGAATTTTCACTGACATACCCGCAGACTCAACACCATTGGCAATTAAATGCGCCATTTCTTTAGTAGAACCATATTTACTGTAATAGAGTACAAGAATGTAAGGTTGCATCGGTTTCATAAATTTTGTTAAAAAGAACACTATACGGTATTTTTTATTTTTTTGGCGAAACCAATTTTATGAAATTCTAGAGGTGATTAATTGTTTAGCGTTAAAGGCAACACGAGCAAATTTCTCAAATTCGTTGAGTAAAAGGTTCACCAACTTTTGATGAATCTTATGATTACACAACAGAAAGCCAACTTTTCTGAAAAGATTATGGCTACAATTTTTTCTATAGCGCATAGTAAACTTACAGAACGACTTTAATTCTATAAGTTATTATTTTGCTTTAATCTACGATTTGAGTTCTTCAGCTCATACTTTGATAAGCTATTAATCGCCCAACATGATGATTAAAAAAATCGGGATAGACAACGCATGTTACAACGTTTTTTAAGTAAGCTTCCTTTTTATAATAAAACCTGGTTTCAGTTCGTTTTATATGTATTTAAACGTTTTGAAGCTGATCGGTGCCGTGAACAAGCTGGTTCCCTCACCTATACAACACTATTCGCAGTTGTACCGATGTTAACGGTTTTTTTAGTTATTATCTCTTCAATTAAAGCGTTAGAACCTGCAAGACAACAGCTCCAACATTTAATCTATAGTAATTTTTTACCCAAGAGCACTATTGCATTTGATAAAGCTCTAAATGCTTTCACAGAGAAATCGAGCAACCTGACCGTTATTGGTGTACTATTTTTATTCGTCACTACCGTTTTAATGCTGACCTCAATTGAAACCGTCTTTAATCGTATTTGGCGCGTAAAAGAAACTCGTAGTGGTATTATGGGCTTTATGCGCTACTGGACCATTATTTCACTTGGCCCCATTATTTTAGGCAGTGCATTCGTCATTTCATCGACTGTTGCTTCGATGAACTTATTAAGCAATAACTTCACAGGTTATCAACTTGATGGCGCATTTCTACTCTGGCTAATTTCTTTTGTACTCACTGTTTTGGGGTTCTTCATTTTATATTGGACCATCCCCAATCGCACAGTTCCAGTTTATTCAGCAGGAATCGCTGCTTGTTTAAGTGCAGTATTGTTTGAAATACTCAAAAATTTCTTTAGCTTTGTGATGTCAAACTTCACTAGTTATGAAATTATTTATGGTGCATTTGCAGCAGTGCCAATTTTCCTTCTATGGATTTTCCTTTCATGGAACATTATTTTACTTGGTGTAGAAGTGAGTTTTGCTCTAACTGCTTTTCACTCAGGTAAAGAGCAAAAACGACATCCTGTTCTAATGTTATTAGATATTCTTGAGCTGTTTTATAAAAAGCAAAAGCTGGGTGAAAGTGTGAGTGATAAAGAAGCTTTAGAAATTTTAGGCCGTGGAGAAATTGGTCGCTGGCCTGCTTATGTGCTTTTACTAGAAGAACAAAATTTGGTTAAACGCACCGATAAAGATGAATATGTTCTAGCACGTAATTTATCCCAAGTTGATTTCTGGAGTTTTTTCACAGCCCTTCCGTACCCATTGCCTTTACGTCAAGATGTCCAAAATGTGCATGATGACGATGAATGGATGGAAAAAATTGGACCAGCACTCATTGAGTCTAATGATTATTTGGCTGCAAAACTTTCTATTCCCCTTTCAACAGTTTTTGAAGAGAAATAGAAAAATAAGACGATTTACTAATATAAATGCCTTCCACTTCTAGACAATAAAAAACCCTATTATTGAAAAATAATAGGGTTAAAAATTGGAAAATTTAGGAATGGATTATGCTTTCACAAAAGTTTTCCATACAAAATCTTGCGTTGCACCTTTTAATGTCATTTTTAACTGATCACCCGACTGTAAAGGCCCAACACCAGCAGGTGAACCTGTCATAATTACATCACCTGGTTCTAGTGAAAAGACCTGATTAATATCAGCTAATAGATCACCAATGGTAAACATTAATAATGCCGTATTACCATCTTGACGTAACTCATCATTAATATGGAAAGTGAATTTAGTTTCTTGCCAATCTGTAATTTCGCTCACATCTACCCAATCAGCCAATACACAAGCTCCATCAAAAGCTTTTGCACGTTCCCATGGATGACCTTTACTTTTCAGATCATTCTGTAAATCACGCATTGTTAAATCAAGACCTAATGTCACCGCACCAATCGCTTTTAATGCTTTTGCAGGATCTGTTTCACCTTTTAAAGGTTGGTCAATGCGCAAAACTAATTCACACTCAAAATGACAACTGCCCCAAGCTGGATTCCAGGAAATACCGTCATTTAAACCAATCAAACTACTAGGTGGTTTAATAAATAATATAGGCTTGTCAGGCATAGCATTATTTAATTCTTTAACATGATCAGCATAGCTTCTGCCTACGCAAACGATTTTTGAAGGACGTGTATTCATGAGGCTTCCTTTGTTGTTGCGGCTAATAATTCCAATAATTTATTTCTTAAATGTATTTTCAAATATCGTTTGATCTGAAACCTGTGCAAATGCTCGTTTTGGCACAATAATGACAGTTTTGTTTTTTAACTCAAGCATGTACGTCAGCTTACCTTTAGCAAAGGTTTGCACATCCGCATATTGCACTACTTGCTTACGTTCACTGGAATAAAGCTCAAAATAATCTTGATAAAGGTCGATTCCCTGTTCACTCTTTCCAAACTGGTAACGAACAAATTGTCGTTTAAATAACATCGGTAAAAGCCAATAACGCATCAACCCTTGCATTACCAGAAAAAACAAGCCTAATCCGACATAATATCGGCCAACTCCAGAGAAACCTAAATAAAGTCCCCAAATAATAATTGCAATACTAATCGCAGGTGTTAGAAAACGGGTAAATTGTTTTTTCCCAAATGTTACTAACGAAAATCCATCTTGTGATTCTTCTAAATTCAAATAGTAACGTAAAGATAAAGCTGTTTTTTGCTCAGTCATTGCAATGCATCAATACTCAATAAATCGAAACTATTAGAGCATATTCATTTCAGCTTTAAAATGAATCAAAGGCTATTTTTTGTTTTGTTTAAAAGAAGCAGTTATGGTTCAGTTGCAAAATATTTTTCGTTGCATATATGGAACGTAGATTCATATTTTTTGAGCTTATTTCACTTTTTAAAATTTCTACAATAAGAGCATCACCTTCTTAGTGGAATGTCTCATGTCTTTTTTTGCAAAATTATTTGGCTTAAATCAAAAAGCAACTGTCTCAAAAGATGTGGTTACGCAAGCCACTCAAGAGACGAACCTTTCAAATAAACCAAGCTTTTTAGAATTAATTAAAAAACGTCGTTCAATTTATTCAATAGGAAAGAACTTAAAACAGTCCCCAACTGAAATTGAAAAATTAATTCAAGAAGCTGTAAAACATAGCCCATCTGCATTTAACTCCCAGTCTTCTCGCGTTGTGATTTTATTTGATCAGTCCCACCAAAATTTCTGGAATATTGTTTTAGATGTATTAAAAACGATTATTCCAGCAGAAACCCTAACTGGAACTGAGCAGAAAATTCAAAGTTTTGCGGCAGGTGCTGCAGGTACAGTTTTATTTTTTGAAGACCAACACGTGATTAAAGGTCTACAAGAGCAATTTGAAGCATATGCAGATAATTTTCCAATCTGGTCTGAGCACTCAACAGCAATTGCACAATTTGCAGTATGGAACGTACTGGCTGAACAAGGTATAGGGGCTTCTTTGCAACACTACAATCCAATCATTGATGAGAAAATTAATGCTGCTTTTAATGTTCCCGCTCATTGGAAATTAAGAGCTCAATTAGTATTTGGTTCAATCGAAGGCGAAGCCGGAGAAAAAGCTTTTATTGAAGATGAAAATCGTTTTAAAACATTTGGCTAATTTTTCTACTTTTTAATTCTTTTCAAAGCTGGTTGCCACGAGCACTGGCTTTTAATAGAAGTGACAAAAAATAGGCACAAAAAAACCGCTATATATAGCGGTTAATTCTTCAAGTGGTGCGCTCAGAGAGATTCGAACTCCCGACCCCTTAGTTCGTAGCCAAGTGCTCTATCCAGCTGAGCTATGAGCGCGTACTTGATGTTGCGCATTATACGCATTTTTTAAGGCTTAGGAAGCCTTTTTTCATCTTTCTGTCATCAACCGTCTAGTTCTTAGCCATACCCCTCTTTTACATAAAATAGTAGCTAAAATTATTAATGACTTTCTTACCTAAGATGTATTTGAAATATTTTTTTTCAAATAAGTTTTATAGACTTTTTGACGTATTTCGCCATATATCTAAAAGCTAAAGTCGACCATTTCACTCAACATTATAGAAATAATATATTTCTAGCTAAGCCCTAACATTATAGACCCAAGTAAAATTTATCTAATATACTGCTTCAAATAAGTGGAAATATAAGAAAAAATATAATCAATTAAAAAAATATTATATAAAAACCATTATTATTTTTACGTCTAAATTAAATGAATTATTATTTCTTTAAATATTATTTAATATTAAAAAATGTGACTAAAAATACACATTGACAGCTTTTGATATCTAACCAATACTAAATTCCAATTATTGAGATATACATCTCATTAATTATGTAGCGCAATAAATAATACTTACTTAAAAATACATAATTATATAGGAAATAGACCAACATGTTTTTACTAAAAAATCTCGTATCTTCGATCTCAAAAGTTACTCAAGACTTGGGTAATGTTGTATCGGTAAATACCACTGTAAACACGGGTTCTTCTGTTGATGCACACGTTTCAACATCAGGCTTACTATCAAATGTTATTTCTACAGTAACTAATACGGTTACGCATACAGCAACAGGCTTAATTTCTGATGTGGTTGGCACTGTAACCGGTACTGTCGGTTCTACAAATCCCTTAGAAACAGTAACCAATGTTGTGGGTGGTGTAACTGGTGGTTTGATTGGAGGTGTATCTGGCGGCAATCCCCTTGAAGTAGTCACTGGTGTTATTGGTGGCGTAACAGGTGGTGTGACTGGCGGAACATCACCAATTTCCCCAGTCATTGATGTAGTTCAAGGCGGTATTGATATTCTTCAGGGTGTCGAAAGTCTAAAAACTGAAATTATCAACACTGGCATTGAAACTGTTGCTGGAACAATCATTGGAGTACTCCCACAAACTGAACATCCTGTTTCTGAAATTGCAGACCTCGGCACCTTAACTTTTGAAACTTCTCGCGACACGGTAAACGGTGCTCTTGAAGTTGTTTCTGATTTAGTAGGTGGAGATATCTCAGGCGCAACTGCATCAGCAACTGGAATTGTTGAAACACTTATCAACAATGGTACAACTGCTGCAGGTATTGTCACTGGTGTAGTTGGAAGTGTTACTGATGTAGTAGGCGGTGTAACTGGTGGCGTTGGTGGTAACCCTCTTGAAGTTGTAACCGACATCATCGGCGGCGTAACGGGCGGTATCGGTGGCAACCCTCTTGAAGTTGTGACTGACATCATCGGTGGCGTAACGGGCGGTATCGGTGGCGGCACATCTCCAATCTCTCCAGTAATCGACGTAGTTCAAGGCGGTATCGATATTCTTCAAGGCGTTGAAAGCCTAAAAACTGAAATTATTAATACAGGTATCGACACTGTTGCCGACACAATCATTGGCATTCTTCCACAAACTGAACATCCTGTTTCTGAAATCGCCGACCTCAGCACATTAACTTTCGAAACTTCTCGTGACACGGTAAACGGCGCACTTGAAGTTGTTTCTGATTTAGTTGGCGGAGATATCCAAGGTGCAACTGAATCAGCAACTGGTATTCTGGGTACACTTATCAATAATGGTACAACTGCTGCTGGTATTATCACTGGTGTTGTAGGAAGTGTTACCGATGTAGTGGGTGACGTAACGGGTGGAGTTGGCGGTAACCCGCTTGAAGTTGTGACTGACATCATCGGTGGCGTAACAGGTGATGTTGGCGGTAATCCTCTTGAAGTTGTAACTGACATCATCGGTGGCGTAACTGGTGGCGTTGGTGGTAATCCTCTTGAAGTCGTAACCGACATCATCGGCGGCGTAACGGGCGGTATTGGTGGCGGTACATCTCCAATTTCTCCAGTGATTGACGTAGTTCAAGGCGGTATCGATATCCTTCAAGGCGTTGAAAGCCTAAAAACTGAAATTATCAACACTGGTATTGATACCGTAGCGGATACAATTATCGGTATTCTTCCACAAGTAGAACATCCTGTTTCTGAAATTGCTGACCTCGGCACACTAACTTTCGAAACTTCTCGCGACACAGTAAATGGTGCTCTTGAAGTTGTATCTGACTTAGTCGGTGGTGATATTCAAGGTGCAACTGAATCAGCGACGGGCATTATCGGTACACTTATTACTAATGGTTCTACTGCAACTGGTTTATTAACAGAAATCCTTGGCGGTGTAACAGGCACTATTGGTGGAGTTACTGGTGGTGATAGCCCTCTTGGCGTAGTAACTGATCTTCTTGGAGGTTTAACTGGTAGTGTTAGCGGTGATAGTCCACTCGGTGTAGTGACTGACCTTCTAGGCGGTTTAACTGGTGGTGTTACGGGTGGCACAGAAAACCCTATTGGTATCGTAACGGATATCGTGGGTAGCTTAACTGGTGGGGTGACTGGTCAAGGTGGCTTAGATGTCATTTCTAATTTACTTGGTGGATTAACAAGTGGCAGCCTACTCGGTGGAGTAACGTCTACAGTAACTAGCGTAACAAATACAACGCATACAATCGTACCTCAGTCATTACTTACTGATAACTTCTTAGATAATTCGTTCCATACTGTTTAATATCATTAAAAGAAAGCCACTTTTATAAGTGGCTTTCTGATTTAATATAGTTTCAAATATTAATTTAATACTAATCAATCTCTTGCCATCTATAATACTTTTTATGTGCTAATTCCAACATTGCATAATCATTAGGAGTATCACCATAAGCATATATGGTCGGGTATTGGCTTAAATCATATTTATTTTTTATTCTATTTACTTTTTCCAAATAACCACAATCACCATCAATAAAATGGCCTGTTAAAATACCATTATGTGTTTCAAGTTGATTGCATATAACATCTAAACCTAAAGAATGACACCAACTTTCTAAATAAACGCCTAATGATGCTGATACAACTACAATTTGATCACCTTGTTGTTTATGCCAGAGAATTCTCTCCAAAGCATTTTCACGAACACAAGTAGGAAGTACCTTTTTAGCAAACTCTTGCCCCATATCTTTTAGGGAATTCGCGTCATAACCCACATATCCTACTTGGCAGAGCTTAGTTCGAATGGTTTTATCCGTTACCCAACCAAGTTTATAGCCAGCTATATAAGGCGCAAGCCGAATACCACCGACGAGTTGTGCTTTTCTGTCTAAAGAAAATTTAAGAAACAAGCTGAATGTATCGTTATGAGTGATGGTGCCATCAAAATCAAATAAAGCTAGGTTCATTTATGATTATCTCTAATATAATTAAAAAGTTATAAATTTAGATTTATTAAAATTACTAAAAAATAAGCACAAAAAAACCGCTATAAAAGCGGTTAATTCTTCAAGTTGGTGCGCTCAGAGAGATTCGAACTCCCGACCCCTTAGTTCGTAGCCAAGTGCTCTATCCAGCTGAGCTATGAGCGCGTAACTTGTGTGCCTTTCAGCGATTCGTTCTGTTTTACTTGGTGCGCTCAGAGAGATTCGAACTCCCGACCCCTTAGTTCGTAGCCAAGTGCTCTATCCAGCTGAGCTATGAGCGCATTAAGTAAATGGCGGTGAGAGAGGGATTCGAACCCTCGATACCAGTAATAGGTATGCTTCCTTAGCAGGGAAGTGATTTCAGCCACTCATCCACCTCACCGGAACGAGCCGCCATAATACAAACTAAAACCACATTGTTCAAGTCATCATACTGAAATTTTCTTGTTTTTTAGTTCAATGAATTATTTTTTAAGCAATTTCCTCATTATTTTCGTCTTTTTCGATCAAACGCTTGTTAAGATAGATATTATTTCTTCATCAAAATACTGTAGTGCATAACACATTATTGCAAACCTGAACGTGCAGTTCGGGTCTGCATGGCTTATGCTAAACCTATCTGCCAAGCGTGAAACAAAACGACATGACAAAAAACTGGGCTGACCCTGAAGCGAAAGCTGAAGCTGAACGTTATGACAATCCTATTCCAAGCCGTACTCTGATTTTAGATACGTTGGAGCAGTTGCAAACACCACAATCTCATGCAGAGCTTGTCGATCATTTTAATATTCATGACCAAAAAAGTATCGAAGCATTAAGTCATCGTTTAAGTGCTATGGTTCGTGATGGTCAAATCATAAAAGACGGTTTTAAATTTCAGTTGGTGGCAGATCAACCAACATATGAAGCAACTGTTTATATTAATAGTAAAGGTTTAGGTACAGCACATATTGATGGTCAAACTGATCTTTTACTTCCTGAACGTGAATTACGTTTAGTATTTAATGGTGACCGAGTTAGAGTGCGCCAGACTTCAGTAGACCGTAAAGGTAAACCTTGGGGTTTTATCACAGAAGTTTTACAACATCGCGTTAAGCAATTAATTGGTAAATTGTCAGTTCATGAGGGTGAATATTTCATTCAACCCAACAATCCCAATCAGCATCAGCCTATTCCTTTAGAAAAAGAACTCGTAAAACATGCTGGGGCGAATGTTGGCGATATGCTACGTGTTGCAATTGATAGCTATCCGACCCGTGAAGAGTTTTCAACAGCACATATTATTCAGTCTATGGCAGACAAAGCTGATACAGAAATTATCATTCCACAAACCATTCTTGAATTTGGTTTGCCATATGAATTTCCAGATCAGGTATTAAAAGAAGCAGAAAGTTTTAAAGAGCCATCTGCTCAAGACCGTGAAGGTCGTATTGATTTAAGAGATTTGGCATTAGTTACAATTGATGGTGAAGATGCTCGAGATTTTGACGATGCAGTTTATGCAGAAAAACGTCCGGGTGGTGGTTACCGCGTTGTAGTCGCAATTGCCGATGTCAGCCATTATGTACGCTTAGACTCAGCTCTCAACGAAGAAGCTGAGGAACGAGGCACTTCGGTATATTTCCCACACTTTGTATTACCAATGCTACCAGAGGCCCTGTCAAACGGCTTGTGTTCTCTGAACCCTCATGTAGACCGGTTATGTATGGTCTGTGACCTTAAGCTCTCTCGTTCAGGCCGTGTAACTGGTTACGATTTTTATCCATCGGTTATGCATTCAAAAGCACGTTTAACCTATAACCAGGTAGCGCAATACTTTGAAGGCGTGACAGATGCGATTCCAAAAGATCGTGATGTTCATAAATCTTTAAATACACTTTTCCAGCTTTATCAAATTTTGAAAAACTTGCGTGCTGACCGTCATGCAATGGAATTTGAAACCATTGAAACGTACATGACTTTTGATGAGCTGGGCGGGATTAAAGAAATTTTGCCACGTACACGTAATGAAGCACATAAGCTCATTGAAGAATGTATGTTGCTTGCTAACGTTGCTGCAGCTGAATATGCATTAGAACATGATGTTCCAATGTTATATCGTGTGCATGAAGCTCCTGAGTTTTCACGTATTCAGAAGGTAAAAGACTTTGTGAAATTGCTTGGTCTACCCTTCCCTGACCAACCAACTCAAGCAGACTATCAAAAAGTTATTGAAGCGACCAAAGACCGTATTGATGCACCAAGTATTCATGCCGTTTTATTACGCTCAATGATGCAAGCTTATTATGGCGCAAAAAATGCGGGACACTATGGTTTGGCTTATGAAGCTTATACCCATTTCACTTCGCCAATCCGTCGTTACCCAGATTTATTGTTACACCGTGCTATTAAGGCACACTTGAAACAAAAGCCTTATCCTCTCTCTGGGGCTGCGCTAGATGATGCTGGTGAACATTTTTCTCAAACTGAACGCCGTGCAGATGAAGCTTCTCGTAGCGTAACAACTTGGTTGAAGTGTCACTACATGCAACAGCATTTGGGTGACGAGTTTATTGGTATCGTAAGTGCAGTAACCGAATTTGGTTTATTCATTACGCTTAAAGATCTATATGTCGATGGCATGATTCATATTAGCCAACTCGGCGATGACTTCTTTATTTATGACCAAGCGAGCCAAAATCTGGTAGGTCAAAATCGTGGTCAAATCTTTGGTTTAGGCGATGAAGTTAAAATTCAGGTTGCTGGCGTAAATCTTGAAGAACGTAAAATTGACTTCCAGCTTCTTCAGCAAATCACGCATGCAGGAAGAGTCGTTCGTAGCCGAGCTCCACGCACAACGAAAACCTCTTCACAGGCAACTGAAGAAGTTTTCAGTAAACCAACAAGTAGTGATGGCGAAAGACCTGTTCATAAAAAGAAAGAAAAAGCCAAGGCGAGTTCTTATACTAAAAAGTCTGGTAAAAAACCTTCTGCAAAAGCCGAAAGTAAACCAGAAAAAGTAAAGAAAAAGTCTAAGCCTAAAAAGAAAAAGGCCAATGCAAAATCAAAGGCTGAATAATTAAACACTAGATGTTGTCAGCCTAGAAATAAGTCCCGATTTGGGACTTATTTCTTTTTAGAAAGCTTATTTTGCACATTAAACTTGATTTCTGGCTTGAGAGGACCTACATCTAATAACATGTTTAAAAAATAATGTGGCTAACAGCAATGACTTTACAGCAAGCGACCTTACCAACCCCGCGTTTTGATGAAATTGAATTAGAAAATTTAAAACAAGACATCCAAAAAGCGATTCAAGCAGGCCAAGAATTTTTAAATACTCTTACCGCTGTACCTACCGATACCGCTCAACAACTTGCCGTACTTGAACAAGTCGATACACTTGAAAACAACCTTAGTGAATCATGGGGTGTTTTATCACATTTAAATGCGGTGATGAACAATGCTGAAACCAGAGAAGTCTATCAATCGTTATTACCAGCCTTGAGTGAATATTACACTCAACTTGGTCAACATACGGCGCTCTATCAAACTTATCAGCATATCCATGATGGTCAGGGTTATACCTCTCTTAGTCTAGCCCAACAAAGTGCTATTCGACTCGCTTTACGTGATTTTAAACTTTCTGGTGTGGCTTTAGAGGGTGAAGAGAAAAAACGCTATGCAGATATTTCTGCTCGCCTTTCACAGCTTTCTTCTGATTTTTCTAACCATGTGCTTGATGCAACACAAGCATACTTTAAACCGCTTACAGAAACTGAGCTAAAAGGTCTTCCTGAAAGTAATGTTGAATTATTAAAACAATACGGTAAACAACGTGAACTCGATCAAGCTGTAGCAACTCTAGATTTCCCAGCTTATTTTGCAATCATGACTTATGCAGATGACCGCGCTTTGCGTGAAGAGCTTTACAGAGCTTATGTCACTCGTGCATCTGATCAGTCTGAACAAACTGAGTTTGATAACAGCAAAATTATGGAAGAAATTTTAAGTCTTCGTCAGGAAATGGCGAAGCTACTTGGTTTTAATAACTACGCTGAATATTCTCTTGCAAGCAAAATGGCACCAGATGTAAAAACGGTACATGACTTTTTAGTTGATCTCGCTGAGCATGCTCGTGCCCCTGCTCTTCAAGAAGTTGCTGAACTTCAAGAGATTGCCAAGCAAGATGGTATTGACGAACTTAAACCTTGGGATAGTACTTACTATTCTGAAAAACTCAAACAGCAACAATTCAACTTATCACAAGAAGCATTAAAACCGTACTTCCCTGCACCTAAAGTCATTCAGGGTTTATTCCAGATTGTGCAGCGCTTATATGGTATTAGCATCATCGAAAGACAAGCACCAGTCTGGCACCCAGATGCGCGTTATTTTGAATTAGAAGACCAAGGTCAAGTGATTGGTGGTTTCTTCTTTGATATCTATGCACGTACGGGTAAACGTGGCGGCGCGTGGATGAATGGTTTCCGTTCACGCATGCAAACTGTTCATGGTTTACAAAAACCAATTTGCTACATGGTGTGTAACTTCACGCCTCCAGTAGGTGATCAACCAGCTTTACTCACCCATGATGAAGTGATCACGTTATTCCATGAGTTTGGACATGGTTTACATCATATGCTAACCGAAGTAGATAATATTTCAGTTGCAGGAACTCATGGTGTTGCTTGGGATGCAGTAGAGCTACCAAGCCAGTTCATGGAATTCTGGTCATGGGATAAAGAAAGCCTAGATGTATTAAGTGAACACATCGATAGTAAACAAACTTTGCCACAAGAATTACTCGATGCTTTATTAAATGCGCGATTCTTCCAATCTGGTATGCAAACTTTACGTCAGCTTGAATTTGCATTGTTTGATTTGACTATTCACACTAAAACACCTGCTTTGAATAGTGAGCAAATTCAGCAGACCCTAGATGATATTCGTAAGCAGTACGCAGTAGTTTCAGCTGTGGACTACAACCGCTTCCAACACAGCTTCAGTCATATTTTTGCTGGTGGTTATGCGGCGGGTTATTACTCTTACAAATGGGCAGAAGTTTTAGCGAGTGATGCATTTGACCGTTTTGAACACGAAGGTATTTTCAACACTCAAACTGGCAAAGAATTCCGTCAGGCAATTTTAGCAGTGGGTGGTAAAGATACTGCACTTGAAGCATTTGTGAGTTTCCGTGGCCGTGAACCTAAAATTGATGCACTGTTACGTCATCAAGGTTGGACGAATGACAGTAAAACCGCTTAAACTATGGGCCTAAATTGATCGTGTGGTTAGGGTGATAAAGATGAAAAAACGTTTCATTGCTGGGGCTAAATGTCCAAAATGTGAAGCAACAGATCGGATTGTCATGCTAACCACCGCTGAAGACGAATGGATTGAATGTATCGAATGCGGTTATAGTGAAAATCGTCCGACTCATATTGATGAGTCTGAAGCACCCGCTGTACCTGATGAAGTTGGAGTAATACAGTTCAAGCCTCGTCGTCCTGACTAAAGGTCTTAGAGATGCCACTACAAAGAAAACAAAACTCAAAACTATTGTGGATTTTAATTGGGGGCTTAAGCATTCTTGTAGTGCTTTTTTTAGCTGCACAATGGTTTTTCAAAAAAACTGAGTCATCCGCACCAATGGTTGATCCTCAACCTGTTTCGACTCCCCCTCCTGCTAAAACCACGGATCCATCATCAAGTTCAGAGCCAGTAGCAGAAGCTGCAAGTTCACAACAGCTTGTGAATGAAGATGTACTCAAACAGCCTGTCCCGGCTCAAGAGTCTTTAGCAAAAGAAGAAGTGTCTAAACTCGATGACATCCATCGCCAGCTAAAAGATCAGGAAGCAACTTTAAAAGCTCAGCATGCTGATGCTGATCAACTAACTAAACTCAAAGAAGAACAAGTTAAATTGCTTGAAGCTCAGCTCAAACAACAATAGTTTTTCAATGGGAAATAAAAAAAGCTAAAGACAGATACCTTTAGCTTTTTTTATTTTAATTAATAACTCCAGCCATTCTTTTTCCTAAATGTATTGAATTTTCTTAATAAAAAAGCCCTCCATTTAGGAGGGCTTTTTATATAGCCAATACTTTAATTTAAGTTAATGATACCAACCGAATAACTTAAATACATATGGCACATAAGTAACCAATACTAGTGATGAGAACAAGACAATAATTGGTAGCAACCAGCGCTCATAGCGGAAGTAGAAGCTTGTATATTTCTCTTTCGCTTCAGCATCAGCAGCGTTCACTTCATCATCTCCGACGGACAATCGCGTGAGTAGATGGTTCAAGGCAACTGGTGGAGTTACATAACCAAATTCGAATGCAACCAACACAATCATCCAGAAGTGAATTGGATGAATACCATTTTCGTATGCTACAGGTGCGATGGTTGCAGCAACTAAAATTACAGCACCAAATGGATCTGTACACATACCAATAATGGCAAGTAACAGTGCAATACATGCCAGTGATATATAGATACTGCCTAAATGAGTCGGCAATAACTCAACCACTTCAGAACGTTCAATTAAACCACCAACACTTGCAGACAATGCCATCAAGATAATTAGTGCGCCAATATGGCCTACAGTTTCTGAAGTTGCAAAACGAAGCGCTCCACCAAAACCAAGACGGAACTGAGAACTATGCGGATCATGCGCTCGAAGGAATGGTGATTTCTGTTCATGTTCACGAACAATCGCCTCATGAATATTAATCGCAGGAGTTTCTTTTGTAGCGACCAATTTGTCATACAAAATCATTGCGATCAGAACTAATGGCAAAATTACTGGGGCAGTAAATTCATTCATTCCTGTGTCTAGCGCATATTTATAAATAGCAAGAACAACAGCAGTGATCAGAATGTATGGAATTACAGGTACAAAGGCGCGCATCATGCCCGGGATCGCAACTTTTGGCGAATTTACACGGAACTTCTCTTCAGCCAAGAGTAATGAAACACCCAAGAAAATAAATGCTGTTAACCAAAATACATAAACACCATGGCCAAACAACTCATCGGACGTTACATGACGACTGTCCAGCATCGCAATTAAAACAACCAGTAGACATGGGCGTACTACGACCCCTAAAGAACCTGACATTGCAGATACAGCCAATGCATATTGACGGCGAGCACCCGCATTCCAGACTTCTTTATAAATAATTGCACCTGCTGCAATAACGAAAATACCTGACGCGCCTGTATAAGCCGTCGGTACCGCAGCAGCAATTAGAATTAACCATGTTAAGGTTTCTGGTGCCAAATTCCATGGGCGAAGCACATTAAGGAACAAGTCCATAACACGTGTTTGAGTTAAAAGCATACCTGCCCAAATAAACAAGGCAAGGTTTAAGAAAATACCTGAGAACTCAACCAACAAACCAAGGTAAATCCCTTGCCCCATTGGATAATCCATAAAGAATGTGAATACTATGCCCGTAATCAAAGCCATGTAAGCATATAAAGGTACACTTAATAAGGCTAAACCAATATTACCGCCTTCACGTTTTGCTGGTGGTGAAAAAAATAGTTGATAAAGACTAATTAAAGTCAGAACAACGAATAGAATCATCCAAATCCAGTAAATGGTTACTGTTTCATAGGTAGGTATCACACCAGAGTTAATGACTGAACGATACTGACTAATTACAGAGAAACTGAGTAGCGCATTACCAATCACCATAAAGATTGAATAGACTTTGTAATCGATTTTTGTTGCTGGATTACGTAAGCCAATATGGTGAAATTTTAACGATGCAGTAATCGCAGAAATTAGAACCATAAAAATCAGTAAAATTGCGCGGTTTTCTGTACCAAATTTAAAAATACCAAAGAAACCTGTCTCAATGGCACGGTAAGTACGCACACCAGGGTTAGCTTCGATATATTTAATTGTCTTGTCATATGCCTGATATTTCTCGTCACATTGTTGCTGCGCTGCAAGAAGCGATGCACGGACATCACTTTCCGATGCTGCACCAAAGAAACTCGAAAAATCATCAGATGCATTCGCTTTCATTTGTTCTTTTACTTGAGCATCGATATTTGGATGTCGATCACAAGTCGGCTTTTCAGGTTCAGCACGCAAAAATGAGTATTGCATGCCTATCGCAGGATCACCATAAAGACGTTCCCCGATACGTAATAATTGCCCGTGGATCATCTCCCCGGTACCAATGATTAGTGTCATTAATAGTAGAATGAGGATGACGAATGTTGAGATCCATTCGTTCCAGATATAACCCAACAGACCTAATCCAGATCTTTTTTCCTGATGTTCTTGCATAAATATTCCAATTTTGTTCTCTCAAAAACCTGAAAACAGGAGCTTGAGTCATGCAATTTTCTTGGTCAGGGGTTAATTCCTTCCCCCTTCTACCAATCCCTTTATTCAACGATCAAATTTGCATCAAACTTTGTTAATAAAGAATGACTAAAATCACTTTTTTAACAGTTTGTATTGTCAATATTTCTTTTTTAATCTTTGAGCAAGCCAATAGCAGCCCCCAAAGATTGCTCCACCAATTGCTCCATATAAGTGAGCTTCAGTTAAAACTGGGCTCCCTATTAACTGGGCAGTTCCTGTTTGTCCAAAAGTATTTTCCCATATCAGTTTTGCAATAATTAATCCTAAGACCAGAAAAGCAAAATTCCGTTCTTTACGATATTGCAAATAAACTAAAGCAACTGCTGTATATAGCCCATGTAAAACACCTGACAAACCAGCATATGCCTCGATATAAGGTAAATAAAAATAGAAGACCAAGCTAATGAACGGTGGCAACAGTAAAAGTAGACTTAAAAGATGCCACGCTTTGGTGTGCGGAAAGATAAACGGTAAACAGGCGAATGCCATCATGTTTAAAAGGAAATGAATCCACCCTACGTGTACCCAATGTGCAGTCCATAAACGCCAGAATTCACCAAGTAAACTTTCCCGCCAATAAATAAAAGTATCAGGAAATACTTGTAGACATGCAGATATGGAAATGCACACTGCGACCAAAAGCACTTTATTATTCAGTACATGATCTTTCATGGCACACTCCTTGAAATTAAACTTCTTACAATTATTGTAGAACTTAACAATAGACTCGCAAGAAGTTAGTCTTTCAAATATGTTTACTGTGCTGCTGGTGGCGCAGATGAATCCGCTGGAGCTTCAGATGCGGCTCCGCCATCAAATAACTCATCTAGCTCTGCTGCACCTTCGTTCTTATCATCCCAGAAATGTGACATACCATCATCTCCAGTACGCACACCTGTATGCTCAGTCCAGTAACGGTCAGAAATACCGCGTACAATCAGACCAGCCATACTATCGATTAACTTAAAGTTCGGATTAACAGGCTTATCATCAGCTTGAGAGGCAGCATAGGATCTTAATGCATCACGGATTTTTGCATCATCACCACTTGCTTGAGCAGCTACCGCATATAACGCATGAGATAAGCGAACACCTTTTTGCTCACCGATTTGCACTGATTGCTTTAATGTCTGATATGGATCAGGTTTACCTTCATCAGCACCTGGCAATAAAGTCCAGATAACAGCACGGGTTGCGTTAGGCGCGCCCCAGAATTTTTCATTATCGAGACAGACCATGCCACGCTCTACAATAGCGGCGATATCTTTTGGAACATTGACTGCGCCACCAGAGTTAATATCATTGGTCACAGCCTGAAGACCACTAATCATTCCAAGTAAATAAACTGTTTGATCAGTATCACTACGCATCGTTGGACAAGAATCACCTAAATGGTATTTATATTTAGATTCCCAACGATCAGCGAACAACTTATAGCCTGTATATTGACGCTCAGCAGCAATTGCTGCCCAGCGCTTTTGTGCAATACGTGCATCTTGAGCTTCAGTTACTTGCCCTGCTTTTGATGCACGCAAATAACGTAATTCCTGTTCTAATGCTTGATTCTCAGCACATACACCTGAAGCTGCATACATTAATACCGCAACACGCGTTGGATCTGCACCCATACCTTTAGTAGACATGATTGCTGGTGTTAAGGCACTACCAGTATTACAAACCATTTCAGCATCTTGCATTGCCAGAATAGGCGGAACGACGTGCTTTTCCGTAAAACCTAAAGCAACATTTGCTCCGGTTTTCACGACGTATGAACAACCTGATAAAACTGAAGCTGCAAGAAAACTCATCGCCAAACCTTGGCTTATTTTTTGGACTTTAGACATCTTCCTGTCCTCTATGTAATTTGTTTTTTCCTTTTCAGATGTACATTAGCAGATGCATATCTTGAATAAAAGAGTAATTACTCTAATTGTAGCGCTTATACTTTGACACACTTCACAGCAGATAAAATTGACAGTTTTTCAGGGAAACAGAAATTTTAGGCAAAAAAAAGTAGCATTGCGACGGTTCAGCACATGCTACTTATTAACTGAGATAAGCTTTTAACGGCTTATATTATTTTTGTTCTATATAATCCTTAAGTAAAGTTCCTGCTCTTCCTACTACCACAGCCATAACTACTGCAATTAACAGAAACATCCACATTGAAATCTCCATGAGAGACCTCCTTACTACAATCGCACCCAGTTATAAACTGGACACTTGATGAAATTAATCGACTAACCAATTTAATAATTGACTGATCGACGACCTTGCATCCTCTGTCTCTTAACTTTGTTAAAATTAACTCTGTTAAGATGTTCCCTGAGTAAAGTTCCTGCTCTTCCTATCACCACTGCCAGAATGATGGCAATGACCAAGAACGACCATGTTGGCATCTCCATTTTGAGACCTCCGACACACTTTACGTTGGTGTTTGTACTTTAACCGATCAAATAGGTACCCATAGGAGAAATTGTCAGACAATCGTATTTCCTTAGCTTTTTTCTATATTTTAATTAGACAATCCTGAGCACAAGCAAAAAAATAAACATTAAATTATTGTTTTTTATAATTTTTATATAAATATACAAATGTAGAATTGTCTAACAATTAATGAAGTTTCTGTAGAACTTTTAACTTTTTCCAATACTGTAAAGGAAGTTGATCAAACCAGATTATGGCTACTTTCACAGGTGCTCCCTCAAAATAAACAACCATAAATAGCTGATAATCAATTATTTTATTAATTTCTACACGGTGAATCACTTTTTTAGAAAGATAGGCAACTGACCAAGATTTTTGATCTAAATATGCAATTTGAGAAATTCGTGATTGTTTTAAAAACAATAGAAAACCAATAGATAAAAGAATCAGACTAAGTAGCCACCACATAGGTGATAACAATTGATAAAGTAGGATTGCCAAACTCAAGCCAATAAAAAGCTGAAATATTATCGAGAAACGACTATATTTCAGCTCAAAATTCAATTCTTTTATCAAAACAGTTTAGCCATGTACGTACTGTTTTAATTTATAAATAAATTCACGTAACTCTGTGCGTGGAGGTTCTGAAACTTCCATGAACCAATCTAGCAAATCTGGATCTTCTTGTTCCACTAATTCTGCAAATAAGGCCTTCTCTGCTGGATCCGCAGTTAGATAATAGTTTTTTACATAAGGGTCAAAATAGACGTCAATTTCTTTTAAGCCGCGGCGTGCTCGATAAATTACTTTACGTTCTTCCAAGGTCATTTCGTCAGACATTTATTTCCCCATCTGCGTTGATAGTGCGCCTAGTTTACCTGATCACATTCCAAAGATCGCTAAAAATATCAAATTGACCAAATTTATCATCTTGTACTCATAATTGAGCATTCATCACATTGTTCGCCATGAAATGCTTCCGTATGTTTAAGGAAATAACATCACACCTGAACCAAGGAAGAAATACAAATGCAATCTGGTGCCATCCGTCCTATTTCAAATATGTTACCGAGAAAACTATTTAACGAAGAGCATGAAGCTTTCCGAGAGACAGTACGAAAATTCTATGAAAAGGAAGTTGTTCCCAATATTGAAAAATATGAAAAACAGCAACATGTTGATCGAGATCTTTGGAATAAGGCTGGAGAATTAGGTCTTCTTTGCACCACAATGCCAGAGCAATATGGTGGGTCTGGAGTAGACCGTTTGTACAGTATGATCTTAATTGAAGAACAAGCTTATGCTATGGATTCTAGTACGGGCTTTTCTTTACATTCAGATATTGTTGCCAATTATGTAAATAACTTTGGTAATGAAGAACAAAAACAAAAGTGGTTACCAAAAATGGCAACTGGAGAAGTGGTCACGGCTATTGCCATGACTGAGCCTGGTACTGGTTCTGATTTACAAGCAGTGAGAACCACAGCTGTACTTGATGGTGATGATTATGTCATTAATGGTTCTAAAATTTTCATTACCAATGGCTACTTATGTGACATGGTCGTAGTCGTTTGTAAAACGGGTAATAACGACAAAGGTTCAGCGAACTTATCACTCATTATTGTTGAAGCAGACAGAGCTGGTTTTAGCAAAGGTAAGCCTCTTAATAAAATTGGAATGAAAGGCCAAGATACGTGCGAATTATTTTTTGATAACGTTCGTGTTCCTAAAGAAAATCTCTTAGGTATGGAAGGCATGGGCTTTATCATGCTCATGAAAGAATTGGCTTGGGAACGAATGCTAGTCGCTATTATTTGTCAGGCAGGCGCTGAAGCTGCATTTGCACATACTGTCCAATATACAAAAGACCGTAAAGCATTTGGCAAACCTGTTAGTGCATTTCAAAATACGCGTTTTAAACTTGCTGAACTGAGAACAGAAATAGATTTCTGCCGTACCTATCTAGATCGTTGTATGGAATTACAGCTTGAAGAAAAATTGAGTGTGGAAGCTGCCGCAGCTGCTAAATATAAAATTTCAGACATGTTCTCAAAAGTTGTTGATGATTGTCTTCAATTACATGGTGGTTATGGTTACATGCTTGAATATCCAATTGCGCGTGCCTACATAGATCACCGAGCAAATCGAATTTATGCAGGTACCAATGAAATTATGAAAGAATTAATCTCTAGAACACTTTAATAAATTCAATATAAAAGGGGCATTACGCCCCTTTTATTTATCTAATATCTATTAAGATACTAGTTTTGGCTTACGCTCATTTGCTTCTGAACGTTTATGAAAATGTAGAACACCATCTTCAAATTTTGAATTTTTTAGCGACTTTCTATCTTCTAAATAGTTATTAGTAACTTGCCATGGAGCATGCTTACCTTGTTTTGGAAGTTCATGTGCCGCACGACTGATATAACCTGAAGATAATTTACCCATTACAGTATCTTCTTCCATTTCAGTCTTATCACCAGACGGAACTACTTCATCATAACTATTTTTGTCCATATAGTTTAACAAGCGACAAATATATTCCGCAGCGATATCGACCTTAAGCGTCCATGATGCATTTACATAGCCAATAATCATGGCCATATTTGGTACATCACTCAACATCACGCCGTTATAAAGCATATGTTCAGATGAATTAAGAGCTTTACCATCAATAGTAGCCTGAACCCCACCCATAATTTGAACTTGCAAACCAGTTGCAGAAATCACAATATCCGCATCAAGATGTTTACCAGATTTAAGTAAAATACCTTTTTCTGTAAATTTCTCAACTTGATCTGTTTCTACACTCGCTTTACCTTCACGCAAAATCTTAAATAAGTCACCATCTGGTACTACACATAGACGTTGATCCCAAGGATTGTATGAAGGTGTAAAATGCTTCATATCAACTTTACCCTTTAACTGCACTTCAATTGCTTTTAAGAGTAAACGACGTACAGTTTTTGGATGCTTCTGAGACAATGCATAAATAGCGCGCTGCATACCAATATTACGTACACGGGTAAATTTATACGCCGCTTCTTCAGACATAAATTTACGCGTTTTTTCATAAATAAAGTCGATAGACGGTACACTAGCAATATACGTTGGTGAACGCTGCAACATCGTTACATGACCAGCCCCACCTTTCGCCATTGCCGGCACTAAAGTAATCGCTGTTGCGCCACTACCAATAATAACGACCTTTTTACCTGTGTAATCTAAATTTTCAGGCCAATGCTGCGGGTGAATAAGTTGCCCTTTAAAAGCTTCTTGATTTGGGAAAGAAGGTGCATATCCTTGATCATAGTTATAGTAACCAGTACACCCTACAACAAAATTAGCAATCCAAGTCTGTTGTTTTTTCTTACCATCTTCAATTACAACCTGCCATTTCTTTGATTCAGAATCATAATTAGCAGAAAGTACACGATGACCAAAGTGAATCTTTTCTTTTAATTTATATTCATCAATAACTTCGCCTAGATATCCTTTAATAGAAGCACCATCAGCTAATACATTTGCTTTGCACCACGGCTTAAAATTAAAACCAAATGTGGACATATCTGAGTCTGAGCGAATACCTGGATAACGGAAAAGATCCCATGTTCCACCAAAAGATTCACGACGCTCTAAAATTTCAAATTGGCGTTGTGGAGAATTTTTTGATAAATGGGCAGCAACTCCAATTCCTGAGATACCTGCGCCAATGATTAAAATATCAACTTGCTTTTCCATTTTATTTTTATACCCATTGTTGAGAATATAAGTTTATTAAAGCACAATTTTGACAATACACAATGTCAAGTTTGACCGTTTATCCGTTTTTTTATGTCACTTGAGGACATTTTTATAATTTTATTAATTATCAAAAATAAAAAAGACCGGTATAAAACCGGTCTTTTTTGAATAAAATCAATTATTCAGCTGAAGTATTCACTTCACGATCTACTAGCTCAACGTAAGCCATCGGTGCTGCATCACCAGCACGGAAGCCCGCTTTAAGAACACGTAGATAACCGCCGTTACGTTCTTTGTAACGAGGGCCGAGTACGGTAAATAACTTACCTACAGTTGCAGCATTACGAGTACGAGCAAATGCTAAACGACGATTTGCTACAGTATCGTTTTTTGCTAGAGTGATTAAAGGCTCAGCAACTCGACGTAATTCTTTAGCTTTAGGAACAGTTGTTTTGATCAACTCGTGTTCAAATAAAGAATTAGCCAAGTTTTGGAACATCGCTTTACGATGGCTGCTTGTACGGCCTAATTTCACACCACTATTACGATGACGCATGGTGATAGTCCTACTTAATTAACGGCTACGATAGGCAAAACGGTCGTCCATACGAAGACTAGCTGGTGGCCAGTTTTCAAGACGCATACCGAGTTGTAAGCCTTTCGATGCCAAAACATCTTTGATCTCTGTTAACGATTTTTTACCAAGGTTAGGAGTTTTTAACAACTCAACTTCAGTACGTTGAACAAGATCACCAATGTAGTAAATATTTTCTGCTTTCAAACAGTTAGCAGAACGAACAGTAAGCTCTAGATCATCTACTGGGCGAAGCAAGATTGGGTCAACTTCTTCACGAGGCTCTTGAGCAACTGGAGTTTGGTCTTTCTGAAGATCAACAAAAATTGCAATTTGTTGTTGCAAGATTGTTGCCGCTTTGCGGATTGCTTCTTCAGGATCAACCGTTCCATTTGTCTCGAGGTCGATTACCAGTTTATCTAAATCGGTACGTTGTTCTACACGCGCATTTTCAACGGTGTAAGAAACACGCTTAATCGGGCTATAAGAAGCATCTAATTGCAAACGACCAACAGGACGTGTTTCACCTTCAGGGAAACGAGAATCAGATGTTTCATAACCACGACCTTGAGCAACCTTCAAGCGCATTTTTAATGAGCCTGAAGCACTCAAAGTACCGATCAAATGTTCTGGGTTAACCACTTCAACATTATGAGGTAAACGAAGGTCAGCAGCAGTAATTTCGCCAGGACCTTGTTTCTCTAATGTTAAATATGCTTCATTTTGATCGAACAGCTTAATAGACAATCCTTTTAGGTTCAGCAAGAGCTCGACGATGTCCTGCTGCAAGCCTTCTAAAGTACTGTACTCGTGCTCGACACCTTCTATCTCTACTTCAACCACAGCAGCGCCAGGTAAAGAAGACAATAGAATGCGACGTAAAGCATTACCTAGAGTATGGCCAAAACCACGCTCTAAAGGTTCTAGAATCACTTTTGCCGAGGTCCCGCTAACCGCTTCGACCTTGATCGCTTGCGGAGTTAGAAACTCGTTTGCAGTACGCGTCATTATTGCTACCTCAAGGATTATTTAGAATACAATTCTACAATCAAGCTTTCATTGATTTCAGCAGGTAAATCAGCACGATCTGGTGCAGCTTTAAACGTACCTTCAAGCTTAGAATGATCAACATCCATCCAAGCTGGAATACCACGTTGTGCAGCTAACTCAATCGCGTTTTTAATACGCAATTGTTGTTTAGCACCTTCGTGAACCGCAATTACATCACCAGCTTTAACTTGAATAGATGCGATGTTTACACGACGACCATTCAAAGTAATGCTACGGTGACTTACTAACTGACGAGCTTCTGCACGTGTAGAACCAAAACCCATGCGATAAACAACGTTATCAAGACGGCTTTCAAGCAATTTCAACAAGTTCTCACCTGTTGCGCCTTTAACACGAGCTGCTTCTTTATAGTAGTTACTAAATTGACGTTCTAACACACCGTAAATACGACGGACTTTTTGTTTTTCACGTAATTGTAGTGAATACTCAGATTGCTTACCACCGCGTGCCTGACCATGTTGACCAGGTGCTTTGTTAGCTTTTTTAGTTTTGACGTCAAAAGGTTTAACGCCAGATTTAAGTTGCAGGTCTGTCCCTTCGCGGCGAGAGAGTTTGCATTTTGGACCAATATAACGAGCCATGAATGTTTCTCCTTACACGCGACGTTTTTTAGGTGGACGGCAACCGTTGTGAGGAATTGGCGTCACATCGGTAATGCTGTTAATTTTATAACCCACTGCGCCTAATGCACGAACCGCAGACTCACGACCTGGACCAGGACCTTTTACAAGGACATCCAGATTTTTCAAACCGTAATCTAAAGCTGCTTTACCAGCAACTTCAGCAGCTACCTGAGCAGCAAACGGAGTTGATTTACGTGAACCACGGAAGCCTTGTCCACCAGAGGTGGCCCAAGCCAATGCATTACCTTGACGATCAGTAATCGTAACAATGGTGTTATTAAAAGACGCGTGAATGTGTGCAACACCTTCAGAGACGGTACGAGTGACCTTCTTGCGTGTGCGAGTATCTTTAGCCATCTTTTAGCTTCCAGAAATCTTACTTTTTAATCGGTTTGCGCGGACCTTTACGGGTACGTGCGTTAGTTTTGGTGCGTTGACCACGGACAGGCAAGCTGCGACGATGGCGAAGGCCGCGATAGCAACCCAAATCCATTAAACGTTTAATGTTCATGGAAATTTCGCGACGTAAGTCACCTTCGGTAGGAACCTTAGCAACTTCTGCACGAATCGCATCAAGCTGAGCATCGTCCAACTCACGGATCTTAGTAGTTTCAGTAATACCAACTGTAGCTAAGATATTCTTAGCAGTATGGCGACCGACACCAAAGATGTAAGTGAGGGAGATAACAGCATGCTTGTTATCCGGAATGTTTACACCGGCAATACGAGCCATTCACTTTCTCCAAAAAGGCAGTAGAGATAATCAACCGCCCCACAAAATCTTGAGGGGCGGATATTAACCCAATTCGCCTACTGAAATCAACAGGTCTTGATTAGATTAACCTTGACGCTGCTTATGACGAGGTTCTGCGCTACAAATTACGCGAATAACCCCATTACGACGGATAACTTTACAGCTACCACAAATTTTCTTTACAGAAGCTTGTACTTTCATGATGAAACCTCTAAGTGCGCTTATCCCTTAGGATGAGCAGTCGTTTTTCTCATTAATGTTTGATTATCATATTGATGAGATGTTAAGTGCGCTTGTAGCTGAGCCATAAAGTCCATAACAACGACAACTACGATTAGTAATGATGTACCACCCAAAGAGAATGGGATTCCAAAAGAACTTTGTAGAATCATTGGCATTAAACAAATGACCGTAATATAAATCGCACCAATAAACGTCAAACGATTAAGAATATGATCTAAGTAACGAGCAGTTTGCTCACCTGGGCGAATACCAGGCACATAAGCTCCGCTGCGTTTTAGATTTTCTGATACTTCCTTAGGGCTAAATACTAAAGCCGTATAAAAGTAACAGAAAAAGATAATTAACGCACCAAAGAGCACCAAATACAAAGGCTGTCCAGGCGACAATACTAAAGCTAAATCTTGTAAGCTACGCTTAATTAATCCAGCATTTGCATCTGCACTTCCTACCCATTGACCAAGACTCGCTGGGAACAATAGTAAAGAACTTGCAAAAATCGCAGGAATCACGCCAGCCATATTAATTTTTAATGGCAAATGTGTCTGCTGTGCTGTAAATATACGACGACCTTGTTGCTTTTGTGCATAATTCACTGGAATACGACGTTGTGCTTTTTCAATAAACACAATGGCAGCCAGCACACCTACAGACAAAAGACCAAAGATCACAAGACCAATTAAGCTTGTCTGACCATTATCTACTGATGAAACTGATTGCATAATTAATTTAGGCAAACCAGAAACAATACCAGCAAAAATAATCATTGAGATACCGTTACCAATACCTCTTTCAGTGATTTGTTCACCTAGCCACATTAAGAACATAGTTCCAGCGACAAGTGAAGTAACCGCTGGTATATAAAACTCAAGACCAACTGACAGAGTAATACCCTGACCAATCAAACCTGCGCACATACCAACTGCCTGAACCACTGCAAGCAATAACGTACCCTGACGCGTATATTGATTAATTTTACGCTTACCTTGCTCACCTTCCTTTTTCAAGGCTTCTAGTGAAGGAATTACCGTAGACATTAACTGCACAATAATTGATGCAGAAATGTAAGGCATAATTCCTAAAGCAAGAATAGACATTCGCTCTAAAGCACCGCCAGAAAACATATTGAATAGCCCAAGAATAGTTCCTTGGTTCGCATGAAATAAATTTTCTAACGCAGCATTATTAATGCCTGGTACTGGAATATGCGCTCCTAGTCGAAAGACCAGCAATGCACCGATTAGAAAACTCATCCGGCGAATAATTTCACGATATTTCACGTGAAATGGCTGACCTTTCATCATGTTGACATGACCTGAAGAACTAGGAGACATAGACACTCGAGATTACTCCTCGACTTTGCCGCCAGCTGCTTCAATTGCAGCTTTAGCGCCTTTAGTCAATGCAACACCTTGAACAGTGAATGCACGAGTGATTTCACCAGAAAGTACGATACGAGCACGAACTTGGTCACGACGAACAACATTCGCAGCTTTCAAAGTTTCTAGGCTAACGATGTCGCCTTCAACTTTGCTTAACTCAGATAAACGTACTTCAGCAGTTTTTAAAGCGATTTGGCTAGTGAAACCGAATTTAGGTAAACGACGATAAATCGCTGTTTGACCGCCTTCAAAGCCTGGACGAACGCCACCACTTTTACGTGATTTTTGACCTTTGACACCACGGCCACCAGTCTTACCAACGCCAGAACCGATACCACGGCCTAAACGACGGTTTTCACGTTTTGCACCTTCCGCAGGCGCAAGCTCATTTAAACGCAGAGTCATGGCTTATTCCTCTACACTAACCATATAGTAGACTTTGTTGATCATACCGCGGTTAGAAGGCGTATCTTGCACTTCTACAGTATGACCAATACGACGCAGACCTAAACCTTGTAAGCAAAGCTTGTGATTTTTCAAGCGATGTGAAGAAGATTTAGTCTGGGTAACTTTAATCGTTTTCATGATTGATTACCCTTGAATTTCTGCTACTGATTTACCACGTTTCGCAGCGACTTTCTCAGGAGAAGTCATATCACGCAAACCTTTGAAAGTTGCGTTTACTACGTTTGCAGCATTAGTAGAACCATAACATTTAGCAAGTACGTTATGCACGCCCGCAGCTTCTAGAACGGCACGCATTGCGCCACCAGCGATTACGCCAGTACCTTCAGAAGCAGGTTGCATATATACACGGCTTGCGCCATGACGAGCATTCACAGGGTGTTGTAAAGTAGTACCTGCAAGGTCTACAGTAATCATGTTGCGACGTGCAGCTTCAAGTGCTTTAGAAATAGCAGCTGGAACTTCACGTGCTTTACCACGACCAAAACCAACACGACCATTACCATCACCCACAACAGTTAATGCTGTGAAAGAGAAGATACGACCGCCCTTAACAACTTTGGCTACACGATCAACGGCAACCAGCTTTTCAACAAGACCTTCGTTTTGTTCAACTTTAGCCATGATTAGAACTCCAAGCCGTTTTCACGAGCAGCATCAGCCAAGGCTTTGATACGACCATGATATTTAAAACCAGAACGGTCAAATGCAACTTTAGTTACACCAGCTGCTTTCGCACGTTCTGCGATTAAAGCACCTACTTTAGTAGCAGCGTCTACATTACCTGTAGTACCGCTACGTAAAGATGCATCCAAAGTTGAAGCTTGCGCTAAAACTTTGCCACCATCTGCTGAAATAACTTGAGCATAGATGTGACGCGGAGTGCGGTTTACACACAAACGAGTCGCACCCAATGCACGGATGTGCAAGCGTGTGCTTTTCGCACGACGCAAACGGGTTTGTTTCTTTTCGTTCATAAGAACCTCGCGCCTTATTTCTTCTTAGCTTCTTTACGAAGAATGACTTCATCCGAATAGCGAACACCTTTACCTTTATATGGTTCAGGAGCACGATACGCACGGATTTCTGCCGCTACTTGACCTAACAACTGCTTGTTTGCTGATTTCAAAATGATTTCAGTTGCAGTTGGAGTTTCCGCTGTTACACTTTCAGGTAAAGCGTAGTCAATTGGGTGTGAGTAACCAAGGTTAAGGTTTACAACAGTACCCTTAACCGCAGCTTTATAACCAACACCAACTAGCTGCAACTTACGTTCGAAGCCTTCACTAACCCCTTTTACAAGGTTATTCAATACAGCGCGAGCAGTACCAGCTTGCATCCAAGCATCTTTCGATTCTTTAACTGGAGCAAGTTGAAGTTTACCTTCTTCCTGTTTTAGCTCGACCAGCGCATGCAGGTTGAAAGACAACGTACCTTTGCTGCCTTTCACTTCGACCTGCCGGCCGTTCTGAGTAACTGTTACACCATTCGGTACAGTTACTGGGGCTTTAGCCACACGAGACATGAGGAATCACCTATTAAGAAACAAAAGCAATAACTTCACCACCAACGCCCGCAGCACGTGCAGCGCGATCAGTCATGATGCCTTTGCTTGTAGAAACAATTGCAATACCTAAACCTTGCTTAACGCTTGGAAGTTTATCTTTACCACGGTATTGGCGAAGACCTGGACGGCTTACGCGCTTAACCATTTCGATAACTGGTTTGCCTTCGAAATATTTTAAAGTAATTGTCAAAGTAGATTTTGTCTCTTCTTGAGCAACTTCTACGTTTGAAACATAACCTTCTTGTTGAAGTACGTTTGCAATTGCAACTTTCAACTTAGAAGAAGGCATAGAAACAGTTTGTTTCTTAGCCATTTGTGCGTTACGAACACGTGTTAGCATGTCGGCAACGGTATCTTGCATACTCATTTAGTCGCTCCTTACCAGCTTGCCTTAACAACGCCTGGTACATCACCCTGCATTACTGTGTCACGTAATTTGTTACGGCTTAAACCGAACTTACGGAAGTAACCATGAGGACGACCAGTTAAACCACAACGGTTACGAAGGCGTACCGGAGATGCATTACGTGGCAACGCTTGTAACTTTAACATCGCTTCGAAACGTTCTTCTTCACTTGCATTTACGTTTGCAATCGTAGCTTTTAATTCAGCACGTTTTGCAGCGTATTTAGCAACTGTTTTTTCGCGTTTCAATTCGCGATTAACCATACCTTTCTTAGCCATATCGACCTCTTATTTGAACGGGAAGCCGAATGCACGCATAAGCGCACGGCCTTCGTCATCGGTGCGAGCAGTCGTAGTAATAGTAATATCCATACCACGAATACGATCAATCTTATCGAAATCGATTTCAGGGAAAACGATTTGCTCTTTCAAACCCATTGAGTAGTTACCACGACCATCAAATGATTTCGAAGAGAAACCACGGAAGTCACGGATACGAGGGATTGCGATTGAGATCAAACGGTCCAAGAATTCGTACATTTGGTCGCCACGTAAAGTAACTTTACAACCAATCGGCCAACCGTCACGGATTTTAAAACCAGCGATAGATTTGCGAGCAAGTGTAATTACTGGTTTTTGACCAGCAATTAATTGCATGTCGACTACAGCGCCATCTAATAATTTCTTATCAGTTGCAGCTGCGCCTACACCCATGTTTAGGGTAATTTTTGTGATGCGTGGAATTTCCATCACGTTCTTAATGCTAAGTTCTTCTTTTAACTTTGCTTTAAGTTCATCATTGTAACGTGCTTTAAGTCTGGCCATTGCCTTTTCAACCTATTACTTCGCTACCGCCACTGATTCACCATTTGATTTATAAACGCGAGTTTTCACGCCATCAATCACTTGGTAACCAACACGGTCAGCCTTCTGGGTTGTAGCATTTAAAATTGCCACGTTTGAAATATGAAGCGAAGCTTCTTGAGTAACGATACCGCCTTCAGCGCCAGTTACACGATTCGGCTTTTGATGCTTCTTCACTAAGTTAAGGCCTTCAACCTTAACGCGGTCTTCAGAAACAGACAATACAGTACCCTGTTTGCCTTTTTCTTTACCTGCGATCACGATAACCTGATCGCCTTTTTTAATCTTAGCCATGATTGCCTCTTATAGAACTTCAGGAGCCAATGAAATGATTTTCATGAACTGTTCAGTACGAAGTTCACGAGTCACTGGTCCGAAGATACGAGTAGCAATCGGAGCTTTGTTGTTGTTCAGGATAACTGCAGCATTATCATCAAAACGGATCACAGAACCATCTGGACGACGAATGCCGAATTTAGTACGAACTACAACCGCATTCATCACGTCACCTTTTTTAACACGTGCGCGTGGGATTGCTTCTTTTACAGTAACTTTAATAATGTCGCCAACAGAAGCATAACGACGATGTGAACCACCAAGTACTTTAATACATTGTACGCGGCGAGCACCACTGTTGTCTGCTACGTCGAGCATAGTTTCGGTTTGAATCATTGCCCTACTCCAAAACCGAGCATCACCGGTCACAATTTCGAAAGGCTCAAAGAGTACTCGAAATTGACCGATGATGCAACAAGAACGTCGAATTACTCAGCAGCTGCTTCAACTACTTCCACTAAAGTCCAAGCTTTAGTTTTAGAAATTGGGCGGCTTTCTTTGATTGTCACAACATCACCAATTTTAGCGACATTGTTCTCATCATGAGCGTGTAACTTAGTTGAACGGCGAATTGACTTGCCATACAACGGGTGTTGAACGCGGCGTTCAATAAGAACAACAATAGATTTATCCATTTTGTCACTTACGACTTTGCCGGTTAACGTGCGGACTGTTTTTTCACTCATTGTCCGTTCCCCTGTTTTTCGGTAAGGAGTGTCTTAATACGAGCAATTGTCTTACGAGCAACTTGCACTTCGTGCGATTTACCCAACTGACCAGTTGCTTTCGCCATACGAAGACGGAATTGGTTAAGCTGTTGCTCATCAAGCAAAGCTTTCAACTCTTCTACCGACTTTTCACGTAAATCTTTAGTTTTCATTACATTACCGTCCGAGTCACGATAGTGGTTTTAAACGGAAGTTTAGCAGCAGCTAAAGCAAATGCTTCACGCGCTAATTCTTCGTTCACACCTTCAATTTCGTACAGGATCTTACCTGGTTGGATCTGGCAAACCCAGTATTCCACGCTACCCTTACCTTTACCCATACGCACTTCAAGAGGCTTTTGAGTAATTGGTTTATCCGGGAATACGCGAATAAAGATTTTACCACCACGCTTAATACGGCGGCTAATAGTACGACGTGCAGCTTCAATCTGACGCGCAGTCATACGACCACGTTCAGTTGCTTTGATTGCAATCGAACCAAATGATACTGTACTACCACGATGCGCTAGACCAGTATTACGGCCTTTGTGCACCTTACGGAATTTGGTACGTTTAGGTTGCAACATGGATTATTCTCCCTTGTCAGCAGCACGGTCACCGCGACGACCACGACGCTCTTGACCTTCACCACGACCACGACCACGTTTAGCTGGACGATCTTCAGCAGGAGCAGGGTTCATGACTTGTTTCATGCCACCTAAAATCTCGCCACGGAAAATCCAAACTTTAACACCAATCGTACCGTAAGTTGTTTCTGCACGCATAGTTGCATAGTCAATGTCTGCACGTAATGTATGCAAAGGTACACGACCTTCACGATACCATTCCGTACGAGCAATCTCTGCACCACCTAAACGGCCAGACACTTCAACTTTGATACCTTTAGCACCAGCACGCATAGTGTTTTGAACCGCACGCTTCATAGCACGACGGAACATTACACGCTTTTCTAATTGAGAAGCAATTGCCTCAGCAACTAAACGCGCATCTAAGTCTGGGCGATCAATTTCATTGATACTTACTTGCGCAGGAACACCCATAATGCTGGTAAGTTCGCGCTGTAATTTCTCAATATCTTCGCCTTTTTTACCGATTACGATACCAGGACGAGCTGTGCTAATTGTTACTTTAGCAGCGCCTGATGGACGTTCGATAAGAATGTTGCTGATCATCGCATTCTTAAGTTTTTTAGTTAAAAACTCACGAACTTGAAGATCTTTAAGCAAGTATTCAGCGTATTGTTTCGGACTCGCATACCAGTTAGCGTTATGACGTTTCACAACACCTAGGCGGATACCGATTGGATGAACCTTCTGACCCATATCAAACCCCTACCTTAACGGTGATGTGACAAGTACGCTTCGTAATACGATCTGCACGGCCTTTAGCACGTGGCATAATACGTTTAAGGCTAACACCTTCATCAACGTAAATCGTAGAAACTTTAAGATCGTCAACATCTAAACTGTTATTGTGTTCAGCGTTTGCAATCGCAGATTCCAATGCTTTTTTTACTAAAACAGCAGCTTTTTTATTGCTGAAGTTTAAGATATTTAAAGCATGCGCAACAGATTTGCCGCGAATAAGATCTGCAACCAAACGTGCCTTTTGTGCCGAGATAGCGGCACCGCGTAATTTAGCAGTTACTTCCATCATGACACCTATTAACGTTTAGACTTCTTGTCAACACCGTGACCACGATAGGTACGAGTTGGCGCGAATTCACCGAGTTTATGACCAACCATATGCTCAGTAACAATTACTGGAACGTGATTACGACCATTATGAACAGAAATTGTTAAACCAACAAAATCTGGAAGGATCATCGAACGACGAGACCAAGTTTTAATCGGCTTGCGAGAGTTACTAGCAACAGCCGCTTCAACCTTAGCGAACAAGTGCGCATCGACGAATGGGCCTTTTTTCAGAGAACGAGGCATTAGTCAGATTCCTTTACTTGACGCGACGGTCGCGAATAATCATCTTAGTCGTACGCTTATTGGTACGTGTCTTGTACCCTTTAGCTTTTTGACCCCATGGGCTTACAGGTTGAATACCTTTGTTACGCCCTTCACCACCACCGTGCGGGTGATCAACTGGGTTCATCGCCATACCACGTACGGTAGGACGAACACCACGCCAGCGCGCAGCACCAGCTTTACCCAATGAACGAAGGTTGTTTTCTTGGTTAGAAACTTCACCAATTACAGCGCGGCATTCAACATGAATTTTACGCATTTCGCCTGAACGAAGACGAACAATCGCGTAAGAACCATCACGACCCAACAACTGAACAGAAGCACCAGCAGAACGCGCTAATTGCGCACCCTTACCAATTTTAAGTTCAACGTTATGAAGTGTAGAACCGATAGGCATGTTACGAAGTGGCAAGCAGTTACCTGGACGAATTGGAGCATCGTTACCAGATTGTACTTTATCACCAGCACGTAAGCCTTTAGGAGCAATGATATAACGACGCTCACCATCAGCATATTTCAACAAAGCAATATGTGCTGTACGGTTAGGATCGTATTCAATGCGCTCTACAACAGCTGGGATGCTGTCTTTATTACGCTTAAAGTCAACGATACGATAGTGTTGCTTATGACCACCACCAACGTGACGAGTTGTAATGTGACCGTTATTATTACGACCACCAGTACGTTTTTTTGCTTCAACCAACGGTGAGTAAGGCGCGCCTTTGTGAAGGTGGTCATGAACCACTTTCTCTACAAAGCGACGTCCTGGAGACGTTGGCTTACATTTTTGAATCGGCATAATTTTCGTCCTTATTCCGCTGCGCTTTCAGCGGTATCGCCCAAGTCAGCCATTTCAACATCTTGGCCAGCTTTCAGGGTGACGTATGCTTTTTTAACATCAGAACGACGTCCTAATGTTTTACCAAAGCGCTTAGTTTTACCTTTAGTAATAGTAGTGTTAACTTTAACAACTTCTACACCAAAAAGTTTTTCAACTGCTTTTTTAACTTCAAGTTTAGTAGCATTTATATCTACTTTAAATACTTGAACGCCAACAGTATCACCTAAAACTTGTGCCTTTTCTGAGAAGACTGGTCCTTTAAGGACTTGATAGATACGTTCGTTGTTCATCCGAGTTCTACCTCAATTTTCTTAGCAGCAGCTACAGACATCACAACTTTATCAAACGCGATCAAGCTTACAGGATCGATTGCAGTAGCATCCACCACATCTACATGCGGAAGGTTGCGTGCTGCAAGATATAAGTTCTCATCTACAGCTTCAGTAACGATCAATGCACGAGCGGCATTTAAATCGCCAAGCTTTGCAAGCAATTCTTTAGTTTTTGGAGCTGCAATAGCAAACTCTTCAACTAGTACAAGACGATCTTGGCGAACAAGTTCAGCTAAGATACATTGCATTGCACCGCGATACATTTTACGGTTTACTTTTTGAGACCAATCTTGTGGACGAGCAGCAAAAGTTTTACCACCACCAACCCAGATTGGGCTACGAGTAGAACCCGCACGAGCACGACCAGTACCTTTTTGACGGAATGGTTTTTTACCACCGCCAGAAACGTCTGCACGTGACTTCTGAGCACGAGTACCTTGACGACCACCTGCTAAGTAAGCAGTAACAACTTGGTGTACAAGAGCTTCGTTAAATTCACGTCCGAAAGCAACTTCAGACAATTCAACAGCAGAGCCGGAAACAGTTTTCAAATTCACGGTATTTCCCCTCAGGCCTTGATGGTAGGACGTACAATCACGTCACCGCCAGTTGAACCAGGAATTGCACCTTTAACAACTAAAACAGAACGTTCAGCGTCAATAGATACGATTTCAAGACCTTGTACTGTTACGCGTTCATCACCTAAGTGACCAGCCATTTTTTTGCCTTTGAACACGCGACCAGGAGTTTGGTTTTGACCTGTAGAACCTAATACACGGTGAGAAACTGAGTTACCGTGAGTAGCGTCTTGGGTACGGAAGTTCCAACGTTTAACACCACCTTGGAAACCTTTACCTTTTGATTGACCAGTTACGTCAACTACTTGACCAACTGTGAACAAATCAACACCAATAGTACCGCCAACTTCACGACCTTCAAGCTCAGCTTCAGTAACACGGAACTCTTTAACTAAACGACCAGCAGCAACACCAGCTTTCGCGAAGTGACCTTTCTGAGCGTTAGTTACGCGAGATTCGCGACGTTCACCAGTAGTTACTTGAACAGCTTGATAACCATCAGTTTCAAGTGTTTTGATTTGCGTAATGCGGTTTGGATCGACTTCGATGACTGTAACAGGTACAGAAACACCTGCATCTGTAAAGATGCGAGTCATACCACATTTGCGACCGACTAAACCAATAGCCATGTGCATAAACCTCTAAAAAAGCGGCCTAATTAACTTAAAAGTTAATCAACCGAAAGCCTTAACCCAAAGCGATCTGAACATCAACACCAGCCGCAAGATCTAATTTCATCAATGCATCAACAGTTTTATCTGTAGGTTGAACGATGTCGATCAAACGTTTGTAGGTGCGGATTTCGTACTGGTCACGCGCATCTTTGTTAACGTGCGGTGAAGTAAGAACGTTGAAGCGTTCGATGCGAGTAGGCATCGGAATTGGACCACAAACTTGTGCGCCAGTACGCTTAGCGGTTTCTACGATCTCTTGAGCAGATTGATCAATCAGACGATGATCAAAAGACTTCAAACGGATACGAATTCTCTGGTTAGACATACCAGTAAACTCCAAGCCAAACATATAAAGAATCACCTTTGACGCATCTCACCCATTGGTAAGTGTCAAAGGCAGTGAAAATCACTAAGGTCATGATCGATGCCACGACTGTAATGCACATTTACCACTTTCTTCGCAGTAAATGCCCCTCCTATTGAGGGTCGCTCATTATAACGATTGTTTAAGTCTTATGCAATTCTCTTTTTCTATTTTCTCCACAAAACCTGCTTTAATCGTGTATTGGGAACTAAACTAAGCACTTATTACAAATTCAATCGCTTTATTTAGAAGTTGATTACCTTGTTCAAATTTTTGTGCTTCGGAAGAATATAGTTCATGCGTAGATTGAACATATTCTCCATCAAAAATAGAAAGCTCTTCTTCATCTTCAAGTAAAAGCGCTAGAGTTGCTGGTGTCATCTCTGGATGGAACTGAAAACCCAGTACATTTTTTCCAATCTGATACATCTGATTGCGACAGGCCTGATTTTCAGCCAAATGTATAGCACCTTTAGGTATTTCAAATGTCTCGCTATGCCACTGCATCACCTTTATTTTCTCTGGTAATGGGAAGCTTTCTTGAGGTAAATTTGCAACTCTCTGAACTGTTGACCATCCAAGTTCCTGATAGCGATTACGGCTTACCGCAGCCCCTAACGCATTAGCAATTAACTGCCCCCCTAAACAAAGACCAATAGCTGGCTTTCCCGCTGCCAAATAACGGCGCAACCATCTTTTTTCTATCTTTAGCCACGGGAAGTTTGCCTCATCATTTACACTCATGGTGCCACCCATGACCAATAGTAAATCAACCTCATCAATTCGAGGCAAAGCTTCTATTTCAAGTGACCGATCAACCGGAAGTGCAAAAAACTCTGTAGAGCTAATTGTCGCGTGGTGGGCTTTTAAAAATGAATAACAACTTCCAAATCCCTCACCCGCGATATGTTGAAAATAGTGAACACGTAAATGCGACTTCATGCGCTTAAACCTATTGTTGTTAGAATGTTGTAGTGGTCTTTGCAAAAATAAAGCCAAGTTTTTATTTTATGAGCCTACTGTAACGAAACGTCTTATAAAACTTCGTAAATCTAGCGAAGAATCTAAATTTCTCTTAATCTAACTTTATTATTTAAAATGCAAAGCACTATGAAAAAGCATAACGACTTCCAGACTCGCCTCATTCATGCACAAAGAAAGGCTCCGCAATTTATTGAAACCGTGCAACCACCCTTATTTCGTGCATCTACTATTATTTTTAAATCAACTTCGCACCTTTTTGATCGTCATTGGACGGATGACTACGATTATAGCTATGGGACACACGGCACCCCCACTACCTTCACCTTAGGCGACAATATTGCGCAAATTGAAGGTGGATTGCATTGTTTACTTGCACCAAGCGGCTTATCAGCAATTAATGTTGTGAACTCAGCATTTTTAAGTACTAATGATGAAGTATGGGTACCAGACAACATTTATGGACCAAACCTTGAGCATTTAAATCATCTGCAAAATCAATATGGCGTTATTGTCAAAGTGTACAACCCTATTGACGCCTCAAGCTTCCAACCAACTGAAAGAAGTAAACTGTTGTGGTTAGAGGCTGCAGGCTCAGTTACTCTAGAATTTCCTGATCTTAAGAATCTAGTCAAAAAAGCAAAAAAACACGGTGTATTAACAGCCCTAGATAACACTTGGGGAGCTGGGCTTGCGTTTAATGCTTTTAATTTTTCTGATGAACATCTATCAGTCGATTTAACCGTGCATGCCCTCACCAAATATCCGAGTGGCGGCGGTGACATCTTAATGGGTAGCATTGTAACTCGCGATGAGAAACTTCATCACCGTCTGTTCCGTACGCATGCCATTTTAGGTATTGCAGTTTCAGGAGACGATGCAGCTCAAGTCCAACGCAGTCTTGCTCATATGTCTTTACGTTATGAACAACAATCAGCCAATGCTCAAACTTTACTTAAATGGCTAAAAGACCAATCTCAATTTGCACAAGTTCTACATCCAAGTGATGAGGCTGCCCCAGGCCATCAATATTGGCAAGAAATCTGCATAGACAGTCAAAGTGCTGGTCTAGTCAGTGTTATTTTCAAACCTAAATATGACATTACAGCAGTACGTCGTTTTTGCGATGCATTAGCGTTATTTAAGCTCGGTTTTAGCTGGGGAGGACCCGTTAGTCTGATTATGCTTTATGATTTAAAAATGATAAGAAAACTTGAGAATACACATTTACAACAAGGATTATTGGTTCGCTTCTGTATAGGACTAGAAGATCCACAAGATTTAATACAAGATATCGAAAATGCACTGAAACAACTGTAAAAACGACAAGATCATAGTGACTCGAACCACAGGATAAAAATATATGGGTACACCGATTGTTATTGCTAAAAATATTAATGACACATCCAAAGAAATTGTTTTACTTTCCCAGTTTGCTAACCGCCATGGACTTATTGCAGGCGCCACGGGTACAGGTAAAACAGTTACGTTAAAAGTTCTAGCAGAGAGTTTTTCTCGAATTGGTGTACCGGTATTTCTTGCCGATGCTAAAGGTGATGTTTCGAGTCTCGCCAAAGCGGGAGAAGCTTCAGATAAATTTAATGAACGACTAAAGCTTTTGCAGATTGATAGCGTTCCTTTCGCAGCGAATCCAGTTGTTTTTTGGGACTTATTTGGCCAACAAGGCCACCCTATTCGCACTACCATTTCTGAAATTGGGCCAATTTTATTGGCTCGTATGCTCAATTTAAATGATACTCAAGAGGGTGTGCTATCTGCTGTATTCCGTATTGCAGATGACCAAGGTCTACTACTAGTAGATTTTAAAGATTTAAAAGCCATGATCACTTTTGTGAGTGAACATGCAGCCGAGTTTAAAGCAGAATATGGCAATTTATCTCCAGCAAGCCTAGGTGCTATTCAGCGCAATTTACTCGCCCTTGCCGACCAAGGTGGAGAGCAATTTTTTGGTGAACCTGCTTTAAATATTTTAGATTTCATTCAAACCGATGCAAATGGACATGGCTACATTAATATTCTTGCGGCTGACAAGCTCATGAATACACCTAAGCTATATGCCACTTTCCTTTTATGGATGCTTTCAGAACTATTTGAACAGCTTCCAGAAGTCGGTGATATGGATAAACCTAAACTCGTGTTTTTCTTTGATGAAGCTCACTTATTATTTGACAATGCCAGCCAAGCACTCCAAGACAAAATTGAACAAGTTGTACGTTTAATTCGTTCTAAAGGAGTAGGTATCTATTTCATTACCCAAAATCCACTCGATTTACCTGAAAGTGTTCTAGGTCAACTTGGTAATCGCGTTCAACATGCCCTACGCGCATTTACCCCTAAAGATCAGAAAGCGGTAAAAACCGCAGCAGATACTTTCCGAGCCAATCCAAACTTTAAAGTTGATGAAGCGATTACTGAACTCGGTGTTGGTGAGGCACTCATTAGCTGCCTAGATGAGCAAGGTACTCCACAAATTGTTGAGCGCGGCTGGGTCATGCCTCCTTACTCTGCATTTACACCAATCACTCCAGAAGAGCGTCAAGCTTTAATCTCACAAAGTATTATTGCTGGAGTTTATGAGCAGGTTGTAGATCGTGATAGCGCCTATGAAATGCTACAAAATAAAGTGGCTGAACGCGAACAACAGCAACAAAATGCCGAACTTGCCAAACAACAAGCGAAAGAGCAAGAAACCCTAGCAAAACAGCAGGCGAAAGAGCAAGAAAGATTGGCACGTGATCAATTAAAAGAGGAAGAACGAGCAGCACGCGAAAGAGCTAAACTCACCCAAGATATTGTTGGAACTTTTGCAAAAAGTGCTGCGCGCAGTTTAGGAGGAAGTACAGGTCAAAAACTTGTTCGAGGCCTACTTGGTTCTTTATTTGGTAAATAAAAATATTTAATAACATAATGTTAATTTAAGGGGATTTTATATCCCCTAATTTTTTTATGGTTTTTCTCGAAAAGCTATTGCCATTACTTTTTCAAAGATGTATTTTAAATACATCTTATATAGCCAGATAAATAAGGTCTAGCCATGACTCCACAACAAATTGAACTTGTTAAATCTACTGTACCGGTTTTACGTGAACACGGTGTTACGCTGACTACATACTTTTATAAGCGTATGCTTAATAACAATCCCGAATTAAAAAATGTTTTTAACTTAGATGACCAAACTAGCTTACGCCAGCCGCGTGCGCTTGCAGCTGCGGTTCTTGCTTATGCAGAAAATATTGAGAACCCTACTGTTCTAGCTAAAGCTGTTGAACGTATCACCACTAAACATGTAAGTTTGGATATCCAGCCTGATCAATATGCAATTGTTGGTGACAACCTACTTCATTCAATTAGTGAAGTACTTAACGTGCCATTTGAATCAGAACTTATCGAAGCGTGGAAGCAAGCTTATCTACAATTGGCAGATATCTTGATTGGCGTTGAAAAACAAAAATATGAACAACTTGAGAGCTTAAAAGGTGGATGGGCTGGCTGGCGTCCATTTGAAATTACACAAATTGATCCTCTTGAATCTGGCAAACGTTTCACTTTAAAAGCAACTGATCATGAGGACGTACTAACTGGTCCTGCAAATGCTTTTATTTCGGTTAAGGTACAAGTTCCAGAGCAACAGCTTGAACAACCCAAAGCTTTTAAATTTACAGAAGCTCAAGAAAACAACTCATATCACTTTGACGTTCAGCCTGAAGAAAACCATACTGAATTTTCAGTTTCAAACATCTTGCTTGAACATTATAGAGTTGGCGATCAAGTACAGGTTTCAGCTCCTTTAACGCTGTAATGTAAAAACCTCTTGCCTGAAAGTTTTCTTATTTAAACTTTCAGGCTAAGATGATCATCCTTTTTCTCTTCCATTTTTGGTGATCATGCAGCTTAATAAATTTACCGATTATGCATTACGAATATTAATGTATGTTGCACGCCCAAGTGATGCACCCTACACGATTGCAGAAATCGCGAAAGATTTGCATGTTTCACAAAACCATCTGGTTAAAGTTGTTCACTTTATGGGCAAACAAGAATGGATTATTACCATTCGTGGAAAAGGCGGTGGAATTCGCTTAAACCCAGATGCACTTAACTCCAATTTGGGTTCAATTGTTCGAATATTACAAGGTGACAATCAAATCGTTGAATGCAATACACCACCTTGTGTATTACGCAGTCACTGTGGTTTAAAAGGTATTTTAGATCAAGCTTTAGAGAGCTTTTATCAAAGCCTAGACCAATACACACTCGGAGAAGTTTTGCAGCAATCTAAATCTGCTCCTGCTAACTCCCCTATTGCCTTTTTAGAAATCTAACTTCTATTGATTTTCATAAGTTGATTTATTGAAAATTAGCAAGAATACCCAAGCTCCTTTATACTAGGCGCGAGCCCTCTCATTTAAAAAGTTATTTTTTATGCGTCGTAGTGAAAAATCGAAAGACACCAAAGCCAGACTCGCACCCAAGCAAAAGATCAGCTATGAAAAAGCACCAGATCCGGCGATCACAGCCTATGCTGTGCAATCTCTAAACTGGTTACGCCAAGCTGAGTTTCTAATGAGTGCACCTAAATTGGCACTTTGTGTTGAAGATAGTGGCTACGAAATTGCTTTTGCAGGACGCTCAAATGCTGGTAAGTCTAGTGCTATTAATGCATTAACTAATCAGAAACAACTTGCCCGTGCTTCTAAAAAGCCTGGTCGTACTCAGATGATTAACTTCTTTAGTCTAGGTAATCCTGATCAGCGTTTAGTCGATCTTCCAGGTTACGGTTATGCGGCTGTACCTGAAGATATGAAAAAGGTGTGGCAAAAGGAATTAGAAAACTATCTAATTCACCGTAAAAGCTTACAAGGCTTAGTCTTACTTATGGATATTCGCCATCCTCTACAGCATTTTGACATGATGATGCTAGAGTGGGCTTATTCGCGTCATCTATTCGTTCATATTCTCTTAACGAAAGCAGACAAACTTAATCGTGGTCCTGCAAATAAAGTATTGCTTGAAGTCAAACAACAACTTAAAAAAATGAAGCTTGATTTTTCCATTCAGCTTTTCTCTTCACTTAACAAATTAGGTTTGGAAGAGCTTGCAAGTGTCATGGGTGGACGTCTGCATTTTACGCTAGATCAACAGCCAGAATTTGATGTCGATTCAATCCCTGAAGCGACAGATGAAGATGCTGAAAGCTAAATTGTCATAACAGATACAATTTTTTCATTAAATTTATACTCAATTGTCCCCTATTGCTAAACACAAATGTAGGGGCTTTTTTTATACTCGTTATAACTTCATCGAGTTAAAAATCAGGACTAAATGATGAAATTGTTATCTTTTTTGAAGAACAAGGCTTTAGGTTCTTCTATTGATTATAAAATTCTTCCACGTAAAGTGAAATTTGACTGGAAAGATACCCCTGTCGACTGGATTCCTAATCAGCCTTTCGCAAGTTATTTTATTAATGAAATTAATAATATTTTGCCTGCTGGTGAGTTCTGGTTTTGCCGTTTGTATAACAAGGTTTTACCGCAAATCACAGATGAAAAACTCAAGCAGGATGTACAAGCATTTATCCGTCAGGAAGCTATGCATGCCAATGCACACACCTCTGCAAACAAAGAATATTTAAACGTACGTAATATTGATATCCAGAGAAATCTGGACATTATGAACTATTTATTTACGACCGCTTTGGCAGATAAGCCTTTTGATAAAGAAGTTCCAAATTTCTTACAAGGCCAATGGGATTTATTCCGTTTAGGTGTTGTTGCCACTGTTGAACATATGACCTGTGTGTTAGGTAAATATGCTCTATACAACAAGCGTTGGGAAGAATTAGGCGCTGACCCTGAAATGGTCGATCTGGTGAAATGGCATGGTTCAGAAGAAATTGAACACCGCACCGTAGCGTTTGATTTATATCGTCATCTTGGTGGTGGTTATATTCCGCGCTACTATTTAAGCCTTGCAGTGATTGTGCTTGTACTTGGTTTATGGGTAGACGGCGCTGCACATATTATGAAACAAGATCCACGCTTTTCAGACGCCGCTAAATCTAGATTTTTCCCAGTATGGGTTGCTGTAGAATGGCTTAAGATTAGTCGCAAAGATAACCAAGTGCTACCAAATCCATTTTGGCTGATTGCCCAACAAATTGATTACCTCATGCCTTGGTATGATCCAGTCAAAGAAGGCAGCACTGAAGATGCGGTTAGCTATTTATCGCAATCTCCAGCAGCAAAAAGAGCAGAGCTTCAAGCCGCTTAAAAATAAAAAAGCAGGATTTAAAATCCTGCTTTTTTTTAGAGATATTAGACACTCATATCTTTATCTTTCGTATAGCGATCTACGACCACACTAATCATCATATCACCCTGCACATTTACCACCGTTCTCACCGTATCTAGTAAGCGGTCAATTGGCAGTAAAATGGCAATTGCTTCAGCTGGTAAACCTACCGATTGTAAAACCATAATCATCGTCACCATGCCAGCACTCGGGATTCCAGGTGCACCAAGTGATGCGATCATTGCTGTTAAACACACAATAATTTGCTGTGTCAGGTTTAAATCTAGTCCCACTAAATTTGCCACAAACAGTGCAGCTGCCGCCTCATATAGAGCAGTACCATCCATATTAAGCTGAGTGCCAAGTGGGATAACAAATCCCGCTGTTTGAGGGCGCACACCTAAGTTTTCTTGTGCACACTTCATGCTAAGCGGCATCGTGGCAGAACTAGAACTGGTTGCAAATGCTGTAATTAATGCTGTACGTGTTCCTTTGAAAAAAGTCCAAGGGCTCATGCGTCCAAAAATCCAAAGCAGTAGTGGTAAAACAACAGCACCATGGAAAATGGTTGTGCCTGTTACAACGACTGCAAACTCAGCCAAACGACTTAATACCGAAATATCTTCGGTTGCCATTAACTTTGCTAATAAAGCAAAAATACCCAAAGGCGCTAATTTCATGACCCAGCCAACGAGCAGCATCATCATTTCAAAGAACTGGTGGCTCAATACACGAATACTTTTGAAACGTTCCCCACCCTGCACTAAAGCGACACCGACAAATAAAGCAAAGACCACAACAGCCAAAACGTTGCCGTCACTAAATGCTTTAAATGGATTGATTAAAGTATTTTGAATAAAATTAGTGAAAAAACTTGCTGGGTTTAAACTATCCGGTGCTTGATAATTTTGCATAGATGTCTGAAAAATAGAAATATCTATGCCACGTCCAACCTCAAATAAATGAGCACAACTAATACCTAAAATTAGGGCTAAAGTCGTTGTAGTTAAACAGCATAAAAATGTGATTTTCCAGACTGGGCCTAACTGTCCGCCCGCTTGTAAGTTTGATACCCCTACAACAATCGAACTGAAAATTAAAGGCACCAAAAGCATTTTAAGAAGCCCGATAAAAACACTACTTAATATTCCAAGCCCATATAAACTATGTTTTACAAAAGCTGTGTCTGGATACATGGTGAGTAGGAAACCAAAGGCTAAACCTAAAATGGCGGCAATCAGAATTTGTGTATTTAAGTTCATATCAGCATTATTTTTTTCAGTTGGCATACCTATTTACAATATGACATGAGGTTGCTTTTCATTCGAGCAATTTTTTGTCACATCGTTCCCATTAAAAATAAAAAAGCCATCTGGTTAGATGGCTCTTCAATAGATCTATTGAGTTTCAATTTCCCGTAAACGGATTAAACCCTCTTGCACCGTACTACATACAAGCTGGCCACTTTGCCACATACGACCAAAATTAAGACCTCTTGAAGCCGCACTCACTGTGGCTTCCATGTCATAAAGCATCCACTCATCAGCACGCAATGGGCGATGGAAATAAATTGCATGATCAATACTCGCACATTGCAAACTTGGAGAAATATAACTTAAGCCATGCGGTCTTAAAGCCGTGGTCATTAAGGTAAAGTCAGAATAAAACGCAACAATTGCTTGGTGTAAAGCAATGTCATCTAGCTGTTTTGGAATACGGTCATGGGTGCGGATATAGTGCGCATTATAGGGAGCTTCTGGTTGCGGCTGAAATGGATTGACTGGATCAATTGGGCGAATTTCTACATGACGCTCACGCATGAAACTAGCACGAACATTTTCAGGTACAAAGTTTAGAATACCCTGTTTTAGCTCATTTTCAGATTTAAGCGTTTCTGGTGCAGGATACTCAGGTTCTTGATGTTGATAGTTCAAACCTTCTTCTGGATTGGCAAAAGACACCATCGCTGAAAATATAACTCGCCCATGCTGAATCGCACGAACTTGACGACTTACAAAGCTTTTTCCATCCCGTAAACGGTCTACTTCATAGATAATTGGGGCATTAATATCGCCGCCATACAAAAAATATGCATGTAAAGAATGCGCTGGGCGATCCGTTGTATAAGATGCTGCACGTAAAGCCTGACCTAAAACCTGTCCACCAAAGACGCGTTTACCGACAAGATTACGGCTCATGCCACGGTAAATATTTTCTTCTAGCTTTTCTAAAGTGAGAAGCTCGACTAGTTCTTGGGTTAACGCATTCATGAGAGATACCTTCATATTTCAGGTAAAAAATCGTATTAAAGGACAGATGTGTAGAATCTATTGTGCCATAAAAAACTATTTGAACATGGAACAATCAGTCAACTTCTGATGAACATTGCTCATATAACAGCTAAAAATACGATTTTTAACGATAAAATATGCCAAAAGCATTATAATTTATAAGAAAGTAGCATATTGTTTTTTTTAATAAATGCCTCAAAATAATTACCCTCCGCATTTGGTGCTGGGATTTGTCTTTAAGAAGTAGGAGTTCTTATGTCCAAGAGTGGGTTTGGTCAAATGTATCGTCGGCTTTCGAGTAAACTACTTGACCTCGTGGTAACACCACATGTTCTTGGGGAAGTTCCTACTGAACCAGTATCAGAAACAACAGAAGCAGAAGCAAAGACTGAGCGCCAAAAAGTGGTGTGCTATGTCTTACAAAACCACTCTCGAAGCAATGCTTTGGTGGTTGATGGAGAAACGCGTCGTTTAAATTTAAAACCTGCGTTAGACCCATTAGTTGTTGGCACTCATCAGGAAAAAGCATCAGTTTTATTTTTACAGCACAATGATGAAAATAATTTACTGAATCCTCCTCCTCATGCTTTTCCACCACGCTTACTAAAACTGATTGAAGTCTTACAAGAAAATCCTGAACTTGATATAGAGCTTGTTCCAGTTACCGTTTTATGGGGACGCTCACCAGATAAAGAAGATTCTTGGTTTAAGCTTTTATTTTCAGATACATGGGCTACACCAAGCACCGTTAAGCAATTGGTCAACATTGGCTTACATGGTCGCCAATCTTACTTAGAGTTTCATGAACCACAATCGCTACGTGAATTGGCTGAATACGCTCAACAGCATTATCCGAACCTTTCACCAGCCACTTATATTGTAAGTACGTTAAATGATTATTTAGACCGTCAGCGTGAAGTGGTCTTAGGTCCCGATTTATCAGATCGCCGTAATGTCATGCAGTCGGTTGTGAAATCTCGTGATGTTCAGGAAGCAATCCGCCGTGAAAGTATTCGCGGGAAAGTGAGTATGCTCGAAGCTGAGCGTCGTGCGATTGGTTATGTCAATGAAATCGTATCGGATTATTCACATTCAGCAGTCCGCTTTGCCGATCTTGCTTTAACGCGCTTATGGACCCAGCTTTATGACGGCGTAGATGTACATAACTTCAGTACTGTTCGTGAACTGGCAAAAGATTATGAAGTGGTTTACACACCTTGCCACCGCAGCCATATTGACTATTTATTATTGTCTTATGTGATTTATAGACGTGGCCTTATGGTTCCGTATATTGCTGCGGGTGATAACCTAAACTTGCCTTTTGTTGGTCAGCTTTTACGAGGTGGTGGTGCCTTCTTTATTCGTCGCTCTTTCCGCGGCAATGGGCTTTATACAACGGTATTTAAAGAATATTTATATAGTATTCTGTCACGTAATACGCCACTTGAGTACTTTATTGAAGGTGGACGATCGCGTACAGGACGTCTATTACCGCCTAAGACTGGCATGCTTGCTATGACGGTTCATAGTCATTTACGTGGCCGTACAAAGCCAATTGTATTTGTACCCACCTACATTGGTTATGAACGCCTCATGGAAGGCTCGACCTACGTAGGCGAAATGCAAGGTAAACCGAAAGAAGCTGAATCAATTTTTGGTATTGTGAAAACCTTACGAAAAATTGAACGTATTTTCGGTAAAGTCCATGTGAACTTTGGTGAACCTGTTTTCCTTGATGATTTGCTTAAACAACATAATGCAGAAAATGTTTTTATCGAGAAAAATGACGACCCAATTCCTCAAGCGGTTTCAGATGCCGTAAATAGCTCTGCACATGCAATTTTAGAAAATATTAACCGAGCTGTGGTGATTAACCCTGTCTCTTTACTTTCTATTATTTTGCTTGCAACTCCAAAGCATACGCTTGATGAAGAAATTTGTATTAAGCAGCTTGAAGCTTACCGTAATCTAGCATCAAACTTCCCATATGACCAACGTATGGAAGTAACGCCGCTTTCTGGTAAAGAAATCATTGCGTATGGTTTAAAGCTTAAACTCATTAAACGAGTTCAGCATGCACTAGGTGATATTATTGCGATTGAAGACAACCAAGCTGTTCTTCTGACCTATTTCCGTAATAACATTTTGCACGCCTTTGTTTTACCTTCATTGGTGGCATCACTTGTTGAACATAATGGAAAAATCAGCCGTTCAGATTTAACCAATGTGATCTACACCCTGTATCCATTCTTGAAAGCAGAGTTATTCCTTAAATGGAAGAGTAGCGAACTTAAAGAACAAATTGAGCAATATGCAAATGCATTGGTTCAATCAAACCTTATTCAGCAAGATGATGAAGGCAATTTAATTAGCTCTGCACCAAACACTGAAGAGCATAATCAGCTTGTTGTTTTAGCTACGCCTGTTAAGCAAAGTCTTGAGCGTTACTACATGACGCTTGCTCTCATTACTCAACGTGGTTCAGGTAATATTTCTGCTAAACAGGTTGAAGAATTAAGTCATTTACTCGGACAACGTCTGTCAGTTCTATATGAATTTAATTCGCCAGAGTTCTTCGACAAAGCTTTATTCCAAAGCTTCCTAAAAGTACTTACACAGCAAAATTACATTCGTACCAACGACCAAGGCCAAATCGAGTTTGATGATAATTTCCGTCAAATGGCTGCTGGCGCACAGTTGGTTCTTGATGAAGTAACCTTACAAATGTTGCAGCACATCACGACCTTTAGCGACGAAGAATTAAAAGATGCGCTTGAAGCTATGGCATCTCAACAAGCAAAACGACGTTTAAAGCGTAAAAAATCTTAAGGTTTTTACTCAAAATAAAAGGCAACTTCGGTTGCCTTTTATTTTATTAGCGCATTGGACATTCAAAATAGCGTGGATCATCCATACAACGTAGACGCTTCATAAGTTGAACAAAATAAGCATCGTAATAACCTGAAAGCACGTACTGATTACGTATTTTGGCAACCATAACGTCATAACTTTGCTTTTCATAAAAAGAGACATCTACCCAATAATAAGCAGGTAAATGATTTTCCCACTGGGTTGCGCGGTTAGTCAGTAATTGGCTATTTTGAACAAACCATCCTCGAATTTTTCGACCAAAATTAGCAGGATAAGCTTGCGGCTTAATAATTAAATTAACGCCAAAATATGCCAAAGGAAAGTTAATGACTTGGACATCTGGTCCAAATTCTTTTTGTAAGTTATATGGCAATAACCCATATATCGGAGCTGGAACAATATCGATTTTGTCTTGCTTAAACTGCACAATCGCATTAGATAAATCGACATAAACTGGCTGAGCACCTACACTTCGTACCAAGGCTTGTTGTGGTGGATTATTTGGTAACACGCCGATACGCTGATTTCTTAATTGAGCAACTCTAGAGAGTTTCTTATTTTTTAGAACCATATAGGCCGTGCCAATAGGAATCATCCCTACCGCCTCATAGTCCTTGGAAATTAATCTTTTTTCGACTGTTGGATGATTCAAAAGCTGTAATAAGCTTTTAGCGGTACGATTATTAGGAATAAGCCCGATACCTGCGGTACTTCCCATAAACTGGTTATAGCGATAAGTATTAAAATTAGATGCCGCTAAACCTGAACATTTACCATCATCAAAAGCTTGTATGGCCTGTTGTTCTTTTTGATAGGTCACCACTTTAAATTTGACTTGATACTGCTGGGCATATAATCGAATGTCATTTAAACGACGTGTAATATCCCCTTGGGAACCAATCGGATCATATGCACACCACACCTGATCCTCGGCCCAACTCGCAACAGCTGTTACGCTCAAAATAAGAGCTAAACAAATTTTTTTCACTTTCAAACTTTTTATCTTTATCGGCAATTTGACTGCCTCATCAGGTATTTCTGTTCTTATTTAAAGTTTAATCAAAATTTTATTTAGTGCTATGAACATTTAAACATAATAAATAGTCATTAAAGCAAATTGGATGCTCTAATTGAAAACCCGTTTCAGGCAAATGTTTCGCATAAATTCGTTTACCTGAAATTTTATTTGATTCTAAATTTAACTCTGGCAATTCCAATTGTTTTTGGAACCACACGGTAACTTCATGCAAAGGCAATGGTTGGTTATTAGTCACAATATAGCTGGTTTGATGATTTTCATAGTCAGCCATAAAAGCCAAAAATCTTGCTAAATCATCAATATGTATTCGATTGCTATAATGTATATTCGGATAACTTTGACTATTTTCAGCCATTTTCTTTAAACGGGCAACTGAGGTTCCGTAAATCCCTGTTGGGCGAATAATTACACATTGCGCTGGATAATTTTTTTGCCAAAGGAGCTCCATAGTACGCAATATATGGCCTTGTGCGTCATTTGGCTGAATTTCACTAAAATCATCAATGATCTCCCCTGCATTTTCACCATATACTCGCGTAGACGACACTACGATTATTTTTTTTACTGGATGTATTTTTAATGCATCTCGAATCGGTTCAATACTATCTACATAAGTATGTTGGTAGCCCTCAACCGTACTCTCGTTTGGAGAAAGTAAAATATATACGACATCAACAGGTTCAATTTTACTTAAATCAAGTTTAAAGATATCTTGAACAAGATGTGTTGCGTAACTATCCGTTTTTACACTACGGCTGATTGTGGTAATTTGATGTTCTTTCTCAAATAGTTGTTTAGCAACACGCTGAGATGTTTTACCATAACCGATAAATAATATATGCATAGAAAACTCGTTGAGGGGACATGACTTCAGTCCATCAGTTACAAGGCGTTGGATCGGCTTCAGCAGCCCTACTCGAAAAACTAAATATTTTTACCACAGATGATTTACTGTTTCATCTGCCACGTGATTATGAAGACCGCAGTACGATTATTGCAATGAATCAACTTGTGGTTGGGCGTAGCTATTTACTTGAAGGTGAAGTCAGATCAATTGATTTTCCTCCGGGAAAAAGAAAATCTATGGCAGCCTTGGTTCAAGATGAATTCGGTAAAGTTACCTTACGCTTTTATCATATTTATAAAAACCTGACTGACAAAATAAAACCGGGTCATCGCTTACGTATTTTTGGTGAAGTTCGTGTCGGCGCTCGCGGGCTTGAGATGTATCATCCTGAAATTCAGCTCATCCATGAACATACACCTCTACCAAAAACTCAGCTTACAGCAATTTATCCAAGTACGGATGGGCTAACTCAACCCAAACTGCGCGAATATGTAAAACAAGCTTTAAAGCATCATAGTGATGCTTTACCAGAGCTGCTCCCAAAAAAATATACTAATGGCTATGCGCTTAAAGAGGCTTTGTATTACATTCATGAGCCTCCTGTTGATGCCAATATGCTCCAGTTGGCCCAAGGTTCACACCCAGCCCAACAACGACTTATTTTTGAAGAGCTAGTTGCACACCAAATTAGTTTACTTAATCGCCGTGCTTATATTCGCCAAATTGCATCTCCTGCTTTCTCAAGCAGTAAAATATTAGCTAAAAAGCTTTTAGAAGCTTTACCTTTTCAAATGACCAATGCACAGAAACGTGTATCTAAAGAGATTTTGAACGACTTAAAGCAGAACCAACCTATGCTGCGCCTAGTACAAGGTGACGTTGGGGCTGGAAAAACATTAGTTGCTGCTGTAGCCGCTTGCCATGCTTTAGAAGCTGATTGGCAAGTTGCATTAATGGCCCCGACTGAGATTCTTGCAGAACAGCACTATTTGAATTTTAAACGTTGGTTTGAACCATTAGGCATTACCGTTGCTTGGCTATCTGGCAAACAAAAAGGTAAAGCCCGTGCCCAAGCAGAACAACAGATTAAAGAAGGCCACGCAGAACTTATTGTGGGTACACATGCCTTATTTCAAGACAATGTTGGCTTCGCTAAATTAGGGCTAGTGATTATTGATGAACAACATCGTTTTGGTGTAGATCAACGCTTAGCTTTACGTAATAAAGGTGCTGAGCAATTCACCCCGCACCAACTCGTCATGACAGCCACCCCTATCCCAAGAACATTGGCAATGAGTGCGTATGGCGACTTAGACACATCAATTATTGATGAGTTGCCTCCAGGCCGTACTCCAATTCAAACCGTTACGATTCCACTTGATCGTCGCGAAGAAGTACTTCAACGAATTGCTTCTAATTGTAGAGATGGGAAACAGGCATATTGGGTATGTACACTGGTCGAACAGTCTGAAACTTTAGATGCTCAAGCAGCTGAAGCCACCTATCAAGAAATGAAAAAACGTTTTCCTGAGCTTAATATTGGCTTAGTGCATGGCAAAATGAAAGCTGACGAAAAACAGTCGGTCATGCAAGCGTTCAAAAATAATGAGTTACAGCTTCTTATTGCAACCACTGTCATTGAAGTTGGTGTCGATGTTCCCAACTCTTCTATTATGGTCATTGAAAATGCCGAACGTTTAGGACTTTCTCAGCTACACCAATTACGAGGTCGCGTAGGTCGAGGCGCTCAAGCCAGCTTTTGCGTACTTTTATATAAAACGCCTCTTTCTCAAAATGGGCAAGAGAGACTTTCTATTTTAAGAGAAAGTAATGATGGCTTTGTGATCGCAGAAAAAGATCTTGAGTTACGCGGACCGGGTGAATTACTAGGTACGAAACAAACTGGGGATATGGGGTTTAGAGTTGCTCGTTTAGAGCGAGATGACCACTTACTCAGTCAAGCTCATTATGTAGCTCAGCAAGTCTTAAAAGATTATCCAGAACAAGCAGATGCGTTATTAAAACGTTGGCTTCCAGAAGCGCCTCGTTACGCGTATGTTTAGTTTCTTAAACCCACAGCATCTTATTCAATTACTCTCACCTTGCTTGTTATGTGAGTCAGATGTACGAGAAAAACATTTGCTCTGTAAGGACTGTTGGAAGCAGTTACCTTGGCTTAAACAAACAATTCAACGCAATGATCAATCAGTTCTTGTGGCTTGTGATTATGCTTACCCAGTTAGCCGAATCATTCAGCAGTTTAAATATGAACAAAAATTACATTATCAAATTTTGTTAGGTGAAATTTTACAACAACTCAAATTTCCCAAGGTACAGGCTATTGTGCCTATGCCTATTTCCAATCAACGTTTAATCGAACGTGGTTTTAATCAGTCATTGTTACTTGCAAACATCTTAAGCAAACAATTAAAAATACCTGTTTGGCAGCCCGTACAACGTCTTGCTGAACATTCGCAAAAAGGGCTTTCTCGACTTGAACGCTTTGAGAACATTGAGCAACAATTTATTGCGCTTACTCAAGAAAAACGGCGTTATCGCCGTGTTCTTATTATTGATGATGTAATAACCACTGGAAGCTCTATTCACGCGCTCACTCAAGCACTTAAACAATTAGGCTGCACATCTATCTATGCCGCTTGTTTAGCGGCAACTTTGACCAGTTAAAATGATTAAACTGTAGATAAATGCTGCTCACACCAAGGAATAACAATTTCACGGGTTAATGGTGCAAGGTGCGTTTCAGAATCATTTAAATCAACCCATTTCATTTCTGCAATTTCGGCTGCGATTTTAGGCGCCTGATTGAGCTGAACAAGATATAAATGACTGACCAGAGTATGATCTGGTTCATTGGCAGCTGCTGTTTCGAAACGACCAAGAAATTGTTCAATTACACAAGAACTTCCAACTTCTTCTAAAATTTCTCGCTGCATTGTAATCTCTGGCGCCTCATTGGGTTCCAGCTTACCACCCACTTGCATAAAAGCATGAGTATTACGCTTCCTCACGAGCAATAACTGATTTTGCTCGTTCAAGATCACTGCAGCAGCGACCGTAATTGTTTTCACTTATTTAACCTCGTTTATGGTTGAACATCTGCATTTGTCCATTTTGGAGCAGGAGCCTGATATTGCTCAAATTGTTGAAGAATGTCTTCAATTTTGTCTGATGCGATCAATTTATCAACGAACCGTGCTTGGCTGAATCCATTATCTACTGTCCCTTGAATCATTTTAAGTAAATCTTCATAAAAGCCAGCTACATTTAAGAAAGCACATGGCTTTTGATGAATACCTAATTGCGCCCACGTCCATTGTTCAAAGATTTCTTCCAATGTACCCGCACCGCCAGGTAAAGCAATGAAACCATCGGAGAGATCCGCCATTTTGGTTTTGCGCTCATGCATATTTTCGACCACATATAATTTGGTTAAGCCCGGATGAGCTAACTCACGATCGACCAAAGCACGAGGAATCACGCCAATGACTTGTCCACCTGCCTGCAAGGCACTATCAGCGACAACGCCCATTAAGCCTGAGCGACCGCCGCCATAAACCAAGGTCTTACCTTGTTTTGCAATAGCCTCACCTGTAATTTTGGCAATTTGTTGGAAAATTGGGTTTGAACCAAGAGATGAACCACAGAAAATACAAATTGAATTCATAGTGTAAAAAACCGTTTTATTGAACTGTCATGCTGACAAACTAAACTATCGATAGAGTTTTTTTTTGCAAAATAGCGTATTGGCAAGTGTTTTTCGGCAAATCCTTGTCTAAAATACACCCATCCATTTCCATCAGACTGCGTGAGGAAAAAAGACACATGCTTGAAGCCTTTTATGCCACAGAACGCGGAAGTCTGGAAGATGCCACCATCAATGGTGGATTTGATCTACATCCCGAATTAGTCTGGCTTGATCTTATTGCACCCTCGCAAGAAGAGCAACAATGGGTACTAGATGCCTATGACCAAAATTTACCCACACTAAAATCGCTTGAAGATATTTCATCCTCAGCACGATTCTACCGTGATGATGATGGTATTTTGCATATCAGTACTTATTTTTTAACGAAAAATAAAAACTATCAAGTGGATGGTGATGCAGAAGATTCATCACACATTTTGGCGATGGTACAAACGGTCGCATTTATTTTACATAAAGACCGTCTCTTTACGATGCGGGGAGAAAAATTAGTTGCGTTCCGTGCCTTTCGTGCGCGTGCTCGTCGAAATGACTACGACATGGACTATAAAGATCCAACATGGATTTTATTAGGTCTTCTTGAGGCAAAACTCGATGAGCTTGCGGATATCTTAGAAGATATCCACAAAGATTTAGAAAAATACTCGACAGAGGTTCTTAACAATCACCAACGTGAACAAATTCTAGATCTAGATGACATGATTACGCGCCTAGCTCAACAAGAAGACATGCTAGGAAAAGCTCAGCTCTGTTTAATTGATTTACGACGTGTACTTACTTTTTTATCACGCCCTCGAGCATTAGGCAGTCATATTTACGATGCTGATATTCGAGAATTGAGTGAAGATGTCCGCTCACTCGTAGAGCATGATGCTTTCTTATTCCAAAAAGTACGATTCTTGCTTGATACAACGTCTGGATTCATTAATACCGAACAGAATGACACGATTCGTCGATTCTCGATCTTACCAAGTATGTTAGCTCCTCCAATGCTTATTGCCAGCATCTATGGGATGAACACAGATGTATTGCCTTTTGCACATGGTACGACCAGTTTCATCATCGTTTTACTGATTATTATCGGTTTCTTTATTGGCCCTATTATTTATTTCCGCTGGAAAAAATGGATTTAAGCTTTGTAATAAAATGCTAGTCCAAAGCATAAAAAAGCACCTAAATATAGGTGCTTTTTTACATCCAGAACATCAGATCAAATGTAGATCTTCCTGCAAATGGCAGGCTTGAATGATCTTCAGCATTTTTTCGGGTACATTTTTAAAATGCAAACCAGCTTTTTGTGGAGTCACTCGCAACCATTGAACTAAAACAGCCAATGCCAAGGTACTGCCATGCTCAAGCTCTGTTAAATCTACCACCAGAGGAAAGCTTTGCTGCTTCTTGATGATAGCTAAACCTGCTTGATACTGTTGTTCCGCATTTTCAAAATCAATTTTTCCCGAAACAACCAATTGTTGGTTGAGATACTGAACCACTCTTCACCTACTATTTTTGTTTGTTCTGATTAACAGCAGCGTCTGCATCCGGTTGGAAGGTTGCAATTGCTTTATTCAAATCGCCACCATTACGTTTTACTGTTGCAGCAAACTGATTACGGAACTGTAATCCTAAATCGATACCAGAAACATTGATATTACGGATTTTCCATTGTGTACCTTTATCAGCTAACTGGAAAGATACCGGAATTTTGTCGCCGTTATGACTGAAGTCCAATGTCACTACTGGGTTTTTACCCGCAGTTGCCTTGTAAGGGCGCATGGTATAGCTTTGGTTCGTATATTTAGCAAATGCACTACCGTAATTTTCAATTAAAGTATTACGGAAGTTAGTTTCGAACTGAGCACGCTGTGCCGCTGTACTATACTGATTTGTTGCATAAGTACCCATTACAATACGAGTAAATGCTTGTGAATCAACATACGGGTCTAAATTCTGACGTACGATACTCTTCACTAATGCTGGATTATTTTGCAATTTTGCATGATCAGCTTTCAAACGAGTAATCAAACCATCAGCAACACGCTTGATAAAATCAGGTGGTGCTTCTGAAGGTGCAGCAAATGCTGTACCTGCAATCATGGTAGACAAAAGACTTGCTGTCAGGGTTTGTTTAAACAACGTATTCACCAGGAACCACTCCTTCAAATAATCTTTTACTCAACAAATGAGGCTTGTGCACTATCTTTATCAGTGCTTGCAGGAGCACTCGCTTCTGTTGAGCCTGAACCGGCAGCAACTTTACCAGCCCCACCACCAGTAATAAATTTACTAATTAAATCTTCTAAATCCATAGTTCCTTGAGTGTTTGAAATCGTGTCACCTCGTTTCAAGTAGTTCACACCACCACCAGGTACAACTTTCAAATATTTTTCACCCAACAAACCATTGGTTGCTACCATTATATAAGCATCTTCATCAATACTTGTGATGGAGGTCATGTTACTGGTCAGTTGCTGTTCCATTGCTTTTTGTTGCTCTGGAGAAGCTTGCGTATAATCTGAGCTATAACGCAACTCTTCCAACGCATTCTTCTGAACTTCTTTTAATTGTTCAGGATTGAAACTTGTCAACTTTCCATCTAAACCAAATGTTACGGTAGCCAAACGCGTAACCGGATCAAGCGTAATTGAATCAACACGACCAATTGTAACACCACTCATTGTCACTTTAGCACGTGGCTTTAGCCCGTTGACGTTATCAAATTGAGCCTTCATGGTATAACTATCACTTAAGTTCGTACCAACAAGCCCACTAACTTTCATTGCTAAGAAAAACAATGCAATACCGAAGATAATAACAAAGATACCAACGGCCAGTTCACTACTACGTGATTTCATTAAATCCCTCCGAACATGACCGCAGTCAACACGAAATCAAAACCTAAAACACATAATGAAGAATACACAACCGTCCGGGTCATTGCCGTTGCAATGCCTTCTGGTGTCGGATCACAGGCATAGCCCTGATAAACAGCGACCCATGTACAAATCAAAGCAAAAACAATACTTTTAATAATCGTGCCATTGATAATGTCATGCCCAAAACGCACTGTATTTTGCATGCCACTCCAGAAGGAGCCTTCATCAGCACCTAAAAAGTCAACACCGACCATCTTGCCACCAATAATCCCAATGGCGGCAAATATCACAGTTAACATTGGCAAACTGACAATACCTGCCCAAAGACGTGGTGATACGATTTGTTTTAATGGGTCAACACCAATCATTTCCATACTGGCAAGCTGTTCACTTTGCTTCATTGAACCAATTTCGGCAGTCAATGCAGAACCTGCTCGTCCTGCAAATAGCAATGCAGCAACCACAGAAGCAAGCTCACGGAGTAGTGTTAACGAAATCGCTGTACCCAACATCGACTCAGCACCGAAAGTGACCAAAATGCTATACATCTGCAAGCCAAGAACCGCACCAATAAACAAACCAGAAACGGTAATAATAAGTAAGGACATCACGCCTACACGGTGCATTTGGTAACCAAAACGACCAAAACCACCCTTGGTAGGAAGTGAAAAAATAATCTGCAAGAGCATATGTGCCGCAGCACCAATGCCTCGAATCCGCTCAATAACGAGTCTACCTAACCAGGCAATCGTATTCATGGACGAACCTCGTTATTTAAATAAGCTAGATGACTAAACTGGTATTCAACCGGTCCTTCTGCCGAACCTGTTAAGAATTGGTGCACAAATGGAGAAGCATGTTTTTGCAACTCTTCAGGTGTACCCTCTCCCTGAATTTTTCCTTCAGCTACCACATAGATGTAGTCAGCAATCGATAATGTTTCTGCAACATCATGCGAAACAATAATTGTTGTTAAATCTAATGCTTCACGTAGTGAACGAATTAAACGTGTCAAAACACCTTTCACAATTGGGTCTTGACCAGCAAAAGGTTCATCGTACATGATTAAATCGGGATCAAGTGCAATCGCGCGAGCCAATGCTACACGGCGATTCATACCACCTGAAAGTTCTGTCGGCATTAACTGTTCAGAACCACGTAGACCCACCGATTCAAGTTTTAATGCAACCAGTTCAGCAATGAGATTTTCGGGAAGCTTTGTGTGCGCTCGGATTGGAAACGCCACATTTTCATAAACGGACATATCCGTAAATAGAGCTCCACTCTGAAATAACATTCCCATACGTGCACGAGCGGAAAAAAGTTCCTGACGAGACATTTTGGCAATATCTTTAGCGTCGAGTAAAACTTCCCCCTGATCTGGAACTAATTGTCCACCAATCAAACGTAATAAAGTTGTTTTACCTGTACCAGAAGGTCCCATAATGGCCGTAATCTGGCCTCGACGTATATTTAAACTAATATTGTCATAAATGACGCGTTCCCCTCGATTAAAACTCAAGTTCTTAACTTCAATAAGCGGTTGAGTCGAGAGAGGAGTTTTATTATTCATAATGGCAATCGTTCCTGCACTTTTATGCACGCATACTATAACACTGAAAATTAGCAAACTTGTTGTAATTTTGACAAAAGCAAAGCTAACTTACTTGAGAGAAGTCGAAGAAGTATGTTCGTAAAAAGAGGTCAATTCAGAAGCTTGGAATTGCTCAACAGAACTTCCATTTATAAAAGCGTAGGCGAAGTAAACACCATTACACAAAACGAGTGCAATAAAAAGATAAGGCAACCCATGCTGAACCAGAAGGTTCTTCAATTGTGCCATTATTGTCTCTTTTCGCTTACTTTTACGCATTATTTAATAAAAAATTGAACCAATTCACATTTTGTTAGTTTATAACAAAACTGAAAAATAAAAAAGGCCAGTATTTTTACTGGCCTTTTTTTTCAAACTAAATTTTGATTAGCGGTCGAATTTACGACGCGGCGGTTTGTCATCAAAACTACGACGCGGACGATCTTCACCACCAAAGCTACGTTTTGGACGATCTTCACCAAATGCTGGACGTTCACCACGTGGTTTATCATCGAAGCTACGACGTGGCTTATCGCTGAAGCCGCCTTCACGGCGTGGACGATCTGAGTTGAACTCACGACGCGGACGATCTTCACCACCGAACGCTGGACGTTCACCACGTGGCTTATCATCAAAACTACGACGTGGACGATCTTCACCACCAAACGCTGGACGCTCGCCACGTGGTTTGTCATCAAAACTACGACGTGGACGATCTTCACCACCGAAGCTACGTTTTGGACGGTCACCAAAACCACTTTCGCGACGTGGTTTATAATCTACACGATTACCACGGTTGTCATCATTCGAGTCAAAACGCGGTTTATCATTGAAACCACCTTCGCGACGTGGACGATCTGAACCGAACTCACGACGTGGACGATCTTCAAAACCACCTTCACGACGTGGACGGTCTGAATTGAACTCGCGACGTGGACGATCTTCACCACCAAATGCTGGACGCTCACCACGTGGTTTATCATCGAAGCTACGACGTGGACGGTCATCACGACCACCTTCACGGCGTTTGAAGTTGCTTTCGCCTTCAAAACGACGACCGCCACCGAAACCGCCGCCACCACGACGACTATCACGGCTACCGCCATTACCGCCACGACCACGACCACCGCCATCACGACCTGAACGAGCAGGAGGTGGAGATGGCTCTAAGCCTTCAATTTCTGAAACACTTAAACGCGCTTCTAAATATTCTTCAAGTGCACGAATCTTACCGCGTTCACGATAAGTCGCTAAAGTAATTGCTTGACCAGTACGACCAGCACGACCTGTACGACCAATACGGTGTACATAATCTTCATGCTTCATCGGAAGACCGAAGTTAATTACGTGAGAGATTGTCGGAACGTCAAGACCACGAGCAGCAACGTCAGTTGCAACTAAGATTTTTGCACGACCTTCACGAATACTACGTAAACGACGGTTACGAACTGTTTGTGGCATTGCACCATGAAGTGCAACTACAGAATGACCTGCTTCAGCAAGTTCTTCTGCCAACATATCTGTATCTTCTTGCGTACTAGCAAAAACAACAGCTTGATCTAAGTTTTCATCACTTAACCAATGGGTAAGTAATTTTTTCTTATGTTCGAAGCCATCAGTCCAATGCAATGTTTGCGTAATATCTGTATTGGTTGAATGACCTGTTTCAATTGCGATACGCATAGGATCTTTCATCATGCATGATGCAAGACGAATAATACGGTCAGCAAATGTTGCAGAGAACATTAATGTTTGTTTACGGTTAGCCGCTAATTCGCTAATTGCTTCTAAGTCTTCAGAGAAACCTAGGTCAAGCATACGGTCCGCTTCATCAACGATTAAAGCATCTACTTGATCTAATTTAATTTGACGACGATTTACCAAGTCAAGTAAACGACCAGGTGTTGCAACAACAACTTGCGCGCCTTTTAATTGTTGAATTTGTTTTGCAAATGGCATACCACCCATAATGGCAGCAATACGAACACCTTTCATGTGACGTACAAATGCAATTGCATCTTGACTTACTTGCTGAGCCAATTCACGAGTTGGTGAAATTACCAAAATATTCGGTTGAGTTACTGCTTTCATACGGTCTTTGAACGGTACAACAGTCTCTTGACCAGCTAAAGCATTTAATGTTGGGAGTAAAAATGCAGCTGTTTTACCAGAGCCAGTTTGGCTTGATACAAGAAGGTCTTTACCTTCTAAAGCAGCAGGAATTGCTTGTTCTTGCACAGGAGTCGGGGCAGTAAAACCTAAACCTTCAAGCGCTTGTTGTAAGGTTTCATGCAAAGAAAATTCGGCAAAAGTTTTGCTCATAGAGAGTTTCACCCTTGTGGGTGCTCCATTTTTAATAAATACAAAAAAATAGACATCGGCAAAAAGCGGCAAAGCAAAATTAGCTGAAACGTTTTTTCAGCAGCAATCCGAGTAACGACGATGTGGACTAAACGCACGCTTGATTACGGCCGAACCTGAAGAATCGCTGAGCGATTGGGGCGCAAGTAATGGTCCTCTCTATGGACAGCGTGCGCTTACAATGAATAGAACAGAATGTTCAGGTAATGAACGGAAATTTAAGTGCGTTGGCGGATTATAGCAGAAATAATTTAAAAGTCACCTTTTTTAATCAACTTTATGCATATTTCTTGAATTAACTTAATTTTAATCTTTATTTAAAACATAAAACCCTCTGATTACAGAGGGTTTTATTAATAATGAACCAAATTATTTTGCAGCTTTATCCCAAGCTGGAACAACTGTTTGCATTAAAGGTTTTAGCAGTTTAAGCGAACATGCGAGTACTTGACCATTTTCAAGTGAATTATTACCACCACGTGCGTCAACAACTACACCGCCCGCTTCTTTAAGGATAAGTTCACCAGCAGCAATATCCCATGGCTTTAAACCAAGCTCAAAGAAACCATCAAAACGACCTGCAGCAACATACGCTAAATCTAGAGCAGCTGAACCACCACGACGGATTTGTGCACCAGCTTCAGTAACAGCTAATAATGATGCGAAATGCTGCTCTGCATAAGATACGATTTCACCAGCACGTTTAGCGCGGTAAGGATGGCCTACTGCCAAGAATGTATTTTCTAAACTATCTTTTACATTTACACGAATACGGCGTTGATTCATAACTGCACCGCGACCACGGCTAGCAGAGAATAACTCATCACGTACTGGATCGTAGATTACGCCGTGTTGAGTAACACCTTTATGCTGAACTGCAATAGAAATACAGAAATGAGGGAAACCATTAATAAAGTTTTGTGTGCCATCAAGCGGGTCAATTACCCAGCACCACTCTGCATCATGGCCTTTGCCTTCTTGTAAACCAAACTCTTCACCTAAGAAGCTATGGTTTTTATAACTTTTACGTAACGTATCAATCGCTAACTGTTCTAAATAACGATCTACACGCGTTACTGGGCCATCAATGCCTTTCTCTTCAACTTGTAAATCGAGTTTATGACGATTTTGATGCGCTTTTAAAAGCTCTTGACCAACTGTTTGAGCCGCACGCGCAGCCATAACCACCATAGGTTCCATTGAACACCCACTAGACAAATTTGAAGATTTTGACAAAGAATAATGCATAAAAGCGCAAATATTTTAGCAAATATATGCGCTTTTAGGGGGAAAATGTTTCAAAAATTTTATTGAGGGTTAAACAACCTGATTTAACTTGAGCCAAACTTTCTCAATTGAGCTCAAAATACCCTTAGCGTCTAGACCACAGTCTTGCAACATTTGTCCGTGTGAAGCCTGTTGTAAGAACAAATCTGGCAAGCCTAAATTAATGATAGGTTTCACAATTTGTTCTTGAGCCATGAACTCATTTACCGCACTTCCGGCACCCCCCATAACGGCATGCTCTTCAACAGTGACAAATAAATGTGTGTGCTCAGCCAAATCACGAATCATTTTTTCATCAAGTGGTTTCACAAAACGCATATTTACAACACGCACACCCACATCATGTTTTTGTGCAAATTGCTCAGCAGCTTCTATAGCAACCATAACGCGACTACCAAATGCCAAAATTGTAATCTGTTCATCACAAGCAGATCTAATTTCAGCAACGATTTCAGCTTTTCCTAACTCAATAGCAGTTAACTCTTGCTGAATTTCAACACCTACACCTGCGCCACGTGGGTAACGTACCGCCGCTGGTCCATTATAGATATAGGCTGTATGAAGCATCTGACGGCATTCATTTTCATCTTTTGGTGCCATGATGACCATGTTTGGCACTGTACGCATGTATGCATAATCATATGCACCTGCATGAGTTGGACCATCTTCACCAACCAAACCTGCACGGTCAATTCCGAAAGTCACATCAAGGTTTTGTAATGCGACATCATGAATAAGCTGATCGTAACCACGCTGTAAGAATGTTGAATAGATTGCAACAACAGGTTTTAAGCCTTCACAAGCCATTCCTGCTGCAAGTGTTACTGCATGCTGTTCAGCAATCGCAACATCAAAAAATCTCTGCGGAAATTCTTTAGCAAACTGAACCATACCTGAGCCTTCACACATCGCTGGTGTGATTGCAAGTAGGCGCTCATCTTGTGCAGCTTCATCACATAGCCACTGCCCAAATACATCAGAATATTTTGGTGGTGTTTTGCCTGCCGAGACTGCATTAATTTTGCTAATTGCATGGTAGGTAATCGGATCCGCTTCTGCTGGAGTGAAACCTTTACCTTTTTTAGTATAAACGTGGACTAAACGTGGTCCTTTACGCTTCTTGAGAGCATTAAATACTTGGGCCAGTTGATTTACGTCATGGCCATCGAATGGGCCAAAATAATCAAAACCAATTGCTTTAAATAAATTATCTGCCGCATCTGTTGCCGATTGATGCAAACGAGAGTTATAGGTCCATTTTGGATGTGGCTGAATGTAAGCCTCACCATGTTCATCTACATTAACTAAATGGCCTTTTTCCCAAATTGCAGCTAAATGTTTAGCAAAGCCACCTGTGCTACAAGAAATTGACATGTCATTGTCATTCAGCACAACAATTAAATCAGCATTATGTGCAACAGCATCATTCATGGCTTCAAACGCCATACCTGCTGTCATTGCACCATCACCAACAATACAAACGACTTCACATGGGTCGTTTTGATAGCGACGTGCTAACGACATTCCTAAACCAGCTGAAATTGCTGTTGATGAATGCCCTACGCCGAATGTATCAAAAACGGATTCTTCTCTGGCTGGAAATGCTGCTAAACCATTCTTAGAACGAATCGTGGTCATTTGCTCACGACGACCTGTCAGGACTTTATGCGGATACGCCTGATGTCCCACATCCCAAACTAATCGGTCATTTGGTGTATTAAAGCAATAATGCAGCGCAACCGTCAGCTCAACCACGCCGAGATTAGCACCGAAATGGCCACCACTCTGGCCTGCTGCATATAAAATATATTGACGCAACTCATCAGCCACTTGAACCAATTGGCTATGCTCGAGCTGACGTAATTGTTGAGGATGATCAATTGCATCTAACAATGGCGTAACAGGGCGTTGAGTTGGAATTTCGGTATACAACATATGTGGCAAAGCCTTTATAAGCCTGGCAAATCCTAAGCTGGGTCAAAATGGGTCGATCATACAATCGAATGAAGTCACCTTCAATCAGCCACATTTGCGAACGAGGTCATGCAAAGCAGTCTCTCATACATCATGGGTATGGTTGGCAGATTATCCTGAATAATCTGACTATTTATCAACTATTATCGTCATCTTTATACAAAAAAGAAAACCTTAGTGTGCAAAATGATTATGACAATTCGACCAATCTCCCAGCATTACGCTATACTTTAAACCGTTTTCGGTTAAAAGATGAGTTAATCTGTGCCTATAGAGTTCATTGCAACATCAAAACTCCCGACCGCTTTTGGTGAATTCAATATTTCTGTGTTTCAAGATCCAGTATCAGGTGAAGAACATGTGGCACTTTCTAAAGGGTTAGAAAATCCACCTACAGGCCCTGTTTTGGTTCGTGTACATTCAGAATGTTTAACAGGTGATGCGTTTGCATCATTAAAATGCGACTGTGGTCCTCAATTGCAGGCAACTCAAAAGCTCATCAACGAGGCAGGCCAAGGTGTTATTTTATATTTACGTCAAGAAGGCCGTGGTATTGGGCTTACAAATAAAATTCGCGCCTATGCTTTACAAGATCAGGGTCATGACACCGTAGATGCTAATTTACTTTTAAATTTACCTGCCGATGCACGTCGTTACGACATGTGTAGCATCATGCTAGATCATTTAGAAGTAAAAGAAGTTAAATTAATTACCAATAATCCTTTGAAAATTCAGGCACTCAAAGATCAAGGAATTAATGTTGTTGACCGTGTTCCATTAACAGTTGGACGTAACCCTTTTAATGAACAATATTTAAAAACTAAACGTGAACGTATGGATCACCTTTACCAAAAAGATGATTTTTTAAAAAAATAAATATTAAGAAAGCAATCACAAGGGATTTTTGAGACATTTCTTAAAAATCCCTTACTTTTTTTATGGTTTTGTGTTTTGATGTACCTATCTCCTATCTCAATCATCTTTGAGGGTCATTATGCAACATCCGACTTCCACAGATATTCAACGTGTCCGCGAATTTCTCCTCGATTTACAAGCCCGTATATGTGCTGGTTTAGAACAACAAGAAAAAGCTGGCGGCGGTACGAGTGAATTTATTATTGATGATTGGGAACGTCCTGAAGGTGGTGGTGGACGTTCACGAGTACTGCAAAATGGTACAGTGATTGAAAAAGGTGGTGTGATGTTCTCTCACATCAACATTAGTAAACTGCCTGCTTCCGCTACAGAAAGACACCCTCAAATTGCTGGCGCTAAAGCTCAAGCGCTGGGTGTGTCATTAGTCATTCACCCTAAAAACCCGAATATTCCGACTTCTCATGCCAATGTACGTTTATTCGTTGCAGAGCCTGAAGGACAAGATCCAATTTGGTGGTTTGGCGGAGGTTTTGACTTAACTCCTTTTTATCCAGATGAGCAAGATGTTATCGATTGGCATCAAGCTGCACATGACCTATGCCAGCCTTTTGGTGACCATGTCTACGCTGAACATAAAAAATGGTGTGATGATTATTTCTATTTAAAACATCGTGATGAACAACGTGGTGTTGGTGGTTTATTTTTTGATGATCTCAATGGCTGGGATTTCGAAACTTGCTTTAAATATATTCAAGCTGTGGGTAATGGCTATTTGAATGCCATTTTGCCAATTTTTGAAAAACATCGTGAACAGCCGTATACAGAAGCTCAACGTGAGTTCCAAATTTACCGTCGCGGTAGATATGTCGAATACAACTTAGTATATGACCGCGGAACATTGTTTGGCTTACAAACAGGTGGACGGATCGAATCTATTTTAGTCAGCCTCCCTAACCTTGCAGGTTGGTCGTATCGTCCTGAATGGGATGAAGATTCCCCTGAGAAACGTTTAACTGACTATTACCTAAAACCACGTGACTGGTTAAATCTAAAAGAAAAAGTCGCTTAATTTTTTGCTTTTTGGAGATTCTTTGGCTTCCACCCTAGAGAATCTCCTTTTTTATTTTCACTTTTCTGAACCTCATTCAAATATTTTTTCTTATTCCAATTTGGCTTATAGTGAGGCCTGCTGAATATTCAGCACACGTTTTTAACTGCTTCATGCCATTTTAAAATTTTGGATATAAGAATGACCAAACAGTTTGCAGTAATTGGCAACCCAATCGAACAATCACGCTCTCCTGAATTGCATCATGCTTTCGCTAAAAAAACAGGTGTTGATCTCGACTATCAAAAACGTCTTGCCCCTCTTGATGGTTTTGAACCGAGTATGCGTAGTTTCTTTGCAAATGGTGGAAGTGGTATGAACGTTACCGTACCATTTAAAGAACAAGCTTTTGCTTTGTGTGATGTGCTAACCGAACGCGCTCAAATTGCGAAAGCGGTGAATACGTTATGGATGCAGAATGGCAAATTGCACGGCGATAATACTGATGGCCAAGGCTTAGTAGCCGCAATTCAAGCCTTAGACTGGAACCTAGAAAATACAAATATTTTAATTTTAGGGGCTGGTGGAGCGACTCGTGGTGTTATTTACCCACTGGTACAGGCTGGCGCTAAAAAGATTGTGATTGCAAACCGTACTCTCGCTCGTGCAGAGCAACTTGTAGATGACTTAAAAGCAGCAGTTCCTCAAGCTCAATTACAAGCAATTTCTCTAAGTGAGTTAGAAGGGAGTTTTGATATTGTAATTAATGCAACTTCTGCGAGCCTTTCAGGTGACACACTACAACTACCTGAAAATTTAGAGTTCAAATATGCCTATGAAATGGCTTATGGCAAGCCATCCAGCTTCCTTGAGCAAGCTAAACAACGCAATGTGCCTTATGCAGAAGGTTTTGGGATGTTAGTGGGTCAGGCCATTGAAGCCTTCTATATATGGAATGGTGTGAGACCTGAATTAAAAGATTTTCTATAAAACAAAAAAGAACCTACATAAGTAGGTTCTTTTTTGGCTCATCTATTATTTTTTAGCTGCAACCATCTGCTTATAAACATCTCGGAAAATCTCATAATCAATAAACTCATTATGTTCAGGTTTTAAATTCTGAATTGTTTTTTCCGTAAGTTGCTGTTTACGTGCAGCGACATAGACCTTACCTAAAATATCAGCCGTTTGTGACAACAATGGTTTTTCTTCAGCAGAAGCACCATTTTGTTGTTCAAATTTTAATTGATATTGCTTCGAGAAAAGCTGCTCAGGCTGCTTATATTGTTTCTGTAATTTTTGCCATGCTTCACGCCCTGCCTCACCTTGTATTGTCGTAATCACAATATGGTCTACAGCACGACCTAAATCATTATCAAATTGCTCTTCTTGCTCAAGATGATGCTTTTTCTGCAATGCCTCAATACGCTCTAAAGCCTTACCTTGAGGATTATAAGTTTCTTCTTCAGAGAACCAGTAAGCATAAACTTCAGCAATTTCTTGCAACTGTTGAACTGAATAATAATGAATATATGACGGTTTTTCGGCAGTCAATTTTGCAATAAACACAGCCTTATATGTTTTGTCATAGGCACGTGTTGCATCATAAGTTTGGTTAGCCAACAGCGCCAGACTAGAATCTAAATCTTGTACATCGCTATGTAAACCAACTGGATGTTCAGAAACATCACTCTGCCCAAGTTTTTCACTAAACCCTTTTACAAAGTTTTCAAATAACGAACCTTTGCTTGCTTCAGCAACTGATTTCGCTTGTTTAAGCTGCTGCTGATTAATTGAAGTGGCTTTACCATAATTTAAAATTTGCATGTCCATTTTAATATTAAAGCGATGATTAAACTCGGCTGGTGTATAGGCAACATCATAATCTGCGTTAACTAAACGACCTTTTTCATCAAGTCCAACATCAATCGTAATTGGATTTCTTTGTTTTGGTAAAGCTTGCTCAATCTCGGCTTTATGTTTTAACCATAAAGCCTTAAATGCATCATCATTCACAAACTGGTTCTGATCATAAGCAGCAAAAGTTTGTTTTAGGGCAGCTTGACGAGCTTTCATCTGAGTTTTTTCGGTATTTACAGCACTCTGATCAAGCACATTAATACCGTAAATTTGACAGTAATTAATATCACCTAAGGCAACTGGTTTCTTAAGAGACTGTAATTCAACACACTGCTCTTCTGTAAGTGTAGCAACTTCTTCATCTTGTGCAGTTGGTTCAGCATCTGCCACAGCAACGTCTTCTGCTTGAGCTGAATCAGAGGCTGCTTCTGCTGATGCCACATCTTGAGCTGCACTTGCTTGGTCTTCATCACCGTCCTCAGAAGCCAATGTATTGCCAAAATGAGCATTAATAAGCGAATAAAGTTGCTGACTGACAGCCGCTGCATCTTTAGAAGAAACCTTCTGCCCCTCAGCACCAGTCGCCTTTTTCTTAGCTTCAGAAGCAGCAAGTTCAGTTGCTATAGATTCGGCAATCTTTTGGTCATCAAAACCTAAAACATTTTTTTGCAAATATTTTTCATTGACTTGACCATAGAGTTCCGATTGCAGCAATAACTCTTCGACCGTATCTTTTAAGCGAATTTTTTCTACAATTCCGGCTTTACGGTCAGCATCGGTAATTGGTAAACGCTGTAGATTTTGTGGTTCAGCCAAACGATAAGATACCGCGCTAGAAGCTTTCGCATATTCAACAAACTTCTTCATATCGACGTTTGTAAACAGATTTTTATACTTTGAAAAATCGACATACGCCAAGTTATTTTGATTGTCTTTATTTACTAGATAAGGCATTAATCCGAAATAATTAACGTAAAATTTATAGTCTTTCAGATCAAGTACCATTGGCAATTTTGCCTGTACCAGTAAGGTCGGTTTCTCATATCTTGCAGTGAGGTTTAACGACCCCATTTTTTGACGGTAATGAACTGAACCATCGTAACTAAATTGGAGATCATTTAATAAATTAATTAATACGGCATTTACTTTTTCTGAACGTGATTCGTCAGATACACCCGAAACAGATTGCTCATTTGCAATTGCAGCATAAAGCGCCTGCTTCTGTTTTTTATTCAAATTAGTTTTTTGTTCACGTAAATATTGATCTACTTTTTTTTGCACTCCAGCATCAAGCTGAGCCGTTTTCTCTACAGTACTGATTTTCTTAGGCTGATTTGAATCAACATTAACTTTAAAATGCCCACGGTAGTCATAGCTTGGGTATTCATACATTGCATTCATACCCTGAATGACTTTTTGATCTAAGTTGGCAGATGCCACTGATGGACGTAGGTTATGCTGCGCACATGCGGTCAAACCCAAACTAAATAAACATAAACTGAGATATTTTAAATGCATAACCTTTTTTAAAACCTTATAGCTTTATCTTTTTAGCAAAACTTGCTAAAAATAAAAAATAGTTGTTTTTTCACATAAAAGTATAAGTCCTGAATGTAGCAGAAAATGTATTTTCGGGTGTATTTATTTTCGACAAAATTCGCTTTTCTGACATTTCTTTCGGATGTGATTATCATTGTATTTTTATCAGGTGAGTGAATAATCAAATCATCGATTCAGATAATCCCACAATGATTCAAAATTAGGATTAAAGCCATGCCAGCATATAAAGCCCCGCTACATGATATTCGTTTCTTAATGAATGAAGTATTAGATTACCCTGCTCACTATAAAACTTTATCAAATGGTGAAAATGCAGATACAGATACAGTTGATATGATTCTTGAAGGTGCGGCAGATTATTGTGAAAACGTATTGTCGCCACTTAACCAGTCTGGTGATGAAGAAGGTTGCCATTTTGACAATGGTGAAGTGAGAACGCCTAAAGGCTTTAAAGAAGCTTATGACCAATTCGTAATGGGCGGTTGGCAAGGTCTTTCTTATCCAGAAGAATTTGGTGGTCAAGGCCTACCAATGTCATTAAATCTGATTAAATCAGAAATGATGGGTACTGCAAACTGGTCATTTACGATGTACCCTGGCTTAAGTTCGGGTTGTATGAATACTATCTTGCAATTCGGTACTGATGAACAAAAACAAACCTATATGCCTAAACTTGTTGAAGGTACATGGAGCGGCACAATGTGCTTAACCGAACCTCAATGTGGTACAGACTTAGGACAAGTTAAAACTAAAGCTGAACCTCAAGCAGATGGCACTTATAAAATCTCTGGTACAAAAATCTTCATTTCTGCCGGTGAACATGACTTAACTGAAAATATTATTCACATCGTACTTGCACGTCTTCCAGATGCGCCTGCTGGTACTCGTGGTATTTCATTATTTATCGTACCTAAATTCATCCCTACTGCTGATGGCGGTGTTGGTGAACGTAATACAGTAGCCTGTGGTTCAATCGAACACAAAATGGGGATCCGAGCTTCTGCTACTGCAGTGTTGAACTTTGATAATGCAACTGGTTATTTAATCGGTGAAGTGAACAAAGGTCTACATGCAATGTTTACCTTCATGAACACAGCACGTATTGGTACTGCTGTTCAAGGTATTGCACATGCTGAGTTATCTTATCAAGGTGCTTTACCTTATGCGAAAGACCGTATGTCTATGCGTGCGCTTTCAGGCAAGAAAGATCCAGACAAAGTTGCTGACGCAATCATTCATCATGCTGACGTACGTCGCTTATTGTTGACTCAAAAAGCAATTGCTGAAGGTGGTCGTTCAATGATCTATCATGCTGCAAAACTTGCAGACAAAATGACAGATGCATTAACACGTGGTGACCAAGCTGCTTACGAAGACTATGATGACAAACTTGGTTTCTATACCCCGATTTTAAAAGGTTTCTTGACTGAACTTGGTTTAGAAGCTGCAAATAACGGTATGCAAGTTTACGGCGGCCACGGCTACATTAAAGAATGGGGCATGGAACAAATCGCTCGTGATGCTCGTATTTCAACGCTATACGAAGGTACCACAGGCATTCAAGCACTTGACTTGATTGGTCGTAAAGTATTGCTTAGCTCAAAAGGTAAAGTGGTTCGTGACTACACTGCTGAAATCTTAAAATTCTGTGCTGCGCACGCACGTAATAAATACTTACGTCGTTTTGCTTGGGACTTAACTAAGCTTTGTGCTCAATGGAATACTTTAACTGTTCGTATCATGCTTGCTGCACGTAAAGACCGTGACATCGTATCTTCTGCTTCTGTAGACTTTTTAATGTTCTCAGGTTACGTGATGATGGCTTACTTCTGGGCGCAACAAGCAGTCATTGCTTCTGAAAAACTTGAAGCAGGTGATGGTGCAGAAACGCCTGAATTCTATAAAGCTAAAATCAAAGTTGCAGACTTCTACTTTGACCGTATGTTGCCTCGTACTCAAGGCCATGCAGAGTCGATGGTAACAAGCTCTCGCACATTAACATCATTACCAGTTGAACACTTTAGCTTCGACTACTAATGATTTTTAAATAGAGAAACGAAAAGAGCGCAATTCATATTGCGCTCTTTTTTATTCAAGTAATATTTATTCTTTAGTTAATACATAAGCCTGATTTGGAACAAAATAGTTTTGCTCTAAAAATTCACGATTTTTACCATAATCGCTATAAAACAGCTTCTCTAGATTCATGACCAATCTTTTGTTTGAATCAAAATTAAAATAAAAATTAACTTTAGATAAAGGACATTGAATGGTTAACTCATGCTCTTTTTCGTCCACCTTCCAATTTAAAGAAGGACATAATTCATTTACAGCAGCACTTTTAGCCCCATCTTTACTTCCCACGCGACCAAAATGAATAACATTCCAATAAGCCGATCCATTGGGTAATAAATTTAAAATGTACTCTGCTTCGCCCGACTCACAATCAGCAAAAGCATCCTCACATGAAATTCGGGTGTGATATCGCCCGACATATTGCAATAAGGTTCCGCTTAACTTTTTGGTTTGATCTAAGTTCTCTTCAGGTAAAAAAGTACGTCCTGCAACATAATCTAATGTTTTTGTAGATGTACTATTTTTTATTAGATTTTCTTCATGCGTAGAATTAGCGCTCGCACTAGAGTGATCTTTTGAGTTGGCATGGTTTATATCGCAAGCACTCAGTGTCAGGCACATCATAGCCCCTACAACTAAATACTTAACTAAAAGCCTAGACCGCTTCAAAGACATATACATTATTCACAGATAACAGCAACCGCCATGTTTATATTCATTTCAGGCATTAACCAATTGCTGCAATAAACCCTTAAGCCCTGAAAAGGTGCATTTTAGTTGATGTTGCTTTCCTTCATTCCAATCTTTTACATATTTTAACCAATTTACTTTTGAGAGCACTTTAAACCCGTTATTTCGCCTCCATATTTTTATTAAACAAGAGCACAATAGCTTCTTGTAATTATTTGTCTTTAAGGAGAATTAGATGGCCAGTTCTGGTTTATATCGCTCGAACCGACACAGCATGATCGCCGGTGTAATGGGTGGTATTGCTGAACGTTTTGGTTGGAACGTAACTTTACTACGTGTCATTTTTGTTTTGATCTCAGTTATGAGTGCGGCCTTTCCAGGAATTTTAGTTTATCTGGTTTTATGGTTAGTCATTCCGAAAAAACAGCCAGAGCATATTGAAGGCTATCGACATTCCGTTCGAACAGTAAATGAAGAACAAGTACGTTAATTAATAATTTTGGTCGCTACGGTTGCATCCCCTAATCAACCGTAGCTTTTTTTTATTCTAAAAAATTATAGCTTTTGATTTAACTGTTGCTGCAATGCAGCAATCATATCTGCACGGCTGATCATTCCTATGAGCTTACGCTCTTCAACCACAGGAATATAGTTAAAAGACTTTTCTACAAAGTATGGCACCAAATCTTGAATAGGTTGAGTTGGCAGTACCGTGACCACTCGACGACTCATAATTTGTTTCACATAGTGCTGCCAAGAGTTTCTTGGATCTGCTGCACCCTTAAACCACTCTACAACTTCATATAACGCTAAAGTTCCCACCAAATGGTTTTCTGCATTTACCACAGGTAGGCTCATCAAGTTCACTTGTTTAAATTTATCGAGTGCCTGATGAATGTCGTCATCTTCATGTAGTTTGATGACATCACGACTCATAATATCCTGGCAGATATATTGATTTACCATGCGCTCATTGGCATGCTCCTGAGCCTCTAAAATAATTTTTTCTAAATCGTACTGACTAATATCTAGTAATTCTGTGTGATGCTCTAATGCATACTCAATATCTTTAGGCTGAATCGACACTTTCTGAGTTGGCGTTGGATCTTTACTACGGTCATTAAGATGAGCAGTAACTGGATAATGTCGCCCAATCAATCGATTGAAGAAAACAGCAAACCCAAGTAGCAATAACGAGTTGAGTAAAACTGGATAAAAAATAAAATAAAAACCTAATTTATGAATGGCAGCGCCACCCAGTACAGCCGTAATTGCGACTGCTCCACTTGGCGGGTGTAAAGAGTCGGTGGTCATCATTAAAAATATGGCAAAACCTACTGCGACACTAAAAGCTGTAGTTAAATCAGGAATCCACTGTGCACAGGCAACACCAATAATTCCAGCTAAGGTATTACCAACAATCACATTCCATGGTTGAGCCAAGGGACTGGTCGGTACAGCAAACAATAGAACAGATGAGGCACCCATTGGGGCGATGTACCAAGCATTAATTCCACCCAGAACATACCAGCTAATTAAGGAAGAAATTGCTAAACCACACAACGCTCCAATACCGCAAAGTAACCGTTCCTTTAAAGGTAAAACCTTAAAATTTGGCTTTAAAATCTGTAACCATTCTGGCTGTATAACACTCACAGTACACCTTTGGGGATATGCCGTTATTTATAACGCGCAAAAGTATACGCCCAAAGCCACATAAAGTGCATTTAAATTATACCTTTCAACAATAAGAAAATTGACTGAACTATTTTTTATAATTTTAAAACTTTAATATTCCATCAATTTTTCATTTAAATAACGCCAATAGCGCTTTGGCAAATATTGCACATGAAGTTTTATATTTTGGCGTTCTGTAATATTAACGCTATTAAAATAATCTTTCCAAAGCTGGTCATATAAAACTTCTTGTTCATCCAGCTCAAGCTGAAAGCTTTGACTCATGCCATTTTTTAAATTACGGTCGACTTCAGAAGCTTCAAGTGAAACTTCATGTATTTCTTGCAAATCATAATAAATTCCAAACTTACGTTTCTCATCATAAATCAGCCAACGTTGATCTTGATAACGCCGTTTAAAATGAGGCTGAATAAGCGGTAAAACATTAAAATCTGGACGTACTAAACTTAAAAAAAGCTCATCTTTGGTTTTCTTAAAACGAATAAAAGCCTCCATCCGATGCTTCTCTCGCCCGACCTTTTTCGTCCACTGCGCAATCGCCAAAACACTAAGATTTGAATAATCTTTTTCTACGGAAAAATTGCTAGTAAACACATAAATACAGTAGTTAAATAAATGCTGATAGGCATCTAAAGATTCAGATAAATAAGCAAAATAAAATTGTTTTAACGATGAAGATGAAAGCTTTTTTTGCAGTGCGGACCAAACACGCTCGGCATGTTGCTCATTATTTGAAACCTCAATTTTATCGGCAAATAAGCCATGTTGGGCCGCATCATTTAAACAGAGTCTGACCTGTAATTCTTTAAATTGAAATGCACGAAAAACACAGCTCAGCAGCCCCACCATTGAACCATCAAAATAGTAAGCCACTTCCTCATTAAACATGACTAAAACCCAAGGCTTAATTGTGGCGAGAGTTGCTGCACATATTTCGAAGATCCCTGCGTTAAAATCTGCTGCCGAATAAAACTTGAAGAAAGTTCTTTTTGGAATTTTGGGCTGTCTTCACAGCGAATAAAGTATTTAGCACGCTGATAAGCTACACCAAGTTTTTTAAGTAAATCGATATGGATTTTTCCAAAACGGCGAGCTTGCACAATTTTCTTAGCCGATTTCACGCCAATGCCCGGCACACGTAAAATCATTTGATAGTCGGCACGATTTAAATCTACTGGAAACTGTTCAGGATGCCTTAAAGCCCAGCTTAATTTCGGGTCTACATCAAGATCTAAGTTTGGGTGTTTTTCATTGACGATTTCATTGACCTGAAAGCCATAAAAACGCATCAACCAATCACTTTGATAGAGTCGGTTTTCCCGCAGTAATGGCGGTGCAGAACCCACTGCTGGCAAGTAATTATTTTCGGTATTAATTGGGATATAACCCGAAAAATAGACGCGCTTGAGTTTAAATTCCTTGTAGTGCTTGTCTGCCATAAACAAGACATCTTGGTCCGACTCTTGATGTGCACCCACTACCATTTGCGTAGTCTGCCCTGCGGGTACATATTTCGGCACATGCTTAATGATTTGTCGCTCATCTTTAAGCTGAATCAGTCTGTCACGCACTAAACCTAAATCTTTTTGCACTTCCTGATGTGATTTTTCTGGTGCAAAAGTTTTTAGGCCAACCTCGGTAGGCATCTCTAAATTAATACTCATACGGTCAGCATATAAACCTGCTTCATGAATCAGCTCAGGTGATGCCCCCGGTATGGTTTTTAAATGAATATAACCATTAAAATTTTCTTCAAGACGCAACTTCTTCACAACTTGAAGCATACGCTCCATCGTATGATCCGCCGATTTAAAAATGCCTGAGCTTAAAAATAAGCCTTCAATATAATTACGGCGGTAAAAATTAATGGTTAAATCTACGACTTCTTGCACTGTAAATGCTGCACGTTGGACGTCATTAGAACGACGTGAAACACAATAGGCGCAGTCAAAAATACACACATTACTAAATAGAATTTTTAAGAGAGATACACAGCGGCCATCTTCAGTATAGCTATGGCAAATTCCTGAATGGCTGGCATCACCTAGGCCTTTATCTTTGTTTTTACGGTCACTGCCACTTGATGAACAAGACACATCATATTTAGCAGCATCAGCAAGAATCTGTAGTTTTTCTCGAATGCGATCAGACATATCAAACGACTCATTTATGGCATCGTTTAAAAAATATCATTTTGTATTCTTAAATTTAATCCAGTGAAGTACGCTCAGCGTCATGAGGTGACGTTTAAATTAATCCGTCTTAATTAACGTATTCTTCTAGCTGCTTTACACGCTTTTCATACTCTTGCATTTGGCAGTACGAATACATCGGTGAGCCAATATATGAGCCTGCATTACTACATTCCTGATCTACATAAGCTTTCCAAAGTCGCTGAGATTTTAAAATATCTTGATAACGTTCTGGTTGTTTGTATTCTTCGCTTTGTGTACGAATTTGATCAATGAGAGCAACAATTTTTTCTTCATAAGTCTTTTTAGCTTGTTCAGAACAGCTATGCACGACCATGTTGTTAATACTCTCAAACTTCATTTCTTTAATGGTCTGGTCTACACATTGGTTGTATTCATCTTGCTCATCAGTTTCCGTCTGCGCGTAAAGCCATGGACTACAAAAAAAGCTGGATAAAACAATAAGTTTGCAGCAAAATTTCAGCATAATTTATTCTCGATTCTATAATTTTTAATATGCTTCAATATAACAAAAATTCTATAACGGTTGCCTATCAGTATTTAGACATTATAAAAAGTCTGTTACTCGCGCCCATACCAGTACTCATTATTTTAATTTCAACAAATCCTATGCTTTATTTTTTAATCATTATATATCTGTTCTTTTTACCATTCTTTATTGCAATATCCTTACTACTAAATAGATTTAAGCTATTAAATTTCCTAACAATACTATTAACGACATTTGGGGTACTCATTTTCTTTAAAGAGCTGATTTATATACCTTTAGAATCCTTCTTTTCTGAGTTAGTTTTTAGTTGGGTTGGGGCTTCTACCTTAATTACAGCTTTTAATTTTTGGGCATTATTGACTTGGTATAACTATAAAGATAATAAGACCAAAGAGCAGAACATAAATATTGAATGAATGTTCTGCTTTTTGAATATGGAGCTCTTATAAGCTGGGCTATGTTAGTTAAAGATTTTGATATGATCTCATTTCCCAATACATTAACTTTTATTCATGCTATACATAGTTATAAGAATTAAGCTCATATTGATTTATATGAAAAAAGCTATCTTTAATGATTCTAAAATTTTCATTCAAAATTTAGATCCCAATCAAGACCAAATTTTATATAGCCTTTTAAAAGTCCCACTCTACTTATTTATACCTGCCTGGCTTTTATGGATCTTCACCATGATGCTAGATGAAGGATTCACTTTAGAAATTCTAAAAACTACAGCGATTTTGCCAGTATTACTCTTTGCGGTTGCAGTGACTTATTACATATTTGCTTTTATACCTGCTTACCTATTTCAACTCTTCTTGCAAAAGTATAATTTCATAAATTTTTTCTCGATTATTACTAGTGCGATCATACTTACTACGCTAATCCTTAGTTTAATGTACTTAGAATTTGCACCAATAGAAATGATCATTTTCTTTAGTTATTTTTCTGTAATTTTCGCTATTACATATTGGATATTACTACTCAAAAGTATAAAAAAAGCAGAAGAATCTCAAAACCAAAATTACTCTTAGATGCGTTAGAAAGTCTTTATCACAGGGTGCAAAAATGCCTTTTAATTTTTCAAAAATCTTCATTCAAAATTTAGATCCATATAAAGATCAAATTTGGTATTGTCTAATCATGACACCCATCTATTTATACATAATTACTTTATTCATATTTTTAACTTCTTCAATCATCCACAAAGATTTTTCTTTTGAGAATCTGCTAAACACCCCTGTCATACTGCTGGCTATTGCAGCCATTTATTACATATTAGTTTTTATACCTGCTTATTTTTTACAACTATTCTTATTGAAATTCAATTTCATTAATTTCTTCTCTATTCTAGCCAGCGCAATTTTTCTTACTTTTTTAATCCCAAATATTTTAGCAATTTTATTTATGGACTCATGGCAAATCCTTCCAATAGAAATCATATGTATGGTCAGTTTATTTTCTTTAACTTTCGCTATTACATATTGGGTTTTACTACTCAGAATTATGAAAAAAGCAACTAAACAATCAAATCTGAAATTCCCAAACTAGCCTTTGCCACTCCCCTACAAAATCCTTATACTTAGGGGCAATTTTTCTCATAAATTCGTGGATGCTACATGAGTCGCGCCATCTCGCACATTGATACATTTCAGGGCTTAATTCTTGCCCTACAAAACTATTGGGCCGAACAAGGCTGCGTCGTACTACAACCTTACGACATGGAAATGGGCGCTGGAACATTCCACACCGCAACATTCTTACGTGCTTTAGGGCCTGAAACTTGGAATGCTGCATACGTTCAACCTTCACGTCGTCCAAAAGATGGCCGCTACGGTGAAAACCCAAACCGTTTGCAACACTACTACCAGTTCCAAGTGGTACTTAAGCCAAACCCAGATAACATCCAACAGCTCTATCTCGATTCTTTAAAAGCAATCGGGATTGATACCCTAACTCACGACATCCGCTTCGTAGAAGACAACTGGGAATCTCCGACGCTAGGTGCTTGGGGCTTAGGTTGGGAAGTTTGGCTTAACGGTATGGAAGTGACTCAGTTCACTTACTTCCAACAAGTCGGTGGTGTTGAATGTTACCCGGTAACAGGCGAAATCACTTACGGTTTAGAACGTCTTGCAATGTACCTTCAAGGTGTTGACTCGGTTTATGACCTTGTTTGGACTAAAGGCCAATTTGGTACTGTGACTTACGGTGACGTATTCCATCAAAATGAAGTTGAGCAATCGACTTATAACTTTGAATACGCTCCAGTTGAAAAACTATTTGAACTGTTTGATTTTTACGAATCAGAAGCAAACCGTTTAATTGAAGCAAAACTTTCTCTTCCTGCTTATGAGCAAGTTGTTAAAGCATCTCATACCTTTAACTTACTTGATGCACGTGGCGCAATTTCTGTGACTGAGCGTCAACGTTACATTTTACGTGTACGTACTTTAGCGCGTGCTATTGCACAAAGTTATGTACAAGCACGTGCAGAGCTTGGCTTCCCAATGGCAGAACCACACTTACGTGATGAAGTATTGGCACAGTTAAAAGCACAAGCTGAAAGTGAAGCAGCAAAGGCGGAGAAAAACTAATGAGCAAACATACTGTTTTATTCGAACTTGGCTGTGAAGAACTTCCACCAAAAAGCTTAAAAACTTTACGTGATGCATTACAGGCAGAAACGGTAAAAGGCTTAAAAGATGCGGGCTTAAACTTCGCCTCAATTGAAGCTTATGCAGCTCCACGTCGTTTAGCACTTAAAATTGTTGATATCGATGCTGCTCAAGCTGATACACAAAAACGTTTTGACGGCCCTGCTGTTCAAGCGGCTTACGATGCAGAAGGCAAACCGACTAAAGCACTCGAAGGCTTTATGCGTGGTCAAGGCATTACAGTTGATCAGCTTTCTACTTTCCAAGCAGGTAAAGTTGAAAAAGTTTGCTATTTAAAAGATGTGAAAGGTCAAAGCCTTGATGCTTTACTTCCACAGATTTTACAAACAGCGCTAGACAATTTACCAATTGCTAAGCGTATGCGTTCTGCTGCAAGCCGTACCGAATTTGTACGTCCAGTGAAATGGGTTCTCTTACTCAAAGATGACCAAATTGTTGACGCAACGATTCAAGATCACAAAGCTGGCAATGTGACTTATGGTCATCGTTTCCATGCACCAGAAGCTGTGACTTTAGCGCATGCAAATGACTACTTAGCTGCTTTAGAAAAAGCTTACGTTGTTGCGAACTTTGAAAAGCGTCAAGCAACCATTCAAGAGCAAGTTAAAAAGTTAGCTGATGAAGTTAACGCGACTGCGATTGTTCCAGCTGACTTACTTGATGAAGTAACAAGCCTCGTTGAATGGCCTGTTGCACTTCGTGCAAACTTTGAAGAACGCTTCCTTGCTGTTCCTCAAGAAGCACTCATTACGACAATGCAAGACAACCAGAAGTATTTCTGTTTGATCAACGCGGAAGGTAAATTACAGCCTTACTTCATTACTGTTTCAAATATTGAGTCTAAAGACCCGACTCAAATTATTGAAGGTAACGAAAAAGTTGTTCGTCCTCGTTTGTCTGATGCTGAGTTCTTCTTCTTACAAGATCAAAAGCAACCGCTTGCATCTCGTAAAGAAAAACTAGCAAACATGGTATTCCAAGCACAACTTGGTACGCTTTGGGATAAATCAACACGTATTGCAAAACTTGCAGTTGCATTATCTTCAATCACTGGTGCAAACCCAGCAGATGCTGAAAAAGCTGCATTACTTGCTAAATGCGACTTAACTTCAGAGCTTGTTGGTGAATTCCCAGAACTTCAAGGTATTGCGGGTACTTACTACGCGCGTATTGAAGGCGAAAACACTGAAGTTTCAGAAGCTTTAGGTGAGCAATATTTACCAAAATTTGCTGGTGATCTTTTACCAAAAACCAAAACAGGTACAACGATTGCCCTTGCTGACCGTTTAGATACGCTGGTTGGTATTTTCGGTATTGGACAAGCGCCTACAGGTTCTAAAGACCCGTTTGCTCTTCGTCGTTCAGCAATTGGTATCTTACGTTTAATCATTGAAAATGAATTAGATGTAACAATTGAAGAGCTAGTTAATCTTGCACTTCAAGGTTATGGCGACATCGTTAAAGACCACGACAAAACTCGTGCTGACGCGGTTGCGTTCTTAGAAGGTCGTTACCGTGCTAAGTACGAAGACCAAGGTGTTGCTGTTGATGTACTTCAAGCTGTTCAAGCACTTGCACCAAAATCTCCACTTGATTTTGACAAGCGTGTAAATGCTGTTAACCATTTCCGTACATTACCTGAAGCTGCTGCACTTGCTGCTGCAAACAAACGTGTTGCTAATATTCTTGCGAAAGAAGCAGCACCAGAAGGTTCTGTAGTTGAAGCACACTTAGTTGAAGATGCTGAAAAAGCATTATTCGCTGAACTTCAAGCAGTGGCTCCTGCTGTTGAACCATTACTTGCAGCAAAAGACTACACTGCTGCCCTTTCTAAGCTTGCAGCACTTCGCGCGCCGATTGATGCATTCTTTGATGGCGTAATGGTAATGGCAGATGATGCTGACCTGAAGGCAAACCGTTTACGTTTATTAGCTCAGTTACGTAACTTGTTTACTGCTGTGGCTGATGTGAGTGTGTTGCAGGGTTAATTAGCTCATTATTAAATAAAGGGATCTTTTATAGATCCCTTTATTTTTACGTTAAACAAATTCTTTAATTTCTTCTAAACTTTTCGATGGCTCAAACCACATAAAATCATAATTAGCCACATCATGAATATAAAACGGATCATTTTTCATGATTTCTTCAGCTTCTGGAATCGAAGAACTTAAAACTAAAATCACCCCACCTACTCTATTTTCCCGGCGCCCTGATGCCAGAAACTTCTTTTGCTCATAATAATGATCTAAAAAAGCAATATGCTCTTTGAGTACAGCATCAACTTCGGCTAATGGTTTTTTATAGGTTAGGGTAACAACAATCATCTCATTCTCTTAAAGTAAGCAGCACATGACATAACATCAATCTACAGATAGTTTAATGATCTATAGCTTATTCGATAGTACGCCTATTCCCCCAATTCATCCACATTAAAACTTTTTATAATAATGACCCTACACGGTAGCGCAGTAATTGATTCAATTACCTAACTTGTTTACGACGTTTATTGGTGTAAGTATTTTTCACACATAAGTCTTTATAATAATTTGATATTTTCAAAAAATATCGTTATAAATTAGCAGCTTTTATTAATTAAGATTATATAAATGAAAAAGAATATTTTATTACTTGTTATTTCTATCTTATCCATTGGACAAATAGCCTGTTCTATAAATCCTCATCGGATCACTTTACCTGACACTACAAACCCACCTGCTATAGAAAAGATTAATGTGGTTGGAATGTCTCGAAATGAATTTCTAAATAAATTCCATCCGCCCGTAGTAAGTAGACTCATTGGTGATAAAAGGATAGATACGATCACTTATTATAAAATTAACAATAAACCAAAAGCATATGGAATGGCTTTATATAACGGCTTAATAGCGAATACAATCGTCTCAACACTACACAATGTAATGCCGAGTGAATTATCACTCGATTCCGTTGACGAAACAGTATCAATCTCAGACTCAGCACTTAACAAAGAGAAAGTTGTGATTGAGATTACATATGACTCCTCTAGTCATATTGAAAAAGTCGAAAGAGTAGAATAATTTAACTTTAAATCTTTATTTTTGGCTATAACCAAACTTTTTCATGGTGAAATTCATTAAAGTAAATTCTACAAACTATTGAGGCATGCTGATTTAAGTGACTTTTTAATGAAATTAATATTCTCATTCTTAAATCAGCACTCAATAACTACCACATTATTATCTACTCAGCTTAGTACAAGAGTTATTTTTTCCAATTCATCCACACCAAACTCCCCACAATAATTACTCCACCCAGCAGCACCATCATTGATGGTTTTTCATTTAAGAAAAGCACTGCCAAACTCATTGCGACAATCGGCGAGCAATATAGAAAATTCGATGCAATCGTTAACGGCATATTTTTAAGTACATAGCCCCAAAGTACATAAGCCATCGCACTTGGGAAAATACCTAGCAAGACAACCGAAATATTGGCTTGCCAAGTAGCATGTAAAATTTCATCAGGCAAATGAGCACTATAAAATAGTAAAGGAATAGTCCCGAACCAAATGATGTAGCACATCATGCTCAAGGCATCATAATTTAAAGCAAATTTCTTATATAAATTAAAATAAAGGCCCCATGCAATTGCAGCTAAAACAATTAATAAACTATAAGGGCTCGGCATACCAAAACCATGGTCACCACTGACCACCAACACGGCGCCGCAAAGACCGAGCAAAATACATAACCATTGTTTGAAACTAATTTTTTCCTTAAAAAGCAAAGCTGAAATAATAAAAGTAAATAACGGAATAGATTGACTCAAAATACTAGATGCGACTGCACTTACATATTGCTGCCCTGTATTTATAAGCAAATGATGCAGAGTTACAGAGAAAAAACCTAATACAGCAAGTGCAGGGACATCTTTCCACTTTAAAGGTTGAATGCCTTTTTTCATGACCAAAAGCAGTAAAAAAAACGATGCAATCAAAAAGCGGAGCAAGGCAATGTGCTGCGGTGTATATGAATGCAAAGCACTATGCACGCCAATAGGTGAATAGCCCCAACAAAAAACGGTCACAGCAATACATAAATAGAGCTTAAATGCGGGAGGCTGGGTTTCGGCAGCAAGAGAAATTGCCATGTTAAATCTGCACTAGTGAAATGGAACACTTTCATCATATGCGCATGGATAGTTGAATAAAATTAACTTATATTGAGTCAAATATTCATTAAAAGTGAATGACAAAACATGGATATCGCACAGTTAAAAATGTTTCAGACCGTGGTTGAATGCGGAACAATGGCTAAGGCATCAATGCAGCTACATTGTGTACCATCCAATATCACAACGCGCATTAAACAACTCGAAGAAGAACTAGGCGCACCGCTGTTTTATCGGGAAGGAAAAAGTTTAAAACTCACGCCATCTGGAGAAATTTTTCTTAATTATTGCCATAAAATTTTAGCGCTATGCGATGAAGCGAAACGTAGTATTCACCCTGATGCTCCACCCTCTGGCCCATTAAAAATTGGGGCGATTGAATCTTCTGCCACAACTCGCCTACCCAATTTACTTGCGAAATATCATCAACGTTTTCCAGAGGTTTCCATTCAAATTATTACAGGCACATGGAAACAGCTATTAGTCGATATTTCTCAACACAAACTTGATGGTGCAATTGTCGCGGGCAATATCGAGTTTCCTATGCTGAATAAACTTAGTATTTATCAAGAAGAAATGGTCTTGATTGCATCCCATTCTTTGGGAGAAATCCACAACCAAGAAGACCTGATTGGTAAAGAAATTTTTATGTGGACTGAAGGCTGCCCTTACCGAGCAGCTCTTGAAGAATGGCTTAAGCTCAAAAATATTTCACTTCCAATTACTAGCATTACCAGTTATGCCACCATTATCGGTTGCGTCAGTGCAGGCTCTGGTGTGTCTTTGGTACCGAAGAGTATTTATGAGCAATATAAAAATTTAACCAATATTCGAGGCTATAAATTTGAACACCTTGCCTTTATGCAGAATCAATTTTTCTGGCATAAAAATGTGAGCAACCATAAAGCTCGAGATATGTTTTTAGACTTAATTAAGTCTGAATTTTGTTTATGAGTCATTGGGAGAATTACTTTATTGCGAACAAGTGATGATTTATCGTAATCAAATCGTATGGGTTTTATCTCATTGCAGTACAAGCTTTATTTTTAACAGTAAGATCACCACTTCATCTTTTGATTCTGGTTGGGGAGATTTATCCAAAATGAAAACCATACACATTTTATGTATTGCGACCTCTATGTTGGCTTCATCAACCTTATTTGCAGAAACAACGCAACCACAACAAGTGGGTGAAACAACCTCTAAAGCACAACCTTATGGTGATAACCCAAGTTTAGGTCGTGTATTGTTGTATAAAACTGGAAAAGGCATACAAAATTTAGGAGACTCTATTCAAGGAGCTTCTGAAAAAACCTCAAATAAAATTAGCGAAAAGTGGAAAAACACCAAAGAATTTACAGCTGAAAAAGCAGAAGTCGTTCAGCAAAAAGCAGATACAGCCAAAGCTTTTACAGAAAATAAAATAGATCAAGCGAAGCAAAATATTACCAGTAGTCGAAACGGTGAAAATATCCCAATTGAACAAGGTGAGCTAAGTAAATCGAGCACAACAACTAACTAATTTGCTAGGACAGCGCGATAAATTCGCGCTTTTATAAATACAGATATTCATTTAGAACTATTGATCACCAACTATAAAGAGCTAGGAATCTGCCTTATGAATAGTCAAAAACTTCTCTTTTCAACACTATGCTACTTAGCATTAACTGCATGTGCAACCTCTGCACCGCCTTCTTCATCTTATTCTCAGGCACAAGTTTTAGAGCAAGATACCAATATCGAAGCTTATCCATCAACTACAGGTAATGTAGCCAAACTCATTAAACAAGATAAGCAAGCTTGCATGATTGAATTTACGGGATATTTAGGGGGCGGACACGTTACTGAACACTGGGTATTTAATGATAAGGGGCTGATTTCAGCTACATCATTTACCCAACAATATCCTGATGAGTCAGGCATATTAAATCAGGCAACAAACTCTACGACTAAAAGCTCAACAACTTTTAATATTCAAGATCCAGAAATTCAGAATAATTTCAAAAAACTCCAAAATAACTTTAATCCAGCAAATTTAGAAAAGTGTCATTAATACTTTTTCATAAAAAGCCCGTTGCAAAAGCTACCTTCTGCAACGGGTTATAGCTATTTTAAAAATTTCTTGGACCTAATTTAAAAAATTATAAATAAGCTATTAATTAATAGTTAAGCCATTTGTTGCTGCCAGTAAATCAATACGTGGGAAAACCAAGCCCGTTCTTGAGTCAGTAATTGGTTTACCTGTCGTTTTTAAACGGCTGATGGTTTGATCAATACTTTCTGTTGGACTCACGCTATTCGCTCGTAATAAAGCAATCGCACCTGCCACATGTGGTGTAGCTTGAGATGTACCTCCCATAGTGTAGCCACCCGCGGTAATCATTGCCCCCGGTGCCAATAAAGTCACAAGGCTACCACCATTACTGAAGCACGCTACTTTGTCTGCTGCTGTTGTTGGGTCAGAACATTTCACAGGATTCCCCCATGACACACCCCCAATATTACTGTCATAAACAGCACCAACTCTTACTGCACCAGCAACACAGGCAGGAGATGAAATTCCATCTGAAAATGCATCATTGCCTGAAGCGACTACAGGTACCACACCAGCAGCTCGTGCATTAGCAAATGCCGTTCCGTAACTGCTGTCGCTACACTCCGAAGTATATTTAACACCTGGTACGCCAAGGCTTAAGTTAACTGCTTTAATATTATAGGTTTGTGCATTATTTACAGCCCAGTTAATCCCTGCGAGGATATCACTATCATAAGCTGTGCTTACCCATTTACCTTGGGATCTGACCTTTCTAAAAACATCAATGCCTATAATTTTGGTCTTGGTGGCAACCTTGGATACAATGCCAGAAACATTACTACCATGCCCATCATCATCTAAAGCGCCATCATCTGGTGCACTATCAAATGAGTAAACAACGCGACAAGTATTTGACGGTGTATTTACTGCCGTACAACCAAAATCAGAATGAAGATAATTCACCCCTGTATCAATCACTGCCACACTAGAGCCTTCACCAGTGAAACCATTAGTATTTGCTTGTGGTTGATTAATTAAAGGTAAACTTTCATTGGTCGTGGTTTGATTAATACGATTTGGATAAACCGCTTTAACATTCGGATCATTGAGCAAAGAGACCAAAGCTTCGCGGTTACTAATCCGATAAAAAGCTAAAGGCAAATTATTGTAGTCCCGAAGTACTTGAACACCACCAGCACGGTTAAACCTTGCCTGTAAATTTTTCTTATTTGTTGCAATATAACTTCGCCGTTCTAACCCGGAAGGCACGCTCACCGAAGCAATATTGTATTCAACAATTAAATCATTCGAATCATTATTAACCAAGGCATCTAAATCGATTTTACCCTGAAATACTTTTTGTTTTGCTGCCTGATTTAATCGCTGTTTAGCACCTTTAGAATCTAAAGGAAGAGCTGATGCAGTTGTACTTAAAATCGTACATAGACCTAATAGAAATAACGTTTTACTTTGCATTATTTTTCTCCGTAGTTTTTCAACTAACAATTTACTTATTTCGCTTTTATTTCATTTGCTGGATCTTTTTCTGGATCAATCGGTTGAATTGAAAGATCACTTTTTGTGTCATAAAAAGGAACAGTATCAGCTGATACCGATTGTGGATGAGTTGAATGTTGAGATAGATTTTTAGGTTGAGTAGGCTCCTTAAGTTTAGAAAGAAAAGACGATGTGTCTGGTTGTGGCGAATTCGACTCATGTAAAGCAGAATTAAACACATCAGATGCACCACTTGTGGGCTTTAAATAGAGAACAACGGCGATCAAGCCGACTATTACAAGAAGGGAAGCAATAATTTTCATCTGTCATATCTCTGTTTTTTTGTTTATAGATATCTATTTTTATTTTTGATTATTTGAAATAAAGCAGCATTTCTTAATATATTTTTCATGTGAAAAATCTATTTAATGAAACACATAACCACTAAAAAGTTAAAATAACTTTATCCCGAATAAGCAAAAATACAGTTCTGCCCTGTACGTTTATATTTCTGGCAGAAGATGGTTCAAAAAAGTGCTAAAAAGCGCCTTATTCTCATAATAAGCAATAACTATGCCGTTTACTCCAATAAATAATGAGATTTACATCACATTTGAAGATATAGAGAACAAATTCGAAAAAACGAAACGAAAAAATTAAAAGATATTTTTTAAAAACTAAATAATAGGAACTCATTTTGCTTAATTAGATTTTCTAATAAATAAATGTTCTTTTTCACTTTATTATTAACTTTTATTAATCTCCACAATTCCTCCCTAGTCTGTTTACTCAACGTAACACTGTTGTAACGTTTTGATGAAGTCAGTTCCCAAGCCCATATTCCCTTGGCTATGATTCGTTTGCGTTTATGAAATACCTCACTAAAAGGGTATATTCTTTGAAGGATATCGCAATGAAAATGATGAAAACAGCTATCGTTACTGCAAGTGTTCTTGCTTCTGCTTCTATTTTTGCACAAAGTGCGGGCGTTAATGCAGATGCTTCTGCTCAAGTAAATGTACAACCGGGTGGTCTTGTTAGTGGCGTAGCCAATACAGTCAAAAATACTGCACACACTGTAGGTAGCACAGCAAAGCATGCTGGTCATGTCGCTGCTGACACCACAGTTAAAGCAACTAAAAAAACAACAGGAAAAGTGACTGAACTTTCTTCTAAAGCTGCAAATGGTACAAAACACATAGCAACTGAAGCTGCAACGGGTACCAAACACTTTGCTACCGAAGCTGCGACAGGCACTAAAAATGTAGCGACTAAAGCTGCAAACGGCACTAAAAACCTAGCAGTTGAGGCTAAAGCTGATACTAAAGCAGGTTTTAATGCTGTAAAGACTAAAGTTACAGAAAAACAAGCAGACCAAAAAGAATATACTGCTGAAAAACAAGCTAATGCTCAAGCGCATGTAGATGCAGTAAAAACTCGTGTAGCTCAAAATCAAGCTGAGCAAAAAGAATTTGTAGCTGATACTAAAGCTGATGCCCAAGCACAGTTGAATGCAGCCCAACCAGCCCATGCAATTAATGCTCAAACTGGTGTAAATGTTGGTGTTAACGTTGGTCCTGTCGGAGTTAACACAAACGCAAATATAAACGCTGGTGCTCAAACATCTACACAAAAAGCTGAAAAGAAATCTTGGGTTAAAGGTCTTTTCGGTACAAACTAATATCTTATAAATAAAAAAGGGCAATTAATTGCCCTTTTTTTATTTCTTAAAAATCAAATGTTCAGCTGGTTTCAGTTAAAACCAAACCTGCACGTAAACCAATTTTCACATTTGGATTTGGAAATAAAATCCAGACTTGATCTTGCTCAACAACATAATTGCCAGAAGGTTGAGCTGCAATAATTTCACCTTTGGTAAAAGTCGAAAAATTTGGTGCTTCAGCCGATAAATTCATCTCAAAATCTTCGTCTTTTTTAATTAAAGAGTCCGATACTTTAAAGACCCGAATTTTTGTTTTATTACGTGGTGGCAAAGCTTGCTCAGAAACCACATGACGAATAACTTCATCAATTGCAGCAAACTGGCTCAAGTCATTTTGTCCAAATGGTAAGGCTTTGCCTAACTCTAAAGTTGCGCTCGCAGCTTTAAAATTTTCACTGGTAAAATGCGTAAAGGTTTTACCGACCGCATTGTGGTAAACCAAAGCATCTAGGTCAGCTGCTTCAAGACTCGCTGTCAAATCTGCATCGTAGGCATGTGTTTGATAGGGAAATAAAGCAAACGTTGGCAACAAAGAAGCACGAATTGCGGTGTGCAAATCATAGTGATAACGTTTTGCTTGGCTTGAACTTTCCTGAAAAAAAGTCGTAACCACTTGCTCTAAAACTTCAGCACGTTTTGATTCTTCAGTCACAGGTAGAGTTTTATACCCACCACAAAACATTCGGTTTACATCGTCATGCACATAGCGTTTACCTTGACGCATTGCATAGGGGTTACCCAATACAAACAGCAACCTCACAGCAAGGTTTAAACGTCCTGCAAATAAATCTGTGCAAAGATGAGATAACAATTCAATTGGTGCTGTTTCATTACCATGTACTCCAGCTGACAGTACGACAGCTTTGTCGTACTGTGCATTTGGTGTACATTCAAGCATCCCCTCACCCAACCAACGCCAAGAAAAATTATCTTGTTTTCCTTCGCGGGTTTTAGGCTGCTCACCTTGCAAGGTTAATGCTAGAAAATCTTGCATGTCACCTCCTCATTATTTTTGGAAAGGATAGACCGAACCCAAACCTAAAATTTTGGTCAGTTCATCGAGTGCCATACGGCTTTCCATGAGTAAATGCGGATCAGCCAAATCTTCTTGTGCTAAACGATCACGATAGTGTTTATCTACCCATTGATTGAGTGTGCCAAACAACTGATCGTTCATGAGAACTTTTGGATTTACAGCATTTAACTCAGTTTCGTTTAAAGCTACGCGTAAACGTAAACATGCCGGACCACCACCATTACGCATACTTTCACGTAAGTCATATACCTGAATAGCATCAATTGGTGTGCCCATCTGAACCATATCGTTCAGATAACCCCAAACTGCCTTATTCTGGCGAGACTCTTCTGGCACAACAATGGTCATTCCACCATCTGGACGAGTCAAAATCTGGCTATTAAATAAATAAGTTGCTACGGCATCATCAACAGTAACGCGGTTTTCAGGAACTTCAATCGAGATAAAATCTTCACCGATGCTTGCCATTTTCTGACGAATTTCAGCAAAAGCTTGATCTTGATTTAAGAATGCATGTTGATGATGGAATAAAACCTGTTGGTTACTTACCGCAATAACATCGTTATGGAATACACCTTGATCAATTACATCCGGATTTTGTTGAACAAAAACGGTATGCGCATCATCTAAACGATGTAAACGTGCAATTGCTTCACTTGCCTCACGCGTCTGACGAGCTGGATAGCGTTTTGGTCCTGGTAAACCATTATTTAAATGTTGTTGACCATACACAAATACTTGAACACCGCGCTTAGCATAATCACCACCTAAACGATTATGATTTGCTGCACCTTCATCACCGAATAAAGCCACTTGTGGTAAAGCTTCATGGTGTACAAAGTGACGTTCATTTTTAAAGATCGCTTGTAGGACCTGACTTGTAGTTTCAGCTTCAATTGAACGGTGAAACTTATTATTCAAGTTCGCTGCGGTAATATGCACGCGTTCATCTTGGCTATCTGCCGAAGGTGAAACAGTTGCCGCATTTGCAGTCCACATTGGTGAAGCTGAACTTAGCGATGATAATAGTTCAGGTGAATGACGCATTGCTTGAGCAACTACGCTAATGTCATCTCCTGTAAAACCTAAACGGTGTAACATTGGAACATGTGGGCGCTCATGCGGAACAAGCACACCTTGTTTCATTCCCATGTCAGCCAAGGCTTTCATCTTTAGCAAGCCCTGTTTAGCTGCTAATTTTGGATTCGAGGCGTTATTACGGTTTTTTGTCGATGCTTCATTACCAAACGACAAGCCCGCGTAGTGATGTGTTGGTCCCACCAAGCCATCGAAATTTACTTCATATCCTTTCATTTTTCTTTCCCTAGTGTTTAAGGCAACACGATCCCTGGAGATAATTTTTCTGGTAAGGTTAAGCTATCACTTTCAAGTGAAGCCATTGGCCAAGCACAATAATCAGCTGCATAAAAGGCACTTGCTCGGTGGTTACCAGACGCTCCGACACCACCAAACGGTGCAGCACTTGAAGCGCCTGTTAATGGCTTATTCCAGTTCACAATACCGGCACGCGCTTCAATAAGTACTTGATCAAATAGTTCACGTTTTGGTGAAACCAGACCAACAGACAAACCAAAGCGAGTTGCATTCGCAATTTTTAATGCTTCTTCAAAGTTCTCATAACGTTGAATCGTCGTAAGCGGACCAAAATATTCTTCATCTGGAATATCTGTGACACCTGTTACATCAACAATGCCTGGAGTAAGTAACGAACTATCTTCTTGTGGGCGTGTCATTGGCAACAAGCTTTTTGCGCCAAGCTCAAGCAGTTTTTGTTGAGCAAGCATCATATTTGATGCGGCAACTGACGAGATAACGCCACCCATAAATGGTTGTTGCTCATCGTTCCAACGGCCAACTTTTAGATTTTTAGCAACTTCAACGAAACGTTGAATAAATGCATCACCTTCTGCACCATTTTTCACCAAGATACGGCGTGCACATGTACAACGCTGACCCGCCGAAACAAATGCAGATTGAATAGTGAGATTAACCACAGCATCGACATCAATAATTTCATCAATAATCAATGCATTATTGCCGCCCATTTCAAGCGCAAGGATTTTCTCAGGAGCACCCGCCATTTGCTTATGCAAGTGATAACCCGTGTTTGCACTTCCGGTAAACAATAAACCATCAATTTCATGTGAAGCAGCTAGCGCTTCACCAGTGGTACGACCACCTTGCACCAAGTTCATCACACCATTTGGCAAACCAGCTTGCTGCCAAAGTTTTACAGTTTCTTCAGCAGTCCAAGGCGTTAATTCACTTGGTTTAAATACCACAGTATTGCCTGCAAGTAATGCAGGAACAATATGCCCATTTGGTAAATGGCCCGGGAAGTTATATGGACCGAAAACTGCAAGCACACCATGTGGACGGTGACGTAAAGATGCTACGCCATCGGCCATTTCAGTTGAGCTTTCACCTGTACGCTGATGATAAGCACGGATTGAAATCGCAACTTTGCCAATCATTGATTGAACTTCAGTTAATGTTTCCCAAAATGGCTTACTAGTTTCTTGGCTAATCACTTCTGCTAAATGCTTTTTATTTTCTTCAAGCAAAGCCGCAAATTTTTCAACAATCGCTACACGTTCTGCAAGTGGTAAACGAGCCCACGCTGGAAATGCAGTACGCGCTGCCTGACAAGCTTGCTCTACATCAGCAGCAGTTGCTTCCGCACCTGACCATACAGTTTGGTTATCAACTGGATTTGTTTTTTCAAATATTGTGCCGCTGCCTTGTAACCAGACACCGTTTATAAATAAAGAGTTTGACATCAGGAAACTTCCATTGGATTTAGTGATAACACACGAACAACGTGACCTTCTTGTACACCGAGTTTTTCAGCTTGTTCATGTGTTAAATTTATAGTGTTATCAACAAGATCAAGCTTCATCAACATTGCCTTATAGTCATGATAATTATCATTAGCAACGAGATATTGGGTCTTACCGACCGCAGCTTCACTTGTAATTTTGACGTTTAAAAACTGACTTTCTTTTACTGCCCGCAATTCATCAATATTGGCTTCAATGGTTGGACCCGCATCAAAAATATCGACATATCCTTGATAGCGTAAGCCTTCTGACTCAAGCACATGGTAAGCAGGCAAAGTTTGTGGGTGCATTTTTCCAATCACCTCTTGCGCATCTTTCGGCAAGAGATCTACATAGACTGGAAAACGTGGCATAAGCTCTGCAATAAATACTTTTTGCCCAATTCCACTTAAATAGTCTGCTGTTGAGAAATCCATATTAAAGAAATGGTGACCAATCGCATCCCAAAATGGAGAACATCCATTTTCATCTGAGAAACCACGCATTTCAGCAATTAATTTTTTCTCGAAATATTGCTTAAAGGCAGCAATAAACATAAAACGGATTTTCGATAAGAATTTACCGTTTTGGTTTTCACGACGCTCTGGATCTAAAAATAATGTACAGAGTTCGCTACTACCCGTTCTGTCATTACTCAAAAATAAGGTAGGTAGTGACTTATAAACGTTTAATGCTTTTGAAGCATGTACTTGAGTACCAACGTGAAAGTTGTACCAAGGCTCAATCAGTCCTACAGCAACTTCAATTGCACTTAAACCAATAACACGTTGAGCTTCTGTATCTTCAAGAACAAACAGATAGCCTTGTTCACTTTTATGGACATTGCCATTTAAAGTATTGCGAGTACGTGAAATTCGAGCCGAAAGTGTATCCATATTTTGTGGCAAGGAAGTCAGGCCTACACCCGACTTACCCGCTAATTTATAAATATCTTCAAGGTCTCGAAACTCGGCATGACGGACGATCATCATGGCTAGCTTTCCTTTTTTTTATTTAGCCAATTTAGCCAACGCTCTTTTTAAACGAGCAATCCCTTCATCAATATCTTGTTCAGGAATAATAAGCGACGGAGTAAAACGAACCACATTCGGGCCTGCAATTAAAGCAAGTAAACCTTCTTCACCCGCCCAAGTCGTAATATCTTTAGCTTTCCCTGCATACTCAGCTTTTAATTCACAACCAATCAATAAACCTTGACCACGAATTTCTTCAAAAATCTGATGTTCAGCGTTTAATGCATTTAGTGCATCGAGGAAATATTGATGACGATGCTTCACACCTTCAAGCACTTCTGGCGTATTAATAAACTCAAATACTGCACCAGCAACCGCACTTGCTAACGGGTTACCGCCATAAGTCGTACCATGTGTACCCACTGAAAAATGTGGAGCAAATTTATCAGTTGTTAACATTGCACCGACTGGGAAGCCACCGCCTAATGCTTTTGCAGTTGTTAACACATCTGGAATAACACCAGAGTTCATGTAGGCATAAAGGGCACCTGTACGGCCTACACCCGTTTGCACTTCATCAAAAATAAGTAAAGCACCGAACTCATCACATAGCGCACGTAAACCTTTTAAAAATTCGATGTCAGCTGGAATAACGCCGCCTTCACCTTGGATCGGTTCAACAATGACTGCACATGTTTGCTCATTAATCACCGCTTTTGCAGCTTCTAAATCATTAAAGGCAACGTGGTTAATTCCGTTTGGAAGTGGTGCAAAGTCTTGTGAATATTTAGGTTGACCACCCGCTGAAACGGTAAATAAAGTACGCCCGTGGAAAGCATTATTAAATGCCACAATCCCACTTTTACCAGCAACGCCGCTATCTAGACCAACTTTACGAGCCAGTTTTAAAGCAGCTTCGTTCGCTTCAGCACCTGAGTTACAGAAGAAAACCTTGTCTGCAAATGTATTTTCGGTGAGTTGTTTAGCAAGTCGTAGAACGGGTTCATTTGTATAACCGTTACCTACATGCCAAAGTTTTGTTGCTTGTTCTGTTAAAGCATTCACTGCCACTGGATGCGCATGACCTAATGCGTTTACTGCAATCCCGCCTGCAAAATCAATATATTCTTTATTTTCTTGATCCCAAATACGTGAACCTTCGCCACGTACCGGAATGAAATTTGCCGGTGCAAAAACTGGAACCATCCAGTCGTTAAAGTTGCTTCGAGTTACAGAAATTGGCTGTTCCATGCTTACCTCAGTATTTATTTAATATATTCGATAACACTTAATTTTGAATAATTCAGAAAAAGAGGCTGAACAAATAACCCTATAACATCCTTAATATTTGCTCAGACCACTTTTCCTAAAAGTAATTTCCGCAGATTAGCCTGGGAAAATACCACGCTCTTTACGAGCTTTTAAAATACGCTCACATGCCAAGATGTAAGCTGCTGTACGTAAAGTACAAGCGTTGCTATTCGCTGTGTTCCAAACGTCATCCATAGCTTGAACCATCAATTTGTCTAAACGCTCATTGATTTCTTCTTCAGTCCAGAAGTAGCTCGCCATGTCTTGAACCCATTCGAAGTAACTTACAGTTACACCGCCGGCGTTACATACAACGTCAGGTACTACAACAATGCCACGCTCAACTAATACGTCTTCAGCTTTAGGATAAGTCGGGCCGTTTGCACCTTCTAAAATCAACTTAGCTTTAAGTTTTTGAGCACGCTCAACAGTGATTTGACCTTCCAATGCAGCAGGAACAATAATGTCAACTTCTGCTGTCCAGAAATCTTCATCAGCAATTGATTGCGCGCCAGCGAAGCCGCCAATACCACCTTGATTTGCATTTACGTGATCACGTAACGCTTCAAGATCAATACCATCAGCATTGAAAATAGTGCCTGTATGGTCTTGAACGTGTGTAACTTTCGCTTTTGATTCAACAAATAAGAAAGCAGCTTCACTACCTACGTTACCAAAACCTTGAATAGCGATTTTCGCACCTTCAATTGGTAAGTTGATTTTTGCAGCTACTTCACGACCTGTAACGAATACACCACGACCAGTCGCTTTTACACGACCTAAAGAACCACCTAAGTGAACTGGCTTACCAGTTACAACACCAGTTACTGTGTAACCTTGGCTTGTAGAATAAGTATCCATCATCCAACCCATGATATTGGCATTTGTACCAACGTCTGGAGCAGGGATATCTTTTTGAGGCCCGATAATGTGACCGATTTCAGTCGTATAACGACGAGTTAAACGCTCTAATTCACGATTAGATAATTTACGTGGATCAACACGGATACCACCTTTTGCACCGCCAAATGGCAAGTTCAAAACAGCAGTTTTAATTGTCATCCATGCAGACAACGCCATAACTTCGTTCAAATCAACATTCGGATGGTAACGAACACCGCCTTTACCAGGACCACGAGACAAGTTGTGTTGTACACGGTAGCCTTCAAAGTGCTGAATAGAACCGTCATCCATTACAATTGGCACGTCTACAATAAGTGCACGTTTTGGACGTTTTAAAGTGTCGATAAACTCAGCCAAGTGGTCTAAGTACGGAGCAACACGGTCAATTTGTGCCAAGTAAGTTTGCCATGCATCACTGTGTTCGTTTACGTATGAAAGATCTGACATCTTTTTTCCTATATACCTTCATAGACTCAGATTTGATAAATCTGTAATCTTTATTATTTAGCAACTAAAACCCTGAAATAACAGCGCCTTAGTTTATTTACTAAATCTTTTGCTCTTCTAAAGCATCAGATTTTTTAAATTCCATTTGTTGGTACTAAAAGTACGATCTACTTTTATATACCGATATCTTTTACAAGTTTTCTTTTGTCTAAATTGCTGTTTATAAAAAGAGTTTTATAAAAGCAAAAAACTAGCCACAACCCACTAAAACCAGCCGGCTGAAATATAAATACAAAAGAAGTGACATAACCGTTTGGGAGTTAAAAAGAACTATGATTTACAAAAACCATGAGTCCATAAAATTTTTTTGACTAATCGATAGATCCCTCCATTAGTCTTTTTAAAATAAACTTTGTTCAATAATCCTACAGATTAATTATTTCCACACATACTGCTTAAAATTAAGCCGCAACATAGATATAAAATCTTCCAATAAATATAGCATAGAGCAAGCTCATTTAGAACATTTTAAAATAAATAAGAAGAGAAAAAATAATCAAATCGAACTGACATTTATAATAAAAAAACAACAAATATTAAAAAACCCTTAACTTTAATAAAAAAATATTATAGAAAACAAACAACCATAAATACAAAAAATGTAAATATTTTTATTAATACATAACAACAACTTAATAACTTTTATTTTTTAAAAAACTATCAAAAAATTATCTATTCTTCACATTAAATCCATATTACGTTCATTCAACCCTTATATTCCAAAAAACTAAAAACAGCTCTTTATTAAATAACAAGACTAAACATAGACTTAATCAAATATTTATAATAAATAAATATTAATAAAAATCCGATCAGTGGTAAATTTATAAAACAATATTTGTTTTTATGATCAAAAATAAAAATTCATTTTTAAAAAAAATATATAAAATCCTCCCTTTTCTAATTTCCTACAGGCAATAAAAAAGCCCCAAATGGGGCCTTTAGACTATGCTTCAGAAAGCATATCTTTGCTTAGCTCTACACCGCATCTTTCTTGTGATAAAAAATGAAGTAGCTCGCATAACACACAAGAATGAAAACAATACAACAGATGAAGCCAACCTGCATCGAAGGATCAAATACCATGCTAATACAAGTAATAGCACAGAACAGACCACCCACGATTGGAGTCAAAGGAAATAAAGGAGCAGCAAAACGCAAATCTTTTGCAGTTTTACCAGATTTATACCACTGTCTACGGAAGTTGAATTGAGAAACACAAATTGCAATCCACACGACAACCATGGTGAAAGCAGCAACACCCAATAAATTCTTAAAAATAGTTTCAGGTGCAAATTGCTCTGAAAGTAAACCTGGTATAGCACCCAGCATTGTGACCACAATAGCTACAATAGGTGTTCCTGAAGGTGTAAGTTTAGAAAAGATTTTTGGTAATTGGTTTTTTGCAGAAAGCGACCACATCATACGTGAAGCAGCAAATAAACCAGAATTTGCAGCAGAGAGTAAAGCCGTAATAATTACAAAGCGAATAATATCTTCGGCATATGGGATACCAATATAATTAAACACAGTCACAAATGGACTATTACTCACCTCATTACCACTCAAACCAGCAAGCTGGAATGGTAACAATGAACTAATTACAACAATTGTGCCGACAAAGAAAATCAGTAGTCGCCAAATAGCAGCATTGATTGCTTTAGGAACTGTCTGTGCTGGATTCTCTGCCTCCCCAGCTGCCACACCAATTAATTCTGTACCCGAAAACGCAAAATTAACAATCAGCATGGTTGTAAAAATTGGAAATAACCCGTGAGGGAACCAGCCTTGGGCAGTTAAATTGCTAAACAACGGCGCAGTTTCGTGTCCGTGATAAGGAATGAAGCCAAAAATAGCCAACAAACCCAAGCCAATAAAAAAGATAATCGTGACAACTTTCACAAGTGCCAACCAAAACTCTGACTCGGCAAATAATCGCGTTGAACTAATATTAATGAAAAAAACTAAGGCACCAAAACATAGCGTCCAAGCCCAAACAGAAGTAGAGGGAAACCACTCACGAACCAGCAAAGCTGCTGCGGTAAATTCTGTTCCTAAAGTCGCGGTCCAAGTTAACCAATATAACCAAGTGATCATATAGCCTGTACCCGGACCAATATAACGACGAGCGTACTCACCGAATGATCCTGATTCTGGTACATGTACCGCAAGTTCACCAAGACATAACATCACGGTATAGGCAATTAAACCGCCTAAAAAATAAGAAATAATTGCGCCAATTGGGCCAGCTTGAGAAATTACATCACCCGACCCTAAAAAAAGACCTGTACCTATGGCACCGCCAAGGGAGATCATCACCAAATGTCGAGTACTCATTGCTCGTTTCAAAGGTGCAGAACTTCCATGTTGCGATGCATCATTATTCCGATAATTTAATGATTGCATATAAAAAACTGTAACGACAATTTAGTAAAAAATCATTTTAGGAGAAAAAAATAAATATGCAATTATCTTTGAATAGTGAACTTATTTTAAGCAGCCCCATCCTCTTTAAATAAAATAAACAACAAAAACATAATCTTATAAAAAAACATCGTTATTTATGTATTTTAATTAACCCGATACTATTTCTATAATTTATATATTAATAAAACCCATTTATTTTAAAATATAGTATTTATATTCGCCACTGGCTATATCTACTTTTAATGCAAGAAATATTCTCAGAACAAACACACTATTTATTTAAATAATGAATTTCAAATTAATATACAAATAAATTTATAAAAAAATATTTTTTAAGCAAAAAATAAAGCTCAAACCTAAAGGTCTGAGCTTTATTTAACCACTATCAAGTTTTAAAAACTGATCGAGGCTAGTTGTTCAGTCGGCTGAATTGAACCTTCTATAAATTCACACAACCCGTGTTCATCACAAGATAAATTTAATTGCTTATAGCTGATTACAAAACAATCGGAATATTTTTTGACTACAAACGGACTCATATCAGATGATAAAGACTCGTCGTGCTTGAACAATTTAATGACTTTACGATCATTCATTCCTAACAAATAAGTTTCATTATTTAATTTAATATGCACTACACCAGTGTGTTCGGCCACAATTGGAATCAAATAAGATTTATTCGCCAGCAGAACATCTAGAGCATAACTTTCAAACTTTGAATTAATGAGGTTGAATACCAAAATTGAGCCAAAGCTGGTCTGCAATCCTTCTTTATAATTCGCAGCGTCCTGAATTCGCGGTACTTTAATACCTAACTTTTGAAAGTCTAACTCAGTTGCTTGCTGTGTCTTTATCAGACTACGAGTAATAGCCTGTTTAAGGGGATTATCAAAATAACGCTCATCAAGCTGAAAGTCATTTTGGCGTAATATTTTTAACAACATGTCATCATGATGAGTGAGTACATGCACAAGTACATTACGGAAGTAAAACTTACTTTGCTTTTTGACCTTGCGAACCTGCTGATAAAAATAAATTTCATCAAATTCATGTTCAATAAAATCATGCAACAAACTTGAGCTTGCCAGTACAGACAATGCTTCATGACCAGTAAATGGCAAATGAATCGTATGTAAGCTTGGTAATAGCTCTTTTATTTTTAGATAATGTTCACGGTCAGTCGAAAAATAAGGGTCATAAACAATGACATATTCACGCGCTGCATCGACATCTTGCGACTGGATTTGCATGTCTTTATTTGCTACAGCATCGAAAAACTCGGCATAGCGTCGATCTTCAACCTGCTCAGGATCAATTGAATATTGAGGCACAAATGCAATCACACGGTTCATATTCAATAAATTAGAATATTTGATTGCTGCATAGCCGCCCATCGAACCGCCATAACCCACAATATTTTTAAAGCCTTCTAGAATAGGCGAAATCGCTTTTGCCAGCTCAATCATGCTCGCTTGAGGAAACCATGATTTTTGTTTTGGCATTACCCCAATAATATTATATTGGTATTTAATTAGGGACTTTTCAGCATTGATAGATAAGCCACTCGCTCGGGTAATCAAATCGCCAAAAGAGAGAACCAATGTATTAGAATCGCCTGGTAAAAAAATGGCTCTAATGTGTTCGTCTTCAAAAATAATTTGCTTATCCATGCTCACACCGAAAGAAAATTTACTCCCACATACAACGTCAAAAATGAAACAAAATAGGTGTTTTGCCAATTTATGATTGCGGAGTATCTTATTTTATAGATGCCAGTCAGATTAAAAAGCGCAAAATATGACACAATCCTTACATCCTGCCGCTCAAAAAGGCTTCAGCTCAGCTGCTGAACTTTATCAGCAAGTTAGACCTAATTATCCCGCAGAAATAGTAAGTTGGCTGCAAAATTGCCTACAAATACAGGAAAACTCTACTGTTATCGATCTTGGATCGGGTACTGGCAAATTCTTACCCTACTTAAAACAAACACATGCAGATGTTATTGCAGTTGAGCCAATTGGCGAGATGTTACAGCAGCTTCAACAAGTTTATCCTGATATCAAAACATTACAGGCTTTTAGCCACTCAATTCCTGTAGCAGACCATGAAATTGATGCCATTATTTGTGCGCAATCTTTCCACTGGTTTGACAACCTTGATACCCTAACAGAAATGTATAGAGTATTAAAACCACAAGGACATTTAGGACTTGTTTGGAATCAACGCGACGAGCGTACGGATTGGGTGAAAGCCTTAGCTGATTTTCTACTTCCTCTTGAAGGAGACACGCCGCGTTACCATAGTGAAAAGTGGAAACGTGTGTTTGAACAACAAGATTTATTCGTATTTGATAGCCTACAAACATTTACACAGTCGCAGTGCGGTTCTGTCGAACAAGTCGTGAGTAAACGTTTACTCTCTACAAGTTTTATTGCTGCAATGACTGAAAAAGATCAGTTACAACTCAAAGCACAGTTTGAAAAAATTGTTTATGATTTTACGGGATTAGGTCCTCAAGATCAGATTGATTTTCCATATGTCACATATGCATATTACTTTCAGAAAAGTACGTTACCCGTTAAATAATTAGTGAATAGGTTTGGTTGAAAGTTATGAAGAAGAAAACACCTCAAATCATATTAATGTCTTTGCTTTGCTCTAGCCTATTACTTACTGCTTGTAAAAAAGCGGATGAGCCTGCTAAGACGGAGCAACCGTCTGCCAGCTCATCTACAGATCAGGTTTTAGAAAAACTAAATGAAAGACCTGTTAAGACGTTCCCTGCCACTGCTGATGATGCACACGATATTGCACTTTTAGAAGACTATGACCGCCGCTTTACAGAAATGAGCGACGAGATGGAAAATGAGTTAGCAAAAATGCATGAAGCGGGAACACTCACAACAGATTTTGAGCAACAACGTACACTCGATAATGTGCGCTCTGCTCTAACCATGTTAAAAGATTTAGATTTAAAAACTGAGCAAGGCCGTTACATTCAGGGACTACTTTATCAATATTGGGAAAACCAAGAAAAACACTATAGCGATAAGCACGCGACTAAAGATGAACAGATCAATGATCTTGCCGACTATTTACAAGCGCAAAATCAATTAAAGTATTGGAAAGCATCGCAACAGAAATAAGTATTACATTACTTATAAAAAAGCCTTCATATTTCTGAAGGCTTTTTTTTCCAATTATATATTTTGCTTTTCAACCCAATGAATTGCCTGAACACGGAATAATTCACATGCACCATCACCCGTGTCGGTTGGCGTAAGTGAAGATTTCCAGACTAAGTTTTTGTCTTTAATCTCGACAAGATCCCCTTTTAGATAAACGAGATCACCACGTTTAACTTGTTTAATCTGTTGAGCAATTTCAGGGTTTGCAGGAATGATGTGCATGTTAGACACCATTTGCATTGCTTGCTCTGCGGGAACAGGTAATTTAGGAATTTTCCAGTTTAAATAACGGTCATATTGTTTCACTGAAATATGACGTGCAATTTCAGGCTGTGCAAACAACCCCCAACTTACGGCATAGTCGATAGGAGAAAATTTAGCTTGTTCATCATTTTGATAGACTTTTGAACCCAAGATCCTGAAATTTCCTTGAAAAGGTTGTAATACAGAAATAGATTGATCTTTTTCTATCGGGTTCAAACCATTGGCAATATTATATTCACTTGAGGTCGATGCAAATGCTGAACTCATGCCAATAGCAGTCAGCAAGCCCATCATCAAACATTGTTTTTTCATCACGTTACACCTCAAATATTGCTAGATCAAAGTGAATAGATCTTCAATTTATAGTAGCTTTAAGCGATGAAAAAAATATCGGAATTTAGTAACAATACAGATCAATTTCGTCTATTTTTGTGCTGAATTAAACAGCTTATTAATTTTCAAAATCTATTCTCAAAGTTTCAAAACGAACCTTACCTTGTTGGACCGCTTGCGCAATAGCTTGCTGACCTTTAGTGAGCCTTGCACCGCCACTTTTTACATCAAGTAAAATAATATTAATGTCTTCTGCCGTCCCATCACCATCACGAAAATCGGTATATCCATCAAAGATAATATAGTCCACCGGATCGCCCATGAATTTTGCATCGCTTGGTAGATACTGAAATTCAGGCAAAACCGGAGCAAATTGTTCTGCCATTTTTCCTTTCAACACCGCACGGCTTGTATTTACACTTCTCTTTTGTGCTTGAGTGAGGGCTTTTTGATGCTCTAATTCAAGTTCAGCAATATATTGCTCATATTCAGCCTTAATTCGTCCATTCCGAGTGTTTGATAAAATAAGAGTAGTGATAATGATGCCAATTCCAGCACCAATAAGCATGGCAAGCCATACAGACATAAATTTTCCTTAAAAAGCGCGAATCAGGATTACAGATCTAATCATATCTAAAATAACGAAACAGCTTAAACTTTTGTCAAATGTGGTCATCTTCTTCACATAAAAAGATGCTAAGGTATAAAACATAAACAAATGTGCTGCTGAAAATAATTGGATTTATGAAAACGATACTTATTGCAAATCAAAAGGGCGGATGCGGAAAAACCATGACGGCCATTACGTTGGCAACAGCATTGGCACAAAAAGGATATAAAGTAGCATTAGCAGATTCGGACAATCAAAAATCGGCTTTACAGTGGTTAAAACAGCGCCCCGATGGTGTCGCAAAAATTCAAAGCCTCGACTGGCGTCATGAAAAATCAATTGGTGACGCGCCTAAAAATCTGGATTATTTAATTATTGATGCGCCTGGCGCACTTTCAGGTGAACATGCTGAGCAACTCATTAGTGAAGCTCATGCCATTATTACTCCACTTCAGCCTTCATTTTTTGATATAGACAGTACTCGTCGCTTTTTAAAGCATTTACAAGATATTAAGCGCATTCGTAAAGGTAAAGTACAGATTTTACTTCTTGCAAATCGCGTAAAACCAAACAGTGCCAGCTCAAAAGATATTCAACAGTTTTTTGAAAAAATTGAACAGGAACCTGTTGCATGGATCGCTGAACGCACTGCATATGGCAGCTTAGCAATGCAAGGCTTAAGCATTTTTGATAAGCCTCAAAAAAACTTTATTACGATTCAAAATCAATGGCAACCTGTTCTAAACAAGTTAGTTGAAGATAAAGCTGAGTGGTTTTAAAGGACTTTTAGTCTCTAAAAAGAGATGTATAAGGTTCTTTACATTGCGGCCTTAAAATTTGCCTCAGGTTATTTTTCAGTTAATATGACTTTATTCTATGTAGAAAATTAGAGAAATATTGTTCGTGCATCCATACGCTCCTAATTTACAGCGCGTTTTATTGTTTGGGCTGTTTTTTATTTTGATTTTTTTAGGATTTAATATCCTGAAATATTTTATTGTTCCTGTACTTTGGGCTGCCATCATTGCTTATATGACTTGGCCTATTTATTTAAGAATTCAACGTTTTTTTGGAGAAACCCGTAATACTTTAAATGCAACTCTAATGATTAGTCTGGTCATTTTGGTTGTTGGCGTTCCTTTTACATGCGCTATTTTTATTTTGCAGCATGAAGGCCGCAACTTATATTTTGACTTACAACGTCAAGTTTTTTCAGGTCATTTAAGTGTCCCTGATTTTATTCGTGATCTTCCTTTTGTTGGAAAAGAAATTTCTCGTACACTCAATGAGTTAAATAACGACCCTAATAGCACGATTCAAAATGTTGCAGCTTGGGTACAAAGCCATTTAAGTTATGGCCGTGTACTGCTCGGTGAAATTAGTAAAAATATTGTCAAACTTGGCTTTGCCGTATTTAGTCTATTTTTCTTCTACCGTGATGGTCAAATGATTTTATCTCAGGTGAGCAAAGCCTTAGAAATGGTTATAGGCCCTCGTATTCATCATTATCTCGATACGATTTCGGAGACGACTCGTGCTGTAGTCTATGGCGTGGGTTTAACTGCAATTGCTCAAGCTGTTTTAGCTGGATTAAGTTATTTTGTAGCAGGTGTCCCTAACCCAATGGTGCTTACCATTGCTACTTTCTTATTGGCTTTAATTCCATTTGGTACACCAATTTCCTATTTAGGCGTCGGTCTGTGGTTGTTCTCTCAGGGACAAACTATGGAAGCAATTGGTGTAGTGGTTTGGGGTGTAGTGATTGTTAGTAGCTCAGACAATGTAATTCGACCACTTGTGATTTCTGGTGCTACAAAAATTCCATTCTTATTAATTATGTTTGGTGTATTAGGCGGTATTGCTAGTTTTGGATTGGTAGGTTTATTTATTGGGCCTGTAATTCTAGCTATTTTACTGGCAATTTGGCGTGAATGGTTACATGAAACCATTGAGCCTGAACCAATGCCTAAAACGACTATGATTTATGATTCTGAGAATGAATCTTCTAACGACAAAGATTAACGTATTTATTTAATTTAAAAATGTTTCTAGATACAAATTAACTATTTAAATTAACTTGTAGGTTAAACCTTCGTTTGTTTGAATCAAACGATCATATATATTTATAAGGACATCCAATCATGCAGATGTTTAATAAAATTGGCGCGGTCTGTGCGCTTACAGCTCTTTTTACGGTTGGCTGTAGTTCAGTCACAAAAACTGTATCAGATACAGCTCAAGCATTAACAACAATGCATACGAAAAAAGTGGTCGATGTAAATGAAGTGACTGCCGCTGGTATTGGTAAAAAATTAGGTACGATTAGCTTTCAAGATAGCGACAAAGGTTTAATTATTACGCCTGCTCTAGCTGACTTACCAAGTGGTACACGCGGCTTCCATATTCATGAAAATGCCTCTTGTGAACCAGCTGTAAAAGATGGGAAACCGGGTGCTGCCTTAGCTGCTGGTAGTCACTACAACCCGAATCAAGCTCCTCATCACGGTACTCCAACAACTGGCCACTTAGGTGATTTACCTGCTTTAGTAGTCGATAATACTGGTGTTGCAACGACTGCTGTAATCGCACCTCGATTGAAACTTGCTGATCTTCAAGGTCGAGCTATCATGATTCATGCGGGTGGTGATAACTACTCAGACTCACCTCTTCCTCTCGGTGGTGGCGGAGCACGAATTGCATGTGGTGTGATTAAATAATTTATGCCTTTTTCAAATTGTGGGTATCTAAAAAGATATCCACAATTTTGTTAATTTATTGATCGTTACAACTTCATATAAGTCTAATAAAATCTTAAAAAATGACTGACTTTTGTAGATAAAAAGAATAATATTTTTGAAGTAATAAAAATTTAAAGTTACATACTGCTTTCTCACGTATTCTCTAATTTAGAACAAAAGCCGTGAACTATCTGACCCAAATATTTAATAGTTTTAAGACGAACTCCATTTTAATTTATTGCCTGCAAATTTTGATTGTACTCACAGGCACAACTTTGGGTTTACTTTGGCTAGGCCATAACGAGCTCATTGTTCCTGTGACTTTAGGCGCGATTGCAGCAGCGTTAACCGACTTTGATGATCGCTTAAGTATTCGATTACGTAACTTGGTTTACGTCTGCCTCCTCTTTTTTACAGTCAGTAGTATTCTTGGCTTTTTAGCTCCCTACAAAATTTTCTTTATTTTATATCTTTCTCTTTCTAGTGCTTTTTTCATTTTATTAGGCGCTTTAGGGCAACGTTATGCCACAATTTCGTTTGGCACTATTTTGCTTTCCATTTATAGCATGTTCGGTTTAGGAGAATATGCTCACTGGTACCAACAACCCACCTACTTTGTTTATGGTGCTTTGTGGTACGGCTTTACATCTATTTTGTTTTTTATTATTAAGCCGACACTTCCCTTACAAGATAAGCTCTCACAAATTTTTAAAGAAATTTCTGTTCTACTACAAGCAAAAGCGCGTTTATTTGATCCCGACAATAAAGAGAATGTAGAACAACTTTTATATGAACTGTCCTTACAAAATACGCAAGTTGCTCAAAGTCTCAATCAAATACGCAGCTCCCTGCTCACTCGACTCAAGGCTTCGCGCGTCAGTAATAAAAGTATTTATTGGCTAAACCTGTATTTTTTTGCGCGGGACATTCACGAGCAAGCAACTTCTAATTATTTACATTACGAACATATTCAACAGAACTTCAGTCGTAGTGATCTTATTTTCCGTTTCCAAAAAAACCTGCGCCTACAAGCACAAGCGTGCCAAGATCTGGCTCAATGTATTTTGCATAATCGACCATCTCAGCCTTCGCAAGAAAGCCGGACGGTATTGAACCATTTGGAAAGTTCTTTAAAAGACTGGATACAACAGCATCCACAAAACTTTGAAGTTAAAAACTTAAGACTTATTTTTGATAATTTAAAAGGAATGCATGAACAGTTTGAACAACTACAATATGCACAGCCCTTCCCTGAAAATAATACTCAAACAAGACAAGAACACTTAAATTTACTTGATGATGATATTCAAGGGTTTTCAGATCTGTTCTTGAAACTTCGACAACAGCTTACACCACAGTCAGCATTGTTTAGACATGCCATACGAATTGCAGTGGTTTTCGCCGCAGGTTATGCCATTTCGTTATTACCATTTGCCCAGCATGGCTATTGGATTTTACTGACTAGTTTATTTGTCTGCCAGATCACCTATTTTGCGACCAAAAGCCGTCTTAAACTAAGAACCATTGGCACCTTACTCGGTGTTTTATTAGGAATACCTATTCTATATTTTGTACCGAGTATTGAAGGTCAGCTCATCATTACGATTATTTGCGGAGTCTGTTTTTTCTACTTACGCCAAAAGAAATATGCATTGGCGACGCTTATGGCCACCCTCATGGTGCTGTTAATTTTTAACTTAAAAGGTGCTGGCTACAGCATTATTTTGCCTCGTCTGATAGATACGCTATTAGGCTGTTTTATTGCATGGCTTGCCGTAAACTTTATTTGGCCTGATTGGAACTTCCGCAATATTCCTAACAATATTAAGAAAAGTAGCAAAGCGACCTTAGATTATTTCAATGTGATTGTTGAGCAATATCAATATGGCAAAAATCAAGATATAGAGTACCGTCGAATTCGTCGTGCTGCCCATAATGCTCAAATCGAGCTATCGAACATGATCTCGAGTTTAAGTGCTGAACCAAATCCAAATCCTCAACTCATCCATTACGCTTTTCGCTATTTGGTTTATAGTCACAGCCAACTAAGTTATGTGGCAGCATTAGGTAGTCAACGACAGAAAATTGATGAAGAGCAAGTTTTGCAATTATTACTACGCTGCCAACAAATTCTTACTCAAAGCGTACTTGGGCAAACCCTACCCGACCACACGCTCATTTCTCAAGTATTAATAGAAATTCAGGACTTAACAGCTCAAGAACAGCTATCTGAAAAATACACCTTAGTCTTGAAACAAATCAGTTTATTGTTAGAAACATTACCAGAATTGCTGATGCTTAAAGACAAACTTTTAGAGCAAGAAATTACCTAATATAAAAAATACCGGAATATAAATTCCGGTATTTTTTATCTAGTTATTACCTTGTTGTTGCCTCTCTTGCATTTCCTGCTTTAAAGCACTTCGCGGTTGAGTAAACCAAAGAGCAATAAAGGTAAATGCAGATAATACAAAGGCCCATAAATGAAATTGCGTATAGAGGTAACGTACCAGCTCAATCATTGCAAAGAAGCTCATCATCAATAGCATCGAAACCGCTGCCGCAACAGTTCCTTTTGAAACTTCAGATGACATGAGTGCAAAGCGATATAAGACTGAAAAGCTAATTCCCTCACCAAAACAGATGAGTGTCATGCCTGTAAGCAAACATGGTATGAGATAGGTTTGCCACACTACACCTAATATTAAAATGAGTGTACCGGTTAGCATAATCGGCAAACCCATCATGACGGTTTTACCCAAAGGCAAACGGTCAATAATTTTGATTAAGACAATGTTGCCTACAATTAAACCCAAAAATACGGGGAATTGAGCTAAGCCATATTGCACACTGGTGAGCTTTAATTCATCTACTAAAATGATTGGAGATAAAGCAATCCAAAGCATTAAAGGCATGCCCACCAACGGTAAGGCAAGACTTAAGCCTAAAAAACGGCGGTTAGTAAACACCTTTTTAAAATCATCAAAAAGATAACTAAAAGGTTGTCGAGTTACACTGACTTGCTGGCTTGGCATCTGTTTTTTCAACCCGATCCAACTGAGTAATGCCAATACTGCGATGGCGACAAAGCCCCAGTGCCATGACACATAATCAATTAAGAAAGCGCCAAGTATAGGTCCTAGCAAGGGGGCAAGTAATGAGATATTTGCCATGAGTGCCATGACTTTAATCGCATCACGTTCAGCAAAGCTTTCTTGAATAGCGGCATAACCGACTGCAGAGATTACAGTTAAGCCAATTCCCTGCAAAAATCTTAATGCTAGAAACTGTTCTATTTGCCGCGTTAGTAAAATTAAAAAGCAGCATAGAGCAAAAAACAAAACCCCTGCTAGCAGTACTTTTTTACGTCCAAGACGATCTGACAATGGCCCAAGTAACCACGCAACCGTAGCGCCACCTAATAAATAAGATGACATTGAAGATGGTGCCCAAGTGGCACTTACACCAAAATCTTCAGTAATTGCCAACATTGCTGGCTGAATAAGGTCATTGCCAATATAAACCGCAAATTCAAATAGCACTAAGGCCAAAGGAAACATCAACGTTGTACGGTTCAACGTTGTCGTTTGAATATTTTTCATGAGTTGTACACTTCAAAATAGCGGCCAAAATGTCTCAGCAACTACATATTGAATTAAATAATGTAGTCATGACGATGACAGTATGGTCTATCAATCTTTAGTTAAGTTTTTATATGCCGTGAGAGTGCATGTTTAGAATGTGAAACACCGTATTCACAAGGTGTCTAAAACGAGAAAAAATGTATGACGTGAGGTTCGGTAATTTTTACCAATTGGCACAATTGCCGAGCGCAACAATAGCACTTTTTAAATTGATCAGCAATCATGCAATTTCAAGAAGCTTAAATTTTAGTTTTTTGCACTCAAAGACCCTCAAATTCTTGTTGTGCACAAACTCAAAGTTATCCACATATTCGATCAAAAATTAAGCATTAAGGACAAGGATTAACTTGAAAATCTGGGGCATCTTGTCCTTGTGTACATTGATAGCTTTGCTTTTTATTTACAATTTTCCAGACTTGCTGGTCTCGCTTTAATAAATATTCTGTACGGACTTTCGTTATCGCATCTTCGCTCGGATCTGTCTGTAAAATAGTGACTTGAGCATTAGAGGGATCATCGGCAGCATTCATTTGCTGTGAAATATCCAAATTGTTTGCATCATTTAAAAGATCGGGCTGATCAAGCAATACCGCTTGTATCGGGCTATCAGCAAGTTGAGCAGAAGAATTTTTCGCTGGAGTACACGCCGTTAGCGTTACAAGGCTAAAAGCAATCAGCAAACTCATTTTTCTCATACGTGATCTCTTCGATTTACTCAAATTTAATGCTAAAGACTACAAATAATTTTTTCCGTTCTACTTTGTAAAGTGTTCATCTTTAATGTGGAAAATAAAATGATGCATCAAATCAATATTAGTGACTTTTAATCAATAATATTTTTCCTATTCATGCATTTTTCAACAAGAGTAAATTCCGTAAAGTACACATCAAATTTAGGAATTTAATCAGAGTAACTCTCATGAGCAATATTTTAGTGATTAATGGCGCCAAACAATTTGCCCATTCAAATGGTGAATTAAATGACACGCTTACAACATTGGCAACCGACCATCTCACTGAACTAGGCCATGAAGTTCAAGTGACTCGTGCAGATAGCGACTACAATGCAGAAGCTGAAGTAGAAAAATTCTTATGGGCAGATGTTGTTATTTATCAAATGCCAGGTTGGTGGATGGGTGCACCTTGGACTGTAAAAAAATATATTGATGATGTATTTACGACAGGTCACGGTTCACTTTATGCAAGTGATGGTCGTAGCCGCTCTGATGCTTCAAAAAAATATGGTTCAGGTGGTTTAATTCATGACAAAAAATATATGCTGTCACTCACTTGGAATGCCCCAATGGAAGCATTTGACGATGCAGATCAGTTCTTCCACGGCGTAGGCGTAGATGGTGTTTATTTAACATTTCATAAAGCTAATCAGTTCTTAGGCATGGGCACATTACCGACTTTTATTGTAAACGACGTAATTAAAATGCCTGACGTTGATAGTTATTTTGAAGAATATAAAGCACACTTAAATAGTGTATTTGCAGCAGCTTAATAAGGAGAAATCCATGCTAACCATTATTGCAGAAATTCGCACCAAATCAGCTGGACAGCATCGTCAAAACGTATTGGATGCTTTTCAAAAAATTATTCCAACTGTTTTAGCCGAAGATGGTTGTCATGGTTATGAACCTTTAATTGATCATATATCGGATGCGAGCTTCCAAACCCACGAGCCTGACACAATTGTGATGTTAGAAAAATGGGCAAGCGTTGCTCATCTTGAAGCACATTTGGCTACACCTCATATGCAAGCACATCATGAAGCAGTTAAAGATGATGTCATTGATGTCAAAATTAAAATTTTAGAAAGCGGCGTATAATTTAGCCCATAAAAAAAGACGATATATTTATCGTCTTTTTTTGTTTTTAAGAGCAAAGCTGTGTTTGGAATCCTCTAGAGCCTTTTCCTCTCGCACACTGATAGCTTTTTTGCTTATTCTGCAACTGCCACTTTTCATCGACTAATTTAAATGCATATTCTGTTCGAATGGCAGAGACAGAGTCATCCATTAAACCTGTTTGAATGACAACAATACGGGAAACAGTTGGAGATTCTACTCGGTTAAACACTTGCTGAACTGAGGTGTTATTGTGCTCTTTTACAATCTCAGGTTGGGCTTTAAGTACTTGTTGCATTGGGGTTTCGGAGCCCACAAAAGGAATTAATTTACTGGTCGTCGCACATCCAGTGAAAAGTCCAGCACAGAGCGCTGAAATTAAAAATAAACGTTGCATTTTTATCACCAAAAACAAAAGGCATAGCTTTATGATGCTATGCCTTGCTCGGTTACTCTGTAGAAACTATGTAGTCCTACAAAATAGATCTAATTTAAAGATCAAACAATTTACCTGGGTTCATCAAACCGTTTGGATCAAATACTTTTTTCAAAGCTTTCATATATTCAATTTCTTCAGGCGAACGCGAGTATTCCAAATACGGCTTTTTCGTCATGCCTACACCATGTTCAGCAGAGATTGAACCATCGTATTTTTTCACGGTATCAAACACATATTTATTCACAACCTGACACTTCGCAAAGAACTCATCTTTGGTTAAGTTTTCAGGTTTTAAAATATTTAAGTGCAAGTTACCGTCACCGATATGACCAAACCAGCAAATTTCAAAGTCTGGATAGTTTTCTTGAACAATTGCATCAATCTCACGAATAAATGCTGGCACGTGAGTAATTAACACTGAAATATCATTTTTGTATGGAATAAACGGCGCGATAGATTCAGAAATATCTTCACGTAAACGCCATAAACTTTCTACTTGTTCAAGACTCTGGCTCATTACACCATCAAGTACCCAACCCTGCTCCATACAATGCTCGAAAATCTCCATTGCTTTATCGAGAATCGGCTCATATGGTGCTTCAAACTCAAGCAATACATAGAACGGACATTCAGTTTCAAATGGGCGTTGTACATGCCCATGATCTAAAACTTTTTGCATTGCCAGTTCACCAAAGAACTCAAATGCAGTCAAATCGATATCTTTTTGGAACGCATGTAATACAGGCATCACTGCGTCAAAATCAGGAACACCTAAAACTAAAACTTGTAAGTTTTGTGGTTGACGCTCAAGTTTAATTTCCGCTTCAGTCACTAAACCTAAAGTACCTTCACCACCAATAAACAAATGCTGTAATGCATAACCAGTTGCATTTTTAACCATGCCTTTGTTTAAACGTAAAATATCGCCTTTACCTGTGACAACAGTTAAACCAAGCACCCAATTACGTGTCATGCCGTATTTAATAACTTTAATACCACCAGCATTGGTACCGATATTACCGCCAATCTGACTAGAACCCGCTGACGCGAAATCAACTGGATAATACATCCCTTGCTCTTCAGCATAGTTTTGCAATTGTTCAGTCACTACACCAGCTTGCACTCGTACCATACGATCTGCTGGGAAGAACTCAAGAATCTGGTTCATTTTGTCCATGCTAATGACAATTTCACCATTGGTTGCTACAGCGCCAGCAGAGAGACCAGTACGACCGCCTGACGGTGTAATCGCGATATTAAACTGGTTCGCAAGCTTTACAACTGCCTGAACTTGTTCAGTGGTCAATGGAAAAACGATGACCGATGGGTTCGGATTAAAATGCTTGGTATGATCTTTACCCCAGTTTTCGAGACTATCAGCATCGGTTTTAATACGGTTTTCACCGACGATTGCTGTTAATTGGGTGAGTAACTCAGGTGTTAAAGCGACTGGAGCATTCATCGTTTGCAGACCTAGCAAGAAGTAAACTATGGTGGGACTATGACTTCATATTTTCAGGGTTCTCACCTGAGCAAAGCCATAATGTTCAAGGAACTCCTATATTCTACATGCAACAGCTCAAGCGATAAAGTTCAGAATAGAGATACTGTCACTACAAAACATGTTTAACGTAAATAAATGCTTTTCTATGGGACTTTCAGAGAAAAATCTCATACCAAGTATATTTAAAATGCGCGACAAGCCATAAATAGAAGTGATTAGACATAGATAAAATTGCCATAAGACGATGGCGCAAACGAAATATCTATAGTACCGACCATTATGTTATGATAGCGCCACCAAATTTGGCCTTTGTAGCGGAGCCGTAATGAGCCAACATCTTTCACTACCTAAAGATAAAATCCGTTTCCTTTTGTTAGAAGGCGTTCACCAAAACGCAGTCGATACTCTAAACGCTGCGGGTTACACCAATATTGACTATCGCAAAACTGCTCTTGAAGGCGAAGCACTAAAAGAAGCTGTTAAAGATGCTCACTTTATTGGTATTCGTTCGCGTACCCAATTGACTGAAGAAGTTTTCGAAGCTGCAAATAAATTGATCGCAGTGGGCTGTTTCTGTATCGGAACAAACCAAGTTGATCTTAAAGCAGCAATGGCACGTGGTATTCCTGTATTCAACGCACCGTATTCAAATACGCGTTCGGTTGCAGAGCTTGTACTTGCTGAAACAATTCTTCTTCTTCGCCGTGTTCCTGAAAAATCGGCGGCTTGTCATCGTGGTGGTTGGGACAAGTCTGCTGTCGGTTCTTTCGAAACTCGTGGCAAAACTTTAGGTATTGTAGGTTACGGTTCCATCGGTTCTCAGCTTTCTGTTCTTGCTGAAAGCTTAGGTATGCATGTGATTTATTACGATGCAGTAACTAAATTACCAATGGGTAATGCTCGCCAAGTTGGTTCGTTAGACGAACTTTTAGCGACTGCTGATGTAGTTACATTACATGTGCCTGATGTTCCATCTACACGCAACTTCTTCACTAAAGCACAGTTTGCAAAAATGAAAGAAGGCGCAATCTTCCTAAATGCTGCACGTGGTACATGTGTAGTGATTGAAGATTTAGCAGATGCCATCAAATCTGGTCATATTGCTGGTGCAGCGGTTGACGTATTCCCTAAAGAACCAAAAGCAAATGGCGAAGAGTTTGTTTCTCCACTTCGTGGCTTAGACAATGTGATTTTGACTCCTCACGTTGGTGGTTCAACCATGGAAGCGCAAGCAAACATCGGTTTAGAAGTTGCAGAGAAATTTGTTGCTTATTCTGACAAGGGTATGACGCTTTCTGCAGTAAACTTCCCAGAAATCGCGTTACCATTAACTGCTGGTCAACACCGTTTATTGCACATCCACAAAAACGTACCGGGCGTATTGTCTAAAATCAACAACTTGTTTGCTGAGCAAGGCATCAACATTTCTGGTCAATCACTTATGACTAAAGGTGACATTGGTTACCTCGTAATGGACGTTGACGCTTCTGCTTCTCACGAAGCTTTAGATATGTTGCATGAAGTTGAAGGTACAATTCGCGTGCGCGTATTGTTCTAATACGAACTGTAAATTTAAAAGCCACAGCATTGTCTGTGGCTTTTTTATGGACATTTACATTATCATGTGAAAAGTATACCAATCGATCAAATAATAAAATGTCCAGTTCGAACCAGAAATCTCAGCTACATGCGTTAGGTTTTCTTATTCTTGCCATGTTAAGCGTTCAAAGCAGCGCATCTTTAGCTAAATTTCTGTTCCAGAGCTTTCCTACCCTTACCGTTTCAGCAATGCGCTTATGCTTAGGTGCAATTATTCTGGCCTTTATTTTTAGAATTTGGCGAATTAATTTTAGTCAGGTCCGCTGGAAAGCTATTTTAGCGTATGGCTTTGCTCTTGCAGGAATGAACGCACTTTTTTATCTGTCAATTGAACGATTACCGATTGGTATTGCAGTTGCTTTTGAATTTATTGGTCCCTTAAGTGTAGCCTTATACCATGCACGCCAAAAATATGATTTTGTTTGGGTCAGTTTAGCGATTGTTGGCCTCATTTTACTTTTCCCTTTCAATCAGGCTCATAGTCTGGATTGGATCGGAGTATTATTTGCGGTTAGTGCTGGCGCATGTTGGGCACTTTATATTATTGCTGGACAGAAACCGTCAGGTATATCTGGCAATCACACTGTATGTTTAGGAATGAGTGTGGGCTCATGCATCTTATTACCCATTACTTTTTTCTCAGGCTCAATAGGGCAAGTTATCGAACTCCCCTATCTTTTTTATTTTATTGGTTTGGCAATTTTAGCCAGCGCATTACCGTTTTCTTTAGAAATGCTAGCCCTACGTAATTTAACGCCCTTAAGTTTCGGAACATTGATGAGCCTAGAGCCCGCAGTTGCTGCACTTTCTGGTTTTATCTTTTTAGGTGAGTATTTGTTATGGAATCAATGGTTGGCACTTGCAACAATTATTGCAGCTTCGGTCGGTTGTACCATAACTACCCAAAAAGCACGTCAGGAACGTGAAAAAACTGTAAGTTAAATCGACTAAAACCACGAGTTTAAACATGGCATTCGCTATAATTAACCCTCGTTAGTTTTAAATAATATTAGATGAGTCCCTAGAGTATTTCCATGCAGAATCTTCCCATTATTGCTGTGCTATATATGATTCTGTCGATGGTCTCATATCAAATCAGTGCTTCATTTGCTAAGCAACTCATTTCAATATTAGATCCTCTTACCGTTACAGTTTTAAGGCTGAGTTTTGCAACGGTTATTGTCGCTATTATGTTCCGTTCATGGAAAATCTGGTCACGCTTACCTTATTTAAAATGGCGTGATTTATTGATGTACTGCGCATCTTTGGGTCTCATGAATATTTTATTCTATACGTCACTTGGGAAGTTACCTCAAGGAATTGCCGTGGGCTTAGAGTTCATTGGTCCTTTAGGACTAGCTCTACTTTCTATTAAACAAAAGAGTGACTATATTTGGGTGGCATTTGCGATGTTAGGTATTGTATTGATGGTGCCTTGGCAAGACCCAACACAACACCACTTTTCCTATATCGGTGCTGCCTGCGCGCTAGGTGCTGGATTTTGCTGGGCATTCTATATTTATTTTGGTCAGAAAGTTGTGACCCAAAATATAGGGATGCACGCTTTAACCATTGGAATTGGATTATCTGCTTTAACCTTACTACCGATTAGCATCTGGCATAATGCTCCTGCATTACTTGAAACACAGTATTGGGGTAAAGCATTACTTATTGCTATTTTAGCGACCGCCATTCCATACGCCCTTGATTTAATGGCACTCAAACAACTTACTAAATTAACTTACGGCACCCTAACGAGTTTAGCACCAGCATTAGCAGCATTAACAGGTTTCTTATTACTTCACGAAGAAATCAGCATGCTGCAATGGGTGGCTTTAGGTTGTGTAATGTTGGCATCAATTGGGGTGACTTTAAGAAGTACTAAAAAAGTAGCATAGTTAAATACTATTGCTGCTTTTTATACTTTTTATATTCCTTTAAATACTTATTACCGAGTGTTTCTTTTTCACTATCTTTAAGAATTTTTCCCGCCTGTTGAAAAAATTTATGTTCTTCTTCTTTTAAATGATGATGAACTTTTTCACTCAACTGTTTGGCAGTTGCTAACCAGCTTGGACTACTCATATCGGTTTTTTCGAGTTGCTCGACTAACTCATCCATTTCGTGATGCTCAGATAAAGCATGTCTCGTAATATCTAAACCGACATCGTCAAACATTAAAGGAATATAGAGATAACGGTCTTCAGCAACTGAATGGGCATAAAGTTCATTTTTTAATGCATCAAATAGTTCTTTTCTTTCTTCAGTTAAACCATGTGTCTGAATAAGTTGTTCAGAAAGGTTACGTTGATTTTCATGGCTTTCTCTTAATGCTTCGAAAATATTCATTCTCTTCCTCATTTTTTAGCTAAAAAATCTTTTTTATTTCAAGGTTTATCATACGTTGAAATTTATAATGTTTAAGTAGCTTAAAATGAGACTATTTTTTACACAGTTTTCTTTCTAGTAAATTTCTGTAATGATTTTTATATTTCTAGCTTTAAATGATACATAAAAGTATGAACTGCATTTTAGGGACAGCTCATACTTTTAATCTTACTTAACCCGTAACAAACATTTGATAACCCAAACGGCAAATCAGAATACTCACCAAAATTAAAAAGATAATACGAACAAATCCACTACCGTATTTAAGCGCGGTACGTACTCCAACAACAGAACCAAGCACGTTTGCAACAGCCATCATTAAGCCAATATGCAAAATAGCGTGACCTGTCGGAATGAGGAAGCTCAAGGCAGCTAAGTTCGTCATAAAGTTACCGATTTTTGACAAAGCTGAAGCATGCAAGAAATCAACTTGTAAAAAACGGATAAAGAAGAAAATAAAGAAACTACCTGTACCCGGCCCAAAAATACCGTCATAAAAACCAATCGCTAAACTACCTATAGCAGCTAAAATCAGCATTTTATTAGTAATTTTTTGCTCAGTATGAACCTGTCCGAAGTTCTTTTTAACTAGCGTATAAATCGCTATCACAATCAACATCACGAACACGAAAGGACGTAATACCGATTGAGGAATAAGCGATAGACAAGCTGCTCCAGCAAAAGAGCTAATCAGAGCACAAATGGCAATAACGGCTAAAAGCTTCCATTGCAATTTTACTTTTTTAGCAAATGTATAAGCTGCCGATGCCGTACCAAAAATGGAGGAGACTTTATTAGTACCAATCACCGTAGCAGTCGACATGTTAGGAAAAGTGCTCATGATCCCGGGAATCTGGATGAGTCCACCGCCACCTACAGCAGCATCAATTGCTCCCGCAGTAAACGCAAAAAAGATCAAACTAAGGATAACATCCCATTCCATGCCCATGCTCTATACTCTACATCTACTACAAATTTAAGATACGCTTAGGTACCAACCGTTTTTTATCGGTAATCTCAGCTAAGCCTAAACAGCGCTCATCCGAAAAAACCAAAACTTCTGCTTCTGCAGAATGCTCAATATTGCTTTCTAAACCGTTGCAAAAATATTTTTCACGCCCTTCAGGCACCTGAATTTTCAAGAAATGGTCAACCGGAGCATAAACAGGAAGTAGCAATGCTTCTCTTTGCTCTTCTGTCAGACTTTCCAGATATTCAATTGTATAACTCGGAATAAGCTCAAAATGCCCTGTTTGAGTCCGATTTAGCATCGTTAAATGCCCACCACAACCCAGTGCTTCACCAATATCTTCACCCAGTACACGAATGTATGTGCCTTTAGAACAAGTGACATCCAAAGTAATGCTATTTTCGGTAAACTCAATTAACTCTAAGGCATAAATTGTGATTGGACGTGCTTCACGCTCAATCTCAATACCTTTTCGGGCAAGCTCATATAATGGTCTGCCTTCTTTTTTCAAAGCCGAGTACATCGGTGGAACTTGTTGAATATCACCTCTAAATTTTTCTAAGGTTTGTTCAATAAACTGTTGGTTGAGAATAGGGATGGAGCGTTCTTGTAGAATCTCCCCTTCCACATCACCTGTCGTTGTGGTTTGTCCCAATCGAACAGTGGTTTGGTAGCGCTTTGTGGAGTCCAGCAAATAATGTGAGAACTTGGTGGCCTCTCCCAAACAAATCGGGAGTAAACCTGTCGCCAATGGGTCTAAAGCTCCAGTATGACCTGCTTTTTGGGCGCGATATAACCAACGCACTTTTTGCAAAGCCGCATTTGAACTGAGCCCTAATGGTTTATTTAATAAAAATACACCACTAATATGGCGACGAGAAATTTTTTGATTTTTTGTCGTCATTTTTACTGGAACACAAAGCTAGAAAAAAGTGCCGACATGTTAGCAAATTCGGCAAGATATTTTCACAATATTTAGGTGCCTTTTCACTTATTTTATGGCACATTAATGATCGAGTAAAAAAACAACAAATTAAAACTTAAGGAAGATATCTTTATGCAAGGAATGCAGAAGAAGGTATTGTGGTGCGTGCTCGGATTTTTTATTTTGAGCCTCATCGCATGTGTATATTGGTTAAGTCCAGACTCAAAAAACACGTCAGCCCAAGTCAGTGAAAATACAGCTCAAAACTTAGCATCAGCTCCACCCGCAGACAATTCATCACTAAATGAAGATGCTTACCATAGTAAAAGTCAGCAAGACACTGAAGTTAACTGCCAGTTAAAAATTGATGATTCCCAACATTTGGTCGTGAATAGTCAAACACGTGACTGCTTTGAATATTTTATTACTCAATATGGCGAAAATGATTTAGAACAGATCAAAAATCACTTTGGGAAATTTATTCAAGGACAATATTTAGAACCAGCACGCTCACAAATTATGGATTTATGGACCCGTTATTTAAAATACCGTGAACAGCTTGCCCAAATCCAAACACCTTCAGCAAAACAACAAGATAAAAATTATTTTCAAAAGATATTTAATTCAATTCAAGATATAAGAAAACGTTTCTTTTCGACTTCTGAAATTGAAGGCCTTTTCTCGAGCGAAGATATCTATCAGAACTATACGCTAGATCGAATGCAGATACTTGAGGACTCGTCTTTAAGCGAAATTGAAAAAGCACGAAAACTTAAAGAACGTTTTGAAGAACTTCCAGAAGACTGGCAACAAAACCTACAAGAACTTTCTAAACTTGATGATTTACATACCCTGACCAAACAAATTAAAGCTCGTAAGGGTTCAGCAGAAGAACTTCGACAGATGCGTATAGCACTTGTTGGAGCCGAGGCGACTCAACGATTAGAAACTTTAGATACAGAGCGAAATTCTTGGCAACAAAGGGTCACAAGTTATCTCGATGGTCGAGATCAAATTATTAAAAGCAATATGAGTGATAGCGCCAAAAATCAAGCTATTCAAGAGTTACGCCAACAACAATTCAATTCATCACAAGAACAACTAAGACTTCGAACTTTTGAAACGGTCCATGATCAAGGAGGTGCACTGCCATTTAATTACTAAGCCTTTCCTTTTTTGGGAACTGGCTAAACATTCACTAGCAGTAGAAAGCTGCTTTTCATACAAAATAAAAATAGTGAGTAAAAAATGAAAAGGAAGTTAATGTTTTTCTGCGCTGCAATGCTCTCAGGACTGAGTATTTCAGCAGCCCATGCAACAAATGCTGAACAAGTTAAAAGCTCGTTCGTTTATTCATCTTACGCACAAACAAAATACCCGCTGGTTTTTAACCATGGTATGGCAGGCTTTAACCGAGTTGGAACAGATACGCTTGGTCTCGATTACTGGTACCAAATTCTTCCTGATCTTGCTCGTAATGGAGGAAATGTCTGGGCAACAAGGGTCTCACCATTTAACTCAACAGAAGTTCGTGGAGAACAACTTGCCCAGCAAGTAGAAGAGATTATTGCCATTACTGGTAAACCTAAAGTCAACTTAATCGGTCATAGCCACGGGGGTCCAACAATTCGCTATGTGGCCGGTATCATGCCAGAGAAAGTTGCCTCCCTTACCACGATTGGTGCGCCTCATAAGGGATCACCAATGGCAGATGTCATCCTGAACGTTGAGGGTACTCCTCTGTCTGGACTGGCAACGTTAGTAAACTGGTTTTCAGCAGCAATTACTTGGGCAGGAGGTCTAGATCCGACTAGCTATCCGCATGACTCTTTAGCAGGCGCTCATAGCTTATCAACTCAAGGTTCAGCTCAGTTTAATGCTCAATTTCCTATGGGTATACCAACGACTTCTTGCGGTGAGGGAGCATATCAAGAGAAAGGCATTTATATGTATTCTTTCTCTGGAAATAAAGCCTTAACCAACCCATTAGATCCATTTGATATTGCTCTTACAGGCAGTAGTTTAGTGGTCGATCCATTTGGTGATAATGATGGTCTAGTTTCCAGATGCAGTGCTAAATTTGGTAAAACAATTCGTGATGATTACAACTGGAATCATTTAGATGAAGTGAACCAAGTGCTTGCAATACGTTCTATTTTTGCTTCAGATCCAGTCTCAGTTTACCGTCAACACGCAAACCGCTTAAAACTCCAAGGACTATAATTTTCAAACAAAAAAAATGCGCCAAAAGGCGCATTTTTTGACTCGATAAAAGCTTACGCTTTACGAGCTGGTAATTTTTCACGAATACGTGCAGCTTTACCAGACAAGTCACGGAGGTAGTAAAGTTTAGCACGGCGAACGTCACCACGACGTTTCACTTCGATTTTAGCAACAACTGGTGAGTGAGTTTGGAATACACGCTCAACACCAACACCGCTAGAAATTTTACGAACTGTAAATGCAGAGTTTAAACCACGATTTTTCTTCGCGATTACAACACCTTCAAATGCCTGAAGACGCTCACGCTCACCTTCTTTTACTTTAACTTGAACGATGACAGTGTCACCAGGAGCAAAAGCAGGGATATCAGTTTTTAACTGTGCATTTTCAATAATTTGAACTAAAGGATGTTTACCACTCATTGTGGGAATCTCCAATATGTGCGGAGTCAGAAGAGGTCTGAGGTTCCGCTGGGGATAGAGGCTAAAGCGCATATCAACCCGTTTATCTTTCCCTTTACGACAATACGTCGATAAAGAGCCTTAGAATATACATAAAACTATTCATTAAATAGAATCATGCTTTAACTCGAAGCATTGCTTCTCGTCTTGTTGCAGAACTTTCGTTCCTGAGAATAGTGGTTAAGAACTACCACCATTCCCTTTAGCATCTTTTAGCCATTTTTTCTGCTGCTTATTCAACTCTACTTTTTCAGCCAACTCTGGTCGACGTTCTAAAGTTCGTTGATACCGCTGCAAAAAGCGCCATTTTTCGATATTGCCATGATGTCCAGATTTTAAAACTTCTGGTACATCCAGCCCCTCAAAATGGTCTGGCTTTGTATATTGTGGACAATCTAAAAGACCATCAACAAAAGAATCTTGTACTGCTGACTGTTCATCTGACATTACATTCGGTAAACGGCGAATAATACTGTCAAGTAACACCATAGCGGGCAGTTCACCACCAGATAAAACATAATCACCAATTGACCATTCCTGATCAACATAATGCTGGATCAAACGCTCATCCACTCCCTCATAACGTCCACACAGTACAATTAAGCCGTCATAATCAACAAACTGCTGTACTGCCTGTTCATTTAAGGTTTTGCCTTGTGGAGACATATACACCACAGGAACATGAACATGTCCTGCTTGTGAGGCAAGCTGTTTGGCATGTGCAATTGCTTTCGCCAAAGGTTCAGCCATCATCACCATCCCAGGGCCACCACCAAATGGACGTTCATCCACTCTTCTGTAGTTTCCCTCAGCAAAATCACGAGGATTAATACAAGTAACTTGTACAATATCTCGTTTTGCCGCACGTCCGCTGATGCCGTAGGCTGTAATCGCTTCAAACATTTCAGGAAAAAGCGTAATGACTGCAAAAAACATCACAGACTCCTCTATTTTCCTGCTGCATTAACCCTAAAAGGATTAATAATCTACGCCCCAATTGACGTAAATACGACCAGCTTCAAGATCAACACGTTGTACTACATCTTTATGCCAAGGAATCATGCGTTCTTCTGAATCAATGCTGTCTGGGGTAGCATGTACCACCATCACATCATTAGCTCCAGTTTCAAACAACTCATGAATTTTACCTAAGTTTACTTCCTGTTCTTCATCATCCAGCCCAAACACTGTTAAGCCTTTTAAATCTGACCAGTAGTACTCATCTACATCTGCTTTTGGCAGTTGAGACTTAGCAATCCAGATATTAGCGCCAACCAAGTTTTCTGCCCCAGTGCGATCACTCACACCTTTAAAAGCAACAACTAGGCCTTTGCCATGTGGTTTCCAACGTTTTACATCTATTGTTTGCCAACCGGCCTTGGTCTCAATGTACCAAGGCAGGTAGTCAAACATGTTGCTCATAGGTTCTGTATTTGAATACACCCAGAGCCACCCATTCAATCCATAAGCTGAACGTAACTGTCCAATCTGAATACGATCTTCGGGAACATTCTGTGTTGATGTCATGGGTTACCTACTACAAAAAAATTATGCAGTAGCTTTTTTAGCTTGAGCAGCTAAAGAAGCAACACGTTCAGAAGGTTGAGCACCTTGAGAAACCCAGTGAGCAAAACGGTCTGCATCTAAACGAAGTTTTTCTGCTTGACCTTGTGCAGTCGGGTTAAAGAAACCGATACGCTCGATGAAACGACCATCACGTGCATTGCGGCTATCAGTCACAACGATTTGATAGAATGGACGTTTTTTTGCGCCGCCACGTGCTAAACGAATAACAACCATGATAAAAGCCTTATAATTCTTACGGATTATCCCTGCGCCGACCATCGGCAACACTTCAAACCCCTTTCATAGAGGGCGACATTCTACGTGATTTTCGCCCTGAAAGAAAGATTATTTTTTGAGTTATCCGCAGTTTTGAATTTAAATTAACTTCCGTCCCAATTGGATGCTCCTGAAGGAATACAAGCTGTACCACTGTTAATATTAGTCCCCTTTGTCCAGCAGCGCTCACCACGATAATTTAAAACGATATCTCCATCACCAGACTGTGAAGTATTTACAATCGGTGTTGCAGTTAAAACCCATGTTTCAGCGGTTAAAGCACCAGAGGTAACGGGTGCTAAATTGACTGTATATAGAGGAGTGCCCTGTACTGGATAAGATTCTGCAATATTTAAATCAGAACTTGTTGCACCTGTGACTTTAAAATTTGCGATTTTGTAGCGTTGAATCTGCATAGCAATTTGTTGCAATGTAGTTTGCATCTCTACACGTTTGGTACGACGCATATGTTCCTGATAAGAGGGATAAGCTATCGCTGCTAAAATTGCAATAATCGCCGCAACAACCATTAACTCAATTAAGGTAAAGCCTTTTGTTTTAATTACCACGACTCCCCTCCAGTACCACAGGTTGTATAAGTAACATTGTTAGTAGTTTTGTTCTTACATCGCAACCCGTTACTATTAAATAGAAAAGTAAAATTATTAGCGTCGGAAGCCTCTGCCCTGATAACCCAGTTTTGCCCTAAAGCCGTAGGATCTGTTAAAGTTTTCGTTGTATCGTCACCATCTCGTACCATTATTTGATATTTAACAGCACTACCAGTCGCTCCAATAGGCAAAAGTACTGGCGCGATAGCACCAGTAGAAAAACCTTTATAATTAAAATTTCTAGATTTCTGACGCACGAGTTGTACGGCGATTTGTTGAATTTGTTGTTGTGCACGTGAAGCATCAGCGCGCAGAACATATGCTTGATATGAAGGGATCGCAACTGCCGCAAAAATTGCCACAATCGCCAGTACCACCATCAACTCGATAAGAGTAAAGCCGAGAGAATATGTGAATTTACTTTTCATCACCCATTCCTTCCTAACGGACATACCAGCGCTGTGGTATTAAACACATTTTACTGCTATTAGATGCAATAATACCCCCAATAGTTGTGACACCACGATTTCCCATATTTACACAGTAATTTTTATTATTAGTACTTTCTCCACCACTACTGCCTCCACCTCCACTACCGCTATTACCACTATCATCAACCACTGCAGTATCTTGAATACCTGCACCCTGTGAACAATCCGCACCAGGCGCACACTGAACACTACCATTTTCAACTGTTAGGGTAGATTTGCTACATTGTCCAAAAGGCATACAGAACTGAGTTAAAAAGCTTTCTCCTTTTACCCCTGCTCCACAATCACCAGACATACCAGCTTTTCCGCCATCAAAAGTAGAAACGAAAATACGGTGATTTAATACGATTGGTGTTGAAAACACTTTAGCATCTTGAATATTGGTTGACTTAAATCGATAGATCCATCCACGGGTAGCAGAAAGTAAAGCAACTGCACCATCATCATAAGCATTCCAATTTGAATTAGTAATTTCGCCCAATTGATTAGTATTTGTGATTGGAGTTTGATATACGAAATCAGCTTTATATAAATTTCTATCCGCTACATCTTTGTCATAGATATTATATACCGCATCATAATTATAACCTTGCCCTGATGCATACTGAGCTAAGGGTTTACTACGATTACCACTACCAATAGAAACAACAGCAAACGTGGTGCCATTATAGTCATATACTGAAAATGCTGGCATTTCATAAAAACGTGGACTAGCAGCACCATTATTTAAATTCAATAACAATTTTGGGGGCTTAGCAAAATTTGCATTTGTTGCTGCAGTATTATCTAAATCAATACGGAATAATTGTCCACCTAGATCACCAAAATAAAGATGGTCAATCAAACCATCACCATTTCGGTCTTCCGTACGAATTTCACTAACTACACTGTATTTTAGATTATCAGATTGAGTATAAGCTTCAGCACCTTGAGCTGTGGTCGCTTTAGAACTGGCCCACCAAAGCAACTTACCATTATCAGCATCAAACATGTATACACCGGCACCCTGACTAATACTAGGGTTGTAGGTGTCACTCTCATAGCCTTCATCATAGCCACCACCAACAAACATTACTCGTTTGCGTTCAGTAGTTTTACCATCGCTTTTCTTCCAATTTACCCAACCAATACTCGGTTTAGACCAACTTTGACCCATGTTGTCTAACGCAGGATAGGTATTACTTGAACCGTTATAATAGGTTTTTTGTTCATCAGGGGATATTTGGAACAGCAACTTCGGATTACTCATATCTTGCAAATTGAGTGCATAATAACTACGTCCTCCCATTCGTAATCCGCCATATACAATCTGTTTACCTTCTTCAGAACCATAACCTTTACCGACAGTAAGTCCTTTTCGACTACTATCTAACACATACTGGGTATAACTAGCCCAAGGTCCATCAACCCCATAATATAATTTATCGATGCCTCCATTCATCGCATCATTTTTCAAAAATGCTTCAGGTTGCTTTTCGATCATTTCATTTGGTACAAAGGTAAATACCTCTTTTCCACCGTCACTGTCCAAAGAAGTACTATCATTTTTGCCGGCTTTGACTAGATGCAAAACGCCTTGTGTTGTACCAAATAACACATAGTCTTCACGATTTTGAGTATCAATTACACCATTTGTATAAGTAATTTGGCCGCTATTAGTAATTAATAGTGGTGAAGAATGCATTAACGCACCAACTTGACGTAAAGCTGTAGTTGCGGTGGCATTTAGAACTAAGTGGTCAGGATCCTTTGCTTGAGTCACAGTCATAGGATATCCAAGCAATGCCATTAAATAACCACGCTTACCATCATTTTGGTAAGTTGTATCTGTTAGATCAGACTTTTTAATTTCTCTTAGAGTTGTTGTCGTTGAACCATCTGCACTTCGATTTGTAAAAAGTTTACGATTCTCTTGGGTTGGTTGATTCATTGTTAGAAGGAGCTTTGACCAAGCTCCTCCTTTAAGAGTGTAACTATTACTTCCAGGTGTATTAGAATCAGCACTATCATTCGTACTATCACTATCGGTATATGCCCAAAAATCACGATTTGGAAGTATTTGTCCCTTTGTACTAGTTGCAGTACTAATTAAGGTATTATTATCTCGGTCTTTTAAAACCCCATTAACCACTGCATATTTTTTAAGGTTACCCGCCCAAAGTTGATAGTTTTTATCTGGAGTCGGTTGGAACTGAGGGAAATAAGCTTGCTTTTGTAATACAGCAGGGTTAAGACTATCTTTAGGAATCGTAGGTGAACCCGTAGTTACAGCTGGAATCTCAGATCCTAAATCTCCAAGAAATGCATTTACACTACTTACAACATCTTGAGAGCTTGAACCAGAATACCAACCACCACTGGCATTGACACCCCATTTTGCAGCTTCTTTTTGATTTGCTGATGCAGTAGAGTTATTAATATTTGCTAAATTTTCTGCTAAAGAAAGTGACCTATTAAAAGATGGAATAATATTAAAATCACTCCCAAAACCGACCACAGCAGTTTTAATCTTTAATCCAACAGGATTACTGCCATTATTTAGTAAAAACTGTGAAAACTGCTGAATACAATTCCAGCCTGTGTCACTATCTGTACAAGCAAATGATTTACCGCTTAAAGCTCTCGACATTAATCCTGATGCAGAAGAGTTACCATTTGGATCTCCATCAGTTAAAACATAAATACCTTGACCACTACACTGTGTAGTAGTGCCTGTCATTTGTTTAGTAATACTATCGGGACGTACATAGTTTCCTCCACTGGTTGCACCTACACCAGCATAGTCAAAGCCACTATTAGTTAACCCTTGAGTGGTCGTACCCATTAAAGAGGCTGCTGCCTCTGCATAAGCATTAGCCGTCGGAGTACCGCCTCTAGCACCAAGTTTTGCAATTTCTTCTATTAGTATCCTTCTTTGGGTTTTACCATTTATTACTGTATCCAAACGACGAGCAGGAATACGAACTTGACCTCTTAAATTATCTGCTGAGGTCGGCTCACCAGCACTATTAAATTGCGTTGGACGAGAGAAAGTTGTAAGACCAATCAATTTATCATCTGAAATAGGTAAAATTCCTTTACTACTATTACCGTTAAGCAAATCAATCATGCCATCTTTTACACGAGTAATACGGTCAGGATATTGTGTATCTGGGCCTGCTTTATAGTAATAAGTATTATAGTTTGAAGATATTGAGGTCAGACCACTTGTAGATGGTTGACTCTTCAACTTAGTTATACAATCACTTTTCGAGTTAGAACTACCACAGCTATACCAAGATGTCCCAGACTTCATATAATAATAAGTTGGAGCAGTTGCGGTGCAGTAATAACGCTTATATTCTGCAACTCCATTACTAGATAACACATTACTATAACCAGTTTGCACAACATTGCTTGGAATGTCGCATGCACCAGTATCATTTTGAAGCTGTGGATACCCCATAGAACCAGAAATATCTAATACAAACATTAAAGAAATATCACCAGCCTTTGCTTTTTGATAAATATCAATATCACTGGCCTGACTTACGCTACTCGTTACTAAGCCTGTGCATAACGCGGCTACCGCACTTGTTAGAAGCTTTGGATGACATGAAAACCTTAAGTTTTTCTTATCCATTATTATTTTCCCCAATTAATTAAAATCTTGTGCAATCGTGTATTCAGTGACATTGGTGGTAAATGGAACATTTAAGCTGGTTAAACACTCTGCGACTGACTTTAAAGGATTATCTAAGTCGGATTTATTGGTAACGTCTGGCGCTGCTGTTCCATCTGGAAGCGTAACTTCACTCATATGCTGTTGTAGGCACTTGTTGATATCAGCACGGTTAACCGTACTTAAACTTGGCATCAATGACACAGCAAATACCTTAACTCGTTTAGCCTCTTGGACTTGCCCTTCTTTTTCATCGAGACCACGGGTTCGAGCATAAAATGGGTCATCCTCCCCTACAGTCGAAAATTTAACTGCGACCTGGGTCATGACTGCCTTACGGCCACTTGTAAACCAGTTATTGCTCGTATCAACTACATCACAATACCCATCTGTACCTAATGCATTATTGGTCGGTGCACTATTTCCGTCTCTCCACTGCATTAAGCTGGCACGTCCAATATTAAAAAAGTCGCTTTGATCTCCGCGATAACAAAATACTAATTCCTTATTTTTGTCATTTGCATTACTGATATAACCGAAGAGACCAGTTGCACTTAAACTCTGAATCAGATTAGTTGAATTTTCTATTTGAAAAAAAGAAGCATCTGAATTTTGCAATACCAATTGCTGCACTTGGCTATTAGTCGCTATATTCAAACCAATCAAACCTTTACGAATCGCTATTGTGCCAATAATCATAATTGCGACTAAAAAAATTAATACCATAATTAATGCTGAGCCACCCTGCTTCAGTTTCATTCACCACGCTCCCCGATTACATTACGCAAGGCAATGGTTTGTGATATCACTTGACGCACATATTTTTTTGTCGAATTTTCAGGCTTTTTGACTGTGATAGTTTGATCCAATACTAAAAATGTCTGGTCATCTTTAATTGTTACTTCTGGGCCTACAGATTGCAATGAACGAGTTAATAATCCAATTTGTACTGAAACAATACGTGGACGAGGAGCTGTTAAATTCAAATAATCATGTATTGAAATATAGCGTCGTCCAGCTGCCCCTTGAACATTAAGTAAAATCCGAAAATAATCCACACGTTTCATTACGATCTCGCCTGCATCCCCATAACGAGTTATAGCAGTTGGATTACCCGTTAATGGGTAATAGCCAGCATCACAAGCAAGTGCTAAAGGCTGGTTCGGCTCATCACTATTGTTTTTGGCATCTTTACGTAAAAAATAACGCTGAACAACAACTTGACGACCACTAGCAAGAGGAAAATTCAGATTATTTCCTTCACAATCTAGACCACCTTTATATTCATCATCATCTTGAGTTGCCGTACCTTTTGTATCAACTATATATTGTGGTACATATTGAATAACGAGCTGGTCACTAGCAATATCACTACCATTACTTTGGATGTTTGATGCACCAGTCCAAGTATTACCGCTACCAACACTATCCCCGTTACTTCGTGAAAGTAAATTAGTGTTAGCCGTTACACCAACAATAGTTTTATAAAGATTGCTAAGAGGTTCATTAGCCGCATCTTTAGCTGAATTAATTGCAGAAGTTAAGACAATACCGCCATAAGCAGTTTGATCATTAATAACTGCTTTGGGGTTATTTAAGTTGGCAAGACGAATATCTTGAGTTAAATAATTAAGACCAAAATTAGCATTATCCTGCAGATCAGAAACACCAAGCTGCATAGATAAACTTTTTTGGCTCGTTAAAAATAATAATATTGCAGCCGCACTAATTATAAGCCCCAAGGCTAAAGAAAGTATGAGTTCAATTAATGTAAAACCCTGATTTTTTATCATTTTAATAGGTCTCCATAATCACACATGTTGAATTATCGCTATATGAAGTGTCCTGGGTACAATCTCCTGCACTGGTACCATTCGTTGCACTCGTATCACCCCATGCAATATAAATACATTGACGATTGTTAGTTTTTGGACAAGCAATCATATTCATAGTCATACCTAGAGACGATGAACTTTTAACAACCTGTGCAACATCAAAATCAGCTAAATCTGTATCACTACAATTATCTTGAAAGCAATTTTTAACAAAGTCTTTCTGTTTACTAGGATCTTGAAGTTGTTGTGTATAGATAGATAAAGAATTACGATTAACTCTAATGCGCTCAGCAATATCACGTGCGATCGTAATTGCTTGTACTCGCGATGTGCTTTCTGAACTTGCTTCTAGTGCCCTGTATTGCAAAGCAATAAATCCCAAAATACCGATTGCTAAAATCAGCAAAGCAACTAAAATTTCAATCATCCCCATACCACGTTGGTGCCCAATCTTGTTCATGAACATGTCCCCACCATGGTTGACTGGATTATTCCCACTCTTGAAACACTAATAATTTTTGATTTATTACCTGCTGCTTTATTACAAATTTCAAATGTAGTATCTCCGGTTGCATCTTTTACTAAACCGGACATTAAAAATATGATGGAGGTATCAGATCCCGTTTTTAATTTAGCTTTCCCAGTTGGCATCCAATTGATTTGATTGTCAGTATCTGTAGTATAAGTAGAATTTAACTTTACTGTTATTTGTCTACGCTCTATTATAGCTTTCATACGTGCCTGATTGATAATTGAAACCAGATCTTCCGTACTCTTATTCAAGTTTTGTTTAACCAACATATCCTCAAATAGTGGCGCAGCCATCATCGCGATGATGGCCATTACTATAATCGTCACCATAAGCTCAACCAAGGTGAACCCGTCTTGCGGAATAATTCCCCTCATCCCCAGAACCCCAAATAAACTTAAGAATTTTTTATTTATTATTTAAATTTTACGGCTTATATTTACAAAACAAATACAAAGCAGATAAAGGGTATAAAAAAACAGATAACTGTCACATCAACAATTATCTGTTTACTATTTTAAAATCAGTATGTTAAATAAGTCACACTTTATGCTTGAGTCACATGAATACGTAATTCTTTAGGAAGACTAAAGGTTATGTTCTCTTCACGTCCATCCAATTCTTTAGGTGCTTGCGCGCCCCAGTCTTGTAAACGTTGAATCACTTGCTTAATCAGAATTTCTGGTGCTGAAGCACCCGCTGTCACACCAATTTTACAAGTCTCATTGAACCATGACTGTTCTAACTGGTCAGCATTATCTACAAGGTAAGCAGCTTTGCCCATACGCTCTGCAAGCTCACGTAAACGATTTGAATTTGATGAGTTAGGTGAACCAACAACTAAGACCACATCACACTGCTCCGCCAAGTCACGTACAGCATCTTGTCTGTTTTGAGTAGCGTAGCAAATATCATCTTTACGCGGACCTTGGATCTGAGGAAATTTTGCACGTAAAGCATCAATAACTTTAGCTGTATCATCAATAGATAAAGTTGTTTGAGTTACAAATGCAAGTTTTTCAGGATGTCTTACAGCAAGCGCAGCAACATCAGCTTCATCTTCAACTAGATAAATGTCACCACCCTTCAATTTATCATATTGACCCATTGTCCCTTCAACTTCTGGATGTCCTTCATGACCAATTAAAATGGCTTCAGTACCTTCTCGTGCATATTTAGTCACTTCAATATGAACTTTAGTAACTAAAGGACAAGTTGCATCAAAAACTTTTAAGCCCCGGCGCTCTGCTTCTTGTTGAACAGCTTTTGAAACACCGTGAGCACTAAAAATTACAATTGAATCATCCGGAACCTGATCTAGTTCATCAACAAAAACCGCCCCTCTTTGACGTAAGTCATCTACCACAAATTTATTATGTACAACCTCATGACGCACATAAATAGGAGGGTTAAAACATTCTAAAGCCCGATTGACGATTGCTATGGCTCGATCAACACCGGCACAAAAACCACGCGGATTAGCTAACACAATTTCCATAACAGCCTCAAAATTAATAAAACAGGGGAATTTCTCTTGAATATTTGCAATTAAAACTATTCAGTTTAAACGCACGGTACACTACAATAGCGAAGATATTTTATCATATCAGGAAAAATATCATGTCGGGTCTATTGTTTGTCGTTTCTGCTGCATCAGGAACGGGCAAAACATCTTTGGTGAAAGCCCTGCTTGACCGTGTGAGCAATTTACATGTTTCAGTCTCACATACTACCCGAGGTCAACGTCCCGGTGAATTAGATGGTGTTCACTATCACTTCACTACAAAAGATGAATTTCTAGACCAAGTCAACCATGACGGTTTTATTGAATACGCTGAAGTATTTGGTAATTACTATGGCACTTCTCAAGCAACTGTAAAACAACAGTTAGCTCAAGGACACGATGTTCTACTTGAAATTGATTGGCAAGGTGCAGAGCAAGTACGCAAACTTTTTCCTGAATCTAAGCAAATATTTATTTTACCGCCAACACAGTTTGACCTTCGTCAGCGTTTATCTAATCGCGGCACAGACTCAGTTGAAGTCATTGAACATCGTTTAAGCTGTGCAGTTGAAGATATGCAGCATTATACGAACTTTGATTACATCATTATTAATGATGACTTTAATAAAGCCTTACATGAGATTGAAGCTGTGATTACAGCAAACCGTCTAGTGCTATCTCAGCAAGCGAAACGTTATCAAACATTAATCCAAGACTTGATTACTCCTCAACCAAAACAGGAATAACTTGAGTCTAGATCGAAAGCCTTTTATACTGTTTAGTCTGTTCAAATTCACCATTCCAAAACGAGAACTTTTATGGCACGCGTCACCGTTGAAGATTGTTTAGATCATGTAGACAACCGTTTTGAGCTTGTGCTCGTTGCAAGTAAACGTGCTCGTCAATTGGCACGTCAAGGCATGGAGCCAACTGTAGAATGGGATAACGACAAACCGACTGTAGTTTCTTTGCGCGAAATCGCGGCAGGGCACGTTACGAAAGAAATTCTTAAGCAACGTGAACAAGATTATCAAACTTCTAGTCTTGATCTTGCTCTTTCTACAAACAGCTTGAATTTAGAAGGTTTTTCTTTCTAATTAATTCTGTTTCATAAAAAAACCATCGTTTTTCTGCGGTGGTTTTTTATTTGGCTTTATCTTGAATTTAAAGATATTGAAAAAAGCAATTATTTTCATTGAAAAAAAAATACACTTTTTCAAATGAAAAAATTGACAAGTTCCGCAATATGCTTTTCATTAAGAAGTAGATAGATTTAGTTTTTCAGTATTAGGAAAAAGGGTGATTTATGCCAGGCGAAGAGGTCAGCCAAGCCAAGCAACAGCTTAAATTGATTATCGACCCTTACTTATCGGTAAGTGAGGTCGAGAAAGTGCTTGCTGCCTGTGATTTTGCCGATCTAGCGCATACTGGCATTACACGTAAAAGTGGTGAACCCTACATTCTGCATCCAATTGCTGTCAGCTGTATTCTTGCAAACATGCGTTTAGATGCTGAAACCTTAATGGCAGCTCTTTTGCATGATGTTATTGAAGATACACAATATACAAAAGAAGATATTACTGAAAAATTTGGCCTGACAGTTGCCGAGCTGGTTGACGGTGTAACCAAACTTAGCCAATCCAGTGATAAAGAATATAACAAAGCCGCCTCATTCCGAAAAATCCTGCAAGCGACCCTACAGGACCCACGTGTCATTATTATTAAATTAGCCGACCGCTATCACAATATGACAACTCTAGGTGCTTTGCGTCCAGATAAACGCGCCCGTATTGCTCAAGAAACTCTTGATATCTTTGTGCCAATGGCAAGATTAGTCGGCATGAATGAAATGGGCGATAATCTAGAAAATCTTTGTTATCAAAATCTTGATCTTGATATGTTTGATAACGTGCAAAATGCACTACGTCTAACCAAACCAGAGCGATGTAAATATCAAAGTATCTGGGAACAAAACCTCGCTGAACTTCTTCATAATTATCATATTCAAGGCCGAATTAAAAAGAAAAACAACAATATCGAATTATTACGCCATTTCGTTAAAAATGAGATGGATTTACAAGAGCTCACCCACAGCCATGCTTTTGAAATCGTTTTACAATCAATTGCCGACTGTGACCGCCTAGTTGATGCGTTAAGAGAAAACTTTCAGGTCATTCAATATCAGGACCATATTCGTCGTCCACTACCAGGTGGTAACCAATCTTTACTGATTAAACTTAAAGGCGAAAAAACCACACTATCTCTTACTATTCAAACCGAGCTTATGCGTAAAGCTGCCCGTTTTGGGGTAGTGCTTGGTGAAAATGCACCACAAACTTGTCGTTCAGCCATTCAGGCTTCAATGCAAAACCTGAATACGCTGATCGATGGAGAATGTGCAAAAACGACTTTCAATGATTTGTTAGATTACTTACATCAAGAAAAAATTTGGGTGTACACACCACATGGCCAGCTCCACGAGTTACCACAAGGTGCTACCGTAGTTGATTTTGCTTATTCAGCCAGTTTATTTTTAGGTAACCATGCCGTTGGTGCAAAAGTAGATGGCGAGATTAAACCACTGTCGACACCATTAATTAGCGGTCAGGTTATTGAAGTTATTACAGATGTTTTAGCAACACCAAACCCAGACTGGTTAAGTTTTATTAACACTCAAAAAGCTCGCCGTGCCTTACAGCATGTCCTTAAAGATCAAGATATTGAAGAACAACGTCTTGTCGGTGCACAAGCACTTTCTCGAGCACTGAAACTCTTTAACCGTTCGATTAACGATCTCTCTGAAGCCGACTGGTTAGATTTACTTCAATGGCGCCATATCGATAATAAAAATACGTTGTTTGAACAAATTGCAGTTGGCGACCTACTACCTCAACTTGTAGCTAATCACTTATTTGCTCATGACAAGCATCCACAAGTGGAAAATTCAGATCGACTCATTCAAAGTACTGAAGGTATCGACGTTAAATATGCGCATTGCTGTAATCCAGTTTTGGGTGACCCAATTCAAGGACATTTAACACGTCGTGGGTTAATTGTGCATCGTATCCGCTGCCATAACTTGCTACATGAACAACATCTACATCCTGAAAATATTATGCCGCTTCAATGGAAAGCAGATGACGTAGACGATGTTCGTTTTACAGCCTACCTCGCTATAGAAATGGCAATGAATGATGAGCAGGTATCTGACCTGATCTATCAATGTCGTAAAAATAATGCAGGGGTAGAAATGGTTCACTCAAATGAGCAAAGAACTTTTGTCAATATTGTGGTGAACAACCGTAAACATATTGCAAAAGTCATCCGTGACTTACGTATGCATTATGGTTTTCCACGTATTGAGCGTTTGGATGCGCCTAATCCACAGATGGAAATTTCAAAAGTAAGCTAAGTCTTTACAAGGACTATTGGTCAGATTTATGTTTCTTTAACAAAATCAAACTTTCCAAATCCACTTAATCAATTAAATCGATGATACTTTTGTCCAAAGCGATCATCGATTATGATGAAATGAGATTTAATCAAGGAGAACCAAATGTCCCGCCAAGTAATTCATACTGAAAATGCCCCTGCTGCTATCGGCACATACTCTCAAGCCATTTTAGTAGATAATACATTATATCTTTCAGGGCAAATTGGTTTAGACCCATACAGTATGGAACTTGTAGAAGGTATTGAAGCTCAAATTCGCCGTGTATTTGATAATTTAAAAGCAGTTTGTGAAGCTGCCGGCGGTTCTCTAGCAGACATTGCCAAGCTCAATATTTTTCTAACTGATTTATCAAACTTCCAACTTGTAAACCAAATTATGGGTGAATATTTTGCTCAACCCTATCCTGCCCGTGCAGCTCTTGGTGTAGCAAGTTTACCAAAAGGTGCTTTAGTTGAAATGGATGGCATTGTAGTTATTAATCAATAAGATATCGAAATATATTGAATATTTTTTGTTAAATTATTAACTCTAAATCATGAACCACCTTTGTATAAAATCTGAACATAACTCAGATTTCCGCTCAGGTGGTCTTTTTTTATCCAAATTCCCAATAATAATAAATGAGATTTTAAATGAATTTCATTGACAAACGATAATAATTATCAATAATATCTATTATCGCATTTATATTTGGGGATCACTCCCATGTACGTTTGCTTGTGTCGTGGCATTACCGATCAAGATATTAAAGACGCTGTTGAAAATGGCGCAGAAAGCTATCGCGAAATTCGTGATTTGCTTGATCTTGGTACTTGCTGTGGACGCTGTGCACCAGAAGCACGTGCTATTATTAATGAAGAATTAGCAGAAATCGCTGCTCGTATTTCTGTAGCTGCTTAAAAGATTTATAAAAATTTAATAGTATTTATTAGCTCCTCCACCGCTTTTTGCGGAACGTTAATAGTTCCTCATTCAAGCGGTTTTTTTTGGTTGGAAACTCTCCTTTCCTAATATTGTGTTGTTTTTGATTGCGATTTTCATTTGCTGTTCTATAAATTACTCGCCATATCCCTGATTGTTCACTAGAATGGTTTTATAGATTGCCTTAATTGAATTAAGGCAGAAATTGTTTTGGAGTAGCTACAATGAAAGGCAATCGTGATGTCATTAATCAGCTCAACCAGGTGCTGTATCATCATCTAACTGCAATTAATCAATACTTTTTGCATTCACGCATGTTTAATGATTGGGGAATTGAGCAGCTTGGCTCTGCTGAATATAAAGAATCCATTCGTCAAATGAAGCATGCAGACAAAATTATTGAACGTATTTTATTCTTGGAAGGTCTACCTAATCTTCAGCACTTAGGCAAACTTTATATTGGTCAACATACAGAAGAAGTTCTGCAATGTGACATTCGTAAAGTGAAAGAAAATATAGAAGCGATTCAAAAAGCAGTTGCACTCGCTGAAACAGAACAAGACTATGTGACTCGTGATCTTGTTCAAGAAATTTTAGAAAAAGAAGAAGAATATTGGGACTGGTTAGATACTCAGATTGACCTTATCGGCAGCGTTGGTATTGAAAATTACATCCAGAGTCAAATGTAATTTCTCATAAAAAAAATCCCCTTGAATACAAGGGGATTTTTTTATTACTTTTCTTTTAATAACTCTGGTAGCGTTATTTTTTGCTTATAGAGATGCTTTAAAATTAATAATTGCTGCTCTGCTTGCTCTGGTTTTCCATTATAAGCTAGCAATTTTGCATTTTTACGTAAATTATATGGAGTTGCTTTATTCTTTACCGAGTTTCCCCACTGGACTAGCTCAGCTTCAGATAATTTAGTTTTTGGATTAAGTTCAATCCATTTTAAACGCTCGTCAAACTGCGTTAAAACAAAAATTTTACTGCTTCCCATGAACTCTGCATTTGGCTTTTTATTCTTATACAGTAAATTACTATTTAGAACATACACATTGTAATCACGTAAAATCGCAATAATAAGCAGTAAACTAACTGTCCATATTAAGCGAAAAAGTTGCTTATTCAGTACAACTCCCTTTAGTACTGGAGTCTGTGCCTGAACAATACCGAGCAAGAAACCACAGGTAAGCAAGAAATAAGCATAGCGCTGTGGAAACTCGAACATGGCATGAATAAACACCGCACATACCATCATAATCGCTATAATTGAGATGGTTTCTTTAGCCTGTTGATTTAACCAAAGAAACCAACACGCAAAGTAAGCAATGATTACAGCTGCGAATGGAATACCATTCCAGACAACTAAATCAAGCAGTACATTATGAGCACTATTAAACCATACATGTACAGTTCCATATTGAATACTATCTACTACAGCGACACTTGTCTGACTCCATCCATACCCTGCCCATGGCTGCTGAGCTATAGCATGTAATATTTGTATCCACATGCCTACGCGCTCATGCCCCGAACCTGCACGAGCGACAAACGTACTTGTTTCAGTAATCTGCGTATTTGTAGAGAATTCAATCAATTGAGTAATATACGGTAAGATGAATCCAGCAATTAAGAAAAATGTTAAGCACCACAAGAAGCCTTGAGCAAATCCAAATCTTTTTTGCTTTCTAAACTGCTTGATCACCCAATAAATAAGTAAAAATGGAAAAACTATCCATGAAGTTCTTGATTGACTCAATGCAACTGTAAATAAAATAATGAGTGTTGAAGGTAGCAATAACCAGATTGTTACTTTATTCTTTTCATATAAATACAAACACCCTAATAATCCAATGATTAAAAAGGTTGCCATATTATTAGGTTGGCCAAAATTACCGTAAGGACGATTACCCAGTAACTTAAGCACATACGGAATATGAGACTCAATATTCAACCATTGGCAAATTGCAATGAAACTAGTAATAAGCGATACAATAATTACAAGTAGGCTAAAACCAGAAAAGATTTGATCTCGCTTTTGTTGATCTAAAGACAGGTTATAACCAGCCAAGACCATAAACCAGAAACCTAACAAGTAAAATGAACTCAATAAGGCTGTGCTCAGATCAAAAACTAAACCAAAACCCCACTGCACTATCGGAATTATAGTAAATGGCAGCAACAATAGTTGTGCTCTAGGAATTTTAATATTTTGCTGAAGTAGAGCGGCTAATACGCATAATCCAGCCCCAAAAGTACTCACTTCACTCGAAAACATAACCCAAGGACTATAGTGAAATGGAGACAACCACGCAAAACCTAAGAGGATTGCAGCGAGGAATAAGAAGAATACTTGCATAGTAAAGGTTAGAAGTTAAAACTTGAAAGAATTATACATGGAAGAGGATGATAAAAATTAAGTCCTATTTGTATTCCCTCATCCTATGTCTTACTTTTACTTCCAAGGTCTTAAATCTACAATTTTAACAACCTGAGCAGAGCTCTTATTCATCAACACAACCATATCTACAGCATTAGCTTTTAAAGGAACCCATGCATCAGCTGATGGATATTTTTTTAGTATTTCTTTTACTTGCTGTTTAGAATTATATTTTTCTAGTTGATTTAAGTTTTGAGCATGTTTTTGTATTTGTAGTTTTACTTGAGTAAGTTCCTTATAATTTTGAGGATCTTGTGTTAAAGAAACACCTTCAAATAATTCTTTAAACATTTCTTTTTGCTTCATTTGAGGAATATTAGAATACTGAATAGCAACAAATTTCGGACCTGAAAATGAAGATTGATATACTTTAGAAACGATCTCATTATCGCGTATCAATTCAAATTGATCGACACTGTAAACTATCCATACTGGTCTTCCCTTAAATACATGGTAACTCCCAAAGAGAAAAGCACCAATTTGCAAAATACAAATAATTAGTAAGTCGAATTTTAGAGTTTTTTTGCCTTCTTTATAAACTAACAGGCCTAAAAAAGGACCAACAATGACATCGATAAAAATTAATAAAAGTAATATATGCTCCAGCCCAGTTGCTTTAGCCAAAGGCCAGGGATACCACACAAGAAAAATACAGCAAAGTAATGAACTAATAATCAGAACTGAAAAAGTTATATGTAATACAAAAAACTTAATACGTTTACTCATATGTAATCCAAGTAAAAAGCTGGAATAAATCCAGCTTCTTACTTTTAAAATTAATTAGTTCTTGCAAGAACCAGGAAGGTATTTAGCATCAATCGTTGTACCATTTGTAGCCTTAGTTGCTAATGTTACACCCTGTGGTTTTGCAGCATTTCCACAAACCCAAGTTACGTTTCTTGCTGCATCAACACCAGGAATTAGAGACAACACTTTAGTCGACAATGCACTTGAGTTTGCTTTATTACCATAAGTAATATTAATGCCGCCATCAGCTACATCCATTTGTGATACATAATTACCTTTATAATCTGTATTGGTACCGCCAGCACAAACTGTAGCAGCATTTTTACCACAAACCGCTGCTTTAATATCAGCTGGCCAATCACCTACATCAGTATAATAATCATTTACAGCTGTTTTAACACCACCAGCCATATTCAGACCTTCAGTTACTTGTGAACGAACTGTGTAATCCTGATAAGCAGGAATCGCAATTGCCGCCAAAATACCGATAATCGCAACCACGATCATGAGTTCAATTAATGTAAAACCTTTTTGTGCATTCATAGCCTTTTCCCCAAAGATTGTATGTATGTTTTTATATAAGCTTTTTCAGCTCTCAACTATATAGCAGCAACCATGCCAACTTTTATTTTACTTATAAAACAAAAACTTATATTGATTTTAAAATTTACTTAATCTAAAATCACTGTAAATAACTGACAAAAATCGTCACATAACTTTTGATTACAACAGATCACACATCAAAAAAAGTAAACAAAATCCATCAAACTTTATATTTGTTTTTGTGAGCAAATTCTCTTTACAAATAAATAAATAGGTGACATTTTTTGTCAGCCACCTTAAGAAATTAAAAACTTAAAATTTATGAGATATAGAACTTTTAGAAAATAACTTAATTAATAATAATTGGAGCATTTCCCAATTCATTGGATTGATCTGGCATGTTTTCATCATAAAAATGTGACAATACATCTCCAATTTGCTGCACACCCATCACGACAGCTTGTTGATATTGTTTTTGTTTAAGTTGTTGAACGATAGACTCACAAATCTGCTGCCAGACCTGATCGTTAGTCGCATTTCTAATACCACGGTCAAATATAACTTCTACAGTACGTTCACATAAATTTAGGTATAACAATACGCCGCTATTTAATGCAGTATCCCAAACGCCCAACTCTGCAAATAACTGCTGTGCCCTTAAACGTGTATTTTGTCTATAGGCTTGTGAACATGGAATATGGCCTTCAATTACCACCTGTATCTCGCCAACATGTCCATGTTCTGCTTGCTGTACAGCATCAGCAATAATTTGCTTATCTTGTTTTGAAAAATAACGACTACTTGCCGGAAAATAACATAAATGTTTAAGCCAACGTTTTAGACTTGGCTCTACAGATTCCTCAATTTTTGGCTGAGTAATAATTTGTGTTGTTTCTGATGTTGTTACCATGAGCCTGAAGCACCTCCACCGCCAAAACGACCTCCACCACCGCCATAGCCTCCGCCACCACCCCCGAAGCCTCCTCCACGTCCACCGCCGCCAGAACCACTCAGAATGGCCTGTAAAATAAGTTGGGCAATAGAAGTAATGAGTAAAAAGAAGATTCCAAAACCAAGTAATAAGCTAGTCACTAGACCTGCGCCATTTACAAAACCTGCTACCGCGGCAGCAACACCTGCAGTAGATGCGCTAAGAGGTCGTCCTACAATAAATGAACCCACAATTCCAGCAACAAGAATAAATAGAGCCATTGTCAGGGTTGTCTGTTTAGCTTGTTGCTCTTCCGCAGCTTGATGTTGGCGTTCTTTTAAATCTTGAGCAGCTTGCTGAGCGACTTCTGGGTCAAGATTTAGAATCCTTCCAATTTCATCAAGACCTGCATTTAAACCTTGTGCATATTGGGCTTGTTTAAAATAAGGTGTAATTTGGTTTCGAATAATCCGACTTGCCACAATATCAGGCAATACGCCTTCTAAGCCGTATCCAGTTAAAATTTGTATACGGCGGTCATTTACCGCAACTGCAATGAGTAATCCATTGTCACGTTTAGCTGAACCTAATTGCCACTGCTCACCCACTCGTAATGCATAATCAAAAATATCTTCTTGACCCGTAGTTGGGACAATAACGACACCAATTTGCGCTTTACCTTGTTGGTATAAACTTAGAATTTTTTGGTCGAGCTGCTGCTTCTCAGCCTCACTTAAAATGTTAGCTTGATCAATAACAGGCTGATTTAAAGTTGGCAAACCACGAATTGATTCACCGTCTGCCATATCGTTAGAGACTTTAGGCGAGGCAGCAACACTTGAAGCAGCTTGTTCACCTGTCTTAGACGCAGTGGCTTGATTTTGCTGTTTTTGAATGATTTTTCCCGCTACTATTATGTCAGTCTCGTCAGTAGCAGTTGCAATATTACTTTCACTCCATGCTGTATTCTGAAAAAGAACACCACAACAGAGCATAATTAAGGTCGTAATAAAGACCTTAATTTGCTTAGACTGAAGCAATATAATATTTCTCATACAGCACTCCTTTGATTTATAAAATTAATCAAAAGAAACTTTTGGAGCCTGTTGTGCAGAAGCTTCTGCAGAGAAATTGGCTTTAGGATGCATACCAATTACTTTTGCGGTCACTGCTTGCGGGAACTGGCGTACATATCCGTTGTAATCTTGCACTGTTGTAATATAACGATTACGTGCAACTGCGATACGGTTTTCTGTGCCCTCAAGCTGAACTTGTAATTCCTGGAATTGAGTATTGGCTTTCAAATCTGGGTAGTTTTCAGACACAGCAATCAGTCGAGATAATGCCCCTGTTAATTGACTTTGAGCCTGTTGATATTTTTCAAGTAAAGCTGGGTCTTCTAAAACTTCTTTATCAACTTTTAAACCTGCAACATTCGAGCGTGCCTGTGTTACTTCGGTTAATACTTGCTCTTCATGTTTAGCATAACCTTTTACCACATTGACAAGGTTTGGCACCAAATCTGAACGACGTTGATATTGGTTTTGTACTTCAGACCACGCTGCTGTTACAGCCTCATCTTTTACTTGTAGAGTGTTATAGCCACATCCCGAAAACAGTAAGGTGCTGGCAAGTGTTGTTGCGATCGCTAATTGTTTCAATGTTTTCATCGTCACATTATCCTCAAGTTTTTCTTTATATTTTTGACCTCTTTACCCGATTGTATGATGAATTTGGCATTATTGTGTTGCTTTTATTTTATTGATTTTTAAAAACCGGATTTTTAAATCCGGTTTTCTATTAACTTAATCTTTGATGTTTTTCTTGTTGAAAACTTGCCATTTGATATTGTTCTGCTAAAGAACTTTTCCAGTAATCGACCATCTTGTCGTAATCCTTTTGACTAGGATGAAAATCTTTTTTGTAATATGCAAAGTATTCAGGCATTAATTGGACAAGCATCTTTATCAGCAAATATGACCCAAATAAATTACCTCCGATTTTAGGTAAGCTGTTCCATTTATCTTGCCAAAATAAACGAGTTGTCCCATAAAAAGCCAGACTCGCAAACCCAGTAGTGACGCTACGCATGAGTAAACGACGAATACGGTCATCTCCATATACATGTTGATAGACATCGAATGCGACTGAACGATGCTCAATTTCTTCAATCGCATGCCATACCCAAAGTTTTAACGCATCTTGATCTAACGTTTTTAACAGCTCTGGATGTTGTAAGACATATGCTCCAAGGAGAGCTGTAAAATGTTCAAAAGCACAGGTAAGTGCTAATTGCAGCTTAGGTGGAATCGTTCTTAAGTATTTATCCCGCTCATTTAACCAGTTTTGAAAACTATCCAGATTATAATCATCACGGCGCCAAGCTTCATTAAACTCGCCATGCGCTTTGGAATGCATAGCCTCTTGTCCAATGAAAGCTGCAATTTGCGCTTGTAATTGAGGGTCTGAAACTTTATCACGCACATTACGTACGCTATTTACAAAAAATTGCTCACCCACTGGAAACGTTGATGAAAGTGCAGTTAAAAAATGAGACATGAGGGGTGAATTTGCAAAATAGTGCCGCTTGATCGCCTTTGGATTAAATTCAAGACGACGCACTGTAATACCCAACGCTTTTCGACGATTTAAATATGATTTTTCTGCCGTCATACCTGCGATGTTCATACTCAACACCTATTGTATTGAAGAAGGAAGTTTTGAGTATGTCGCGAGCTTAAAAAGCTAAAAAGGGCAAAAAAGCTTATTATATTTGCCAAAAACATCAAAGTGACTAATGGTAGACAATAAAAAAGCCTACTTACAAGTAGGCTTTTTTGAGTGTTTTAACAAATTACTTTATTAAACACCGAGGTAGTCCAAAATGCCTTCAGCAGCTTGACGGCCTTCCCAAATCGCAGTCACGACAAGGTCTGAACCACGTACCATATCGCCACCAGCAAAAATTTTCGGGTTTGATGTCTGGAATTTAAATTCTTGCTGTTCAGCGGCTACAACACGGCCCGAACCATCAAGATTAATATTCGCGTTACCAAACCAATCCGCTGGGCTTGGGCGGAAACCGAATGCAAGTAAAACCGCATCGGCTGGTAAGACTTCTTCAGAACCCGGAACTGGTTCAGGGCTACGACGGCCACGACTATCTGGCGCACCCATTTGGGTCGTTACTACTTTTACGCCTGTCACTTTGCCATTTTCACCAACGATTTCGATCGGTTGACGATTGAATAGGAATTTTACACCCTCTTCATAGGCATTTTTTACTTCACGTGCAGAACCTGGCATGTTGCTTTCATCACGACGGTATGCACATGTTACATCATGAGCGCCTTGACGTAATGAAGTACGGTTACAGTCCATCGCTGTATCACCACCACCAAGTACAATCACCTTTTTACCATCTAAGCTGATGTACTCACTTGGATCTTTTTCCCAACCTTGGCAGCGGTTCACGTTAGAGATTAGGAAATCAAGAGCATCATAAACGCCATTAAGATCTTCACCTGGGAAACCACCCTTCATGTAGGTATAAGTTCCCATACCCATGAATACCGCATCATATTCTGCAAGTAATTCATCAATGGTTACATCTGTACCAATTTCAGTATTTAAACGGAATTCGATGCCCATACCTGTGAAAATTTCACGACGGCGTTTCATTACATCTTTTTCCATTTTAAATTCTGGAATACCGAATGTAAGTAAGCCACCAATTTCAGGACGCTTATCGAATACAACTGGTTTAACACCACCGCGAGCTAGAATATCTGCACAGCCTAAACCAGCAGGACCAGCCCCAATAATGGCAACTTTTTTGTCAGTCCATTTCACGCCTGACATATCTGGACGCCAGCCCAAAGCAAAGGCTGTATCGTTGATATATTTTTCAGCATTACCAATGGTTACTGCGCCAAAACCATCGTTTAAGGTACAAGCACCTTCACACAAACGGTCTTGTGGACATACGCGACCACATACCTCAGGTAATGTGTTCGTTTGATGACAAAGCTCAGCAGCTTGGAAAATTTGGCCTTCAGCGATGAGTTTTAACCAGTTTGGAATGTAGTTATGTACAGGACATTTCCATTCGCAATATGGGTTACCACAACCTAAACAACGGTGAGTCTGATTAGTGACAGTTTCCGATGTAAAAGGCTTATAAATTTCCACAAATTCTGCTTTGCGGACAGTAATATCTTTTTTCTCTGGATCTTGGCGTGCTACATCCAGAAATTGAAAGTCATTATTTAGGCGTTCTGCCATGTCTCTCTCCGTGGGTAGGCGCGGTTTTCACTGTTGTCCGCACCTGCCTATGTCGTTGCAGTCGTGGAATTATTGTGGATCAGCTTGTGTTGTTTTCAAAAGCGTTTGTAAATTAGCAGCCTTTGGTTTCACAAGCCAGAATTTACGGCTGTAGAAATCGAACTCATTGCGGATCTTATAAGCCCAGGCACTACCTGTTTCTTTAATATGCTCATCGATAATACGCAACAAGAACTCTTTATGATCTTCCATAGATTCTGTTGAAATACGATTTAAATCAATCAATTCGTGGTTGTAGTAATCTACGAAGTCATTGTCAAGGTCAAGTACATAAGCAAAACCACCAGTCATGCCCGCGCCAAAGTTATGGCCTACTTTACCAAGTACAGTCACAACACCACCTGTCATATATTCACAGCAGTGATCGCCTGCACCTTCAATTACAGCAAATGCACCAGAGTTACGAACTGCAAAACGCTCACCCGCTGTACCCGCTGCAAAAAGCTTACCGCCAGTTGCGCCATACAAACAGGTATTACCAATAATTGCTGTGTTTTGAGTTTGGAAAGGTGAACCTTTTGGTGGGAAAATTGAGATACGACCACCTGCCATACCTTTACCCACATAGTCGTTTGCATCACCTTCAAGACGGATGTGTAAACCACCCGCGTTCCATACACCAAGTGACTGACCAGCTGTACCAGTTAAGTTCATCACTACTGGGTGTACTTCCATACCTAAGTTGCCATAGCGACGAGCAATTTCACCTGACACACGAGCACCGATAGAGCGGTCACAGTTCACAACATTGAAGTTGAACTGACCACCTGCGCTTGATTCAATTGCAGGAAGCATTTCAGCAACCATTTTCTCAGCTAACACACCTTTATCAAATGGTGCATTCCCTTGTACTTCACAATACTGTGCTTTACCGTCAGCAGATGGATGAGAAGTTAACAATGCACTTAAATCAAGATGAGCATGTTTTTCAGTTTCACCCGGCAATACTTCGAGTAAATCAACACGACCGATTAAGTCTTTCAATGAAGACACACCTAATGCTGCCAACCATTCACGTGTTTCTTCCGCAATGAAATGGAAGAAATTGATGAGCATTTCTGGTTCGCCAATGTAGTGCTCTTGACGTAAGTGATCTTGTTGTGTTGCAACACCAGTCGCACAGTTGTTTAGGTGGCAAATACGTAGATATTTACAACCTAGTGCAATCATTGGTGTTGAACCGAAACCAAAGCTCTCAGCACCTAAAATTGCTGCCTTGATCACATCAAGACCAGTTTTTAAGCCACCATCTGTTTGTACACGTACTTTGCCACGTAAGTCATTTACACGAAGTGCTTGATGCGCCTCACTTAAACCTAACTCCCATGGAGAACCCGCATGGTGAATTGATGAAAGTGGAGATGCAGCTGTACCACCGTCATAACCAGAAATAGTAATAAAGTCTGCATATGCCTTCGCAACACCAGCTGCAATTGTTCCTACACCCGGCTCAGATACCAGTTTTACCGAAACCATTGCTTGCGGGTTAACTTGTTTCAAGTCAAAAATTAACTGAGACAAATCTTCAATTGAGTAAATATCATGGTGCGGTGGAGGTGAAATCAGTGTTACACCCGGCACTGAGTAACGTAAACGTGCAATTAAACCATTTACTTTACCGCCCGGTAACTGACCGCCTTCACCTGGTTTTGCACCTTGAGCAACTTTAATTTGCAATACTTCAGCAGAAGTTAGATATGCAGGCGTTACACCAAAACGACCAGATGCGATCTGTTTGATTTTCGAGTTACGGATTGTGCCGTAGCGAACAGGATCCTCACCACCCTCACCAGAGTTTGAACGACCACCAATCGTATTCATCGCAATTGCAATTGCTTCATGCGCTTCTGGAGAAAGAGCACCTAAAGACATCCCTGCCGAGTCAAAACGAGGCAAGATTTCTTCAACTGATTCAACTTGCTCAACTGGAATTGGATTCGTTGTTTTTAACTTAAATAAGTCACGAATAGTCGCTACTGGACGGTTATTCACCAGCTCGGCATATTCTTTAAAGTGTTCGTATTTACCAGAGCGAACCGCTTTGTGTAATGAGTTAATCACATCTGGGTTAAACGCGTGATACTCTTTATCAAACACAAATTTAAGCAGGCCACCTTGGTCAATTGGTTTACGATTTGACCATGCTGTAGCAGCTAATTTTTTCTGGTCTTTTTCTAGATCAGCAAATGTTGCACCCTGAATACGACTTGGAACACCCAAGAAGCACTGATCTACAACTTCAGATGATAAGCCTACTGCTTCAAAAAGCTGACCGCCACGATATGAAGCAACGGTAGAGATACCCATTTTTGAAAGAACTTTTAATAAGCCTTTCTCAATACCTTTACGGAAGTTTGCTTGAGCATGGATTGGATCACCTAAAAGCTCACCTTTCGCAATCAAATCATTAATTACGTCATATGCAAGGTATGGGTAAACAGCGGTTGCACCGAAACCAAGTAATACCGCAAATTGGTGCGGATCACGTGCAAAACCAGTTTCAACCATGATGTTTGCATCAGTACGTAAACCAGTTTTAATGAGGTAATGATGCACTGCACCTGTTGCAAGTGCTGCGTTTGCAGGCAAGAAACCTTGGCGAATATTTTTATCAGTTAAAACAATTAAAGTTTTACCATCACGAACCGCTTGCGCCGCTTCTTCACAAATACGTGTAATTGCAGCTTGCAAACCTTCTTCTTCAGCATAGTTTAAATTGATGTCAACAGACTCATAGCCAGCACGATCAATAGTACGAATTTGCTGTATTTTTGAGTTAGACAGAACAGGGCTCGAAATAATGAGGCGATCTGCGTGCTCTGGCCCTTGCTCAAATACATTCTGCTCACGACCTAAACAAGTTTCGAGCGACATTACAATCGATTCACGTAACGGATCAATTGGCGGATTTGTTACTTGCGCAAATTGTTGACGGAAATAATCTGTTACATGGCGTACTTGACGAGACAATACAGCCATTGGCGTATCATCACCCATTGAACCTACAGCTTCCTGACCACTTTCAGCAATCGGACGCAACAACTGGTCGCGCTCTTCAAATGTCACCATAAACATTTTTTGAGCCGCTTTTAAAGCATCACCAGTTAAACCTTGATCAACTAATTGTTCTTCAAGTTCAGGGTTAGCATTGAGGCGAATTGCATGATCACGTAACCACTCACGGTACGGACGCATGTTTTTCAAATGAGTACTAACATCTTTAGTATCAAGTACTTTACCTGTTAAAGTATCAATTACTAAAATTTGACCAGGGCCTACGCGACCTTTAGAAATAACATCTTCAGGTTCATAACCCCACACACCAATTTCAGATGCCAAGGTAATGTAATCATTTTTGGTAATGACCCAACGTGCGGGACGTAAACCATTACGGTCAAGCATACAAATGGCATGACGACCATCTTGAATTACTAAACCTGCTGGACCATCCCAAGCTTCCATATGCTTAGAGTTGAACTCATAGAATGCACGCAAGTCTGCATCTAAAGTTTCAACGTTTTGCCAAGCTGGTGGCACAAGCATGCGTAATGCACGGAATAAATCCATGCCGCCACCGACCAAGATTTCAAGCATGTTATCTAAGCTTGAAGAATCTGAACCAGTACGGTTCACAATTGGGTTAAGCTCAGTTAGGCCTGGTAACAATGGATTTTCAAATTTAGGCGTACGTGCCAATGCCCAGTTACGGTTTGCTGTAATAGTGTTGATTTCACCATTATGCGCAAGGTAACGGAATGGTTGAGCCAAAGGCCAACGCGGTAAAGTATTAGTCGAGAAACGTTGATGGAACACCACGATATGTGATTTTAAACGTTCGTCTGCCAAATCTGTATAGAACTCAGCAATTGCAGCCGGCATCATCAAGCCTTTATAGCTGATCACTGTCGAACAAAGCGTAGTCACATAGAATGACGGATCATTTTGTAATTGTTGTTCTGCACGACGACGTGCCAAAAATAGTTTACGGTTAAACTCAACTTCAGTCACACCCATTGGACAGTTCACAATGACCTGTTCAAAAGCAGGTAAAGATTGAAGTGCAATTTCACCTAGTGCATCGTTATTTGTAGGGACAACACGCCAAGCCAATACGCGTAAGCCATCAGCCTCAATTTCTTTAGTTAAAATATTTTTAGAGTGCTGTGCTAATGCCGGATCGACATTTAAAAATACCGTTCCTACAGCAAAAACTTCGCTAAGTGTAATATCGCTTAGTTTTTTTGCTTCATCACGGAAAAATTGCTTTGGCATCGCCAATAATAAGCCGCAACCATCTCCCGTCTTGCCATCTGCGGCAATACCACCACGGTGCGTCATGCAACTTAAACTGTGAATCGCGGTTTCTACAAGATGATGACTTGATTCACCCTTCATATGGGCAATCAGTCCAAAACCACAGTTATCCTTAAACTCATCAGGTTGATATAAACCTTGAGCGGGAGCTACAGTATTAGGCGATGGCATGTGCATAGCGTACCCTTCTTTCAATAAGGCTCTTTCGAGCGTCAAACAAACAACTTATTTCTGCGATATTGCCTACGGACGATAGTTAGCTCAATGTTTCGCAAAAAAAAATTTTGGGCTGATAAGCCAATATACGCTGTTCCATTTTTACGTACACTGGTTTTTGCTAGAAAAATGTTTTGACTTATTTCGCACTCTTTTAAAGCAGCTCGACCCCACGACTCTGCATAGACTTCACTCTTTAGAGCGCCAAAATAGTTAGCAGTACATTAATAAGCACAAGAATAAAGCAAAAACTATGCCAAGATAATTTTCGCAGCTTAAGTGTTTATATTTCTTAAAAATAGATCAGTTTTATTCAGGCTATCATTTTAATAAATGACCAAATATGCACCACACTTGATCAAAAATTATATATCTCTTTTGTTTTTGCACTATATTTGTGCACATTATTCTTATCCTTAGTTCTCTCTTGTGCCCTCATTTGTTGCATTTTTAGGAGGAGCTTCAGTTTCACGATTTTGCTGAACCTTTTTAGAAGCATCTGCAGAATTCGACTGATGTACATCCACAACATTTCCTTCAGCATCTCGGCGAATAATCGTCGTTCGGGTTGTAGAGTTCGTTGCTGGAGCAGTCACTTTCGGCTGCGTACTTATCGCACCGTTTACACCTGCACCCATGAGCAAAGACTCATCAATTTTAGGCAATGCAGCTGGACGTAGACGCACTTCATAAGTTTGGCTAATTCCACCTTTCATTTCATCTGCACCCAAGTCATTAACTAGTGGCACATAAGTAGAAAATTGTTGTGGTTGTGGCTTAATTGATTCAGGCAAATCAAGATTCAGTTGGGTTAACTGCTGAATTGCATCCTCAGAACGCTTAAATACACCATATGTCAAAACATATTGTTCAGATTGCTTCTCTCCACTTAATCGGAAGTAGATAAATTTATTTCGGTCTGAACGATTCTTTAAAAAGTTTTTAATAATATCTTCGTCAGATGCACGGAATAACTCAAGCGTCCACTGTTTCTTGTTTTCGTTAATAAATTTTGTACCGCGAAACTCTGCTTCATGCTGTCCAGAAGCAACAGTGCGAGTCGTTAAATCAAGAGGCCTAACTTCATCGGCTAAAGCCCCTAAGTTAGCCGTTGTTGCCACTTTTTCTGGCTGAATTTGTACAGGTGTTTCTGAATCGGCAGCTTTTTCAACTTCTACAAGCTTCTTACTATCCGTCATTACCCAGAAAAGAAAAGCCAGAAACAAGCAGACGATACCACCCACCAACCAGATATATTGTTGAACATTCTGCCAAAGTGTACGTGATACAGTCATGTGTTACCTTAATTTATTATCCGTGTTGATTTGCTAAAATAGCTTGCTTCATGAGTTCAACATCAAAGTCTTTAGTAATTACCGCTTGTCCAAGTTGCTTTAACAACACTAAACGTAATTGACCATTGAGGACTTTTTTATCATGTGCCATATATCCAAGGAATTCATCCAATGGAATTTTTGGACATGATATCGGCAAATTAGCGCGTTGAATAATTTTTTTTGTACGCTCTACATCATCACTTGAAATCCAGCCTAAACGGTGTGATAAATCAGCTGCCATGACCATACCGGTAGCTACTGCTTCGCCATGCAACCAAGTTCCATAACCCAGATAAGATTCAATAGCATGACCAAACGTATGACCTAAGTTGAGTAAGGCTCTTTCGCCTTGCTCTTTTTCATCGTTTGCAACAATACGGGCTTTATGAGCACATGAACGGTAAACAGCTTCTGCTAAAAGATCAGCATCTCGCCCAATCAACCCATCCATATTTTGCTCTAACCAAACAAGAAAATCAGCGTCACCTAACAAGGCATATTTAATAACTTCTGATAATCCTGCAGACAATTCTCGATCCGGTAAGGTGTTGAGTTGAGCCATATCAGCCAAAACAACTTGAGGTTGCTGAAATGCGCCAAGCATGTTTTTACCCAGTGGATGATTAATACCAGTTTTACCACCTACACTTGAATCTACTTGTGAAAGGAGCGTAGTTGGAACCTGAACAAAATAAACACCACGCTGAAAACACGCCGATGCAAAGCCAGCCATATCACCAATAACACCACCGCCCAAAGCTAAAACCGTACAATCTCGGTTAAAACCAGCTTCAAGAAGTGCATCAAAAATTAAATTTAAATGCTGAATATCTTTATATTTTTCACCATCGGGCAAAATACATGTAGCTACAGTTTTACCCAAACTTTTTAATGCTTCTTGATAGTGAGATAAATATAAAGGTGCGACCGTTTCATTACTCACAATCATGACCTGTTGACCATGAATATAAGGTTCAAGCAACTGTTTAGGATCAAGTTGATTGCCAATAAAAATAGGATAACGGCGTTCGCCTAATTCAACATGTAAAGTTTGCATGAGTTTATTAAACCACGAGTAAGTTTGGCTATTTTAGCGTGTTAGACAAAATAAGTTGCAAAATCTTTTGAGCAAGATCGCGTGCAGCACCCTGATTGGTTTCAATCGTGTAATGAGCAACTTCACGATATAGGGGATCACGTATTTTTAACAAATCTCGCAATTTTTGTTCAGGGTTTTCAACTTGTAATAGAGGTCTGTTTTTATCGCGATAAGTTCGTTGTAATTGTAGTTCCACTGGAGTGTAAAGATAAACAACTATACCACGCTGCTTTAGAAACTCACGATTGGGTGCTTGAGTAATCGCACCACCACCTGTTGCTAAAACCAAAGCCTTACGGGAAGTTAATTCATTCAACACTATGGTTTCACGAGCACGAAATCCGAATTCCCCTTCTTTTTCAAAAATCCAAGGAATAGTAGCTCCTGTTTTGCGTTCAATTTCATGATCACTATCTAAAAATTCACGCCCTAATATTTCGGCTAAATGACGTCCAACGGTTGTTTTTCCTGCCCCCATGGGCCCCACCAAATAAATATTTGGCAGGGTTTCAAACGCTTTGCTTGGCAAGGCGCCACCTATTTCAATTGCTTTCATTAAAAAATATATTAATGATTTCTCACCAAAGTGTCATTAACAATTCGTGGAGTAACGAAAATCAGTAACTCTTGTTTATCATCAGATTTCACATCTTTTCTGAATAAATGCCCAAGTATGGGAATATCACCAAAGAAAGGAACCTTAGTTTGTGAGTTAGACGTAGTCTGCTCAAACACCCCTCCTAAAATGACCGTTTCACCGTTATTAACCAATACATTCGTATTAATATTATTTTTATTTAAAATTAACTCACCATTAGGGGCTTCGCCTGCTACCGAATCCTTAGAAATATCTAATTTCATTTGAATTTTACCATCAGGCGTAATACTTGGAGTAACATCTAAGCTTAACAGCGCATCTTTAAATGATGTCGTTGCTGTAGAACCCGCACCAGAAGTAGTTGTCATCAGATAAGGAACTTGCTGACCAGTAGCGACTTTTGCAGATTGTTTATCTGCTGTCATGACTTTAGGTGTCGAAATAACTTCACCATAGCCATCGGCTTGTAATGCAGAAAGCTCAAGATCAAGCATAAAATCAGACATGCTAATTAAACCAAAGGCAATACTTCCCGCAGGATTAGAAACCCCTAAATCGACGTTTAAGTTATCTGGACGTTCAATCGTGTATTTATATCCTCCCGTAGTCTCATCTTTTTTGGGTTCTCGCAAATTCCATAAAGTTGTATCACTACCACCAACCAATAAATTCTTATTATTGGTGATTCCTTGTGACAATATTCCCCACTTAACGCCAAGCTCTTTAGTAAAAGAAGTAGAAGCTCTTACAATACGTGCCTCAACCATGACCTGCTTAACTTGTACATCCAGTAAATCAATCATTTTACGGATTTTATCAATATTTTGTGCCGTATCATTAATAATTAAAGTATTGGTCCGCGTATCAGCCACAGCACTACCGCGTGAACTTAGCAAGCTCTCCAACGCAAGAGAATCCGAATTTGCAGTACGATTCGCAACTGCCCCTTTACCATCACGAGAATCCTCGATCAACTTTAGTAAATCGATGGCTTTGGCATAACTCAAATGAATATAATCGGTTTGGATCGGCGCTAACTTAATCGTTTGCGCTAAAGCTTTCGCTTCATCATCTTCGGCCTTAATCAACTCTGCAACTGGAGCAATCCAAATTACATTGCCATTTCTGCGTTTATCTAAGTTTTTAGTTTTTAAAATAATATCAAGTGCCTGATCCCACGGAACATCTTTCAAGCGCAAAGTAATATTACCCTGAACACTATCGGCAGCCACCATATTAATGCCGGTAAAATCGGCAAGTAACTGTAAAACTCTACGAACTTCAATATCTTGAAAATCAAGAGAAAGCTTATTACCAGAATAAGATGGCTTAGATGAAGAAATTACATTTTTGTCCTGAGGACGCTTTAAGCTAATAGTAAGTTTATTTTCCGCCTGATAAGCCATATATTCATAACTACCAGTGGATTGGATTGTAATAACACCATTGCCTTTTTCGTTATAGGATTCAATGGTAGAAACAGGGGTCGCAAAATCATTCACATTTAAACGTTTAGCTAAATGGGTAGGAATTTTAGAGCCCAGAGCTCTCACGACGACTTTACTGCCTTGTTGTTGAACATCAACAGGAGTATTACTTCCCAATAAATCAATAACAATTAGCCCTTCACCTTGACTACCACGCTGAAAACCAACATTTGAAACACCTTGCGGTTGTATCGTAGGGGTTGGCAAAGGCTTAATAGCTGCTTGAGCTGAATTAATCTTTAGAATAAAAGTATTGCCTTCAATGCGCGTTGTAAACGCACCTGCTTCTTTTAAATTTACAGTTAAACGTGAGCGCTGATCATCAGAACTTACATCAACTGAGCTTGCTTCATTTGTACCAATTGCCACTTTTGACTGTGTTAAAGTCTGCTGAGCTTTATTAAAATCCAAAATCAAACGTGAAGGATTTTCAAGTTGATATGCCTGTGTTTGTGGTGGCAAACCATTAAACATAACTCGAATTTCTGTACCCTGACCTGCAATTTGCGTTGGTACAATATTAGTCATGCTGACCTGTGCAGAGGCAACCTGCATAAGTGCAATGGCTACAGCCCCCATAGAAAACTGACGGAATACGTGATTCATTGTCTGACCATCCCCAATTAAATAATCTTTAAAAATACTTTTTCTTTGTTATTCCCTAAATTTTAGGGTGCGGGTCCAATTAACACTAAGGTTCTTGGTCTCTCCACATAGCCTTCGCGCCCATCAGGAACAATCTCCACCAGATCAATCTGGGTTGGACCAATATGGGTAATACGCCCTTGATTCATCCCGATATAGTTCCCCACCTGTACCCGTTCAATTTGCTGATCGGGTGATTGGATAAGAGCCAATACTTGCCCACGGTTATTACGTATGCTTCCTTTCATGTTTAAGGATTCTAATGCATAACTTTCTAGAGGCTGAGGTGCACGTGAGAAATTCGGATATACCCGTTTTCCTGCCATAATTTTGAGCTCAGCAGCAAGTGAGCTTGGTAAAAATGGGCTCTTTAGCTGATGAGCCGCATAGTTAAATTGTGGTACAGGCGTGAAAACAGGTGCTGGATCTATCGGCTGTGGTGGCTGATTACGTATATTTGCCATTTGCTGATTTACAGCATCAATTCTCGAGTCACATCCAACTAAAACTAAACATGCCAAAATAGAAAAAGAAATTTGCTTAAGTTTCATTGTAATGCTCCTATTTCGACTGTGTATTAGCAGTAGAGGAAACAGGTGCTACTGAAGCCGAAGCGTTGTTTTCCGGATGTTCAGCATTTTCCACGGCGCCCATATAGCGGTAAGTTTTTGCTTTAATAGAATAATTAAGTACAGGAACATCTGACTTACTATCTTTAACAGGTGCAGCTTCTACAACAAAGTCATGCATCGTCACAATACGTGGTAATGCCGCAATACTACTCACAAAAGCACCAAAAGCGTGATAATCGCCAGTTGCTTCCATCGTAATAGGCTGTTCAATAAAGATTTCCTGGTTCACTTCATCTTCTAAACGAATATTTTTAAACTTCAGACCAGAGCTCACACCAGTTAAGTTAATATCCTCAACCAAGCTTGGAATCTCGGTTTCTTTTGGCAGTTGCTCTAACTGCTGATTAAAGTTTGCTTGCATCTCTTGGAGTTGAAGTTGATATTGCTGCAAGTTACGTAATTTTGAATCCTTTTCGCGAAACTCATTCAACAAATTACTTTCTTGCGCCTGTGCATTATCAATTGCTTGTAACTTTGGCTGAATAACAACAAAGTATCCTAAAGCCAATACAGCAAAGAAAATAAAAACCCAGCACGTAATTTTCACAGATAATGGCCAGCTACCATAACTGTTCATATCTAGTGTGTTAAATTGCTGAAGAAATTTTTCTAAAGTAATCTGTTTTTTCTTAGATGGAGCTTGTTCTAACGACAACTCATGAAGTTCATCCGGACTCATTTAACCGCCCCCTTATCCGCACTTACAGACGTATTGGCGGTATCATCTGTTGTAGTCACCCCCATTTCTCCTAAATCAACAGTCACAACAAAACTGCCATAACTATCTTCTACTCTAGGAAGCAGTGAACTCGCCGTCTTATCTTTTTTCTCTTCGGTCGCCAAGAAAGAGTTCATAAAAGCATTGCGATACCATGGTGATGCTTCGAGATTACGTAATAACTCCGCGACCGTATTTGGACTTTCTGCTTTACCTTCAATGGTAAATTTATCTCCAGTTCTGCTAAATTTAGTCAAATACATCGCTGCTGGAGTCACCCGTACCAATTCATCCACCAAACGCACAACAACAGGACGTTGACTTTGCAATCCCTGAATAAGTTTCATACGTTCGATAATGGCATCACGCTGTTCTTGCAAGCCATTTAAGGTTTTAAGCTGTTGATCTAGACTCTGGTTTGTACTGGTAATGAGTTGATTAGCTTGTTCTTGATCATCTAATTTTTGATTTAAATAAAACCACCCAGAAGATACAGTGGTAATCCCCAACACAACGACCCCAAAACAGAAAATAATAAATTGTTTTTTGCGTTGTTCCCTAAGCCCATCACGCCAAGGAAGTAAATTAATTGTTGCCATTAATCAAAACTCCTTAAAGCCAAACCACATGCCACCATTAATGATGAAGCATCATTTTCAAGTTTTTGAATATCGACTTGAGGAGAAAAACCCATTTGTAAAAATGGATTGGCAATGGTCACACGATAACCAAGTTTTTGCTGCAACAATTTGGCAAGCCCAGGAATATTGGCATTCCCACCCGCTAGTAAAATATGGTCTATTTCATTGAATTGTGAAGAAGAGAAGAAAAATTGTAGAGATCTAGCGGCTTGCTGCACGACCGCATCTAAAAATGGCTCTAAAACTTCGATGTCATAGTCATCGGGTAAAGAGCGTTCTTTTTTAGCTCGTCCCGCTTCTTCCAATGACAAACCATAACGGCTTTGAATTTCCAGAGTAAGCTGCTTGCCGCCGAAGACTTGTTCACGGGTATAAATGATTTTGCCACTTTGCATAACCGATAATGTAGTCATGGTATGGCCGATATCTAAAATACCAATGGTATTTGCACCCATGGGTAAACTATCAGCAAATACACTAAAAGCACGCTCGACAGCATAACTTTCGACATCAGCAAGCTTAGGCGTTAGATCTACTAGTTCCAGCACTTCTACTCGTGTTTCAACATTTTCTGTTCTTGTTGCAACTAGAAGTACATTTACACGGTTTGGATTAGGCAGTCGATCTGGTAAAACCTCAAAATCAAGACTCACTTCATCCAAAGGGAACGGTATATACTGCTCCGCATCTAAACGAATCTGAACTTCTCGTTCATCATCATTCATATCTGCATCCATTTCGATGGTTTTATGAATAACCGTCGATGTTGGAACAGCAATTGCAGCGTTACTGGTTTGGGGATTTGCTAAATTCATCGCCCGTTCCAAAGCTTCTGCTACTGCCTCTGGATTCAAGATATTTTTTTCAACTACACTGTTCTCGGGTAAAGGCATCAAAGCATAGCTTTCCACCCAATATTTACCGTTCTTAACAGAGAGCTCTAACAACCTAACAGAAGTCGAACTAATATCGACACCCATTAACCCCTTATTCGGTTTACGATATAACCTGAGCACACTATTGTCCTATTATTTTTTTATCCCCAAAAAAATTACAAACCAATAATCTAGGTCTTTATTTTTACACGGATACAATATCTCATCTAACAATCCGCATGTCTAAAGGCTATACTGACCACAATTAGTTTGTATTCGATCTTATTAAAGCTTACTTATCATGAAAAAGCTATCCAGTTTGGGCTTCGTGCGTCCAATTTTTTTGATCATTATTATTATCTTAGTCTCACTTCCGATGGGCTTTTATGGCATGTATCTCTATATCGCCCCATCGCTCCCTGAAATGAGTTCACTAAAAAAAGCTCCGCTTTTAAAACCTCTACAGGTCTATACCTCGGATAATCAACTGATTGCCGAGTATGGTGGTAAGCTTTCTATTCCAGTTGAATACAAACAAATTCCTCCTGCTTTTATTCATGCATTTTTAGCAGCAGAAGATTCTTCTTTCTTTGAACATAGCGGGATCAGTTTTAAAGGTTTAGGGCGTGCTTTAAGTGAAAGTGTAACTGGTTCTGATGTGCAAACTGGTGGTTCAACCATTACCATGCAGGTTGCAAAGAACTATTATTTAAGTCCAGAAAGAACCTTAAAACGCAAAATAACCGAGATCTTTTTAGCTCGAAAAATTGAGCAAAATTTATCTAAAGAAGAAATTCTCAGTCTTTATGTGAATAAAATCTTCTTAGGAAAAAATGCCTACGGTATCGCAGCAGCAGCCAAAATTTATTACAACAAAAGTATTAATGAGCTCAGCATTGCTCAAATGGCAATGATTGCGGGTTTGCCAAAAGCACCTTCTAAATACAATCCTGTGGTTAATCCTGAACGTGCACTTGAACGCCGCAACTGGATTTTAGGCCGTATGTTACAGCTGGGTTATATCTCTCAAGGAGAATATCAAAAAGCTGTAGCTGAACCGATTAATCTAAACATGCCCAATCGGGATTTAAATAATATTCACCCGTATGCGGGTGAAATGGTTCGTTCAGAGCTTGTAAAGCATTTTGGTGAACAAGCTATTGATTCTGGCTATAAAGTCTATACAACCATCAATGCTAAACGCCAAGCGATTGCAGAGAAATCTGTACAAGATGGTCTTGAAGCTTACGATCGTCGTCATGGCTGGCGTGGTGCGGAAGCACACGATAAACCATTAAATGAATTTAGAGCATATGCCAATACCTACCCTGCACAAGTTACCAAGGTAAATAGCAGCTCTTTTGACGCATTAATGCAAGATGGCACAACCGTTACTGTACAGTGGTCAGGTATGTCATGGGCTCGCCCCTATCGCAATGCGAATAGTGTAGGTGGCGCTCCTTCACGTGCATCTCAAATTGTTCAAGTTAAAGATATTGTTCGCTTACGTCCAAATGATGCAAAAACAGCATGGTCTTTAGTTCAGGTTCCAAAAGTTCAAGGTCAACTTATTGCGATTAACCCGAATGATGGTTCAATTGAAGCAATTGTAGGTGGTTATAACTTCTATCAATCGAAATTTAACCGTGCCTTACAAGGCTGGCGCCAACCCGGTTCAACGATCAAACCGTTTGTCTATGCATTGGCACTTGAACGAGGTATGACGCCGTACAGCATGGTGAATGATAGCCCTATCACAATTGGTAAGTGGACACCGAGAAACTCAGACGGTCGTTATTTAGGGATGATCCCTTTACGCCGTGCTTTGTACTTGTCTCGTAATACTGTGTCTGTACGCCTTTTGCAAACGGTGGGAATTGAACGTACTCGCCAGTTATTCATGGATTTTGGTTTACAAGAAGATCAAATTCCACGTAACTACACCATTGCTCTAGGTACACCTCAAGTATTACCAATTCAAATGGCAACTGGATATGCAACTTTTGCAAATGGTGGTTATCGCGTTCAACCACACTTTATTCAGCGTATTGAAGATGCATACGGTAAAGTGATTTATCAAGCTAAGCCAGAATATGCATGTATTCCATGTATTAATGCACCAGACACAACTGATGACGAGCAGAAGGCTACGACAACAGATGATGAAGTGATTGAGGTTACTAACAAAGACGTAGAGCAGAAAGAAAAGGCAGCTAAGCAACTTAATCTTAAACAAACTGATAAAGCGAATAGCGAGTATCGCCAAGCTCAACGTATTTTAAAATCAAGCTCTGCTTACGATATGGCGAATATTTTACGTGATGTAATTGAGCATGGTACAGGTCGTGCCGCACTTAAAATTGGCCGTAGTGATTTAGGCGGTAAAACTGGTACAACCAACGATGCAAAAGATGCATGGTTTGCAGGCTTTAACGGCAAGTTAGTGACTGTAACGTGGGTTGGATTTGACCAACCGACAACATTAGGTCGACGTGAGTATGGTGGTATTGCTGCATTACCGATCTGGATTAACTTTATGGGTCAAGCATTGCAAGGTACGCCAGCATCTTGGGTTCGTTTAGATAAAGATGCCCAAGGTCCTATTTCACGTGACAAACAACAAACTGTTACTGAGGTAGGCGATAAGAAAACTTATCGTGCAGCTCCACCATTAGCACGCCCGCTATATCGCCCAGCACCGCCACAACCAAAACTAAGCAATGACAATGACTTCTCCGATTTACCAGGTGAGGAAATTGTTATTCCATCAAAAGCTGCACCTCCTGCGATGAAGCCTTCACAGGGAGCAGCACCGAAGCGTGAGAAAGATGAACTAGAAAATCTGATTAATCAGATTGAATAGCAAAAAAAGAAGCCATCATCAGATGGCTTCTTTTTTTGCGCTCTTAAAAATAAATCATCAGATGGCTTCTTTTTTGCGCTCTTAAAAATAGATCGTATGAGGGCTTTTTTTATGCTTTTAAAAATAGACTGTTAACTAGCTATTTTATTACGTTTCTGAAAGACATAAATTTGAAAAGATGCCGTTACCTCTAATTGCGACTGCTGCTCTAACTGCAAACGACGCTCAGGAGATGCTTTATAAGCATAAGGTGTCATAGCAATCAGATTTTTTAAAGCCTGTTGATCAAGCACAAAAGGGGCATTAATAATTTGCTCTTTTTTGAGCTCAAACAAATCTTGCAACTGCTCTACAAACTTTTCTGGTGTATGAGGGTTAACCTGCTCAAATAAAGCTTCACGCATTGCATATAAATGTTCAGATGCAGGAGTGACAACAATTAAATATCCATCATCTTTTAAAACACGTGCAATTTCTGCTTGTGGAATTGGGCTAAACAAACTGGTACATGCATCCATGCTTTGATCAAGCACAGGCAAAGTCGCACCCGTTCCCACAACCCAAGTCACTTCAGCATTAAGTTTTGCTGCACGCTGTACCGCATTTTTTGCTATATCAACACCAACACATTGCTCAACGACCTGCTGCATAGCACTGGTGTAGTAACCTTCACCACACCCGATATCAAGTACGGTTTTTACATCTAATTGTTTTAATAAAGCGACTACAGCATGTTGTAAAGGCTGATAATAACCACCTTGTAAAAAAGCTCTTCGTGCATCGACAGACTCTGGCGTATCTCCGGGGTTTTTACTATGTTTATGTTGCACAACATGTAAATTGACATAGCCTTGTTTTGCGATGTCATAACTATGCCCTTGTCCACATCGCCAAGTTTTTTCATTTAAATCGAGAGGCTGACGACATACAGGACACATTAAAATTTGCTTAGTCACTTTTAATTATTCTCTTGTTCTTTTTGTTGCAAATAAGACTTTGCGTGCATTCCCACAAATATACGCCCTGCATTTGTTCCCTTAATCCATTCATCTACCTGAAATAAATCAAATAGCCCCACTTTGACTAAAGTTGGAATAGCAATCTTTAATTCTTCCTCAATCTGGCCTCTTTGGCCTGCATTATATAATTCAATATTATGCAGCATTGTAGCGACAGTTCCTGTTTGCACCTGACTTCCATCTTTAAGCACAACTTGAGGTAATACTTCGCCCTCTCCAACTACTTTCTGATTAATTACAGATAATTGGTCTAGACCAGCAACTTTTGTCATTCATCTCTCCAATAAAAAAAGCCAGTAGAACTGGCTTTATATTGACACTAAAATAAGATCTATCGCAATTTTAAAGTCATTAGACCTAAAACTACTAATATAATTGTAATAATCCAAAAACGAATCACAACTTGGGTTTCCTTCCAACCCTGCTTTTCATAGTGATGATGTAGCGGCGCCATTAAGAACACACGTTTATTACGCATCCGCAGCGATCCAATTTGCAAGAAGACAGATACAGCCTCCATTACAAATACACCACCCATAATCGCAAATACGATTTCTTGGCGTACCATAACAGCAATTGTTCCAAGCATCGCGCCTAAAGCTAATGCGCCAACATCACCCATAAAGATTTGAGCTGGGTGTGCGTTATACCAAAGAAATGCCAAACCCGCACCAATCATCGCAGAGCAGATTACAACAAGCTCAGAGGTATATTTCACATATGGAATATGCAAATAGTTAGCAAAACGGATGTCACCTGACAAGTAAGCAAATACACCTAAGCCCGTAGCGACCATGACAACCGGCATGATTGCCAAACCATCTAAACCATCTGTTAAGTTAACTGCGTTAGAAGCACCATTAATCACCAGATAGGTAAATACAATAAATGCCAAGCCCAAAGGAACAATAGAAAGTGGAATTGAAAGATTCTTAAAGAATGGAATCAGTAAATCCAGCATGTTTGCCGTATGTTCTGCATTCGACTGCTGAGTTGCTATTAAATATAACGCAATACCAGCACCAAGGGATGCAACAGAAGTCCAGAAGAACTTCTTACGGGCAGGTAAACCCGCATTGTCTTTATAGCGGATTTTAATCCAGTCATCTGCCCAGCCCACAGCACCGAATACAACCATTACACCAAGCACAATCCAGACATAAGGGTTAGATAAATCAGCCCAGAGCAAAGTACTAATACCAATTGAAAGCAGAATTAAAATCCCGCCCATGGTTGGTGTACCCATCTTTTTAGCATGATTTTCAGGAGCAAATGAACTTACTGCCTGACCGTATTTTAACGCTTGTAATTTACGAATCATGATCGGTCCGAGGACCAAACCAATGGTCAGTGAAGTTAATACACTGAGTAAAGAACGTAATGTTAAATAACGAACGACCTGAAACGAACTGTGATAGCCCGCAAGTTGTTCAAACAACCATAACAGCATTTAAAGTTTCTCCATCAAATCAGCCATCAACGTTTCCATATGAGTAAAGCGAGAACCTTTAAACAGGAAACTCATGGACTGTGGTTGATGTGTTTGGATTAGATTGATTAGAAATGGAAGCGCCTCAGCTTGTGACTGAAATGCTTTCACTTTATTGGAATGAGAGTCTGCACCCTCGAGAGCGGCTGGAGCAAACTGCCCAACTGCAATAATATGATCTAAATGAAGCTCAGCAAGATCACGGCCTAAATCGTGGTGTTCTTGCCAACTGCTATCACCTAACTCACCAATATCTCCCATGACCATCACTTTTACGCCTTGTTGCTGCAACAACACTTGAGCAGCAGCGCGCATAGAAGTCGGATTGGCATTATAGGTATCATCAATAAATAAGTAAGGTGACTTTTGAATAAAGTTAAGACGACCCTTAGCTCCCTGAGCTTGCTCTAAGCCTTGGACAATATCTTCTAGTCCAATACCAATTGCTAAAGCAAAGGCTACAGCTGCGGTTGCATTCTGAACATTATGCTCACCTGCAAAAGGGAGTTTAACGGCACTGACGCCTTGCGGTGTATGTAGCGTAAAATTTGTTGATTGAGGTAATAATTCAATATCTGTTGCATACACATCGCCACCTATACCAAATGTAGAAATACGATGCGCTTTTGCGGCGTCAAGAATCTCAACAGTGAAATCATCTTGTTGCGGTACGATTGCAACGCCATTTGGCAAAATATGACGATAAATTTCCGATTTAGCTCGGCAAATACCTTCACGTCCACCAAATTCGCCCAGATGAGCTGTACCAATATTTAAAATGCCTGCAACATGAGGCTGAACAAGCTTTGATGTGTAATCAATTTCACCTTGATGGCTTGCACCCAACTCCATCACCGCATATTGATGTTCCTTGCGAAGCTCTAGCAGCATCATGGGTACACCAAGATCATTATTTAAATTACCACGGGTGATTAATGTCGGAGCTAAGCGCGATAATATACTTCCCAACATTTCTTTAGTTGTGGTTTTACCGCTACTGCCTGTTAAAGCAATCACTTTTAATTGGGTATTTTGCTCACGGCGATAAGCGCCGAGTTGCCCCAAAGCCAAGCGAGTATCGGCAACAACTAACTGTGCAATTTCTACATCTAAAGGACGTTCAACAATGGCGATTTGACAACCATTCGCAGCAACCTGAGCTACAAAGTCGTGTGCATCAAAACGCTCACCTTTTAGTGCTAAAAAGGCATCCCCAGTTTCCGCATGACGAGAGTCCGTCAAAATACGTTTAATTTCAGTTTGAGGGATCTGGTCTTTATGCCAATAACCCTGCGTTGCCTGTTGTAATTGTTGAGCTGTCCACGGTTCCAAAGGCACGGTACTGGTGGTTGAAGTATGCATAAATAATCCTATTGTGCAGGGTAAGCAGCGTCTACAGTATGGTGTTGCGCAGCAATTGCTGATTGTACTTCGACAACATCATCAAACCAGTGGCGTACACCATTAATTTCTTGATAATTTTCATGACCTTTACCAGCGATAACCACAATATCACCAGCTTGAGCTTGCTGTGCAACAAATTTAATTGCTTCACGGCGATCATGAATTTCCTGCATGTGATGCCCAGAGAAATCAATTCCTTGCTTCATATCAGCAAAGATTTGTTCAGGTTCTTCGGTTCTTGGATTATCCGAAGTCAGAATAATCGGATTCGCTCCATCCAATGCTGCTTGAGTCATGAGTGGACGTTTACCACGGTCACGATCCCCACCACATCCAAATACGGCCCAAAGCTGATTAGATACATGACGTTTTAAAGTTTTAAGCACCTGAATCAAAGCATCAGGTGTGTGTGCATAATCCACAACAAATAAACGTTCACCGTCGCGAATAACCTGCATCCGTCCCGGCGCACCAATGAGCTTAGGAACAAAAGCGACTAATGCTTTTAAATCAAAACCTGCTTGCTCAGCAGCAATAAGTGCTGCAATCAGGTTTTCAACATTGAAATGCCCTAATAATGGACTTTGAACAGCAAAAGAATCTTGCGAGCTGACTAAATTAAAAGTCGCCCCTGCCAAGCTGTAACTTAAGTCACTAATATAATAATCAGCCGTATTTTGGGTAAGTGAATACGTCAAAATCTTTGGCTGAGCAGGATTTTGTTTTGCCGCATTTATCATAAGAGCAGCATGTTCATCATCAAGATTAATAACAGCTACTTTTAAAGAATTAAAACGGAATAAGAGAGCCTTTGCTTCAGCGTAAGCCTCTAAAGTGCCATGGTAATCCAGATGGTCGCGACTTAAATTACTATAAACAGCAATCTCAATCGCACAACCATTTAAACGACCTTGCTCTAAGCCATGTGAGCTTGCTTCCAAAGAAGCGAAAGTTGCACCTTGCTTAGCATAATCATGTAATGCATTTTGTAGTTGTAAAGCATCGAGCGTAGTATGAGTTGATGGCGTCAGATCAGGCAAAATACCATTACCAGTTGTGCCCATCACCGCACAGCGCTGTTGTTGTGAACTAATTAATTCAGCAACTAAACGTGAAATTGTCGTTTTACCATTTGTGCCTGTTACTGCAACAATACGTACTGGCGTAACAGGGTCAATATGTTGCAAATAACGCTCTTGCCATTCGCCCATGCGCTGACGTACATCAGGGCATACCCATTCATTTGCCACACCCAGCTCCGTCTCGCTAATGATCGCAAGTGCGCCATTGGCTAGCGCTGCCTCAGCAAAAGCACGTGTTTTTTCAGGTTGACTATAACTGGTCAAAGCAATAAAAATTTGGCCTGACTCAACCTTACGGCTGTCTAGACTGAAGCCATGAAAAGGCTGCTGAGACCACTGTGCATTAATCTCGACTGAATTGATTTCTTGAAAAGAAACAGACATAGCTTACCTGCGAATAGGATTTACTGAAGTATCAAGGGGCTTATCAAGCGGTACATTCATTAAACGTAATGATTCTTGCATAATGCGTGCAAAAACAGGGGCCGCAACCAAACCACCGTAATAACGGCCTTGTGGGTTTTCAACAACGACAATAACAGCTAAACGTGGGTCACTAATTGGCGCAACACCAGCAAATAAAGCACGGTATTCATTATTTGAATAACCTTTACGGTCTGCACGAAGTTTATGAGCCGTACCTGTTTTACCACCAACGCGATAACCCGGAATATTAGCTTGCTTTGCAGTACCACCAGGCATCGTAACCTGCTCTAGCATAAGCAAAACCTGATCAGCAATTTTTGGAGCTAGAACTTGCTCGCCTTTAGGTGCTTGATCGAGCTTATGCAAGCTTAGAGGCATTTTTACGCCATGATTTGCAAGCATTGCATAGCCTTGCGCCAACTGAAGAATAGTTGCGTTTAGGCCATAACCATAAGCCATGGTACCAATTTGAGAAGAGTTCAATTTACTTACTGGAAGCACTAAACCTGAACTTTCCCCCGGAAACTTCACAGCTGAGCGTTTACCAAAACCAGCACGATTAAAGAAGCTTGGTAGTGTTTCTTTTGGAAGTGACAATGCAATTTTTGCAGAACCCACGTTTGAAGATTTGATAATGACGCCACTAACAGTTAAAGCACCATAGTTGTGGGTATCACGAATCGTATGCCAACCTAAACGCATTGAACCCGGAGAGGTATTTACAATCGTGTTAGGCGTATATTGCCCAGTTTCTAATGCAGAAGAAATTGTAAATGGCTTCATGGTTGAACCCGGTTCGAACATATCAATCGCACCGCGGTTACGCATAGCATCTTTATTAGACAAACCGTTTTTATCATTCGGGTTATATGACGGCCAACTGGTCATTGCAAGAATTTCACCAGTCTTAACATCTACAGCAATTGCAGTTGCCGAACGGGCATTATTTGCAACACCAGCTGCTGTCAACTCTCTATACATAATGTATTGCAAACGAGAGTCGATACTTAAGGTGATATTTTCGCCTGGTTCACCCTCACGGATAACCTCTGAAACTTTTAAGCGATTTCCACGTTTATCACGAATAATTTTTTGTTCACCATCCACACCCGACAGCTGTTTATTGAGCTGCATTTCCAAGCCTTCAATCCCTTGGCCTTCACTGTTGGTTAAACCAATAATCTGAGCATTTGGCTGCGGTTGAGGATAATAACGCTTATAGGTTTTCTCGGCATAGACGCCTTGAAAGTTACCTTTCGTAATAAGGTCTGCCTGTTGCGGTGGTATTTCTTTTTTCAGAACCAGATAACGAGAACGCGGTCGTGCATTCATCTGCTTTTTAAGATCGGCACGGTCTAAACCAACGACATCTGCCAACTCATCAAGATTTAAGTTTTTATCGGGTAATTGTCGTTTTAATTTACGATTATTCGGATCTTTCTTTAATTCCGCTGTAATTTGGTCATATAAATGCTTTGTATCGAAATAATCACGTGGATCCATTACGATTTTCATGATCGGTGTACTAATTGCCAAAGGCACACCATGGCGATCACTAATCACGCCACGCATAGCTTCCACACGCTCAGTACGCAAAATATTGGCATTGGCCTTGTTTTGTAAAAAATCCTTATTAATTACCTGTACATAAAATGCACGTGCAATTAAAACAACAAAACAGAGTAATACTACCGCCCAAAGCAGATAAAACCGCCACATATCAAAGGCAAGAGTTGGTTTTTCCGAAATAGACTGCTGTTTTTTCCGTGTTTGTTTTGTTCGCTTATCTACCATACAGCAAGGCCTTACTTATTTTGCTCTGAGGTCATTGGTAAAGAAATTACCACCGTTTCTGCAGCCGGTGGAGAAAACATCCGTAGCTGAGTTACAGCACGTGTACCAATCTGTGCCGTTGCACCAAAGGTTTGTTGCTCAATGAGCAAACGCCCCCATTCAGCATTGAGATCATCACGTTCACGCATATAAGAGCTAAGCTCTCTATAATCATGACGATATTCAAATACTTGAAATACCACCATCATGGCACTTATAAAAACAAGTGCCACCAAGACTGTATACACCACAACTTTTTTCACCACTTTATTTTCTGTGGTTGCGATTTCATCACTGCTTTTCATTACGCGCCTTTTTCTTCCAAGCGTTCAGCAACCCGAAGCCATGCACTACGTGATCGAGGGTTCGCTTTTACTTCTTCTTCACTCGCACGAACCCGTGAAATTTTCTTTAATTTTCTTGTATCTACCCGCTGTGCTGGCATGCCCCAGCCGAAATCTTCTGCTAACGTAGATTCTTTTTGAATAAACTGCTTAATCAGTCGGTCTTCAAGAGAATGGAAACTAATAACAGACAAACGTCCTTCCGGTTTGAGTAAGTCTACAGCTTGCGGCAAAAACACTTCAATATCTTCGAGCTCTTTATTAATAGCAATACGAATAGCCTGAAATGTACGTGTCGCTGGATGTTTATGTTTTTCCCATTTTGGATGAGCTGTTTTTACAAGTTCCGCCAATTGAGCTGTTGTATCTAGTTTTCCAGCATTTTTAATGGCTTTAGCAATACGTCGACTATAACGCTCTTCACCATATTGATAAATAATATTTGCTAATTGTTCTTCTTCAATTTCAAGCAACCACTCGGCCGCAGTTAAACCCTTAGAATTATCCATTCGCATATCCAACGGACCATCTTGCATAAAACTAAAACCACGCTCTGCCTGATCAAGTTGAGGAGATGACACTCCCAGATCAGCCATAATGCCATCAACACTCATCACGCCAATTTCCTGCATCTTCTCTTTGATATCAGCAAAACTCGCATGAATGATCGTAAATCTTGGATCTTCTTGTGCCAAAGCAGCAGCAACTTCCAGTGCTTGAGGGTCTTTATCAAATGCATACACTCGTGCATTTTCATCAAGTTTAGAGAGCAATAAACGTGTATGCCCACCTCTTCCGAAGGTTGCATCGATATACACCCCTGTTGTGCGATCTGCCAATAAGCTCTCAACGGTCTCAAAAAGTAAGACAGAAATATGCGACATAGGTGTTAAATCATTGCGTAAAAATGTAACTGCACATTATCACCTTGTTTATGACCAACGCCAAACGGCTTTTTGTAGGAAAATATTAATTTTTCATAGATAAAACCGTTTTGTTAGCACTTTTTAAGCAAAATAAGAAAGTAAGAATAATTTTCTAGAGTTAAATACGAATTAATAAAACTTTTTTATTAAATTCTTTATTTAAAAATTCTCTTTTTCTTTAGGCTTATTTTGTTAAAAACTCCCGCCGTTTTACCTTAGGACGAGATGAGCTGGCAATCTTTTTCTGCATATTTACCAATTTGATTTAACCATTTTTGCCGTTGGTCTGAACTTGCGCCCCGCACTGTTCCAACATAATTAACTTTGACTTTACTAACCCCACAAAATTGCAAAGTCGCTTTTTTAAGTTGTCGAGTACTTGGCTCACCATAGTACCAACGATAAAACCAACCCGGCTGATCTAAAGTCGTAATCAGTCTTGCTGTTTTTGACTGTAAATGACCAATAACACGATTGCTATTTTCTCGGTAACTAAAGACAAGATTCGGTAAAAAGAGTCGATCAATAAAACCTTTAGCGATGGCTGGAAGCCCTCCCCACCACACCGGAAAGAACCATACCAAATGATCGGCAGCCTGAATTTTTTCTAGCGCATTCATTAAATCAGGTTCCAATTCCATTCGTTTCTCATAGCCATATTTTAAATTAGGTTCAAAACCCAACTTGGCAATTTCTATCAGATCTACGTGAATACCTAACGTTTTTACCTGTTCTACATAGTTGTGAGCCAATGCATGATTAAAACTAGTATCAGATGGATGTCCATTGATAACTACAATACGTTTAGAGACTTGAGACATATAGCGCCTTTATTGTCGCACAATCAGATATCAGTTGATATTTGAAATAATGAGTAGCAAAAATATCTTATAAAAATTAATATATCAAGTGATATCTCAACTATTATTTTAGCTAGCTCTTATGACTCTTTCTCGCAATGAAAAACAGATACAAACTCGGCAACATCTCATTGACGCTGGGTTTGCTCTCATTTCTGAATTTGGTTATAACGCGGTTTCAATCAGGAATCTTTCCAAACAGGCAGGCTATACTCAAGGTGCCTTTTATTCGAATTTCAACAATAAAGAAGAGTTTTTACTTGAGCTAATGCAGCTTCAATTCGCTAAAGAAAATTTACAGCTACAAGAAATCTTTACCAGTGCCCCTTCAAATACGGAGCAACTCATTGATTCATTGCGCCAATGGCTGACCGCTTTTTTTACAAATGATGAATGGCTTAAAATATCAATAGAACTACAACTATTTGCTGCACGTGATATTACCTTCGCCGAGGAGTATCAAAAGGTTTGGAAAACTCATCAGCAAGAAGTAACGAAGATTATGAAGCAATTCTTTTCTTTAACGGAGATAACTGAACCTGATGACTATGATTCTATTGTTATAGAGCTCGTATCATTAAGTTATGGGCTAGCTTTACAATATATGATTTTCAAAGATGATATAGACCACTACATTAATATATTTATCAATAGCTTAATAAAAAGATTAGGTAATTTTTAAATTAGATCTAAAAAATACAAAGAGCCGCTTAATTATTAAATAAGCGGCTCTAAAAAAACTTAATTAATTATTGCTTACCATCGTAAATTTGATCGAAGACAGCCCCATTTGCAAAGTGAGTTTTTTGAGCTTTAGCCCAGCCACCAAAAACATCATTAATTGTAAATAATTTAATTTTTGGGAATTGTGCTGCATATTTAGCAGCCACTTGCGCATTGCGTGGTCGGAAATAATGTTTAGCCGCCAACTCTTGCCCTAACGGTGAATATAAAAAGTTCAAATACCCTTTTGCTAATGTTCGGTTGCCATCTTTATCTACGGTTTTATCTACAATTGCGACGGAAGGCTCTGCCAAAATTGAAATTGATGGATAAACAATTTCATATTTATCTTTATCAGGTCCTTTAGTCGCCAATAAAGCTTCGTTTTCCCATGATAATAAAACGTCACCAATTCCACGCTCAGCAAATGTTGTTAGCGAACCACGTGCTCCCGAATCAAGTACTTTTACATTGTGATAAAGTTTTTTAACTAATTCACGAGCTTTGGCATCATTTCCACCCGGTTGTTTTAAGGCATAACCCCACGCCGACAAATAGATCCAACGCGGTGCGCCCCCTGTTTTAGGATTAGGGGTGATAATTTCCACACCTGGTTTTGTTAAGTCATTCCAATCACGTATATTTTTTGGATTACCTTTTCGCACGAGGAACACAACAGTCGAAGTATAAGGTGCAGAATTATTTGGAAATTCTTTTTGCCAATTCGGTTGGATAAAACCTGCTTTCACAATCTCATCAATATCATTCGCTAGCGCTAAGGTTACAACATCAGCCTCGAGGCCCGTAGCTACTGCCCGAGCTTGTTTACCAGACCCACCATGCGACTGTTTAAACTCAACATCCTGACCCGTACGCTGTTTCCAAAACTTCCCAAAAGCCTGATTATATTCTTGATAAAATTCTCGGGTCGGATCATAAGAAACATTTAAAAAAGAAGTAGCTGCCTGAGCCGCTGTTGCCATTCCCAAGTACACCGCTACAGCCATTATTGATATTTTTTTCATTTACAAAATCCATCATTGGTTTTAGTTTTACTATATTTTTAATTTTATAATTTACAATCAATTACTTATATTAATATATTTTTTATTAATCTCTTTAAAATATATAGCTTAAGATGCCTAAATCATTTCATTTTTGAAATTTTTTGTAATTATTCTTACAACTTAATGAGGGCCTTCACTTTATCTACACATTAATTTGTTAAATAATGAAGCGTAAAGGATACATATGACCTACATTGGGGTCGACCAGATTAAAATATAGATAATTTTTGTAAAAAGTGTGACACAGTTCCACTTTTTTATTAAGATTTATGTTTAAATCGTAGCATTACCGTAATTTTACATTTCGTTAAACTCAAAAAATAGTTGAAATGTAATGAACAGAGGGGATGATTAATAATGAAAATTCATTATGGAAAAGCGTTAAGCTTAAGTTTGGTGCTGGGTTTAGCATCACAATTTTCTGCAGCAGCAGTACTTAAAGATACCCCAAATAAAACTGGGTCAGATAAGCAGACTTCGCTTATTGAAAAAGCTTTAGATCAACAGAAACGTAATCCTATTGTATTACCTTCTTCAGATGATGAACTTAAAGTACTTAATACTATTCGCGTTACACCGACTCAAAATTTTCTTGCCGCACAACACGAACGTTTTTCACGTTTTGTTCAGGCAATCTTCCAGCCGCATGCTTCTTAAAATCTGAAACACCCCCTCTTCGTTTCAGTTTTAGCCCAGACTGACGTTAAATAAAACGTCAGAATACTGGGCTTTTTCGTTATAATAGTTTCAATTTTTATTTTGACCCATTACCTATGAAAGTTCGTACTCGTATTGCACCTTCTCCTACCGGTTTTCCTCATGTCGGCACTGCCTACATCGCTTTATTTAACATGTGTTTTGCGAAACAACATGGCGGAGAATTCATTTTAAGAATTGAAGATACAGACCAACTTCGCTCTACACCAGAATCTGAAAAAATGATTTTGGATTCATTGCGTTGGTTAGGTATAAATTGGTCTGAAGGTCCAGATGTAGGTGGCCCTCATGCACCGTATCGCCAATCTGAACGTATGGGAATTTATAAGCAATACGCATTAGAACTTGTTGAAAAAGGTCATGCTTTTTATTGTTTCGCTACAGCTGAAGAACTAGACCAGATGCGTGCTGAACAACAAGCACGCGGCGAAACACCAAAATATGACGGTCGTGGGTTAAAACTTTCTCAAGAAGAAGTAACTCGTCGCTTAGAAGCTGGCGAACCCCATGTCATCCGTATGAAAGTACCTGAAGAAGGTATTTGTAAATTTAATGACTTATTGCGCGGGGAAGTTGAAATTCCTTGGGCGCAAGTCGACATGCAAGTTCTTCTTAAAAATGATGGTTTACCTACTTATCATTTAGCGAATGTTGTAGATGACCATTTAATGGAAATCACTCATGTATTACGTGGTGAAGAATGGCTTCCATCTGCACCGAAGCATCAGTTGCTTTACCAATATTTTGGTTGGGAAATGCCGACACTTTGTCACATGCCATTATTGCGTAACCCAGATAAATCAAAATTATCTAAACGTAAGAACCCGACATCAATTAACTACTACCGCGATATCGGCGTTTTACCAGAAGCCTTATTAAACTATTTAGGCCGTATGGGCTGGTCAATGCCAGATGAGCGTGAAGTATTTACGCTACAAGACATGATGGATAGCTTTGATATTCAACGTGTTTCACTAGGTGGACCAATTTTTGATGTTGAAAAACTGAATTGGTTAAATGGTCAATGGATCAAAGGTTTAACCCCTGGCCAATTATTAGACCGTTTATTAACATGGAAAAGTGATCGCAGCACTTTAGAAGATATTGCAGCTGCCATTCAACCACGTATTAATTTACTTTCAGAAGCTGTGAATTGGGCTGGTTTCTATTTTAACCATATGCCACAAATTACTGCTGAAATGTTTGAAAGCAAAAAAATGACTCAAGAACAGGTTCGTCAAAGTCTGCAATTTGCAATTTGGCGTCTTGAAGGTCAGTTTACTTGGAATAACGACACTGTTAGCCAAACCCTAATGGATCTTGCGAACCAGATGGAGATTAAATTACGCGATTTCATGCCAGCGTTCTTTATCGCAATTGCAGGTTCAACTAGTTCAACACCTGTAATGCAGTCGATGGTCACCCTTGGACCTGATTTAACTTTCGCTCGTTTACGCCGTGCCTTAGAAGTTGTGGGTGGACCAAGCAAGAAAGAAGTTAAAATTTGGGAAAAACTCAATGAGAGCCTAAAATTGCCTAAAAATGAAGCAACTAGCGAAGCTTAATTCATTTTTTTGTTGACGTGTGAGCGCATCCCCCCTAATATTGCGCTCACACAAACTGGGGTCATAGCTCAGTTGGTAGAGCGCTACAATGGCATTGTAGAGGTCAGCGGTTCGATCCCGCTTGACTCCACCACGCTCCTTTGTGTTTGCCTCATCAAGTCCCTATCGTCTAGAGGCCTAGGACATCGCCCTTTCACGGCGGTAACCGGGGTTCGAATCCCCGTAGGGACGCCATATTCTGCTTTAAAAATTATAAAAAGACTCTATCGTCACCTTACTGTTTATTCTTTATCTCTTTCTAGATTGCACATTTGTCTATTTTATCTAAAATAGCGTCTTTCTTAATTCTCTCAATGTGTAATATGCAGCCATCTGACAATCAACTAGATGCTCATCAGCATCAGAACAGTACTGCACCTTTAAAAAGAGCCATGAGTACTCGCCATCTTGTGATGTTATCACTAGGCGGAGCTATCGGAACTGGTCTTTTTTTAGGTTCAGGGGAAGTCATTTCACAAACTGGAGCTATTGGCGCAATTATTGCCTATATACTTGGTGGCGCGATCGCTTATATGGTCATGCTTTGCCTAGGAGAGCTTGCTGTACACATGCCTGTTTCAGGCTCTTTTGGTGCTTATGCCAAAAAATATATTAGTCCTAGTACTGGCTATATGATTTCTTGGATGTACTGGCTGACCTGGACGGCAACGCTTGGAACTGAGTTCACAGCTGCGGCATTACTCATGCAGGAATGGTTCCCACATATTTCAATGTGGATCTGGACAATTGTTTTTGCAATCACTATTTTTGGCTTAAATATTAGTTCAACTCGCATTTTTGCTGAGTCTGAGTTTTGGCTCGCTCTTGTTAAAGTCATTACCGTGATTGCTTTTATTGTGCTCGGCCTGCTAGCAATTTTTGGTTTAATTCCTTTTCATGGCAGCCAAACTGCACCGCTATTTAGCAATCTTACAGCGCAAGGCTGGTTCCCACATGGTTTAATTCCTATTTTTACCACTATGCTGATTGTTAACTTTGCTTTCTCAGGCACAGAATTAATTGGCGTAGCAGCAGGTGAAACCAAAGATCCAGCTCAGAATGTACCAAAAGCAATTAATGCTGCGATTTGGCGTCTTCTTATTTTCTTTGTGGGTACCATTATTGTTATTAGCGCTTTGCTTCCCTTCCAGCTTGCAGGTTTAGGCGGTGAAAGCGTAAGTAGCAGTCCTTTTGTTACTGTATTTAATTATATTGGCATTCCCTATGCGGATGACATTATTCGATTTGTAATTATTACAGCTCTGCTTTCAGCAGCAAACTCAGGACTTTACGCTGCTTCACGTATGATGTGGTCACTGTCAGAACAAAAATTATTACCTAGTGTATTTTCTAAACTTTCAAGAAGTGGGACACCTATTGTTGCTCTAGTTGTAACAATGTTTGGAGCAATTCCTGGTTTGTTATCAGAGCAATTTGCACCAGAGACCATTTTTAAGAATCTACTCGGTGTAGCTGCTTTTACCATGGTTATTGTCTGGATGAGCATCTGTTTAAGTCAGTTCAATTTCCGCCGCCAATGGTATAAATCTGGCCATACTGTTAAAGACTTACAATATGCCGCTCCATTATTCCCTATCGTTCCAATTTTAGGTTTTATTTTCTGCTTTATTACTTGTTTAAGTATGGCTGCAGACCCTGAAATGCGTGCTGGTTTTGTGGGCTGTCTTATTTTTACAGCTTTATGTTATGTCAGCTATTTTATTTTTTACCGCAATAAAGCCTAATTCGCTTTGATTAAATTAAAGTGTAGCAAAAAGCTACACTTTTTTTTGCCTACATACTGGTTTTATATAACGTACCGTTGTAGATTAAAATTTATATTAAAAACAATTCCTTGTATAGAATGAAAATTATATTTATCCACGGGATGAATCAACAGAATTACACTGCTCATCGCTTGAAAGAGCATTGGCTAAAAGTATTTAAGCTTGGCCTAAAACAGATGCCTTGCAAAGTTAACGTGCGCGATCTTCATATTCATATGCCATTTTATGGCGACCTAATGACTAAATATCGATTAAGCAATCAATTAGACCTCAACACGTTATTACCTAAGTCATTTTTAAATAACTATTTACCCATTCATTTACATCACCATAATCCTCCTGCTAAAGAGCACACTCCATTTGTTCCTTTATTGCTGCCAGCAACTGACTCCGCTGAAAAAAGCTTTTCAGAACGAATCTATCTGACCTCTCAGCTCGTAAAAGACCGCGTACTAAAAGAATTGGTTGTTCTGTTAAATAACTTCCCTAAATTACATGAGAGCTTGATACAACAGTTTCTGATTGAGACGTATATGTACTTATCTAATCCTGAATTTATGGAGGAAGTAAATGAACGGATTTTAAAGAAAATGCGAGAAGATGAAGACTATATTGTCGTTGCACATTCTCTCGGCTCAGTTATTGCCTTTAACCTTCTTTCAAACCCTGCATATCGGTTCTCAATTAAACGATTTATAACGTTAGCTTCTCCTTTATCTTTTCGCGTGATTCAAAGTAAGCTTCCGATTCCAATTGTTAGGCCATCATGTATTCACGGTGATTGGTTTAATTTTTACTCTCAAGACGATTTTCTAACCGCATTTCCCCTATGTGAGGCCCCATTTAATTTTGATCCTCCAATTATTAATCAGAAAATTTATACCTTTGCCAACCAGCCGCATGAGATTTTAGGGTATCTACAACATCCGTCCGTTATAAAGGCAATTATTGAGCCTTTTCAGAAAAATGAAGGATAAATGTATATATTTTCTACAATTAGAGTTATTTTTAATCGGTTGACTGTTTTTTTTAATATTTCTTCAGAAAACTATTTGACACTTTTATTAAATCGACCTAATATACGCCCACCTCTGAAACGTCCCTATCGTCTAGAGGCCTAGGACATCGCCCTTTCACGGCGGTAACCGGGGTTCGAATCCCCGTAGGGACGCCAATAATTTTTCCAGATGTATGCCTCACATATGTCCCTATCGTCTAGAGGCCTAGGACATCGCCCTTTCACGGCGGTAACCGGGGTTCGAATCCCCGTAGGGACGCCAAATTCTAAAAAGCCACTGCATAATGTCAGTGGCTTTTTTCTTGCCTAAAAAATAAAAAGCCAATCAATGATCAGCTTTTCCTATGCTCTATGAACTTGCAATTCCCACTTGTACTTCGAGGCGACCCGACTGTACCCGTAGTCCTCTAATTTCAAATTGATCAACCAATTGCTGGACCAATTCTCGACTTTCTCTCAAAATATTCAAACCAGGTAAAATACTAAAATCTGTCAGACTCAAAAGCTTTTCAACCATCCAAGATCGGTTATTAATAAAGTCAATAAATCCTGCCTGCTCTAGGTCAATAAACCACATACGGTGGCCATCACGCTGGATACCTGGAATATCACCAATCAAATGATTAATAAGTGATGGAATGGGTAACATATTTACAACTTCAAAACCAACTCGACCAATACGGCGCACAGCCCAGTTTGACAGCGTTCCTCCATGACGAATCTGGACATCAAGACTTTCATCCATTTGACGTAGGCGCAAAAATTTTTCTTGCCCAATACGACATTCCAATACTTTAAAATCTAAACTTAAACGGTACATGAAACGATGATAATGCCCATCGATCTCGACTTGGAAACTATCATTGCCGCACTTAATTTTAATATCATCAATTTCAGAGCGATCTATGCGCTTACGGATTTGATTATTTAATAACATTTCAGGTAAGTACAACGTTAAGGTACTCTTCCCCAAAAATGTACGTGCCATTATCAATGCGACTTGGCGTGCAGTTTCACTGGTTTCAGACACCATATCTCTTACAGTGCCAGCCGCCAGATTTGTCATTCCAACAACTCCACGTCTGGTATGGGTAGTCACTTGGTCGAGCGCATCTAATGCAGCATCCGCGACCTCTGCAATATTACGTGTCGTATCACTAGCAAACCCAACCGCATCTTGGGCATGTTGCAATGTCTTATGCAGTAATCGACGAGATAATGACGGTTTTGCGGTATCTGGGGTAGCTAAAACCGATGCTGTCGTTGTAGGCTTCGACTCATTGTCATCTTGTTGACCCAAGTCCCTCTCCTTTTTATATTTATTCCACATCCTATTTACGAGTATTTAAGCTCATTTATAGTGCTAATCACACTTCATTTTTCTGTAGATTAGCATGCTCTACAATATTATTTTATTTTTTATGTGTACGCATAAATCATCTACTTTTTGTATTTCCTTGTTTATTCAAAATTAATTTTTTGCTAGCTCAAAGCACTTCATCGATATCTTACAAATTTTTTTCTTTTCCGACATTTCCGTTAGAATAGATTCAAACTAAATGTGGAGTTCTCATGCAATATCGTTGCCCTCAATGTCAAAGTGTTAAAATCATGCCTGTAAGCCAAGGCATGAACAGCGTAAAACCAGCAGTTCCTAAAAGCCTCGCTATCTTAATTCCTGCACTTTTTATGCTTTTACTCTTGGTTGTGATTAGCATTTTTATGTGGATTTTTGGCAATGGTGCAGGTAGCACTCTTCAAATTGCAACAGTAGTTGTTTTTGTTGTGACTGTAGGAGCAGGTTTTATGTTTTGGCGTGATTTGCCGGACTTTAAACTGTCTATGCAAGCATTTATGCAGTCACAAAAACATTGGAAATGCCGTGACTGCAATCACGAATGGGAAATTTAAAAAAAGTGTTCACATCAGCTTAATGCTGATGTGAATGTTCTTTATCATCATGCTCGTGTGAAGCATGTTGAGCAATATGCTGACAATTGATCTCGGCATCGTCTTCAATTTGCAAGGTCACTTCGCCAATACCATGTTCATGAGAAAGCATTTCAACAGCATCTTGATAGAGCTTGGTACGATCCGCTTGCGGTGCAAATAAGTGCACTGTTAAATGGATATTTTTAGAAGTAATCGCCCATACTTTAAGTTGGTGAATACTCTCCACACCATTTAAAGAAAGCAGATCTGTACGTAACTTCTCAATATCCACTTCTTCTGGCACGCCTTCGAGCAAAATATTAATACTTTGTTTAAGTAAAACCCATGTTCTTGGTAATACCCAAAAGCCAATCAGTACCGCAATAATCGTATCGACCCAATACCAGTTGGTGAAGTAAATGATGAGTGCCCCGATAATAACGCCGACTGAGCCTAGCGCATCACTCAATACCTCTAGATAAGCACCTTTCACATTTAAACTGCTATTGGCACTCGACATGAGAATTTTCATTGAGATGAGATTAATCACCAAACCAATGGTCGCCACAATGAGCATTCCCATACTTTGAATTTCAGGTGGCTTAGAGAAGCGGATATAGGCCTCATATAAAATATAAATTGCCACCACAAAAAGCATGAGTGCATTAAATAAAGCAGCCAGAATTTCAAAGCGCTGATAACCGAAAGTGCGTTTATTATCGGCAGGACGTTTGGAAATTTGAATGGCGACCAAAGCAATTGCCAAAGCAGCTGCATCTGTAAACATATGCGCAGCGTCAGAAAGCAATGCCAAACTTTGTGTGATTAAACCAGCAATGACCTCAACAATTAAAAACGTTGTCGTAAGCGCTAAAGCAATCGTTAATTTCTTAGCATTACCTTCAGTCACTACAGCATGACTATGATCATGACCATGATGTCCACCCATTTTGCGGACTCCTTTTTATTTATCTTTATGGTGAGTTAAAAGTAACGATGAAGACACCATTACTTTTAACTCTTTCAAACACTTTTTTGAATTGACTCTATCATCAAAAAAGATATCTCAAATCGATGACATTATGAATGCTCAACACTTTTTGTCTTGCCTTCATTCATCCATCGATAAATGACCGGTAATAAAACCAGCGTTAATATCGTAGATGAAATAATGCCACCGATTACTACAGTTGCCAAAGGTCGCTGTACTTCTGCACCAGTTCCAGTTGCCAAAGCCATTGGAATAAAGCCAAGAGACGCGACACAAGCCGTCATGAGTACAGGTCTTAAACGTAAGATTGCTCCATTCCATGTTGCAGTTTGAATATCAAATTTTTCTCTAAGCTCTTTAATAAAGCTCAGCATCACCAGACCATTCAAAACAGCAACACCCGACAAGGCAATAAACCCGACACCAGCTGACATGGACAACGGAATATCTCTTAGCCAAAGGGCAATAAGACCACCTGACAAAGCAAATGGCACACCACTAAAGACCAACAGGCTTTCTTTAACATTATAGAATACAGCCATGAGTAGAATGAAAATCATAGCAAGCGCTAATGGAACAACAATTTTCATTCGTGCAGCAGCTGAAGCTAGATTTTCAAACTGACCGCCATATTCCAACCAATAACCCGCTGGCAGTTGTTCTTTTGCGAGTGTTGTTCTTAACTCTTGAACAAATGATCCTAAGTCACGGCCTTCTACGTTTGCAGTAATAATGACACGGCGCTTACCATTTTCACGTCCCACCTGATTTAAACCTGAGGTACGTTCAACTTTAGCGACATCTTGAAGCTGAATGAGTCCACCATTTGGTAACTGGATCGGAAGTTGAGCTAAGTTTTGGATGGTGCGCTGATGGTCTTCTAGGCGAATTTCAAAATCAAATCGTCTATCGCCTTGTAAAATCTGTCCAACATTTTGTCCACCTACACTTGCTGCCACAATATCTTGAATAGCTTTTGCAGATAATCCGTATTGCGCAGCCAGAGGTCGGTTAATTTCAACACTCAGTACCGGTAAACCGCTCGTTTGTTCTACCTTAACCGCGGTAGCACCTGAAATTTTTTGTACTTTCTGAGCGAGTGCTTGAGCCTGCTCGTTGAGTACTTGCATATCATCACCAAAAACCTTGACACCAATATCACTCCGGATCCCTGAAATTAGCTCATTAAAGCGCAGCTCGATCGGTTGAGAGAACTCACTGTTATTACCGGGTAATGTCGCTAAAAAAGCTTCCATACGTGAACGCAGCTCAGCTAGCGTCTCTTTAGAGTTTGGCCATTGATCATGCGGTTTAAGTAAAATGACCGCATCAGAAATATTTGGCGGCATCACATCAGTTGCAACCTCAGCCGTTCCTGTTCGAGCAAAAACAGCTTTTACCTCTGGAAAGTTTTTCAAAATGAGTTTTTCAGTATTTTCCTGCATTCGCAGTGATTGCTCGAGCCCAGTACTCGGTGAACGCATTTGCTGCAAGGCAAAATCACCTTCGCTGAGTTGCGGTGCAAATTCACTGCCCATTTGGGTAGCTAACACGCCTGTGAGCACTAAAATACTTAATGCAAAACTAACAACCACTATCTTAAGCTGATAAGCCTGATCTAGGACATCTCGGTATTTCTGCTTTAAAAGCAACATCCAACGTGTTTCTTTTTCTTTCACTTCACCCGTAACAAAAAGAGCAACTGCAGCAGGTACAAATGTCACAGAAAGAATCATGGCCCCCAATAATGCCATCACCACAGTCATTGCCATTGGATGGAACATTTTGGCTTCAACACCAGATAAAGCAAAAATAGGTAAATAGACCACCAAAATAATCATTTGCCCAAAAATAAGTGGTCGACGAGCCTGTTTTGCTGCAAGGAATACTTCTTTGAATCGCTCAGCTCGTGTAAGGGGTCGATGTAAAGCATGCTGTGCTTCTGCTAGACGTCGAATACAGTTCTCTACAATAACAACTGCACCATCTACAATAATCCCGAAATCAAGCGCTCCTAAGCTCATGAGGTTGGCACTAATGTTTTGTTCAGCCATACCTGTCAGGGTAAATAACATCGAAAGTGGAATAACGCAGGCTGTGATTAAAGCAGCTCGAAAATTTCCTAGAAAAATAAACAAAATCACAATAACCAGAATTGCACCTTCAACAAGGTTCTTCTGTACGGTTGCAATTGCTTTGTTTACTAAACTTGTTCGGTCATAAACCGTTTCGATTTCCACACCTTTAGGTAAGGTAGGCTGAATTTCCTTAATTTTGTTATCAACCGCCTGAGCAACGGTACGGCTATTTTCTCCCATCATCATCATGGCAATGCCAAGAACGGTTTCCTCACCATTGTAAGTTGCAGCCCCTGTTCTTAAATCATGCCCAATAGAAACATTTGCTACATCGGCCACGCGAATTGGTAAACCATTTTTGGTGCTCACAGTAATGTTTTGAATATCTTCAACACTACTTAACATGCCCGGCACACGAACAGTGAGTTGCTCTCCATTTTCTTCAATGAAACCTGCACCGCGATTTTCATTATTTTCTTGCAGAGCAGTTTGAAATTCATTGATTGAAATCTGAAGCTGTTGCAGACGCTTTAAATCAGGAGAAACAATATAGGTTTTATTGTAACCACCAATACTGTTAATTTCCGCCACGCCTTTCACACGCTGCAACTGAGGGCGCACAATCCAGTCCTGAATTTCACGCAAGTCCATGGCTGTATAGGCTGTACCATCTGCTTTTTTAGCGCCAGATTTTGCCTTCACGACCCATTGGTAAATTTCACCCAATCCCGTTGAAACAGGAGACATCACTGGATCAACTGATTCGGGTAGTTGTCCATCTGCCTCTTGTAAACGCTGATTAATCAGTTGCCGCGCCCAATAAATATCTGTTCCATCTTTAAAAATGATGGTGACTTGAGAAAGCCCATAACGTGAAATAGAGCGGGTTTGTTCCAGATTAGGAATTCCAGCCATTGCATTTTCAATAGGATAAGTAATTCGCTGTTCGACTTCTAAAGCGGTATAACCATTGGCTTGAGTATTAATCTGGACCTGAGCATTGGTAATGTCTGGAACTGCATCAATAGGAAGCTTTTGATAACTCCAGATCCCAACTCCAATCCAAGTCAATACAAAGAGCATTACCCAAATAGCATTTTGAATAGCAAACTGAATAACCCTATCAAACAACCCTTCTGGTTTGGGTAGCTCAGGTTTATTAATGTCCATGCTCCGCCTCTCCTTTTTCCAATTCGGATTTCAGCAAGAAGCTGCCTTCCGCCACATAGCGCCGGCTTGGATTAATACCTTTTACAACTTCGACCCACTGGCCATCTTTAGAACGTTGCCCCAACTGTACAGTGACAGGTTCAAATTCAAAGCCTGTTTTAACCATTTTTGGGGTAAAGATAACGTCTTTACCTTCGACTTGTTGAATCGCCTGAGCTTTTACACGGGTCACTTTTTGCGTTGTGCCTGAAGAATTCAGCTCAACATTAACCATCAAATTTGGACGCAATTCGCTGCTATTTGCCAAGACCTTGGCACGCACTTGTAAACGTCCCGTTTGAGCATCGGCTTCCGTTGTTAAACTTTGAACTTGAGCTTTAAATGCATTCCCAGTTTGTAAAGATTTAAATTCAATCTGTTGATTTGGCTGTACATTGATATTTGCATTGCTTGGTAAAATGAATTCCAACCATAACTGATCAAGCTGATTAATAATAAAAAGCTGATCCGCTAACTGTACGTTTTCACCCACTACAATATCTTTATTACTCACCATCCCAGCAATTGGCGCTGTTAAGGTATAACGCCCTGCTGAACCAGAACCTGCCCCGAATGCACTTAAGCGCGAGCGAGCTGCTTTCACTTGAATTTGTGCTTGTTGATAAGCGTTATAAGCTCTTTGATAATCTTGTTTGGCAGAAATTCCTTGAGACCATAAGCTACGTTCACGTTCATAGTCCTGACGCGCTAGATCAAGATTAGACTGGGCGATTTGCAAGTTGGCTTGTTGATCGACCAGATCTGGAACCAATAAGCTTGCAATTGCCTGACCTTTCTTAACCTGTTGACCTAGTTCAACATAGACCGCTTCGACACGACCACTAAAACTTGGTGAGACATGGGCTTGACGGTCAGTATTTACAACCAGTTTTGCTGGATAAGTTTGAAGTTGAGCAACTTCACCTAGTTCAGCTTGTTCAATTTTTAAATTCTGTTCCTGCATTTGCTGAGCAGTGAGCAGCCGTGGTTTTTCACCCTCTTCATGGTGTCCTTCACCCTCTTCTTCAGCATGCCCGTGGCCTTCCGATGCTTCAGAAGAATTAGATTTATTTTTTGAATTTAAAACCAGTAAACCAATTAATATTGCAGTGATTGCAGCAATCACCCCGACCCAAAGCCATTGAGAATTTTTCTTTAAATTTGTTGACATTATTATTCTCCTGCCTGAGTTGGGAATGTTTGACTTTGTTGCCAAGCACGTTGATTGAGTTGCATTAAGGCATCTTTCGCCATGATTTGCTCTGGTTCTAACCCAAGACGCAAACTTTGAATTTCAATTGAATTTTGCCAAGCTTGTTTTAATAGCTCGACTTTACGTAAGCGCACGTCTTGCAATTGCATGGTGGCTTGCTGAACATCAGTAACGGCGAACTTACCCAAACGGAAACCTTGCAATGTTTTTTGCTGAACTTGAATAGCAAGAGGAACTTGCTGATCATTCAGTTGTTTAAACTGGAAACGTAAACCTTTTAACTCTGACATTAGGGTTTCAATATCAACCTGATTTTGCTGTCGATAAAAGCTTTGCTGGCGTTGAGATAACTCTTGTTTGGCCTGAGCAATCTTGATTCCGTATTGCTGGCGATTAAAAAGATTTAAAGGAATTTCTACACCTAAACGAATTTGGTTATCTGTACTCTGTTCTGGAGAACGAGTGTTATTAACACCCAAAGTTACAGTAGGTTGCGGTCTTGCTTTTGCTTTAAGCTGTTGAATATTGGCTTGCTGCGCAAGAGCATCTAGCTGGAAAGAACGCTCTAATAAATTATTTTGCGCATCTTGGCTTGGTTCTACATTCGCTGCCAATGCCCATAACTGATTTGGACTTTGGAATAGCTGAAACTGACTTGAACCCCCTCCCCATAAGTTCACCAATTGCTGTTTCGCAACTTGTAGTTTTAAATCAACTTGTTGATATAAACGCTGATTTTCCAAGTGAGACATCCGCACTCGATCTACATCAACTTGCGCAATACTTCCTGCTTGATAACGCTTTTCCGATGCCAACAAATTTTCTTGGCTGACTTCTAGCTGCTCTGCAATAAGAGACTTTTCAAGCTCAAGCAAAGCCACTTGTGACCAAAAATATTTAACGATTAATCCAAGTTCAGCTTGATAGCGCTGCTCAGCCAAATCAATTTTTGATATTTCCACTTTTGCCAAGTTTTGCGCAGCTTTACGTTGTCCAAAAATATCTAAAGGCTGAGAAATACCTATCGCGAGTTCTTTTTCTTGATCACTTTGGAAGCCCGTTTGTTCAATGGAAAGACTTGGGTTGGCCCATAAACGACTTTGTTTTAAATTGGCCTCAGCCATTTGCTGCTGTGCTTGCCAAACACCTTGCTGACTTTGATATTTTTGTACCTGCTCTAAAGCTTGGTCAAAAGTAAACGCTGCTTTTTGAATATAACGTTCTTGTTGAATCTCAGATTGAGCCATCGTTACTTGTCCAGCCAATAGCATCGCAACAGATAGGCTTGAGATTGTTAAAACCTTTTTTAACGTTATGTTAACGTTACTCTTTAAATGAGAAGTAGAACTCACTCGAGTTGAAAAAATAGAAGACATGTTTTTGCCCCGCAATAAATAAGAGATGCGGTGGGCTTGTTTTGGCTACCCCACCTATAGCGGGGTTAAAACAGGAGGAGGTTTTAAAGCAGTAAGATGGGGCGACCGGTAAGAATTAGACCAGTGATAAATTTGTGAGAGTTCCTGCACATACACAACAGGTGTTTCAGCTTGCTTTGCAACTTCAGTCATCACCACATGAAAACATGAAGGCAAATGATCATGATGATCTTGCAAATTTAAAGGTGCTTTATGAGAAATATTTCCAGCATCTTTCTGTTCAGTATGAGCTTGATGTGAAGCTTGATATACATCTAAAGCTGCGTGATGCCCGAAATGATGCAATGCTTTTTCCTGATTTTCATGCGCGCAAAATGCAGCTGCCACATTCCATAAACTCTGAAATATGAGCAAACTAAACAAGACGGACATAAAAATTGTGGAACGTGGCAAAAGCACACCATTAAACTAAAAAGTTGAACAAAGGCACTATAACAGGCTCTAGGCATGTAATAAAATTACAAAACCTCGATTCATAAATCTCCGTTTTTTAATTTAGAACTTATCTCACTCTATACGAGACAAAAATAATTTCTTTTGAGTAACCTTTATGTACAAGCTTTTTTCTATATCTATATTAACAATTTGTCTGGGCTTAACAGGCTGCGCGACTAATATGTTATCCACCGCTTTACCAAATGAAACAACTGAAATTAAAACAACCACTTTAAAAACCGATCAAATTATTGCTTTAGGTCAAGCAGTTAAAAATGATCAAGAACAAGGCTTTGTATTTGTCGGTCAAGATTATAATTATTTAATGACTGACGGTAGCTCAAACCTTTTAAATATTATCAAAAGCATTCCAGCAGAGCAGAGAACAATAAAGACTCCATCACCGCTTGTACTTGAGATGGATGATTCCACCCATTTCCATGGAGAAATAACGATTCGTTATAATATCCCTACCTCCCAAATGGATGAAAAGCAAAAGGAACTTTTAAAGACCTTAGGTTTTAAAAATCAATTCATGGCAATCGAAAATCAACAACAAGTTTTTTATCCTTTCACCATCATCCGCTTTAAAGGAAAGATTTATCAAAAAGCAGAGAATCAAAAGACTCAGCAGCAACTCGCAGCCCCCTACCCAGTCGCTTTACAGCAAAAAGATGAAATAACCAAGAAACATCCGTTTAAACGTGTAACACGTATGGCGCTATATCCTTTAGCAATGACCTTTGACGTGATTACGGTAGCTCCATCATTAATATGGTCAGATTTACATGGTGACTTTAATAAGTAAGATCTTTCCTCTTAAAATAAAAAACCAGCCCTTAGGCTGGTTTTGTTTAAAAAAATTTCTTTTGTTTGATATTTATAACTTTTAATTAAATGTTCTAGTCAAAATAAATTGAAGAAAAAATCAAAAAATATTGTTTTCTATTTTTTAAATCTCAGTCATACGCTAGGTATAAAGAGAAGCTCTAAACTAATCTTCTTAACATAAAAACACGTGTAACTTTTATGTAAGCCAAAACTTCATTATTTTTCATCCAAAGGCGCTATATCACATTTACAAAAAAAAACATAAGATTTCAATATAAGGGACTAGCTTAAAAGTGTGAGTCAATTCAATCAAATTGAGGAACAAGGGAGACTATCATGAATATGAAATCAATCAAGCATGGGCTTAATCACTTGTTTGCTTTTGAAAACTTGCCATCTGATATGCATTCGCAAGCTGTAGATGAAATTGAACAAGGCTTACGCTTTGAAGAGTTAGCCGTACAAGATCATGAACGTATGCAAAATTGGTTAGATATTACTCCAAACGACCGCAATGCAATGTGGTGCTATCTCCGTGCAGCTTTAAGAGGTAACGCCGATGCTTCATTTAAACTCGGTATTGGTTATCTTAATGGTCAATTTGGCCTAGATAAAAATTATAGTGAAGCTGAAAAATGGCTGAAAAAAGCAGCCAGTCAAGGTCACCCCGATGCGGAGCATCGCTTACAAGAAGCTTTTAGTAAATTAGCTTTCTCATAAAATAAAAAACCAGCCCTTAGGCTGGTTTTTTATTAGCAGAGATTAACCGCTAATTTTTTTGTATTTGGTACGTTTTTGAACAGCGTCATCACCTAAACGTGACTGACGATATGCTTCATATTCTGCATAGTTACCTGCGTAGAATTCTGGCTGTTCATTTTCAAATGACAAGATATGTGTCGCAATACGGTCGAGGAACCAACGGTCATGCGATACCACCATTACCGTACCTGGGAATACAAGAATTGCATCCTCAAGCGCACGTAAAGTTTCAATATCCAAGTCGTTCGATGGCTCATCCAGTAAGATCACGTTTGCACCCATCTGCAAGATCTTCGCAAGTTGTAAACGGTTACGTTCACCACCAGACAATTCACCTACACGTTTTTGCTGATCTTGACCTTTAAAGTTAAAACGGCCGATGTAAGCACGTGACGCGATTTCGTAATCACCGATTTTTAAGATATCTAAACCGCCAGAAACTTCTTCCCAAACAGTTTTATTATTATCTAGAGTGTCACGAATCTGACCAACATAAGCCACTTTAACTGACTCACCTAAGGTCACAGTACCTGTATCAGGTTGCTGTTCACCAGTCATCATACGGAATAAAGTCGTTTTACCCGCACCGTTTGGACCAACAATACCAACAATCGCTGTTGGAGGTACGGTAAACGTTAAGTTTTCGTACAACACGCGGCCATCGAATGATTTACTGATACCTTCAACTTCTACCACTTTGTTACCCAAACGTGGGCCAGGTGGAATATAGATCTCAGATGTTTCATTACGTTGTTGGAATTCTTTAGAGTTAAGCTCTTCAAAACGTTCCATACGCGCTTTGTTTTTCTTTTGCTGACCTTTAGCATTTGAACGAACCCATTCAAGTTCTTTTTTCAATGCTTTAGCAAAAGATTCTTCTTGTTTATTTTCCTGCTCTAAACGAGCATTCTTTTGTTCTAACCAAGAAGAATAGTTTCCTTGATAAGGAATACCCATACCACGGTCAAGTTCAAGAATCCACTCAGCTACGTTATCCAAGAAATAACGGTCATGCGTAATCGCAACGATAGTGCCCGGGAAATCTTTCAAGAAACGTTCTAACCAAGTTACAGATTCTGCATCTAAATGGTTCGTCGGTTCGTCCAGAAGTAACATATCTGGTTTCGAAAGCAATAAACGGCACAGTGCAACACGACGACGCTCACCACCAGAAAGTAATGTTACGTCTGCATCCCAAGCGGGAAGATTCAAAGCATCCGCAGCAATTTCAAGCTGGTTGTTTAGGTTGTGTGCATCCCAAGCATGGATAATTGATTCTAATTTTTCCTGCTCTTTTGCAAGTGCATCAAAATCCGCATCTGGGTCTGCATATTCTGCAAAAACCTGATCAAGACGCTCTAATGCATCTAAAGCTTCGCGCACGCCATCTTCAACGTTACCACGAACGTCTTTAGTTGGATCAAGCGGTGGTTCTTGCTCTAAATAGCCGATTTTAATTCCAGGTTGTGCACGAGCTTCACCAGAGAAATCTTTATCTACGCCAGCCATAATACGAAGCAGGGTAGATTTACCTGCACCGTTCAAACCGAGTACACCAATTTTGGCACCCGGGAAAAATGATAAAGAGATGTCTTTTAAGATTTCGCGCTTTGGCGGAACCATTTTAGACACTCGGTTCATCGTATAAATATATTGGGCCACGCAGGACTCCTCAATTGAAAAACCAATACATCGCATAAGCGATAAATAATCGCGCGTATTATACGCTGAAAACCTCATTGACTTGAAGTTATGATTTCCATCGTACGGATTTATCAAACAATTTTCTTTTTCAATAAGTTGCAAAATGTTTATGTATAAGATTTATACAGCGTTTCATCGTATATTTTTCTATCTTTATTCCTAAAATTAGAAAACAAACCAGAATTTCTGCAATTTTCAATATGAATTTTAGGCTAGACTCGCTCAATATTTAACTCACGAAGATGAAGTAATCATGACTTATAAAGATGAAACCTTAGCAATCCATGCTGGTTATTCACCAGAAGCAACCACAAAAGCTGTCGCAGTTCCTATTTATCAAACCACTTCTTATGCATTTGATAACACACAACACGGTGCCGATCTTTTTGATTTAAAAGTTCAGGGTAATATTTATACCCGTATTATGAACCCGACCACTGCTGTACTTGAGCAACGTCTTGCTGCACTCGAAGGCGGGATTGGTGCTTTAGCACTAGCTTCTGGAATGGCAGCAATTACTTACTCAATTCAGACGATTACCGAAGCTGGAGACAATATTGCTTCAGTCTCAACCTTGTATGGCGGAACGTATAATCTATTTGCCCATACCCTACCAAAACAAGGCATTAAAGTTCGCTTTTTTGATTATCAACAGCCAGAAAGCTTACGTGACTTAATTGATGATAAAACTAAACTTGTTTTTGTTGAGTCAATTGGTAACCCACTCGGAAATATCATCGATCTAGAAGAAATTTCGAAAATCGCACATGAATATGGTGTACCTGTCATTGTCGATAACACCGTTGCCACCCCTGCTTTATTAAAACCATTTGAATATGGTGCCGATATCGTCATTCATTCGCTTACTAAATATATTGGTGGGCATGGTAATAGCATTGGTGGAGCAATTGTAGATAGCGGTAAATTCCCATGGGGTAAATATCCAGAACGTTTTAAAGTTTTGAACACGCCTGACCCAAGTTATCACGGGGTTAATTATGTCGAAGCTTTAGGCGAGGCTGCCTATATAGCACGAGCTCGTGTAGTGCCATTACGCAATACAGGCGCGGCAATTAGCCCACTGAGTGTTTTCTTGATTTTACAAGGTCTCGAAACTCTAAACCTCCGCATCGAGCGTCATACTGAAAATGCTCAAAAAATTGCGGAATATTTACAGACTCATCCAAAAGTAAAATGGGTCAACTACGCAGGTTTAAAAGATCACCCACAGCATCAACTTGCTCAAAAATATGTAAAAGGTAAACCTTCTGCAATTTTATCTTTCGGCGTACAAGATGGTCTCAAAGGCGGTACTCGGTTCATCGATGCTCTTCAATTATTTACTCGTCTCGTAAATATTGGCGATGCAAAAAGTTTGGCGTGTCATCCTGCAACGACGACTCATCGCCAGCTCAATGAACAAGAACTTAAATCTGCTGGTGTAAGCGAAGATATGGTACGTCTTTCAATTGGAATTGAGCATATTGATGACTTAATTGCCGATTTAGACCAAGCACTTTCAGCTGTATAACTTTTAAACTATTCAACAAGCCTCTGGAAATAGAGGCTTTTTTTATTTTTCATTTATTATACAACTAAAATAATTAATAGATTAAGATCGTATTTTAGAGTTTTTACTCTAAATAAATTGTTAAATTTCATATATTTACAGACTAGACAATTTTTAAACATCTATTAAGATAATAGCCATATTTATGAGTTCATTTGGATGAACCTACGGTTGTAAAAAATAAAAATTACATACCGGAATAAATAGTCCCTGCCCCTACTTAGGTAAAATGCTGTGAATAAAAAATTAGAAGCTCTGTTCCAGGAAAAGGTACAAGATAAAGTCATTTTAGTGACAGGCGCCTCGAGTGGAATCGGATTAACGATTTCAAATAAGCTTGCTGATGCTGGTGCCCATGTTTTACTGGTTGCCCGTACTCAAGAAACTTTGGAAGAAGTCAAAGCAGACATTGAAAGTCGTGGCGGTAAGGCATCAATTTTCCCGTGTGATCTCAACGATATGGACATGATTGATCAAGTGTCTAAAGAAATTTTAGCGACTGTTGATCACATTGATATTTTAATTAATAACGCAGGTCGCTCTATTCGCCGTGCCGTACATGAGTCTTATGATCGTTTTCATGACTTTGAACGCACCATGCAATTAAATTATTTTGGCGCAGTACGCCTAGTTCTTAATATTTTGCCGCATATGATTCAGCGCAAAGACGGGCAAATCATTAATATTAGCTCGATTGGTGTATTAGCAAATGCAACTCGCTTTTCTGCTTATGTTGCGTCTAAAGCAGCGCTTGATGCATTTAGCCGCTGTCTATCGGCCGAAGTTCATGCACACAAAATTGCGATTACTTCAATTTATATGCCATTAGTTCGTACCCCAATGATTGCACCGACTAAAATTTATAAATATGTACCAACACTTTCACCTGATCAGGCTGCTGACTTAATTGCTTATGCAATTGTGAAACGCCCGAAACGTATGGCAACTAACTTAGGCCGCTTAGCTTCAATGACATATTCGGTTGCACCGGGCATCAACAATATGTTTATGTCGATTGGTTTCCGTTTATTCCCAAGTTCAGATGCAGCAAAAGGTGAAAAAACCGAGAAATTAAACTGGGCACAAAAAGCATATGCACGGATCTTCCCAGGCGAACACTGGTAATTTCTAATAAAAAAGCAGAACCCGAATGGTTCTGCTTTTTTATGAACAGAATGTAGAGCGTTATTAAAATAATTTTCCATATTAAAAAAAATTGAATAATAAATTTTATTCTTAGCCTCATTTAAATATATTAGAAGTAATAATTATTTTAATTTTTGATAAAAATAAATTAATATCAGCAAATAAATTATGCAAAAAATAAATTGCTACAAAACTAAACTTTAAAATTATTGTGCGAAATTCATGTCAAATTCTTTACATTCAAGAAAAATACGTCCTTTAGTTTATGCTATTTCGCTGAGTATCGGGATGATTGGAGTTTCTTATCTACCACATTCTGTATACGCTTCAGAAAATGTAGATAAAAATACGGTTAGCAATAACTCTACTCAACAAGCCGAAGAAAATCCGCTATCAAAATTAGATTGGCATATCGGGCCTAAAAAAGAAAATATCGCAAATGTAGCAACATTAAATACGGTTAAAGATGAGGGCTTTTTAGACCCAACTAATGCTGATAAATTTTTAGAATTTACCGGTAATTTAACAAATGGCAGTACAAATATTTTAGTTGCACCAGATGACTCTTGGTGGGCAACCTTTAATTTTGATGCATCTGGCTATGTAAAAGACGATGAGAAAATTGATGCTGATGCGCTATTAAAACAACTTAAAGACTCAGACGCTCCATCCAATGAGGAAAGAACCCGCTTAGGGTTACCAAAACTTTATACTGTAGGTTGGGCCGTTCCTCCTCATTATGATAATCAAACTAAAAGATTGGAGTGGGCACTAAAAGTACGTTCTGAAGATAATTCAGAGACCATTAACTACACGACACGTATATTAGGTCGAACTGGTGTGACTAGTGTCACTCTAGTATCAGATGAAGAACATCTCACTCATAATATTGATGAATTCAAAAAAAGCTTAAAAGGATTCGATTACAATTTTGGTGAGAAATACGCTGAATATCGAGAGGGAGATAAAGTTGCAGGATATGGCTTAGCTGCCTTAATTGCAGGTGGTGCAGCAGTAGTCGCAACAAAAAAAGGTTTTTGGGCTGTAATTGCCGCCTTCTTCGCAGCGGCTTGGAAGTTTATTGCTGTTGGGGTTGTTGCGCTAGGTGGGTGGATTAGCTCTATCTTCAAAAGAAATAAATCATAAATGTATCTATCTTTAGAAACTTTTTTTGTTTTAGGTATAGTCGGGTTTTATATATATGACTCGACTTATCTTTATTTTTACAATGAGTTTAATATTCGGAAGGGTTTTAAGATGTCTTTTCACCCTCAACTTCTTTCAAAAAAATTAAACTTTTTTAGTAAATATTTAGTGTTTTTTAATTTACTTTTACCCTATCAACTTATTTTCAAATGCTCATGGAAGTCTATTTATTCAGATAAACAAATAATTTTTCATGATGATATAACTCATATCACTACTATCAGCAGAACTCTTAAACCTCTTCAATTTTTAAACATTCTTTTATTTTTACTAATCATCTTTTTCTTACCGCTAGTTATCTTATTAAAGTTAAATTATGTGATTCTTGCTATCACCATAACTACAATTTACTTTTTAAATATTATTAATATTTTTTATGTGATATATAAACGAAAAAAACTAAAACTCTCTTGGGTAAAAGTCCTTCAACTAGCAATGGATGTTTTTTTATGTCCTCCTTTCTCTGTAAATTTGATACGTAAAATAAGCTTAAACTATGTTGTTAAGACCGAAGGTATTATCTTAGCTAAAGAAATATTAAGTGAGAAAAACTATCAACAGTTTATCAATACTGTTTTAACTGATCTCGAAGCCCTGAAATCAGCTTCAAGTATAGAAAATATTTCCAAAATAGAATTAAGAGAACAACAGCTTATTGCTTCTCAAAATTTAAATTATAAAAGTGACAAATAAAAAGCCCCCTAAGTCAGGAGGCTTTTTCCAAAATGTTAATTACTTCAACTAAAGGTGAGAAAACCTATCACAATGAATTATCAATCAAGAAATTGAACATGCCCTGTTTTTACATCGTAAATTGCACCCACAACTACAATGTCACCTCGCTCAACCATATCTTTGAGCACACTGCTGTTATTAATAATGTACTGGATGTTGTAGTGAACATTCATTGCTGTCACTTGGCTAATAAAAGCATTACCTAATTCACGTGGCTGCATAATGTCATATACGCTATCAACCGAATGCATTAATGGCCCAAGCACATATTGAATGTGTGGCATTTCCTTCACATCGGAAACTTGCTTTTGTTCTAGACGTAATTGGCATGCACTCGTCACCGCACCGCAATCTGTATGTCCTAAAACCACAATCACTTTAGAGCCTTTAGCCTGACAAGCAAACTCAAGAGAACCCAGTACTTTTTGCCCAGCAATATTACCTGCAATTCGTAAGCTAAACAGATCACCAATACCCACATCAAAAATCATTTCGGTAGGTGCACGTGAATCCATACAACCAAGCACTGCTGCGATCGGATGCTGCCCTTCATCTGCAGTAACACGAATTTGTCGATAAATATCTCGTTGTAGACGTTCATTTTTTACAAAACGTTCGTTCCCTTCTTTCAGTAAGTTTACAACCTGTTGAGGACTCAGCTTTTGTTGCAAATCATGTGTACTAATATCAATATCAAGTACTGCATCATCAACGTCTTGATAGTGCTGTTTGAACCCGACCAGTTTAAGATTTACCTGACGTTTAATGGCCGTTTCACTTTGATAATCTTGAATAACTTGATAGATATCAGGATCGATCGAATCACATTGTGTCGCATCAATAATGAGTTGCTGATGTTTATGCACATGTTCCAATGCTGAAATAAGCGCAGAACGATTAAGAAAAGTCACTTGTGATGGGAGTTCAATACGAGTCACTATACCATGCAGGCGCTTCTCTCTATAAACACGAATACCTTTATTAAAATTACCATAGAGAATAAAAGCACTACTAGTGAACAGACCAATTAAAATTCCCATTAAAAGATCGGTCAGTAAAATTGCAACCAAAGTAATAATAAAAGGTAAAAACTGTTTCCAACCTTTTTGATAAAGCTGTTTAAAGAGTTTTGGATGGGTAAGCTTAAAGCCCGTCACGATTAAGATCGCAGCCAATGCCGACAGAGGAATCATGTTCATTAATGGCACGAAGAACAAAACCGCTAGTAGCAACAATACGCCATGAATAATGGTAGAACATTTGCTACGCGCACCTGTATTTGCATTCACCGAACTACGTACAATCACTGAGGTCACCGGCATTCCACCAATTAAGCCAGAAATGATGTTACCTGTACCTTGTGCCCAGAGTTCACGGTTAGGAGGAGAAGAGCGTTTTTGAGGATCAATTTTGTCTGCTGCTTCAAGATTCAATAATGTTTCCAAAGATGCTACGACAGCCAGAGTAATTGCACCTGTGTAAATCATAGGTTCAGCTAAATAGCTAAAATCGGGAAAAATTAATACTTCTTCGGGTGCTTTTAAGATATTCGGCAATTGAATGAGGTTATCAATTTGCACTGCCCATGCAGAGCCAATACTCACCAGAACAAAATTCAGAACCGCTGCAAGCACAACTGCTATCAGAGCCGAAGGTAAAGCTAGTTTTTTGAGTGGACTGCTATCCCACGCTAAAATTAAGAATAAACTGAGCAAACCAATGAGTGCAGCTCCCCCATCAAAACGCTGCAGAAATGCATCAGGTGTTGAAGTCCAAACCTGTTTCCATGAAAAATCAGAAAGTCCGAACAGATAAGGTAATTGGGTCGCAATCAGAATGACACCAATAGCGGCTAGTAATCCTAAAATGACATTATTTGGAATAAAGTTGGCAAAAAAACCTAACTTAAATAATCCAAAGAGAATTTGCAGGACACCAGCAAAAATAATACATAATAAAAAGGCGGCATAATTGCCGCCTAGTTGTTCTAACTGTACAAGAATGACGGCAGTCAGCCCTGCCGCTGGGCCTGCAACGCTAATGTGGGAACCACTTAGCAAACCTACGATAATGCCGCCCACAATACCTGCAATAATACCTGAGATGATGGGAGCACCTGAGGCTAAAGCGATACCCAAGCACAGCGGTAATGCCACAAGGAATACGACGACTCCAGATAAGAGGTCTTTTAAATGAAATCTATTTTTCAGGTTTAAAACCGACATAAAACAACCATTTATAATAAAAAGAAATAAGCAAAGTTGTACTATTACAGCCTGAGAGTGAGTAAATGCTTCAAGGCTGGGTTGATGATGTCGAACAACTGAATATCATTAAAGTTTAGTTATGCTATAACGTTGTATATTTAATTGTGTATTTAACAACGATTTGTTGATCTTAAGATTCACCTCATCTTTACGACTGCGATTTTTCCTTAATCGCTCTTTAATACCGATTAGAAATAATGCTTCGCCAATAAAAAAGCCCCCGATTGGAGGCTTTTTTATTAATTAAAGACGCTTATTTAGAGCCTTTAATCCCTGCTTGTAGCAACAATGCACCTAAACCACCAATTTTTTGTTCTTGAGGTTTCTCTTGCTTGGCGCGCTGAGGACGTTCAGCTTGATCTTTACGTGGTTGAGGACGTTTACCTTGCGGTTTACGTTCAAAACGTTGTTCTGTATTTTGTTCACGGCGTGGTGGACGCTGAGCTTTTACAGGTGCAGAACCTTCAGCACGCATACTTAAGTTCACACGGTTACGTTCAACATCAACCTGCATAACACGTACTTGTACAATCTGACCCGGTTTTACAACTTTATGTGGATCAGATACAAACTCATTTGCAAGTTCAGAAATATGAACTAAACCATCCTGATGTACACCAATATCAACAAAGGCACCAAAGTTTGTGACATTCGTAATCACACCTTCAAGTTGCATACCTTCTGTCAATTGACCAACTTCAGTAATATCTTCACGGAATTTAGCAGTACGGAACTCTGGACGTGGGTCACGACCTGGTTTTTCAAGTTCAGCTAAAACGTCTTGAATTGTTGGTAAACCAAATTTGTCATCAACAAATTCATCAGCTTTTACTTGGCGAATGATTTCAGTATTACCGATGATGTCTTTAACAGTTGTTGCTTTTGCTGCAACAATTTTCTCAACAAGACCATAACTTTCAGGGTGAACTGAAGAAGCATCTAAAGGTTCAGAACCATTTTGAATACGTAAGAAACCAGCTGCTTGTTCAAAAGTACGATCACCTAAACGCGGTACGCTTTTCAACGCTTGACGGTTGTCAAAACGGCCATGTTCTTTGCGGTATTCAACAATCTGTTGAGCAATTGCTTTGTTTAAACCAGCAATATAAGCCAAGATTGCTGGTGAAGCGGTATTTACATCAACACCTACAGCATTCACACAGTCTTCTACCACTGCATCAAGTGTTTTTGCCAAACCAGTCTGGTTAACATCGTGTTGATATTGACCCACACCAATTGACTTCGGATCAATCTTAACAAGTTCAGCAAGTGGATCTTGTAAACGACGAGCAATAGAAACTGCACCACGAATTGAAACGTCAAGCTCTGGAAGCTCTGCCGATGCAAGTTCACTTGCCGAGTAAACTGATGCACCCGCTTCACTTACAGTGATTCGTGTTAAATTCAGATCAGTATTCGCAGCCATCATTTCAGCAACAACAGCTTCTGTTTCACGGCTAGCTGTACCATTACCAATGGCAATCAGCTCTACATTATATTCACGGCATAGTCGTGCAAGTTCAGCAATTGAACCTTCTTTATCATCTTTTGGTGCAAATGGATAAATCGTGCTATGAGCAAGTACATCACCAGCATCGCTGATCACTGCTAGTTTCACACCTGTACGAATACCAGGGTCAACACCCAAAGTCGTACGGCTGCCTGCTGGCGCTGACAATAATAAATGACGAAGATTTTCAGCAAATACCTGCATCGCTTCTGCTTCAGCAGTAAGACGTTTTTCTGTTAGCAATGAATGTTCGATTTGAGGACGAATCTTGCCTAACCAGAATAATTTTGCAGTTTGCTTTAAGAAATCCTGACGTGCTTGAGGTTGAATTTGCTCAAGGTTGTATTCAGTTTCAATACGTGCCAATGGCGCATCATCTTCACCATCTACTTTCAAACCCAATACGTTTTCTTGACGACCACGTAACATCGCTAATAAACGATGTGAAGGTAATTTGTTTAGACCTTCAGAGAACTCAAAGTAATCACGGAATTTTTTACCAACTTCTTTCTTTTCTTCAGATGCAACTGCACTTTTTAAAACCGCAGTTTTTGCAAAAGTTGTTTTTAATTCTGTAGTAAGTGAAATATTTTGTGCCCAGTCATCAATCAGAATATGCTGAATCGCATCTAACTGACTCTCAACGTCTGGATAGTCTTCGTGACTAAAACCAGCTAATGCTTCTGTCGGGTCAACTTGTTCTGCAATAATTTTTTCAGCAATTGGTCCTAAACCTGCTTCTTTTGCTTTAAAAGATTTACTTGTACGCTTAGGGCGATACGGTGCATAAATTTCTTCTAAAGCATTTTTTGTTTCGGCTGCATTCACCCGCGCCAACAAGTCATCACTCAATTTATTCTGTTCTTGCAATGACTGAATAACCTTTTCACGGCGCTCATATAAATCACGTAAATACGCTAAACGAGTATCTAATTGGCGTAACTGCGTATCATCTAAACCTTGTGTTACTTCTTTACGGTAACGGGCAATAAATGGAACACTGGCACCTTCATCAATTAAGCGGATGGCAGCTTCTACTTGGTTTGGACGTACGGCAAGCTCACTTGCCAACTGCTGAACTAAGTCAGTCATCGTGTTTGATCCCACAAGGATAAAGTTTAAAAGCACTGATTATAAAGACCAAGCCCATAAAATCCACACTTGTTTGCGTATTCAAAACGTTTTTTTGTATTGACTCTGAATATTTATACTTTTTACGACTACTAGAGCACATAAAAACAGGAGTTCAACTATGAAAAAGTTGAGCCTGAGCTCTGTCTTTTAATCTTTATAAAATATAAACGTAGGACTTATGTCATGAATCTGACAAAATTTTATTATAATTTATGAGAAAATGAACATATTGGTACACTCTTCAAAAGATAAAAATATAGAGATTCAACAAGGTTTTATTGGTCTAAATTTTTATCGAGCCCAACTATCTACTTATTTCAACAATTAAAAAAATAAAAGGAATAAGTCAGCTCATCTAAAATAACTTATTTGAAACAATTAGTTATTAATATTTAATTATTAAAAAATTATCAAAGATTTAACTATTTGTTTTTTTAGATCAGTCTTTGCTAAATTATGAGCTTAAGATGTTGTTTTTTGGTTTCAAACTACCTTGAAAATTGTAATTTTGAGCAAATTGATACATAGTCTTAACAAGAACATCAGCATTATACTGAGGGCTTGTTGGCAATAAGCCTCACCGACCCAATAATATATAAATTATGACTTTAAAGGGAGTACATCATGAGTTTAGTTGTACCTGCTGAACATCCTGAAACCGTACACAACGAAACGGATCGTGTCGAACGTATTTTAGTGGTCGATGACGATGTGCGTTTACGTACCCTCTTGCAACGTTTTTTGGAAGATAAAGGCTTTGTTGTAAAAACTGCCCACGATGCTTCGCAAATGGACCGTCTATTACAACGTGAGTTATTTTCACTTATCGTACTCGACTTTATGTTGCCAGTTGAAGATGGTTTGAGTATTTGCCGTCGTTTACGCCAATCAAATATTGATACCCCAATCATCATGCTAACAGCACGCGGTAGCGATTCAGACCGTATTGCAGGTCTTGAAGCTGGTGCAGACGATTACTTGCCAAAGCCATTTAATCCAAATGAACTTTTAGCCCGTATCCGTGCTGTATTGCGCCGCCAAGTTCGTGAAGTTCCTGGTGCTCCAAGCCAACAAGTTGAAGTTGTGAGCTTTGGTCCATGGTCTCTAGACTTGTCTACCCGCACACTAACACGCGAAGGACAAATCGTTACCTTAACGACTGGTGAATTTGCAGTATTAAAAGCATTGGTACAACACCCACGTGAACCATTAACGCGCGACAAACTCATGAATTTAGCTCGTGGCCGTGAATGGGGTGCAATGGAACGTTCAATTGACGTTCAAGTCTCTCGCCTACGTCGTTTAATTGAAGATAATCCTGCACGTGCACGTTATATTCAAACGGTATGGGGCGTGGGTTATGTATTTGTTCCAGATGGTGCGGAATAAGTTTGAGATAAAATAGAGTGAGTTTAGATCCAATCGCGCCACAAAACTTTACTGATTACGCTACCTACTCAGAACGGAAACGAACTCGGTGGGAACGTTTTCTCGACAAAATTAAGCCACGCTCTGCTGCCATGCGTACCACTATTCTGGTACTGCTGGTGGTGTTTTTTAGCTTATTTATGTCGTTATGGTTCTTTTGGCGCACTCTTTACTTACCTGAAATTCAACAACACGCGCGTTATCTTGCAGTTGAACTCGAGCTCGTCAACAATCCAGATATACGAATTTTTCATCGCGAAAATGAAGTCGATGTTGATGAGTGGTTACGTAATCGTGTTGGAATTGAATACATTACCAATCCCAAAGAATATCCAAGTGTCCGCGATAAAGTAATTGCTGAGTTTTTTACTAATCAAATCGAACAAAAACTGGCAAATGAGATTGGGGCTAAGGATGTTACGGTTTACTTCCAGTTTAAGCCTAGCCCACGTATTTGGATTCAAACACCTGAAATGCATGGGAACTGGGTTCGTGAACCTTTAAAAACCTATGCAAACTACAGTCCTGAACTTTTAATTGGTTGGGTCGTTGGTGTTCCTCTACTATCAGCTATCATTATTTTGATTCTAGTCAGACAAATGAACCGTCCTTTACGTCGTTTGCAAAATGCTGCCAATGAATATAGTAAATCAGGAACAGCGCCTTACCTAGATACCAATCATGGTCCATTAGAAATTCGACAGGTAAACCAAGCCTTTAACCGCATGGTCTATACGCTTGATCAAACCGAGCGTGAACGACGTATTATGTTGGCCGGTATCTCGCATGATTTGCGAACTCCTCTAACACGCATCCGCTTAACAGCAGAAATGTTACCTGACGAGTTCTTACGTGAAGGTCTGGTCTATGACGTAGATGATATGGACGCAATTCTTAATCAGTTCATTTCATATATGCGTGATGGTTCAGATGAAGAGTTGAAAGACACCAATATCAATATGCTTTTGCAAGAACTTGTTGTGCAATTTAAGCCACTTGATATTCAGTTCGAAATGCAGGATGTGCCCATTATTCCAGCACGTAGTCTTTCTTTAAAAAGACTTATTGCAAACCTTATTAATAATGCAAAACGCTATGGTGCTGAACCTATAGATCTAAGTGCAAAAGTTGAAAATGAAAATATTTTAATTACTGTTGCCGATCATGGTGAAGGTATTCCACCAGATCAAATTGAAGAATTAATGCAGCCCTTTGTCCGCGGAGACGCCGCAAGAACGATCCAAGGGAGTGGACTTGGATTGGCTATTGTCAAACGTATTGTCGATATTCATCATGGTGAAATTCAAATTCACAACCGTGAACAAGGCGGTTTAGAAGTTATTATTTCTTTACCGATCCCAAAATCAGTCCCTGAAGAAAATAGCTCGATCAATCCATTAGAAAAAATAAAACAAACTTTGAGTGAGCGCTTTTAATTTAACCAGTTGGTTATTAAAAGCCTCATTTTAAAGACAAATAAAAGCGATAAAAATCAATTAAATAAAAACCATAAATATAATTTATACCACCATTTATTTACAAAATTAGACCTTAGCCTAACACCTATGCACTTTTCAATTTTTCATAGCTAAAATCCCGTATGTTTTGACAATTCTGAGGATGTCCAATGTCTTTAAGTCGTATTCGCCTAGCTTCTCTTCATGACAAGGTCATCAGTGCTGAACAAGCTGCGCAATTCATCGAAGATGGAATGACTGTAGGTATGAGTGGTTTTACTCGTGCTGGTGAAGCTAAAGCTGTTCCACAAGCACTTGTAGAACTTGCAAAGAAAAATCCGTTAAAAATCACGTTAATTACGGGTGCCAGCTTAGGTAATGACTTAGACAAACAACTCACGGAAGCAGGTGTTTTATCTCGTCGTATGCCATTCCAAGTGGACAACACTTTACGTCGTGCCATTAACAATGGCGAAGTTATGTTTATTGATCAACATTTGTCTGAAACTGTTGAACAAATGCGTAACCAACAGCTTAAACGTCCTGATGTTGCGGTAATTGAAGCAATTGCAATTACTGAAGATGGCGGCATTATTCCAACGACTTCTGTAGGTAACTCTGCAAGTTTCGCTATTTTTGCCGAGAAAGTTATTGTTGAAATCAACACATCTTTAAGCGAAAGCTTTGAAGGTTTACACGATATCTACATCCCGACTTACCGTCCAACACGTACTCCAATTCCATTAACAAAAGTGGATGAGCGTATTGGTACAACAGCAATCCAAATCGATCCTGCAAAGATTGTAGGTATTGTATTTAACGATACTCACGACTCACCATCAACGGTAACTCCGCCAGATGATGAAACTCAAGGCATTGCGAACCACCTTATTGCTTTCTTTAATAAAGAAGTTGCTGCAGGTCGCTTACCAAAGAGCCTTGGCCCATTACAAGCGGGTATCGGTTCTATTGCGAATGCTGTATTAACAGGTTTAAAAGATTCTGACTTTGAAGACCTCATCATGTACTCAGAAGTATTACAAGACTGTACTTTTGAACTCATTGATGCAGGCAAAATGAAATTTGCTTCTGGTAGCTCAATTACGCTTTCTGCAAAATGTGGCGAGAAAGTTTTTGGCAATATCGAAGCTTACAAAGACAAATTAGTACTTCGTCCACAAGAAATTTCTAACCATCCTGAACTGGTTCGCCGTTTAGGTATTATCGGCATTAACACTGCGCTTGAGTTTGATATTTACGGTAACGTGAACTCAACTCACGTATGTGGTACTAAAATGATGAACGGTATTGGCGGTTCTGGTGACTTCGCTCGTAATGCTCACTTGGCAATCTTTGTGACCAAATCAATTGCTAAAGGCGGCGATATCTCTTCTATCGTGCCAATGGTGAGCCATGTTGACCACAGTGAACATGATGTTGATATTTTAGTGACAGAACAAGGTTTAGCAGACTTACGCGGTTTAGCGCCTCGTGAACGCGCTCGCGCTGTTATCGATAATTGTGTACACCCACTTTATCGTGATGCATTAAATGATTACTTTGATCGTGCATGTGCTAAAGGTGGACACACTCCTCATTTACTTCGTGAAGCGTTGTCTTGGCATGCAAACTTCGAAGAAACAGGTCAAATGCTTCAAGCAGCACCAGTTGCGAAATCAGCTTAAATAACTGGTTTTAATTCAAGCACTCCTACGGGGGTGCTTTTTTTATTTGTGTAAATTATTAATAAACACTGCTCAAGCCCGAATTTTTATTTTATCTTTTGAGCACATCAAAACAAAAAGTAGAAATCCATATGTTTATCATTCGTCAATTTACAAATGCGGATCTGGATGATGTCGTCATTTTATGGGAAAGCTGCGGCCTGACTCGACCTTGGAATAATCCTGAAACCGATATTTTTAGAAAAGTCTCACAACAAGATGATTTGTTTCTAGTTGCGATTAAAGATGAGCAACTGATTGGCACGCTTATGGGCGGCTATGACGGCCATAGAGGCTGGATTAACTATTTGGCTGTTCACCCCCACCAACAACGCTTAGGCATAGCTACAGCCCTTGTTCAGCAGCTTGAAAAGCGACTGATTGCTCGAGGCTGCCCAAAACTTCAATTATTGGTACGTAAAGATAATTTGAATGTACTGAATTTTTATGAACAACTGGGCTATGACGAAGTAGAAGCGGTATGCTTAGGAAAACGTCTAATTAACGATAGTTCACATGATTAGAGCCTTATTTATTATCATTTTGGCATAACACAGAAAATAAACTGAGTTTGGGGATAAGTAAGTGTGCTTGTGGATAAATCTCATTTTACCCACAAGCAAACAAATAATGCTTTAGATAAAATCACGAGCATGAAAAAAGCCTCATACGTTATGTATGAGGCTTTTTCGAATATGGTGGCGAGACCCAGGATCGAACTGGGGACACACGGATTTTCAATCCGTTGCTCTACCTACTGAGCTATCACGCCGTTGGCCTGTATTAAGCCGTATCTCAGAACAATAGTCAACAATTATCCTGAGTTTTTGATTTAACTGAGTATTTTTTATACTTAAAAAAAAATCCCTGATGGGATCAGGGATTGAAAACACAAATAATGGTGGCGAGACCCAGGATCGAACTGGGGACACACGGATTTTCAATCCGTTGCTCTACCTACTGAGCTATCACGCCGAAGTGGGCGTATTAAACAATGTTTATATGACCACGTCAAGCAACTTCCGTATTTTTTGTAACAAGTGATTATTTTTAAATCACCATCACATACGGACTAGGCTGTTAATGATGTAATTTACCAATATGAGCCAAACAACGATGAATTGCGCCGCAGCCCGGCTCAAAAATTTTAACGCCTTTTGACTCTTCTATACGACAAGCTTCTTCAACCAAGCGCTCAGCTACCCCACGACCACGGTTAGCAGGGTGAACAACAATATATTCAAGGACCTTGCTTTCACCTTGTCCTGAAGACCAGATTGCACCTATAATTTTGGTGTTAAATTCAGCAGTGTATAGCGTGGTATACTGTTGTAAATCTTGTTCAAGTTGTTCAATCGCATCGTGCCCGTCACCAAACTCTGGACTTGTATCATACAAACGCTCAAGCTGATCGCGGATCTCTGAATTATCTAGAGAACTATAAGCATGTACGGTAATAGGCATTGATTAACCCTCCTGAGCAAACTATGATGCTGTCACGAATTCGTCACAGCGAAATTGTCGTTAACATCCAATCATTTTTGACGTTTTTTGAGGAACGTGTCCATGACGCAACGTATCAGTGAAGTGGTTAGAAATACCAATGAAACCAAAATTCGAGTTCGATTAAATCTCGACGGTACTGGTCAAGGCACACTAAACACTGGAGTTCCATTTTTAGACCATATGATTGATCAAATCAAGCGACATGGCTTATTTGATATCGATATTCATTGTGACGGAGACCTCGAGATTGATGATCACCACACCGTAGAAGACTGTGGGATCACGCTTGGACAAGCTTTTGCACAAGCTTTAGGCGATAAAAAAGGTTTAAAACGCTACGGTCATTTTTATGCACCATTAGACGAAGCTTTATCTCGCGTTGTTGTAGATTTATCTGGTCGTCCGGGTTTATTCATGGATATTCCATTTACCCGTGCACGCATCGGTACCTTTGATGTCGATTTATTCTCTGAGTTTTTCCAAGGTTTCGTAAACCATGCGCTTATGACCTTACACATTGATAATTTGAAAGGGAAAAATAGTCACCATCAAATTGAAAGTGTGTTCAAAGCGCTAGCTCGTGCTTTACGTATGGCATGTGAAGTTGATCCACGTGCAGAAAACACGATTGCATCGACAAAAGGTAGCCTCTAATGACACGTATCGCGTTACTTGATTATGGCATGGGCAATCTACACTCAGCAGCTAAAGCACTTGAGCATGTGGGCGCTACAGTCGATGTGACCAATGATCCAAAATTAATTGCACAAGCCGACAAAATTGTTTTTCCGGGCGTTGGTGCAATGCGTGACTGTATGCAAGGAATGCGTGAAGCAGGTATTGATGAAGTCGTACGTAAAGCTGCTTTTAATAAGCCAGTTCTTGCGATTTGTGTAGGCATGCAAGCATTACTACAAAGTTCTGAAGAAAATGGCGGTGTAGACGCACTCGGTATTTTTGACGGTGTAGTAAAGCACTTCCCTCAAATGGAAGGTTTAAAAGTACCACACATGGGCTGGAACCAAGTTCACCAAATGGACCCAAGCCATCCAATGTGGAACAACATCGAACAAGATGCTCGCTTCTACTTTGTACATAGCTACTATGTCGAACCAAAAGATGAAAGCGTTGTGGCTGCGACTTGTGAGTATGGTGTGAACTTCTGCACAGCGATTCATAAAGATAATTTGTTTGCGACTCAATTCCATCCAGAGAAAAGTCATACTGCTGGTTTGCAGTTACTTAAAAACTTTGTGGAATGGAATATTTAATCTGATTTAAAACTGAAAAAGATCAGGTCTAGATGGCCTGATCTTTTTTTTATTTACAATAATAACTAATCATTTATAGAATGATGTTTTATTCAACAAAATATTGAATATTTATACTATTAAATAAAACCAAATGATCAGGAAAACAAAATGAATTCACCTTTCGAAAATCAGCCACTTCAACAAGATTCCCCTTTTAAAGCTAATGGTCGTTTTGGACGACTCTCTTATGCTGCTTGGACATTCTTATTTTCACTCGTCATCGGCATCGTTGTTGTTGCCATCGCATTCACTTTTGGATTTACCTCTAGTCAGGATCTAACTGGCCTTTCTACAGCAGGCATGATTGTTATCGCCATTCTTTATATTGTCTGTCTCTATGTAAGCTTTGTATTTACAATTCGTCGCTTACATGACCGCAATAATACAGGATGGCTATCATTGCTAATGCTTATCCCTGTCGTAAACCTCATTTTCATGATTTATCTCTTTGCGGCAAAAGGTACAGAAGGCAATAATGATTACGGTCCACAACGCCCTACCCCTGGTTGGGAACGCGTTTTAGGCTGGATTTATATTATTCTGATTCCGCTTGCTTTTGTTTTCGGTATCATTGCCACAATCATGGCTCCGACCTATGAAGGTTATGTTGAAAAAAGCGAAAGTGTAGTCATTGGTACCCCTTCTCAGTCTCAATAATTTTTAAAGACAGTCATAAAGCCTAGTTCTCTAGGCTTTATTCATATATAAAGCTAATAGCTCAATTCTTTTGTACGCTGTTAAATATGTCCGAAGCCTCTCTCCTCCTTGATAAAGCCTCTATTCAGCAGCTACCTCCTTTTGAAAATCTTAACTATCAAAATATTGTCGTCATTGAAAATATTGAGCAATGCAAAACTATTGAAGAAGAATTAAGAAACGCTGTAATTTTGGGATTTGATTCTGAATCTAAACCAACTTTTCGAGTGGGTGAAGTGTCAACTGGTCCACATTTGATTCAGCTTGCCACAGCACAAAAAGCCTATCTATTTCATGTCAATTCATCGACTTTAAAATTTTTACAGCCCGTTTTGTCTAACCCTCAGCAAATTAAAGTTGGCTTTGGCCTTAAAAATGATAAGCACATTTTTCATAAAAAAGGCATTGAGCTGGAAAGTTGTGTCGATCTAGCCAAAGGTTTTAGTCACTTTGGTTTTACCCAGCAAATGGGAGTACAAAAAGCAATTGCTCTGCTATTTGGGCAGTATCTTGCAAAGTCGAAAAAAGTTGGAACTTCAAATTGGGCACGAAAACCACTTACACCACAACAAATAAGCTACGCTGCCGCTGATGCGTATGCTGCATTATTGGTATTTGAAGAGCTCAGAAAGCAAGAACTATTACCAGCTCACATTTCACAAACGATTCAAACCGCACTTCAAGCGTAAAGTTATAAAAGTCTTTTCTAAGGCTTAGCGATTGATCAATACTTTGCTAAGATGTGCACAATTTCATAATCATGATGAAGCAAGGAGCGGAAGCATGCTAATCATTCCAGCAATTGACCTGAAAGATGGTAAATGTGTGCGTTTAAAACAAGGGCGTATGGAAGACGATACCGTTTTCTCTGACGATCCAGTTGCAACTGCCCAGCATTGGGTAAATGAAGGCGCACGTCGTTTGCATTTGGTTGATTTGAATGGCGCTTTCGCAGGTACCCCAATTCATAAGCCTGTTGTTGAAGCAATTGCTAAAGCTCAGCCAGAATTACCAATTCAAATTGGTGGTGGTATTCGCTCACTAGAGACTATCGAACACTACTTAGAAGCTGGCGTGACTTTTGTCATTATTGGTACTAAAGCAGTTCAAGAGCCTGAATTTGTAGAAGAAGCTTGTAAACGCTTTGCTGGCCATATCATTGTTGGTATTGATGCCATGAATGGTATGGTTGCAACTGACGGTTGGGCAAACGTTACTGATGTGAAAGCAACTGATTTAGCAAAACGTTTTGCAGATGCAGGCGTGTCTAGCATTGTTTATACAGACATTGCACGTGATGGCATGATGCAAGGTGTAAACGTTGAGCAAACTGTAAACTTAGCTCAATACTCAGGCTTACCAGTGATTGCTTCAGGTGGCGTAACTAACCTTGATGACGTTCGTAACTTAAAAGGCAAACCGGGCATTTTAGGTGCAATCACAGGTCGTGCAATTTATGAAGGTACTTTAAACCTTCGTGAAGCTCAGCTTTTACTAGATGAAAACCGTCTTTAATTTTTAAGATGTAAAAAAGAGCCTGTTTAGGCTCTTTTTTTATTTTTGACAATATTTAGTTTAATAACTTTTCTAAATCGATAACCTCATCCGCAAGCTCGATTGCATAAGATGAATGCGTAATCATAATTACGGATGGAACGACCTGCTGAATATATTTAAGTATATTTTTTGCTGTACTTACATCTAAAGCTGCCGTCGGTTCATCTAAGATTATGAGTTGAGGACGAGCCAAAAGACCTCGAAGAATACAAATTCTTTGCTTTTCTCCTCCTGAAAAATTCTTATAAATTTCAGTTAGATCATCATCGAGCGTTAATTGATGTTTTTTCAAGATATGTAATAAATTAAACTGCTCAAGCATCTGAAGTAAGTAAGAATCTTCATATATATGCTGAGAGTTATAGACCAAATTCTCTCTTAAAGAATAAGGAAAAATAACTGGCTGCTGTGCAACATAAATGACCTCATCAAAAATAGGCATGGAAAAGTTATGGCTAATATCAATGCTTTTATACAAAAGCTGTCCTGATTGAATCTGGTATACCCCCATTAAATAATTCATCAGAGAAGTCTTACCTAGACCTGTTGGGCCAATCACGACATATGTTTTATTGGCTAAGATTGTTAAATTAAAATGATTTACTGCTCTTTTTCCTAATAAAAATTGAGCATTTACAAATTGGAAGAGGACTTCAGAATGCTGAATGGCAGAAGAAGTATATTGTTCTTTCTTGAGATTAAAATACTGTCGATATTTTGCTAAGGCCACAAAGTTTCCATTTAAGCGCATCAAGCTTTGGGAAACAGCCAAAAATGGATTGGTGAGTTGAATAATATAAGTACTTATCAATACGAAAGCACCCGGAGTTAATTGCTTTTCAGTTGAAAGAAATACGGTAAATAACATAAAAATAAGTAAGAATAAAAAAATCATGAACAATTGAGAAATCATCAATAGTCCTATTTTCTTATTCCTATCTTTAGCTGTTGTAATGGATAAATTGAGCGTTTCATTAAACTTCGATAACTGAAACGGTACTGCATTTTTCACTTTAATTTCATAGGAGTTGGATATCTGATGTATCAAATGGCTATTCACCTGATTATCTTTTTGGTACATCGCATCGAATAGTGAACTACTTGTTTTATTTATATGAAATGAAACTAGGAAAATAATGATAGCTATTAGTAAAAAGCTAATACTAAAGACTAGGCTAATGGTCGTAAATAGAACTGCAAAAATCATTGCCAATTGAAAAATAATTGGCCCCAAATGAAGAAGTAACGTTAAATTAATCTCACCAAAAGCAGAACTTCCTCTTGCGAGATCACTGATTACTGTTCCAGCTTCAATTTGATCTTGTTCATCTTTTTTAAGATTTAAATAATTTTTTAAACCTGCAAAAATTAATGCTCCTTTGAAATCAACCATCAAATAAGCACTAAAAATATTTTGCGTCCAATGGCATAACTCATTCACCAACCATGCAGTCGCGTAGGCAAGTACAAGTAGATATAAAAAATTAAATGGGAGTTGAATATTGAGAAAAAAGTTATATTCGTGTGCAGAATAGTCGATAATAATTTTCAGCAGGTATGGCAACAATGTTGTAAAGAATGCTGAAAACATCACTAATAAAAACATGAAAAACATACTACTCTTCTGTTTTTTATAATTTTCTTTAGAAACCTGCCATATAAATTTATAGTTCTGAATATCTTGCGAACTTAATAAAAATTTCATTTCTGTATCTTTTTTTCTATTAAAACGAGTTAAAAATAATTTCACTACACAAGAAATATTATAACTTGCCTTATTTATTATTATTCATTTTTTTAATTACACTTATAATTTTTTAAATAAGTGTAATTCTCTATATAAAATTTAATAACTCTCATAATTTTAAAAGAATTTTTTATAAAGACTTTAAAATCAATAAACCACATTACGAATAAACTTAAGTACTTGGTTACCACTATTGATATAGGTATAAGTCACTGAACTAGCATATATAAATGAAGAACCAGCAACGATGGTTTTTGAGCCATCTGCAAATCGTATGGTCAACTCACCTTCTAATACATAAATAAGCTCTTGCCATCCTTCCGGGTCTGCTTCAGCAACATAAGACTCCCCCACTGCTAACGACCATGTCCAAAGCTCAACTTGCGAACGCGATGGAACTGAAGCCAAAAAAGTCGCTCTGCTTTCTTCTTTTTCACCTTGCCAAGCCAGTGCATTGACCAAAGCTTGTTCTTTGTGCTCAGGTGCACTCACAATCGTTCTAAAATCGACGCCCAACACTGCCGCAATTGCATCGAGTTTAGCTAAGCTAATATTGACTTGCCCTGTTTCCAAAGCTGCGATTGTCCGTCTGCTCACCCCTGCCTGATCGGCCAAGTCCTGTTGGCTTAAATCTCGTTCATCTCTTAAGGAACGAATATTTGTGCCGACATGCTGTAAAACGGTACTGGACTGGCTCATAAATTAACGCAGAAAATAAAATATGAGCAATATATTGCACAAAATAGAAGAATAGCGCAATATGTGCAGTATATTGCACAATTCTTTCTAATTTGAATATGTCACCAATTTCTTTGAGTTCAAGCAAAGCCCCACAGTTAGCGCTCGTTTTGATTACGATCATCTGGGGTGGAACATTCCTTACTGTGCAATATGCACTGAATTTTTCATCGCCTATGTTTTTTGTGGGCTGCCGCTTTGCTGTCGCGGCGCTTACCTTACTGCTTATTTCTTTCAAGAGTATGAAAAGCATTACTTTAAAAGATCTAGGTGCTGGCAGCACGATTGGTCTTGTAATTGCGGCAGGTTATGGCACACAGACGATTGGTCTTCAAACCATTCCAAGTAGTGAGTCGGCTTTTTTAACAGCGCTTTATGTTCCACTTGTACCTATTTTAATGTGGCTCATCTTTAGAAAAGTTCCACACATCATGACTTGGGTGGGAGCAGTCCTTGCTTTTGCTGGCCTTATTTTATTGACAGGTAATGGTTTTGAACAAATCTCTTTAAATTTTGGACAGCTTGTAACAGTGCTCGGATCACTTGCGATTGCTTTAGAAATTATTTTTATTAGTTACTTTGCTGGAAAAGTAAATTTACGTCGCGTCACCGTCATTCAACTCGGCGTAGCCTCTCTGGTTTCTTTTGCCATTATGCCTGTGGTGGGGGAACATACAATTCCTGCATTTTCATGGCCACTTGTACTCCTTGCTGTTGCATTAGGTTTAGCCAGTGCACTTATTCAATTTGTGATGAACTGGGCTCAACGTATGGTTGATCCTTCCCGTGCTGCAATCATCTATGCAGGAGAACCTGTTTGGGCAGGAATTATTGGTCGAATTGCGGGTGAGCGTTTACCAATTATTGCTCTTTTTGGTGGTGCTTTAGTGGTATTAGGTGTTTTAGTGAGTGAGTTAAAACTTAAGTTGCCAATAAAAAAAACTAAAAGAATTCGAGAATAAAAAAGAGAGCTTAATGCTCTCTTTTATTTTTTAAGGCTGATACATCGGACGGTTATCATTTAAAGCAATCAATCCACGAATTGCACGATATACAATCCAGATCCATGCAGCACCAATTACACCCACACAGAATACGGTCGATGAGATTGCAACGCCTGCAAACAGGTCAGTATTTTCACCTGTAAAGAACAAGAAAATAAACGGCAAAAAGGCAATAATATTCCAAGCGAGATACCACCAGAATGTTCGGATTTGCCATGTAAAGTGGCTCGCAAAAATTGAACCTTGCACATCAGAACGTTTTACATAGTTAATAATTAAAGCAATAACCGCAAGTAAGCCGCCTGTAAAAATAGCGACAATATAAAGTACATATAAAATAAGCGTTAAAGTACGATTTGGATCTTGGTCGATAGAACTATTCATTTTTATACCTCTCAAGTTTAATAAAACGATTTACTTTTATGCGCCCCGCAACACATTTAAGGGAGAAATTAGCCACAAAATCAAAAGTAAATGAAGGAATATGGTACAAAAATAAATCTTACGGAATGGTTGTTTTTGTGTTTTATGTCTCAGTTTTTGTTGTGCCCACCATGCAGCAGGCCAGCCTCCTAAAAAGCTGACAATGTGCAATGTTTGCTCAGGCACACGGCGATTACCCAATTGTGCGGCTTCTTTGTCTTGTGAATATAACCAGTAACTCAGCACATTCATCATTAAAATAAACAATAAGGTATAGGCTGGTAAAATATGAATAAAACTCATAATTCCCATTAAAACGAAATAAAACACAATCCCCATTTGCATTGCAGACCATGGATTGGCTTGAAAAGAAGATTGTGTTTTTGCTGGCTTTGACATTTTACGAGTTTGAGATGCTTTTAAATAAGTGACCTGCTGGGCACGAAAGCGACCTTGCTCATCGAGAATAATTAAATATTCCAAAGCACAGCCAATAATTGGCCGAGGTCCGGGGCGTGCAAAATCTTTAATATGCAAAAAGACTCGCTCTTTTTCAGCATCATCTGGCTGAATAAAGCCATAACCTTTTTCGTCGAACCATTCGACTAATCGCCCCTGATCTCGCATCTTTCTTCCTTTATCCTTTTACATGACTTAAACGGTCTTGCATCATTGCTCGCATTTCTTGCGGATCTTTTTGCAAGATGTCATCGCCTGTACGTCCTTCTTCTTTATTTTTTTGAGCAACTTGCAAACGCATTGACCAAAAACGGCAAGCTGCCATTGCTAAGAATACATCTAGACACTCAAGTTCATCTGAAGTCAGCGCACGAACTTTTTGGTATGCCTCTAAGTAAGCGGCCACTTTGTCAGAGTTTAAATGCGCTGCTGGATATTCAGTACAAAAATCATTGATGGTAATTGCAATATCAAACAGTAATTCGTCTTGATTTAGCTCGTAAAAATCTAAAATACCTTGTAGTTGCTCGCCTTCAAACAAAGTATTGTCACGGAACAAATCTGAGTGAATAAAACCTGTTGGTCGGTTTGAGTATTGTGCTGTTTTAGCATTAAAAGCTTGATAAACCTGCTCAAGTAACGTTTGGTCATCTTGAGTCATATTTGGTTTAAGCTGCTCTGCAACACCTGTCCAGTATTGGTGATCACGTCGATATTCACGCTCAAGCGGAAAATCCTGCAAAGCCACATGCAGTTTCGCCTGTGCATCAGCAATTGCTGCGACCTGAGCTACTGTGGTTTGCATGGGATGGTGACCCATGAGACGTGGAGCAATCTGTGCAGGCTTTTCTGCAATCACGTGAACTGCTTGTCCGCTATGTTTTAACGGCACGGCAACAGGGACATCATGAGTACCTAATTGCTCAAGTACAGGAATGAGTTCGCCTGCCCCTTGTGCGTCTAATTCTTCAAACACGGTGAGTACATATTGTTTACGGTTTACATCAACCAAAAAATAATTGGTGTTTTGAATACCTCCCTGAATTGGGTTCAGCTCCAACACCTCTAATCCATAAGGTGCAGCAAAGGTGCGAACTTCATCTAAACTCAACGGGGTATAAACCGACATGGAAAACCTGCAAAAAACATCTGTGAAGTTTGATAGAATACCTCTTCCCTCCATGAAGGTGTAGCGCCTGTGTAGGAACTTTCACCAACGGCGATTATTTTTGGAAAAAGCTATGCTTGCTAAACGTATTATTCCTTGCCTAGACGTTGATAACGGACGCGTAGTTAAAGGCGTTCAATTCCTCGATATTCGTGATGCTGGCGACCCTGTTGAAGTGGCACGTCGCTATAACGAACAAGGTGCAGATGAAATTACTTTCTTAGACATTACCGCTACACATCATGGACGCGATACCACTTACCGTACTGTTGAACGTATGGCCGAGACTGTATTTGTGCCATTAACTGTTGGTGGTGGTGTACGTAAAGTTGAAGATATTCGTGCGTTATTAAATGCAGGTGCAGATAAAGTCAGCATTAACTCGGCAGCCGTATTTAACCCTGAATTTGTTCAAGAAGCTTCACAGCATTTTGGCGCACAATGTATTGTCGTTGCGATTGATGCCAAAAAAACTGGTGATAACAAATGGGAAATCTTTACTCACGGTGGTCGTAAACCAACGGGTATTGACGCGATTGAGTGGGCTGTACAAATGGCTGACTACGGTGCGGGTGAGTTACTCATTACCAGTATGGATGCCGATGGTACTAAAGCGGGCTACGACATTGCTTTAATGCGTGCAATTAATGACCGCGTTACCATTCCAACCATTGCCTCAGGCGGTGTAGGTAACTTACAACACCTTGCAGACGGAATTTTACAAGGTGGTGCCGATGCAGTATTGGCAGCAAGTATTTTCCACTTTGGCCAATATACCATTCCAGAAGCTAAACAATATTTAGCTGAACAAGGCATCGAAATGCGCTTGTAAGCTTATTGATATTTAAAGGGGCGATATGCCCCTTTATTTTTTTATGCAGCACCATCTACTGCATTCACCTCAGTAGTAAGTTCAGGCTTTTCTTTTTTCTCGACCCATTTTGCAGGGAAGATTTTCTCTACTGCTTGAGAAAATGGTCTAGCAAGTGCTGTAGGTAAACGCACACCCAAAGGATTTTGTTCTTTTAAATCCGCCGAAGAAACAACCCGCGTTCCCATTACATAATCAAACCAAGGCTTGGTCACACACCAATTAGCGTCTTGATTGGAGTTCATGTGGTGATCGTAATGCCAAGGAATTTTACGCTTTGCCCAGTCAGGCTCTAAATGTGCACGGCGATGAATATAATAATAATTGCCAGCACTGTACCAAGCTGCGAGTGCCATACCTTTTGAAAATGGATAGAAAATAGCACTTGAAACAGTTGCTACGACTGCCAGTGAAATTAACTCATTTTTAGTTCGCCAGTTTCCAACGCCCTCAACATAACAATCATCATGAAATTGTTGTTTACGGACTTCGCGATGGTGTGCCCAATGGGATTCCATGCTTTTTGGCACGGGGCTATAGCGCGGTTTTCCAGCACGGTGTACACCATGCAAAATATATTTATGCGCCACCCACTCAAATGCATTTGCAACCGCAATTCCTGCAATGAACCCTTTTAACATTGCCTAACTCCTTTTTCTTTTATTCAGAATATAAAATTCGCTATGCTAGGTATTGACCAGAATTTATGGTTTCATTGACAAATCACGACAAGAAAGAGGTGGTTAGGGATGCCACAACTAAAAAACTATACAGGTTCGGTCTATGGGGGACTCGGACATCTATTAAAAGCTTATTGTGAAGCCAATCAGTTAGCTATTCCTGAACAATTAGAGCAGATTCAAAATCTGGAACGCTTTGACTACGTCGTTTGGCGCGATCTATTAGAAGTCATTTATAAACTAGACCCGAAGCCGGGATTAGGCCTAGAAATTGCCAAATATGTGCAACCCAAACACCTAGGCATTATTGCCTACCTTGCTCTCTCTTGCGATGACTTAGGTGAAGCCTTAATTCGCTATCATGATTTTCATCGTCTTATTTATGACGGCAGCCCTTTAGTCGTTGAGTTACAAGGAAGATATGGTTCTATTCGCTGGGAAGCGACGGAGTTACACCCTACTCAGCTTACCGATGAAATCGCGATTGCATTGGTCATTCAGTTCTTACGTCTTTTTATGTCTCATGAAGATGTGCATTTACATGAAGTACATTTCTTAAATGCTGCCCCTAAAAATATTAGGGCTTATGAACAATACTTTCAATGCCCTGTTCGTTTTAGCCAGCCGCGTACAGAGTTGCTCATTCCAATTACGGAAATTCATAAGCCGCTTAGCAGCGCCGACCATACTCTACAGCAGCTATTGGTTCAGCAAGCACAAGCGCTGTTAGAACAATTACCAAATTCGACCCAACTTGATCAGCGCTTACAGCATTCAATTTTGACTGGACTACAAAAAAATCAATATCAAATTGAATATATTGCTGCTCAATTAGGTCTGTCCGTGCGGCAACTCCAAAGACATTTACAACAGCAAAACACCACCTTTCAGGAACGCGTTCAGCAAGTGCGATTTATGCTCGCAACCGAGTATTTAAAAGATCCGCATTTAAGCTTGCAAGAGATTGCGCTTTTACTTTGTTACTCGGAACAAAGTGCTTTTCAAAGAGCGTTTAAGCATTGGACAGATCAAACACCACAGCAATGGAGGGATCATTTTTTAGACAAAGAATAACCAACCAAAACTTACAAATCTTTTCTTGATTAAAACAACACTGAAAACAAAAATTTCATATAGTCACATGCTTCAAATTTATGTGACGTAATTCACATTAATTAAAATAGATTAAATAAATGAGTAATCAGAATGAATAAATATTTTGCTGAATTTCTAGGTACGTTTTGGCTAGTCTTTGGTGGTTGTGGTAGCGCAGTATTAGCCGCAGCTTTCCCTGAACTTGGTATTGGCTTTGCAGGTGTAGCCCTTGCCTTTGGTTTAACCGTACTGACAGGCGCCTATGCTCTAGGGCATATCTCAGGTGGACATTTTAATCCCGCGGTAAGTGTTGGCCTTTGGGTCGGCGGCCGCTTCGATGTTAAAGATCTTATTCCCTATATTGTTGCTCAAGTGGTCGGTGCGACTGCTGCTGCTTTTGTTCTTTACATTATTGCTCAAGGCCAAGCGGGCTTTAGCGGTGTTGGTGGTTTTGCTTCAAATGGTTTCGGTGATTTATCACCAAACAAGTTTGGCTTAGGTTCTGCTTTCTTAATTGAAGTTGTACTTACTGCTTTCTTCTTAATCATTATTTTAGGTGCAACTGACCGCCGCGCACCTGCTGGCTTCGCGCCTATTGCGATTGGTTTAGGCTTAACACTCATTCACTTAATCAGTATTCCAGTAACTAATACTTCGGTGAACCCTGCACGTAGTACAGGCGTTGCGTTCTTTGCTGAAACTGCTGCTTTAAGTCAGTTGTGGTTGTTCTGGGTAGCGCCGATTTTAGGAGCTGTGATTGGGGCGATTATTTATAAGGTAGTTGCTGGAGACAAAGATTAACACGACGGAGTCCTGCTTCATAAAATCGAATGTAATCAGCTAATTCTCATTACTTTTGTTTCGGCAAAAGTAACCAAAACCATTACCATTCACAAAACCTGTTCTCTGGGATCATTTATCTGATCCCACACAGTAACAATACTGATATTAAAATGGGCAGGTTGTGAATGGCTTTATCACGAATCAGATTTCACGCATTATTCAATAACCATAGAACTTTGATTAGACTAAGCTCTATTAATGAATCATTTATAAAAATGGATTATTAATTTCTTGTTCAGCCGGACGTTCAATTTTCTCAGGCAATTCTTCTTTTTCCAAAGCTGCAACCACTTCGCTTAAAAAGCTCTGTAAAGCCTTGGCTTGTTCTAATCCGATTTTGTCTTTGGTGATTTGCAAGTTGCCATAAATGCTGACGCAATCGACATTATTTTCTAATGTTAAATCTTCAATTGATGAAGACTCTGTACCCTTTTCAAATGGCTTAAACATAGGTCTTGTCTCGTTGTTATATCTTCACAGTGTAATACGACCAATTTAAAAAAAATCGATCAAAATTAAAAGAGCCGATAAAATTAAGAATGCTCCCATTAGGATATTAAAATATTTCAAACGGTTGCCCTGATTCAGCACCACTGAAAATTTATCACCACAGAACCCCCAAAAGAACAAACAAACATAGCAAGTAAAGAAATAAATAACGATAAAGATCGGCAATGACTGCGGATTTTCAATGCTTTTAAACATGGTAATGCCCGACACACAAGCCAACCACGCTTTGGGATTCAACCATTGTAATAAGAACCCATCTTTAAAATTGGGAATGATCATCTGTTCTGGGGGAGCACTTGAAATAGAAATATTGGCAGCAGAAAGAATAATTTTTATGCCGATATAACAAACAAATAGCGTTCCACAAATCGCAAGAATCTTTAATACAACAGGAAACTGAGTTAATAAACTCTGAAGACCAAATGCCATAAAAATTAAAAGCAAGGTAAAACCAATGGTTGCGCCTGAAATATAGGGAAGCGATCTTTTTAAACCATGATTTAAACTGGTCGATAAAATGACGGTATTTACTGGGCCTGGGGTAATAGACATTGTAAATGAAAAAAGAAACATCGAAGCAAACATTGTTATTGTCCTTATTAAAATAGAATCCATAGACAGATCTGTCTATGGATTCTATTTTAAACATTTACGCTTTTGCAATAACAATCAAAAAAGCTGCTTATTTCATTATTTGCAAGAAATAGTTCACCAATGCTTCAACCAGTTGCTTCACAATCGCTTGGCGTGTTTCTTCGTCAATTGTTGGAACTTTTGCTTCCATCGCTTCTGATGAGCCACTTTTTTGCTTTTTAAACTGGTCTTGTAACGCTTTAATTTGATCGGCATTTAAGTCCTGCTCACATTGGCTCTCGCCATCCCAATGTAAATAGTCTAGCTTCTGATTTGGCTTAACTTGACTCGCTGTTAAAGGTAGGCGATAGACATTACGCTTTTGTTGCTCAGTTAACTGAGGGAACAGGTTAACGCCTAAGCGTTCTTCAAGGTAGCAAACACTCACCACTTTCACTTGTAGAGAGTTATTGTTTGGTGCGTAGTAAGCCCCAATAGCGCCAGTTTTTGGCATATAGACCGCTTTATAAACTGCGGTAGGAACAATGACACCCTTCCCAATCGTTTTAAGGCGTTTACCCTCAAAAACAGGGCCTGTAACCACATAAACATCTTGTTTTTGCTTAGTCGCAAGGGCACGCGTAGCTTCTTCAAGTTTACGCCAAACTTCCTGATTATTTTTAGGTGCTTGCGGCACCATATTACTTAGTGAGAAGCTATCTGACTGTGAGCTTTTATTTGGCATATCGCCATTTGGTGCCATATGACCACGGTCATAGCCTGAACCACGATAATCACTTAACAGTGCTCGATGCTTTTGATCAATACGGGTTTCTTCATGGAAGTTGTCTTCACGCTTAATTTTGACACTCAAACGTTCTGCATTTAAATGCTCAGCCGACCATAACGGCGTTTTAGAAATACCTGAATACAAGACATTAAAGCCATTAAAACACAGCGGATAACTGTCTTTTTTTAAGCTATCTTTATTTAAAGCAGGGGGAACTTCTCGATAGAACTGATTAAGACAAGTCGAATTAGTACTTAAAGGTGAAAACCACTGCGAAATCTTTTCACTACCAAATGCAATCGCAAAACTTCCCGCAGCAATACAAGCAAGAATAATCTTGCCAAAATGCTCACTTAGAGAGAATGAGTTTGTACCTTTACTACGTTTTTTACTTGCCATGTTTATATCAATACCACTGTCCACACGCAGCTTAACAATCCTGCTTTTTTAAGTATATCTCTTATCTTTCAAATGGTTAAAACATGGTCATCTTTTTTGTAACGCCATTTCCCCTTACGTAACAATCTGTTGGAATTATGAGAGGCTTTGGCTATTGAATTACGCCAATTGCGTATCTTTCGTTGAAAAACACTGATTGCTTATGACATGGTTAGCTCCACAAATTTGGATAAAAATATAATCGGAGTCCACTTAATGATCCATTCAAAGATTATTGGTATTGGCGTAATCACGGGATTATGTAGTATGGCCGCTTTGGCTGAGCCAGCAGTCCAGCCAGGAGATACTTTAGAAAGTTTGTCTAAAGTGAAAGTTACGACAACGGTAAATGGCCAACCTGGTTCTATTAGCGATTTAGTCAATAGCGGACAAGTACAGCAAGTTTCTGCTGCACCGACAAATGCAGCGCCTACTGGTGCTCCTATTCCGGCAGATGTTCCACCAGCACCTCCAGCAGGCGGTGAATTGGCTCCACCAGCAGCACCAACTGATGCAGTACCACCTGCACCAAACCAAGCGCCTCCAGCGCCACAAGATCCGAACACTCCACCGCCTCCGGCAGATCCAACTCAGTCGGCAGACCCGATGGCAAAAGATGGTGGTTTGCCAGCAGATGCACCTATGCAAGCTCAGTAATCAGAGCCATAAAAAAACCAAGACAGATGTCTTGGTTTTTTTATTACACCAAATTTTTAGATTTCGATTTGACTACCTAACTCAACTACACGGTTAGTTGGAATTTGGTAGAAGTCACTCACTGGACTGGTGTTACGCTGCATAGAGATAAATAGTTTTTCTCTCCATGGAGACATGCCATCGCCCACCGAATGAACAATACGATCGCGCGAAATAAAGAAGCTGATGTGCATCAAGTCATATTCAAGACCTAACTGCTCATAAGCTTGCATAAGCGCTTTTGGTACATTCATTTCATCTTTAAAGCCGTAGAAGATTTTAATACGGAAGAAATGCTCAGCTAAAGTTTCTGTTGAAATACGTTCTTCTGGTGCAACAAATGGTACGTCTTCAATGACTACTGTTACCAAGATATTACGCTGATGCAGCACTTTATTGTGCTTGATGTTATGCAGCATGGCATGCGGCACAACGTTTGGCGTACCCGTCATAAAGACAGCATCACCCTGCACCCAGTGCACGCTATTACCAATACTTTTCACAAACAGATCTAGCGATAACGTATCGTGTTCGAGCTTGGCAAAAGTGAGCTCACGACCACGTTTCCATGTCATTAAGATGGTCACGGCAATCGCACCAATCAATAATGGCACCCAACCGCCCGACAAGATTTTAAGTGAAGTTGCTGCGACTAAAACCGACTCTAAAATAAAGAATGGAATAATCAGGAGTAGCACTTTTGGCATGCTCCACTTCCAAGCTGAATAGATGAACACAGCAACCAGAATCGTGTCACACAGCATGGTTAAAGTTACAGCCAGACCGTACGCACTTGCCAAGTTTGAGCTGGTTTTGAAAATCAAAATTAAGATAATAATTGCGATTAAAAGTAACCAGTTTAAGAAAGGAACATAGATCTGGCCTTCTTCAGACTCAGAGGTATGTTTAATACTTAAACGTGGTAAATAACCCAATTGAATCGCTTGGCGAGCAAGTGAAAATACCCCAGAAATTACGGCTTGAGAGGCAATCACAGTTGCCATGGTCGCCATAATAATCATTGGGTAAAGTGCCCACTGTGGAACCAATAAATAGAACGGATTTTGAATCGCCGCTGGGTCTCTTAATAGTAATGCACCCTGTCCTGCGTAGTTTAAAACCAAACACGGCAACACCACAAAGAACCATGCTAGACGAATTGGAACTGGTCCAAAATGTCCCATATCAGCATAAAGAGCTTCACCACCAGTGACTGTTAAAACAACAGCACCCATAACAAAAAAGGTCATTACGGGGTGGTGATAGATAAACTGAATCGCCCAATGTGGACTAAACATGCCCAACACCACAGGAGTCTGAATGACGCTGTGAAGACCTAATAATCCTAGCGACAAGAACCACACCATCGTGATCGGGCCAAAAAACTTACCGACAAAGGCCGTACCATGTTTTTGTACCAAAAATAATGCGATGATAATGGTGATCGCAATTGGCATGATGAACGGGTCAAACACATTGGTTGCAATAGACAAACCTTCGACTGCCGACAGTACCGAAATGGCTGGGGTAATAATGCCGTCACCAAAAAATAGCGATGCACCAATAAAGCCAATCGCAATCATGTAGATTTTTTTGTTGTCGGCAATTTTGGCTTTACGCAAGTTCAATGCGAGTAAGGCCATGATTCCGCCTTCGCCATTGTTGTCTGCACGCATGACAATAGCGACATACTTGATGCTGATGATCAGCATTAAGCACCAAAAAATAATGGATAAAATTCCTAATACGTTTTCAGGCTGAATTCCCAACCCATGCGCTGCATGGAAGGACTCTTTTAAGGCGTAGAGTGGACTTGTTCCAATATCTCCAAAGACCACCCCAAGAGCTGCCAAAGCCGTGGCAGGCAAGGTTGCTTTTTTGGCCGTATTTTGCATTGTGTAATTAAACCAATATGATTTTTATCGCAATCTTATCACCTCTATTATTTTTTTTCTGTAATGCTCATCTTAAATCTTGGCAGAACTCGTTTTTTTAGTTACTATCGCACGCCTTGGTGAGGTGTCCGAGTGGCTTAAGGAGCACGCCTGGAAAGTGTGTATACGTTTGCGCGTATCGAGGGTTCGAATCCCTCTCTCACCGCCAGAATTGAAAAAAGACCTAAATCATTTTGATCTAGGTCTTTTTTATTTAACTTAAATAAAATCAATTTAATCAACGATAAGTAGCTTCGCACCATGAAGGCTAAAAGATTGGTGTGGCTCCGAGTTATCTCCGACTTGATAACTCATTCCCGAAGTTAAAGTAAATGTTCGACCATCCTTTAATCTACTTTCTAACTCGCCTTCTAGGCAAAATAATATGTGCCCTTTTTCACACCAATGGTCAGCTAAATAGTTTGCTGAGTACTCCACAAGTCTTACTCTGATTTTATTTGTTTCTTCACCAAAAAATTGCGTTTTCCAATAAGCTTTTCCTGTTTCACCGCTATATTCAGTGACTTCAATTTCTTCCCAGTTTGTAATTTGAAATGGAAAAGGCGCGATATTCATTTTTTATTCCATAGAATGTCTTGTTATATTTTCAACTTATAGAGAAATTTTATTTTTGCAAACGATTTAAAGCATTTACTATTAAGGTCCACTGCCTAACTCAGTAACAAGCCAATGAGATTTCGGATCTTTTTGTACAACAGTTACAAACACAACATAGGTTCCCGCAGGGTTATCAGCAAGATCCGCATGCGCTGTTTTTAGCTTTATGGCGAGTGAAATCATTTTATAAAATTGATGATAGTAATCAGGTCTATTTTTTGCTGAGTCGTAACGAACTTTTAGTACTTCTAGAACTTTTGAGCCTTTATAGATCTGAGCTATTTCATCACTTCTAATGTTTGATTTCTCGCCTGACCAAACATATTTATATGCTGTGGCTGAGTCTCCATTAGAAAGTGAATTAAAAAAGGAAATAGCAACTCGACTCGCTTGTTCTTTTTCAAAGTTAGCCTTTTTCTCGTATGATTTAAAGGCTGCCAATACACATAATCCTGCAAGAAGTAGTCCGATAGTTATAAAGATTCTAGACTTTAGCATTTGGCTTCCTTTCTATTTTTTAAAATGCCGTGTTAAGAAATAGTCTGATCAAAATTAATTTACAGAAAAGCCTAAATCAAAATGATTTAGGCTTTTTTATTTTAAATAAAAATTAAAACGTTAGTTATTACCTAGATGTTTTGAAACATCCTTAGTGACTTGTACAGCAATATCATCCCATGCTTTATCTAACAAACCTGTTTGAGATGAGCCGCCCATTTTTGGATCTTTTAGCTTAGAGTTAAATGTATTTGTCCATTTCTGCTCCTTATATTCAAAGGTAGCAACTAGAGTTACATCCGCTACGTCTATGGCTGGTGCCCTATTTAAAATACCAGCAGTGTATTCAAAGCCAGATCTGGCTTTTTCGACCGTAATCGTTAATGGACTTCCATTTGATGATAGTTTTGCTATCTGAGCAATCGCTTCTTCTATACGACTCGATAGAGCTACACCAGTAGGAATACGTGTTCTAGTACCGCCTCCTACAAAACCATCCGAACCTTGAATATCAATACGTTGAGGGAAAGTCTCAGGATTCCATTTGATATACACAGTATCTTGCACTTTCGGAAGAGCAGATAGTTCTGAAATAGACGTGTAGTTTAGACGATTGTTATAAGGTAAATTAACTGCACACCCTGTTAATGTAGTTACCAATATTAATGCACTTAAACTGAGTAGTTTTTTCATACTTTGAATCTCATGTAGTTTTAAAAATAAAATTTAGACTTCTCTAATCAACCTTAATCCAAAATGAATACTTCCAATGATTCTACATAAGGCAAAATAAGATATTCATGATTAGATAAATGCTGTTCTAGCTGGTTATGCGTTATTTGATTGAATTGATAAAAGTTGCTCAACTCATTAAGCAATTGAGGAGTTTTATTTGCATCAAATTCTGGTGTTTTAATAAAATATAATAAGCTTGCACCTAAACCAACATACTCTAAGTCATAGTTCTGATCTAAATGCTGAATTAGGCTAAAAGATTCAAACGGATTCAAATCACAAGTAAAGTATCCATTGAGGCATGCTGCAAATTTTTGAGTTTCAGTTTCACTGTTTACTAGCTTTACTTGAATAACTTCATCTAAAATTTTTTCAGGTTCAGAATTGATCTGTAGCAGAGTCGACTGATCTTCATCACAATAATTAAGTTTTTTTGGCAACTTGTTAAAGTCTATATAATTTTCTTGCTTTAATAATTGTTCAATGTGGTATTGAAGTTCTAAATATCGAGTGTTATCCCAACTCGCTTCACTGTCATCTTCAATGAGTTCTGAAGCATCGAAGTAAAGCCCATCTCTCATTGAAGCATGCATAGAAGTGTATTGGCATTGCCCAATATCTTCTAAAAGTAATAATACTTTTTTAGGTAAATTCTTCTGCTTAATTTCTGAATATAAGTTAAGAATATCCTTCCATGAGTTTATTTTACTCATTGTTGCGTAGCATATTAATTCATGAGTTTCATCAGTTATAAGGGAATTTTCTTTTTCTTTAATATCAAGAATAGTCATCAATTTTTAAATTTAATCTTTATTTAGCCGATATTTATATCATAAATAAATCGTATATTTAACTTAAAAAACCTAACCCAAATCTTTAAAAAATATTCGATATTAAAGACCCAAACCTCACATTCAGGCCTTTCTACCTTAAAACTTACTCAGACAACGCTAATAACTTCTGAACGTACTGAACTGCATTATTGTCTATGTCTTGATGCGTCGGAATAACATCGTCTTCTGAAGGGTTCGTGTCTAAACCATAAAATGCATGGAGTGGTTGATAAACTGCCCCGACATATAAAGCTGTTAGCTCAAATGGAACAAAAATTTTATCTAAAGAAATTTGATATTCACCACTTTCGGAATAAATTTGCTCCTGCCCACCCGCAGACACAGCCAGCATAAACTTCTTATTTTTAAGTTTGTCACCAGTTGAACCATAAGCCCAACCATACGTCAAAACTTCATCAAGCCATTTTTTCAAAAGCGGTGGACAGTTAAACCAATACACTGGAAATTGAAACACTAAATTTTCGTATTCTTCTACAAGCGCTTGTTCTTTGACGACATCAATCACCCCCTCTGGGTAAGATTGATAAATTTGGTGAATCGTAAATTGATCTGGGTGTTTTTCTAATTCCTCAATCCATCTTTTATTTACAACAGACTGGTCTATGTGGGGGTGCGTAACGATGACTAATGTCTTTTTCATTATAAAAACACTCTTATCGGAAAGTAGATAAATCGATTATAGAAGTGTGCTTTCCTAAATATAAGTACGGTAATTTATGTTATATACTATACTAAAAGATAGTGTGGATTTTAAAAATGGATGACTGCATTCCAACTTATACGCCATTAGAAGATACTGGTTTTGGATACACCCTTTCTTTGATTAATGGCAAATATAAAATGATTATTATGTATTGGCTCTATGGAAAAACGGTCATGCGTTTTAACGAGCTTCAGCGCTGCATTGGAATTATTTCTTTTAGAACGCTCAGCAATACACTTAAAGAATTGGAAAAAGACGGACTGATTATTCGTAAGGAATATCCTCAAATTCCGCCAAAGGTTGAATATCGCCTTTCAGAAAGAGGGCAGTCTTTGATTCCTTTATTAGATATGATGTGCGATTGGGGCGAGCGCAATAAATCGTCTTAGTTTTATAGACTTGAAGTGATACTAAATATGAGAAATGAATTAAGAGAAATTTTTATTAAGGGATGCGACGAGAAAATAGAAAAGAAGGGAGACAATGTCGGTCTGTCTTTTTATGCTTTTTTTAAAAATAAGAACGATAACCCTGAGTTACTGATGGAAGCAGCGCATTGGTGGATTATGGAACATAAGCTGGATCACTTCGAGAAGGCAGTTAAGATTAAACAGTTGGTTTTAAGTGAGCAGTAAAAGTTAGAAGAAAAGATTATTCAGAAAGAGGATAGTCTTTAATTCCTATATTAGAGATAAAGTATGAAGGGATAAAAATGTTTATAAATGCTTTATCTAATTTTCTTGAAAAATTAGCCTCAGAAGAAGATTTAGATGAATGGTACTTGTCTAGCTTCATTGATGAGAAGGTTTATTCGCTATCAACAACAGAAGCTTTTGAGTTGTCTTCACATGTTATAGAGCTTCTTAAAGATGAGGCTCAACCAGACTATACATATGAACTGTTAATAATTTTATTAGCTCTACAACACCAGTCTAATACAACACAAGTACCTGAAATTCTGAAAAATAGTCCTAATTTTTTTGATGACCTTATTAAAAATAATTCTGAGGAATATGTTCTAAGTTTCGCTCATGAGTTAGCTCAAAACTATCGAATGAAATTATAAATTTTAGTGACTCAAAGTACTTTAATAACTATTCATCAAAAAAAACCATTCCTTCATAGGGATTTTTTTTGCAGCTCTCTAAACGAGTAGATAGATTACCTACATGAACCTCCAACTTATGACCATCGGGGTCTAGAAAGTATATAGACTCACCTTCGCTTTGATTATTTTTCCACTCAGGTATATTCAGCAATTTAATTTTCTGGCGAAATTCATCTATATGATCTTCACTAATACTAAAACAATAATGTGTATAGTCTGAATTTATACTCACCTCATCAAGTGATAGACAAAGCCATAACTCTCCAAGGCTCAAATAAGCGCCTTTTTTCCATTTGGCTCTGGGAATAAAGCCTAAAACATCTTTATAAAAAATAAAACTGCGTTCAACATTTGCTACTGAAATAGTTAGATGATTCAATCCACTTAATTTCATAGACACCATTCTCTTTTTAAATGGATTTTTATTTATATTAAAAACTACATACGCTATAGAAGAGTATAATTCTGATCAAAGAAAGAGAAATATAAAATTCTTAGTAAGAATATAATTTTTAATATAAAAGCCCAACTCCCGTCAGGCCTCCCCCCATCACACCCGACTTAAAAAATAGTCGAGTAAAGCATCCCTTTCATCAGTGTTATTGGTCCCCAAAAGCTGAACCATGGCCCCATCAATCACAAATAAAAACATGTGCGCATCTTCAACTGTAGCAGTCGCTTTTACAGTTAAAAGGAATTTATGAATTTCTTTAATGAACCAGTTTCGATAGTCAATCACGAGTTTATAAGCTGATGGATAGATCTTTTCAATTTCAAAAATGGCTTTAAATGGCAGCCGATAAAAGCCCTCTAAATTCGCATGTAAGAGGTAAATTTTCTTGAGTTTATCGAATGCCATGAGTTCACAGTACGAATGAATAATTGAAAATACCTCATGTTTTAAAGCATCTATTTGAAAAGTTAAGCTCATCTGAATGAGCCTTTCTTTGGAGTGAAAATAGTTATAAAAAGTGGCTTTGGGGATTTTGGCTTCCTCAATAATTCGATCTATCCCGATGTAAAACCCATTTTGATTAAATAAATCTTTTGCTGCGTGGAGCACGCGTAATGCTCTAAATGAAGCTTCTAAATTTGGCATTTTTATACCGTTTAAAATAATTTTTTGTTGTATGTAAAAGAGATAGAAATGCCGTCGCTCTTAAATTGAGCGCTAAAAACAGGCATGCAAAAGCCGCACAAAAATGGTGTGCTCGCCTATCTCGGGTTTTATTGTTGCTATGATTTTTTAGTCGTAATGACCTATAGGCTTAAGACCTAGAGTCGGTTAAACCGTTTTAAAGACCAGTGCGATATAGATGTAAAGATTTTGGCAATGGTTGCCAATGAGAGAGATGAAATAGTACGCATATGACGGATTCCTGTACAAATAAGGATTCTGCCTATCTCTGCTAAAAGATGGTGGCAGAACGAAAGGGGGTTAGCAGACTGGGTACAGAACCAGCACACCCGAAGGTGTCCCCCCTCCGCCCTACCATAACGTAAGGGAGACGAGTGGAATACAAGCAGACTCCATCCTCAGAAGGATTAAATCTGATGCACTGTACCGCGGTCTGCTAAAACCGGCTGGCAATGTAGGCCAGCAGGCAAAGGATAATCCGCGTGTTTTGGAGTGTCAATGTAAGGTTGAATAGAAATTGGTTAAATAATTATTGTTGTTTATTCAATTAGATATTTAAGCTAAAAAGACCTTCAACTTAAATTTAACGATGTCATGATAATAAAAATGTAGGATAGTGAATTATGATTGAGTTCATCATTTGAATGGGTAATTAATAATGATAATAAAGGGACCTCCCACCAGTTCAGAAGAATACCAACTTATCTTTCAATGGCTTGATGAGCGGTTTTATTATTCTATTGGGGCCATGGCCTTTCTTGATCAAACACAAACTACTAATGCCGAGTGGCAACTCTTACGTTTGTATGACTCACAAAACGCCGAGCAACTTTCAGGAGTCGCGGTCATTCTTGCTGGGGGCACCTGTTTTTGGGTTCCATCAGAGACATCATCTGGTTCATTACTCTGTACATCAATTTTAGAGCTTCAACCGCGTCGGATTGTAACGACCGCAATCGGGCGAGACTTATTACATGCCGAGATAGAACAAAAAGGACGCATTTTACGAGAATATGATCAATGGATCATGATTTGCTCACGCCAATTTTCTGAAGCTGAAGGTCGCTTGGCTGAACCTTCGGATATTGCCCGTCTTAACGAATATCAGCATCAATACAATAATGAACGCTCAGTAAATGAAACACCTGACTGGGCATCTCTAATCCAGCAACAAAAAATTATTGTGCTTGAAGCAAATCAACAAATCGTTTCAATTGTACGGTTAGGCATAGAAACCGATCGTCTGGTTTCTATTGGCGGCACATATACCTTCCCTGCTTATCGCCGAAAAGGTTTTGCCGAACGCGTCTTAAAATTTGCAGTTAATCGGATTGTTACAACTGGACGGCTTGCTCACTTAATTGTCGACGTTGATAACACCCCAGCAGTTACCCTTTATCGGCAAATGGGCTTCGAATGCGTAGAGTCCTCTTACATTGCTTACCCAGAGTATTTATAAAAAATTATTCATTTTCAAAACTGTTTAAATGAACAGATTGATTGCGTTGTAAATAAAAGCTACAGTAAATAAAGTTTGAATTTTATAACTTTAAATAAATTGATAACGCATGCAGGCAAAAACATGGAAACCATACATGATTTTTATCGCCGCTTTTCTTTAACCAGAGATAGCGATTACTCGGTTCCATCGACCTCGTTTGGACATTTTAACGTGTTCCAACGTGATGCCTGCTCGTTTCTCACGCCTTATAGCCGCCGCGATTATTATAAAATTTCACTGGTTTTAGGCACAGGTGACCTTCACTACGCCAACCGCTGGATTCGAGTAGACCGCCCTGCTTTACTGTTTTCAAACCCGATGGTTCCCTATGCATGGGAAATCAATTCGCCCGAACAGGCAGGCTGGTTTTGCCTATTTACCGAAGAGTTTGTAAACCAAGAATCAAGACAAAGCTTTTTAAAAGACTCTCCACTATTTAAAGTCGACGGCGACCCGCTGTATTTTTTAAACGATCAACAAGTTGAGGAAATTTCATTTATTTTCAAAAAGATGATGAATGAAATAAATTCAGACTATATTCACAAATACAACGTTTTAAGAAACTATTTGCACCTGATTGTGCATGAAGCTATGAAAATGCAACCGACCCAACAGTTTGAAAAACATAGTAATGCTGCGGTTCGGATTTGCCATTTGTTCTTTGAATTATTAGAGCGCCAGTTCCCCATCGACTCGCCCCATTTTCAGCTTAAACTCAAAACTGCAAATGACTATGCCTATGGTCTTTCTGTGCATGTGAACCATTTAAACCGAGCTGTAAAAGAAGCTACAGGTAAAACCACATCCGAGCATATTAGTTCGCGCATTACGCAAGAAGCCAAAGCGCTGCTACAACACACCAGTTGGAATATTTCTGAAATTGCCTATAGCTTAGGCTTTGAATATTCAGCATATTTCACCAACTTCTTTAAGAAAAATACGGGCTTTTCGCCTAAAAAATTCCGCGAAGACTGTGTAGCCTAAAAACAGATTGTTTGAATTTTATAATTATTGGTTTGAATGTTATACGTCAGTTTGAGCCAAAGCATTTTATAGTTTTTCTACTCAAGTGATTTTGCAAAAAGAGTGTGAAAAATGAAATATAGAACTTTAGGACAAACAGGCGAAAAAGTATCAGCACTTGGTTTAGGTTGCATGGGAATGAGCTTTGCCTATGGTGCCTCAGACGACACACAAAGCATTGCAACTTTAGAAAAAGCCTTAGACCTTGGCATTAACTTTTGGGACACCGCCGACATGTACGGCAACGGTGCAAACGAAGTTTTGCTCTCAAAAGTTTTAGAAAAACATCGCGACAAAGTGTTTTTGGCGACCAAATTTGGCTTTCGTTATAAAGAAGACAACCTTAACCCACAAAACTCTTTAGAGTCTTATATCGACGGTTCTCCAGAGTGGATAAAAGTTGCGGTCGAAAATAGTTTAAAACGCTTAAATACAGACGTGATTGATTTGTATTATGCGCATCGTATTGACCCAAATATTCCAGTTGAAGACACGATTGGCGCAATGGCTGACTTGGTGAAACAAGGGAAAGTTCGTTATTTAGGACTCAGTGAAGCGTCGGCTGAAACCATTCGTAAAGCACATGCGATTCACCCGATTGCAGCGGTTCAACATGAATATTCATTGCTTACTCGTGAGCTGGAAGAAACTCACTTTCAAACCATTCGCGAGTTAGGCATTAGCCTTGTGCCATATTCACCGCTATCGCGTGGTTTAATCACCAATACGCTTGATGTGGGCAGCCTAGACGAAAGTGATTTCCGTCGTCAGTTACCACGCTATCAAGGCGACAATTGGAAAAATAACCAAAGCTTGGCGCAAGCATTTAGCGACTTTGCTCAAAGCAAAAATGCAACAGCGGCTCAACTGGCTTTGGCTTGGATTTTGGCGCAAGGTGACGACATTATTCCAATTCCGGGTACGCGTAAAATCGAACGTCTCGTGGAAAATGCTGGTGCTGTAGACCTTCATTTAACAGCGGCAGATTTGGCAGAAATTGAAGCGATTATTGCGAGATACCCAAACATGGGCGCACGCTATAACGCTCAGCAACTTGCTGCGGTGAATCACTAAAATTTAAGCTATAAAAAAGTCCGACTCAGTGTCGGACTTTTTTTATTTAGTCTTTACTATATGTGCCCTGCTGGCGTCCACCTTCCCAGATCGCATCTAATGATTTGTCAGAAATCGTTAGGCTTTCAGGAAAAATACTTAAATCCTTTTTAAATTTAGCCTCTGGTTTTAAACCAATACAGTCACCGTTTTTCCACCATGTACCTTCGGCATATTGGTCCAACGCACCCACTGCAAGCATCCATTTAAACTTACCATCTGGCTGAAGTAAAAGTTCTGAACCAACTTCCATCACGCCATTTAAATAATAGTGCCCACTCCACGCCTCATCGGCTTTTTGGAATTTCACCTCTTTGCATGTGCTGGTTGGCTCGGCGTAAATTTGAAATGAAATGGCAATCGTAGAAACGAGTAGCAACCGTGCAAATATATTCATCATTCAATTCCCTATTTTTTTAGTTTTATTTCCCAGACTCAACTTTTAAATAAGTTCCATCTGCATAAACGTTATGTCCAAAGCCACAACCCGAGTTGCCCTCGTTTTGTTTGACTTGAATATAATTACCTAACTTCGCGTTGGTTTTAAAATCGAGTTGAATACGGCAGTCTTCATTTTTATAGACCGTTTGCTTGGTATTGGTCGGCATTTTGGTGTCGAACTCACCCATATTTGGGCCATAAATTAAGCTTCTAAGCCCCATATATAAACCAGCATAGCTGATTGCATATTGGCTCTGCTTACGGCTTACCGTGATGTGATCCCACTCCCCAAAACCTGAGTAACGCACATATTCACCTGACAAATCATTTGAGGCCTTAGGTGTAGGTAATTGCTTAAGATTAAACTGACTAGATTTTGATTTTTCATCGAGCATAAACCATGATCTTGCCCAAAGTGGTCGACCCAATTTTGCATAGGCTAAGCCCACATTATTGTTGGCAACTTCAACATCACGGTCGGTAAATTTAACTGTAGTTTCATCTTCATTGGCTTTACAAAATGCCGTCCAAGATGCTTGGTTTTGGAAGTTTTCTAGCGCTTTTTTATATTGTTTTTGGTCGTAGTTTTTCTTACCTAAGCTCGCGTATTGCTTCACTTTATTACAGCCTTGTTGTAATTCTTGTTCAAAAGAAAACTCTGCATGCGTGACCGCCAAAGCTGAAAGTGTAAGAACCGCGCAACCTGAAATAATAGATTTAATCATTTTTAAAATTCTTTAATAATTAACTAATTATATAATATGAGTTAGTTCTATAAATCACAATTCTCTGAAACAAAAGTCTATTAGAAAGGTGGTTATGTAGGTACTTTCATTACACCATTTAAAAAGGCCTGAACATTTTAAGCCCAAGCCTTTTGATTTTTAGAATTTAGCCAAATCTCAACTAAGAAGATTCACTCAGACTCAAATTAGAATGACTGCTTTGAGAAATTGCGCTTTGCAAAATTTTCATACTATTTTTAATCGCATTTTCGACCTGTATTTGGCTATCTCCCATAAAGTGAATTTTTGCAGGGATATTTTCATAACTAAAATTGTTATGGTCACCACTTTCCTGAATCAATTGATAGGTAATAGTTTCATTTTCTAACTCTTTAATCCCATTAAATAAGAAGCCGGAACTATAAGGATTAGGCATCATCAGAAAACCCGTTATTTTCGTGTTCACTGGCTCTTGTGGAATTTTCATGGCTGCTTTAATCCACATTTCATATAAGTCGACTGACTCATTGCGTAATGTGATGAATGGAATTTCTCCACCGCCTACTCGTCCACCAACTTCTAAAAAGACCAACTCGCCCTTAGATTCAATAAATTCAAGATGAATCGCCTGATCTTTTAATTTTAAGAATTTACATACGTCTAAAGTAAATTTTTCTACTTTATTAATAAATTCAGAATTATCAATCGTTACAGAGCCTAATGGCGCACCATTTCTGAAGTCTAAACAGGTATTAATATATTTTGAGACTTTAAAGTAAGGCATTTTATTGTCTGAAATAATCGCATCGACATGATAGATATCCCCTTCAACAAATTCTTCTACTTCATAACCCACATATGAAGATAAACGAGGAATATCGGCCAAATCACTAATTTTAATTACCCCTTCAGAAGCCGCGCCTACCTGAGGTTTTAAAATAATCGCTGAGCCAGTTTCCAGCAAAAACTTTTCAATATCTTGATACGAAGACACTTCAGCATATTTTGGGTAACGCACAGTCGAGTGAGCTAAAGCATCTTTCATTTTTTTCTTGTTACGGCACAACAAATTGTCTTCAACAGTTGCACCCACAATATTTAATTCAGTTCGAATGCGAGCGGCAGCATCGAGGTCATATTCTGAGATGGCAATAACGTAATCTATAGGTTTTTTCTTATAGATTTTTTTAGCCTGATCGAGAACCTCTTCTTCATTTAACTGCTCTAACCCAGCTATGCAGTAACAGTTTGAAGAAGTGATATAACGCATCGTTTCTGTTAATGAAATATAAGACACATGCACGGCATCGTGATCTATATATTTATTATAATCAGATAGTTCATCGTCATATCTATTGATGATTAATACATGTTTCATATGACTTTCACCTGCTCATGTATATGTTTGACTAAACTACGGATCTTATCTTCACTTTCAGAACGGAAAATGAAGTAGCCTAATCGTGAGGTCCAATCATGGTTACACGCCAGTTCATCGTTTGTTTCATAGTAGAAGTGATGATGTACACATTCAGGTGCTTCTAACAGTTGATCTAAACCACTAAAACCTTTGAACAGACGGTGATTACCTTGGGGCATAAAGGCAATTGCAGAAACCAGATTTTTCTCTATTGAAGGTGAATATGGTAGGTCTAAGTATTCGCTCAGTACCGCTTGAGCAAGGTCAAAATTAGTCGCCAGTTTAATTAACTCAACAATATTGTCGCCCGGTAAACGTGCTGCTAACTCAATTGCGACTGCTTTTCCTTGAGGTGTAACTCGCAGTTCTAAGTGAAAAGGCCCTATATTTAACGCTAAGGTTCGAATTACTTTTTCGGCATAGTCAAAAACATGTGCAGAAAATTGGCTGTCATATTGATTACCCACAATATGCCCAATTTCGACAAAGTAAGGTTCTGGCCCTAATAGTTTTTCTGTTAGCGAAGCAAAGGTTATTTTTCCATCTGTATGGATAATTCCTTCAACACTATATTCTTTACCTACAATGTATTCTTCAACAATTAAATCCCCACTGGCATAGAAACCAATATCGTTGGGCTTAGCTTTCCAGATCGCTTCAACTGTTCTTAAAAGTTCCTCAAAATCTGCAACTTTTTTAACAGACATACTGCCCGCCATATCAACTGGCTTTACTACAGCAGGAAACTTAAAGCCGTGAGGTAAGTCAATTTCTTTACCCTGTGAAATTAAGGCATATTTAATATTGCTTAAACCCGACTTAGTTAGCTTGTCACGAAATTTAAATTTATTTCGAACTGTTTGAGCTGCCATATATTCAAGAGAGTTTTTGGCAAATGAGTTACCGAGTTGTGCTGCCATAGGTACTGCATATTCAACACCGGGTAAAATGGCTTTTATGGTCTTTAACTCAACAATTTTAGAGAGTTGACTATGAAAATCACTGGTATCTATTTTTATTATTTCTTTTGCTTTTTGGCGCATTGTTCCATCAATGCTGCACTCTCCTTCATCAGTAGAAAAAACATATAAATCTATCCCTAATTCTTGAGCGGCATTTAAATAAGTGACGCCTGAAGAAATAGGTTCTATAACTACTACTGTCATTGTTACAGTCTCCGTTAGGGACCAAAACTTTCTAACTCACACAGAGGCTGATTTAAAATTTTATTAATTATTGGGGTAGAACCAACACCCACTGTTAACTCGTGAGAGTCCAAATAATTTGAAAAATCAAATCCATTATTCGTCCACGTACAAAACGGGATATTTATAATATTGACCTCAGCGTCAACTTGTTCTCGAAAAACATTGAAGCAATGTTGATGATAATCACTTAAAACTGACCGATTAATCGCATAGATATTTACTTTAGAAATAGGATTTTTCCGGATGAGATCTAATCCACGAGTAAGTGCAGCTCCCATGCCGCTTCCACCGCTTACAATATTGAGCGTAGAAATATCTTTCTCATATTCAGGTTCTATATGATTATTCAGGTTGTATTCTAATTGATCATCAATCGCTAGCTTTTCAAATAAGTTAGAAAATATTCCATTTGGTCTTAATTTTATGTGCAAAACAAAAAAATCATAATTTTTCACACCCAGTGAAACCACAGAGTAACTTCGAATTAAAGGCTCTGACGGGTGTTTGATATTCACAATTGCTTTAGAGCTAAAGAACGTCCTTTTAATTTTAAATGTGAGCTCAACAATATTTTCAGCAAGAAAACTTCTACTAACAAGTTGAGCCACACTAAAATTATTAACCAATGGTGCGATTTCGACATCGCTATGAGCATAGCTAATACAAGGTAAGAACTCTTGTTCTACGGCAACCCGATTCCCCGATTCGTATACGACTCCATCTTTGAGCTTACATCGACAAACCCGGCACACACCTTTTAAACAGCCTTTCATCACGGCGCTATCAGGCACCGCATCGATGAGAGGCTGTTCAGAATCAGCAATGTAAATATGCTCTTGAGTGCGGATATTTACCATTGGCATATTCTAATTCCATTGCTATGAAAGCGTTTCAGCACGTACAGCCTGAAAATACTCACCCACCATTGGAACAAAGCTATTGATATGTTTGATTGCTAGATCAAAGTCTTCTTGTGTCTTAATTACAGAAGAAAGCATCTCTGTCATCATGCCGCTATGGTCTTCAGCTTCATCAAATGCAACATGCGAAGCTGCACCCGATACAGCCTGATTCCCCATATGAACACCCGCTTTTTGGGTAATAAAATTATTAAATTTGTCGCCATAATATTCGAGGAACCAGTCCCAAACGACTGCTGGTAATGCCCCAAATTTCTCTACACAAAAGTTTAAATACCCCATCAGTTTCCATGTTTCAGGAAATGCATTTTTTGAAACGATCTGATCTGAAGAATAGCCATATTTAGTCAAATCCTGACCAAACATTTCATCGTGGCCAAATTCATCATATAAATAATATGAAAGCTGTTTTGCGGCAGAGATATTATTGATTGCTGCAACACGCACTGCATTTGCATCTAATTCATTATTCATATGAATGCGAATAACACACTCTAAAATATGACGTTTATAATAATTTTCATCGAACCAGTCTTCATTATGAAATTTATGCATAATCTCATCTTTTTTAAACTCGCTATGCATAGCATGATCAACCGCACTTTCTAATTTTTTCAAACTTTCCTGTGAAAAAAACACGAATTACCTCCATTATATTTAAATTATTATCTAAGTATTAAATACTTATTTAGCTAGAATTAAGACTGTTATTAATTAAACTTAAAACAATCAAATATTATGTTTAAATATATTTTTAAAAATGTCAACAAAATATTATTTTTAAGAATTTCTAATTAAAATTAAATAAACAAAATTTAATTAACAATCAAACAACAAATAATTTTTAATAAATGGGTTAATTCAAATTAATATCCTTCACCAACAAAATTTAAATAATTTATACTTCATGGAAAAGAAGGAATTTGACAGGGCTATATTGCGAAAAACAATGTAGACTCCTTATGGCTAAATATATGGAAGTATTAGAAAAGTGAATAATCTGATTATTGGGACTCTATTTGCGCTCTGTGCTGCTGCACTCAATGCCTCTATTGGTGTGATCAGTAAACTGCTTATGCACAGCGGCTTAAGCCCACAAGACATTGCTTTTTTAAAAACAGTCATCGCGTTCTTCTTTTTAAGTGTGTTTTTATTTAAAGTTCCTGTTAGCCAAAAGATTGCATTTATTAGCAACACGCCAAGTAAGCTCAGCGTTTTTGTCCAAATTGCGATATGTGCTTTTTTAGGGATTTTTTCACTATTCTTTTTCGAAACTATTGCCTACAACCATGGTGCTGCGGCAAATGTAGTTGTGGTACTCATGGCTTCAGCTGCTATTTCAGCTTTATTTTTTGGTAGATTAGTTTTAAAAGAAAGTATTTATATTCATTCTATTGCTGGAACATTATTAGCTGTAGCGGGTATTAGTTTAATTTCATGGAAAGGTGAAAATAGTTTATTAATGCTGATCAATGCCTCTATTGCCGGCACTGGCTATGGACTATTTTCAGTATTAATTAAAAAATTCAGATTAAACGGTGGTTTATTCCTAACGAAGTATTTATTACTTTTTGGTAGTGTTTATCTTGCCGTTCCCTTTCTAATTAACTTTCATAACATTAGTTTTAATTCCAATATTATTTTAGGCTTAATAGGCTTGGCAGTTCTGCCAACCATTCTTGGATTTTATTGCACAACCAAAGCGTTAACCTATCTACCCGCAGCAAAAGTACAAGTGACCGAACTTTCCGAACCTATTTTTGCGGCACTGATGGCTTGGGTTTTCATTCATGAACAGCCAACCTTATCGTTTTTATATGGCGCAATCTTTATTATTTCAGGCATTGTTTTAATTAACAAAGCGCCTAAAGCATAAACCAACCTCACTGATATTCGTCTGCATGGTGACAAGCGACTTGCACCACACTGGCAAAATTAATTGCCATTTGTGAAGGGGCATGTTTTTTATAAACAAGCCCTAAACCCACCGTAGGTACTGGCACCTTCAAAGAGCGATAGGCCACGCCCTGTATTTGCAATTGTTTGGTCGACTCTGGTACCAAAGACACCCCTAAATTTGCAGACACTAACGATAAAATTGACACAATTTGCGGGGCATTTTGTCCAATTTTTGGTTCAAAACCGCGCTCATGACAGGCTTGTTTAATCGCATCGAAAAGTCCAGCGCTAATGGAAGGTGGCGAGACAATAAAATCAAGCTCTCGTAGTGCCGTTAAATCAATTTCTTGTGTTGAATCATCTAAATTAAAAGACTCCGAAGGCAAAGCAGCAATGAGTGGTTCAGCCAATAACTCTTGAATAATTAAACTGTCTGGAATATTGCGTGGCGAGCGAATAATCGCAACATCCAAACGGTCTTCGAGTAATAAATCGATGAGCAGCAAGGTGTTCGCTTCTTCAAGTTTTAAATCCACTTTTGGATATTGCTGTTGGAAATAGCGAACGCATTTAGGAATTAGAGGGTTCAACATTGAGGTCCCCGTAAAACCCAATCGCAATTGACCAACTTCACCATTTGCTACCTGTTTAACCAAGTTCGCTGCATCTTCTACACGTTGTTGTACAGGCTGAATCGCATTTAAAAAGGCAAGCCCAGCTTCGGTCAGCTCCACCCCATGCGGAGAACGAATAAATAAATCTGCACCTAGCTCTTCTTCTAAGTCCCGTATTTGCATGCTTAAAGGCGGCTGGCTCATGTTTAAGCGCTGCGCAGCTTTGGTAAAGTTTTTTTCTTCTGCTACCGCTAAGAAGTAGCGTATATGTCTTAGTTCCATTGCTATATATAAAACATATCATGACCTATTGTTAAATATATTAGAAAAATACCACCTAAATTGCTAATTTTAATTTATCGAATTCTCTCGATGCAGCATGCCCCCAAAGCACTGCACTTTCTTTCTGTCATGGTCATGATATGAGCTCTTCATCTACACCCAGTACCCTAAGCACTGAGGCAACTTCTGTTCTTTCCCGCGAATGGATTCACAAAGGGACCAAAGCCTATAAGCACGCAGGATTCGCTTTATTCCTCGTAGGCTTTGCTAGCTTCTCTCTGATTTATTGTGTACAGCCACTTCTGCCAGCATTTAGCCAAAGCTTCCAGATTAGCCCTGCGAGCAGCTCTCTTGCCCTGTCTTTAACTACTGCCTTTTTAGCGATTTCAATTGTTCTATCTAGTGCTTTTTCACAAGCAATTGGTCGTCGTGGGGTCATCTTCAGCTCAATGCTGTGTGCGGCTATTCTTAATATTGTGGCTATGTTTACGCCTAACTGGCACAGTTTACTCATAGCACGAGCACTAGAAGGTCTATTGCTTGGCGGTGTACCAGCCGTAACTATGGCTTGGATTGCCGAAGAAATCGCACCTGAACACTTGGGTAAAACTATGGGTTTGTATATTGCAGGTACGGCCTTTGGCGGAATGATGGGTCGTGTCGGCATGGGTATTTTGATTGAATATTTTTCTTGGCGAACTGCTTTAGGCTTACTTGGCGCAATCTGTTTTATTTGCTCAATTGCCTTTTTGAATTTACTTCCTGCTTCGCGTAATTTTGTACAGAAAAAAGGTTTGAATTTAGATTTTCATCTGCAAATGTGGCGGACCCATTTAAGTAATTTAAAATTACTCCGCCTGTTTGCCATTGGTTTCTTGCTCACGAGTGTGTTTGTGACCTTGTTTAACTACGCCACTTTCCGTTTAAGTGGCGCGCCTTATTCACTGAGTCAGACTCAAATTAGCCTTATTTTTCTCTCATATAGTTTTGGGATGGTGTCTTCATCATTGGCAGGTACGCTAGCCGACCGCTTCGGTAAAAAAACCATGATGATGAGCGGCTTTGCCTTAATGATTGTGGGTAGCCTCATGACCCTGCTCAGCTCTCTTTTCGGCATTATTATTGGCATTGCATTTATTACCACAGGTTTCTTTATTACCCATTCACTTACCAGTAGTTCCGTTGGCGCCGAAAGCAAACAAGCCAAAGCTCACGCCAGTTCCCTGTACTTACTGTTTTACTACATGGGGTCAAGTATTGTTGGCTCAGCGGGCGGATGGTTCTGGTTACACGGCGGCTGGAGTGCGATTGTAGGCTTAACCGTTGTACTGTCGTTACTTGGAATATTTTTAGTCGTTTATATATCCCACGCAAAAGCTCATTAATTTTTAAGTTAAAGGAAAATCACATGTCGAGTTTATTTGTTTATGGCACTTTAGGCCCAGGTCGTCCTAATGCACATATACTTGAAAATATTGGCGGACAATGGGCAGAAGGTTGGGTCAACGGAACCTTACATAATCAAGGTTGGGGAGCTGATTTAGGCTATCCGGGAATTGTGCTTGATGAAAGTACCAATCAAGTTCAAGGCTTTGTTTTTAGCTCAGAACATTTAAATGCAAACTGGAAATTACTTGATGATTTTGAAGGCGAAGAATACGAAAGAGTACCTGTTCAAGTCACTTTAAATAGTGGCGAACGTGTTGATTCTTTTATTTATGTGTTGAAGTCTTAAGCTATTTCTAAAGCTCAAGCCCATAAACATTTAAAAATTGATAGAAAAAATTTAAGTGGTCATTTTTTGGCTTGTATTTTTTTAAAGAAACTGTAGAATTCATTCCACGTCGCCGACATAGCTCAGTTGGTAGAGCAACTGACTTGTAATCAGTAGGTCCACAGTTCGAATCCGTGTGTCGGCACCATCATTAAACCTCATGAATATTTGATTTATGGGGTTTTTTGTTGCCTGTAGGTTTTAAAATACTTAAAGATTTATAATTATTACCAAAAAATTGAGTGCAGACCTATTGATCCACACCCTTCAAATTATTTTTCATATTTCTCTAATTCAATAACCATTTCTTTTGCTGCGGCTATAATGTTAGGAAAAATATATTAATAATATTTTTTCGATAAAAAGCTCTTTTTTAAAACTATGTTTTTTTAATTTGATAAAGACTTATTATAAATCTGAGCTTAAAAATAATTTTCTAAAACAAATTTATTCTTTTAAAAGCGAAACATGATGCTGATAATTTATTAAAAAATATAAGATTAAAATAAGAAATATTAAAAAGATATGATTATAATGCGCCCCCAAATAAGGTCATAGGAATAAGACCTATTTTATAAACTTTAATTCATTAAGATACCAATACGGAAAAATATGAAACTTCGCTTTATTTTACCTGCTTTATTTCTAACTGTGCCTTTAACAACATATGCTCAAGACACCACATCTCAAGCTCAAATACAAACTACTGCAAACCCACCCATTTGCTTAATTGAGGGGACTCCTTCAGCAGAGCACTATAAATCTATTAAACGAATTAAAGCTGCGAAAGGAACCTATGGTGGTTTTGAAGAAGTAAAACCTAAATTAGCGATCATTGCTCGTAAATACGGTGCAGATGTGGTGATTAATTATCATCAAAGTCAAAGATTTGGTTTCTGGCCGTGGCGTATTGTACGTCCAGTACTCACAGGTACTGCTGTGAAATGGAATACACCTTTTAACTGTGCAGTCTTAGGCGGTAAAGAAATTCGTTAATAAGAAATGAAAAAAGCCCAACGTCCTGTTGGGCTCTTTTCGTATTTCGTTACTAGGTACACTTCCTGTAATACCTCACGTCCTGATGCTTAAACTTATTATTGTTGTTTTACGTTTCGGAACTTCCTGTTCCTGATGAGTTCATCATAGGTAATTTATAGAGTTCTAAAAAGAAGTTATTTTCCCGAATGTATGTAAGAAAAAGCGTACATAGTGCTTTTAAATTCAAAACTTGATTTGCCTATATTTGAAAATAAAAAACGAAAATATAAATTTATGAAGAAACTAAGTTCATCAATTAAATAAGAAAACGCTATAATGAACTTATTACTTTATTTCTAAAATAAATTTAAAAACAACAAGGAACAAGATGTTTACTTTGCCATCAAATCTTTTTCAGCCCTTAGTGATCACACTTACATGTCTTATTATTATTGTAAGTAAAATGCCTCAGCTAAAATTTAGAAAAACTATATTATTTTTAGCCTTTGTCAGCCTTACTTTAATATGTGCTTTGGCAATATTTGGCTTCTTTAATTAAGCCTTATTTCTTGCTCTTCTCTATCATTTTTTCAAAGTGTTTAATGTTTGGGTTCAACGTATCCCAAGCGTAGGCTTGGCTCACAAACACCTCTGCTCTAGGCTGATAAAGACTTGGGTCATCAAGCGTACCTGCACGTATTGAAATCATTTCAGGGGCAATTTCAGGTAAGCCAAAAAGCTGAGAACCACAAGTCGGACAAAATGCTCTTTTAATAGGTCGGCCAGAAGATCCTAAAGTCTCAAAATATTTAAGTTCACCATTCACTTTCAATTCAGATTGGTGAAAAAAAGCAATTGGTGCATATGCTGAACCTGTTGCCTTCTGACAATCCCGACAGTGGCAATTAAAGCTATAACGCGGCTCTGCTTTGCTTTGATAGCTCACAGCGCCACATAAACACGATCCTTGATATTTGGCAGACATGGCTCATCCTATTTTTTTATTGCTGTAATTTGAATATAACGTACATATCCATTTTGGTAGAGTTGTTGACATAACTTTGCAGTCATTTGAATTTTAAAATTTGCCAATCCTCGGCTTTGATTTTGTCCTTGCTGATTTTGAATATACTGAGAAAAACCGAGTAATACAGGCTCGGATAAATCTTCAATTTGAATATCGGCAAAACCTTGTTGTTCCAAGCTTATTCTTAGTATTTTTTCAGTTGGTACAGCATCCCAAGCGACATTTGCTGCTTTGAGTAAATAACGATGCTTTTGTTCTTGTAGAGCGGTCATGTTTTGACATGAGTCAGCACGCATTAGGTAATGAAAACCTAATCGGCCTTTTGAATTTAAAACTGGAGTGACCGAATCTAGAAATGAATTTAAATTGCTGTGATAAGCCGCGTCGATACACAACACAGTATCGAAGTGTTGTTTAAATTTAAATTGTTTTAAATTTAAAAATGAACCACAAAACATCTGACTTATTTCAGGAATAAGCTTTTGAATTTTATTAACACACTCTGGTTGTAAGTCAACTGCACTGAGGCTTTTGGGTTGATAGTGCTGTAGCCAGTGCAACAAACTTGCACCCTGTCCGCAGCCTAAATCTAAGAGATGATCTTTTGAATTTAAATTGATAGCTTGTGCCAAATGATCTGCCAATTGGCAACAAGCTTCACGGTAGTTTTGGGTATTTTTCCAAAAACCCAAATTTGTCCAAGCAAGCTCTTCGTCATCTCCCAAACTTGATGCATCAATTGCATATTTATGGGGAATAAGTCTAGAAAGAGCCGCTCGAACTTTTATTTTCACAATTTTAGTAACCGAGTTCTGGGGCAACTTCAACCTGAGGCTTTAAACCTACAAATGGTAAAGGTGCACCTAAAATTTCAGCAATATGCATCGCGGAAGTAACTGCCGACTCTAAAATTGGTAAGCCATCACATGACCATGAACCACAGAAAAAAACTTTACGGTTTAAGTCTAAATGGCGTTGTTGCAATTCTTTATTTAGAGCAACTGTTTGTGAGTCAACGACTGCACGCGTTAAAGTCACTTTTGAAATGATTTTTTTAGGATCAATATCAGTTACAGGGCGCCACGTTTGGAATACAGGATTTTTACCCACAAGTGATGGTTCAACCGCATTCATCCAAACTGTGAATTGCTGACGGGTAAACTTACGATCCATCATATAGCTCAGCACTGACCAGTCTTTACGACGTGGCGGCATTACTGTTGCATCGGTATGAATAACAAGATCACCTTGCTCAAAACGGAATTGCTTAAGCAAATTCATATCTTCAGCAAATTGTTCAGGATTCAAAAACTCATCAATTTTAGAAGTTGGTGTTGCAACAATCACTCGATCAAATAAGTTCTTTTCACCTTGGCTGTTTTCAACCAGTACTTTTTCGCCTTGTAATTCAACGTTCTTAATCGCTGATCCGCTATGAATGTCGATATCTTTAATTAAGCTGTCTACAAATGCAGGTGTACCACCTTTCATACGTAGCAGCATATCGCCATCAGTTAAGTGACGTAAAAACTCAAGTAAATTTTTTGCAGGCCAGTCGCCAATTGTTTTTGGATTACACGTACAAATGGTATAGAGCACTGGCATTACAACACCATGCCAGAATACTTCTTCAATATCGTTCTGATTAATAAATTCAGCGAGAGTAATATCTTGATTTTTAGATTTGAAAAACTGGTGAATTGCAGTTTTTAATTGCAGCATCCCTTTCACAAGACGCCAGCCATATTGCTGGATGCCTTTACGGTTATTGATAATCGGGAAATTACCAATACGACTACGAGATGTCGTTAACCATGTTTCCGTACGATCTTCGAATAACCAGCTACATGACATATAAGTACGAACTGGGAAGGTTTTAATGCCTAAATGAGCAGCAAGGCTGAGTGTATTTTTCCACAGATGTGGATTCATCACACGTAGCGGTGCATCAATAATTCCACCATCGAATTCAATGCTATGGCTATCCATTCCCCGGCCAGGAAGTGCTTCAAATATCGTGATCGTATGCCCTGCATCTTTCAGAATTCTTGCTGCCGCAAGACCTGCCATTCCACTGCCAATAATTGCGATATTCAAAATGATGTCCCATTTTTCGAGAATTTTTTTGATTATCACTCATACCCTAAAAAAACACCGTATTAAAAACTACCAGATTTTTATTTTTTGCATCAATTTATATAGAAAAAATTTAACTAAAGTGCAGGCTAATTTTTTATATTTTTTTACAAAAATATACAGCCATATAAAAACTGATATTTTTTATAAATTTAAAAAAAATCTTTTAAATAAAATAAGATAATTTAACTATATTTATATCATATGTTTTACAACTATCTTTTTTTGAGATATCATAGAGCCACAATAATGAGAACCAAATCACATAAAACAATGCCGCAACAACAATGAAAGCCATCATAAAAACAGAATCTTTACAGCGAAAAAGCCCGCTATTCACACTTGATAGCGGGCTTTTTATTACTTTGTTTTAATAGCGGATTAAGCGCAATTAAACAATTTATGCTTCTTGCATGATTGAACCGAATTTTCCACGATTGAAATCATTAATCGCTTCCATAATCTCGGCTTTGGTATTCATTACGAATGGACCATAACCTTCGATTGGTTCGTTAAGTGGTTGGCCAGTCAACACTAAGAATTTAGTGTCTTCTTCTGCATTTAAGCTAAACTCAACACCCTCACGAGACAAAATCGCAACGGTTTTACCTCCAAGACGATTAGCATCATTGACCACAACTGCGCCATCTAATACTACAACAAGCGTGGTGTGACCTTCAGGTACATAAAGGGTATGTTTTTGACCTTTAGCCAATTTACCATCCCATACATTTAATGGACTAAATGTCGTTGCTGCACCTTTTGCATCTGCATATTCACCAGCAATCACACGTAAATGACTGCCATGCTCGTCTAACGCAATGTCTGGAATCTCTTTCGCTTCAATTGCTTGATATTTTCCAGGAGTCATTTTTGAATGAGCAGGTAAATTTACCCATAATTGCACCATCTCAAAAAGACCACCATGCTCGGCAAATTCAGGAGAATGGAACTCTTCATGCAACACGCCTGCACCCGCAGTCATCCATTGTACGTCACCAGTTTTAATGGTTCCGCCGCCGCCGCTTGAGTCTTTATGAGTAACTTCACCTTGATAGGCGATTGTCACTGTTTCAAAGCCACGGTGTGGATGCGAGCCTACACCTTGCTGTTCAGTCGTTGGCGAGAAGGTATAAGGCGCTGCATAATCGAGTAGCAAAAATGGGCTTAGGGTTTGGCCTAAACGGTCATAAGAGAATAGGTTATATACAGGGAAACCATCACCCACCCAATGCATGTGGTTATTTTGATATGCACCAAGAAATTTCTTCATCTGATCTCTCCTATATATGTAGGATTTTCTTGAACTGAGATTGATTTTACGCCTCAATAATTGCAGTTTATAGATCAGGATTAGCAACACATTATTTCATCTATGAGACAATCATAAAGTTTGAGTTATTCTTTTTAAGATCGTCCTATTTTTAAAATTCTTAATCCTATTTTTTAGACTTAATCACAACATAAAACTCAACTAGCATAATTTTAGGCACTGATGACCTACTTAATAATTTTTGATTATTTATTTTGATAACACGAGGACATAAAAAATGGCTCAAGATTACGTACGTTTAGACAAGGATAATGCTGCGGTTCTTTTAGTTGATCACCAAGCAGGTTTACTTTCTTTAGTTCGAGATATCGATCCAGACAAATTTAAAAATAATGTATTAGCACTTGCAGATGCTGCGAAATATTTTAATTTACCTACTATTCTTACCACGAGTTTTGAAAACGGTCCAAACGGTCCTTTAGTTCCAGAATTAAAAGAGCTTTTTCCAGATGCGCCATTTATTCCACGTCCTGGTCAAATCAATGCATGGGACAATGAAGATTTTGTAAAAGCTGTAAAAGCTACAGGTAAAAAACAACTGATTATTGCTGGTGTGGTAACTGAGGTTTGTGTGGCATTCCCAGCTTTATCTGCACTCGCAGAAGGTTTTGAAGTGTTTGTGATTACCGATGCTTCTGGTACTTTCAATGAATTAACACGTGATGCTGCTTGGGACCGTATGTCAAAAGCAGGTGCTCAGCTTATGACTTGGTTCGGTATGGCATGTGAGTTACACCGTGACTGGCGTAATGATGTGGAAGGTCTAGGTGCACTCTTCTCAAATCATATTCCTGATTACCGTAACCTGATGACAAGCTATAGCTTTAATACATCGCAAAAATAAATTCTATTGCCAAGATTAGAGTGCTTAAGCGCTCTAATCTTGAATTTAAATGGATTGATCGGACATTGATAAGCTCTTTTGATGATTTTTATTATTTCTATTTGGTCGTAAAACACGGCGGCTTTAGTGCGGCCAGTGAAGCTGAGAATATTAGTAAATCTAAGCTCAGCCGACGCATTATCGACCTTGAAAATAAATTTAACGTTAGCCTCATTCAAAGAACAACCCGCCATTTTAAAGTGACCGATTTAGGCCAAGAGTTCTATGAAGAATGCTGCAAAGTTATAGCTCAAGTTGAATGTGCAGAAAACGTTTTGTTAAAGCAAAAAAGTGAACCTCAAGGGCTAGTAAAAGTAAGCTGCCCACCTTTAATGATGCATTTTCAAATTAGAAAAATTTTAAATCAGTTTTTAAAAACCTATCCAAAAGTTGAGATTGCTCTTGAGCTGACGAGCCGTCGAGTTGACATTTTGCATGATGACATCGACCTCGCGATTCGGACCAATTTTGAACCCAATGAAGATTCGAATTTAATTGTTCGTGATGTGATTAAAACTGATCACTGTCTAGTGGCTTCGCCTGAATTACTGCAAGGTCGAACGATTGAACATTATTCTGAATTACAAGACTTTCCAAGTATCAGCTTAGGCACTCAAAAACAAAACCCTATTTGGCATTTATGCAATATTCGGAACGGTGAGTCGGTTGATGTACCTTATCAACCACGAATCAAAAGTAATGACTTGGCAGGTGTCTACTATGCTGTGATGGATGGGTTAGGCATTGCCGACCTTCCTTTTTTAACTGTCGAATCTGAAATTCGTAAAGGTACACTTGTTCATATTCTTCCTGACTGGAAGTCAAATATTGGCATGCTTCAACTGGTTTATGTGTCCCGAAAAGGACAACGCCTTGTGGTCGAAAAACTCATTGAAACACTGATTGAAGAACTTAGACGTTTACCCGAAAGCCATGAAGGATATCTGCCAACGTAAATAAAAAACCGGTCATGAATGGGCATGACCGGTTTTTTGTGAAACATCACATACAGCATAACTGCATGTTTTCGTTCAGAACAAAACGAACTCGTTTTATTCCTTACTCAGATAAGTCTACGCATAAATATTTCATTTCAACATATTCTTCGATGCCGAATTTTGAACCTTCACGGCCTAGACCTGACTGTTTTACGCCACCAAACGGAGCAACTTCATTTGAAATCGCGCCCGTGTTAATGCCGACCATTCCGTACTCAAGTGCTTCACCCACTCGCCATTGACGAGCTGTGCTTTGAGTAAATAAATAAGCAGCTAAACCAAACTCGGTATCGTTCGCCATTGCTACTGCTTCATCTTCAGTTTTAAAGCGGAATAGTGGTGCAAGCGGACCAAAAGTTTCTTCTTTAGACACTTTCATGTCTTGCGTTACGCCAGTTAAAACTGTTGGCTCAAAGAATGTGCCACCAAGTGCCGAGCGTTGACCACCAATACGAACTGTTGCGCCTTTCTCAGTTGCATCTGCAATATGAGACTGCACTTTTGCAATCGCATCTTCATCAATTAAAGGTCCTTGAGTTGAACCTTCTTGACGTCCGTCACCAACTTTCAATTTAGACACGGCTTCAACCAAACGGTCTGCCAACGCATCGTAAATACCGTCTTGAACATAAATACGGTTAGCACACACACAGGTCTGACCGCTGTTGCGATATTTACTTGCCATGATGCCCTGAACAGCTTGTTCAAGATTGGCATCGTCAAATACCACAACTGGCGCATTACCACCAAGTTCAAGTGAAAGCTTCTTAATGGTTGGCGCACATTGTTGCATCAAGATACGGCCAACTTGGGTTGAACCTGTGAAGCTTAACTTACGAACAATATCGCTTTCACATAGGGTTTTACCCACTTCAACCGCATCACCACTAATGTTAATTAAAACATCAGCTGGTAAGCCTGCCTGTAACGCCAATACTTCAAGTGCATAGGCGGTTAACGGCGTTTGTTCTGCTGGTTTAACCAACATTGAACAACCCGCAGCAATAGCTGGGCCTGCTTTACGCGTAATCATGGCAGCTGGGAAGTTCCACGGCGTAATTGCAGCAGTTACCCCAATCGCTTGTTTAATCACAAGCAAACGTTGGTTTGGCAATGTAGGTGTTAAGACTTCACCATCAACACGGCGGGCTTGCTCAGCAAACCAGCGAATGAATGATGCTGCATAACCAATTTCACCACGTGCTTCTGCCAATGGTTTACCTTGCTCAGCCGTTAAGATTTGAGCCAGATTTTCTTTGTGCTCAAGCATGAGGTTGTACCATGCCAATAACACATCGGCACGCGCCAAGGCAGTTTGCTTTTTCCAAGCAGCTTGCGCTTTTGCTGAACGGTTAATTGCGGCTTCAACTCCTGCACGGTCATAGGTTTTTACCCATGCCAAAGTTTCACCTGTAGCAGCATCATTAACTTCGATATAGTCATTTGATGCAGGTGCTTCTAATGAAATATCAGGATGTTTTAATAAATACTGCAAATTATTTTGAATCATGCAGATTGCTCCATCGCTTTTGCACTACCTGCTTTGAGTGTCGCAAAACCTTGTTTCAAGATATCAAGACCTTGACGGAATTGCTCAGCAGGAATGGTTAAAGGATATAAGAAACGAATTACATTACCGTATTTACCACAAGTAAGAAGTAACAACCCGTTTTCCATTGCATAGTTTTGTACAACTTTTGCTTGTTCAGCCGTTTCAAGCTCTACTGCAACCATTGAACCTAATGCACGAATATCAGTTACGACGTCGCCTGTTGCTTGTTGAATATCTTTAAGTGCAACAACCAACTCTGCACCTAATTCATTTGCACGGTCGCATAAGTTTTCTTCTTCAATCGCATCAATAACCGCGTGTGCAGCAGCAACCGCAATCGGGCTACCTGCGTAAGTACCGCCTAGTCCACCTGGGTTTGGTGCATCCATCACTTCTGCACGGCCAACAACACCTGAAATAGGGAAACCGCCGCCCAAGCTTTTCGCCATGGTGATGAGGTCTGCTTTAGTCTCGTAATAGTTCATTGCGAACAATTTACCAGTACGGGCAAAACCTGATTGCACTTCGTCAGCAACTAATAAAATGCCGTGCTTATCGCAAATTGAACGTAAACGTTTTAAGAACTCAGCTGGCACAACATTGAAACCGCCCTCACCTTGTACTGGCTCAAGTACAATTGCTGCAACATCATGTGGTGCAATATCTTCACTGAAAATATCTTCAACGCTTTCGATCGCTGCGTCTACTGAAATACCTTTAGCAGGTACAGGGTAACGTGCGTGGAATACACCCGCTGGCATAACACCGAAATCACGTTTGTAAGGTGCAGTTTTACCTGTCATTGCCATGGTCATAAATGAACGACCGTGGAAACCGTTACCAAAAGTGATAATGCCGTGACGGCCTGTGTAACAACGAGCAATCTTCACAGCATTTTCAACTGCTTCTGCACCTGTAGTGAAAAAAGCTGATTTCGCAGGACCAGCAATTGGCGCACGCTCATTAATACGCTCTGCTAAAGCCACATAGCTTTCATAAGGTGTTACTTGATAGGCAGTGTGAGTAAATTTAGTAAGTTGTTCTGTCACCGCTGCAATCACTTTAGGGTGGCGATGGCCTGTATTTAAAACCGCGATACCACCAGCAAAGTCGATAAATTGGTTGCCTTTCTTGTCCCAAAGCGTGGCGTTTTCAGCTTTTTCTGCATACCACTGGCACATCACGCCTACACCACGTGGAGTTGCTTGCTGTTTACGTGCGTTAAGTGCAGAATGTTGATTATCCATTTGATTCCCTCATATTTTCATCATCAGTTGCAGCTTTGGTTTTTTGCATCCTGTGCTTAATTTTCAGGGTGCTTTACAACGACTGCCTATGCATGTAATTTCGCTCGTCTGGCGGCAACTGACGAGAGCCATTTTTTAACTGTAGGAGAGAGCCAATTGCGTAGTTTACTTGGAGATCATTTATTACAACGGCTCCAACAGGACACCGAAGGTAAACTACATCAGCGCCTTTTCCGTTGTCTGCGTGGTGCCATTATTGATGGCGTCATTCAGCCAAAAACACGCTTGCCCGCTTCACGTGACTTAGCCAGTGAAATTCATGTTTCGAGAAATACTGTTCTTACTGCCTATGAACAGCTACAAGCTGAAGGTTATTTAGAGGCTCGTACGGGACACGGCACATGGGTTGCCGAGAAACTACCAGAGAGTTTTTTAAATACACAAAACAAGAAAAAAGTAGTTTCTAGTCCGAAAGTTCAAAACTCTTATGCGCTCTCAAATCGTGGTTCCAACTTATTGGGCTATGCCGCAGCGTCGCCACATCAATGGGGAGCTTTCGTGCCGGGAGCACCCGATGTTACCGAGTTTCCACATCATATTTTTAGTCGTATTCAAGCTCGCTTAAGCCGCGAACCCGACATTAACCGTTTAATTTACAGTAATGCTGGTGGCTGTATTGAGCTTCGAAGTGCGTTGGCAGATTACTTACGCGTTGCACGTTCAGTTCAGTGTGATGCTGACCAGATTATTATTACCGAAGGTATTCACCAAGCGATTGACTTAGTTTCGCGTGCGCTTAGTGATATTGGTGATCGCGTCTGGATTGAAGATCCGGGCTATTGGGGAATGCGCAACACTTTACGTATTAATGGCGTAGATATTCAACCCATGCCAGTCGATGCCGAAGGCATTATTCCCGAAGAAAATCCGGTTAAACCACCCAAACTCATTTTTGTCACGCCATCACACCAATATCCACTGGGTTCACATTTAAGCCTAGATCGTCGACGCAAACTGATTGAGATTGCGCGCCAGCACAATAGCTGGATTGTAGAAGATGATTACGACAGTGAGTTCCGTTTCTCAGGCCAACCGTATCCATCATTACAAGGCTTAGAAAATGATGCACCTGTGCTGTACATGGGCACGTTTAGTAAAACCATTTATCCATCTTTAAGAATTGGCTATTTGGTGGTTCCAAAACCGCTCTTTTCATCGCTACGCATTGTGGCAGCCGAACTCTATCGTGGTGGACATTTGCTTGAGCAAAAGGCCCTAGCAGAATTTATTCGTGAAGGTCATTACGAAGCGCATATTCGTCGTATGCGTTTACTTTATGGAAAGAGACGCGATTATTTAGTCAGTCTGATTAAACGCTATCTTGGCCCCGAATTTATTCATGAATATGATGAAGCAGCAGGATTACACTTGGTTTTAAAACTGCCAAACTCTTGCGATGATGTCGCGATTGCAGCAACCGCACTTGAACGTGGCGTCAAAGTTCGCCCACTTTCACAGTACTACATGCAATCACATGCACACGCTGAGCGCGGACTACTGATGGGCTTTGCCTGTGTAAATGAAAAAGACATGGTGATGGCTTTCGGCGTGTTGCTCCAGTGCTTACGTGAAGCAGGCGTACCTACGCTGAATTAACTGTTTTCTCGTACTAAGCCAAATAAAAAAGAGCCTCATTGTGAGGCTCTTTTTTATTTAAAAATTTAAACTAACTTTTCTTCATGCGTATGGGTTAAATGGGTCGCTCTACGCTCTTTACCCCAGCCCAATTTTTCAGACAACAATCCGAAGAACACAATAATGCCAAACAATGCGGTGGTGTAAATTACTTCTTTAAAATATGTACCTTCAATCAACATGGTAAGAATTGCGCCAATAATTGCAAAGATCACTACATAAGTTAAGTAAGGGAACATCCACATTTTAAAGTCAATTTTCACGCCTTCAGCTTCTAACTTTTTACGCATACGAAGCTGAGAATAAGCAATCGTCAGGTACACATACAGTGTTGCCGCGCCTGTTGTTAGCATGAAAAAGTCGTAAACATCCATACTCTTAGTTGCAGTTAAAACTACCGCAATTACAGAGAAGAAGCATGACACAATCACGCCCACCCAAGGACTGCTTTTACTGTTTACAGACCCAAAACTTTTCGGTGCATCACCACGTTTAGCTAAAGAGAACAGCATACGTGAACACGTATAAAGTGCTGAGTTAAAGCAACTACATACCGAGGTGAGAACCACAAAGTTTACGATATGACGTGCCCCCGGAATCCCGAGTGCAGACAGAGTCACACTATAGGTTCCCCAAGTCGAATCTTTCAAAAGTTCATTGTTATGAGGGATCAAACATACCGCAACAAACATTGAGCCTACATAGAATAAAATAATTCGCCAAACCACCGAGTTTGATGCTTTACGAATTTCTTTAGATGGATTTGCCGATTCTGCTGCCGCTACAGTGACAATTTCAGCGCCAATATAGGCGAACATGACCCCAAGCAAGGCAGTAATAACGGATGACCCTCCATTTGGCATAAAGCCTTGAGAGGTTAAATTACTCATACCAGAAGCAGCCGGATTGCCCCAAGGCCACAAATGCATGATGGCTAAACTACCAATCACCAAGAAGATAACAATCGCAATGACTTTGATGAGTGCAAACCAGAACTCAAACTCGCCATAGTTTTTCACGTTTTGTAAATTGACTGTGACCAATGCACCAATCACGACAACCATATAGGTCCAGATCGGTATAAATGGGAACCAATTATTTAAAATTTTACCTGCCACATAGGCTTCCCACCCCATGAGCATTGCGAGCGTACACCAGTACAACCAGCCAATTGAGAAACCTGCCCAACGACCAATCGCACGGTCAGCATAAGTTGAAAAAGAGCCACTATCAGGGTTTAAAACGGCCATCTCGCCTAACATACGCATGATGAACCAAACGAGTAAACCACCTAACGCGTAAGTTAGAAAAACTACAGGTCCCGTATTGTAAATAATACTGCCCGAGCCTACGAATAAAGAGCCACCAATTACCCCTGCAATCGAGATCATCGTTAAGTGGCGTGATTTGAGTCCATGTTTTAAACTTTGGGAGTGATTGGCTTCAGAACCATTTTGATGAGCTGCCATATCATTTTCCTTAATATATGGAGGATATCGGCTAGTCTCGGAAATCCTCCGAAGCCAAAAAATATCCCCTAAAAATTTAGCCGTACTGCCCAATTCCTAAAACAGAAAAATCACTGAGCTTATCCGGCGCTTCCGTATGCATACTTCCAATGGCTTTAATTTGTCGTTTCGGCAGTCAAGAAACGAGAGCCATTTTTGGAATAAAAGAGAGAGCCAATTGCAAAATTTATACGCAAAATTGGCTCTTTTTGTCTGAAATGCGGGTAAATGGTTTTAAGTTTTTATTCTGAAAATAATTAAGTTTTACTTTAATAAGATTGGAATTCTTTAGTTTTGCTCAGAGATTAATAACGCTTTTGTACCTGTTTCCAAGGCTCTAAATATATGCTTTTGATCGGCAGGGTAACAAATATAGTCTCCAACACCGAGTTCAACAGCCTCATCAATTAAGCCCACTAAAGCTTTACCTTCGACCACAATAATGTGCTCCACAGAACCAACTGGATGAGGTTCTGAAAGACGGTCTTCGCCCGGCTCAACAATCAATAAATACACATCGCGGCGCGCATGAGGTGGACAAGTTGCCAACAAAATTGCTTTGTAATTGGCAATCTCTGAACTCACTGTTGGCCCATCACCACAGCGAATGACTTGTACCTGATTGCTCGGTTCTTCCATCAACCGTGCAAATGGAATATTTAACGCCACACAAAGTGCCCATAGCGTTTCAATGCTTGGGTTACCTTGGCCAGCCTCTAATTGAGAAAGTGTAGACTTTGCAACGCCTGCACGACGGGCAACCTCTGCCAAAGAAAGCCCTGCTCTTTGACGTTCACGATTTAAACCTTTGGCAATAATTTCAATTGGCTGAGACATTCACCACATCCGTTCTATAAAAAAAACGATCGTTCGTTTTGACAAAACAATCAGACTTATTCATTATAATGGAAAATCGTTCGTTATATCATGCTATGTCCACATACGCTCTCATCAAGAAACTTAGTAAAGACACCACCCGCTCGATTTTCTTTGTCTGTCTAGCAACCAGTGTTGTCGGTATGTCTTTAGGTTCACTCGCCGCAAGCTATGGCTTAGCGCTCTGGATCCCGCTTTGCTTATCTGTACTTGTGCTCGCAGGAACTGCTGAATTTATTTTTATTGGATTCTTGGCTGTAGGTGGTAGCCCAATTGCTGCTGCGATTGCAGGACTACTCGTCAATTTAAGACATTTGCCTTTTGGGATTGCGGTCAATGAATTAATCAGAGGTAAATTCTCTCGATATTTCGGGGCTCATATCATGAACGATGAAAGCGTTTTGTTTGGTATGGCACAGCCCGATTTCGAAACGAAAAAGGCTGCTTACTGGCTATGTGGTATAGGCATCATGCTGACTTGGCCACTTGGTGTCACGGCTGGTTATTTTATTGGAAGTGCTATTCCAGACCCAAAAACATTTGGTCTAGATGCCATTTTCCCTGCCATTTTAATTGCACTTACTTTTAATGCTTTAAAGAATAAATCTACTCGAAAAGCTGCATTTGCCGGATCAACTTTGGCACTGATTACCACACCTTTTTTGGCCTCAGGACTTCCAATTCTGATTTCACTTTTTGGCTTAATATTTGGTAGAAAAAAATGAATCAACAATTACTCATTATTTTGGGCATAGGCTTGTTAGCACTTGGAACATATGGCATTCGTTTTGCTGGTTTTCACTTAGGCGCCAAGTTTACTTTTTCTGAAAAATACCAAGTTTTACTGTCAAACGGCGCAACTGTTTTACTCTGTGCGATTGCAGTCACGACGACATTTTTTGAAGGCCAAGATTTCGCAGGTTTCGCACGTATATTCGGTGTTGGGCTAGCACTTCTCTTGGTTTGGAAAAAAGTACCGCTTTTATTGGTAATTTGCTTAGCAGCCGCTGGCACGGCCCTGATACGTTTGTTCGGAATTGAGTAATAAAAAAGGCGAGATAAACTCGCCTTTTTTAAAATTTTGCTTAGAACGGTAAATCGTCGTCTAAATCAGCTGGTGCAGACGCTGGTTGTTGTGGCGCTTTAGGAGCGAAACCACCACCTTGTGGGCTGTTGCCACCATTACCGAAACCACCTTGGCCACCATAACCACCGCCATTGTTTTGGCCATAGCCGCCACCTTGGTTGTTATTATTTTGATAACCATTACCACCTTGTTGAGGTGCATTAAAACGTGGTTGGTTGAAATCATTACCACCAGCGAAACCTTGTTCACCTTGTTGACGACCATCTAACATTTGCATCTGTTCGCCACGAATTTCTGTTGTATAGCGCTCTTGGCCGTTTTGATCAGTCCACTGACGCGTGCGTAATGAACCTTCAATATAAACCTTAGAACCTTTACGTAGGAACTGCTGAGCAATTTCACCTAAACGGTTATGCAAAACAATACGGTGCCATTCAGTTTGTTCTTTACGCTCACCTGAAGTTTTATCAGTCCAAGCTTCACTTGTCGCGATTGAAAATTGAGTCAGCGAGCCCCCATTTGGAAAAGTTTTTGTTTCAGGATCACGACCCAAAGTACCAACCAAAATAACCTTATTTACACCACGCATTAGCTATCTTCATCCTATTCATTTCTATGTTTTACTTTATAAGAGTTATGCTTAAATGGCTACCTCTTTACCGAACAACTGCGTTAAATCACGTCGCGCAGCCTCATCAAGAGTCTGTTTATCGACTTTAATATAAGCAACTTGCTGGTCAGGCATCACCACAACTTCTTCTATACCACGAATTGCCAATAGCTGTGTGGTCCACTCATTCACCTGTTGCACTTGCGGTAATGGCAACACAATCGATGACAAATACCGCGGCTGAGCTAAACCAAAACTAATTAGCAACCATATTATAGCAATCCCTGTTAAGACACTCCATCCAATCGCAGTATTATGTAACATCAATAATTGACCACCTAGTGTGCCACCAAAAAAAGCACCTAAAAACTGGCTACTGGCATTTACACCCATAGCAGTTGCTTTTGACTGAATTGGCGCACATTTTGATAACCACGATGGCAATAAAGCTTCCATCACATTAAAGGCAATGAAGAAAATACCTAGGCCTGCGAGTAATACATATTTTGATTGATAACCAAATATGAGCAGCAGCAAACCTGCAATAATGCCTGTAATTGCCGTTAAGAAAATGCCTCGCATTTTGCGATATTTTTCAGCCACGATAATGCTTGGAAATGCAAAAAACAGACTAATAACTAATAACGGTAGATACACCAAACCATGACTGGCTAAAGGAATATGGGCAAACTCGATAAGCTGTGAAGGCACATAAATAAACATGGCTGTAAGCAATAAATGCAATGCAAAAACCGAAACGTGTAAACGGTTTAAATCACCCATTTGAATGACTTGCTTAAGCTGCGCTATGTAGCCTTGCTGATAATTACGATGATGACGAGTTACTTTAGGTACAAGCAATAACATCAAAATCGCGATTAAACCCATAATAGTCGTGACAAAGAACAAACCAGAAATGCCGACAAGACTTGTGAGCCAAGGCCCCAGACTAAACGCCACCACAAAAGACAGACCAATACTCATGCCCATCGCGGCCATCGCTTTAGTACGTTGTTCTTCGCGCGTCACATCGGCTAAAAGTGCCATCACGACTGCTGAAACTGCACCCGCACCTGCTATCGCACGGCCAATAATCACGCCATAAATCGTGTCAGATAAACCAGCAATTGCACCACCAATTGCAAACAGCAATAAGCCAAGTACCACGAGAGGTTTACGACTAAAACGGTCAGCCAGTAAGCTAAAAGGAATTTGTAAAATAGCCTGACTTAAACCATAGACACCCACAGCCAAACCAATGAGTGCTGGAGTTGCATATTGATATGACTGCCCGACTACAGAAAAGACAGGAATAATCATGAACAAACCCAACATGCGTAGCGCAAAAATACTACTTAAGGCAAAAGTTGAGCGACGTTCCAAAGCATTCATCATATCAATACACGTTTATCAAACTAGGCAAATTATAAGCCGATTCGTTTCTAAAAATACGGGACACCTTATTTAAATTAACGATTTCAGCTTAAAAAAATAAAGAGGCATTTAGCCTCTTTATTTTAAACATCTTTACTGAAAATTAGCTTAAGACGAATGTGGATGGCGTTTACTATATTGAATTGAAGCAAATACAGCCCAAACAATAAATGCTACACCAATTAAACCTGTTACCACTTCTGGTACATGTACGCCTGTACCACTTGCAATCATAATGAATGCTAAAGCACCAATTGCATAATGTGCACCATGTTCTAAGAACACGTAAGCATCTAGCGTGCCTTTTTCAACAAGATAAACTGTCATTGAACGGACAAAAATAGCACCAATTGCAAGACCAAGCATAATCACGACAACATCGCTGGTAATTGCAAATGCACCGATCACACCGTCAAAACTAAAAGATGCATCTAATACTTCTAGATATAAGAAGCCACCGATACCCGCTTTAACTACACCAGAAGCAGCACCTGATCCATCTTTCATAATGGCGTTGCCATCTTCATCAATTTCAGGTTCACCGCCTAACATATGGCTTAATACTTCTACACCGATATAAACCACAATGCCCCAAATACCAGCCATAGTCACAACAAGGCGCTGCGACTCATCAACATTTTCTGCCATAATTAACATTGCAATTAGAGCAATAAAAACAGACATTGCAGGTACGCTAGCTAAGCTAGAAAGTTTAGCTTCAAGCCATCTGAACCAATGCGTTTCTTTTTCCTCATCAAAGAAGAAGTTTAAGAAAACCAATAATAAGAATGTTCCACCAAAAGCTGAAATCTCGGCGTGGTGGGCCATTAAACGTTCAGAATAAGTTTTTGGATCGTTGAGTGCCAATTTAGCCACTTCAATCATTCCCATATCCGCAGTCACGGCAACAATCGCCACTGGGAAAATTAAACGCATACCAAAAACGGCGATTAAAATACCCACCGTCAAAAACAGCATTTTCCAGAACGGATCCCAATTACGTAGAACCGATGCATTCACGACAGCATTGTCAAAAGATAAAGAGACCTCCATTACCGCTAAAATCGCTGTAATTGTTAAAGCTTTAAGCATGGTAGACACGCCAGCTTCAGGTCCATGGGTAAAACCCCAATACGCGGATAGTGCTAAACACACCACCGTAAAAAATATCGAAAATCGGAAATGCTTCATGGATCAGACCTATACCAAGAACTAAATTTAATCTTTCTTAAAACCGCGGCTATTATATCGATAATTAACCACAAAACGATGTTGTTTTGTGCCGTTATTCCCGTTACTTTATCTCTCTGTTTAATAAAGAAATTTATAATTTTTAATTAACTTATTAATCGTATTAAATATTTTCTTGCGATATATCTATCATTATTATTTTTGTATTTTAAAATTGATTTAAAATCCGGTTCAGCTGTCTTATTTTAAATGGAATGATTTTATGCTTTTTTCTCAAGAACTCTGGCAACGTAATTTAAATTTATACCAAAAAATTCTCGACCTGCCTTTTAATCAGGAACTTGCTAACGGTACTTTAGATAAAGAAGCTTTTTGTCATTATGTCATTCAAGATGCTCAATATTTAGTGGCTTATGGTCGCGTACTTGCTGTTGCGGCAGCAAAAGCGTTCGAGGCTGACGATATTATGCAATTTTCAGATGCCGCTAAAATTGCAATTGTGGTGGAGCGTAGTTTGCATGATGACTTCATGAAAAACTTTGGGGTAACCAAAGAAGAATTTAAAAATACGCCTTTGACCTTGGCAGGCCATCATTACACGTCATTTTTAACAGCAACAGCTTGGTCTGAAAGCTACCCTGTCGTACTCGCTGCACTTTTACCTTGCTTCTGGATTTATGCCGAAGTCGGTAAAGATATTGTAGATAAATCAATTCCTAATAACCCTTATCAAGCGTGGATTGATACCTATGCAGGCGAAGAATTCCATATAGCCGTTCGTAATGTGATTGCGACGGTAGACAAGGTTGCCGCACGTTGTGATGCAGACACTTTAGAGAAAATGCATGCTGCGTACACCATGGGTGCAAAACTTGAATGGTTATTTTGGGATAGTGCCTACCACCAAAGACAATGGCTAGGTTTAGACCATATTTAAAACTTCAAAAGAACCGGTCAGATCGTTCAATACGCTGACCGTTTTTAATAAAATGCGAGATAAATATGTATATCGGCGAATTAGCATCTTTAACTGGAGCCACTCCTAAAGCCATTCGGCATTATGAGAAATTAGGCTTGCTACCAGTCGCAAAAAGAAAAGGCAATTACCGTATTTATGAAGAGATTGATGTTAAATCAGTTAAGATGATCCGCCTTGCACAAGCTGTTGGATTTAGCCTTTCTGAGCTTTATGACCTGTCAGCTTTAAAATATAAAAATAATCGCTTTCCAGTAGAAATCGCACAGCAACTTATTCAAAAAAAGAATCAACAAATTATTGAGCAAAAAAAAGCGTTAAACCGTTTACAAGAAGATTTAAAAGAACTGGAAGATGAGATTATTCAGACTTATATTACCCATAAGATTTCTGCCTAAAACAGCTGGTTCAAATCTGCAAATAGCTTTCAAAATGAGTGCTTGACTCTGCCCTTAGGGACAAGGTTTATCGTAATGACTTCTTTTATTACGGACCAATAAAATGAGTGCTCATCTTTCTTTATTTAAAAATTCAACAGCATTAATTACAGGCGCATCTTCAGGAATAGGCAAAGCCTATGCTCAAGAATTTGCATCTTTAGGAATTCATTTAATTTTAACAGCACGTTCTGAACAGAAACTAAATGATTTAGCCGATGAACTCAGAAAAAAATATAACGTGAATGTTGAGGTGATCGTTTTAGATTTAGCTCAAGCCAATTCAGCTCAAAAATTATTTGATGAAATACAAGCTAGAAACTTATCGGTAGAGATTTTAATTAACAACGCAGGATTTGGAAAATGGACTAAATTTTTAGATCAATCTGTATCTACCTATCAAGAAATGATTACGCTTAATATCAGCAGCGTAACGTCTTTATGTTATCTATTTTTGCCCCACATGCTTACCAACAAAAAAGGCATCATGATTAATATTTCATCGACAGGTGCGTTCCAGCCGTTACCCTATATTGCAGTTTATGGTGCAACTAAATCGTACGTATTGCAGTTTACTGAAGCGCTTGCAGGAGAATATGCATCTTCAGGTATTAAATTTTTAGCAGTTTGTCCAGGGAATACCGAAACCAATTTTACTCAGGTCGCAAATGCAGATACGAGTGGCATGAAAAGCTCTACAGTTGAGGACGTTGTGTCTGCAACGGTTAAAGCATTAGATAAGAATAAAGCAACGGTTGTGGTGGGATGTAGCAACTATTTGACGTCTCAATTGCCCCGAATTCTTTCTCGCCAAAAGATGATTAATTTAGTTGAAGGTATGCTCAAAACCCGTGTTATTGAGCATTCATAAAAATAGTTCAATTTAAAAGATTAAGGGATTTCTCTTAATCTTTTAATGTTGAAATAGCTGCCAGCCATAAATTAAACCTGCCGCAGCCACGACCCAACATAGAGTTGCTAATCCTAGACAAGACCACATCGACATCCGTGTTGCCAGCACATAAACAGCAACTAAATAAATGGCATACGGAATAAGTGACCATAGACCAAACAGAGCCGTCTTTTGTAATGCCTCGGCCCCTTTTTGCTGATAGACAATCACATGAGCAATTAAAGCAAAGGTAGGAAAAAGCGGGACTAAACCTGCTATATAAAATGCCTTACTTTTCGATAAAATCGAAATAATGAGGACAACCCCTGCCCCCAACATACATTTTAAAAATAACGCCCACATGCGCTGATCCTATCTGGTTATTTCCATTTCAAAACGCTGTATTTTGCGCTTTTCAGAGAAAATTAACAGCGACTAAAGCAATCAATGCTGGAACTGCCTGAATATAAATAATCTTTTTACTGGCAGTCAGACCACCATAAATACCGGCAATCAGTACACAGCCTAAAAAGAAGTTGGCAATTGATATTGCAAATGGAGCATCTGCCAATAAAGACCAAAACAAACCCGCTGCTAAAAAACCATTATAAAGCCCTTGGTTCTGTGCCATCACTTTGGTGAGTTTTGCTTTCTCTGCATTATTTGCAAAGGCTTTCATGCCATAAGGCTTGTCCCACAAAAACATCTCTAGTACTAAAATGTAGACATGTAATATGGCAATAAGCGCAATGAATATTTGTCCTATCATACAATTTTCCTTTTTATTCTAAAGATATGAAAAAAGATCAGTCTCTCGACTGATCTTTAGTGTTTTACGGTTTTAACAACACTTTGCCTTGACGAGCACCTTGTGTTGCTCTTTGGGCTGCTGTTTTAATCTCATCAAAACTAAACACACCTTCTACAGGTAGGATTAATTTTTTCTGAGTTGCTAACGTTAATAACTCAACAACTAGTTCCTTTTTACGAGCTGCTGGCATTTCTTTGCTAACCACACTCGCCCAGAAACCTTTTACTGTTGCTTGTTTAAAAATTAAATCGCCCGATGCAATCTGCATGGTTTCACCAGTCATACTACCAAACGAAACAAGCAGGCTATTTTCACTGAGTAGATTTAGCATTTCACCACTTGCACTGCCACCAATCGAGTCCACACCAGCAATAAGAGGTTGGTCACCGTGAAGTTGTTTAACTTGCTCTTTCCAGTTCGGCTGATCAGTCGCAACAACATGTTGAATGCCTAATGCTTGCATCTCTGCAATCGCATCAGTACGACGAACTAAATTAATCACAGGTAAGCCACGTGCCTGCGCAATCATCGCAACTGTTTTACCTACTGCACCATTCGCCGTGTTTTGAACTAACCATTGACCCGATTGAACGTTAACAAAATCTAAAAGCATGAGGGCACTAATTGGCATACCAATCAACTGCGCTGCTGTTTCATCATCAATTTCATTATTGAGTGGAATAAGCCCTTGCGCTGGTGCAATAAAGTATTCAGCCCAGCTACCATGAACAGATGCAACTGCGATACGTTGGCCTACTTGTACATGAGTAACGCCTTCACCCAACGCATCAACAATACCAACGGCTTCACTACCACCAATCGCAGGCAAGGTCGGCTTATAGCCATAACTTCCACGTACTGTCCATACATCATGATTATGCATTGGAGACATGATGGTTTTAATACGCACTTCGCCTGCTTTTGGTTCCGGCTTTGGCATATCCGCCTGCTCTAAAACGTCTACAGGCTCGCCAAAATTACCATGGATAATACTTCGCATGCTTTATTCCTCTATCGGTTTTATGAGTTGTTGGGTAGTTTCTAAGGCTAAATGTAGATGTGCTTTGTCTTGCGATAATTTTGTGAGTAAAGCAGCACCTAACCATAACTGATACATGACTTTCGCTGTTTTTAAAGGCTCAATATGCTTTGGAATTGACCCTTCCTGTTGCCCTTCTTTGAGTAGCAAAGCTAGACGCTGCGTTAATTTGTACACACCGTCATTGAGAATTTGGCGCATATCTTCCGACAAATCAGAAACCTCTGCCGCCAATTTCACAATCAAGCAGTTTTCAGCCCAGCTGCCATATACGGGATCATCAATCCACGCCTGCCACAACGCCATTAAACGGGCATGAGCACTTTGTTCACTGTGCTGCCAAAGTTGCTCCATACGAACTTTATAGTTGGCCATGTATTGCTCTAACAAGGCACAACCAAATGCCTCTTTCGAAGCAAAGTAGTGATAGAACGAACCTTTGGGTACGTCACAAGTCTTTAAAATTTCTTGCAAACCAACACCGACAAATCCTTTGTGTAATACCAGCTCAAAGCTCGTATCCAAAATATGTTGTCGCGTGGTTTCGCTTTTATTTAATCGTTTCATGCAAACACCATACCCTACTATTAGACCAGTCGTCTAGTAAAGTTATGTTGCTCAATAAAATTTGCTAAGAAGTAGAAATCAAAAGAAAGGAATGTTAAAAATACAACCTGCTTATTTAAACAAATTTTGTCGATTGTCGTTTAACCGTCACAATTTGTCGCTTTAAATCATTTTGTACCACTTGAACAATTTTAAATCGTTATCATATATAGGGTCTGTTGTTTATAAATAGCCACATCTCCCTGTGCTAATCAAAACAACACCTAAATTTTCATTAATACATAATTGAGATGTTTTATGAGCCAAAGTCATATCCGTATTCGAGGCGCACGTACCCATAATTTAAAAAATGTGTCTCTCGATATTCCACGCGATAAGTTTGTGGTAATTACGGGGTTATCAGGTTCAGGAAAATCTTCTCTTGCCTTCGATACCTTGTACGCCGAAGGACAACGCCGTTACGTCGAATCGCTTTCGGCCTATGCTCGCCAGTTTTTATCGCAAATGGAAAAGCCAGAAGTCGATTCGATTGAAGGTTTATCTCCAGCGATTGCAATTGAGCAAAAATCAACGAGTCATAACCCACGTTCAACGGTTGGTACGATTACCGAAATTTATGACTATTTGCGTTTGCTTTATGCTCGTGTCGGCACACCTTACTGCCCTGAACACGACTTACCGATGGTTGCGCAAACTATTTCTGAAATGGTCGATGCTGTAAAAACACTTGAAGAAGGCACAGCACTCATGTTGCTTGCCCCTGTTGTTCGTGAACGTAAAGGTGAATACAGCAACCTGTTCGAGCAACTACAAGGTCAAGGTTTTGTTCGTGCCCGTGTTGATGGTGAAATCATCGATATTGATACGCCACCCGAACTCGACAAAAAGAAAAAGCACACCATCGAAGTTGTCGTTGACCGATTTAAAGTGCGTGAAGACTTAGGTAACCGTATTGCCGAATCATTTGAAACTGCACTGCGTTTAGGTGGCGATATTGCTGTTTTGTCATGGATGAATGGCGAACATCCTGATCGCGTTTTTTCTGCGAAGCATTCATGCCCTGAGTGTGATCGTGCAGTCGCAGAGCTTGAGCCACGTTTATTTTCATTTAACAACCCATTCGGTGCCTGCCCTGTTTGTGATGGCTTAGGTACACGTAGTCATTTTAGTTCTGAAAAGCTCATTCCAAATCCGGATCTTGCAATTAGTGAAGGTGCTATTCGTGGTTGGGATCGTCAACGTCCATATTACTATTCGATGCTACAAAAAGTTGCCGATCATTTTGGTTTTCAACTTGATACGCCTTGGAACAAGCTAGATAAAGACACTCAAAAGAAATTCTTACAAGGCACTGGCAAAGAAAAAGTTGATTTAAGCTATATCGACGAGCGTGGCCGTAAACATACACGCGTACAACCGTTTGAAGGAATTTTGCCGCATCTTGAACGTCGTTACCGTGAAACTGAAAGTAACTATGTACGTGATGATTTAGCGCAATATTTATCTAATGCAGCGTGTGATGCATGTGATGGCTCACGTCTAAATGAAATTTCACGTCATGTTCGCGTTAAAGATAAAACGATTGCCGACATTACTCGCATGTCGATTGGTGATGCTGAAAGTTATTATCAAGATTTAAATCTTGAAGGTGCTAAAGGTGAAATCGCTGATAAAATCTTTAAAGAGATTCGAGAGCGTTTACATTTCTTGGTGAGTGTTGGTCTGAACTATTTAAGTTTAGCTCGTTCTGCCGAAACGTTATCGGGCGGTGAAGCACAGCGTATCCGTTTAGCCTCACAAATTGGTGCAGGTTTAATGGGTGTGATGTATGTACTCGATGAACCTTCTATTGGCTTGCATCAACGCGATAATGATCGTTTATTACAAACGCTGATTCGCTTACGTGATTTAGGTAATACAGTATTAGTCGTTGAGCACGATGAAGATGCAATTCGTGCAGCCGACCATATCATCGATATCGGTCCGGGAGCTGGGATACATGGTGGCGTGATTATTGCCGAAGGAACTTATGATGAATTGGCTAACCACGCTGACTCACTCACAGGTCAATACCTTTCAGGCAAACTCAAAATTGAAATACCAAAACAACGGACTCAATCACCACGTCCAGATGAATTCATTAAGCTTTCTGGTGCAAGTGGTCATAACCTTAAAAATGTCGATTTGAAAATTCCACTCGGCATTATGACCTGTGTAACTGGCGTTTCAGGTTCAGGTAAATCGACACTGATTAACCGTACTTTGCTTCCATTGGCAGCTACACAACTCAATGGTGCAACTACATTAACAGCCGAGAAGTTTGACTCAATTGATGGTCTACAACACCTTGATAAAGTCGTTGATATTGACCAAAGCCCGATTGGACGTACGCCACGTTCTAACCCTGCAACTTACACAGGGCTATTTACGCCAATCCGTGAATTATTTGCTCAAACACCAGAGGCAAAAGCCCGTGGTTATAGTGCAGGCCGTTTCTCTTTTAACGTGAAAGGCGGACGCTGTGAAGCCTGTGAAGGCGACGGCATGATTAAGGTCGCAATGCACTTCTTACCAGATATGTATGTGCCTTGCGATGCATGTCATGGCAAACGTTATAACCGTGAAACACTTGAAGTGGGCTATAAAGGCAAAAACATTTCTGATGTTTTAGAAATGACGGTTGAAGATGCTGCTGAATTCTTTAGTGCAATTCCAGTCATCCACCGCCGCTTAGAAACCTTAACTCAGGTGGGCTTAGGCTATATTCGTTTAGGTCAAGCTGCAACCACCCTCTCTGGTGGTGAAGCACAACGTGTAAAACTCGCACGTGAGTTAGCAAAACGAGATACGGGTAAAACTTTATATATCTTGGATGAACCAACAACAGGTCTGCATTTCCACGATATTGCTAAGTTACTCGACATTTTGCATGAGCTACGCAACAAAGGTAATACCATTGTGGTGATTGAACATAACCTTGATGTGATTAAAACAGCGGACTGGGTTGTGGACTTAGGTCCTGAAGGTGGTTCGGGCGGTGGTATGATCATTGCCGAAGGTACACCTGAACAAGTGGCTGAGGTTGAAATTTCCCATACAGGTCGCTTCTTAAAACCGATGTTGAAGTAATTTATTGAATAAAAAGCCGGAACTCATTTCCGGCTTTTTTACCCCTCAACTGCATTCCGACCTCGGGCCTTAGCTCTTAATAAAGAACGGTCAGCTTTCTCTAAAAGCTCGATCCAACTCGCCGCGCCTATGGCAAAACCAATACTGACAGACACATGCAATTTTTCATCTGAACCAGATAAACAAATCTCTTCTAAAGAAATCGCAATCCGAATTTTCTCTGCTAAAAGACGAGCATCTACAAATTGCACCTGTTCTAATAATATTAAAAACTCATCTCCACCATAACGAACAATTAAATCTGAACTTCGAATATTTTGCTTTAACTGCTCGGCAATACTGACAATGACATGGTCGCCTACAATATGCCCATATTGGTCATTCACCTGTTTAAAACGATCAATATCTATAATCATTAAACAGGTTTGCGTAAATTTTTGAGGGTAACTTTCAACAATTTTTAAATATTCAGATAAAGCTAGACGGTTGGACACACCAGTTAATGGATCTGTATTGGCAATATTCTTTAATTGGAATTCAAAAGCATCGCGCTGTTGTAACATACGCTGTAATCGATCAATCGCTTCAAACAGGGAAAGGAATTCACCTTTTGTTGTCATATTCATCTCATCTGTCCAGTGATTAGAACTACGCGATAAATCTAAAATTAAAGTTCTTGCTTTTATTAAAGGAGAAAATACCCTTCTTTGTGCATAATTCAGCGTAAGTAACGCTGTGGCTAAAGAAATTAAAGATATTAATAAAGTTAAAAGAAAACCTTTTCGGGCACTTATATTTTCTTGAGTTGCAATTGCTACACTTTCATCAAGAATATAACTTTGTAAATCAACCACAGTAGTAAATTTATCTACGATTGCTTCTGTCAATTGAGTGCCATTTAAATCATATGGCTCCCCTTTTTGGCTTTCATCTAATAGGTTTTGTACAATCGGAATACCCTTATCTATAAATTCTGATTTCACTCGGGCATATAACCGACGGTATTCAGGAGTCTTTGACTGTTCAGGCTGCAAGGTATCGACCAAAATCCATAAATATCTAGATTGATGCTGAGTTTGCAGAGAACGTGCGCGATTATTACTTGGAATTTCTTCATTAAAGCTCACAGGAGCAATAATATTAGATGCCATCCGCCCCGCCTGATCGCGCATATCGGTTAGAACTATAATGAGCGTAAAGTAATTAGAAATACGGCTATCTTTACTTTTTAGCTGCAACATCAATTTTTGCAGTATTTCCCTGCAATGATCCCAGACTCCAAACATTCCCAAAATAGCATTATCCATTTGAACGGAAGTTCTGGCTCCATAAGGAGTTTCACCGTAATAATCAACGACACGTCGGGCTTGTCTAAGATTTTCTTTGAAATTGGTTTCCAGCTCATTTGCTAATGAAACATAGCCTGCTTGTTTTAAGATAAGAATGCTTGTATCAATTTGCGCATCAACAATTAAACGAAACTTTTTTAATTCTTGCTGATTCTTTAATAAATCACTAGGACTGCTCGACATCATCTTATTGGCAGGAGCACGCTCCTTAGAAATTTTATAGGCAATATCAGCTACTGCTCTTAAACTTTTTATTTCGGCTAAGGCCTGTCTAGTTTTTATATAATCCTGATAGCTTCCCACAATAAGTGGTACAGCCATGAATAATAAGGACAAAATAATAACCAGCATAAAAAAGAACAGTCGATTACTAATATGCTCTGAACGTAATCCTGACATTTCTAGCTGGTACTCCGTAAATGTCCTGCCATTTTTAATACGATATAAATTAGGCTTAAATCCATCCTAGCATTTTAATAACTAGAATTTCATCAATAAAACCTTCATTTCTCTTTTAATAATTATACGGCCTCTAGATTTTAGTAAGCTTAAATAAATAGTATCGAAAAATTAAATGATTTTTATAAAAAAACTCTATTTTACAGATTAAAAATTTTTAGCAATGATAATAAACATATCTAGTTATCCTCTTGGATGCGCTTCTCCCAGCATCCACTGCCCAGCTTTAAGCTGGGTTCTTTTTGTTCTATTATTTTCCAATAAAGTTCATATAAATTTTCTTATAATTTTAAGATTTTCTTATAGATAAAAAAAAGCTCAACCTTGGGGAAAGCTGAGCTCGTAAAATCTGATGTGATACACACATCGTATCTGGGAAAGCACTTTAAATCCTAAAAACGTTAGGCAGTGAACTTTGCGATTGAATTATGTGACTTATCTCTACTTTTGTAAAGTAGATTAAATTAATCAGAATTAAAAATTTAATCGATTTTTCAACTTAAAATAGAGATTTCTTTTATTTTATTCACTTATATAATAATTAAAAATAGTTAAATTTTTTAGTTAAACTAATCTAAATATTGTTAACTACTCCTCAAAATAGTATGAATACGATAATAAATTGGTGAATTTTTATTCAACATGTAGGCAACTCTACAATTTACTTAACGTTAAAACCGATCATATTAATCACTTTTTCCAATCATAATTGTAATAACTTTTAAACATTTATTTCTAAATTCGTTATGAAATATAATTATTAGCCTCTTGTAAATGTTCATTTTTTTATCAGGTTGACAATTTACTTTTCATTTGATTAGTTTTTCACCAATTTTAACATAAGTGTCAAATATCTTTAACATTCCTTTTTTTCATTATTGACTTCATAAATTGTTACAATACAATGACCCCAGCTTTATCTCTTGTTATTGCTGGAAATGATTATGAAAAAACTTGGTTTAGCCACTGCTGTATTATTAGCCATGACCGGTGCTCATGCTTATCAATTTGAAGTTCAAGGTCAATCTGAATATGTTGACACAACTGCAAACGATAAAAACTTCACTGGTGACGTTGCTGGTACATACTATTTAAAAAATGTTGATACCACTAAAGGTCCTTTAGCTGAAGCAGCTTTCTTGAACCAAGCTTCTAACGTATCTGTAGGTTACAGCTACCAACAGTATGACCAAGGCAACGTAAACTACCACGTTGGTACTTACGGTGTTAAAGGTGAGGCTTATGTTCCTACTCCTTACCTTCCTGTATATGCTAGCGCAACTTACAACCACACTGATGTTGATGGTAAAAACAACTTCTCTAAAGATGACAACGGTGACCGTTATGCATTAGAAGTTGGTGCTATGTTGTTACCTAACTTCTTGATGACTGTTGGTTATACAAGTGTTGCTAACCAATTCGCTTTAGACAACTTTGGCATCATCAGCAACGGTATCTACTCTGCTGTAAACCAAACTGCTGCGATTCAAGACGACCAAGATGCTGTTACAGCACGTGCTAAATATGTAGGTCCAATCGATGGAACTAACATGGCAATTGGTTTTGAAGCTGCTGGTGCTTTCGGTCAAGAAAACCAATACGGTTTGAAAACTGACCTTTACTTAACTCCTAAGTTAAGTGTTGGCGCATCTTTCATTGGTAACGATGGCGTAGCTGACATCAAAGGTAATGACCTTGGTGAATTCCGTCAAGCTTGGGGTGGTAACGTAAACTACTTCATTACTCCAGCTTTAGCAGTTGGTGCATCGTACATGAAAGCTGACGTTAAAAATGCGTCTACTAGCTACGATACACAAACTATTGGCTTAAATACTAAATTCCGTTTCTAATTTAATTTAGAAATCGAATTAAAAAAGGACTCAATTGAGTCCTTTTTTTATACTTAAATATTAGCTTCGCACAATATTTAAGAAATACAGATGACGTTCATATTGATCAATAATGTCTTGAATTAAATCTTCTTGCGTCCAATCCATTACATCATAGTTCTGACCACCCTCTCTTAAGAAAACTTCTGCTTGGAAATATTGTCCATCTTCGGCCTCAGTACGCCCAATTAAAAAACTTGGCGGTACTGTTTCACGTGGAACAACTTTATAAATAAAATTAATTTCATTGTGATGGTCCACCCGAAGCTGCATACCATCTTCAAGTTGGCTAATTGAAACCTCAAGATGACGGCGTCTAAATTCATGTTGAATATTTTCAAATGCACCAGCCACTTGCTTCTCAATATATTCACGCACTTCTTCTTCATTATGAGGATAGTGCATGATTAACCCTAGACGCTGTTGCCAGCTCCTTGGATTATGAATCGCACGTGGTGTAATGCGTGCTTCCTGAATGGCTGTCATTTTTGTGACATCAAGATGTAAGGCTTTTATTAATCCCCAACTCATTAAGAGCATGACGACAGTAAAAGGTAATGCACTCATAATGATAGAAGCCTGAAGTGCAGCCAAGCCACCGACTAGTAATAAAATAATTGCGAGCACAGCCATGAGTATCGTCCAGAACAGACGCTGCCAAGTTGGTGAATTTTCAGATTTAGCAGTTAAATAATCAGTGACTAATGCCCCTGAGTCAGCAGATGTCACAAAAAATAAAACCACCAAAATAGTTGCCAAGACATTCATCACTCCAGACCACGGTAAGTGACCTAAGAATTCAAATAATGCAACTGACGAATCTTGCTGAACAGCCTGAATTAATGTTGTTTGATGTTCATGGATAATGCTAAATAAGGCGGCATTTCCTAAGAAACCCATCCAGATAATGGTAAAGCCTGTTGGAATGAGTAAAACCCCAACAATAAATTCTCGAATGGTACGGCCACGAGAAACTCTGGCAATAAACATTCCCACAAATGGCGACCAAGAAATCCACCAAGCCCAGTACAAAATGGTCCAACCACCAATCCACCCATTTGGCTGATAGGCATATAAGTTGAATGTCATGGTGAACAGGTTAGAAATATATTGTCCAGTGTTTTGAATCGTCGTTTGAAGTAAATAAATACTTGGACCAGCAATAAAAACAAATACCAATAATATTAAAGCTAAAACTAAGTTTAACTCCGACAAACGTTTTACACCCTTATCAAGACCTAGAAACACAGATAAGGAAGCTAACATACTCACAAAAATAATGAGTAAGACTTGAATATTGGTGCTTTGCTCTATTCCAAATAAATAATGCAAACCAGAATTAATCTGGGTTACCCCAAAGCCAAGAGAGGTCGCTACACCAAATACCGTACCAATGGTTGCGAATATATCGATACCGTCGCCCCACACTCCATAGATTCTCTTACCAATGAGTGGATAGAGTGCTGAACGGGTCTTTAAAGGTAAATTATGTCGATAAGCAAAGTAAGCCAAAGCTAACCCAACTACAGCGTAGATTGCCCAAGCATGTAGTCCCCAATGGAAAAAGGTAACTCTTAATGCTTGCTGTGCTGCATCAATCGTTTGAGCCTCACCACTTGGTGGATTAACATAATGCATGACAGGTTCGGCAACGCCGAAGAACATCAGCCCAATCCCCATCCCTGCTGTAAACAGCATGGCGAACCAAGACCCATTGTTATAATCAGGCTGACTATGATCTGGTCCTAATTTAATGCGTCCAATGGAGGAGCAGGCAATGTAAATCAATAAGATGAGAAAGAAAGCAACAGATAAAACATAGAACCAACTAAATGAATCAGTGATCCACTGTTTTAATTGCTGTGTTAAAAGCTCAAAAGAACTCGGAGCGATCACAACCACTGCTAAAAACAAAGCAATAATAATGACCGTACCCAAAAATACGTTAGGATTAACGTTTGCGAACCAACCGGACTGTTTGGAAGGCATAAATCCTCCATGTTATTTTAATGACGAGTGACAGGCTTAAATGCCAATAAGATATTCATAGAATGAACAAAGCTAGGGCTTTCAATAGAGAAAGCCGATAACACTCTAAATAAACTTAAAGAATATTGCAGTTACAAAGGTGTAAATAAATTAAAACACCTCCTCCATTATTTATCTGAATTTTTTTTAGGGAGGTGGGTAATATATTGTAAAGCAATTAGACGGGTGACGATTAAAGCTAAATACATGACTCCACAGAACATTTGCAGCATGGCTAAAACGCGCGCTGGTGGAGTGATTGGCATGAGGTCCGATAAGCCAGTAGCAGACTGCAAGCTAAAGCTTAAAAAGAGTAAATCTAACCAAGTTTGGAAAGCATGGGGGTTATTTGGATTTTGAAAGCTATAAGGGAAAATAAGCTGGCAAATGTTATATAAAAATGCAAAACCCCATGCAATCAGTGTAAAGACTGCTGCTGCCGCAAATAGTTCATCTCTTGTTAAATATCGGTCAGCGAACATATAACGAAATAAACCATAAGCTGCCGAAAAATAGGCCAGAGCTTCACAGCTATGGGCAAATAACTGAATATATAAATTGCTATATCCCAACACAATCAGTACTGATGACAGAATTGCACCGCTCACAAATGTTAAGCCTAAAAAAGTAAACATTGGGGTCTGGCGAATAACTTTGGCAATCAATAATAAAGCAAGGACACCTAATGCCCAGGTTAAAGTCCGGTAAGGCAAACTATCAAATGTCAGCATGGCTAAAATCAACAGAATAAATTGAACGAGCAACAGCCATGCAGAAGGCAATAAGCGAAAACTTGCCCAAAACTCAATAATAGATCGCATTATTATTTTCCTTGTTTCATTATGCTTTTTTGAGAGTTAACAAATAATACTGTACACAAAATCAGGCAAACAAGTTGTTCTTTATTAATATCTAAACTCTAGATTGGAAAAAAATAAGTATAAAAAAAGCCCCGTAGGGCTTTTTAAAGAATAAGCTAACAATATTAATCTTAGTGATCCGATGCCCCAGATGCACCAATACCTGTCATTGAACGAACATATTGAGCATCGAAAGCAGCACGCTCATTTTTAGCACGTGCAGAGTTGTCAGTTACCGAGAAGAACCAACAGCAAAGGAATGACAATGGCATAGCAAATAACGCTGGACCATTGAACGGGTTGATTGGTGTATCAGAGATTTTTAAAGTATCTACCCAAACTGCTTTAGAAAGAACAATAAGTACTACTGCTGTTACAAGACCAACAACACCACCAATAACCGCTCCGCGAGTTGTTAAGCCTTTCCAGAACATTGAAAGAACAAGGATCGGGAAGTTTGCACAACAAGCTACAGAGAACGCCAAACCAACCATGAATGCTACGTTTTGCTTCTCAAACAAGATACCCAAAACCATTGCGAAGATTGCTAAGCCCAATGTCGCAATTTTTGACATACGAAGTTCAGAGGCAGGTGTCGTTTGACCTTTCTTGAATACGTTAGCGTATAAGTCATGAGAAATTGCAGATGCACCTGACAGTGTTAAACCAGCAACAACAGCAAGAATCGTTGCGAACGCTACTGCTGAAATGAAGCCCATGAATAAGTCACCGCCTAAAGCGTCACTTAAATGCACGGCTGCCATATTGTTACCACCAACAAGCTCAAGTTTGCCTGTTACTGCCATTTTCGCAACGTCAAGGAATTGCGGGTTGTTTGATACGAAAAGGATCGCACCGAAACCAATAATGAAAGTTAAAAGGTAGAAGTAACCAATAAAACCTGTGGCAACCACAACCGATTTACGTGCTTCTTTTGCATCTTTTACAGTGAAGAAACGCATCAGGATGTGTGGAAGACCTGCAGTACCAAACATGAGTGCCAAACCAAGAGACAAGGCGTCAATTGGATTTGCCGCAAGTTTACCCGGCCCCATAATTTTTGAAGCATCGGCCAAGCTGATGTCGTGTACTTTACTGAAAACTTCAATTGATTGGCTAAACATGTTGCTGAAGCTGAAACCAACTGCTTTCATCACCATGAATGCCATGAAGGTTGCACCACTGAGTAACATAACCGCTTTGATAATTTGTACCCATGTTGTTGCCAACATGCCACCAAAGATTACGTATGCCATCATCAATAGACCAACGATAACGACTGCAATGTTGTAGTTCAAACCAAAGAGTAATTTGATGAGCTGACCCGCACCTACCATTTGAGCAATCAAATAGAATGCCACTACAACAAGTGAACTGACTGCAGCTAAAGTACGTACCGGTTTCTCTTCAAGACGGAATGAAACCACATCTGAAAGGTTATATTTACCTAGGTTACGCAAACGTTCTGCAACCAAAAATAAAACGATTGGCCAACCTACCATGAACCCAAGCGAGTAAAGTAAGCCATCAAAGCCTGAACTAAACACAAGTGCAGAAATACCAAGGAAAGATGCAGCAGACATGTAGTCACCCGCAATTGCCAGACCATTCTGGAAACCGCTGATACCACCACCTGCTGTATAGAAATCTTGTGTTGATTGGGTTTGCTTCGCAGCCCACTTCGTAATGAACAAAGTGAAACCAACAAAAATGACAAACATAATAATGGCATGCCAGTTGGTTGCTTGTTGTTCAGCTTCCCCCAGATCTGGACTTGCCATAGCCACTGTTGAATATAGCGATGCTGCTGCCAACAAAGCTTTCGCTTTTAATGAATTCCATTTCATATTAGTGTAGTCCTTTCTCATGCGTGATGGCTTCAACTTCCTTCAACGCTTCTTCACTCAACTGGTCAAGGGTACTATTCGCGATAAAAGAATACACACCACACAATAGGAAAGATAAAACGATAATTCCTAAACCTAGTGGGATTCCCCATGTCGTTACACCACCACTAAATGAACTCATCAAAAATTCTTTGTTGTAGCCAACAAGCAGCATAAAACCCACATAAAGAACTAACATGATGATTGTGAGCGTCCAACTTAATGTACTTTTTTTCTTGACCATCTTTTGAAACTTTGGATTGCGTAGAATCTGTTCTACTTGGTTCTGATCCATAACCAAACTCCTTGCCCTGTGCCCAGCCTTGGCCACTTTTTAATAGTAGTTTCTCAGGATTAAAGTTAGCAAAATTACGTGTAATTCGTAACTTAGACTTTGGTCGTTAAAATTTAATCAATTTATAGCTTTGTTTCTGCTTGGGGTATGATAGGCACAAGGTTTTAATCATGTGAGTCATATGAACAGCTGGCTGATTATTGGGGTACTCACCCTTTATATAGCACTCTTATTTATTTGTGCTTTTTTTGGTGAAAAGCATGCCAGCCGTCTGAGTACACGTGGCCGCATGTTCTTGTTCAGCTTAACGCTAGGCGTTTACTGTTCATCATGGACATTTTACGGCGCGACTGGTGCAGCTGTTCGAGAAGGCGTCATTTTCCTGCCTATTTACTTAGGCCCTCTCTTATTTGTCTGGTTTGGCTATGATATTTGGCGACGTTTAGGTCGGGTACGCCAGCACCATGCGATTTCATCAATTGCTGACTTTGTTGCGGCACGTTATGGCAAAAGTGGGGTATTGGCATCCCTGGTCACCATTTTGGCTGTAATTGCAATTATTCCCTATCTGGCCTTACAGTTACGTGCGATTGCTTTAAGTACTTCTGTCATTATGGAACAGAATGCTCATATCCATACAACCACCAATAGTGTTTTGCTTTTAACCAGTGTACTGGCTATTTTGGCCATGATTTTTGGTACAAGGCAAATTGCCAATACCGAGCAGCATGGTGGCCTCATGTTAGCTGTGGCATTTGAATCTTTTGTAAAATTATTCGCGCTGATTTGCGTTGCTTTATTTTTTATTTTTGAAACACCAGCGAATCTTGTCCAAGTCACATCAGATGTGAACCAAACCTTTCAAGAAGTTCAGTTGTTTGGTGTACCTGAAACTTTCTGGATTCAAACCTTGCTAGCAGGCTTAGCCATTATTTGTTTACCACGCCAGTTCCACGTGGCAGTGGTTGAACTACGTGATGAAAAACATATTCGCGGTGCACGCAAATGGTTTGCGGTTTATCTGATTTTAACGATTTTAGCCATTATTCCGATCGCAAGTTGGGCATTACATGCAGCACCAAAGTTCTTAACTGTACCTGATGTTGCAGTACTTTCATTGCCCCTGAGTTATAACCAAGAATGGTTGGCTTTACTGGCCTTTTTAGGTGGATTCTCTGCATCAACCGGCATGTTACTGGTTTCATCTGTTGCCTTGTCTATTATGCTCAGTAACGATTTGATTATGCCTGCACTCTGGCGTTTTAAGTTGCTATCACGTCACGATAAACATTTACCTAAAGTTCTTAAATTCAGCCGTCGTATTAGTATTGTCGCGGTGATGCTACTTGGCTTTTTATTCTTCCATTTCTTTAATGATATTAACCAGCTTTCAGTATTTGGTTTATTGGCATTTAGTGCCGTTGCCCAGTTTGCACCTGCTCTCATTGGAGGCCTGTATTGGCGAGGCGGAAGCCGCCAAGGAGTTTATGCAGGGCTCATTGTTGGATTTTTGATGTGGAGTTACACATTACTATTTCCAACGATTTTACGTAGCTTGCCAGAGGCTTATCAGGAAACCGCCCAAAGTATTTTGCTTTTTGGCCCCTTTGGAATTAATGCCTTACGACCAGAGTCGCTTTTTGGTTTTGAATCATTTGCGCCACTTACACACGGTGTAATCTGGTCGCTTGGTTTAAATATTGTTTTATATATCTGGATTTCTAAACTTTACCGTCCAAGTGTGGCAGAACAAATTCAGGCTGAAAGTTTCTTCTATTACGAAACAAAACCGCTACCTTCACCGCATACATCTACCGATTTAACCTATTTACCGCACGATGCTGCACGTTTAAAAGTAGGCGATTTATTTGCGCTTGCTAAAAGAATTACGGGTGAACAGCCAACAACACAAGCATTCGAGAACTTTTGTGAGCAAAATCATCTCACGCTCAACCCGAATAGCATCGCCAATGGCATGTGGTGGCGTTTTACCGAACAGTATCTAGCTGGCATTATCGGCGCAGCCTCTGCCCGTACTTTACTCACTACAGCAATGATCAATAATGGTCTGGCATTAGGTCAAGTTGCGAATATTTTAGACCAAGCCTCACAGTGGCAACGTTTTAATCAAAACTTGCTCATGACAATGATTGACCACATGACCCAAGGGGTAAGTGTTGTTGATAAAAATATGTGTTTGGTCGCTTGGAACAACCAATATTTAAAACTGTTTGGCTACCCGAAAGACTTAGTTTATGTGGGTTGTCCAATTGCCGATTTGATTCGTTATAACGCTGAACGCGGCGAATGCGGCCCTGGTTCAGTCGAAGAACATGTTCGTAAACGTTTACATTGGATGAAAGTCGGAAGCGCGCATGAATTTGAACGAATCCGTAAAGACGGACGCGTTATTCAAATGCGCGGTAATCCTATTTCAGGTGGAGGCTTTGTTACAACATTCGCCGACATTACTGCTTTCCGTGCAAATGAGGCAATACTCGAAGCCCGCGTAAAAGACCGAACTCAACAACTTGCAGATGCTTTAACCGAGCAACAGCTTGCACGCGAACAAGCCGATATGGCCAATATGTCAAAAAGCCGATTTATTGCAGCGGCAAGTCATGACTTATTACAACCCATGCATGCGGCTCGCCTCTTTAGTACTGTTCTTGAACAAAGCATTGCGACCGAAGAAGACCGTCAAACTTTGCAACAGCTTGACCGTGCTCTATATGGTGCAGAAAGCATGCTCTCTGCCCTACTCGATATTGCCCGCTTAGAAGGTGGGAGCATACAACCCAAAAGACAGCCTTATCCGTTGCATGATTTACTCAGTGATCTTGAACTACAGTTTAAATCGATTGCGGCTCAGCGAAATATTTCACTCAAAGTTCACGATGTATCGTTCTGGATTGACACGGATCCACAGTGGATACGACGTATTATTCAAAACTTTGTGAGTAATGCACTGCGTTATACCGCCAAAGGTCGAGTGATTGTTGGTGTATTACGTTCAGCCCAAAAACCTGACCATATTCGTATTGGTGTTTGGGATACAGGCCCCGGAATTGCCGAAGAACAACGTATTAAACTGTTTCAAGAATTCGAACGCTGTGGGCATTTATCACCTTGGGGTGAGCAAGGTCTAGGCTTAGGCCTCGCGATTGTGCAGCGTATGACAGGTTTGTTGAATTACCCTGTTCATGTCTACTCAGAGCTCAATAAAGGCTCCTGCTTTATGATTGAGGTTCCAGTCGTAGAAGCGCCAAAAGTGATAACTCCAACCGTACAGGCAGTGCCTCTAAAAACTAAAGCCTACCGGATTTTATGTTTAGACAATGATGAAACCATTTTAGAAGGAATGAGTAGCTTATTAGGTCGATGGGGTTATGAGGTTTTTAAAGCCACTGAACCAGAACAAGCACTAGAAATTATTCAAAAAGAGAATATTCAGGTCTGGCTTATCGATCAGCATTTAAATAACAACCAACTCGGTGTCGATTTTATTTTGCAAAATCGACAGCATGACGTTCCGGTTGCTTTAATTACAGCAGACTCTCATCCAGAGTTACCTCAGCAATTGAAAGAACTGAATATTGTTTTACTCAAAAAACCGCTTAAACCGGCCTCTCTAAGAGCATGGCTATCGGGACTTAAAATTGCCAGTGCGGCAGATTAAACATTTTCCTCTCCCAAGCTTTTTATAAGTTTGGGAGAGATTTTTTGGCAAAAGTTATAGGTTTAATTTAAGCCAATAGGCAGAACTGCTCAAAAAGTCTACTTTTGATGATTAAATAATTGGCTAAACTTTCCAACAGCCCTTTTTCTATGGCAAAGCCCATCTTTTTTGTAAGTGAACACTTGTATACTTGGTTACAATTTAATAAATATTTGTTTTTTAAAACTATTATCCAGCCAAAACCACCATATACGACTTTAGTCGTATTCTACTTGCATTCTTGATGACACATAACTATTCCAAACGCATTTAATAAATGTATAACCATTTTTTAACCGATTTCTATATTAAGCCCCCCTGCTCACGAATTAATGCAAAGGACAATTGCCATGAATATTTCTGATAACAGCTCACAAAACCAACTCTCATCTCAACAGTTTTATCGTCAATACAGTGCCAATGCTTTACTTCCTGAACTAGATTGGCAAAGTATTTTTCCCAACAGCAAACTCAATGAAGCCCATATCAAAGCGTTAAATACGATTTATCAAAGTGCAGTCCCACTCGCACTTAATGTATTTCATGATCTAAATTTTGATGTATTTGCACCTGCGGCTTATCATCCTCAAGGATTAGGCTTATTTGATAAATTGGCACAACAAGAAGAAAACTTCTTAAAAGTGCTTAGCACTGAAAGTGAAAATCTTGATCACGATACACGTCATCAAATTTGGAGCATGCTGCTTCGCGGTGGAGCTGTACTTGTTTTCAAAGCTTGGCTTGGCCATGTCAAACTTGGCGAAAATCAGTTAGATATGACTCAGTTTGATGAGCTTTCTGACTTACTCTTTATTAAAACTCATCCAGATCAACTTGCTGAACGACTACATGTCGATGAAAAAGCAAAACTCGACCATATCTTCTTAATGTATGGCAATGATATTTTTCTTGATCGCTTCAATAGCCTAGAAACAGCTGCACTTTTTGTAGATTTAGGCGTTTATGATGCAGCGTTTTTAAGCTTGCGTGATGATCGTGTTGCTGAATATTTAAAAATGAAAGGTTATGTGACTCAAGATCAAATTGATGATTTGCAATGTGCACTCAATCCCTTGTACTGCGACAGCCTAACACCAAAGCAAGATTGCCTTGCTTAAGTGGAACACATAAAAAAGACCTCAACTGAGGTCTTTTTTATTTTTAGATTTTCTTATCTTCAATATTTAATGCACTAATGGCCAATACGGCTTGTGTACGGTTTTGCACACCTAATTTTCTAAAGATTGCTGTCACATGCGCTTTAATCGTCGCTTCCGAAACATCGAGTTCATAGGCAATCTGTTTATTAAGCAAACCTTCCGCAACCATCATCAAAACACGGAATTGCTGTGGTGTTAAAGATTGAATACGTTCAGCTAAAGCAGTTTCATCTGCCGCTCTCGGATCGAGATTAAGGTTAGATGGTAGGTTAGGTGGTAACCAGATTTCACCTTCTAAGACGTGGCGAATCGCTTCACCAATATGACTTGGATGAGCAGATTTAGGAATATAACCCATCGCGCCATGTGCAATCGCACGCTGAATAATTGAAGTTTCTTCATGTGCAGAAACCACAATAATTGGAATAGCTGGATACTGTGCTCGTACATAAACTAGAGCAGAAAAGCCTGAAGCACCCGGTAAATTTAAATCGAGTAATACTAGATCAGGTTCTGCCCCATTTTCCAAACGCTCATAAAACTCATCAACCGAAGCTGTTTCATGAATTTGTGCCTGTGGCAGGCTATAACGTACTGCTTGAATTAAAGCATGACGAAACAAAGGATGATCATCAACGATTAAAATATTCATAAGCGATTAAAGTAATCTTGAGCATAAGTATGGCCTATTGTAACCCTACTATTTAGATGAAAGATACGTTCATCTTATCCATTTTTATGTAAAATGTTGATAAATTCAGAACTTAGCTAAAATATTCAGATGTTTTTTAACATTTAATCAAAATTAATCTGTTTTTTATATAAGCTTACTTTTTATTATAAAAAATATATCACCAATAATTATATAAAATAAAAACAGCAACTTAATGAAGAAACAAAGTATAAAAATCCACTATTTATCTTTTATATTTAAAACTGATAAGGTTGACCAATTTCGTTATTTTACAGTTTGCCGTCGTTGTTGATTAATAAGTCCAATCCCTTGTTTTAGGCTTAGGAACCAAATTATGACTGGTATCACATCACCAAAACCTTTGAATATTGTTGCTGTTTCTGGTGGCTTAAATACCCCATCTAAAACGGAAAGTCTGGTTCAAGCCATTCTTGATGAGTTATCCGAAGCAACCGATATTAAAGTTCATTTTATTAAATTAAGCGAAATTGGGCCTTTATTAGGCGGTGCATTTTATCGCAACCAACTTCCACAGCGCGTACAAGATGATCTTGCAGCAGTTGAAGCAGCAGATGCTTTAATTGTAGGTACACCAGTTTACCGCGCATCTTTTACGGGTCTTTTCAAACATTTCTTCGATTTTGTTGAACAAACTGCATTGGTCGATGTGCCTGTACTATTAGCAGCATCAGGCGGTAGTGATCGTCATGCACTGGTACTTGAACATCAACTTCGTCCATTGTTCAGCTTCTTCCAAGCACAAACTTTACCAATCGGTGTATATGCAACTGATCGTGACTTTACCCCTGAATACACCGTGAAAAGCGAGCAATTATCAGATCGTATTACCTTAGCCGTGGCACGTGCATTGCCAATTTTAGAATGGGCACCAGCGAAAGGTGAACGTGCTGAAGTAGTCAAATCTAAGACTCAGCAAGCAAATCAAGAGCTTGGTATTAACAAGCAAATTGAGCAAGAAGAAGTATTACCTTCAGCGGCTGTACCTGATCTTGATGCGGCAGAGTCTCGCTTGCATCACAAGTCTGGCAAATCATTAACAACGCATGTTGCCTAAGTGCAATATCGCTAAATAAAAATACGAATTGGGGGAGCAAACCATGACGCAATTACAACAACCTATTAAATTTGCTTATTGGGTACCAAATGTAAGCGGTGGCCTTGTAGTAAGTAACATCGAACAGCGTACAGACTGGAGTTATGACTACAATGTTCGACTTGCACAGGCTGCCGAAAAAAATGGTTTTGAATATGCGCTCACTCAAATTCGTTTTACGGCGGGGTACGGAGCAGAAAACCAGCATGAATCAGTAAGTTTCAGTCATGCATTATTGGCAAAAACTGAAAAACTTAAGGTGATTGCGGCTATTCTGCCCGGCCCCTGGAAACCGGCACTCGCAGCTAAGCAACTTGCAACAATCGATTATCTAACCGAAGGCCGTATTGCCATTAATGTGGTGAGTGGTTGGTTTAGAGGAGAGTTTGATGCGATTGGTGAAGAGTGGCCAGAGCATGATCAACGCTACGTCCGCTCTGAAGAATTTATTCGTACGTTAAAAGGAATCTGGACCACCGATAACTATAGTTTCGATGGTAAATACTATCAATTCCAAAACTACACACTTAAACCAAAACCTCTGCAAAAGCCTCATATTGAAGTGTTTCAAGGCGGTAGCTCACGTGCTGCACGTGACATGGCTTCACGCGTATCTGACTGGTATTTCACCAACGGTAATACCGTAGAGGAAATTCAAAAACAAGTCGAAGACATTCGCACTAAAGCTAAAGCCAATAACCATCAGGTTAAAATTGGTGTGAACGCTTTCATTATTGCTAGAGATACTGAAGAAGAAGCAAAAGCGGTACTTCAAGAAATTATTGATAAAGCCAACACTGAAGCAGTAAATGCGTTTGGTGATGCTACACGTGAAGCAGGTGCAGCTTCTCCAGAGCAACAAGGTAACTGGGCAAAATCAAGTTTTGAAGATTTAGTGCAATATAACGATGGCTTTAAAACCAATTTAATTGGTACACCACAGCAAATTGCAGAGCGTATTGTGGCGCTTAAAAATGTAGGTGTTGATTTAATTCTTTCTGGATTCTTACATTTCATTGAAGAAGTAGAATATTTTGGGGAAAAAGTTCTACCACTCGTTCGCCAATTAGAACTTCAACAAGAAAAGGAGATAGAAATTCAAGCGAAATCAGCCTAAAAAACTTCATTTAAAGCAGCGCAAGACAATAAAAACAATAAATTAAAAATAAAGACTTATTGGCTCCAAGACTCGGCTTGGAGCCTTTATTTTTTAAGATTTCTCGACTTCTCGAATCACTGTTTCAACCGAATAACGGCACCATTTTGAAAGTTTCTCAATAAATTCATTTAATGCTGCGGGTTCAAAATGACTCACAATCATATAGCAAGCATTGCCCATGACTTTAAAGCATTCATCTATTTGTTCATATTGCTTGACCAAATTTTCAATTTCTTCAAATGCGCGTTGTTCATTTAAATGCAAATGAATAAATTGTTTATGTGAATACTGCACGGCAATCGTGTAATTTTTAATGACACCAGCATCCATTAACTGAGCAATTCGAGCACCCACTGCCTGCCCTGTCCGATGAACTCGCTGTCCAATTTCTTTATTGGTTAATCGAGAATCCTGTTTAAGCAATGCAATAATTTTTAGATCAATTGGGTCTAATTCAATATTCATTTTTCATGGCGAAAGAAAACTGGCGGTAATGCTTTCATTTGACTATAGCCGATTTTACGGTCAGAGAATAATCTTGTTTTATCTCATATCAACAAGAGTGATCTCATGAAACAAGCACTATTAATTATCGATGTACAAAATGATTATTTTAAAAATGGCAAAATGGAATTGGTTGAGCCAGAGAAAGCGCTAGAAAAAATAAAACAACTCGAACAATATTTTAACGAGAAAAATTTACCAATCATTTATGTACAACATATTAACCCGCCACAAGCCAGCTTCTTTCAAGAAAATACAGATGGGGTTTTACTTCATCCTGAACTTAGTGTCGGTAGTGATTCATTAATCGTGACAAAACATTATCCAAACAGTTTTTTAGAGACCAATTTAGAAGAACTTTTAAAAGCACATCAAATTGAGCAACTCGTGATTACAGGCATGATGACTCACATGTGTATTGATTCAGGCACACGCGCAGCTAAAGAACTTGGCTATCAACCAATATTGATTGCAGATGCAACGGCAACTCGTGATTTAAGCTATGCTGGAAAAACTGTAAAAGCTGAAGATGTACAAACTGCTTTTTTAACTGCGCTTAGTACGTTTGCGAATGTACAAAATACTGCTGACTTTTTAGCAAACTCTTAATAAAGCTTAATAAAAAAGCCCCAAATGGGGCTTTTTAAAATTAGTTTTGCTTATCAGGATAAACCGTTGCAATTAACTGATCTACCACAGCAGGTTCAGCCAAAGTTGAAGTATCACCTAAACTATCTAATTCATTTGCCGCAATCTTTCTTAAAATACGGCGCATGATTTTACCCGAACGCGTTTTAGGTAATGCTGGTGCCCAATGCAGTGCATCTGGTGAAGCTACTGGCCCAAGCACTTTACGTACCCAGTTAATTAACTCTTTACGTAGCTCTTCCGACTCTGGAACACCTGCTTGTAAAGTCACAAAGGTACAAATACCTTGTCCTTTAATATCATGCGGCATACCCACCACCGCAGCTTCAGCCACAGCTTCATGTGACACCAAAGCACTTTCAATTTCAGCAGTACCTAAACGGTGGCCTGAAACGTTCAAGACATCGTCAACTCGACCTGTGATCCAGTAATAGCCATCTTCATCACGACGAGCGCCATCACCTGTAAAATAGGTATTTTTAAAGGTCGAGAAATACGCCTCGATAAAGCGATCAGGATCGCCCCAAATGGTACGCATCTGGCCCGGCCATGAATCTTTAATGACTAGGTTACCTTCAGCCGCACCTTCTAGCTCATTGCCTTCACCATCTACAATGGCAGGTTGAATACCAAATAACGGACGTGTTGCAGAACCCGGTTTTAAAGCTGTTGCACCCGGCAATGGAGCAATCAAAATACCGCCTGTTTCGGTTTGCCACCATGTATCAACAATCGGGCAGCGGCCTTCACCAACAACGTTGTAGTACCAATTCCAAGCTTCAGGATTAATAGGTTCACCGACCGAACCAAGTAAACGCAGGCTGCTACGGTTACTTTCACGTACAAACGAATCCCCTTCTCGCATCATGGCGCGAATCGCAGTTGGAGCCGTATATAAAATAGAGACTTTATGTTTATCGACCACATGACCAAGACGTGCCCATGTTGGATATTGAGGGACACCCTCAAACATTAAAGTCGTAGTTCCATTTGCAAGCGGGCCATAGATCAGATAACTATGCCCTGTAATCCAGCCTACATCTGCCGTACACCAGTACACATCATCTTGTTTTAAATCAAAAACCTCTTTAAAGGTGCTTGTTACATAGACTAAATAACCACCAGTGGTATGCAAAACACCTTTCGGTTTACCTGTCGAGCCCGAGGTATAGAGAATAAATAATGGGTCTTCTGCCTTCATCGGTTCTGGAGGACAGTTGGCATCCACTTCCATAATAATGAGGTGATACCACAAATCACGGCCCGGCTTCATTTCAATCGGGTTTGCATTACGGTAAACCACCACTACATTTTCAACACACTCTGTACCCGGCAATTCTAGAGCCAAATCGACATTTTCTTTGAGTGGTAATAGTTTTCCGGCACGTAGACTTGAGTCTGCGGTAATCACCAGTTTAGCTTGGCTATCTTCAATACGACTTGCTAAAGAGTCTGGCGAGAATCCACCAAACACCACACAGTGAACAGCACCAATACGGGCACAGGCCAACATCGCAATTGCAGCCTCAGTGACCATCGGCATATACAGCACAACACGGTCACCTTTACCAATGCCATATTTCTTTAAAACGTTGGCAAAACGGCAGACTTCGTCGTGTAATTCTTTATAAGAGACAATTTTATGACGAGAAGGATGGTCACCTTCCCAAATAATTGCAGGTTTATGTGGATGTTCTTTAAGATGCCTGTCTAGGCAGTTTGCTGATACATTCAACTCACCATCAGCAAACCATTCAATCTTGAAATTGTCTTTGTCAAAACTGGTATTTTTAACTTGGGTAAATGGTTTTATCCAATCGACAATTTTAGCTTGCTCTGCCCAGAATTCATCTGGGTTCTCGATAGAGTGTTGATAACGTTTAAAGTAGTCTGCTTCAACAGTACGAGCTGTTTTTTTAAATTCCTCTGGTACTGGATAGATCTCATTCATACGCAACTTCCTTGATCTTGTGCATCCCATCTCGAGACTGTGGCTATTATTTTACTGGATCTTATTTGCATGCCTTTGCAGTATGATGACTCTTTCAAAGTCTAAACAATGCGACTTTGGTCATATATTGATCACTTACTCAAGCACACGAAATTGTGAACATTTTTATAAAATTAAGTTGATTTAAAACATTTGTCTATAGCTTTTACTTTTATAATTTTTGCAAGATTTGATGGTTTTGATCATCAACAAAGATTATTTTGTCTCTCATACGCAACACAGGAATAAAATAATATGTTTGCCCAAACAAGCTCCTCACGCCCACCTCAGCTCCCTTTTAGAGATAGTCCGTTTTCAATTCATGGACGCTTTAATCGCATGAGCTATTTAGGCGGTTATGGACTGATTTATTTAGTTACCCTCTTGGGCTATTTCATTTTGGCTTCATTTCTTGGAAGTTTTCAGCTTTCAAGCAATTTATTTAATTTTGAATTTTATAGCTCTCTTTCTGGAGCCAGTGCCTTGGTAGTCTGGGCTTTTTCGCTGTTCCTGATTTATTTAAATATTGTTCTCGTTGTTCGACGTTTGCACGATCTAAATAAGAGTGGCTGGATGGGATTGCTATTGTTCATTCCAGTTGTTCAGTTCTTTTTTATGATTTATTTACTGCTTGCCTCAGGTACAGCAGGTCCAAACGAATACGGTCCTGTTCGACCAGCAACGTTTATAGAAAAACTGATGGCTTGGCTTATTTTAGTCGCTATTTTAGTTAGCCTTATTTCAACAGCAGGAATTTTTTATTATTTCTCAGGGACTGATACCTTAGAAACACCGACACAAATCTTACAAAAAGGAACGGAATACTTTTAATTAAAAAACACTTTATTATTTAGATGAACTCATTATAGTAGGCGCACATTTTATCTCCTACTATGATGAAAGCCGAAAATCGCTTTCATAAATTTTTTTAATTGAGACTTGCCGTGGCTGATGAACAAAAATCCTTAACGGATGTCGCAAAAAATACAGGCGAACTTTTGCAAGAAGCGGGCACTAAAACCACTCAAACGGTTTTAGCCCATACTGAAAAGTATCATGATGCCTATACCACTATCGACAAAATCGTGGATAGCTTCTGGGAACGTGTGCCTTATATATGTATTGCGATTATCGTTTTTATTATTTTTTGGCTACTGACCAAATTATTTAAGTTCTTTGTTCGTAAAACCTTAGAAAACCGCTCTTATACTCGCCAAAATCTGGTACTTGTTTTAAACCGTGTAGGCAGTACAACAATTTTATTCTTTGGTTTCTTAATTGCTCTCGTCATTATGATTCCAGGGTTCACACCGGGCCAACTCATGAGTGCCTTAGGTATTGGTTCGGTCGCAATTGGTTTTGCATTTAAAGATATCTTTCAAAACTTACTGTCAGGCATCTTAATCTTATTAAGCGAACCATTCCGCATTGGCGATTCCATTGTTGTAAATTCGCTTGAAGGAACTGTTGAAGATATTCAAATTCGTGCAACATTCTTACGCTCGCCAGATGGTCGTCGCATTGTTATTCCAAACGCAACTGTTTATACCAGTGCTTTAACTGTAAATACTGCTTATCAACAACGACGCTGTGAGTTTGTAGTCGGAATTGGATATGACGATGACGAACAAAAAGCCAAACAGATTATTTTAGATATTCTTAATAATGACCGAAATGTACTGAGTCAGCCAGCCTTCTCGGTTAACGTTACCGCGTTAGCAGATTTCTCGGTTAACCTGACTGTACGCTGGTGGGTTGATACGACTGAAACTGATATTTCGTCATCTACGAGCACCATTCAAGCTCAGGTCAAGCAAGCTTTTAATGCGAACGGAATTAATATTCCTTACCCAATTCAGGAATTAAAAATGGCAGCAAATCAGCCACTTTTAAATCCTGAAGCATCAACTAAAGAGACGACCTAAAATATAAGAAATAGACGTTTCAGTTCTTAAAATACGGTTGCCTAAGCTCACAGCTTGGCAGCCGTTTTTTGTGAGCAAATCAACTTCATAGGGAATAAAGCCACCTTCAGGCCCAACGACTACACTACAAGCATGAGGAATATTAACTGGCATGCTCTGCTCGGCATAAGGGTGGGCCACATAGGCTGGTGTTTCTTTCGAGATCAAGCTTGGCAAAACATCTTCAACAAAAGGTTTAAAACGTTTATACATTTGAATTTCAGGAACAATCGTGTCACCTGCTTGCTCAAGCCCTAAAGTCACATAGTTATCGAGTTGTTGCAAAAATGGAGTTTGCCAATAGCTTTTATCTACCCGATAACTATGAATCAAACTAATTCTTTCAACACCTAAAGTCACACTGTCCATGATTAAACGGCGTAAAACTTTGGGTCTTGGTAAAGCTACGATTAAATGAACCGGAATTTTTGCAGGGACAGCTTCTTCACTAATAGGTCGTATACAAACTTCTTGCTCGTTAATCGAAATAATTTCAGTGGTATAACGTGCGCCATTACGAACACCAACTTTTAGATTCTGGCCAACCGTAATATCAAGATGTTCACGTAAATGTTGTAATTGGCGCTTTGAGTGAATTGACCACGTGTCTGACTGAATATCTTCGGGCTCTAGTAAAACGATATTCATGGTTTGTCGGCCAAATACCGGTTAATTACGCCAATATGTTTTTGCAATGAACCTTGGTTACGTTGTAAGACTTTATGTGCTTGTTCCACCACTTGTTGAGCCTGATCAGGCTCAGCTAAACATGCCATCCAGATTGCCACAACTTGCTCAGCGTCTTGGGCAATGAGCACACCATTTTCGTCAATGAATTCATCAACAATGGTTTGGAAATTAAAGTAACGAGGTCCAATGACAGTCGGTACATTCAAAACCATAGGCTCTAAAATATTATGCCCACCACCCGGCTCATTTAAAGAACCACCCACAAAACACACCTGACTTAAGGCATACCATAACCAAAGCTCCCCCATACTATCGGCCAGATAAACCTGTGTACTCGTATGAATACTTTGATTCAAGCTTCTACGGTGAGTAATTAAATCTAGATTTTGGCAGATTTCAAAGACTTCGTCGAAACGTTCAGGATGGCGAGGTACGACAATACAAACTAACTCTGGATCTGACTTTAAATAAGGCTGAAGTGCTTGCAAAATTTGTTGTTCTTCGGGTGCATGTGTACTGGCAATTGTCAGTACTTTACGTTGGTCCAAATACCATAGCTGGTGTAGCTTTGCTGCCTGATTTATAAATGCTTCTGGTGCGTGAATATCAAATTTAATATTTCCAACCACCTGACTTTTTTGTTGATCTAGGCCAAGCTCGACATAGCGTTGGCGAGTCGCGTTATCTTGTGCCAACACCCAGTCAATTTGTTTGAGCATTCCTGCTGTTAGACCTGAGACTCGACTATAACCTTTAGCTGATTTTTCTGATAACCGCGCATTTAACAATAAACAAGGAACCTGTTGTAACTTGGCTTGATCAATTAAATTTGGCCAAAGCTCAGTTTCAACCAATGCTAAAATTTTTGGCTGATACAACTCAAAAAATTGTTTTAAAAGATGCTTTTGATCAACAGGCAAATAAACTGCTTGAAATAAATCTAAATACGGCACTTTTAAAAATAATGATTTGGCACGTGCCTGCCCGGTTTTAGTCGTATTAGTAACCAGTACAGGTTGACCGAGTTTAAGATAATGCTCTATTAAAGGCTGCGCAGCATTGGTTTCTCCAACCGAAACAGCATGGAACCAAATTGCTCTCACATTTTTCGGAGATTCAAACGGCCCAAATCTTTCAAGACATTCCTGATTATATAATTCCTGGCTTTCTGCACGTTTTTTTATCCGCCAGTGGTAAAAAGGTTTTAATAAATGGAGTGCGGTGTTGTACCAAAATGGGGTCGCCAAGCGGTTTGCCTCAAATAGTCAAAGTTTAAAACTGGGGAAAATATAACATAGATAGAAAAAATGGCAGAGTTTCGATACCTAAACTCTACCATTACAAGAAAAGCGATTTACTAAACCCATAAATGAATGAGGTCAGTAAATTATCAGTTCAAAAAATTACGAAGCTTCTAGCGTTGGATAGTCTGTATAACCTTCAGCACCTTTCGCATATAAAGTTGTTGGTTGAAGTTCATTTAACGGTAAATCTTGCTCTAAACGCTGTAAAAGATCTGGGTTGGCAATATATGCTTTACCAAAAGATACTGCGTCAGCTTCACCATCACGCAAAATACGTTTTGCTGACTCTGGTGTTAGGTTCTCATTCGCAATCCATACACCATTAAATTTTTCGCGAAGTTTAGGGCTAATACTATCAGCAGCTTCATATTCACGAGAGAAGATGAAAGCAACATTACGTTGGCTCAATTGTTCAACCACATAACCAAACGTTGCTAATGGATTTTCATCACCCATATCGTGTGAATCACCACGTGGTGCAATATGTACACCAACTCGCCCAGCACCCCACACTTCAATAAATGCATCAACGACTTCTAATAATAAACGTGCACGGTTTTCAACAGGACCACCGTATTCATCATCACGTTGATTCGTATTACTTTGAAGGAACTGGTCAATTAAATAACCATTCGCTGCGTGTAATTCAACACCATCAAAACCAGCTGCTTTAGCTAATTCTGCTGAATGTTTATATTGAGCAACAACCTCTTTCACTTCTTCTAATGAAAGTGCGCGTGGCGTTACATACGGACGTTTAGGACGTAATAAACTCACTTCACCCGCAGGTTGAATTGCACTTGGTGCAACAGGAATATCACCATCTAAAAGTTCAGGATGCGAAATACGGCCAACATGCCAAAGTTGAGCTACAATTTTTGAACCTTGAGCATGAACTGCCTCAATAATTTTATTCCAAGCCTGTGCCTGCTCTTCTGACCATAATCCTGGGGTTTCTGCATAACCTACAGTTTTTGAACCAATCACTGTTGCTTCAGTCAAAATAAGACCAGCATTTGCACGCTGTTGATAATATTCAACCATCAAATCATTAGGTACTCGGCTTTCACCACTACGCGCACGCGTTAATGGAGCCATTACCAATCGATTTTTGATTTCAAAATCACCAACCGTTAAAGGAGTATTGAGTTCAGCCATAGTCGCCTCGACTTACACTTTAATATCGTTAAAGTGTTTGTTTTAAATGTTCGATATATTGCTGAATCAAAGCTTCGTTACGTGAAAAATAAGACCATTGACCATATTTTTGGACCTGAATCAGACCCGCCTGTTGTAAAACAGACAAATGATTCGACATTGTAGACTGTGCTACTTTGCCCAATCGTTCAATATGACCTGCGCAAACACCCTTCTCAAAACTACCACCACACTCTTCCACTGATAAATAATGCGCAGGTTCTTTCAACCATTGCAAAATCTGCCGACGTAGCGGATTGGAAAGGGCTTTGCTAATTGCATCAATATCCATAGGCTCAACACGTCTTTTAAACGAACAAAGCTTTATTCAGCATTTCGAAACCATCATATCGCATTTTTGCGATATTCATATCTATTTTTTTCGATATTCATATCGCATTTTTTCGATTAAGATTCGAAGGCTGAATTGCTTTGCCGTTTTAATCGCTAAAAATCCAAGAGTTCTACATATTCATAGATGAACTGTATTTAAACTAAAAGTTCAGCAGACTCTTATAAACCTTGTTTTAAGCTCGCCTCAATAAAGCGATCAAGGTCACCATCAAGAACAGCACCTGTGTTAGAGTTTTCAACACCTGTGCGTAAATCTTTAATACGCGAATCATCTAATACATATGAACGAATTTGGCTTCCCCAACCAATATCAGACTTCGAGTCTTCTAGAGCTTGAGCCGCTTCATTACGTTTTTGCATTTCCAATTCATACAAACGCGCACGTAACTGTTTCCATGCGTGGTCACGGTTAGCATGTTGTGAACGCTGGTTCTGACACGCCACCACAATACCTGTTGGAGTGTGAGTCAAACGTACTGCCGAATCGGTTTTGTTAATATGCTGACCACCTGCACCAGATGCACGGTAAGTATCTGTACGAACATCAGAAGGATTAATATCAATTTCAATGTTGTCATCAACTTCTGGTGAAATAAATACCGCAGAGAATGAGGTATGACGGCGGTTACCACTGTCAAATGGTGATTTACGAACTAAACGGTGGACACCTGATTCTGTACGTAACCAACCGTAGGCATATTCACCTTCAACACGAATTGTTGCAGACTTAATACCAGCTACGTCACCATCAGATACTTCCATGAGTTCTGCTTTAAAGCCATGACGTTCAATCCAGCGCATATACATACGTAAAAGCATAGATGCCCAGTCTTGTGCTTCGGTACCGCCTGAACCTGATTGAATCTCGACATAGCAAGGATTCGGGTCCATTGGGTTACTAAACATACGACGGAATTCAAGTTTAGCCAGTTCATCTTCAGCAGCACTAAGCTCTGACTGAACATCTTCAAGCAAGCTTTCATCATCAGCTTCTACAGCCAAATCTAACATCGCTTTTGCATCTTCAAGTTGTGTTGACAACCCATCCAATACATTAATAACGTTTTCTAGTTCGCCCTTTTCTTTTGCCATCGCCTGAGCACGGCTTTGATCATTCCAAATCGCAGGGTCTTCTAACTCACGTAAAACTTCTTCTAAACGCTCTTTTTTCAGATCGTAGTCAAAGATACCCCCGTAGTGTTTGGCTACGATCAGTTAAGTCTTTCAATTGGTTTAGATAAGGATTAATTTCCACGCGAGTGTTCCCATAAGAGCAGATAAACAGTCAATTATTTTAGCATAGCTTCTCATTTTCAAACAAAAGCACTAAAACTTATTGATTTTTATTATCTTAATAATGAAAAACAAATATAATATAATTGACTTATGTGTAAAAAATACATTAAAATTAACAACTTAAATCTTAATAACTTTATAACATATATTAATCCAGAGTTTTAACCATGAAAAAATCAAAAATTTTGTTTGCGCTCCTCACAACTGCATGTGCTTTCAATGCAAATGCCTATCAAACTGAAGTTGGTACAATGTACGAATTTACAGATATGGATGGGGGAGAAAATAATAGCTTTGGTATTAACGGCAAATATTATTTTAATCCAGTAGAAGCAAAAACTTTTCCTTTAGCTGAAGCCGCTTTTTTAAATAAATCTTCAAATATTGGACTAGGTTATGCCTATAGCAAGTTAGAAGATGACGAAGATTCTGGAAAACTCGAATTTAATTCTTTAGGTATAGTTGGAGAATATTATATTCCCAATACCCCACTCTACTTATCTGGGGCATTTAACCGAACAAAACGGGAAGTTACTGTAGAAGATATCGGTTCAGCTGATGATAGCGGTAATGGTTATGCTGTAGAGGTCGGTTTTCTACCAACAGATGGCTTATTGTTGGCCGCTGGTGTAACAGATTTATCTGAAAGTTTTGATCCAATACAAGCAGCTAAATATGGCTTTATTACTTCAGTCACAAATGCTACAGCTGTAACTGGTGAAGATGATGATACAGCCGTAACTTTACGTGCCAAATATGTTACTCAAATTTCAGGTTTTTATACTAATTTTGAAGGACAAACCTATATTGGTGACGAAACAACTTATCGCTTAGGTGCAGATCTTTATCTTGATCCTACTTTAAGTATTGGAGCATCTTTTGCAGATTCAACAGCTGAAGATTCTGATGCAATTTTTAGTGTCCGTGCACAGAAATTCTTCATACCTCAAGTAGCAGTAGGTTTAACTTATACAACTGTTGATGATGCTAACTCTTTTGGTATTAATGGAACATTCCGCTTCTAATTCATAAGTATTTATTATTAAAAATATGAATGCTCAAGGGAATTTTCCTTGGGCATTTTTCAGTTCATTTTAAGCTTAACCGGTAACATCCTCATACAAAATTGGGTACTTTTACAGCATTTTTTATGATCTACACAAAATCTCCTCAATTTTAATAAAATTAAACATTCTATTTTTACATTTTAAAATCAAATATTTAAGTTAAACATATTTACAAAAAAAGCACATAGTTACAGTGTGGTTACTTGTGCAAGATTGACGCTACCCGATTTTCCTCTAGACTAAAAGTTGTAACAAAACATTTATAAAATCGCTTTTTAGAGGGGAGAGATTCCATGAAAAAACTAGCAATTGCATCAGCTCTTTTATCTGCACTCGCAGTAAGTGGCGCAGCAAACGCTTACCAAGCTGAAGTTGGTGGTTCTTACAATTATCTTGATCCAGACAACGGTAGCAGCGTAAGTAAATTCGGTGTTGACGGGACTTATTACTTTAATCCTGTTCAAACTCGTAACGCTCCACTTGCAGAAGCAGCATTTTTAAGCCGTGCAAGTAATGTTAACGCACTTATCAACTATGGCGATAACAGCGGTACTAAAGATACTCAGTATGGCGTAGGTGTTGAATACTATGTTCCTAACTCAGATTTCTACCTTAGCGGTGATGTAGGCCGTAATGAGCGTGAAATTGACAACACTAACTACGACCAGAAAGTTACAACTTATGCAGCTGAAGTAGGTTATTTACCAGCTCCAGGTTTATTACTTGCGTTAGGTGTTAAAGGTTACGACGAAAAAGATGGTAAAGACGGCGCTGATCCAACAGTTCGTGCTAAATACGTAACACAAGTAGGTCAACATGACGTAAACCTTGAAGCGTTCGGTGCGTTTGGTGACCTAGACGAATATAAAGTTCGTGGTGACTACTACATCGATAAAACTTTAAGTCTTGGTGTGGATTACTACAATAACGACTTAACTGATAAAGATGAATTTGGTATTAATGCTAAAAAATTCTTAAATCAACAAGTAAGTCTTGAAGGTCGTATTGGTTTCGGTGACAACGATAACACTTATGGTGTTCGTGCAGGCTACCGCTTCTAATCTTACCTAAAAGTTTATAAAAAAATCCGCTCAAATGAGCGGATTTTTTTATTGGTTTAAATGCACAATACGCAATTGTAAATTTACATTACCCTTAAATACATTACGGTCAATCTCATAGACCAAATGAACTTCATCTCGCATAGGATTAAATTCAAATCGTCCAGCAGCATTAAAAGCAATCGCATCAAAAGTATATTGATCAAGAGCCAATCTAAGTTTTAGATGTGTTTCTTTAAGCCAACGATAATCGACAACTTTAAAATGTCCTTCAAACTGAGGAAAAGGGAATTTTTGCCCCCATGGCCCAAGCTGCTCTATCCAGTCCAATGTGTCTAGTTGCAAAGCCGAAGCTGGTAATTCCCCATCCGTCCATAGCGTTGCTTGAAATAAAGATTCTTCCATAGCTGCAACACAAGTAGTAAACACTGTTTTAAAAGCATCAAAATTTTCTTTACGTATCGTTAAACCTGCTGCTGCCGCATGTCCACCAAAATGGCTCACCAATTCAGGATGTTGTTCAGCAACCTGTTCAATCATATCCCGAATGTGCACACCATCAATTGAACGTGCAGATCCTTTAATATGAATACCATCTTCATCTGGTGCAAAGACAATAGCTGGGCGATGAAACTGTTCTTTTAAACGTCCTGCGACAATCCCAATCACGCCTTGATGCCAGTTTTCTTCGAAGAGCACCAGAGCTGGGGGAATATCTTCTTTTGAAAGTTGCAAGCTATCTAAAGCAGATAAAGCTTGTTGCTTCATCTCCCCTTCGATTTGTCGCCGCTCTATATTCAACTGATTTAATTGTTGAGCAATCGGGTAAGCTGTTTCCATAGAGTCTGCTAATAAACACTCTATACCGATTCGCATGCTCTCCATACGCCCAGCAGCATTAATACGCGGACCTAAAACAAAACCTAGATCTTGTGCACGCAAAGACGACGCCTCTCGGCCAGCAATGTCCAACAGTGCCAATATTCCAACTCGACATTGATGTTGCTGAATGCGCTTCACGCCTGCATCCACTAAAATGCGGTTGTTATAATCTAATACAGCAACATCCGCATAAGTTCCCAAAGCAACCAAATCTAGATATTGAGTGACTTTGCTTGTGCTTTTACCTTGTCTGCTACGTAAACTTGCCAAATTGGCCAGCACATAAAATGCAACACCAACACCAGCAAGCGCCTTACTTGGAAAATCACAGCCTAACTGATTTGGGTTAACCACCGCTTCTGCTAGAGGCGTTTCTTTTGTTGTTAAGTGGTGATCGGTAATAATAACTTGCATGCCCAGCGCATGGGCTGTATCAACTCCAGCATGGCTGGAAATTCCATTATCAACTGTAATTAATAAATCGGGTTGATAAGTTTGATGTGCAAGCTCTGCAATTGCGGGGGTAAGCCCATAACCGTATTTAAATCGGTCTGGAACTAGATAGTCGACTTGTGCTCCCATATCACGAAGCACCAATACCATTAACGCTGTGCTAGTTGCACCGTCAGCATCATAGTCGCCAACAATAATAATCTTTTTCTGTGCATCAATAGCTTGATCTATTAATGCGACAGCGGTTTCTAATCCTTTGAGCTGAGGAGCAAGTAAATTCTTAAGCTTTAATTCTAATTCCTGCTCAGATTGTACTCCACGCCTTGCCAGAATCTCGGCAATAAACGGAGGCACGCCCTGAAACTGTTCAGGGCGTGTCAATAAAGGTCTTTGTTTGATTTGTATTTTTGTCATTTAAGGCATCAGTCGGTGCAGCGTCCATTGACCGTCGATTTTTTCATAACTCAAGCGATCATGTAAACGATTTGGTCGTCCTTGCCAGAATTCATAATAATCTGGTTGCAGACGATAACCGCCCCAGAACTCTGGCTTATCAAGCACGTCACGACTTTCGACTTGCTGCTGTAAGTCTTGAAAACGTTGCTGCAACAGCTCTCGGCTTTCAATTTTACCACTTTGCGGAGTACTGATATGCGCTGCAATCTGGCTATCACGTGGTCGCTTAAGGTAGTAATCTGTAGATTCCTGTTCAGGAATTTTGACGACATGACCACCTACTCTTACCTGACGCTCTAGACTTGGCCAGTAAAATAATAATTCGGCATAAGGATTTTCTGCCAAATCAATACCTTTCTGACTGTCATAGTTAGTATAAAAATCATAACCAGCTTCTGTGGCCCCACGTAACAAAACTGTTCGAACATGAGGTCTACCATTCACACCCGCTGTTGCTAATGACATGGCATAGGGTTCATGCAAATTGGCTGCTAGAGCATGGTTAAACCAACCAAGAAACTGCTGATGAGGGTTAGAATCAACCTGCCCCTCATACAACTCGCCTTGTTCATAGCTCAAGCGTAATTCACTTAAATCTTTGATGACATCACTCATGTCATGCACCTTATGCGACTTGTGCTTGTGAACGAACTGAATCTGCTAAATGCTGAGCTAAAGCATTCACTTCTTGCTCATCATCACCTTCAACCATGACACGAATCACAGGCTCTGTTCCTGACTTACGAATTAAGATACGGCCACGGCCTTTGAGCTGTGCTTCTGCTTTATCAAATTCAGTAACCAATGCCGGAATAGAATACGGATCAAGCATTTGTTCTAAACGTACGTTCAAAAGAACTTGTGGGAATAATTTAAAGTCTTGAACTAATTCATGAAGACCCTTATTTTGCTCGACCATCACAGTTAAAACTTGAAGAGCGGCGATAATGGCATCACCAGTCGTACTCTTGTCTAAAGTTAGAATATGACCAGAAGGTTCACCACCTATCACCCAACCATTTTCTTCTAAAGCTTGTAATACATAGCGGTCACCAACTTTTGCACGAACAAAGTTAACGTTTGCTTTTTCAAGTGCAACTTCAAGTGCCATATTACTCATGACAGTACCAACAATACCCGCTGGCTTATTTTGAGCTTGAGTCGCCAAAATATATAAAATATGGTCGCCATCAATTAAGTTACCAAACTTATCAACCATCACAACGCGGTCAGCATCACCATCAAAGGCAATACCTAAATCTGCTTCGTGCTCAACCACTGCTTTTTGTAAGTGTTCAGGATGTGTTGAACCACAGCTCTCATTAATATTTAAGCCATCTGGTTCATTATATAAAGCAACAACTTTTGCGCCTAACTCACGGAAAACTGAAGGCCCAACGCTATATGCAGCGCCATGAGCACAGTCCAACACAATCTTTAAATTATTTAAATCAAAGTGGTAAGGGAATGTAGATTTACAAAATTCAATATAGCGACCATTTGCATCATTTACACGAACACTTTTACCTAAGTTTGCAGTGTCCTCAATGAATAAATCTTTTTCTAATTCGCGGTTAATTTCTTCTTGTAACGAATCTGGTAATTTTTTGCCTTCACTTGAGAAGAATTTAATCCCATTATCATAATATGGATTATGCGATGCAGAAATAACAATACCTGCATGTGCATGCAAAGCACGGGTAAGGTGTGCAATGGCTGGTGTTGGTAAAGGACCAAGTAGATGAACATATACGCCAGCAGCGTTTAAGCCCGCCTGCAAAGCAGATTCTAAAATGTAGCCAGATAAACGAGTGTCTTTTCCTAATACAACGAGTGGTTTATTTTTTTGACTCGTTCGTTTTAATACCTTCCCTGCAGCAAAACCGAGTTTTAAAGCAAACTCTGGAGTAATAGGCATTTGCCCAAATTTTCCACGAATACCATCCGTTCCAAAATAACTCATAGCTTATCTCATTCTTACGCCACTTCAGCGGTGGCTCACTTCATATATGGCAATTCCGCCATATTTCTTTTCTCGGATTTACTTTACACCAAAAACAAAAAGCCGTCAGTGTAATGACGGCTTTCTTCATTGTTTTGGTTACCAAAATCTAACCAACACGATAGTTTGGAGCTTCTTTAGTAATCGTTACATCGTGAACATGTGACTCAGACATACCTGCTGAAGTAATTTTCACAAATTTCGCATTTTGGCGAAGATCTTCAATCACAGCTGAACCGGTATAACCCATCGATGAACGTAAACCACCCATCATTTGATGAACGATATTACCCATTGGGCCTTTATATGGAACACGGCCTTCGATTCCTTCTGGTACTAACTTCTCAGCACCCGCTTTTGAATCTTGGAAATAACGGTCAGCAGAACCAGTTGCTCCCGCCATTGCACCTAATGAACCCATACCACGGTATGCTTTGTAGTAACGACCTTGGAAAAACTCAACTTCGCCCGGCGCTTCTTCAGTACCTGCAAGTAGTGAACCAACCATGATCGTGCTTGCACCCGCACCGATCGCTTTTGCCATATCGCCAGAGAAGCGGATACCACCATCTGCAATTAAAGGAATTTGATCTTTTAGTGCGCTAGCAACGCTGTCAATCGCAGAAATTTGTGGCATACCAATACCTGCCACAATACGTGTTGTACAGATAGAACCAGGACCAATACCCACTTTTACAGCATCTGCACCTGCATCTAATAATGCTAATGCAGCATCACCAGTTGCGATGTTTCCACCAATCACTTGTACTTGAGGGAAGTTTTGTTTCACCCAACGTACACGTTCAATTACACCAGCTGAATGACCATGTGCTGTATCAACAACAATTACGTCAACACCAGCTTCAACCAATGCTTCCACACGGCTTGGTGTATCAGCACCTGTACCTACCGCAGCACCAACACGTAAACGACCAAGGTCATCTTTACAACTGTTTGGATAGCTTTCAGCTTTGCGGAAATCAGTCACTGTAATTAAGCCTTTAAGTTCGTTGCTCTCGCCAACGACCAAGACTTTTTCAATACGGTGTTTTTGCAATAATGCTTGAATATTTTCTTTAGACTCGCCTTCACGTACAGTGACTAAACGATCTTGACCTGTCATGATGTTGCTAACAGGTTGTTCTAAATTAGTTTCAAAACGCGTATCACGGCCTGTCACAATACCAACAACCTTGCCGTCTTTAACAACAGGTACACCGCTAATGTTATTAGCAGTGGTAATTGCAATCAGTTCACGTACTGTAGTTTCAGGCGTTACAGTGATAGGGTCTTTCACCATACCCGCTTCGAATTTCTTTACACGGCGTACTTCTGCAGCTTGAGCAGCAATATCCATGTTTTTGTGCAAAATCCCGATACCCCCATTTTGTGACATCGCAATCGCCATACGTGACTCAGTCACTGTATCCATTGCAGCTGAAACTAATGGGATATTTAAATGAATGCCGCGAGTTAAACGTGTCTTTAAAGAGACATCTTTTGGGAGAACAGTAGAGTAGGCAGGAAGTAATAAGACATCATCGAAGGTTAGCGCTTCTTGAACGATGGTCAGCATAACAATCTCACTGGTAAATTCCGTGAGCTATTATAAACAAATTTCAATGCAATTTTCATATTATCTTTGCCTTTTTCAGCAATAGATGTAGAGCTGCTCTAAATAATTCCCACTTATTATAGTTTTAACGTTATTTTTTAACCCTTGTTTTTGCAACCCAGAATTTTATCTGGGTTGCTCATTAGACATCATATTTAGGCAGGACAACTAAAAACTTGTTCTGTCATCAAGTCGACACCACAAGGTAAAACCTCAATCCAGTCTAAAAACTGATTAATCATTTCTTTGCCAATAAATGGACTACCATGCTGTGGAACAATCATTTCAATGTCCATCTGGCGGACCATGTTTACCCATAAACGGATAACCTTATTGGAACACATATAGCGTTGGTGAAAAGCTTTCATTTTCAGAACATGCGTATCGAAATCTGTCAAAGGTTGATTAGCATCCTCAACAATCGAAGCGCCCATATCACCAGAAAATAGAATTTTGGCGACTGGGTCATAAAACTGAAAATTACCTACTGAATGTAGAAAGTGAGCAGGAACTACAACTAACTTTGATTCCCCCAATTTAATTACTTGGCCACGGTCAGGTAATTCAATAAGACGGTCTTCCCAATTCCCTTTCATACGTTCACTCATAAATGAGGAATTTAGGTGCGGTAGAAAACGTGCCCATAATTTTGATGCCACGACTTTAGCTTCGGTATAGACCAACCAGCGTGGCATTGAAGTAATAATGTCCGGATCCTGATGCGAAGCCATCACATAGTCCAGATTTTTCAAACGCGTATATTTATTTAATTCCATCGTTAATGGAACATAGGTCAAATCGCCACCGGGATCGATTACAGCAGCACGCTCATGATCAATAATTAAAAATTGATTGGCTTGTATGCCTTCCCCTTTGACCAAACTGGTAAAACTAATACATTTATGTACGCCATTATCAAATAATATCTGCGATGTTGTTTTTTCAAACCCCATACAATTCCCCAAAAAAACTTTAAATATTAGATATTTTTATATCCATACTAAAATAAAGGGATTCGATAATTCTTGCAATGAATTGCTTTATTTTTCTCATAATATTTTAAAATAGCTTTTGGTTTTCTTATTTTATAAATGAATCATAATGTTATTTAAAATTAACTCGCAATAAATTAAAATAATTCTCATTATCAGTTTTGTATTTTGCGCTGCCTAGGCCTCCCATGAACCAAGCACCTTATTTTTCAAGCTCCAAAACATTGTTAGCAGTTGCTATTTTTAGTTCGATGACAGCAAGTCATGCTGATGAAACAGCAGAACAAAAAAATTCGACCAGTGTGCTACCCACAATTTCTATTCAGGCGCAAAAAGAACCCACCTCTCCCTATGTCGCAACAAAAGCAACCTCTGCCTTAAAATCAGATGCACCCTTATTTAAGACTGCTCAGTCGGTTTCAGTAGTGACCCGTGAACAGCTCGACCAGAAACAAGCTAGAACTCTAGCAGATGCACTTGAAGGTGTTGCAGGTGTTGAAGCTGGAAAACTTGGTCGTCGTGGTTGGGATGATTTTGTTATTCGAGGGCAGACCTCTTCCGATTCGGTTTATGTAGATGGTTTAAGAGTTGGACAAAATACTTATGTTGCCACTGAACTATCAGGCATGGATCAGGTCCAAGTCTTAAAAGGCCCTGCCTCTATTAATTTCGGTTTGGTTGCACCAGGCGGCATGGTGAATTTAGTCACTAAACGACCTGAAGCAGAAAACTTTGCGCGTGCTAGCATGACTTATGGCAGCTATAACTTAAAAGAAGGTACATTCGATTTAAACTATAGCCCTAATAATAGTGAAAAAGGTGCTTTTCGTTTAAATGGCCGCATCTCTGACCAAGATGACCCGACAGATTATGTGTATTTTAAAAATTACTATATCTCGCCTTCTTACAATTTTGACTTAGGGAATAACACTGATCTTTCTGTCATCGCAAGCTATCAGCATCGCGAATACATTCGTCAGCAAGGTCTACCCGTCATTGGTACATTAAAAGACAATCCTAACGGCGCTATAGACCGAAGTTTATATATTGGCGATCCTAACTTCGGTAAATATGAGGCAGATGTTTACCGTACGGGTTATACGTTTAAACATGCCTTTGATAATGGCTGGAACTTTAACCAGAATTTTGCCGTCCAAAAAACCGAAATGGATGGTACTGCGGTTTTTGCTCGTACAGGTAGTAACTTTTGGGCAGATAAAAACTACACCACCATAAGCCGTAAAAATAACAGCCGCCACCAAATTATTGATAATTTGAGCTTTGCCATCGATAACCGTTTAAATAAACAGTTTGATTTATATGGTATGCAACACGACGTTAATATTGGCGTAGATGCTTTTCAGGAAAAAAGTGACTATACCAATGATAAATACGATGTTGGCGATTTAAATATCTATGACCCCGTTTACGGGCAAAATGTAAAATTGACTCAAAATGTTCGTGACATCAACCGTCTCAAATATTTAGGGCTTTATTTACGTGACCGCATTCAACTCAATGACCAATGGCTTTTAAGCTTATCTGGACGCCAAGACTGGGCACAAACTCAAAGCACAAGCTTAGTTACAAGTAGTGCAAGTAAACAATCAGACAATGCTTTTACGGGTAGCGCCTCTGTCATGTATACCCTTAATGACATTGTTGCCCCTTATGTCAGCTATGCCACTTCATTTACACCTAACAGTGGTACTGATGTAAATAATAATCCGTTCAAACCTGAAGAAGGAAAACAGGTTGAAGTCGGAATGAAATTACAAAGCCCTGATCAACGAGTTCAAGGTGCTATCGCTTGGTATGATTTAAAACGTCAAAATGTTTTAGTCACTGATACTGCGAATAGTGGCTATAAAGCTCAGCGTGGCGAACAGTTAACACGTGGTATTGAAACTGAACTCAGCGCAGAAATTTTAGAAGGTTTAAAATTAACCGCTGCATATACCTACACCATTGATGCTGAAATTAGTAAAGATGCAAACTCAAGCAATGTAGGAAAAGCACTCGATAATATTCCTGAGCATGCTTATAGTTTGTCAGCGCGCTATAAATTTGATCCAACATCAAAACTTGGCTGGTATGTTGGTGGTGGATTCCGTGGTGAAACATATAAAACTGTCGATGGCTTAGATGTTCACATTCCAGGCTATACAGTCTTTGACACTGAAGCTGGCTATGACGCTGGACATTGGGGTGCTCAACTTGCGATTCGTAACCTATTTGATAAAGATTACTATGCAGGTGCGCTGAACGAGAATTTGGTGACACTCGGTAACCCACGCCAAATTAACTTTACAGTGAAATTTAACTACTAAAATGACCTACAAAAAAACGCACTCAATTCGAGTGCGTTTTTTATGGCAGCTTCAAATGCGTTAGAAGAAGTAATGCTGCACTAAAGTAGAGACACCTACAATTAAGAAAATAGCAGCACCAATTTTATGAATGAGAGAAATAGATAAACGTTCAGCTAATTTATTACCAATAAATACAGCTGGTGCATTGGCAATCATCATACCTAAGGTTGTACCTAGCATTACCCAGAAAATGCTGTCATAACGTGCAGCTAAAGCAACTGTCGCAATCTGGGTTTTATCACCAATTTCTGCTAAGAAAAACAGGATAAAGGTTGCACCAAAAACACCAAATTTTTGCCATCTGTTAATGCTATCTGTTTCATCATCTAGCTTATCTGGAATAAGCATCCAGAACGCCATACCAATAAAACCACCCGCAAGTACCCAGACTAAAATTTCAGGACTCAGCACGGTCGTAATCCACTGTCCAAGCACAGCAGAGATACCATGGTTAATTAAAGTGGCTAAAAGAATCGCAATCAGAATAGGGATTGGCTTACGGAAACGTGCAGACAGTAAAAGGGCCAACAATTGAGTTTTATCGCCCATTTCAGCAAGGGCAACAATCGAGGTAGAAATCAGAAATTCTTGCATGTCGTTTCTCTGGCTAGCATAAATGCCCATGACCTACCGCTCCTGCTAGCCAAATATCTGCAGAGTGGTAAATCAAAGGTCTTGCCAACTCGGAAACGATGAGACGTTTAAGCTATGATGACCATGTTCTGTTGAACAATTATGTTGATCATCACCTATTCATTCAGAAATGAATAGCGGCTACTCCCCAATGAAGTATGTGCTCATTATATTCGAGCAGTTCTATTTTTCAAACAAAAAATTTTATCCATGCCCATACTAACAGCCGCCCCAAGCCTAATAGCAAAGCTAAACAGATACTTAAGTTAATAAAACCAAAATTATTAATACCAGCTATATGTTGTGATTGAAATTCAAATGGCAAAATAAGCGTTGCCACAAATACTTCCAAACCGATTGCAACGTAGGTCATCCACTCCCAAGGAAAGTGCAAAAAACTGACCCATAATCCCATCAATAAAAATACAACTAACAGAATCGGCAACATGATTTTTAAAAAACCCACCATTTATTATTTCTCCTTTCCCTAAAACGAGAAATTTTTCCTCTCTCGATCACTCCCTCTTAATCTTTAGATTAACCTAAAATCAATTAAATTAAATACCAAAATAAAACCCCGCCGAAGCGAGGTTTTAATGATTCATTTCAAAATATTAGATTAATAAAGTACGAATATCTTTAAGAAGTTTCGTAAGTTTATTGGTAAAGCGAGCGGCATCCGCACCATTAATTACACGGTGGTCATAAGATAACGACAACGGCAACATTAAGCGTGGATCAAAGTCTTTACCATTCCAAACCGGTTGCATCGTTGCAGGTGAAATACCCAAAATCGCAACTTGCGGCCAGTTTACAAGTGGTGTAAATGCTGTACCACCAATTGCGCCTAAACTTGAAATGGTAAAATTCGCACCTTGCAAGTCTTTCGGTGTTAATTTCTTATCACGTGCTTTTTGACCTAACACACCCAATTCAACTGCAATTTGCTTAATTGATTTTTGGTCTGGGTTACGAAGTACTGGCACAGTTAAACCATCAGGTGTTGCTACCGCAATTCCCATATGGATTTCATTGCGCAAGAGCACTGATTTACCGTCATCAGATAGATGACCTGCGAACTCACGCTCTTCTTTCAACAAATACGCAACTGCTTTGATAATGAATGCCATAATCGTCAGGCTGATACCTTCTTTTTTGAAGTTGCCTTTCAGCTCATTACGCCAATCTTCTAACTCAGTAATATCAGCCAAATCAAACTGGGTGACTTGCGGAATAAAGTTGTTCAATGACAATTGTGGAATTGATACTTGCTGCAAACGCGTCAGTACTTTTTCTTCCACGCCACCAAACGCAGTAAAGTCAGGAAGCTTTGGTAAACCCGAAACCGCTGGTGCAGCCGCAGCAACTGGTGCAGCTTGTGGCGCAGTTAAACGAGTCTTCACATAAGCAAAGATATCTTCTTTAACAACACGGCCATGCTCACCAGAAGTTTTAACTTGTGACAAAATCACACCAAGTTCACGAGCAAGCTTACGTACAGCAGGACCTGCATATACTTTAGCGTTTTCGGCTTCTTGCTCTTTGGTTAACTTGTCACTGCCAGACGCTGGAGCAGATGCAGCCTGAGTCGGAGCAGGAGCTGCCGCTTTAGGCGCTGCTGCCTGTGGAGCTGGAGCTACTTCTGCTTTTGCCGCTGGTGCCGCAGCAGGTGCTTGGCCTTCAGCTTCAATTGTTGCAAGCAACATACCTTGTGAAACTTGTTGGCCTGCTTGCAAGTGAATCGCTTTCACAACACCCGCAACAGTACTTGGAACTTCAACAGTCGCTTTATCTGACTCAACCACAACAAGACTTTGGTCTACATCAACTTTATCGCCAACTTGTACCAAAATTTCAGCAATAACTGCTTTATCTACACCCAAATCAGGAACGTTAATATCAACTGGTCCAGATTGAGTAGCAGCCGCAGCTACAGTTTCTTGTTGAACTGGTGCAGGCGCTGCCGCTGGTGCTGCTGTAGAAGCAGGAGCTTCAACAGGCGCACTCGATGCAGATGTTGTTTTCACTTTAATGAGCACAACACCTTCTTTAACTGTATCGCCTTCTTTAACTTGAATGCTTTCTACAGTACCCGCAACACTGCTTGGTACTTCTACAGTTGCTTTGTCAGATTCAACAACAACGATGCTTTGCTCAACATCAATTTGCTCACCAACTTTTACTAAAATTTCACCAACGAGTGCTTTTTCAACACCAATATCAGGAACTTGAACTTCAACCACTTGGCTAGTGGTTGCCGCTGCTGGTTGTGCAGCAGTTGAAGTCTGTTGTACCGCTGCCGGCGCTGCTGTTTGTTCAGCTGCTGGAGCAGGTTTTGCAACTTCTTCTGTTTGAGCTACTGGTGCAGCACCTTCAGCTTCAAGTTCAAACAATACCGTACCTTCAGTTACGCTATCGCCTTCTTTGATTAAGATACTTTTTACGACACCTGCTGAAGTGCTAGGCACTTCAACAGATGCTTTATCTGACTCAAGCAAAACAAGGCTGTCATTTTCAGCAATGCTGTCACCAACTTTTACCAAAATTTCAGCAACAACTGCTTTATCTACACCAATATCAGGGGTTTTAATTTGCATGCTTAGTTCCCCTCACCAGTTTGCGCTTCATTGTATTCAGCAACTGCCTGAACTTCTGGATGTGCTTGTGGAGCCCATGCCACTGGACGGTCAGTGTCTAACTCAAAGTTAGAAATTGCATCTTTAACTAAACGTGCATCTACCTCACCTTCGTCAGCTAATTTTTTCAAAGTAGCAACAACGATATGTGCAGCGTCAACACCAAAGAAACTACGTAAGTTAGCACGTGTATCTGAGCGACCATAACCATCTGTACCTAATGCAACAAATGGGCGGCCATCTGGAAGATAAGCACGGATTTGTTCGCTATACGCACGCATATGGTCTGTTGCTGAAACAACAATACCTTCTGTACCACGTAACTGTTTAGATACCCAAGACTCTTTTACTTCTTCAGTAAGTGGGTGTAAACGGTTGTATTCTTCACATGCCATACCATCACGCGACAATTCATTGAAGCTTGTTACACTCCAAACGTTTGAATGGATTTGGTATTCATCACGTAAGATTTTCGCAGCTTTGATCACTTCACGAAGAATTACACCTGAACCAAGTAACTGGACAGTTGCTTTTTCATCTTTTTCGAATAAGTACATACCACGTTTAATGCCTTCCTCAGCGCCTTCAGGCATTGCAGGATGCTCGTAGTTTTCGTTCATTACGGTTAAGTAATAGAACACACGCTCTTGGTTCACATACATACGTTGTAAACCATCATGTACGATTACAGCTAATTCGTAACCAAAACATGGATCATAAGATACGCAGTTTGGAATCGTGTTCGCCAAGATATGTGAATGACCATCTTGGTGCTGTAAACCTTCACCGTTCAATGTGGTACGACCAGCAGTTGCACCCAACAAGAAACCTTGAGCTTGTGCATCACCCGCAGCCCACGCAATGTCACCAATACGTTGGAAACCAAACATTGAGTAGTACATGTACATTGGAATCATTGGCAAGTTATTCGTTGAATAACTTGTTGCTAACGCAGCCCATGCGCTCATCGCACCAGCTTCGTTAATCCCTTCTTGAAGCATGTGACCGTCACTTGCTTCACGGTAATGCATTAACTGTTCTTGGTCTTCTGGGGTATATTTTTGACCGTGAGCAGCATAAATACCAAGCTGACGGAACATACCTTCTAAACCAAATGTACGTGCTTCATCTGGAACGATTGGCACTACGCGGTCTTTAATTGCTTTTTCTTTAAGTAAAGCAGCAATTAAACGAACCATCACCATAGTGGTAGATTGCTCTTTACCACCTGAACCGTTTAATACTGCATCAAATACAGATAATTCAGGAATCGCTAAAATTTCACTCTCTTTACGACGTGCAGGTAGGTAACCACCTAATGCTTCACGACGCGCCTTCATGTACTTCATTTCTGGAGAGTTTTCACTTGGGCGATAGAATGGAAGCTCTTCTAATTTATCATCTGTAAATGGCAGGTTAAAACGGTCACGTACATATTTTAAAGAGTCGATCTGCATTTTTTTGATTTGGTGAGTTTTATTCACCGCTTCAATTTCTTCAGACAAACCATAACCTTTAACAGTTTTTGCAAGAATAACTGTTGGTTGACCTTTGGCTGTCATTGCTTCTGCATAAGCAGCAAAAACTTTGTACGGATCATGACCACCACGGTTAAGATTATCGATGTCTTCATCGCTTAAATCTTTTACAAGTTCCGCAGCTTCTGGGTACTTGCCAAAGAATTTCTCACGTGTGTATGCACCACCTTTTACTTGATAGCGTTGGTATTCACCATCAACAGTTTCTTCCATTACCGCTTTTAAAGCACCTGTGTTGTCTTTTGCAAGTAGTGGATCCCAATGACGGCCCCATACCACTTTAATGACACGCCAGCCCGCACCACGGAATAAAGATTCTAATTCTTGAATGATTTTACCGTTACCACGTACAGGACCATCTAGACGCTGTAAGTTACAGTTAACAACCCAGATCAAATTATCAAGTTTTTCACGACCAGCAAGTGAAATTGCACCAGTACTTTCTGGCTCATCCATCTCGCCATCGCCAAGATAAGCCCAGACTTTACGATTTTCTTCTTTGATCAAGCCACGGTTCATCAAATATTTTTGAATGTGCGCTTGATAAATCGACATGATTGGACCAAGACCCATTGATACAGTTGGGAATTGCCAATAGTCCGGCATTAAATATGGATGTGGATAGCTTGGTAAACCGTTACCGCCAACTTCACGACGGAAATTACTTAACTGTTCTTCAGTTAAACGTCCTTCAAGAAATGAACGTGCATAAATACCAGGAGCACAGTGTCCTTGGTAATAAATCATATCTCCGCCAAAGCTATCGCTGTTTGCGCGGAAGAAATGGTTAAAACCTACGTCATATAATGTTGCACTTGATGCGAAACTCGCCAAGTGTCCACCTAAATCATCACCTGTTTTATTCGCACGAAGTACCATTGCTAAGGCATTCCAACGAATCAATGCACGAATACGGCGTTCCATATCTTGGTCGCCTGGCATTGCAGGTTGTTCTTCAACAGAAATTGTATTTAAGTAAGGTGTATTGAGACGTTGAATTGGAACATGCTTAGCAATTGCTTGTTGGTAAAGTTTTTCCAATAAGAATGCTGCGCGCTCAGTTCCCATATGTTGTAAAACTGAATCGAATGCATCTTGCCACTCTTGGGTTTCTTGTGCATCGGAGTCACCGTAAAACGCCATAATTCACCTGTTCCTTGTTCTTTAATCTACTTTGTATTTTTACCACGTTTTACCCCTCTCTAGTTATTGCCACGGGTGAATGTGAGGGGGGCCTATTATTTTCTGAATGAATAGTCATTGACCGAGCATTAAACAAAATAACAAAAAAACGCCAATAATGGCGTTTTTTTATACAATCTTTACGTTAAAAAAGGTTTAGGCTAATTTCAGATTCATAAATTTAATAACCTTAACTTTTTAACTATGCTTTTAAGGAAGCATCGCCAAGTAAGTCGTTGGATTCTTACGTTGACCATCTTTTACTACTTCGTAGTGCAAATGTGGGCCAGTACAGCGACCAGTACAGCCTACATTGGCAATATGCTCACCAGCAGATACTTGGTCGCCTACACGTACCATTAAGCGCGAAGCATGAGCATAACGTGTTAAGTAACCATTACCATGGTTAATTTCAACATATTGACCATAGCCAGTGCCCCAGCCAGATTTTGTTACAATACCTGGGCCTGTTGCATAGATTGGCGTGCCACTCGGAGCAGCCATATCTAAACCACCATGATGTTCGGCACGACCGCTCATTGTACGGCCACCGAAGTTCGAAGAAACTCGTACAGTATCAGGAAGAGGATGAGAAACTAACCAAGAGTAAGCATTTGAAGAAGAGGCATTAAAAGAATTCTTTGCACTCGTATTGCCATATTTTTTTGCGAGCGATTCATTGTTGAGCTCAACCGTTTTTTGGCGTAAGGTCACTGAAACTTTCGCACTCGCCGGAAGATCCAAATCATCAGGATGGGTGTATGAACCTTGAGATAATGTTTTTGATAGTTGTTCCAATCGATCTGAATCAGTAGATTGGTTAATTGTTTGATAATCTGCAAAAGCAACTGATGCTGCCGAAGCGGCAAGTGAAAACGCTAATAAAATACGACGCGTGTGCATAAAAACCTCTTGAAACTGTTCTTACTCAAGTTCCTTATGATCTCTTCCTTGATATCAATCGAAATGAACGCTTAAGATGAAGACAAGAATCTATCCGAGAATGACCCATGTCTAAACCCGATAACGTTTTTCAACAAACCGGAAAACACATAAAAACAGGAAACCTTACGTTTCTAACAACGCAAGTCGCGCAATGGCAAAGACTTACGAAAATAATCCAACCCTTATTGCCCCAACCGGAACAATGGCAGGTCGTGTGTTATCAAAATGGTTCTTTAATCATTACTGGTGAAAATCAGGCGATGATTAGTCAACTCAGTTATTTACAGAACCAATATGTATCTAAATTATCTCAACTTGAAGGGTTAAAAGACTTACAAAGAATTCAGGTTCGCTTGAGAAATAAAAATATTCCAAATGCACCCTCATCTGAGCCATCTAAACCCATCCCCCCGGAAACACAAGAAATGTTACGTAGTGCAGCCGACTTTGTGAGCGACCCTAAGCTTAGCCAAGCTTTACTACGTTTGGCAAGCAATAAAAAATGATGAGCTTTCTATTTCTTAATTAGAATCGTTCTTATTATGTGATAATAATCACACTTTGAAACGTTACAATATAACGTAGCCAAGTAAAGACAATGACTTATGTCACACTGACATATGGAATTGGACATTCATTCTCGTCATTAAATGTTACAATTTCATAATTACTCGGATCACTTTGAACATTGCGTAACAACTGATTATTTAAAGCATGTCCCGATTTATAGCCATCAAACTTGGCAATAATTTGATGACCAAGTAAATACAAATCACCTACTGCATCCAAAATCTTATGTCTCACAAATTCGTCAGCGAAACGTAAGCCTTCTTCGTTCACAACACCTGTGTCATCTACACCAATAGCATTATCTAAACTTGCACCTAAGGCTAAGTTATTTGCTTTGAGGTAATCTAGATCTTTCATAAAACCAAAAGTACGAGCTTCACTGACTTCATATACAAAAGTTTCAGTAGAAAAGTCGATAGTGGCAGATTGATATTCTTTAGCAAATGCCGGATGGTCAAAATCAATCGTAAAATTTAACTGAAAACCATTATGCGGGCTAAAAATCGCTTTTTTATCATCTATTAGTGCTTCAACTGGTTTTAATATTCTTATAAATTTTTTCGGCGCATCCAGCTCACGTAATCCACCCTGCATTAACAGGTAAATAAATGGGCCGGCGCTTCCATCCATAATCGGAACTTCGGACGCAGATACCTCAACAATAAGGTTATCAATTCCTAAACCTGCAATTGCGCTCATCACATGCTCAATCGTTCCAACTTTTATATCTCCAATCACTAAATTGGAGCACATGAAAGCTTCTTGAATGAGTAAAGCATTCGCATGGATTTCAACGGGCGGGTCTAAATCGATACGACGAAATACAATACCTCCATCCGCGGTATGTGGAATGAAATTGATCATCACTTTTTGACCGCTATGAAGACCTATTCCACTCGCTTTTACCACACGATTGAGAGTACGTTGTTTCACCATGCTTTGTAACTTCTTTTTTAAAACCGCTATACGTTAGCATATTTAGTCATTGATCAAAAACAAAAAAAGGCAGTGTTTAAACACTGCCTTTTTTTAAATTTAATAATTTTTTACTTACGTTGCTGATTTTTCAAGTAATCTTGAATACTCATCGGAGAAGAACGCGGGGAAGAACTTGCGTTACTGCTCACTTCATTGTCTGCATTTTGACGCTTATTAATAGCAGGAACGTCATCTTCATCAATAGATTGAGCCGCTTGAGACGATGCATGACTTACTGTATTACGTTTTCTCGGCTCTGCATCTGCTGCATTACGAGTTAAACCAGTCGCAATCACTGTTACACGTAATTCATCACGCGCATCTGGATCAAATACTGTACCGTAGAAAATTTCACCTTCATCAAGGTCAACAATCTGGTTCACAACATCAGTAATGATTTCAGTTTCGCGTAGAGTAATATCATCACCGCCAGTAATGTTAATCAATACACCCTTAGCATTAATAATATTCACGTTATCCAGCAATGGACTACGAATAGCCTGTTCAGCCGCTTGACGTGCACGATCTTCACCACGACCTAAACCAGCACCCATCATTGCGTAACCACGTGTACTCATTGCAGTTTTCAAATCGGCGAAGTCAAGGTTAATGTGACCACGGTTTACAACAAGGTCAAAGATACTACGTACAGCGTTTAACAATACATCATCAGCTTTTTTATAAGCATCTTTCATTGAAATATCGCCATATACGCTAAGTAAGCGTTGGTTCGGGATAATAATCAATGAATCAACATGTGCTTCAAGCGCTTCAATACCGCGTTCAGCAGATTTTAAACGGCGACGGCCTTCAAAGTTAAATGGGGTTGTTACAACACCAACAGTCAAAATACCCATTTCTTTGGCAACTTCAGCTACGACAGGAGCCGCGCCCGTACCCGTACCACCACCCATACCAGCGGTAACGAACACCATATCCGTACCTTCAAGATGGTGACGAATAATTTCACGGCTTTCTTCTGCGGCAACTTGCCCAACTTCAGGGTTAGCACCAGCACCTAAACCACGCGTACTTTGCTCGCCTAACTGAATTTTGAAAGGTGCATTCATACAGTCTAGTGCTTGTTTGTCTGTATTGGCACAAACGAATTTAACACCTTGAATATCAGACTGCACCATATGTTGAACGGCATTACCGCCACCACCACCTACACCAAATACAGTGAAACGGGCTTGACCGTTGCCATCGTTTAGTTCATCTTCTATAAATTCAAATGAGGCCATGACCTTTAGGGTTCCTAATACATTATGGCAGTCACTTCAGCCCGTATACTGCCTTGATTTTCAAAAATAACTAATTTTAAGAATGCTGTGCAATACAAACCTTGTCAAGTACAGTGGTTTTCTCTTACAACTTCCTAACAATTCTACCAATAAATCCATACATCCTAAAAAATGGCTTTTAGCTTGCTATTAAAGGCATTCCAGCCATTTACCATTCGCTCCCATACCGAACGGTCATTTGCCTCTTCAGGCTCTTCAACAGCTTCTTGCAACTCACTTTGGCTAAACATGAGCAAACCAGCTGCTGTTGCATACATCGAACGACGTAATGCTGCCTGATGTTGATCATCAGCATAAACCTGTAACGGCGGATTACCCAAATGGGCAGATACCCCCAACATACGGCGAGCCAAACTCACCATACCTTCGATTTGACAAGCATCCCCTGTCAACACTACACCATGGTACAAACCATGAATTGCACCGCTGTTTTCGAGCTCATCGCGAATCTGGCTAAAGATCTCTTCATAGCGGGCAATAATAATTTCTGACAACTCAATTCGACTAATAGTTTGAGGGCCATCAATTCCTTCTACCTGAATCATGTGATCTGGCTTAACAGCACTTAAATCGACACAACCATACAGAATTTTAATACGCTCAGCTTCTTCTGTTGTAGTTTGCAATACAGCAGCAATATCGCGCGTAACGTGCTCACCACCGCGTTGCAATGTACGTGCCAGAGCCAAACGTCCATCTAGATAAACGGCAAGATTGGTAATGCCTGCGCCAATATCGACCAGACAAACACCATACTCTTTTTCATCTTTAAGCAAGCTTGCCTCAGCGGTTGCCAGACAAGATACCACCATTTTTTCAACCCCGATATTTGCACCTTTCATAGCGCGATCAAGGTTTTGCATAGTCGCAATCGGCATCATCATTAACTGATAATGCCCGGTCATACTATGGGCAGTCATGTTAATTGGATTCTGCACCCATTCAGCAGAATCACCTAATTCAAAGCCTAACGGTACCGCACTTGCTAAATAGTAATCAGATGTCACATGACTTGCTTTTGCCAATTCTAACGCGCGCACGACTTCATTTGTTGTAATAACATGTGCTGGATTAGCAACTGGTGTGCGGCCAGAGGCATAAAAACTTTGCAACTCGGTACTCGGAATCGATACCCATGCGCTATGAATGCGACATTCGGCCATATTTTCCGCTTCAGCGACAGCATTTTTAATCGCAGCGATAACTTTATCGAGGCTTACGATTTTTCCTTTATTCATGCCACGATTGCGAGCAGTTGCCATACCGATAACTTGAATGTTATCCGGCGCATGAATTTTTCCAATCAAAACTGAAACTTTATGCGTCCCAATGTCAATCGCAACAACTGAGGGAACAGCTTCATTCATCACTCATACCATTTCTTTGTTGTTTAATACCAGGCAAATTGCCTATTTTAAAGCCACGTATTATGGCTTTGCTTTTGTTCCACCTGCAATGCTTGTGTCATCAATCGTTACAACAAACTGACCATTCACAATTTTAGGTGGTGTTGCGTTCTTCCATTGAATAGATAATCCATTACGATATCGCAAATCAATGGCTGAGATTTTCGACCACACCGGTTTTAAGTCAGATTGTGCCAGATGGCTTAAACGTTGCAACTTATTCATTGTTTGATCTTGGTCAACAATAATTCGTAAACCTGAGTCAAACTGCATAAACCAAGTCATTCGCTCTGTCAGATATAACTCTTTTAGACGCAAATTGGCAGGGTGGAATAATTGATTGATTTCATTATAGCGTCGCATCATCATTTTCGACTGGCTTACCGGACCATGGAGTAACGGAAGCTCAGGATGAATAGTCGGCTCTGCCTCACTGAATACATCGCCTCCATCGCTTAACAAGCGACCTGTTCCCCAACGGGCGATGGCATGTCGAGGCATGACACGAACACGAATACCATTGGGCCAAGCACGAGAAACGACAACTCGGTCTACCCACGAAATTTCTAATGTCTTATCACGAATCTGTTCTAAATCAGATGTGAAATAATTCGCTTTTATAATGGGAGCAACATGCTGCATCACTTGTTGTGTTTCAACTGAAGACGTCGATCCCACAACTTCTAGTTTTGCAACTGTTGCATCCGTAATAACTTTATATAGCCCATAAATTCCGACTGCCAGCACTACAAAAGCAATAACCAACAGCACCCAACCACCAGCATTTGCAAGCTTCTGCTTACGTGTAGGTGGTTTATCATGAATAGAGGTGATGGCCGCACGTTTACGGCGCATGGAAGCCGGAAGTTGTGCCATATTTAAGCCGCACCTTCCAATGTTTGCTCAAGAATGGCAACACACAATTCATCAAAACTATAGCCAACAGCTTTCGCAGCTTTTGGAACTAAAGAGTGGCTGGTCATACCTGGCACAGTGTTTACTTCTAAAAGCCAGAAATTACCCTGCTCATCCTGCATCGCATCAATACGGCCCCAGCTTTCTGCACCAACTGCCTGAAAAGCACGTAAGCACAATGCTTGAAGATTCTTCTCTTCTGTCTCACTTAGACCGCAAGGAATGCCATACTCTACATCATTACGTTGATATTTCGCTTCGTAGTCGTAGAAAGCAACATCTGCTGGTGGTTGTAAACGAATCACCGGTAAAGGCTGACCATTTAGGAATGAGATTGTGAATTCACGACCTGTGATCCACTTTTCTGCCATCACAACAGCATCGTGCTGAGTCGCCTTCTCAATTGCAGCTGCAAAATCTTCTGCTTTCTCAACCTTACTCATGCCGACACTTGAGCCTTCATGTACAGGTTTGATAATTACAGGTAAGCCTAACTCAGCAATCACCGCATCTAAATCTGTTTCTTTAGTAATAATGCGATATGGTGCTGTAGGTAAATCGCTACCTTGCCAGATTTGCTTGGTTTTGACTTTATCCATGCCAATCGCAGAACCTTGTACACCTGTTCCTGTATAAGGCAGATTTAACCATTCAAGTACGCCTTGAATCTGGCCATCTTCACCACCACGACCATGCAATACAATAAATGCACGATCATAATTTACAAGTTCAGTCACACTGCGGTCTTGCGGATCAAATGCTTCAGCCTGAACACCTGAACGCAATAAAGCGTCCAGAACTGCCTGACCACTATCTAAAGACACAGCACGCTCAGCCGATTTCCCACCAAATAGCACGGCAACTTTGCCGAATTTTGTAGCATTTGACACGTTTAAATCCTTAACCCGATAATTCAATATTTTTGTTTATTTCACATACAAATGGTGTTGTGCAAGTTCTACAGAAATTGCTCCCACGTTACCCGCACCTTGCGTTAATAACAAGTCATTTGGTTGTAACACATTTTGCATGATGTTTTGCAAATTACCTTCAACCGGATCAACCAAAATCGGTTCCACCTGTCCACGTAAACGAATACTACGCGCTAGAGTACGGCTGTCTGCACCTACAATAGGTTTTTCGCCGGCAGGATAAACTTCCAATAATAATAATTGATCAACCTGAGAAAGCACTTCAATAAAGTCATCAAAACAATCGCGGGTACGAGAGTAACGGTGTGGCTGGAATAACATCACCAAACGACGATCTGGATGGCTCTGACGAGCAGCTTTAATAGTTGCTTCTACTTCTTTAGGATGGTGTCCGTAGTCATCAACTAACTTAACGTTACCATCGGCAAGTTCGAATTCGCCTTGTACTTGGAAGCGACGACCAACACCACTGAAGCCTGCCAAAGCACGGCTAATTGCATCATCAGAAACACCTTCATCAGTCGCAACACCAATCGCAGCCAAAGCATTCAAAATATTATGCATGCCCGGTTGATTAATCGTTAAACGTAGCGGCTCACGACCTTTACGTAACACAGTAAAGTGTGAACGCATGCCATCTTGTTCAACATCAATTGCGCGAATGTCATTATCTTCGTTAAAACCATAGGTAATTACTGGACGGCCTACACGCGGCATAATTTCACGAATGTTGGCGTCATCACCACAAACAACAGCCAAACCATAAAATGGTAAGTTATGAAGGAACTGAACGAAGGTATCTTTTAATTTATCAAAGCTACCTTCATAGGTATCCATATGGTCAGCATCAATGTTCGTTACAATCGCTGCCATTGGTTGCAAATAAAGGAAAGATGCATCTGATTCATCAGCTTCAGCTACGATGAAACGGCTTTCACCTAATGCAGCATTTACGCCTGTACTGTTAAGTAAACCACCAATGACATAAGTTGGATCAAGGTTTTCTTCAGCCAACATAGTCGTTAAAAGACTTGTCGTTGTCGTTTTGCCATGTGTACCAGCTACAGCAATACCATGACGGTAACGCATAAGCTCACCTAGCATCTCTGCGCGACGTACGATTGGAGTACGTTGCTCAATCGCTGCTTTAATTTCCGGATTTTCTGGATCAATCGCTGTAGAAACTACAAGCACATTGGCATTTTTAATATTTTCCGCTTGATGGCCAATATAAACCTTGATGCCATTTTGCTCTAATTGTTCTGTAGTTTTAGATGCTTTAATGTCTGAACCGGAAATTTTATAACCTTGGTTACCCAATACCTCTGCAATGCCACACATCCCAGCACCGCCGATTCCCACAAAATGAATGTGTTTGATACGGCGCATTTCAGGCACTTTAATCAGTTTTTTTGCTTGGTTCGCAGCTGTTGATGGAGACATAGTAAATCCGATTACATTTTTTGGATAAGATCAACCACATGCTGAGTCGCATTTGGTTGGGCATGTTGACGCGCTTTCACTGCCATTTCTGTAAGTAACTGGCGGTTCATCAGCGAAGTGAACAATTCATTTAGAACATCTGGTGTCATAGTCGATTGCTGACAAATTTTTGCAGCACCGAAATCTGCCAGAAATTTGGCATTTGCAGTTTGATGGTCATCAACTGCTATAGGAAGTGGCACAAAAACTGCGGCCACACCTGCTGTTGCAACTTCTGTTACCGTGAGTGCTCCAGCTCGGCAAATAATTAAATCTGCCTCACTATAAGCCTTTGCCATATCTTCAATAAACGGCAAAACGTGTACGGTTAAATTAGCTGGAGCATCTGCATAGAGTGTTTGAGTTGCCTCAACTTGTTGCTGACCGCACTGGTGAAAAATATTAAGTGGAACTTGTAATTGTTTTAATGCTGGAGGTAAGCGTTCATTGAGTGCTTTTGCACCTAAAGAACCACCAACAATTAGAATATTTAGAGGTTGCCCTGCTTGCGCACGCTCATCATAACGCCACTTTGGGCTTAAAATATCTGTGATTTCATGACGTACAGGATTTCCTGTTGTAACGACTTTTCCACCCGCAGGAAATGTATTTGGAAATGCTTCACACACGACTTTAGCAACACGAGACAACTGCGCATTGGTAAAACCAGCAACCGCATTTTGTTCGTGAATAAGTACAGGAATACCTAACAAACGTGCGGCTAAACCACCTGGTCCCGCAACATAACCGCCAAAGCCTGCAACTGCATCAACTTTAAGCTGTTTCATATAGCGCATTGCGCTTAAAGTGGCTTTTAAAATTTTAAAAGGTGCAGCAATTTTACGGACTAATCCGTTGCCACGAACACCTTGAATATCAATTTGATATATTGGAATATTTTGATCTTTTAATAATCGGTTTTCCATACCTGTTGGCGTGGCTAACCATGAAACCTGACAACCTTGTTGTTGAAGTTTTTTGGCTACGGCGAGGGCTGGAAAAACATGTCCACCTGTACCGGCAGCCATCATCATGACATGTTTAGGTTTGCTTTGCTGTGAATCGGTCACGGTCTAATTCTTCAACTCAAAAAACAATGGAAATTGTCATCTATTTTTGTAGCCGTTTATTTTAATCCTAAAGCTTCATTAACGAAAAGCTAATTTCACTCGTTTATAACAGAAAGATGTGCTTTTTTGAAAATATGCCTACAAAGCTGTGGTGTATTTAGTATTGTTATTTTATTAATTCATATATTTTCAGGTGATTTCCCATAAATAGTGCGGAAAACCACCTGAAATAACTAATTAAGCTGAACGACCAGCTTCTAATACATCAAATAGATCATCTGCAATTGATGTACCAAATTGAGCATCAATTTCACGAATACAGGTTGGGCTAGTGACATTAATTTCAGTGACATAATTACCAATTACATCTAAGCCTACAAAAATTAAACCTTTTTCGCGTAGGAAAGGGCCAATTTTAGCTGCAATCAGCTTATCGTTTTCAGTAAGCGGACGCGCTTGCCCTAAACCGCCTGCCGCCAAGTTACCGCGCACTTCACCATTTTGTGGAATACGGGCTAGACAGTAAGGAATAGGTTCGCCATTCACCATTAAAATACGCTTATCCCCTTCTACAATTTCAGGAATATAGCGCTGAGCCATAATTGGACGGTTGCCTAGCTCTGTAAGCATTTCTAAGGTAGAACCAATATTTACACCGTCTTGGTATAAACGGAAAATCCCCATGCCACCCATACCATCAAGCGGCTTAACAATCACATCACCATGTTCTTTAATAAATTCACGAATTAAACTTTGCTGCGATGTCACAAGTGTAGGTACTTGTAGCTCTGGAAACTGCGTTGCAAAAAGTTTTTCGTTGCAATCACGCAATGATTGAGGCTTATTAATAATCCATGAACCTTCACGCTCAGCTTGCTCAAGCACGTAAGTCGTGTAGACAAAATTCATGTCAAATGGCGGATCTTTACGCATGAGTACTACATCGTAAGTCGCAATAGATTCTTTTTTCTTTTCGCCAAGCTCATAGTAATGATTGTAATCTTCAAAAACTTTTAAGGGTGAAATTAGACCGTAAGCCTTACCTTGATCGATATATAAATCTTGCTGTAATGCATAACCTAATTCATGTCCACGACGGCTCGCCGCCCACAACATTGCCATGGTTGAATCCTTTTTAAGGTTTACGGTTTCAATCGGATCCATGACGACAAGTACACGCATGCTCAAGCTCTTCTTAAAATTTAAATTAACATGAGTATAACTGAGATTTTTCACTGGTTTTTCTTAATTTCAGTAAAACCTTATCGGTTATTTCCTTATCTTGAATTCAGATAAATTCAGTTAAACTATGACCATAAAATATTATTTTTAAAGGCTAAAGATGAAACTTTATCGCTATTTAACAGGCCCTGATGACTCTGCTTTTTGTGCAAGAGTCACTAAAGCACTGAATCATGGCTGGGAATTATATGAAGCACCAACCATGACCTTTAATGGCACGCATGTCATTGTGGGACAAGCAATTTGCAAAACAATTGATGAAAATTATGATCCAGAAATGGATATTTTAGATGTTCTCAAAAATAACGCGTAATTCCAGAAGGGTGCTTTTAATCGATGAAAAGTCCCCTTTAAAACCCAATTAACAAGAAAAACTAATAAGCCAACTCATACAATTCGTTTAATTTGCTAATTAACTTATTAGAAATCAGTTATTAAAAAATAAATATGTCATTTTTTAAGGTAATAGTTCTTTTATTCTAAACAATTAAATGATTATAATTATCATTTATGCTTTTATTTTTGTTAATTGATTTTATTTTTATGTTAAGAATTTCTATACCATCTCCCCAAATGAAGCGTCTTTTCCCGCTGAGCTTACTCAGTTTAATGATCTTGAATATTCAAGGTGCCTACGCAGAGGAACCGACTGATTCAGCCGCAAAAGTGGCAGCTACCATGCCCACCATAAAAATTGAGGCAATGAGTGAGCTCGACCCAATTAAAAGTTATATCGACTATGATAAAGCCAATGTCACACGTAATGGTTTAGACAAAAAAGATATTCCTCAAACCGTTGATACGATTGATGTTCAGAAATATAAAATTTATGGATCAAATGATTTAAGCGTTATGCTGCAAGGCACCCCTGGCGTATCAACCAGTTACGATATGCGCGGTGATGGGATCACGATTCGTGGTTTTGGTGCTGATACAGGTGATATTTACCGTGATGGCATACGTGAAAGCGGACAAGTACGACGTAGTACAGCAAATATCGAACGTATTGAAATTTTAAAAGGCCCCGCCTCTGTTTTATATGGCCGTAGTGCTGGCGGCGGGGTTGTGAATATGGTGAGTAAATTCGCCAATTTTGACTCTAAAAGTTCAGTTGGTGCGTACGCTGGTTCATATGATAACTACGGAACAACGGCTGACATCAACCAAGTACTTAATGACAATCTAGCAGTACGTTTAACTGGAGAATATGGCGAGTCAGGCAGCTTCCGCTCTGGCATTGAAAATAAAATTGAAATGTTTTCACCAAGTTTTACTTATAAAAATGATGATGGAACACTCACTTGGACCACACAATACACCTATGACAAATTAGGTCGTGTACCTGATCGCGGACCATCACGTGACATTCTGCCTGCAGGGACTTCAATCAAAATGGGATTTGCCCAAGACGGCGATTATGTTGATGATATTTTGCAAGTGGTTCGCACCGATGTGAATTATCAATATGCGCCTGATTGGAACTTTCACTGGGCAGCAAGTTACCGACAAGCAGAACAGAACTTTGACCACTTTTATTTTGGAACTTATTGTGGTTTAGATGGTAAAAACTCAAAGAATGAGTCTTGTACTAAAAAAGGTTACGTCGACCAAATTTACTACTGGCAACAAACCAGCAATAAGACCACCACCAATACCTTTGATATTAAGGGCAAGTTCAAAACAGGCTCGCTTGAACACCAAATTATGGTGGGTACAGACTGGACTTATGAACAACGAGAGCCACGTCTAGCGAACGCTACCAAAGATGGATCTATTTACGGCTACGTCAATCCGATCACAGGGGAACGAGAGTATAGTCGTGGCAGTGGCCCACTAGTGATGAAACAGCACAACTATAATGAAGGCACAACTTACGGCGTATTTATTCAAGATTTAATTGGTCTAAATGACCAACTTAAACTCATGATGGGTGTGCGCTACGATTACTTTGACTTTTCAACCACCAACAAGCTGACAAAAGAACACCGTAATGTAAAAGATAGCAGCTTTAGCCCAAATGTTGGTTTGGTATGGCAACCGCTTCCTGAACATAGCTTTTATACGTCTTACTCTAAAAGCTTTGCTCCATTTGGCGGACAAATGGGTGTTAACCAAGTTACTGGAAACACCGATGTCACAAAAATGGATAAAGAACCTCAATATAACGAGCAATATGAAGTTGGGGTAAAAAGCGAATGGTTAGATAATCGTTTAAATACTCAATTTTCTGCCTTTGATATTCGTAAAAATAATATCCGCTACAAACCAAATCCTAATGAGCAACCAGATGTATGGGCAACTGCTGGTCAGCATCAATCTCGTGGTCTTGAATTTAGTTTTATTGGTCGCGTACTTGATAATGTCTTTGTTCGCGGTGGTTATGGCTACACAGATGCAAAAGTAAAAGAAGACAAACAAAAGCCTGAACAGGAAGGCAACTATTTAGCCAACACATCTAAAAACACGGGTAATTTATTTATTCGCTATTTACCAACCGAGCAGTGGTATACCGAGGTGGGCGTGACTTATGTCGGGTCTTATTATCCAAATATTAATAATCAAGTAAAAATGGAAGGCTTTAACCGTGTCGATGCGGCGATTGGCTATAGTGCAGATCCATGGAATGTCACACTTGCGGTGAATAACTTAACCAATAAAGAGTATTGGCGTTCAGACAGCATGCCAGGCACACCACGTAATGTGTTATTGCGTTTGAATTATCAGTTTTAATTAAATATTAAAAAGGCATACCCCTATTTAGGGGTATGCCTTTTTCTTTTTAGATACCGTATTTTTCGCGATAAGCTTGCATATTTGCTAGCGCTTCTTTTTCGCCTTTCGCCTCTAAATAATCCATTAAATCTTTCATGGTAATCAGTGCGTGCACAGGAATTTCTAATTCTTTTTGAACTTCTTGAATTGCAGAAAGCTCACCTTGACCGCGTTCTTGACGATCTAATGCCACCAAAACGCCCGCAATAGTTGCACCAGCATTTTTCAAAATCGTTACAACTTCACGAATCGCAGTACCTGCGGTAATTACGTCATCAATAATCCAGACTTTTTTACCTTCAACCGCAGCACCAACTAAAACACCGCCTTCACCATGATCTTTCGCTTCTTTACGGTTAAAGCCCCATGGCACACTTTTGTTATGGACTTGCGACAAAGCAACAGCAGTCGCTGCTACAAAAGGAATACCTTTGTAAGCTGGTCCAAAAATCACATCAACATTTTGGCATTGTGTTAATTTATCAGCATAGCCTTGCGCTAAAAGAGATAAAGCTTCACCATCGTTGAGTAGGCCTGCATTAAAAAAATAAGGACTCACGCGTCCAGATTTTAAAGTAAACTCACCAAATTTAAGCACACCGCGTGATAATGCGAGTTCGATAAATGCTTGCGGGTGAAATGACACAGGCGTTGTCATGAGGTGCTCCAAATTCACAATTGAGGTTAAATTTTCGCATGATACCAAAGGATCAGTATCCAAGTGATGTAAAAATTCTTCGAGTCGTTTCCATTAACGTAAATGGCTTACGTTCTTCAGTAACGAAAGGCTTACTTGAATGGTTAGAACAATCAGATGCCGATGTCGTATGCATGCAGGAAAGCCGCATTACCCATGAACAATGGACTGAAAAATTTAGACCCGAAGGGTGGCATACCCATCTCTTTCCAGCAGAGCGTGCAGGTTATGCGGGGACTGCGATATATAGCCGCCTACCCTTCGTCTCTGTTAAAGATGGTTTAGGGTTTGAACTAGCTGACAGTCAAGGCCGCTTTATTTCTGCGGAATTCGATTTAGGTTTGTCACATCCGGTACATATTGCATCATTATACTTACCTTCAGGCTCAAGTGGTGAAGAAGCGCAAGCACGTAAAGATTTATTTTTAGGTGAATACGCAAAAATCTTGAAACAATGGCGTGATGAAAACAAGTCAGTCATCATTTGTGGTGACTACAACATTGTTCATAAACGAATTGATATCAAAAACTGGTCAGGTAACCAGAAATCATCTGGTTGTTTACCACATGAGCGCGCATGGCTTGACCATATTTACGATGAACTTGGCTATGTCGACACCTTCCGTGTAGTTCGCGCAGAAGCAGAACTTTATTCATGGTGGTCAAATCGCGGTCAAGCTCGTGCAAAAAATGTAGGATGGCGTATTGACTATCAAGCGTGTTCACCAGACTGGAAAACACGTGTAGCAAACGCATGGGTCTTTAAAGATCAATGGTTTAGCGACCACGCGCCTGTTATTATTGACTATAAAATTCAAGAGTAAGTGAACACTTGTTCACTTGCATTGTCGTTTTCGCTTACAGCATATGTCGTTTTTGAGTATTTTTCTTACACAGCTTTAACGGCATTATAGCTGCACGGCACAGGGAAGCAGTCAGGATGACGCAAAAGGATAGGACGCCGTAGGAAGATAAAATAAACTTATGATAAGTTTATTTGCAAGGATGTGACATTGGACGTTGAAATGAGACCCGCATGATCAGGATGATTAAATGCGGGTTTTCTCTTTTCTAGTCTCTTATTTTTTGCGCTAAGTTCTTTTAGTTTTAATTTCTTCTTATTAAGCTCATTATCGCTTTGTCTTATGACAATAACATGACATTTCTCTTTCGATTAATCATTAATTTTCATTTGTTTTAAAAGTATCGGTATAAAGTAGTGCTCACATGCATTTTGAGTTAGGCTGTGTGCTCTCTCTTTTTGACATGGTCCGATAAAATGTTAAAAATTTATGGAATTAAAAACTGTAATTCAATGAAAAAAGCATTTGATGCTTTGCAAGCCAAAGCGCTTAACTATGATTTTCACGATTATAAAAAACAAGGCATTGATGCAGATACTTTAAAGATCTGGTTAAAAGAAATTGGGCAAGATACAGTTCTCAATAAAAAAGGAACGACTTGGCGCAAGCTTTCAGAAGAAGAACAAAATCGTGCTTTAAGCAGTGAAGATAACCTTATTGAAGCACTTATTGCTCAACCAAGTTTAATTAAAAGACCTGTTTTACAAACCTCACAAGGCTTCATTGTAGGTTTTGATGAATCTACCTATCAAAACATCCAAGCATAAAAAAACGAGCCATATGGCTCGTTTTTTATTAAAACTTTTAGTTAGCGCGAATCCATGTTTGGTTACGACCAAGTGCAGAAACGCCAATATAACCACGTAATTTAAGCTTTTTGCCGCCATCGGTTAACTCACCTTTCAGTTTGTAAGTTTTACCTGATTTTGGGTCTAAAATCGTACCGTTTTCATAACTGTTACCACCTACATTTTTTAAATTATGTACAATGGTGACACCTTTAAGTGGTTTGTTTTTATACGGACCTTCACATTTTGTACAAGCGTTTTCTTCGCCCGGTGTCAAAATGTTTTGAATGGTTGCAGTTAAGGTTCCGTCCTTCTGTTCCGTAAATTTCACTACGGCTTTTGGCTTGTTGGTCTGATCATCAATCGTTTTCCATACCGTTCCATTGAGTGAATCAGCCGCATTGGCAAATGCAGCCATACCAATGAGTCCTAAAGCTAAAGCAATCTTTTTCATTTTTGTAATATCCTTGGGTCTTTCAAGATTTTTAGTATTCAGAAGTCGCAAAGATATTGCAATTTTTGAATGTGACTGTTTCGTGTAACCTTGTAATCTTGCAAAATAAAATTTACAAGAAAACAAGAAACTAGCATAAAAATGGATGCTCTATGAATATATCAAATGTTTGGAAATATTATTTTACAGAAACTTTTCTTAAAACAACAATTCGCAAGCCAAGTCAGCTAAATTTGCCGGCTACCGCCTTACGTCCCGTTCTAGATCAGATGTGTCGTGCTTTCCCAAGGCAAAAAAATGTTTCTGTGCGCCCAATTCGGCTAGCAGGGATTAAAGGTGAAGAAATCAAACCACAAGATTCTGCCACTCAACTGATTTTTCACATTCACGGCGGCGCTTTTTTTCTTGGCAGTGTCAAAACACACCATGCTTTCATGACGGATTTAGCTGCTCGTACTCAAATGCAGATTATTCATGTGGACTATCCACTTGCACCAGAGCATCCTTATCCTGAGGCAACTGAAGCTCTATATGACATCTATCAATCTTTAGTAATACAAGGTGTTCAGCCTAAAGATATTATTTTGTCAGGTGATTCATGCGGAGCAAATTTAGCGCTAGCACTTTGCTTACGTTTAAAAGAACAACCTGAGCTCATGCCAAGTGGCCTGATTTTGTTATCTCCATTTTTGGATTTAACACTCACGAGTGAGTCACTCAGATTTAATAAAAAACATGATGCCTTACTCTCTATTGAAGCGCTGCAAACAGGAACTCAATACTATATAGGCAATCATATTGCAGCTGATGACCCACGTGTTTCGCCTATTTTCGATGACTTGCATGGTCTACCGCCTACTTTGGTTCAAGTCGGGTCTAAAGAAATCTTATTAGACGATGCCAAACGTTTTAGAGAAAAAGCTGAAGATGCTGGCGTTAAAGTTCAATTCAAACTTTATACAGGCATGTGGCATAACTTCCAGATGTTTAATGCATGGTTTGATGAAGCCAAACAAGCATTGGCAGATATTGCTGAATTTGCTCACGAACTGGATAAAACTTAATTTATCTATACATGATGTGAATAGTCCCAGAAACTTTTCACATCATTTACTTTATAAAAAGTCATCATGTATAAATTGAAAATCATGTTATGTTTAAAAAATAAATTATTTAAACAATCCAATTTTAGGATGGTCCAATAAAGAGGCATCTATATTTAGGAGCCCTTACATATTATGAAAAGTCGTTTAATCACTCATCCCATACATAGAATAAAACAGGTGATAATCGATTTCATCCACAATAATCACATCATTAACTGGACGCCACTACAAAAAAGTGCCCTGATGCTTACACTTGCCTGTGCAATGAATTTCAGTTGGATTTTATGGAAAGGCTATATTTTAATTACCCCTAGTGTCTGGCAATGGACACATTTACCTTTAGTTGAGTCGCAAATCTGGCTCAATTTATTAACCTTATTTTTATTGGCTCTTTTGATTATCCCCTGCTATCGCTATAAAAATGATGAATGGGCTCAACGAATTATTCCTTTAGTGAGCGTGCAATTTTTTACGCTCATGCTATGTCACGATGGATATTTAATTGGCAGCATTAGCCCCGCCACTATGGTCGGTTATGTCGGCACGATTGGGGTAGGTCTGGTGTTATTTGACCGAAAAATTGTTTATAGCGCCCTTATACCTGCAACAATTATTTTAATCGTATGTACTTATTTGAGTATGAAAGGTGTTTTGGCTTACGCCCCCTTATTTAATCTGATTGCCATGCAACGTGCTCAAACCAATCCATTTTGGTTAGGAAGCATGGCTTTTTTTATTATGCCCATTTTATTGGCATGTTTTATTTTATTTGAAATATTACTCACCCAGTGGCGTCAGCGCGAAACTTATATTCAACGTTTAAGTCAACTTGATCCATTAACCAATGTATTAAATAGACGTAGTTTAAATACGCATTTAGAGTCGCTACACCAACAGCAATTTGATTATGCGGTGGTACTTCTTGATATCGATCATTTTAAAAAAATTAATGACATATATGGCCATCACCAAGGTGATCAGGTCTTAATTGAAATTGCTCAATGTCTTTCCGAGAACTTGCGTAGTGAGGATATTATTGGTCGATTTGGTGGAGAGGAATTTATTTTATTACTCCCCCATACCGATATTATTCAAGCAGAAAAAATTGCTGAGCGTTGTCGCCATGCTTTGCAAGAATTGCCTGTTTGTAGTGCTCAAAATAGTCCCATTCATATTAGTGCAAGTTTTGGAATAAGCAGTTCGGCTTTTGCACAAGATCCTTATCTCGTTATTCGGCAGGCTGACCAAGCTCTCTACGCGGTGAAAGCTTCAGGCCGCAATCAGGTACGTACATTTCATCAGACCGAAGCTATTGATACTTTATGATTGTTTTAGTTTTGCCAAACTTGCGAGTTGTTGCAAAAGTTCTTGCTGACTAAAAGCACCTGTTAAGCGTAAAGCACGAATTTCTTTTTGCTCTGGGCTTAAAAATAGATAGGTCGGTGGTCCTAAAATATTCCATTGCTTGAGTAGCGCTTCATGTGACTGGTCATAATGACTCAAATCAAGCTTAATTAAATAGTAAGGTGCAAGAGCAGACTGAACCTCGGGTGCTTTTAAAATACGGTGCTCAATTGGTTGGCAAGCAACACACCAATCTGCATATACATCAACCACAATAGCCCGATCAGTAGGCGCTGCTGCTAAAATCTTTTGGAAGTCTGCCGCGCTAGTCGCAACATGCCACTCAGCCATGTGGTCAGAACTTTGCAAAGTTCGATTTTGAATATGCTGATATTGGTTATAGGCTACAAAAGGGGTAACGATTAATAATAAGATCGCATAGAGCCACTGTAGCTGTCCTTTTTTCCAGAAAAACTGATAAACGGCATAGGCTATAAAAGCGAAGCCTAGTACTAGACTAAGTACTTGCATGCCCCAATCTGGCAATAAAGGACGAATAAAGTAGAGGCTTAAACCCAACATCAAAAAAGCAAAAATCACTTTAATCTGATGCATCCAGTCGCCCGCTTTAGGCAAAAATTTTGCACCTAAAATACTTGCCAGCAGTAGCGGAATTCCCATTCCAAAACCTAAACAAAATAAAAGCAAAGCACCTTGCCATTGGTTTTGTGTTTGAGAAATAAATAATAAAGTTCCAGCGAGAGGTGCAGTCATACAAGGACCGACCAAGAGTGCAGAAACCACACCCATGACTCCTGCACCTACTAAAGTGCCGCCTTGTTGCATCGACTGAATACGGTCAAGTCTGTTTAACCATGTTTGCGGTAAACGAAGTTCAAATAAGCCAAATAGGTTCAGAGCAAATACAATAAACAACAAACTAAAAGCAATTAAAGTCGCAGGTTGTTGTAACCAGCGCTGAAAATTTAAGCCTGCTGAAGAAGCAATTAAACCTAAACCTGCATAGACCAATGCCATGCTGCAAACAAAAGTAAGTGCAATGGTCCAAGCCTTTAGACCTTTATGTTCTCGAATAATCAGCGAAGTTAAAATAGGCAACATCGGTAAAGAACATGGCGTAAATGCGAGCAACATGCCTAAACCGAGAAATAATAAAATCCCATACCAAAGCGAGTGCTCAATTAACTTAGCTGACCAGATCTGATCTTGTGCAATTTGTGGCGTAGATGGATCTACTACAGGCTCTGTACTCTGCTCTTTTTCTAAAAATTTTGAATCTGAAGAAGTGTCGGATTGGGTGTTTGCCAAATCTAGCAATCGTTTGGGTGCTGTTCCTGCTTGGTTTTGCACACCAACCAAGCCATCTGCATCAGTTTGAAACTCAATGGTTTGTGGCGGATAACAAATACGATCTTTGGCACAGCCCTGCCAAGTCACACTATAGTGCTCTGAAGGCTTGGTTTTAATTTTGAAATTAACTTGATGGTAGTAAACCTGACTTTGCCCATAATTTTCATCATATTGAGCAATCGCTTTAGGTAACTTTAAAGCTAAAGGTTGAGTACCTTGTTGTACGGTAAATTTATGCTGATATAGATAGTAATTTGGCTGAATCTGCCAAGATAAACTCGCAGTATGCGGCTCAGAAGATTCAACCGAAAATGAAAAAGCTTGTTCGGGCGAGAGCAGCTTATCTTGTGCGGAAACCAACTGGCTAAACACACAAACGGCGACTGCTAGAAAATAAAGAATTCCCTGATGAATAAGCTTTTTCATTAACATAAATTTAAATTGCTTCGATTAGAACAAGAACGCCACGCCTAAGCCACCATTGTAGCTCTTGTCTTGACCCTCTAAATCGACCCCGATACTTGCGTCAAGCTGAGTACGATTATTTACAGCGTAGACTAAACCTGTACCTAAACCGTATTCATAGTCTTGGCTTTCAGCTTTACGGTAAATGAATTCAGAATATCCAGAAAGTTTACCAGCTATCTTATAGTTGATTGCTGGAATTGCAGTCACAGCCCAATTACTATTTTGCACTTCGTAACGCATAGTAATTGAGGTATCAATCAAGTCATCATATTTATAAGCCACTGCTGAGCTTAGGCTATAAATATCATCATGCGCAGTAAATTCATCATTACCAGTTGCAATGACAGCCTGAGCTAACACAGCCATTGATAAGTTTTCATCATCAAGATCAATTGCTTTTTTCAAACCGATGCTTACATCACCAAAGCCTGAATTGTCAGTTTTTTTACCAGCACGTTTGGTTTGAGTCCATGCTGGACCTTGCCAACCTAATTGTAATTCTAAGCCATCAGCCAAACCTGTACGGAATAGCATATCTTCACTTACAGTTACGGTTTTTTCTTTAACGCCATCGACAGTCGACTCTGTATAAGTCGCGCTAGGTAAACCTTGTTCCCAAGCTAACTTACCCACTGGTGTAATACCTGTTCCGAAGCCTGCTCCAGGACGGTCAAAAGAAAACTCTGCTGCGAAAGTACTTCCGGCAGCAACAGTTGTAAGGGCAAAAGTTAAAATTTGTACTATTTTCATTTTAATGTCCAATCAAGTAGTTAATTCTTTTGTCATTTTAGCCCCATGACGGCGCAATAATTCTAATGTTTCACGCTCTTCTTCAAGTGATTCTGACCAATCTATTTCATCAAAATCACAATCAAAGAACAACTGACTGATTGAAGATAAAACAGTGAGTCCTTCTTCATCACGTGAGTTTGGATCAACTTTTTCATCGAGTAAACGTTGAACAGCTGGAGCACATGCCGAGCTTGCAGCATCCCATAACGGACCATAAAACTCTTCTGCATCCCAAAGGTGTACATTGGCTTTAGCTTGAATTAGGGCTTCAAGAATATCGAGATAAACTTGTAATGCTTGTTGCTTCTCTTCTTTTGATAATGGTGTACCAGCTTCATAAGCTTCCGATACATTTTCCCACCATTTAAAAATTCCGTCACAGATAATTGATACAGGTGGCCCTTGCTCCGGATCAATAAAGTTCGGATCAAGTCCGTCAGCAAGTAATTTCTGCACTTGCGCGAGTTCTAATTCTTCTATGGCTTTAATTAAAGCTTGCTGCTGGGTGGTTAACATGACCATCTCTCAAAAATATATTAGGGCTATTATGCCTAATCTCTTCTCCAGATTTTAGAGGTTGATTGCATCGCATTGCAAACCTAATGTTGTGAATAGTTTTATTTTCATCAAATATAAAAAAAGCCCCGAAGGGCTTTTTAGCATTTTCAATTAAACTTCATCATCAATGAATTCTGGTTGCCCACCTCTCGGGTGTTCTTTTTTCTCAAAAGTATGTTCTAGGCTACGTTTTAATTTTTCAATCGCGCCATGAATTGAAGCGTCAATATTTCCTGCTTTATGGTGCACTGCAACCGGTTTCAAACCTGAAGGACGCGCTTCAATCATACAGTGGATATCTTTGTCACCACCTTTGTCCCCATTTTCATCACTAAAATGAACCGAAAAATGCGTAATACGTTCGCTATGACGTTGGAATTCTTGAGTAAGTTCTGCACGTACATAAGTAATTAAACGTTCGCTGTTATGGATGTTTTTATCTGTGCGGATTTCAATATTCATAAATACCATCCTCTCTTTCTTACTGTGGATCTTTTCTATGCAAAACTTTTTTATGTTGGCATGTTTTAAGCATGCATGAACTGACTTCAATTGTACATTTTGATGGTGTAATGGTTTGTTATCTCCTGACTTAAACGTACTGGTTTTAATTTATTTTGAAGATCTTCATATCTTCAATATCAGTCCATCTATAAAAATATGCAAGCTGATTTTTTAAATTTTTATGAAAAATTGAACAAAAGGAGAGCAATCGTGTCCAAATCTTATCTATCTGGAGCCGAGCTCATTGAGCAAATTCAAAAGTCTCCTTATTCACGTGATTTGATCGGTTATCACGGACAGCCTCCACAGGTTAAATGGCCTAACAATGCCAAGATTGCAGTGCAATTTGTTCTTAATTATGAAGAAGGTGGCGAAAAACATATTGAGCACGGCGATGAAGGCTCAGAACAGTTTTTATCGGAGATTATTGGCGCTGCAAGTTACCCAGCTAAACATATGTCGATGGACTCGATGTACGAATATGGTTCACGTGCTGGTTTTTGGCGCATTCATAATGAGTTCCAAAAGCGCAAACTTCCAATGACCATTTTTGGAGTTGCAATGGCACTCGTCCGCAATCCTTATATTGTAGAGGCGATTAAGCAAGCTGATTATGATGTGGTTTCTCATGGTTACCGTTGGCTTCACTATCAAGATACTGATATTGAGTTAGAAAAACAGCATATAGAACAAGCGTTATCTGTTTTAGAAAACTTGTTTGGAAATAAAGTGATAGGTTGGTACACCGGACGTGATAGCCCTAATACACGCCAATTACTTGCAGAATTCCCGCAAATTCAATACGACTCTGATTATTATGGCGATGATCTGCCTTTTTGGACGACTCTCACCAATGCTGCTGGTGCGGCACGCCCTCATCTGATTATTCCTTATACTCTGGAATGTAACGATATGAAATTCTGCTCACCGGGTGGATTTAATAGTTCAGAACAATTTTTTCAATATTTAAAAGATAGTTTTGATGTGCTGTATGCAGAGGGAGAAAATGCACCAAAAATGATGTCGATTGGAATGCATTGCCGTATTTTAGGGCGCCCAGGTCGTTTTAAAGCACTACAAAAGTTTCTCGACTATATTCAAATGCACGATCGAGTCTGGATATGTAGTCGTCAAGACATTGCTGAACATTGGTATAAAAATCACATAACTAAATAATTGATTTTTTAATTTTCCAAATTCATAAGCGAATCATGAACCCCTCTTGGCACTGTTATTGCTAAAACTCTCTATCATGACAACGAGTTTAGGAATAACAGTGTTTTTAGCCGAGTTTAATCAAGCCCCACCCGAACAACTCAAGACTTTGTTAAAAAACTGTGTCCACATTCCAGCATGGGCCGAGAAAATCATCTCAGGACGTCCCTATTCATCAAAAGTATCTCTTTTAGAGCATGCAGAAAATTTAAGTCAAATGTGGTCATGGCAAGACATTGAAACTGCTTTAGCAACCCACCCAAAAATTGGTGAACGACAAGCAAAAAAACAACTCAATGCAAAAGAGCAACATTTTTCAAATCAGGAACAAGCTGGCATTTCTTTAGACGAACAAACGCAACAAGCACTGCTACAAGGCAACCTCGATTATGAACAAAAGTTTGGCTTTATTTTTTTAATTAAAGCAGCGGGCCTCAGTAGCGATGAGATTTTAAAAAAGCTACACGAACGTTTACAACATGACTTAGCTATCGAAAAAATAATTGTACATGAGCAACTCTCAGCGATTGCTCTATTACGTCTATCTCAGGAAATACAAGCATGATCAGCACTCATATTTTAGATACGAATTTAGGCAAACCAGCTGCACACGTAGAAGTGAAGTTGTTTCATGCAGAAACCCACGAGCTGATTGCAACCGCAACCACTAATCCAGACGGTCGAGTGGCTGATTTTGGAATAACAGACTTTGCCAAAGGTGCTTATCAACTTGAATTTGAAATTGCACCTTATTTTTCATCGCTGCAAATTAAAACTTTTTTCCCACGTGTTTGTATTCAATTTTTTGTAGAAGACGTCAATCAGCATTATCACATTCCATTACTAATCAGCCCGTTTGCTTACTCCACTTATCGCGGTAGTTAATTCAAATATAAATAGGAGAAAAATATGAATCATCAGCAAAAAAATGCGATTTCTCCAGAGCATGAATATTTAGGAATTTCCAAAAGTTTTGCTTACGGCTTACAACATGTGCTGACCATGTATGGTGGCATTGTAGCCCCGCCACTCATTATTGGAACAGCAGCTGGCTTAAGCTCAGCACAAGTTGGAATGCTCATTGCAGCTGCCCTGTTTGTCGGGGGATTGGCAACACTGATTCAAACCATTGGAACGAAATATCTAGGTGCAAAATTACCTTTAGTTCAGGGTGTATCTTTTGCGGGCGTGGCTACCATGGTCGCCATTATCACTACAGGTGGCGGCTTACCTGCTGTCTACGGTGCGGTGATTGTCGCATCTCTGATTGGACTATGTCTTGCGCCTTACTTTTCAAAAATTATTCGTTTTTTCCCACCCGTTGTGACCGGATGCGTCATCACAATTATTGGGCTATCTCTGTTACCCGTTGCGATACGCTGGATGATGGGTGGCAACAACAAAGCACCTGACTGGGGTAGCGTAGAAAATATCTCTTTAGCCTTACTGACCTTAGGCATTGTGATTTTTCTAAATATGCTGCCGCAAGCAAGCATCCGACGCTTATCGATTTTGTTGGCTATTGTTGCTGGTACCACCCTCGCCTACTTTATGGGTTTTGGTGATTTTAGTCAGGTGAGTTCAGGCGCATGGCTCCAATTTCCACACCTATTCGCATTTGGTTTACCAACTTTCGAGCTTAGTGCAATCTTATCGATGTTGATTGTGACCTTGGTCATTATGACTGAAACCACAGCAGACATTATTGCTGTCGGAGACATTGTAGGTACTGAAGTCGATTCGAAACGGATTGCCGATGGCGTACGTGCCGATATGTTTTCGAGTGCTTTTGCACCTATTTTTGGTTCGTTCATGCAAAGTGCTTTTGCCCAAAATGTTGGGTTAGTTGCCATTACAGGTATCAAAAGCCGTTTTGTCGTGGCAGCAGGTGGTGTCATTCTCATTATTTTGGGCCTACTCCCCATTATGGGTCGTTTGATTGCCGCGATTCCAATGCCGGTACTTGGTGGTGCAGGTTTGGTCTTGTTTGGGTCGGTTGCAGCGAGTGGAATTCGCACTTTGGCAAAAATAGATTATAACGATCAGAAAAATTTGATTATTGTCGCGACCGCTTTATCAGCAGGAATGATCCCAATTATTAACCATGAATTTTATGCTCATTTTCCAGTTTGGGTACAAACTTTGTTCCATTCGGGCATTAGTTCAACATGTATCTTTGCTATCTTGTTGAATTTATTATTTAATCATTTACCCTCATTTCGCAGCTCGCGTACCCCACATTTAAGCCAAACAATAAACACAAGAAATACTCATTAAAGATTTAGTTTTTAGCGCCCCACTTCGGTGGGCTTTTTTTTAACCGTTGATCAAATTTGGCTTCATTTTTGCTTAAGACCCTGTATCCTTAGCGTGCTTTATTTGGGGGGAGATCATTTAAATGCAATTAAAGCAACTTGCGGCGACTTGTACCTTGTTATCTGCAACTGCCATGGTTCAGGCAAAACCAATCTGGCAAGATTTTAGTGTGACTGGACTTTATGGTGAAAACTATGAAGTTGTAGATGACAAAGAAACCACGATTACTTTGGAATATGCTGCGAAAGTTAAATACGCTGATGTATTTTTCTTCATGGACCGCATGCGTGGTGAAAATGACCACAAGAGTACTTACTTTGAGTTATCACCACGTTTAAGCTTAGGCGAAGTGTCTGGTAAAAAACTGGCGTATGGTCCAATTAAAGATGTACTCATTAGTACCACTTGGGAAGGTAACAGCGAAGATGGCAACAACTTCGACAACTTCCTTTATGGTTTTGCAGTTGATTTAGATATCCCATATTTCCAATATGCAAATTTAAACTTCTACCGTGCGAATAATGAGAAAATTGACGACGATTATCAAATGACATTCGTTTACGGCGTTCCATTAAAATTAGGATCTGAAGATTTCTTGGTAGATGGTTTCCTTGACTGGTCAACTGCTGAAGGCGACCATGCCAGCGAGTTGAACTGGACAACACAATGGAAATGGAATGTGGGTAAACACATTTCTCCTGACACACGTTTATACCTCGGTATTGAGCATTCGGTGTGGAATAACAAATTCGGTATTAAAGGTGCAGACGAAAATAACGTCAGTGCTTTGGTTAAATACCACTTCTAAAATTATGATTTGGAAGATTAAACAGCAAGGAAAATTCCTTGCTGTTTTTGTTTTAATCGAGTGGATTACCCACAATATTGCTAATAATCCCCTGCATAATATGTCCGCCTTGTTCACGGCGTAATTCTGCATACCACGCTTGTGTAACGCTTTCATCTTTCATATGAGTCACATCACAGCGTTTACGCGCACGAAGTACCAACTCATTTGCACGTTCATTGCGCTTATTTTGATAGCGACGTAAAGCATCTTCGACACCTAAAGTGTTAATTTGCAGAGAACGCGCTAAATAAATCGCATCTTCCATCGCTTGGCAACCGCCTTGTCCAATATCAGGTGTGGTGCTGTGTGCAGCATCACCTAAAATCACTACACGACCTTTATAAAACTGAGTAAACGGTTCAATGTCATGGATTTCTACTCGATTGGTCTTTTGCGGGTCTAAGCGCTCAATGAGTTGCTGTACTGGCAAACACCAATCAGCAAAATATTGTTTTAAAAGTTCTTTATAGTCATCTCGATTATTGTCTAAACCTGCAGGCAAAGGCACATCTAAAAAGAAATAGAACTTGCCATCTGCAACTGGCATTAAAGAAGCTCGCTTGCCTTCCCCCACATAAGTCGTCCATTGCTGAGCTGGGGCTAAATCTTCAGATATTTCAACCAAGCCATTCCAGTTCACATAACCCGCATAACGGCGCTGTACTTGTTGGCCCAACACATAGGTCCGTGTAAGTGAGTGAGTACCGTCAGCCCCAATTAATAGATCAGCCTGCGTTGAGCTGCCATCTGCAAAATGGACCTCAACATAATCAGCTTTGTCTTCAAGGCTGACCATTTTTTTACCTAGATAAATCTGGTCTCTGCCAAATTCATCCATCAGCATATTTTGTAAATCGGCACGTGCAACTGGATAAGGTCTTTGGCCTACTTCTTCAATTAATGGTAGTAAACTGAATTGTGTCATCACATCTCCAGTTAGACCATCCACATAGGCCAAATCATCCATTTGTCCACCAAGTTTGGCGATTTTGTCAGTTAATCCCAGATAGTTTAGACATTTCACACCATTCGACCACAGCGAAATTGCAGCGCCAACTGGAAGAATCTTTTCAGTTTGCTCAAAAATACGAACTTGGTGACCAAATTTTTTTAATGCAATGCCTGTGGTTAGACCTCCCATTCCCGCACCAATAATCACCACATTCATAACACGCTCCTATAGATATTCACCTATAGAGTGCTTATGCTAAAAACATGCCATCCTTCAAAATTTATTTAGCTTTTCCACAAAACTGGCATGCACCATGCTTATATATTTACGTGTAAAACTCGTCTCAGCACGCTCCGTGTTGGCGCAGTTTTAAATGAAAAATCATGTTTTTAACAAGAAATACGGATAATCCACTATGGCAACATTGCACGCTCCAGCATTTGAACTTCCTGAAATTTTGAATACGAAAACCAATTTGGCAGACGCCCGAATTGGTGCACAAGTCATTGAGTGTTCAGATGATTTCTTTGCAGAAGCAAAGCGTATGCTGCAATTTGATGCACCTATTTTTGTTGAAGATAAATTTGATGACAACGGCAAATGGATGGACGGTTGGGAGACCCGCCGTAAACGTCACGCAGGTTATGACTGGTGCATTGTGAAGCTTGGTGTGACTGGAAAAATCAGTGCACTTGATATTGATACCAGCTTTTTTACAGGAAATTATCCTGCATCTGCATCATTAGAAGCATGTTATGCACCAAATGGTGACCTTACAGGGGCAAAATGGGAGAGTCTTTTAGGAAATACAGAACTCGGCCCAAGCCAGCATCATATTTTTATGGTCAATAATGATGCACTTTTCACTCATATACGCCTCAATATTTTCCCAGATGGTGGTATTGCTCGTTTACGTGTCTATGGAGACGTTCATATTCAGGTGACTGATAGCGAGCAAACTCTCGATTTATTAGCCCTTGAAAATGGTGGCCGCGTAGTTGCCTATAGCGATGCTCATTTCGGACATCCGCGTAATTTGATTAACCCTGGTCGTGGCGTCAACATGGGCGATGGATGGGAAACCAAACGCCGCCGAGCTCCGGGTTATGACTGGTGTATTCTTGCGTTGGGTAAAAGCGGGAAAATTGAGAAGCTTGAAATTGATACGGCTCACTTTAAAGGGAACTTCCCTGCCCAAGTATCCATTCAAGCGGTTTACCTTGAAAATGCAACCGATGCACAACTAATTCCACAAAGTATGTTCTGGTCTTATTTACTTGAAGCTCAACCGATGCAAATGGATCATATTCATGAATATTTAAATGAGATTTTACAGCATGAAAAAATCTCTCATATTCGTATTAACATGATTCCCGATGGTGGTATTAGTCGTGTTCGTTTATGGGGAAAAATTGCCAAGTCATGATCATGAATAATGTTCAAATTCAGCCCTTAACCATTGAAAACTTTCAGCCCTTCGGAGAGGTCATCTGTTGCGACGGGCATGATTTTTTTCATATTAACGATGCCCACACCGAGCGCTACCATGCGCTTGTTGAAACTGAAATCGAGGGGGAAGCAAAGGCAGGAATTAGTATTTTCCGTAATATTAAGGCCAGTGTACTACCTCTGGAAATTTCAATGCTAGAGCGTCATCCAAAGGGGTCTCAGGCATTTATTCCATTACAGCAACAAAAGTTTTTAATTATTGTCGCGCCCGCTTTAGACGAGAATACTCCCGACATTTCAAAGCTATGTGCATTTTTTTCAAATGGGAAGCAAAGTATCAATTATCGGGCAGGCACATGGCATCATCCTTTGCTTACCTTTGAGGCACCAAGTGATTTTGCAGTAGTAGATCGAATTGGAGGTGGAGCGAATTGTGATGTTTTTCAGTTTCCACAGGCTATAAAAATTATGACCTAAATAAAAATATACAGATCTGTCTATTTTTATTTAATGGCAGAAATCGTTGTGGTGATTTCCAACAACTTAGGTTTACATAAAAAATCCCCGCCTATTAAGCGGGGATTTTTTATGCCTTTTTAAACAGTGATATCAGCCAAATTACCCTTCTGCTCAAGCCACTGCTTACGATCTGCTGAACGTTTTTTGGCAAGCAGTTTATCGAGTAAACCAGCTGTTAGATGGGCATCATCTAGATCGAGCTGAACTAAACGACGCGTGTTTGGATCCATAGTCGTTTCACGTAGCTGAATCGCATTCATCTCACCCAATCCTTTGAATCGGGTAATTTGAGGATTACGATTACCTTTAACATTTTTCAAAATGGCTTCAAGTTCATCATCATCAAGCGCGTAATAGACATCTTTACCAATATCGATACGGAACAATGGTGGCATTGCCACATACAAATGCCCTTCTTCAACCAATGTTGGAAAGTGTTTAACGAATAAAGCGCAAAGCAAAGTCGCAATGTGTAAACCGTCCGAGTCGGCATCGGCCAAAATACAAATTTTGCCATAACGCAGCTCTGATAAATCATCACTGCCAGGGTCTACACCAATGGCAATCGCAATATCGTGAACTTCTTGAGAAGCCAAGACTTCATCTGAAGAAACTTCCCACGTATTTAAGATTTTTCCACGAATTGGCATGATAGCCTGAAAGTTTTTATCACGCGCTTGCTTGGCACTACCGCCCGCAGAGTCACCCTCGACAATAAACAGTTCACTGTCTTCACGCGTTTGACCAACACAGTCAGCCAATTTACCCGGTAAAGCAGGGCCAGAAACGATCTTTTTACGTTCGACTTTCTTCGCTGCTTTTAAACGACGACCAGCTTTAGAAATCGCCATTTCTGCCAATTGCATGGCAATTTCAGCATGTTGGTTTAGCCAGAGTGCGAAAGCATCTTTAGCAATATTTAAAACAATATTTGATGCTTCTCGACTCGAAAGACGTTCTTTGGTTTGACCTGAAAACTGCGGTTCTTGGAACTTGAGTGACAAAATATAGTTCACACCATCCCATACATCTTCTGCCGAAAGTTTAAGGTTACGTGGCAACAAGTTACGTAGCTCACAGAACTCACGTAATGCCTCAGTTACACCTGAACGTAAACCATTCACATGAGTACCGCCTTGCGCGGTTGGAATCAGGTTGACGTAACTTTCTTGAACCTGCTCACCGCCTTCTACATTCCAGCAAATCGCAAATTCACACGCCGCACGGTCTGCCTGACCATTACTCACAAAAGCGGGATTTGGCAAAATTTCACGGTCTTGCAACTCATCCATCAAATAATCAACGAGGCCATTTTCAAATTGCCATTCGATTTTTTCATCGTTAATTTGATCAATATAGATAATTTTTAAACCAGCCGCTAAAACAGCTTTGGCTTTTAAATTGTGTTTAAGTGCTTTTAAAGCAAATTTTGGACTATCAAAATATTTCGCTTCAGGCCAAAAATGTACCGTTGTACCTGTCGCGCGCTTTGGTGCCTTGCCTTCTAGCACGGCTAAAGGTGCTACGGGTTCACCTTGCTCAAAGGCCATTTGATATAGGTTACCCTGACGTTGAACTTCGACCTCAACACGTGTTGATAAAGCGTTTACAACCGAAATCCCCACACCATGTAAACCACCTGAAAATTGGTAGTTATCGGTACTGAATTTACCACCGGCATGCAGCTTGGTCAGAATGATTTCGATACCACTTTGGCCATACTCAGGGTGAATATCGACTGGCATACCACGGCCATTATCTTCAACAGACAATGAACCATCTTTATAAACTGTGACACATATTTTGTCGGCATGACCCGCTAATGCTTCATCAACAGCATTATCAATAACTTCTTGGGCTAAATGGTTAGGTCGAGTCGTATCGGTATACATCCCTGGACGACGACGAACAGGGTCTAAACCAGAAAGGACTTCAAGCGATTGAGCCGTATATTGTGTCACGTTGTACGTTTTCCTTATTTGATGGTGTGCGCAAAGAATTCGATCACTAACGGTAATTTTTCTTCAAAATCTTCCATAGCATGATTGCCATGAGCATCCGTCAAAATCAATGAGGATGGCGTTGCAGCACTATAATAGCGTTGTGCTTGACGATAATCCAAAATTTCGTCGCCTTGTTGCAACAAGACGAGTATTTTGTCAGCATTTTCAGGTTGTTTCAGTTCCAGTTGTTGTAATTGTCGCAACTGAATATGGTCAATTGACCATTGATCATTCACCACATAGGGCATGCTTTCAACTTGGAATAACTCATCAAACAACTTCCATGGTTGCATAGCAGGATTAATCAGTACAGCCGGAATATTATATTTCGCGACAAAATATGTCGCAAAAAACCCACCGAGACTACTACCGACTAAAGCCACGTCTTGCAACGATTCAATAAGCGCTGAAACTTGCTCTACCACTAGATTAGGAGATCTGTTTAGGTCTGGCAAATGCACATTTATGCCTAATTCGCTACAATACTGCTTAAGGCTTAGCCCTTTAATTGAAAGAGCGCTACTATTAAAGCCATGGAGGTAGATAATATTCATATATTTCCCTCTAAATTGAGAATAAACTCACATTTTTGTTCTCAGTTTGTATATAAAAACACTATTGTCAGACAAGAAAAACCATTCAACTAACCATTCATCAGTATTTTAAAAACATGTGTTATTTAAACTACTAAGATGGAAACGTTTACTGCCGTTGATAAAAAGTACAGCTTAAAACGTCGGTTATAACGTATATGGGGAAAAGATATGCCGAGCTTAACACCACTACATGAAACTTATTGTAAATGGGATCGTACGCCACCAAGTCAGGCAGACGTACTAGAAGGTTTAGCTCAACTATTCAGTACCAGCTTAAATGGTGTACATGAATTAATACAAGTTATTAATATTGAAGTATTAAAAAATGCTTTTGGTGTGAGCACACAAAATGCTAAAAACTTTCAAAAACGACCATTTGTGCAAAAGGCATATCAATTTTCTTATGGCGCATTACAAAAATATGGTAGCCACTTTTTAGCGCCAAGCTTACGTCACATTATTGAAAAATATCCCACACTTCACGAAAAACCACTCACCCCGAGCTTACATTTTTTAGTCGGAATTTTGAATGGAATTTTTGGGGATTACCTACTTAAACAACATAGTCCACTCGCTTTACCAATGGTCCTATACGATCACTACGGTGCAATACAACAAGGGGAACTTGCAGGACGTATTGTAATTTTGGTTCATGGTTTGTGTATGAATCATCTGAGTTGGTCAAATGCACATTATGGCGGTATTGGGGAGCGTCTGTTAGCTCAGCGTGACCATAACACGATGCTGTATTTAAACTACAATACCGGTCGACGCATTTCAGCCAATGGACGCAGTTTTTCAAATTTGTTAGAAGATTTGGTACAACGTAATCCAAGAATTACCAGTATTGATATCATTGGTCATAGTATGGGAGGACTGGTTTCTCGCAGTGCCTTGTTTTATGGCAAACAAAACATGTATCAATGGATTCATATGGTCGAGAATCTAGTATGCATTGGCTCTCCACATCATGGTGCAGTCTTGGAGCGTTTTGGCTTTACCATACAAGATAAGCTTGGGGCCTTCCCTTTTGTAGGTTTACTCGGTCAACTGGTTAATATTCGTAGTAATGGCATTTTAGACTTACGTCATGGTAGCGTTCGTGATGACGACTGGGAATATATGGATGCCCGAATTGGCATGATGGATGATAACCGCGCCCCAGCTCCGCTACCTTCCCATATCAATACCTTTTTAGTAGCAGGAACACTGGAATTTGAAAAAGTACGCAACAAAGCGCTTACCGTAATTGGCGATTACTTGGTGAGTGTGAAAAGCGCGCTGGGTGAACATCCTAATCCACGTTTTCAGCTCAAAGTTCCAGACTCTCATAAAGCCGTGTTTTATGGCTTAAATCACTTTGAAATTCAGTATCACTCGAGTGTTGCGGAACAAATTACTCGCTGGCTATATCCTAATGTTAATGATTATGTGCAAGAAGGTATTCAAACCCATATTATTGATATGCCGAACTATACGCTCGAAGATTTAGAAGGAATTGTAGAGACGTAAAAAAAAGCCCAACATAGTATTGAGCTTTTTTTTAATCTGTTTAAACTTACTTTTTAGCAGTCTTAAACACTGGATAAAAACGGAATAACTGCCATAAACAGACCAGTAAGAGTAAAAGGAAATAAACCAATGACCAAACTGGTAAAGACTGACCTAAAAAGGTCCAGTCAATAGCTGCACACTCACCTGAACCAGAAAGCACTTCTTGCAAAACTGCTTTCATAGGTAAAGCATCAATTAAATAATTTAAACCCGGTCCACAACTTGGTACTTGATCTGCAGGTAAATGCTGTATCCACACATGACGGCCTGCCACTCCGACTGACCATAAAATTGCGATGCCAGCCAAAAATGCATAAAAGCGTTTAATCGCATTGGAAACTGGGTTATGCAAAAAAGCGACGAGCGCCACAAAACCCATCGCCATTAAGCCAACACGTTGAAAAATACAGAGCGGACATGGCTCTAAACCTTTTACATGTTCCAGATACAACGCAAAAGACATGCCGACAATACTTGCTAAAACAAGTAATCCACTCACCAAACGGTAACTTAATCGCATGTAAAACCTCGTTTTATTATCGATATTGTTCAAGATATTGATCAAAACTGACCTGAGTATCTTGCTCAAGTTGTTCTTGCTGCTGTAACGACTGTACAGCCAATTGTTCAAAATGTTTCAAGGTTTCCACACTAAGCTCATGCTCTTCATAACTTTCAGCATGTAATTGCGCCATGTGGCTACCAAAACTCCAAGTTCCACCATGTTTTAACGTATCGTCAATAACATGGGCAGATAAAGTCTCATCAACTTCATCAATTCGTGCTTGCATGATCGCTAATGCTGAACCATACAAGTCCGTTGCGTAGGTCTGATCGAGTAGCTGTGCACAATCTTGCATTTTTGCAATATATAAACGTGCCCAATCTTCGATGTGATATGACCCTGTTAAATCTGTAATGGTTGCGTTCGGTGCTCGACCTCGGTTTACCACCTCGGTCTGATTTTTCTCAACCAAGTCTTGCTCAGGACCTAACAAGTCTGGACTATCACTTAACAGACAATAAAGTGCTAACACCTCAAGGAAGCCTGCCGTTGTTTCATCAACGCCAATTGCCGAGTATGGGTTTACATCAACAGCACGTAGCTCAACATATCCCACTCCTCGATTTTTCAAGGCTTGAGACGGTGTTTCACCTTTTTGAGGCACCTGTTTTGGACGTACGAGACTGTAATATTCATTCTCGATCTGCAAAACATGATCATTAATTTGCAACGGCTCACCAGAGGCATCATTTAACCCTAAACGGCTAAATGGTGGGTAAGGAGAATGAACGGCTTTTTGTAAACCATCCAGATAGCCAGTCAAATTGTTGTAATGAATACCCAAGCTTTTTTGAGCTGAGTTTTGATAGCCCAATCGCCCCATGCGCAAAGCTGTAGCATACGGTAAATAGTATGAACCTTTGATTAAAGGCAACAACTGATGTTTATGTCCAGTTAAGAAACAACGGCATACTGTTGGGCTAGCACCCACCAAGAACATAACTAACGGTGTTAAACGGATAAAATTACGAATAAGGCCAAAATAACGATGGCTACGATAATCCTGCAAACTTAATGATTTTAATTGTTCGTCAGTTTCATGAGCTTGTAGCTCGGCAAAAAGCGTATCTGGAAAAGATAAATTGTAATGCACGCCTGAAATGGTCTGCATACGGCGACCATATCGAATTCCCAACCCACGGCGGTATAGTGTTTTAAAACGACCAATATTAGAGGTGCCGTATTGTGCTAGACGAATCCTTTCTTCATTGTCATCTAACATACATGGCATAGACAGCGGCCAGAGTTTCTCACCATTTTCTAAATGACGATGCACAACCGCATGAATATCGGTGAGCTCATTCAAAGCTTCACCAATGGTTGGTTTAGGTGAGGTAATAAACTCCATTAATGCTTCTGAATAATCAGTCGTAATTTGTGGATGTGTTAAAGCCGAACCCAATGCCTTTGGATGTAACTCTTGTGATAAGAACCCATTACTTTGCATACGTAGGCTTTCACGCTCTATTCCACGTAACATGCCTTGTAGTAGCGACGAATCCACCCAAGCAGGAATAACTGATTGAGAGGGTGTAGTGGGTTGACTCATGCATTTGCTCGCTTATTAAAGATCACTATATACAAAATCGTGAGATGATACGGCTATTTATATACTCACATCATTCCAGTTTGGCAATTTTTATCACAATCTTGTTATTTAAGACACGAAAGAATTGTGATTTTATTGAAGAATAATTGCTAAAGAGTTGTCAATATCATGAACGAACAAGACATTTTAAACTTCTGGTTTTCTCCTGAACACCGTTCACTTTGGTTTGCAAAAAGTGATGATTTTGACAAAAAAATTCGTGAAAATTTTTCTGACGTTCATCGACAGGCAACTCAAACAGAACTGTGGTCTTGGCGAAAAACAGCGGAAGGCCGTTTGGCAGAGATTATTGTACTAGACCAGTTTTCTCGCAACATTTATCGTGATCAACCCGAATCTTTTGCCTATGACAGCTTGGCATTAGCTTTGGCACAAGAAACGATTAGCTTGCAACTCGACGCACAGCTTAATCCAGAGCAACGTTCTTTTTTATATATGCCGTTTATGCATAGTGAATCGAAGCTGATTCATGAGTTTGCCTTGAAACTCTTTCAACGCCTCGGCAATGAAATTAATTTAAGTTTTGAGAAAAAGCATAAAGTCATTATTGATCGCTTTGGACGCTATCCTCATCGAAATACCATTCTCGGGCGTGTTTCCACTCCAGAGGAAACCGAATTTTTATTAGAACCGAACAGTAGTTTTTAAAACTTCTTAATTTTTAATGCTGAGTCATCTATTTTTTAATGCTCAGCTGGGAGTTCATCATGAAATATCTCTCTCTTTGTTTAGCCTTAGGCACTGCCTTAACTTTAACTGCGTGTGCAACGACTCCAAGTAAACCAAGAACCTTTGATCAGCTTGGCCAGTTTTCAGCATATCCTCTAAATGCCCAAACGTTCCGTATTAGTTTTCAAGCCGACCCCAATATGAGTTATGGCAGAGCTGAAGAAATTACCTTAGTGAAAGCGGCACAAACGACGATACAAAAAGGTTTCCGCTTTTTTAAAGTGCAAAATGATCCAAGTAATCAGAGCCAGAAACCACCACGTCAAGCTGTGGTTTATCCATCAGCTCCAAGCTTTTACCCATATGGTTATGGTCGTCGCTATCCAGGTTTCTGGCATGATCCGTTCTATGATTACCCACAAGTGGTCAATATCGACCCTGTTCAAGTGTCGTATACTATTGAATGTTATCGGGATCAAAAGCAGGCTCCACAGGATGCTTTTGATGCAACCTTGATCTTGAAATCAATCGGACAAAAATATGGATTGAGTCCGACAGGAGAGCTGTTGCCACCGCCTGAGCCTCCAGTAAAACAAAAATGAATAGGATAAATTTATGAACATGGCAGAAGAAGTTCACCACGTGCCCAGTCTAAAACGTAGCAAATATTTTGCTACTCTGGCGCTTATTATTGTCGTTGTGCTGTGGATTGCACTGATGGTGGCTGATCGTTTTCTGCCAGAGTACACAGGTTTTATTCATATTTTAATGTTAGGGGCTGAAGCGGGTGTAGTCGGTGGTTTAGCCGACTGGTACGCGATTACGGTTCTGTTTCGGAACCCTTTCGGTAAGTTACCCATTCCTAAGTTTTTACGCGACCATACCGAGATTATTCCGCGCAACAAAGCTCGCATTGCAGAGTCAATGGGACGTTTTGTACAAGAAAATTTTCTTTCGCCTCAAGTTGTTGAACGAAGCTTAGAAAAAACTGACTTGAGCCTCGCAATTGGTCAATGGTTAGCAAGCCCACAAAACAATACTCAAGTGGTGCAGCTCATTCAGCAAACTGTTCCGAAAATTTTTGAGTTTGTTAGCCAAGATCAAATTGCCAATTTTGTGCAAAACAATAGTGTGCAATGGGTGCGTAATACCGAGGTCAATAAACTCGCAAGTGAAATGCTACGCGCAGTATTGGAAAATGATTTCCATCAAGACGTTTTACAGCGTGGCCTCGATATCGCGCATGAATGGGTGGTACAAAACCCGGATAAAACCCGTGAATTAACCCGAAAAATGTTTAAAGCACTTGGTGTCTGGTCACTTGCAAAAGGCGCAAGCTGGATTGGTATTGATGTTCAACAACGCACCATCGACTCACTCGTTGAAAAAGTAGAATCGATGTTGGCAGACCCTGAACATCCATGGCGACAAGAAATTGAAACCATTGCACACTCGCTCATGCTTGAGCTGGCAAAACCAGACAGCGTTGCTAGCCAACGTCTCAACAGCGGTAAAGATGCCCTTCTCGATAGTCCACAAGTCCTCAATTTCATCAGTGGCGCTGTTACGATTTTGTGTAATGCCATTAAAGAAGATTTAATGAAAGAAGATTCTGGCATTGCAATGAACCTAAGAGCGGCTATTCAACAACTAGGTGAAAACCTTGTTCAAAATGCCAAAGTACGTGAAGTGCTAAACAAAGAAATGACAGGACTTGCGCTGACTTTTACAGATCAATATAGCCATAAAATTATCCGTTATGTGAGCGAGCGTATTCATGAATGGGATTCACGCGAAATGATCGGGAAAATTGAAAATGAAGTCGGTGGCGACCTACATATGATCCGAGTAAATGGCGTTGTAGTCGGTGCATTTATTGGTTTAACCCTCGGTGTAATTCGAGCAGTGATTGAATCAATTTTATAACTTTAAATATTTTTAATAAGAGAAAAATATGCTTCAACTACAGTCAAAATTGGCCACTCAAGGCGTGACCATTTTTAGTACCATGACGGCAATGGCACATCGTTTAGGTGCTCTCAACCTGTCGCAAGGCTTTCCAGATTTTCCGGCGCCACAAGCCTTACTGGAAGCTTTATCTCAGGCGACTTTAGCTGGGCATAATCAATATCCACCCGGCGATGGTATTCTCGGTTTACGGGAACAGCTCGCTTTACAATTTCAGCAGCGTGACCAACTTCAACTTGACCCCGTAATGCAAATCACGATTACTCCCGGCGCAACCATTGCAATTTTTTGTGCCATACAGGCATGCATCAACACAGGTGATGAAGTCATTATTTTTGACCCAAGTTATGACAGCTATAGCCCTTCTGTGCAATTAGCAGGGGGTAAAGCAGTTCATATCGCACTTGAGGCACCTGACTTTAAGGTGAACTGGCAACACGTTAAAGATTTAATTAATGACAAAACCCGTATGATTGTGGTGAATACTCCCCATAATCCAACAGGTACCATCTGGGCAAAACAGGATTGGTTAGAGCTTATTGCACTGATTCAAGATAAAAACATTGTGGTTTTATCCGATGAAGTCTATGAACACTTAGTCTTTGATGGTCAACAACACTTTAGTGCTTTGCATTTTCCAGAGCTCAGAGAACGTAGTTTTGTGATTGGGTCTTTTGGAAAAACCTTTCATGTGACGGGCTGGAAAACAGGTTATTGCGTTGCTTCACCTGAGCTAATGCGTTTATTTCGCCAGATTTATCAATATGCGAATTTCTGTGGCACGACACCTTGTCAGATTGCCCTAGCGCAATATATGCAGCAACATCCGGAACATATTCAAGAGCTTTCGCAGTTTTATCAAACTAAGCGAGATCGTTTTAATCAGGCAATTCAAAATAGCCGTTTTTTACTAAAACCATCTCGAGGTACTTATTTCCAAAACCTTGATTACAGTCAGATTAGACCTGACTTAAACGATGTAGAAATGTGCCAGTTTCTTGCCGAGCAACATAAAATTGTGGCTATTCCTGTTTCGGTTTTCTACCAGCAAGCGCCAGAGTCTTTACGTCTGATTCGCTTCTGCTTTGCTAAAAATGATGAGACATTGCAAAAAGCAGGAGAAATCTTGAATGAATGTTAATAAATTTAGAAACTTAGCATAGTAAAACACTACAAGAAATTTCATCTAAATATGCTAAGTTGAATGTCTGCCCCGCTCATCAAAGAGATGGGCGATGGAGAACACATGCCACCAAGACAGTCTTTAATTCACCAGCAAAATCTATGGAAAACGTTTTTCGTTTTCTTACTGCCTCTCATTGCAACTAATATTTTGCAGAACTTGTCGGGGACGATTAACACCATCTTTGTTGGTCAAATGATGGGAGTTGATGCGATTGCTGCCGTCTCGGTTTTTTTCCCTATTTTATTCTTGCTCCTTGCTTTTATTATCGGGATTTCAACGGGTACTACAGTTTTAGTAGGGCAAGCGTGGGGCGCACAAAATATAGAAAAAGTCCAAAGTGTGGTGGGTTCTACCCTGTTTATGACACTGATTGGTGGGGTAATTACCGCGATTATCGGTGTGTTTTTTGCCCACGATATTTTAGAGTTATTGGGCACAGATCCAAAGGTAATGCATCTTGCTTTGCCTTATGTGCAATGGATGCTGGCGGGTAGCCCACTTCTGTTTGTTTATATTATTTATACCTCAATTTTACGTGGTGTAGGCGACAGTACCACGCCTTTACTTGCATTGGCTTTAACCAGTGTAATTGGCTTAGTGATTACCCCAATATTGCTTAAAGGTTATTTTGGCTTACCTGCTCTGGGAATTATTGCTCCAGCAATTGCAACGATCACGGGTTATGTTGCTATCTTAATATTTCTGGCAATTTATCTGAACAAGAAAAATCATCCGCTTAGACCTAATCGTCAGCTTCTGCAACATATCCGTCATAATCCAGAACTGAGCAAAATCATTTTGCGCTTAGGCGTTCCAACCGGTATTCAAATGATTACTACCTCAATGGCTGGTTTGGTTATTGTTGGGTTGGTCAACCATTATGGTTCACATGCTACAGCAGCATATGGTGCAGTAAATCAGGTGCTCAACTACATTCAGTTCCCTGCCTTATCAATCTCAATTGCGGCTTCAATTTTTGCCGCACAAGCGATTGGTGCTGGCAAATCAGATCTGTTAGCACGAGTAACCCGCACAGCTTTGGGAATGAACTTCTTATTTACAGGTACCTTAATTGCACTTGGCTATTTATTTTCAAAATATTTAATGGCTTTGTTTATTACCGACCCAACTGTGGTGGTGTTAGGGCAGCAACTTTTATTTATTGTACTTTGGGCAATTCTATTCTTTGGTGCAGGTGCCATTTTTGCATCGATCATGCGTGCCAGCGGAACCGTGACTGTTCCAATGCTACTTAATATTTCTGCTATTTTATTTATTGAAATTCCATGTGCTTACTGGTTTAGCTCAATATGGGGCCTTAAAGGAATCTGGGTTGCTTATGCCTTGGCATTCGTTAGTTTATGTATTATTCAAGGCCTGTATTACCAATTTATCTGGAAGAAAAAGAAGATCAAGGTTCTTATTTAGAACTATCTAAACCACATAAAAAAAGCCATCATTTGATGGCTTTTTTTATTAAAAAATTATTTCATTAATTTGGTCACAATGGTTGAAGCACGTTGATATCCCGTTGGGAATAAACGCTGGAATGCATCAAGAATTTTTGCATCACTACCAATCAATAAACGACGTTTATTTTTTAATACCGCTTGTAAAATTTGACGAGCCGCTTCTTCTGGTGGGGTACGTAGTAGCTTGTCAAAGTTTTGGATCGATTTCGTCGGGTCCATACCCAAACTATTCAAGCTATCACTCATTTTTGCAGCTTTAGCAATATTGGTGCGGATTCCACCCGGATGTACACACAAAGAGCTTACGCCACTTTTTTCAATATCCAACTCTTGGCGCAATGACTCGGTAAAACCACGTACAGCAAATTTAGTTGCGTTATAACCAGATTGAGTCGGTTGAGCAGTCAGACCAAATAGGCTCGAGATGTTAATAATATGGCCATCTTGAGTTTGCTTAATGAACGGTAAAAACTCTTTAGTACCGTACACGACACCCCAGAAGTTAATTCCAACAATCCACTCTAAATCTTCGTAGGTCGCACCTTCAACAGTTGAGCCTAAAGCAACACCAGCATTGTTAAAAATCAGGTTAACAGAACCGTGATCTTGCACAGTTTCTTGCGCCCACTGCTTTACCGCTTCACGATCCGACACATCAAGCTTTTTGGTAGTAACCGTAATATTGCTGTATGGTTTTAAAAGCTCGACAGTTTGTTGTAATCCTTTTTCATTAATATCACTCAACGAAAGATGGCAGCCCTGTTTTGCCAAAAGAATTGCTAACTGTTGCCCAATGCCAGAACCTGCGCCCGTAATTGCAGCGACTTTGTTTTTAAAATTTTTCATTGTCCATCCTTTGTTTTTCGATATTTGCACAACCGGTTCATTGCATGTGCAATTCAGACATCTTCAATATAATTTTGACAATATCCATTGTCAATATAGTACACTGTAAATTCAGATAGAATGGCACAATTCTTCTGAGAGCTTTATCATAGTGAGCATATTTGGCCAAAACCTATAAATTAGGAAACCATTCTTTAGGAAACGACTTATTTATGGCGACTAACGACTCAACCAGTAAAAAGAAAACAAAAAGTGTGAGTAAAGAACGTCAGTTCAAAGGGTTATCTCTATCTGAACGTAAAGAGGCGCGCCGCGAAAAACTGATTGAAGCAGGCATTGCGACCTACGGAACGCTCGGTTTTTTTTCCGTGACGGTAAAAGATGTATGCCAAGAGGCAAAACTCACAGAACGTTATTTTTATGAATCATTTAAGAAGAGTGAAGATTTATTCCAAACCATCTTTTTGAAAATGATTGAAGAATTACAGCAGAACTTAATGCAGGCCGTGATTAAAGCTGCACCCGATCCAGAAAAAATGGTCGATGCTGGTTTAAGAGCACTGCTGACGACATTAAAAGATGACCCAAGATTAGCTCGTATTGTCTATGTCGACGCAGTTTTGGTACAAGAGTTACATAATCAGGCCACCATTCAAGAAACACTTGCGCAATTTGATCGCATGATTCAAGCATTTGTTATGCTGACCATGCCCCAAATTCAACACCATGAAAATGAGCTCTCTTTAATCGCAACTGGCTTAAATGGATATGTCACTCAAATAGCGATTCGATGGGTCATGGGAGGGTTTGAACAGTCGCTTGAGCAGGTTTTAACCGCATGCCGTATCGTTTTCTTATCTTTATTAGCGCAAGTTTCAAAATAATATTAAAGTTTTTTGACAGCCATAAATGTGCAAAACCAGCTAAGCTATTCAAGTGATAACCTATTGAATGATTTTAAGAAAATTAAAGTCTTCATGTCATAATTTGGTCATACCTTTGCCTTAGTTTTGTCACAAATTATTGCTAAATTTAATTTTATAGACTTTTCTGCAATGAAATTGTCATAATTAATCTTTGTAATAAGCCTGTCATAACTACAAAACGGTTCACCGTTAAATCTATAGGATATTGCGCTGTGAAAGATGACTATATTTTAATTGTCGATGATGAGCTTCCTATTCGCGAAATGATCCATACTTCTTTGGACATGGCAGGCTTTCAGTGTTTACAGGCAGAAGATGCCAAACAAGCTCATCAAATTATCGTCGACCAACGTCCGGCGCTTATCTTGCTTGATTGGATGTTACCTGGAGGCGTAAGTGGTGTCGATTTATGTCGCCGCTTAAAACGAGATGAAAATCTAGCAGAAATCCCAGTCATTATGTTGACTGCTCGCGGAGAAGAAGACCACAAAGTACAAGGTCTTGACGCAGGTGCAGATGACTACATGACCAAGCCTTTTTCAACACGTGAACTGGTTTCACGTATTAAGGCAGTTCTGCGTCGTGCTAATGCATTAAGTGGCGAAAAGACCATTGATGCCAATGGATTAATTCTTGATCCTGTAAGCCAGCGTGTTAGCTTTGGCAACAGCATTTTAGATATGGGTCCAACTGAATATCGCTTACTTGCATTTTTTATGACCCATCCAGAGCGTGCATATACACGTGCCCAGTTGCTCGATCAAGTGTGGGGCGGTAATGTATATATCGAAGACCGCACTATCGATGTGCACATTCGCCGTTTGCGTAAAGTTTTAGAACCTTTTGGTGTAGACCGATTTGTTCAGACTGTGCGTGGAACTGGCTACCGTTTCTCAACACGTGCAGATTTAGCCGCAGGTTAACCAAGATTTATGTATGAACCCTACCCCGTCCCCGAACAGGTACGTGAACAAAAACTTTCCCGCTACAGTAGTTTATGGACGTTTGCCAAACAAGATTTACGGCTCTTATTATTTTTTCTAATTATTGCCGGTTTAGTCGGTTTAGGCGTTGGGTATTTCTGGAGCTGTATTTTTATCGCCTTCGTGGTGTTTTTTACACTCCAGTTGCGTTCTTTATATCTGGTCAATGACTGGATTGCGAATAAACCTTATGACGTTCCTCCAAATCTTAATGGGATTTGGGGGGCATTATTATTTAATGTTTACCGTGCTCAGCGCCAAGAACGAATTGTTCAGGCGGAAATGGTCGGTTTAATTGACCGTGCACAGTCATCTTTGGTTGCGCTTGCTGAAGCCGTTGTTTTAATTGATGACCAACATCAAATCGAATGGTGGAACCCTGCTGCCGAACGCTTGCTAGGGATCAGCCCTCTCGATCGTGGGCGTAACTTATTAACTATTTTACGTCAGCCAACCTTTATTGAATATTTTAACAATATTGATCAGGCGCCCGATGGGATTAAGCTTCACTCAAATTTTGATGATGACCGATATGTACAGGTTAAACTCACAAGATTTGGTGGAGAAAGTCGTTTATTGGTGGCTTACGACGTGACTCGTATGCACAACCTTGAACAAATGCGTAAAGACTTCGTCGATAATATTTCTCATGAACTTCGTACACCATTAACTGTACTGAGTGGTTATATCGAGACATTTACCGATCAGGAAGATATTAGTCCGCGCTGGAAACGTGCGTTTGATCAGATGCAGTCACAAACCAAGCGTATGAATGCTTTGGTAAATGATTTACTGCTGTTATCGAATTTAGAAAATAATAAGAAAATTGCAAAAAATCAGATTATTGAAATGCCGAGTTTAATGAGTCAACTCTTTGATGATGCTCAGGCCTACAATGCCGATTATGGACACACGCTCAATTTACACATTGATAGTCACTGTGACCTGATTGGTTCTGACATGGAAATTGCCAGTGCATTTAGTAACTTAATTACCAATGCCATCAAGTACACGCCAAAAGGTGGAACGATTACCATTGGCTGGCATGATGATGGTGAACATGCGTACTTTAGTGTACAAGACACAGGCATTGGAATTAACCCTAAACATTTACCACGACTAACTGAACGCTTCTATCGTGTTGACAGTGACCGTAGTCGTCAAACAGGTGGCACAGGTTTAGGTCTTGCGATTGTAAAACACGTGCTGATGCAACACGGCGCATATTTAGATGTGCAGTCTAAAGAAAATGAAGGATCAACATTTACCGCAGTTTTTCCAAAAGAAAGACTATATAACATGACCTAAAATTATCTCCCGTACATATAAAGCCGACTTATGAAAAGTCGGCTTTTTTGTATAATTTAAACCCATTTACTTAAAATTAGAGCAATACGATTTGCTCTGGTTTTTCTCTATTACGTTTAGAAAACTAGTGGCAAACGTATTGCTCTGGCGTAATGCATCGCGGTGATCTCCGCCATCAATCGTTTGATATATAGTTGGTTTTTTTAACTTACATAGCTGCTGATAATAAGCAGATGTGCCTCTCGGGTCGACTAAATGATCTTTAGAACCCTGAACAATCATTAATGGCACGGTAGGCACCATATTTTCAATGGACTGTTGTTTTAGATAAGCCAAAAGAGGTTTTAAATCGGCATCAGATCGAAATATGCTGGAAGGAGATTTTTTCAAATCAGATTGAAGTTCAGATAAACAACGACTGCGCGCTTGGGTCAGCACTGTGTTCATTTCTGGACTGACTAAATTCTCAGGAACGATGCTTGGATCTGCTGCTTGTGCTCCTAATAAAACAATCGGGAAAAAAGCAGCCACACTCGGTTCTGGGTTCGGATTAGTTTTCACATATTCTGTGATGCCTTCATATTGATAGCCGCCTGGCGCAAGCGCAATTGCCCCTTTTAAATCTAGTTCAGGCGCATCTTTTTGACCATAGGCAGACACTGCAATTGCCGCAGCCCCACCTTGACTGTGCCCCATCACCAACCACTGTTTATTAAAACTCTTGGGCTTAAGCACATGTAATGCACGCACTGCATCGACCACTGTATGCAGTTGGCTCTTTGCATTCATATAGGGATGTGCCCCTAAAGTACCTAAGCCCTGATAATCAGGTGCAACAACTGCATAGCCACGTGCAAGCCAACCATCTAAAGCTTTAGAAGCAACTTCTTGGTATGAATGAACTGGCCCACCAACATAATCACCCGAAGGTGCACAAGTATCGGCAACTCCAGTCGTGCCATGCGCCCAAGCGAGTATCGGCCAACCATTTTTTGGCGAAGTGCCTTTCGGTAATAAAATAAAAGCCGATGCCACAATGGGCTCGCCCTGAATCCCTCGACTACGATAATTAACTAACAAACGCTGATCAGCATGAGGAAATAAATCCGTCACATCTTGCCGTTCTAGCGACAATATTGAACCCGGTTTTTCGCTCACAATTTGCTTACCCAAATCTGTAATTGGAGCAGCCATAGCAGAACCAGATGCCAAACAAATACTGCTAAATAAAATTTTTAAAAAAGAATTACTTTTTCTAATCAAGGGATTACTCCTCTATTATTTAAATTACATCTAATTAAATAATTAATTTATAAAATATAAATTACCATAGAATCTTCTATATTTATATTCAACTCAAAATAATTTACATTTATATAGTCTCTTAAAATCTCATTAAATATATTTTAAAGAATATGTATTATAAATATCGTTTCAAAAATTAGTCCCATTTCAATAATAAAAAATATATGCTGATATTTTCTTAATTACGATAGCGATTAAAATGCCAAAACAAAAATTTATACCCTACCTGATTTTTCTTATTCTCGGTTCTCTACCCATCCATAGCTTTGCAGATGTACAAGTATATGGTCCTGGTGGGCCAGCACCCGCCATGAAAGAAGCCGCCAAACAATTCACCAATAAAACTGGCATAGCAGTCCATGTGACTTCTGGACCTACTGCTCAATGGTCTGAAAAAGCGAAACTAGATGCTGACGTTATATATAGTGGTTCCGAAGCCATGATGTCTGATTTCGAAAATGCTTTTTCTGAACAAATTATAAAAGACTCGGTGGAACCTTTATATTTACGCCCTGCAGCCATTTTAGTACGCAAAGGAAATCCTAAAAATATTAAAGGATTTAAAGATCTAGCTAAATCTGGCGTTAAAGTTTTAGTTACTCATGGTGCGGGTCAAGTCGGTATGTGGGAAGATATCGCTGGCAGAACCGGAAATATTCAATTAACAAAAGCTTTTCGAAAAAATATTGCCACCTATGCAGCCAACACAGGTATTGCCAAGAAAAAATGGGAAGAAAATAGCAGCTATGATGCTTGGTTAGTCTTTAATATTTGGGGAATCAGTAACCCAGATGTTGGACAAATTATTCCTATCGAACCAGAGCTAGTTGTCTATCGCGACACAGGTGTAGCCTTAACTAAACATAGTTTAAAAGATGCCGAGGCTAAACGTTTTGTAGAGTTTCTATCTTCACAGCAGGGCAATACTATTTTCAAAAAATATGGTTGGACTAAATAATTAAAAAGGGAGCGCAACTCCCTTTTATTTTTAAAATTATTCACTCTAGTTCACCTAGAATATATTCATTTCAAATTAAATATACGCCTGCGGCATATAAAGCGCCGAGTATTAAACAAAAGGCTGAACTGATATACCAAAATAAATCACTATTTCCCACAAATTTTGACTTTAACCATGGAAAAGCAAAACCACGGATAAGAAACACTGTTGCAACAAGCGACAAAATAATTTTGGTAAAAGGTAATACCTGTATTCCCCTTGCTGCAAAGAAGGCATACATAGAACATATAGTTAGAATTAAGCCTACAGTTATAGCTGTAAAATTAGGATACCAATGCCCTCTTTCGGCCATCTGGACAATACTTTTACCAGCCCCTAAAAACCGAAAACCATTTGCTCCCCAGAACACACAAACAAAATGAAGTAATGCGGCACACAATGTTAATAAAGCAGCAAGATATAGTAGAACGTTTGGAAGTGATTGCATTAGATTTTATACTAATCAATATATGTGAGATTTATTATACTTAATTATAAAATATATAAAACTTATAAATAGTTAAAATAAAATTAACTTGGTATTTAATATTTTAAATACCAAGCTTAGGTCATCCCAATTATTTACTCTCAAACTCTTTAAAATCAGCTTTTCTGATTTTTGCATGGATTCCTTTGGTTTTATCTACTACTTGTGAAACTTCAAAATCAGTCGCGGCACTTAAATAGGCATACGCTGTCGCTTCATCAATACCGTATTCTTGGTTTAAGAAACGAATGGCTTCACGTGTAGATTTCTTCATCGCTTCATCAAGATCTTCATCAAGTCCCGGTGTAATCCAAAACTCAGCATTTTCAGCTAAAGGTTGTTTTAGCTCTTTGCCCGGTATTTTGTCCTTACCTGCTTTGAGTAAGGTAAATTTCAGTGTGGCGCGGGCTGAAGCTTCTAGTGCCGTTAATGCCACTTCCCCATCGCCTTGCGCGAAATGACTATCACCCGTATAGAATAATGCACCTTTAACCTGAACAGGATAATACGCAGTTGAACCTGCACCTAGTTCATTAATATCAATATTTCCGCCATACATTGCAGGTGGTACAGAGTGAACAGGCTCAGACGTATTGGCTGCTACCCCCATAATTCCCATAAAAGGATACAGCGGAAAACGTATTGATTTACCAGATTCTGTTTTTAATACACCTTCGTATTCACCTTTAGCATTTTTTTCGATTGGGGTGAAAATCGATACATTTCCATAACGTTCAGGATGCTCAGCCGATGCATTTTCTTGCTTTGCTTTTTTAGGAAACTCCCCTACTAAAGCACCTTTACCATGTCGATTTGAAATCACACCGTAAGGAACACGTGGCTCAACTTTAAGTACTTCAACTTTCAAAATATCACCGGGCTGTGCGCCTTCAATTGCAACAGGGCCGGTCACAATATGCGGCCCATCTTTATGAAAATCATGCTTTAAATTTGATTGCGTAATTATTTTTGTATCTTCTAATATTTGATTAGAATTTACGCCCTTCGATTTAAAGAACTTTTCAGCATTACGCCCTTGGTCTTCAAGCAAACCTTCATGAGAAACCGTATCAAATGTCACAACACTACCCGACGGAACAGTAAGGACAGGTTTAGCATCCCGATTCGGTAAATATCCCCATGTAATGGTATTTAAAGTAGATGGAACGTAATAATTACCTTTATATTCGCCACTTTGAAGTTGAGTAGGCTGTTTTGAAATTTGATTTAAGACTTTAAAATCATTGGCATGGCTGAGTGAAATACAAAGTACAGATAAAACCGAAGCTGTTAGGCGTTTAACTTTTAACATGATTTCAGAACCTAAAAAATATGAAAATTACAGTAAGGTCCTGAATAGTTAGCAAGCATTGTGCCAAGGCTAAAGCTGGATAATATCTAAAAAGTGCTTCACGTTTATAAAAAATTAAATAATTTTTTATATTTAACAACTTATCTTCAAATAAAATTAAAATTACGACTTAAGTCTAACTTAAATATTTCTTTCTATTTTTATTTATTAATTTTCAATTATATTAATATCTTTGCTCTCTTCAGACACATATTTATGGACTAGCTTCTATAATGTCCTATTTCAGATCACTTAATAATAATTATATTTCTATATATTATAAATACAAACACAGTTATATATTTTACGTTTATATAATTTAAATCAAAAAATAAGCCCTGAATAATTAAATTCAGGGCTTATTTGTATTATACAGGCTATAAAAGTGACTAAACTGTATGTCCCATGCGCTCGCCCATTACAACCACAGACTCAGCTTTAAAACGTTGTTCCCATTCGATCTTATCTTTTTCAAATAAAATAACTGCGGTAGAACCTAAATAAAAACGTCCAAGCTCAGCACCTTTCTCTAGCTTTAACTGGTGATGCTGTAATTCAATACGACCTGAAGGTTTCACTTTACCTGTCGCCACAGTTTCAATACCAGCAACAATCATTGCACCCACTAACACAACAGCCATACGGCCAAGTTCAGTATCAAACAAACACACCATGCGTTCATTACGGGCAAATAGTCCTGGTACATTTTCAGCAGTCACCTGATTTACCGAAAATAGCTCACCCGGTACATACAAAGTTTCAGTTAATGTACCTGCAAACGGCATATGTACACGGTGGTAATCGCGTGGAGATAGATAGACTGTCGCGAACTCACCTTCTTGGAATGGCTGAGCAAGTTGTGGGTCGCCAATGAGTTTCTCTACAGAAAAGCTTTGGCCTTTTGCTTGAAATACTTCACCCGCAGTAATTTTACCAATCTGAGAAATAGCACCATCAGCAGGTGAGACAATACTATCTGCATTTTCGTCAACGAGACGCACGCCATCTTTTAAAGCACGGGTAAAAAAGTCATTAAAAGATTTATATTTCAGTGCATTGCCTTGTTCAGCAATCGATAGATCAATCCCATATTTGGTTTTAAATGCATGAATAACAGCAGTTTTCACAACTGGATTTTCACTCGCAGCAACTTTACCTACCACACGGCTCAATTGATGCTGTGGTACCAGGTTTTGTGCCTTAATAAATAATTCTTTTTTTAATCGAGATGTGAAACTCACGACGGTGATTCTCCAGTAATAATAGGACTATCGAGGCGATTGCCCCATTCACTCCACGCACCATCATAGGCTTTTGCTTCCCAGCCCAAGAGCCTAGCCAAAATATAAGCCAAACCGGAACGGTGATGTGACTGGCAGTACACAACTACAGGTTGCTGTAAATCGAACCCAAGTTGTTCAAGGCGCTGCCGCGTGCGTTCAAGCGGGTGCAATTTTAGATGATTTTGACGATTAAGTGCAGTACTCCATTCAAAATGGAGTGCATTTGGAATGTGACCACCGCGTCGCGCTGCTAAACGGATCCCACTATATTCATCACTTGTCCGGCAATCCCACAATTGAACATTTTCTTGTTCTACTTGTTTACGTAACTCTTCATAATTCACACGGAACTGAGCGGCATGCGATAAATCAATCTGAATTAAGTCTGTAACAGGAGAAACTTTTTCGACTTCTGCTGTCGTTGGTAACCCTGCTCCTAACCATGCATGGATACCGCCATTAATTAAACTGGTACGGGTGAATCCTAAGCAATGCAAATTCCAGATTAAACGTCCAGCCCATGCTCCACCTTCATCGTCATAGACCACAACATGATGATTAGGTGAAATATTCAATTTCTCAATCAGTGCTTGTAAACCTGCTTCATCTGGCAAAATGCCAGTGGCTTCTTCGTGTTGAGACACTAACCATTTAGGTTGTAAGTGAATAGCATGCGGAATATGAAGTTGCTCATAAACAGAAGCACGGCTCAAATCTACAATGCGAATATATTCATTGCCTAAATAAGGCACTAATTCTTCTGCTTCTATTAATAAATCGAGTTTAAAATCCGGGAGTGTCATCGTCATGGTTTCTTTTTATACCAGCTTAATTTCATATTAGCATAAGCTTATATCTAACAAACTCTGATTTTCTGCAACTCTTTAGCAGAAAATCAGATATCAGCATTCTTACTTTTAAAAATACAAAATACCGAGACTATTTATTACTTAAACCACTTCTTCAAGTTCTTCAATTTCAAAAACCTGACGTAAATAAGCCAAGAAAGTATCGTTATCAGTCATGGTTTTACCGGGACTATCAGAAATTTTCGCAACCGACTGACCATTACATTCAACTAGTTTCAACACAATATTGAGCGGCTTTTGGCCCATATCATTAGTCAAATTAGTTCCAATACCAAAACTCACCTGAAAACGATCTTTAAAGTATTGATGTAATTCCCATGCTTTTGGCAAGTTAAGGCCATCGCTAAAAGTCAGCATCTTGGTTTTAGTATCAATTTTTAACTTACGATAATGCGCATAGGCCTTATCGCCCCATTCGTAAGGGTCACCACTGTCATGGCGTAAGCCATCGAATAGTTTCGCAAAATACAAATCAAAATCTCGAAGGAACGCATCCATACCAACAACGTCAGTCAAAGCAATTCCTAAGTCTCCGCGATATTCTTGAACCCACGTCTCTAAAGCCGCTTTTTGAAAGTCACGTAGTCGTACATCAAGTGCCTGAAAAGCTTGTAGGAATTCATGAGCCATGGTCCCAATTGGCGTAATGTTTAACTCTTTTGCAAGCAGGACATTACTTGTACCACGGAACACATTTGGCACTGTTTTATGAAAGGCTGCCACCACATGTTTTTGCCATACAAAGCTATAACGGCGACGTGTACCAAAATCAGAAACTAAGAATGGCGGGTCATTCGGTTTTTGTGTTTTTTCATATTCCTGAATCAATTCAAGCTTGGCTTTTAAACGACGCTCGCCTTCAGCCCATACTTCATCAGTTTTGATACGGCTAAAATAAAGTTCATTTACAATTGCTAATACAAAAATTTCAAACATCATGGCTTGGACCATTGGACCTTCAATATGAATATCCAAACGTCCTTCAGCATCAATGCTAGCTCGAATAAAGCGTCGCTTCAGTTGAAACAGTTCTAAGTAATCGACAAAGTCACTTTTTATAAAGCGTAATTTACGTAAATATTGAAGCTCGTCTTCTTTATATTTAAGGCTACACAAATAGTCGAGTTGCTCGTTTAAATCATCCAAAATATCTACTAATGGATAGACAGTATCTTCTAAATTTCTACAGCGGAAATGGTAGACACTATGGGTTTGCGGGAATTTATGCAAAACCACTTGTAACATCGTAAATTTGTACAAGTCTGTATCTAGTAAAGAATGGATAATTGGAGACATAGTCAATGATTATTCGCTTGCTTCTTAGCATTAAAGCATATTTTTATAAATCAATTGCGAGCTTTTAGACCATTGTTGCAATTCCGTGAAATTTCCTTTTAAAAATCATTTAATTTAAATTCTGCTAAACTAAACCAATTCAATTAATTGCAGAAATTTGCTTTAACTATGCGCGCTTTAATACAACGAGTTCTTGAAGCCAAAGTGGTGGTTGACGGTGAGACGACTGGTGAAATCCAAAATGGACTACTGGTTTTTTTAGGCATTGGCCGTGATGACACTTTAGCAATTGGCCAGAAGCTTATTGATAAGATTTTGAAATATCGCATCTTTGATGACGAACAAGGCAAAATGGGTTGGAATGTCTCTCAAGCAAATGGTGGAATCCTGCTTGTTTCACAATTTACTCTAATGGCTCAAACGCAAAAAGGTTTACGTCCAGATTTTGGTCCAGCCATGCCACCAGCAGATGCCAAAGCGTTATATGAGCAGTTGGTTGAATATGCCCATTCACAGTTCGAAAACGTTCAAACTGGCATTTTTGCAGCTGATATGAAGGTTCATCTTATTAATGATGGTCCGGTAACGTTCAATCTAGAAGTCGAAGCGTAGATATAAAAAAACTCCCAAATGGGAGTTTTTTTATATCTGGCGATTAACGACCAGTTTTCTCTTTAATAAAAGCACGTGCTTGACGTACTTTCTCTTTAACTGGTTTTGGCAACTTAGGTGGGATGAGTCTAGCCACTTGGTTAAACCAAACAAGTAGACTGAAGTCTCCTTCCATCTTAATACTGCCGTTTTGCATGCCCGTCATAAATGCAGTTGGGTCACCTTTAATCAAAGTTTTTACACCCTGTTCGCTATCTGCAAACTGCAAGATAAAGTCAGCTTTTTCAGCTGCACCTGCAACAGTATCGATCTGTCCATTATTAATAATGATCTGACGTGCAACACCTAAGTCCGTACCAATCTGAATACGGAAAGCGCGGTCATGAATCAATTCAATAAACTTAGGGCTAGTACGTGCCAATTGCTTCATACGCAGCACTAAACCTGCTACCAATAAATCTAACGGGTCTGTACTGACATCAACGAGAGGTAACTTGACTACAGGTATAGAAGAAAGTTTCATGAACATTCACGCCTATTGTATTTTTATGAAAACTTTAGAGCAAAACTCAACAAGGACATACCATTGCTTGTGTTTTGTGCATCAACTGATAATTTTTAGCTGGCAACGCAATCTAGATGAAACGTCAACAGACGCATCTATCGTAGCATAACTGGCTATTTTTTAATAAATGCTTTGTATAATAAAAATCACGTTTCGTAAATAAAAAAGGCATGCTGTGCATACCTCTTTACCGTTAGATAACAATTTAATTATCGGCTAGAACATTGCTGCTGATCATCTTCATATACTGGCGTGTGTTCTATATATTGGCGATTTGCCAAAGCCTTTTGTGCCTGTTTATCCTCACGTAACAAAACAAATGTAACCATTACCATCGCTAGACTTAGTGCAGTTAAATAACTATATGTGACTGGCATTTCAAAAGTGACTTGAACTCCAAAACGGACCACTTCTAATAGCCCCCAAAAGAACATCCCTGCAAGCATAAAACCAAGCCAACGACGGTAAGGAGAAAAGAAAACAGCAACAAGCGCGACAGCGATCAAGCTGAATCCGGCGATAGCGGCAAAATTCGCTGTTACCATAGAAACCTCCGTCTTAATGAAAACGTCTAAAAAGATTCGGTCTTAAAAACCCGACCTCATTCCAAAAACAACTTTAATTCATAATTTGTGTTGAAGCTTAGGATGCATTATGGATGTTTTTTTTTAGAAAAAAAGACCCGCTTTTTCTTAATGCGACATACTTTGTCGCAACATTCTTTTGTCATTACATTTTTGTAAAATTCAAAAAGTTCGATTCCCTATATGGCATCAATTCTGGCGTGTCATTACAAAAAAATATACTGTTTTTAAGGACCAAAATAAGTTTTTTTCAGATTTTTTTATTGCCTTTTTTCTGTGCATGATTTGAGCATAACATGCTTGTTTTTATGACTATTCTGCATAAAAAAAGCGCTACTCTAAAGTAGCGCTTAAAGCTTAGCCTTATAGATTAAGCACGGTTTAAATCTTTGTCATGCATACCAAGTAAATAAAGAACCCCATCTAAGCCCACACTTGAAATAGCCTGATTTGCATTTTGACGAACTAAAGGTTTAGCGCGATAAGCTACACCAAGCCCTGCAATCGCAAGCATTGGCAAATCGTTTGCACCATCGCCTACTGCCATCGCTTGTTCTAGAGAAATACCCATTTTATTTGCAAGTTCGCGTAATAACTCAGCTTTACGAGCACCATCAACAATTGCGCCTTTCACTTCACCTGTTACGAAACCGTCTTGCACATCTAAGATGTTGGCATGAACTTCATCAATACCAAGTTTACCTTGTAGATATTCAGCAAAATATTGGAATCCACCAGATAAAATTGCCGTTTTATACCCAAGCGCTTTTAAAGTCGAGATGAGACGCTCTGCACCTTCAGTAATGGTTAAACGCTCTGCGATTTTAGGTAAAACAGCAGCATCTAACCCTTTTAATAATGCAACACGGGCACGGAAGCTTTGCTGGAAATCAAGTTCACCTTGCATCGCTCTTTCAGTAATTTCAGCAACTTGTGCGCCTACCCCTGCTTCAATTGCTAACTCATCAATCACTTCTTGTTCAATTAATGTTGAGTCCATATCAAAACAAACTAAACGGCGGTTACGTCGATAAGCGTTATCTTCTTGAACAGCAACATCAATATTTAACTCACTTGAAAGAAGTAAACATGCTGCACGCATGGCTTGTGCATCTAGAGTTGGACCACTGCTTAAACCAAACTGTACACATGCACGACGTGGGAATGCGTTATCCTTTTCAAAGTCGACACGGCCTGATAAACGGGTAACAGTTTCAATGTTAAAGCCTTGGCTAGACACAATTTGTGTAACCGCTTGTAAGTGTGCAGCAGTGAGTTCAGGGGCTAAAGCCGTGACGATATAACGAGTACGACCACCTTCAGTTACCCATTGATCGTATTCTGCGCCTGTGATTGGTTTAAAGCGCACTGTTAAGCCAATATCATGTGCTAAAATCAGAATTTCTTTCATTGCCAATGCAGTCGCAGTTTCATTATCGGAAGCGACTACAATGCCTAATGTAAGTTGATTATGAATAACAGCCTGACCTACATCCAGTATTTGCAATGAATGTACGGATAGTACTTGCATTAATCGGGTAAACTGGTTTGGTTGGTCTGGTCCTAAAAAGGATATAAGAATGATTTCTCGCATGAATTGACTCTAGTCTGAGTGACAACTATTGTAAGAATCATAATCGAATTTCAATATAATTGCCTTGGAAGTTTAACTTGATTGCGCCTAGACAAGGGCTATTTGCTAGCCTACTGATCGTTAGTTTTGCATTGCATACCTTTTTAATGGTGATTGCAACGACACACCAGCTCAATGAAAACCGTGCGAGTCAAGGTCAGCTCATGACCAGTCAACTCGTTGCAGACAGCTTATCTGAGCTAGAACCTGCCAATACGGTATCTTTAGCTCTGATTGCTAATCGCTATGCGACCAATCCAAGCGTTGCGTCTATTCGCATTCTTGATGCCAACAAACAAGTGCTGGCAACGAGTGGAATTTCAAAAACTCGCCAAGGTGAGATTTTTGCTCGCGATGCTCTGCAAAATGAAAAGAAAGTGGGCTCTATTGAAATTACGCTGATTCAACCAAGTATTGGTGAAATTCTGCGTACTCAATGGCTAGCAATTTTAGCTTCTCTGTTTTTGCATGTTTTATTATGGCTTGCCTATCGCGCGATTGCTCGCCCAACCCGTAGCGAATATTTGGCACGTATTAACGAAGAAAACCGCTTAAAACATGAAATTCAGCAGTTAACTCAGGCATTGGCTCTAGAAAAACAAAATACAGTAACCTTGGTTGCTCAAGCTCAACAACAAGCGAAAGGTAAACCAGCGGCTCGACCACAACCAGAGAAAACAGCAGATTCAGCTGACCAACATATGTTGGCACTCAATATTCAGTTTTATGACCCTAAACAGTTATTAAGCAGTGTTAACCAATCGGTATCTGTTCCGTACTTTAAACTCTGTCAGCTCTTTTTAAACAAGAGTATTGAGTTATGCGTAAAACATTACCAATTAAAGTTAGTGGACATTGAAGTCGTAAATGAATTTAATGCTGACGGCGCTACACTTGCGATTTCAACCTCGCATACTCACGCTGTAGAGTGTCTGCTTATGGTTGGAACCGTATTCCAGTTGCTCTCTGACGTTTTATATAAACGTTATCGCGAAGATAAACGCTTTGCGCTTCAAACTCGTAGTGCAACGTGTAATGCTGTGGAAGCGATGCAAATTGATGCGAAAGAAGCTGCTCAACGTTTGGCACAGCATCTTCATGCGAAAGAATCTGCTTTATATCTTGAGAATGATCAACTCAAAACAATTCAAGATAGCTATCAACTTGTTGCGATGCCAAACCCAAGCAATGTCATGACTCGTCATGCCTTTATGATCAATGGCATGAATGCAGAGTGTGCTGAACTTGCTCAAAATATCCGGACTGAGATTTTGATGGGAAAAAAATCAATCCCACAAAATGATAGTCCAAGCAGTGCAGCTTCATAAAAAATAACTGCGCATATCAGAACCTAGCCTTTTGGCTAGGTTTTTTTTATTTAAATTCATTGTTTTTATTTTAAATTATTCCATTTTCTTATGATTTATTTGTATAAATAAAGCTGGATCTATTCTATCTCGATGCAAAGTTGGATAAATCAGAATCATAGGCAAACTTATCTAAACAGCGTAAACTATGCAAAATTTATTAAATAGAAATTGTCTAACGACAAAAAAAGGTGAGAGCGAATGCCGCTGAGTCGTGTTGAAGATCTTGTCGCCGATATTCGTGCAGGCAAAATGGTTATCTTGATGGATGACGAAGATCGCGAAAATGAAGGTGATCTTGTCATTGCAGCAACGCATGTTCGTCCTGAAGATATTAACTTCATGATTACCCATGCACGTGGTCTAGTTTGCTTAACGTTAAGCCGTGAGCGCTGTAAGCAGTTAAACCTTCCGTTGATGGTTGACCAAAACGGTGCTCAGCATAGTACAAACTTTACCTTATCAATCGAAGCCGCTGAAGGTATTACAACTGGTATTTCAGCAGCAGAGCGTGCACATACAATTCAAGCTGCTGTCGCAGCGCATGCAAAGCCAAGTGATATTGTGCAACCGGGCCATATTTTCCCGTTAATGGCACAACCAGGTGGTGTTCTACACCGTGCGGGTCATACCGAAGCGGGCTGTGATTTAACACGCTTAGCAGGTCTTGAACCAGCGTCTGTCATTTGTGAAATCATCAATGAAGATGGCACAATGGCACGCCGTGCAGATTTAGAAATTTTTGCCGAGAAGCATGGCTTAAAAATTGGTACAATTGCGGACTTGATTCACTACCGCATGACCAATGAGCAAACGGTTGAACGTCTGGATCAAAAAACCATTCAAACAGAATATGGTTCATTTGAACTCTATCGTTATCGTGAGATTGGTAACCCGGACATCCATTTGGCTTTAGTCAAAGGCGAGCCAAAAGAAGGTGTTACAACAGTACGTGTACATGGTTTCAGTCCAATTCGCGATTTACTTAAGCTAAATAAAGCTGATGGTGAGCCTGCGTGGAATCTAGACCGTGCACTACAGACAATTGCAGCGAGTGATCGCGGTGTTTTAGTCTGGATCGGGCAAGATCATTTGCAAGACTTGGGACCAGCGTTGGATGATTTAAATAAACCAAAACCGGTGAAATCCAATGCAGCACTTTCACATCAATATCAAACCATTGGTGTAGGCGCTCAAATTTTGCGTGACTTAGGTGTTGAAAAAATGAAGCTTCTTAGCTCACCATTACGTTTCAATGCTTTATCTGGCTTTAATTTAGAAGTAGTGGAATATGTCACTGCTGATCAAATCACAACGAAATAATCGAGGTTGCTATGGCAATTCGCCGTATTGAAGGTTTATTACATCTCGCAAGCGAAGGTCGTTATGCGATTTTAGTGGGTCGTTTCAACAGTTTTGTTGTTGAACACTTATTGGATGGTGCAATCGACACATTAAAACGTCATGGTGTAAATGAAGATAACATTACTGTTATTCATGCTCCTGGCGCATGGGAACTCCCGATTGTTGCTAAAAAATTAGCTACATCAAATCAATTTGATGCAATCATCGCACTTGGCGCAGTTATTCGTGGTAGCACACCACACTTTGACTTCGTTGCTGGTGAATGTGCAAAAGGTTTAGGTGTAGTCGCGTTAGAAAGCAGCTTGCCTGTCATCAATGGTGTATTAACTACTGATAGCATCGAGCAAGCCATCGAACGTTCAGGTACAAAAGCAGGAAACAAAGGTAGCGAAGCTGCTTTAACTGCAATTGAAATGGTTAATTTATTAAAGGCAATTTAAAGCATGTCTCAAACACTGCAAGCCGCTTATGCAGCAAAACGCAAAGCACGTCGTTTTGCTGTACAAGGTATTTATGAGTGGCAAATGAGTCACAATCCTGTACATGAAATCGAAGCACGTACTCGTGCTGAAAATGCGATGCACAAGGTAGACTTAAATTACTATCACGAACTATTAACGCAAGTGATTGCACTGCGCGACGATCTTGATGCATTACTCATTCCGGTACTTGACCGTGAACTTGATGCACTTGATGGTGTAGAGCTCGCAACCTTACGTTTAGGTGCTTATGAGTTACGTGATCATTTAGAAGTACCTTATCGTGTAGTTCTTGATGAAGCCATTGAACTCGCCAAACACTTTGGTGGAGCAGATAGCCATAAATACATTAATGGCGTTTTAGATCGTTTAAGTTCAACACTACGTAGTGCTGAAAAACAACAAGCAAACTAATAGGTTTGAAGTTGATATGGCTGAGTTTTCTATTATTGACCAGTACTTTAACAGACAATCTTATACAGATGTCACCTTAGGTATTGGAGATGACTCAGCCTTAGTCACCCCTCCTCAAAATCAACAATTGGTGATCTGTGCAGATACGCTAGTTGCTGGTCGTCACTTTCCTCTTGATACCTCAGCGCATGCAATTGGCTGGAAAAGTGTGGCTGTTAATCTTTCAGATATTGCTGCCATGGGCGCTAAACCCCATAGTATTTTACTTGCGTTAAGTCTCCCTACCATTGACCATGAATGGCTCGAAGGATTCAGTCAAGGCATCTATGACTGCTGTAATCAATTTGGCGTTGCTCTCATTGGTGGAGATACGACCCAAGGTCCACATCTGACCATTACAGTGACGGCTATGGGTTGGATTGAAGCTGGACAAGCTGTGTTACGTTCAGGTGCAAAAGTTGGTGACTATGTTTGTGTGAGCGGTCAAGTTGGTGATGCAGCATATGGTTTACAGCACCTAGGTCATCCATTACAAAAAAGACTAGACTACCCGACACCGCGTTGTCAGCTTGGACAACAGTTGAAGGGCCTTGCTTCTAGCATGATTGATATTTCTGATGGATTAGCCCAAGATTTAGGCCATATTTTAAAAGCATCCAAGGTCGGTGCGCGGTTATTTTTAGAAAAGTTACCGATTGATTCAACGCTAGAGAAACTACCAGAACAGCAGCGCTGGCAATATGCCCTAGCTGGTGGCGATGACTACGAATTATGTTTTACAATAACACCGCAAAATTATGAAAAACTTTTGCAAAAACAACTAGACATTAAGATTACAATGATCGGACAGATCGTTGAGCAAACACAACTAACTTTTGAGCATTTGGGTTCGGATTACCCATTGCAAATTCATGGATACCAACACTTTGCATAAGCCGCCGATTCATTTTAAAGACATGTCTTGGTTCAACCGCTGCATCGTTTTCTGTGGAGTTGGTTTCGGATCTGGTCTCGCACCTAAAGCCCCTGGTACTTTTGGCTCTGCTTTTGCCCTACTCTTCGTTCCGATCTGGTTATCGCTTGGATTTAACTTAAGCTTAATCGCGATAATTATCATGTCTTTGGTCGGGATTTATATTTGTGGACAAACAGCAAAAGTCATAAACGTACACGATGATGGTCGAATTGTGTGGGATGAATTTGCAGGGCAATCTATTACCTTTCTTCCTCTCATTTATTTACAACAAATGAACTGGATGTGGGTGATCGTCGGCTTCATATTATTTCGAATTTTCGATGTTTGGAAACCTTGGCCTATCCGTGTTATTGATCGTCAAGTGCATGGTGGTTTTGGTATTATGCTTGACGATATTATTGCCGGTGTATGGGCTGCTCTTTGTACACTAATTATTATCCATTTGACTTAATCATTAGAGTTATACATGTCAACTACCGTCATTATTCTTGCTGCTGGCAAAGGAACGCGTATGCGTTCTCAGCTTCCTAAAGTATTACAACCTTTAGCGGGTCGCCCACTATTAGGGCATGTCATTCAAACGGCAAAACAATTACAAGCTAAAAATATTATTACGATTTATGGTCATGGTGGTGACCGCGTACAACAAACATTTGCCCAAGAAAATGTTCAATGGGTTGAGCAAGCTGAACAACTTGGTACAGGTCATGCAGTACAAATGACCTTACCTGTACTTCCTAAAGAAGGTGTTTCACTGATTTTATCAGGCGATGTGCCATGTATTAATGCAAATACGCTACAAAAATTATTAGATGCATCGACTCAGACAGGGATTGGCTTAGTTACGCTCACTGTAGATGATGCAACAGGTTATGGCCGTATTGTGCGCCAAGATGGCAAAATTCAAGCCATTGTTGAACATAAAGATGCAAACGAAGCACAACGCCAAATTAAAGAGTTCAATACAGGCATTTACTGTGTTAGCAACGCAAAACTTCATGAATGGTTGCCTAAACTTTCAAATGAAAATGCGCAAGGCGAATATTACCTAACTGACATCGTTGCAATGGCAATTGCCGATGGCTTAGAAGTTGCCTCTGTTGAACCAGAGCTTGCTTTTGAAGTTGAAGGTGTTAATGACCGCATACAACTTGCAGCTTTAGAACGCCAGTTCCAGCAAGAACAAGTCAAAAAGCTAATGCAGCAAGGTGTAATGTTCTTTGACCCTGCACGTTTTGATTTACGTGGCTCTGTAAAAGTTGGACAAGACGTTCGTATTGACATCAATGTTATTATTGAAGGTGAATGTGAGCTCGGTGATTTTGTAGAAATCGGCGCTGGCTGTATTCTAAAGAACACCAAAATTGCAGCAGGCACCAAAGTTCAAGCCTATAGCGTTTTTGATGGCGCAGTTGTAGGTGAAAATGCTCAGATTGGACCATTTGCACGTTTACGCCCAGGGGCTAAATTGGCAAATGAAGTGCATATTGGCAACTTTGTTGAAGTTAAAAACACAACGATTGGGCTCGGTAGTAAAGCCAACCATTTCACATATTTAGGTGATGCGGAAATCGGTGCTGAATCAAATATTGGGGCAGGTACAATTACTTGTAATTATGACGGTGCAAATAAACACAAAACCACTATTGGCGATGCCGTTTTTATCGGTTCTAATAGCTCGCTGGTTGCTCCGGTGACCATTGGGAATGGTGCAACAGTCGGTGCGGGTTCTGTGATTACGAAAGATGTAGCTGAACAAAGTCTCTCCTTTGAACGTGCGCAACAAATTTCTAAAGCAAATTATCAACGTCCCCAAAAGGTTAAAAAATAAGAGGATTGAAGTATGTGTGGTATCGTCGGAGGCGTTGCAGAGCGTTGTGTAACCGAGATTTTAATTGAAGGTTTAAAACGTCTTGAATACCGTGGTTATGATTCTGCGGGCGTTGCTTTACTAAATAATCAACAAATTTTACGTGAGCGCCGTGTAGGTAAAGTCATCAATCTTGCAGATGCAGTTGCTGAACACCAACTTACAGGGGCTATCGGCATTGCGCATACACGTTGGGCGACCCATGGTAAGCCAACTGAAAATAATGCTCACCCACATATGTCTGGTAAAGTGGCAGTAGTTCACAACGGCATCATCGAGAACTACCAAGAGCTAAAAGATGACCTTCAAGCATTAGGTTATGTTTTTACTTCTCAAACAGATACTGAAGTTGTTGCTCACTTAGTTGCTGAAGCTCTAAAAAGCACAGATAGCCTTTTAGATGCTGTTGAAACTGTTGTACCTCAGCTTAAAGGTGCTTACGCGTTAGGTATTATCCACAGCGATTATCCAGATGAACTCATTACTGTACGTGAAGGTTCACCTTTAGTGATTGGCGTAGGTATTGGTGAAAACTTTATTAGTTCAGACCAACTTGCCCTTTTACCAGTAACAAACCGCTTTATGTACCTAGAAGAAGGTGATATTGCACGTCTTACACGTACTTCAATTGAAGTATTTGCAAATGGCGAGCGCGTTGAGCGTCCAGTGCGAGAGCTTGATGCAACCGTAAGCAGTGCATCAAAAGGTGAATACAAACACTACATGCTCAAAGAAATTTATGAGCAACCAGAAGCAATCAAGCAAACAATTTCTCAAGCGCTTGATGGCAATAGCTTACGTGATGATTTCTTGAAAAATTCTGAAGCAGATTTCAACAAAATTCAAAGCGTACAAATCATTGCTTGTGGTACAAGTTACCACTCAGGAATGATTGCGAAATATTGGTTTGAACAACTGATTGGCGTGCCTTGCCAAGTTGAAATCGCAAGTGAATTCCGCTATCGCACCCCTGTAATTGTTGAAAATACACTTTATATTTGTATTTCACAGTCAGGTGAAACTGCTGATACTTTAGCGGCACTACGTGAAACTCAAAAGCGTGCGAAAGCAAACAATATCGATATTCAGACTTTGACTATCTGTAACGTTGCTACGTCTTCAATGGTTCGTGAAACTGATCATCACTTATTGACTCTTGCGGGTCCTGAAATTGGTGTTGCTTCAACTAAAGCGTTCACGACTCAGCTCGCTGCGCTTATGTTGTTAATCTTGAAAATTGGTCAAGTGAAACAACGTATTAGCCCTGCTCTTCTTGAAGAAATTACACGTGAGTTATGGCACAGCCCGAAAGTTATCCTTGATACGCTTAAACATGATCCAGAAATTTTGCGTTTGTCTGAATTATTCGTTGAAAAAAATCACTGCTTATTCTTAGGCCGTGGTACGAATTATCCAATCGCATTAGAAGGCGCATTAAAGCTAAAAGAAATTTCATATATTCATGCAGAAGGCTATGCGGCTGGTGAGTTAAAACACGGTCCATTGGCACTTGTTGATAATGAAATGCCGATCGTAATTCTTGCTCCAAATGATGAAATGCTTGATAAGCTAAAATCAAATATGGAAGAAGTTCAGGCACGTGGTGGTGAATTATTCGTTTTCGCTGATGAAAATAGCGGAGTGAATGAAAAAGACCGTCAACACGTTGTACATATTCCAGCAGTAAACGAATGGTTAGCTCCAATTGTTTATAGCGTACCAGTTCAATTATTGTCTTATCACGTTGCTGTATTACGTGGTACAGACGTTGACCAGCCACGTAACTTGGCGAAGTCAGTAACTGTAGAATAATAATCACATATGCTATCTATGCCATACATGGTCTAGATCGCTTCTGTTGATTAGAAAGCCCGATACGCATTAATTGCCTATCGGGCTTTTTTATTGCCTTCATACGGCTACACAAGCGCTTTTACATGAAAGAAAATTTAGTTTAATAGTAGAACACTCCCCTAGGACCCTGTGTCACAACGGACTTTTACTTTTGCGCTGATTTAAAGTTTGAGAGATCATTGCGACACAGAGATAAAGGAGCTAAGCGAACTTAGCCCATTTCAGTTTTGTCACAGCGTCGAATAATGCTGAACAAATTAGGGGCAAAGTCCTGTGGGAGAACAGGACTTTGCAAACTGGTGTGTTTTAAACGTTGTACGGTTTGAGGTGAATACACCTGCGCAAGCTGTTGGCAAATGCAATCGCAACTTGCTTGCATGTGTTCACCTGATAAGCAAATTCTTTTAAATTCCTGCTGAGCATTTGCGTCATCATTTGTAATACCGTAAGCACCGACCACAAGGTTTAAAAACAATATAAATTTATGAAGTTTCATATTATTCTCATGCTTATTTATATCTTTAAATAAAATAAAAATATGATTCGCTTAAATATTAAAATAATTTTTTAAATAATAATTAATCCTCCCACAAAAATAGGAAAATAAAATAATTAATATTTTAAAATAAAAATAATTTATAAATTTAAAATATCAGGTAGCAAAAACCCAAATTTTAAATAAATAAAATAGTTAAATGAGAGAGAAAATGAGTTTGAATAATGGCATGGCCAACTCCTTAAAAATGGAGTCCTACCACCAAATCACCGTCAATTGATTAGGGTGGCAGAACGAAAGAGGGTTGACAGACTAGACTTAGCGACCAGCACGCGCGAACGCGTCCCCCTTCCGCCCTACCATAGAGAAAAAGGGGGCACAAAGGTTCCACATGGGAAATACTTAGGAAAGTATAACCCATTTGCTAAGTACGGTCTGTCAAAACCGTCTGGCAATGTAGGCCAGCAACGAAATATTAATCGGTATAATAAAGAACGTCAATTTATTTTAATGAAAAAGTTTAAATATAATAATTTAATTAATGTTTATATAATATTTTCCTTATTTTATATTTATAGCTTTTAATAAAATTTAAAACATAAACATGAGTTATATATATTTAATTAATAAAATAGATTAATCGTTAATTCTAATTTAACAGTCTATATAAATATAATAGAGAGATGTTGCTCGATCATGTAACTTGGCGAAGTCAGTAACTGTAGAATAATTTAAAAATATCGTGTTATGAAAGTCACCTTTGTTTTGATAATTCATCTATTAAAAAGCCTGATATGTCTTTGAAATACATACTGGACTTTTTTATTACGTTCATGAAACTTTAGAAAATAGTGGTATCCTCTTCTTAAGGCATTCTAATAAATAGATCTAAATCAATATGTTATATACAAAAACCAACAAAAACACTAGGATTTATATGTGAAAAATTATGGTATAAATCACGCTTCGAAATTTGCCTAATAACTATAAATTTCGACTATTACAAAAACTTTCTAATTATAAGGAGCAACTCATCATGGCTAATGGATTTCCAGGTGGAAACTTTAGAATCGTTAACAAAGAAACAGGTGCATGTATCGCAAGCGCATACGGTGGACAAACCCATGGCTTACAAGATGCTGTAACTGCACGTGGTGAAACGGGTCAGTTAGCCTATTCTCATACAAATGACCGACTATTTACGGTACATGACAAGGTTAAAAACATTGAAGAAGAACTTTGGTATTTTGACAGCCAAGACTATCGCAGTGGGCGAGAAAATAAGCTTTATAACAAAGTTAAAGATATCCGTTCTAGTTGGGTACTCGGTGCTCATGTTGAAACAGATGCGATTGCATATAAATTATTTGATAAAGACTTAGAGCATTTCCTTAGTCTTTTACCAAAGCAAGATGAAGAAACAATCGCCCACTTAAAAACCAGTGATTGTCTTGATATTGTTCATTTATTACAGACATTTATTTATAGTAACGGCGAAGAAACGATTAAATCGGAACTTGTTGGTAAACTCGATGAGACTAAGCTGAACGAATATTTAAATGCTGTACTCGCTCATGAGTCAATTCGTCGCATCGAACAAAAGTTCTATGAACATGCTGCCTCTCCTTGGCTCTTTTTAGATATTCCTGAACTTAAAGGTTTGTCTGAAAATCCTTTCGCTCAGCAGAATGAACAAATCTATAAGATCATTCTTGCCTCTGTACAATTAGATGTCTTGGATCAAAAAGATTGGACTACAAGATCAGAGTTCCGATTGCATTTACGCCATGACAATATCGATGCTCTACTCAAAAATATGAAGAAAGAGAGCATGGCGGAGCTTCATGGAAAAGCATATAAAGAATATGAAAATACTCAAGACCTCAAAAAAGAAGCAGTAAAAGTCCTTCTAGAGCTTAGAAAAGCACTAGATTTACATACGAATGAAAAAAATATGGAGACAGTCAAAAAGATTTTAAAAGTCAGCTTAAAATCAAATGAGTCTTTTGAACAATTGCAAACAGCGTTAAACAGTACCAATGGTAAAGAAATAAAACCAGTGAATTGGCATAGTGGCAATGTTTTCTTGCAAGGCGCGGGTCGCCAGTACCAAACTAACTGGGCATTTGAAGATGGTTATATCTTTGTAGAAGGCCAACCAGATGCTGTACTGACACATCTCTGGGGTTCATCTGTAGGTATTAGTCAACGATCTAATGACCCGAAACAGCGCTGGGAATTGAAATAAGCTTAATTTGAGCTAGAACATAAGATGGTAAGAGAAAGCTCTCTTACCATCCTTATAAAATTTATATTGCGATATCTTTTACGGGTAAATGCTTACCTAACAAAGAAAAACTAACATCCGCAACTTCCAACGGGTCTGAACTGGTCCAAATAATATGATTCCCCTCATTTGGACTTTCAGAACTTAAATCATATCTATTTAATTGGCGCATTAAATGTGCGGTAACTGCTTCCGAAGGCTCAATAATTTGGATGTCAGAGCCAACAAGGTCCTGAATAATGTTTGAGACAAACGGATAGTGTGTGCATCCCAAAATAATCGTATCAACTTTTTGCTCGACCAGCGGCGCCAAAATATTTTTTAAATAATCTTTAACTTCCGCTGTATGGGCTTTCCCCGTTTCAATTTTTTCGGCTAAGCCAATACACGGCACTAAAGAGACTTTGATATCTTGTGCATAAGTTTCAATTAAGCTTTTTAAGTTTTTGCCCTTCACCGTGGTTGCTGTTGCCAAGACAGCGATATGCTTGCTTTGTGTGATGGCTACAGCAGGTTTTACCGCGGGTTCTATGGCAATAAGTGGCACATTAATTTGCGCTCTAATCGTTTCAATCGCTACAGCGGTCATGGTGTTACAAGCAACCACAATCGCTTTGCAATTCCCGTCATTTATAAGATTTGAGATTAAGTGAGTGGTTCGTGAAACAATCCAGTCGCTATCTTTGTCTCCATACGGGACATATTTCGAATCTGCAAAGTAAATAATATCTTCATTCGGAAGCGCCTGCCGAATGTGCTTAAAGAGAGACAGTCCGCCTAAACCAGAATCAATCATTCCAATCGGGTTATTCTTCTGGTTCATTATTTTTCCAATTTAAAATTCTAAAAGAAACTATATTTTTCATTATTATATTATGTTTTTAGTGCCCTTTTAAATCAGGCCTTAACTGAAGACCTGACCTAAATTTCGAATTTTATTTTAAGCTGCCGTTTTTTGTTCCTTAATCCAATTTTTAATACGTGCATCCAATATATTTAAAGGCAATGTTCCTGCATTTAAGATCATGTCATGGAACGCTTTGATATCAAAACGGTCTCCAAGCTCCTGTTTCGCAAGCTCTCTTAATTCTAAGATTTTTAGTTGGCCCATTTTGTAGGCTAATGCTTGTGCAGGAATAGCAATATAGCGGTCTGCCTCTGCCTGAATATCTGGTTCATCTAAAGCAGAGTGATCTCTCATAAAATCAATCATTTGTTGACGGGTCCATTTTTTATAATGTACGCCAGTGTCAACCACTAAACGACAAGCACGGAACAACTCACTCGATAGTCTTCCATAGTCTGAAAGCGGATCTTTATAGAAACCAACATCTTTGCCCAACTGCTCTGCGTAAAGTGCCCATCCTTCAATGTAGGCAGTGTGGTTGGGTTGCTTTCGGAACATCGGCAAATTTGGCAGGTTTTGGGCAATATCAATCTGCATATGGTGGCCGGGAATAGCCTCATGGTAAGCGGTCGCTTCCATTGATATTTTGGAACGTTCAGAGAAGTCGCCAGTATTTACATATACTTGTCCAGGGCGTGAACCATCAGGTGTGCCTTGGTGATACTCCGCACCTGCCGCTTCTTTTTCTCGATATTGCTCTACAGGCAAAACTTCGACTTTATTTTTAGGTAATAAACCAAACAGCTTCGGCAACTCTGGCTGCATTTGGGCAATATACCCCCGATAAATCTCTAAAATTTCTTCACGAGATTTTGGGAAAACAGCGGGATTTGTTTTTAAGGATTGTTGGAAACTTTTTAAGTCGTTGAAACCTTGTGCTTTAGCAATTTTCAGCATTTCCGCTTCAATACGAGCAACTTCTTTTAAGCCGAGCTGATGAATATTTTCAGGGCTTTCTGACGTGGTCGTATTATTTTCTACATAAAAGCGATAGAGTTCGTCACCGTTTGGCAAGCTCCATATCCCTTCATGTTGTCGCCCATAGGGTAAGTAATCTTTTTGAATAAACGTGCCGAGTTTTTGATAAGCAGGCCGAACATTCTGATCTATGGCCTGTAGTATTTCACGGCTTAAACGCTCTTGTTCTGCTTTCGAAATGTTTTTTGGAAATTGCTTTAATGGAGAAGCAAACACGCTGTCTTTCCCTGCTGGAGTTGCAATGCTATCAACCTGCTTTGCCACTTTTTCAAGTAAATACTTGGGTGGTATCAAGCCATCTTTTTGTCCTTGTTTCGCTAACTGAATACCTTGATCAAGAATAAGAGGGATTTGTTTTAAACGAGCAATATAGTCTTGATATTGTTTAGCATTATTAAATGGAATTGCACTAATAAATCCCGGAAATTGTAAATGTAGCCCCCACATTTGATTGAAAGGCATCTCATACAATTTCAAATCATAATTTTTAAGTGTTTCTTTCAACTGATAAATCATTAAGTCTTTATTTAATTGATCAGTTGCTGAAAATCCTGTGCTATCAATCGCTTCAAAACGTTTTAAAAAATTTTGCGTAGTTTTTTTATCTTTTTCGATCTGATTTTTTGAAAGCTCAGTCCATCGATCGTTGTAGCGTAAGTCTCCTAAAGCAGTTGCAGTTTCAGGATTATTTTTCAAAGTATATTCCCACTGTTCTTGTAAAAGCTGGTTTAAAGCTTTCACCCGAACAGAGACATCACTGTTTGGTTTAGATTGTGATTTTTCGATGGTATTTGTATTTATTTCGGGGCTTGCAGCATTAGAAGAATGAGACATCCAAAATAAAACACTGATACAAGCAAAATGTAAGGTTCTGTTTTTCATTTAATTATCCAGACATATTTAACGAAGTTTAAAATAAAGACAAAACAAATTACGTGCCAAGCAGCATATAAAATGGTGTAAAAATCGAGTATTTTTTAACTCAATGATTTTATAAATTAATTTTCTTTTTAATTAAATTATTTATAGTTGCTATCTTTATTCCGAATCTGACTTTAATTTACCAGAAAGTCAAAAAAAGAGCACATGAGCGATCTCAGTGCACTTTTTTATTTCTACATTAAAAATTGTTTCTCAAGAAAACAAATATTGATAAACAATATACGCAGCCAGTTTTGCTGTTCTATTGTCTAAATCAAATTTTGGATTGCACTCAGCAATATCTAAAAGTTTGATTTTCCCAGTCTCTTGAATATGCTTAAAAATTGCTTCAAAAGTGGCTAAATCAATTCCTTTTACAGCTGGCGCACTGACTCCGGGTGCAACCGCAGCCGCGAAGACATCTAAATCAATCGTAACGTACAAACAGTCTACTTTTTCAATAAAAGCATCAACCGCTGCAAGCACGTTTGGTAGGTTAAAAATATTAACCTCATGATCGCGTAAATACGAACAATTCAGCGCATCGGCGGTATCAAACAAAACTTTAGTATTGGCATGGTTGGCGACCCCAATACATAAATAATTAAATTGTTTTTGATGCTGTTCTGAAAGTCGCGCTGCTTGTAAAAAAGGTGTTCCAGAGGTGGCATGTTCTGCTTCACGCAAATCAAAATGGGCATCGAAATTAATAATGCCTATTTTTTTATCTGGCGCGTGGGCTTGTACATATTGGAACAGACCGCTAAAGCTGCCAAATGCAACTTCATGTCCACCACCAAGTACAATCGGTTTTAAACCATTTTGTAGGCTAGTTGCGACTTGCTCCGCCAACTCGGTTTGGGCTTGCTCTAAATTGTCATATTCACAAGTCACTGTACCCAAATCGACAATACTGACTGGACGATGAATAGGTAAATTGGCAAGCTGATTACGGATTGCATCTGGCGCATCGGCAGCACCGACTCGGCCTTTATTACGTTTCACGCCTTCATCAGAGCTAAAACCAATCAGCGCAAATTCAGCATGTTGGGTTTTATTCATAATATGGTGAATACGTTGGTGTGCTTCACCTTCGCCATCATGGCGACCTTGCCATTTAAATGTGTGATTCATGTGACACCGTTTAAAAAATAACTTCTTGTCCATGCTGAATGACTCGCTTCGGCAAATCTCCGCCCAGCCAGTAAACAATTTCAGATGGATGCTCAATATCCCAAGCGACAAAGTCAGCGACTTTACCCTGCTCCAAACTACCGTGCGTTTGCTCTAAACCGAGTGCTTGTGCGGCATGAATGGTGACACCTGCTAATGCTTGCTCAGGCGTTAAGCGGAATAGCGTACTGCCCATATTCAGCATTAAACGTAAAGAAAGTGCTGGAGATGTGCCCGGATTTAAATCACTCGACAGCGCAATACGCACGCCATGTTTAATGAGGCTTTCAATCGGTGGATATTGTGTTTCACGTAATAGATAAAAGGCGCCCGGTAGTAACACAGCAACCGTACCCGACTCTGCCATTGCTTTGACATCATCTTCGGTCATGTACTCTAAATGGTCAGCCGACAATGCATGATAACGTGCTGCCAAACTTGAGCCACCTAGTGATGAGAGCTGTTCAGCATGCAGCTTAACGGGTAGACCCAATGATTGTGCTGTTTTAAAAACACGCTCGACCTGAGCTGGTGAAAAGGCCAAATGCTCGCAGAACGCATCTACAGCATCGACTAAACCTTCAGCATGCAGTTTAGGCAACATTTCCGTACAGATATGCTCGATATAAGCATCGCTTTGATCTTTGTATTCTGGCGGTAAAGCATGAGCAGCCAAACAGGTACTTTTTACCGTCATTGGTAAAGCTTCACCAATTTGACGGATCACACGCAGCATCTTGCGCTCATTTTCGTAATTGAGTCCGTAACCAGACTTAATCTCGATGGTCGTTACACCGTCTTGTTGCATACAACGAATACGTTTAAGTGCTGAATTTAATAGTTGTTCTTCGCTTGCTTCACGCGTTGCACGTACTGTACTGGCAATACCACCACCACTTGCTGCAATTTCAGCATAACTTACACCTTGCAAGCGTTTTTCAAACTCAACACTACGGTTGCCACCAAATACACTATGCGTATGACAGTCGATGAACCCTGGGGTTACCCAAGCGCCTTTTAAATCAACTGTTTCGGAATATGTGTCGGTAGGAAGTTGTTGTTGTTTTCCAATCCACTGAATGAGATGCCCTTCGGTAACAATTGCAGCATCTTCAATGTAGGAGTATTGCCCATTTTGCATGGTCGCAATGTGGCAATTCTGCCAAAGTTTTTTCATGAGCCTTTCCTCAAAACTGCCCAATAGTTAAACCATTGGGCAGTTCATTTGTTAGCTTTCTATCTCAACATTTTGCTGGATAGGATTACTTTCCTTTCCCAAGTTTTGCTGTGGTTTTACCCATATGCGATAAGCAATAGTTAAGAGTGCAAGCCATGTTATTCCGACATAAATTGCAGGACGTGAATCAGGGAAATAACCCATCATCACTAAAATGAACACCATGAAACCAATCGCGAACGCAGGTGCAACTGGCCAACCCCATACAGGGAAATCCAGTGCTTTAATTTCAGCAGCAGATAATTTACGGCGCATCGCAACTTGCGAAAGCAAAATCATGAGCCATACCCAAACCGTTGCAAAAGTGGCAATTGATGCAATGATCATGAATACATTTTCAGGAATTAGGTAGTTCAACACCACACCAATTAACAGCACACCAGCCATAACCACAACAGTCATCCAAGGCACACCATTACGCGATAACTTTTGGAAAATGCGAGGTGCTTGACCACGATTTGCCATACCGTAAAGCATACGGCCAGCGCCAAATACATCACTATTAATTGCCGAAATCGCAGCAGTCACCACCACAATATTTAGAATATTCGCGGCAGATTTAATGCCTAAATTTTCAAAAATTTGTACAAATGGGCTACCTTGGCTACCAATTTGATTCCATGGGAAAATCGACATCAAAACAAAAATGGTCAGTACATAGAAAAGTAAAATACGTACTGGAACAGCATTAATTGCTTTTGGCAAAGTGGTTTTAGGGTCTTGTGATTCGCCAGCAGTTAAACCGATAATTTCGATACCACCGAAAGCAAATACAACCACAGATAAACATGCAACTAAGCCTGCAATGCCATGCGGCATAAAGCCATCATAAATCCATAAGTTTTGAATACCCGGTACCACACTGCTATGGTCAGCATGGAAGCCATAGAACATTAAGCCTATTCCACCTAAAATCATGGCAACAATGGCACTAACTTTAATGATGGAAAGCCAGAATTCGAGTTCACCAAAGACTTTAACGTGAATCAGGTTAATGGCACCCAAGAACATAATCAGAGATAAAATCCAGATCCACCGTGGTACATCGGGATACCAGAATCCCATATAAATACCAAAAGCGGTGACATCGGCAATCGCGACAATCACCATTTCAAAAACATAAGTCCAGCCAGTAGTGAAACCTGCCAAAGGACTAATGTATTGTGATGCATAGTGGCTAAATGAACCGGATACTGGGTTATGGACAGCCATTTCACCCAGTGCGCGCATAACGATATAAATTGCAATCCCTGCAACGATATACGCCAATAATACTGAAGGCCCCGCCATTTTAATGGCGGTAGCCGAACCATAGAAAAGCCCAGTTCCAATTGCTGAGCCCAATGCCAAGAAACGAATATGGCGGGTGTTCAATCCCCGCTGTAGTGTGGAGTTTTGTGACATTATAATCTCCAATCCTTGAGGAAATTTAGTTAGATTCGGCCACTCCATGTGACCGTTTTATCAATCACACTTCAGATAAACTAGGGAGTAGTTTTGGAATAAGTAACTCGTTTAAACAGCCACTCGAAAGTAATTCACTTGCTTGTTCAATATCAGGAGCAAAGAAACGGTCTTCACTGTAGTAAGGAACTTGATCGCGCAAGATTTTACGAGCTTGTTCAAGTTTAGGCGAGCTTTTTAAGCCTTCACGGAAGTCTAGACCCTGACAAGCGCCTAACCATTCGACAGCTAAAATGCCACGGACGTTATCAGCCATTGGCCAAAGACGTTTACCTGCATTCGGAGCCATTGATACATGGTCTTCCTGATTCGCTGAGGTTGGCAAACTATCAACACTCGCTGGATGCGCAAGTGCTTTGTTATCACTCGCAAGAGCTGCTGCTGTAACTTGAGCAATCATGAAACCTGAGTTAACGCCACCATTTGCAACCAAGAACGGTGGAAGCTGTGACATGTGGCGGTCCATCATCATCGAAATACGACGTTCTGAAAGTGAACCAATTTCTGCAATTGCTAATGCTAAATTATCTGCCGCCATTGCTACAGGTTCTGCATGGAAGTTACCACCAGAAATCACATCACCTTGTTCAGCAAAAACAAGTGGGTTATCAGATACAGCATTTGCTTCAATTTCTAAAACTTCAGCAGCCTGACGGATTTGGGTTAAACATGCACCCATCACCTGTGGTTGGCAACGTAAAGAATACGGATCTTGAACTTTGCTACAGTCTTCGTGTGAATGTGCAATTTCACTCGAATCCGTCAATAAATCGCGATAAGCCGCAGCAACATCAATTTGACCACGTTGACCACGTACTTCATGAATACGAGCATCGAATGGTGAGCGTGAACCCAACATTGCTTCAACACTTAAGCCACCACAAACTGTCGCAGCAGCAAATAAATCTTCAGCTTCAAACAAACCACGTAAAGCATAAGCAGTTGAAACTTGGGTACCATTTAGAAGTGCCAAGCCTTCTTTCGCTGCTAAAGAAATTGGCTCTAAACCTGCAATTTTTAAAGCTTCAACTGCTGGTAACCATTCACCTTTATAACGCGCCTTACTTTCACCAAGTAAAATCAATGACATGTGTGCAAGTGGTGCCAAATCACCTGAAGCGCCGACTGAACCTTTAAGAGGAATATGCGGATAAACTTCAGCATTAATTAAAGCCAACAAAGCATCAATCACTTTACGGCGAATACCTGAGAAGCCACGTGCCAAGCTATTTGCTTTCAATAGAATAATTAAACGAACCATTGCATCATCAAGTGCTTCACCTACACCTGCCGCATGCGAAAGAACTAACGAACGCTGTAATTGTTCTAAATCTTCAGGAGCAATCTTGGTTGAAGCAAGTAAACCAAAACCTGTGTTAATGCCGTAAGCTGTACGCCCTTCATTTACAATCTGTTCTACACAAGCCACGCTTGCGTTGATTGCAGCTGACGCACTTTCATCTAACTTAACTTTAATCGGGTTGAGGTAAGCTTGACGTAAATCAGCTAAGGTTAATTTTCCCGGTTGGATCAGTAATTCCATGTTGGCTTCCTAATTTTTTGCACTATATTCTGCTGAGACAGTGCTTTTCACAATTGCAAAAAGCACCGCCAGTTCTTCCATGTATTTTTATTGCGTAATCATTGGCAAGTTTAAGCCTTGCTCTTTCGCACAGTTAATCGCAATTTCATAACCGGCATCGGCATGACGCATAACACCTGTTGCAGGGTCATTGGTCAGTACACGAGCAATACGTGCAGCAGCTTCATCTGTACCGTCACACACAATCACAACGCCTGAGTGTTGAGAGAAGCCCATACCTACACCGCCACCATGGTGTAGAGAAACCCAAGTTGCGCCGCCTGCTGTATTTAACAATGCATTTAATAAAGGCCAGTCTGATACTGCATCTGATCCATCTTGCATTGCTTCAGTTTCACGGTTTGGACTCGCAACTGAACCTGAGTCTAAGTGGTCACGACCAATCACAACTGGAGCTGATAATTCACCGCTACGAACCATTTCGTTAAATGCTAAACCAAGTTTTGCACGTAAGCCTAGACCAACCCAGCAAATACGCGCTGGTAAGCCTTGGAAGCTAATGCGTTCACGAGCCATGTCTAACCAATGATGTAAATGTTCATCATCAGGAATTAATTCTTTAACTTTGGCATCTGTTTTATAAATGTCTTCTGGATCACCAGAAAGCGCTGCCCAACGGAATGGACCAATACCACGGCAGAACAATGGACGGATATAAGCAGGTACGAAGCCAGGGAAATCAAAAGCGTTTTCTACGCCTTCTTCTTTCGCCATTTGACGGATGTTATTACCATAGTCAAATGTTGGAACACCCATTTTTTGGAAATCGAGCATCGCTTGTACGTGTTTTGCCATCGACTGTTTTGCAGCTTTTACAACAGCTTCTGGTTCTGTTTTCGCACGTTCACGGTATTCATCCCAAGTCCAACCTACTGGTAAGTAGCCATTGAGTGGATCGTGTGCACTTGTTTGGTCGGTTACCATGTCAGGACGTACACCACGACGAACAAGCTCAGGTAAAATCTCTGCAGCATTGCCATGAAGTGCAATTGAAATGACCTTACCTTCTTTCGTGTAACGATCAATACGCGCTAAAGCGTCGTCTAAATCAGTTGCTTGTTCATCTACATAACGAGTACGTAAACGGAAATCGATACTTGCTTGTTGGCATTCGATGTTTAAAGAACACGCACCTGCAAGTGTTGCAGCTAAAGGCTGAGCACCACCCATACCGCCTAAACCAGCAGTAAGAACCCAACGACCGTTTAAGTCACCGTTGTAATGTTGGCGGCCTGCTTCAACGAAAGTTTCGTAAGTACCTTGCACAATACCTTGGCTACCGATGTAGATCCAAGAACCTGCTGTCATTTGACCGTACATTGCCAAAGCTTTTGCATCTAACTCGTTAAAGTGTTCCCAGTTTGCCCAGTGCGGTACAAGGTTTGAGTTTGCAATTAAAACGCGTGGTGCATCTTTATGAGTTTTAAATACACCTACTGGCTTGCCTGATTGAACTAATAAAGTTTCATCAGTTTCAAGATTTTTTAAAGTATCTACAATTTTGTCGAAACATTCCCAGTTTCGTGCTGCACGGCCAATACCACCGTATACAACCAACTCTTTCGGGTTTTCTGCAACGTCCGGATCAAGGTTATTCATCAACATACGTAATGGAGCTTCAGTTAACCAACTTTTAGCCGTCAATTCAGTGCCGCGTGGCGCACGAATTTCTACATCACGAAATTTTGTTGTCATTGTTGTCACAGGCGGACTCCTTCCTTTGAGCTTACATCAGCAGAACATCACTTGTTTCTGCATTTGTATAGTAATGTATTAACTTGTATATACATCCATATACTACACAAATATTTTACGGCGTGAAGAGGGTGACTCATATTTTTTTAAAAAAATTGAATAAGCTTATGAATTAAATTAATTTATTTTTATATTAGGCATAAAAAAGCACATATCTTTTCACTAGACATGTGCTTTTAAAAAAGAATTTATTTAGTTTTATCGTTGAATTAACTCAATGACATAGCAGCTTTTAAGTTGTTTTTTTAGAAAACTGATCGATGTCACACCAGCGTTTTTTTCAATTTTTAGCGTCTCGTGAGCAGCAAGCTGAACGGAATGATCATCCACATTTACTTGTGTTTCATCACCCTGATTAAAAATGAAAATCAGGTCTGCCGAGCTAATAAATGCCTGCTCAGCTGCATCATTCAACCACTGAAAACGAGCATGAAATTTTGCAGGATCATAAATTAAATTTAAATCTCGAATTGCACCGTCTACCAGTTCACTTTGAACCTGACTCTCACCATGAAAAGCAAAAATATCGCCTTGGTTTAGCGTTTTGGCAGGAAGATCATCGACATGTAATACCATGCCCTGTCCATCAAGAACGCTAATAATGCGTTGCTTATTAGGAAATAACGAAAATGGCCCAGAAGTAGTCACATCAGCCATCGAGATACGCCAATCGAAATCAGCTTCACCTTGGCTTCGCGCAATTTCTAAAGTAAAGCCAGCACCATTTTTCCAAAGCATTTTTGTATATTGATCGGCCCTGATCAATTCAATCATGGGTTAAATTTCCCTTCGAGATAATAGCGGCTACCTGGATAAATCAGACGTGCGCTTGAAATAAGTTGTTTGTTTGACCATGTACGGCGACGGATCAGTAAGCATGGTTCAGCTTTGGTAATCTTCAACCATTTACACTCTTGAGGGGATGCTAAAACTGCCTCGACAATGTGCTCACCTTCTGACACAGGTGCTTTCGCCATTAAGTAAGCATTTGGGGTAATGGTTTTAAAATCTTGTTGTAGATAATCCGGAATAAGCGCTGCATCAACCAAACGATCTTCGACCTGAACAGGTACATCATTTTCATAATGCACAATAATCGAGTGAAATAATCTTTGCCCTTCGCGAGTCTGCATTAACACGCTTTGCTCTGCATTTGCATAAATTTGTTCTAAGACTAAAACTTCAGCGTGGTGCTTATGGTTTCGTGCAATAATCTCATCAGCAATATTATTAATTTGAAAAAGTGCAGTTCGGCCTTGTCCTTCAGCTACGAAGGAACCAACGCCTTGAATTCGAACAAGTAGGCCTTCAGTCGTTAATTCACGAAGCGCACGGTTTACAGTCATACGGCTACAACCGAGTTGATTAACCAGTTCACTTTCCGAAGGAATTTTTTTATTTACAGCCCACGAGCCTTCATAAATTTTTTGTGAAATCAGCTGTTTGACGCGTTGATATAAAGGAACTGGACTATCAGCTTCAATCGAAAGCTCAGCATGTTCTTGTTTTGATGTTCTGGGCATAACAAATACTCAAAAAGGCGGCAGGCAAAAAGATATTTTAGTTGACATGCTATGTATATACAACCACATACAACATGTTAATTTATGAAATAAATAGTCTTTAAAAAGTTTAAAAAATAAACATGGCTCAATAAGAGCTAATTTAAAGTTTTATGTAGAGAAATTCAAATATATAAAGGTTTTATCAATATTTATTTAATAGTTATTTCTGCTATGCCTGTGCTCCATTCAAGGATGTAAAAAGTATCGTCTTTTCTGGTTTACGAAATGCTGCTTAAAATTTTTATTTAAAATAACTGATCGATAGTATTCTTCTGCCACACAGTATATTAATAAAACTGGAAGCACATCGAATGCGTAATTATAAAATAGATATTCTTCGAGGAATCTCTATCCTTTTGGTTCTTTTACATCATTTTAATATTCCCTATAAACTTAAAGATACATGGTTAGGTTTTGATTTCTTAGGTGAAGCATTTAGCACAGTCATCGCAAGAAACGGTAATTATGGCGTCACCATGTTTTTTGTGATTTCGGGTTTTTTAATTACCCATCACACCTTAAAAAGAGATAAACAATTCTCTGCAATTAACCTCAAACATTTTTATATCCGACGGGCAGCCCGTATTTTACCGTGTCTGATTTTACTCATTTTAGGTGTAAGCATACTTGGTTCATTTGACTTAAAACCCTTTATGAACCAAGCACCGAATGGCATTGAGGTTTCCTATCCGCTAACAATTTTTGCGGCTTTAACTTTCTGGATGAATATCCTGATTATTAAATTTGGTTGGGTAAACTACGCTTTGGGCGTGTTGTGGTCGCTCTCTGTAGAAGAAGTTTTTTACTTTGTTTTTCCATTATTGTGCCTGTTCACGCGTAGTAATAAGGTCTTTATTGCTGTACTGATTGGAGTGATTTTATACGGGCCTTATTTTAGGTCTCTACATTTTGGGGAAGAAAGCGGCGCTTATTTATATCATTATTTTTCAAGTTTTGATGGTATAGCAATTGGCTGTTTAACTGCCATTTTTTCTCATAAATATCAGCCCAATTGGCACTATAAAAAACCTCTTTCGTGGTTAATTATTTTGAGCATGGTCGCTCTATATTTATATGCACCAATTAAAGAAGTCAGTACATGGGGTATTAGCCTATTTGCTCTTGCCACAGGCTTACTCATTCTGTGTTTTCAGCATCTTTCCGGGACGCAAGCAAAGAGTCTATTTACAAAAATCATGGTTTGGTTGGGGCAAAGAAGTTATGAAACTTATTTGTTTCATCTGGTTGTGCTGGGCCTTATGAAGGTTGTTTTTGTTCCGGCTCAAACCGACTCTAGCATCAAAATTATGCTTTTAATTGGCTATCTGATTCTAACCTTCATCATTAGCGCAGCAATTGAAAAATATTATTCGACACCGCTCAACAGCTATATTCGAAAGGTTTTCATTAAAGATAAATCATAAAAATAAGCCCCTTTTAAATAGGGGCTTTTTTAATTAAGCAATCAACATGGTTTCATCATCTTGCTTAAAAGGATTAGACCAGCTTTGCCAAGCTTGTGGTCCTAAAGCCATTTCTTCATCACTTAATAAACAACAGTCTAAGCGTTGTATTAAAGCTTGCTCATCCATTTGCATACCAATTAAAACCAGCTCCTGACGTGCGTCACCGGTTTGAGCGTCCCAAACCTTTTTAATTTGTTCGATGCTGTCTAAGTCACTCGGCCAGTCTTCTTCTGCAACGGCCGCCCACCAATAGCCTGCTAAGCCATGTCGTGCCATAGCACCCGCTTGTGACCATGAATAAGCCAATGTCGGTTCAGCAGCCAACCAGAAAAAGCCTTTAGAACGGACGACACCCGGCCATTCAGCCTGCACCAAATCATAAAAACGTTCTGGATGGAAAGGTCGGCGGGCACGGTAAACAAAGCTACTGATTCCATACTCTTCAGTCTCTGGCGTATGCTCACCACGTAATTCTTTTAACCATCCCGGCGCTTGTGCAGCTTCATCAAAATCGAATAGCTGTGTATTTAAAATTTTATCTAAAGCGATCTTTCCAAATTGAGCAATTTCAATTCGAGCACGCGGGTTTAGAGTTTTTAAAATTGCGATGAGCTGGTCTTGCTGAGTCTGATCAATCAGGTCAATTTTATTCAGCATAATCACATCACAAAACTCAATCTGATCAATAAGAAGGTCGACCACAGTTCGCTCATCTTGTTCGCCCAAGGACTCTCCACGTTGTTGCAGTGAGTCGATTGAACCGTAATCTTTAAGAAAGTTAAAAGCATCGACTACCGTGACCATGGTGTCGAGTCGAGCAAACTCATTGAGTGAGTTTCCATCTTCATCTTCAAAGGTAAAGGTTTCTGCAACAGGCAGCGGTTCAGAAATGCCAGTTGACTCAATCACCAATTGATCAAAGCGTCCTTCATCGGCTAAACGTTTAACCTCAACCAATAAATCTTCTCGTAACGTGCAACAGATACAGCCATTACTCATTTCAACCAGCTTTTCATCTGTTCTTGAAAGCTCCGCCCCACCTTCGCGTACTAATGCCGCATCAATATTCACTTCAGACATATCATTGACAATCACGGCAATACGGCGGCCTTCACGATTATTTAAAATATGGTTGAGTAATGTGGTCTTTCCTGCACCCAAAAAGCCAGATAAAACAGTGACGGGAAGCTTGGCAAATGAGTTGGCGATTGCAGTGCGCATGGCTTGATCTCTTTGAATAATATTTAAACTGATCATGGCTGGCCATTTAAATATGGCCAGATCACAGGCGTAATCTATTTCTAAACCACAATAATGTTATGTTATAACATAACTATTGATCAAGTTTTTATTCCAGTTTTATTTAAGCCCATTCACTTAGTCTTTGAAAAAATTGCTTTTATAGTTACTGACAAATCGAGGTTCTATAGTGATGGTCAGGTCCCCATGAACGGAATCCTTGGCTATCAATATGGATTTGTCCCGAAGCATAAACACCCAGACCCATGTTAAGTGCTTGGCCCTTAGTTTCCCAGAACTGACAAAGTTTAGTTTTGGTTTGTTGAATATTAAACTGGTCTAAATCGGTAGGCTGTTCTGGTCCAATTCGAAAATCAAGCGCTGCATTAAAGACATGTCGAGAAGCATCTGCGCCACCCGCACAACGATTTAAAGATAAGGCTCGATAGGCCGAGGTCACTTCAAAATCATTAATCACACCATCGTCAACTAATGCTTTTAAAATACTAAGCGTCGGAACGATATTGGACCAAATCTCTCTTGGTGGCACTGCATACGGTTCAACTCCACATTTTTGCCAATCGCGAGCCGAGCGTAATAACTCATGGTCTGGAACTAAATTGGCAAGCCCTTTTTGCTTAAGAAATTGCTTATAGGCTTGTACAGACCGTCCGTGATCTGCGGTTGCAATCCAAGCAATATAATCTTCGGGTTGCTGCTTTATTCTGATCACTGTTTTAGAAGGCTGCGGCAAAGTGTGGGTGTGTAGAGGAGTTGTTGGCTTGGGCGTTTGAGTACTACACGCTGTAAGAGATAATAAAATTAAACCTAAATAACCTTTCATAAATATGCTCTATCTTCGCCAAAAATGGAAAGACTGCTCATCATTAAATTGAACAAATGTTATATTATAACAATAATAAAGTCCTTTAATTTCTGTTGTTAAATTTTAAAAATAAAAAAGGACGTATGAGATACGTCCTTTTGATACCTACAACTTACGCTGTTATTAAATATCGGCTTCTACAGCAGTTAAAGACTGCTCAGCTTTTAGTTTGCGGCGTTTAAATTGATAAGCCACCATCAAACACAAGATCCAGCCAGGAATCATCATGACCGCAACACGCATATCTGGTGTTAAAGACATCACAATTAAGATGCCCAACATAAACACGATGCATAAATAGTTGCTAAATGGATACATGAAGCTTGGGAACTTCGTTGTTTGCCCTTGGCGTTGCATGTATTTGCGGAATTTTAAATGTGTCCATGAAATTACAACCCAGTTAATCACAATGGCTGCTACAACCAACATCATGAGTAAACCAAATGCTTTTTCAGGGAAAATATAATTTAACAGTACACATAAAATAGTCACAGCAGCAGAAAGGATCACTGCATTGGTTGGAATACCGCGTTTATTAATACGTGCAAATACTTTTGGTGCATTTCCTTGTTGTGCAAGGCCCAATAGCATACGGCTACTGCAATAACTTGTACCGTTATAAACTGAAACAGCAGCAGTCAAAATCACAAAGTTTAATAACGTTGCAATTCCTTGGCTATCTAAAGAAGCAAATACCATCACAAACGGGCTTCCGCCTTGTGCCATTTGATTCCATGGGAATAGCGAGAATAAAACAAAAAGTGTCGCAATATAGAAAATCAAAATACGGTAAATAATTTGATTCACAGCTTTAGGTAAAGTTTTATCAGGGTCACGTGCTTCAGCCGCAGTAATACCGAACAGCTCAATACCACCAAAAGCAAAAATAATGACAGCCATTGCCATCACTAAACCTTCAACACCAAATGGGAAGAAACCACCAAGTGCCCAAAGGTTCGAAATGCTTGCTTGTGGACCTGCCGTGCCTGTTGCAAGTAAATATGAACCAAAACCAATCATTGCAAGAATCGCCAAGATTTTGACAATAGAAAACCAAAATTCCATTTCGCCAAAAAACTTAACATGTAACAAATTAATGCCATTAATTAAGACAAAGAAGGTTAAAGCAGATGCCCACGTTGGGATTTGCGGCCACCAATATTGAATATAAAGACCAATTGCGCTTAGTTCTGCCATACAGACGAGAACATTGAGTACCCAATAGTTCCATCCTGACATGAACCCTGCAAATGGTCCCCAATATTTGTAGGCAAAATGACTAAAAGAACCACTAACTGGCTCTTCAACCACCATTTCACCAAGCTGACGCATCATTAAAAAAGCAATAAATCCTGCAATGGCATAACCGAGGATGACCGATGGACCTGCTAATTTAATCGATTGTGATATACCAAGAAAAAGCCCTGTGCCAATCGCCCCACCCAATGCAATAAGCTGGATGTGCCGATTACTCAAACCATGTTTCAGGTTTCCTTGCTCTTGTGCTGACATATGATTATTCTCATCCGTGTCACGTAATTTTTTTCCAATAAATTACGTATATCATAAATTGATCAAACTTTCATAGATATTCATGAAAAAATAATTGCGTGACTTTTCTCATGACCGCGAATGAAAACAGAAAATACAAGAAATGACAATTATTATGAAATGTGTAATTAAATTATGTATTGCGTAATTTGATGAATTCAGTATTATAGAGACATGAAGCAATTGGTTGTGCTCGGTCTATATCAAATTCATAAGACAGATGATCTAAGCAAAGGTTTAAAACTTATTGAGTAACTCAGTCCTAGACCGAACTTTTATTTGTATAAGACCCGAGATAAAGACAAGGACGCGAAAATGGAACAAAAACTAAACTCTTTTATTGAAGTTTCACCTCAATCAGATTTCACTATTCATAATTTGCCTTATGGTATTTTTAGCAAAACAGCTGATGGCGAGCGTCAAGTTGGTGTAGCTATTGGTGATTGGGTGATTGATCTCGCTGCTCTTGAAAAGCACGATCTTTTAAAACTCTCAGAACAAGACACATACTTTAATCAACCGACACTGAATAAATTTATCGAGTCTGGCAAAGCCAACTGGTCAAAAGTTCGTAAGACACTACAGTCTCTTCTTTCAGTTGAAAATTTAACACTTCAAGAAAATGAAGCATTACGCCAAGAAGTTTTAGTTAAGCAAGACAGCGTTACTTTGCATTTACCTCTTCAGGTGCCTGGTTATACCGATTTCTATTCTTCTAAAGAACATGCAACCAATGTGGGCTGTATGTTTCGCGATCCAAAAAATGCTTTACTGCCAAACTGGAGCGAATTGCCTGTTGGTTATAACGGTCGTGCCAGCTCTATTGTAGTCAGTGGCACTCACGTTGTGCGTCCATCTGGACAAATTAAACTTCCAAATGAAGAGCGCCCAGTTTTTTCTGCATCGCGTAAACTCGATTTTGAACTTGAAACAGCATTTGTTATTGGTAAGCCGACGGGGCTTGGCCAGCCGATCTCGATTGAAAATGCGTGGGACCATATTTTTGGAATGGTATTACTCAATGACTGGTCAGCACGCGATATCCAGCAATGGGAATATGTGCCTCTCGGGCCATTTAATGCGAAAACTTTTGCAAGTTCGATTTCACCTTGGGTGGTAACACTTGAAGCACTTGAGCCATTTAAAGTTGAAGGTCCAAAACAAGAGCCTAAACCTTTAGCTTATTTACAAGAAAATATCGCCAACAGTTACGACATTAATTTGAGTGTTGAAATTCAAAGCCCAAAATCGGCGCAAAGCGACGTAATCTGCAAAACCAATTTTAAATATATGTATTGGTCTATGTCTCAACAGCTCACTCACCACACCATTGGCGGCTGTAACGTTCAAGTTGGTGATTTAATGGGTTCAGGCACCATTTCAGGTTCTACACCTGACTCTTATGGTAGCTTGCTTGAGCTTACATGGAACACTACTAAACCTCTGACACTTGCCAATGGTGAAACTCGTGGTTTCTTGCAAGACGGCGATACGCTCATCATGAAAGGCCACTGTGAGAAAAATGGTATTCGCATTGGCTTCGGTGAAGTTCGAAATACGGTTCTTCCTGCATTAACGTTCGACTTTGCAGAAACTTCGGAGCCAGACTATGAAGCTGTATAGTTACTTTCGTAGCTCTGCAGCTTACAGAGTACGGATTGGTCTAAACATTAAAGGTTTAGCTTATGAGACTGTTCCAGTTCATCTAGTAAAAAATGAACAGCAAAGCGAAGACTATTTAAAGTTAAACCGTAGTGCTCTGGTTCCGACATTAATTGACGGCGATTTAACCTTGTCTCAATCGTTAAGTATTTTGGAATATCTGGATGAGCAATATCCAGAAACCAAATTACTTCCAAGTGATGTGCAAGAGAGAGCCAAAATTCGTGCTTTTTCCCAAGCAATCGCTTGCGATACTCACCCGTTAAACAACTTACGCGTACTGAAATATTTAAAAAATGACTTAAATGTTTCAGACGAGCAAAAAAATTATTGGTATCAGCACTGGATTATTGAAGGCTTTCAAAATCTCGAACAGTTACTTCAAGATTCAAATGGACAATTTTGCTTTGGGCACCAAGCAACAATTGCCGATTGCTGTTTGATTCCACAGGTCTACAACGCGAAACGCTTCAAGATTGATTTATCTGCGTTTCCAAAAATTGAATCGATTTATCACCATTGTTTGTCTATCCCAGCCTTCTATAACGCCGCGCCAGAACAACAACCAGATTGGGAATAGTAAAAAGGAGTTTTAACATGACATTTGCCATTAAAAAAATACATCACGTTGCATATCGTTGTAAGGATGCGAAAGAAACTGTTGAGTGGTATAAAAAAATGCTCAACATGGACTTTATTTTAGCTTTTGCTGAAGACCATGTGCCTTCAACTAAAGCCTTTGACCCTTACATGCATTTATTCTTAGATGCAGGACAAGGCAACGTTTTGGCTTTCTTTGAATTGCCAACTCAACCAGACATGGGCCGAGACGAAAATACGCCGCAATGGGTACAACACATTGCTTTTGAAGTTGAAGACTTAAATGCGTTGATGGCTGCGAAGCAACATTTAGAAGAAAATGGCGTAAAAGTTTTGGGTGTAACCAACCATGGCATTTTCCACTCAATTTACTTCTTCGATCCAAATGGCCATCGTTTAGAACTGACTTATAACGATGTGCATGCTGAAGAAAAAATTGCAAAAATTACTGAAGAAATGAAAGCTGAAATGCTAGAGGAATGGAGCAAAACCAAACGTGCTCCGCACCACACTCATTTCTTACATGAAGCAGAGTTAGGAACCTAATTTAAAAGAGCAAACTAAAAAGTCGGCATTGATTAGAATTGTTTAAATGAACGGTTCTATATCAATGCCGATTTATATTATTTAAAACTGCTAAATTTCTAGAAAATCGCGCTATAAATAAGAGTGTCGGGATTTTAGAAAATTGTTGATTATTAAACATGCCAATTTCGCTAATAGAAAAAGGTGATTTCTATTTCGCACTGGGCTCAGGCATGATGTAAATCGCGGCAATTTCAATTTATATTTTGATCGTCACTGTTTAACAGCTGAAGTAACTTTATTAAGGGTATTTAAATGATTGAAGAAAAAGTATCTGGGGGGGTTCAATCACTTGAAGTCGGTTTATCTGTACTAAACGCCCTTTTAGAGCACAATCAACCTATTATTCTCAAAGACCTATCGAGCAAGCTAGAAATGCATCCTGCCAAAGTGCATCGCTATCTGGTCAGCCTTATTCGCATGGAATATGCAAAACAACTTGATGATGGGCAATATGCTTTAGGTGATCAGGCGTGGCGCTTAGGTCTCAACTGTGTTCAGCATAGCGACACACTACAGCTAGTACAGCATTTAATTTACGACCTACAAAACAAAATTGGTTGCGGCATACAAATTAGTAAATGGTCGCCTAAAGGCCCTGTAGTTGTTCAATCGATTGAATCAAACCACCCTATTTCGATTGTCACTAAAGTCGGCTCGATTATGCCTTTAGTCAATTCTGCTGCGGGACGTTTATTTGCTTCTTATCTTCCAGAGCATTTTGTTCGCCCCTTAATGGAAACAGAATGGCAAAAGCATCAAGAGCTTGGTCTAAACATCGCACCACAAAACTGGGAAGCGTTTACAGAACTTAAAGAAACCATTCGCCAGCAAGAAATGTCGGCAGCGAAAGGTGATCTACTGACAGGAATTAATGCGGTGGGTTTACCTGTGTTTAACTCAAACCAGAGCATTGAATTTTGTATTGTCGCCCTAGATAGCGAAATGTTTTTACCAGTCGACCCTCACAGTAAAACGATTGAAATCTTAAAAAATGAAGTGAAGCTTATCAATCAATATATTAAAAGCCGCTAATCAACAGCAATAAAAAAACCAAGAGATTAAACTCTTGGTTTTTTTAGATCAGGAATAAAGCTCAGCTTATTTATTTAGTTTCAAGCACGCCACGGCGAATCTGGTCACGTTCAATCGACTCAAATAACGCTTTGAAGTTACCTTCGCCAAAGCCGTCATCATCTTTACGTTGAATAAATTCAAAGAAGACTGGACCAATCATGTTTTCAGAGAAAATTTGCAATAACAGTTTCTTCTGACCATCTTTAGTGTTGCCATCTAACAAAATACCACGCTGTTTTAAATCTTCAGTTGGCTCACCATGCTCAGGTAAACGTTCTGGTAGCATTTCATAATAGGTATTTGGCGGCGGTGTCATAAATTTCAGACCGAGGCCTTTTAACTTATCCCAAGTCGAAATTAAGTCATCACAAATAAACGCGATATGTTGAATACCTTCGCCATTAAAGTCAGACAGGAACTCTGCAATTTGGCCGTTTCCTTTGTCTGAGTCTTCGTTTAATGGAATACGGATCTTGCCGTCTGGTGCTGTTAATGCTTTAGACGTTAAGCCCGTATATTCGCCCTTAATATCAAAGTAGCGAATTTCTTGGAAGTTAAAGATTTTTTCATAGAAGTTTGCCCAATACTCCATACGGCCTTTGTAGACATTATGAGTTAAATGGTCAATTTCATTTAAGCCTGCACCTACTGGGTGTCTTTGAGCATCATCAAAGAAAGTAAAGTCGTTTTCATAAATATCACGGTCAACTAAGAAGATTGGCATGCCACCAATACCTTTAATTGCCGGAATATTGAGCTCCATTGGCCCAACTTTTGAATACATTGGTTCAGCGCCAAGCTCTACTGCTTTTTGGAAAGCTTTGGCTGCATCAAGTGTTTTAAAACCCATCGCACAAGCAGATGGACCATGTTCATTAAAGAAGAATGAAGCATAAGATTCTGGCTGATAATTCAGGATAATATTGATATTTCCTTGACGCCATAAGTACGCTTCTTTCGATTTATGCTTGGCTACTTTTGAAAAGCCGATTGTCTCAAAAATTGGATCTAATTCATTTTCTTTTGAAACAAACTCAATAAATGCAAAACCGCATAATTCTAATGGGTTCTCTAAAATATCCATCTAGTTTCCCTCTGGTGATTACCTGTTCCGTTTATCTCTATTGCTGATGAACTCAGCTCCTTTCTCTATAGAATACGTAATCATTGGGTGAGTATTTGAACCGTCAAAATGCCTTAACCCAACGCATCCTATGAGAAAAAAACGAATCATTAAAACGAAGATATGATGAGCGTAGAGCCTTTGATGATTAATTTCCGTTCCATGTGGTGTTTGTTTTCCATACACACTGTCCTTTGTTATCTAAAAGTACGATTGAGATTTTTCAATAAACCCTTAAAAATCGACTTTTCCTAAAAATCATTTATAGATTTATGGAGACCAACATCCTTGTTGGATCTCCAATGGCCATTTACCTTGAATTAGATGCTACTAAAAACAATTAAATTATGCAATACATAACTTAATTATGAATTGCATAATTTTAGTAATCTTGAATTAAGCTATTTTAAAATTAATGGTCAGTTTTCAAATTTTGTTTATGATTCTTATAGTCAGCCACGCCATCCATTTGATTTAGGAAAACTTATGATCTTAGTCAGCGCCTGTTTAACTGGTGAACCTGTTCGATATGATGGTAAATCTTGTCCAAATACTTTACTTAAGCAGCTATTACTCAATAAAAAAGCCCAATCATTATGCCCAGAGTTATTAGGCGGTTTTACGACTCCTCGCTTACCCGCAGAAATTGTGGGCGGAACAGGTCAAGATGTGCTTGATGGCAAAGCCAAAATTACCGACTCATCTGGTTTAGATGTGACAGACTTATATTTGAAAGGTGCCTACCGTACTCTCGAAATTGCACAGCAAATAAAAGCGAGCTGTGTGGTTTTAAAAGAAAATAGCCCTTCTTGTGGTAGTCAAAAAATTTATAATGGGACTTTTCAAGGCGAGAAAATTACAGGAACTGGAATCACCACAGCACTATTGCAGCGCCATGGTTTTGAAGTGATTTCTGAAAATGAAATTGAAGATTGGTTAGTAGAACATCCTCTTTAATGGTTGTCTGCTCAATCAAAACCCTCTTAATTGCTTTCTAAAATGGAAACAGAAGGCACTCAATAGACAAGCTACTAAATAACTCAGGGCGGCCATCCACCAAAAACCATAAATTCCCATCGCAGAAATCGAGATATCCTGCCAATGCAACCCTTTATAGGCCATCCACCAACCACCGCCCAATCCACAGCCCAGTACTACGACCAAGAAAATTAGCATCGGTAAAATCGACACATCCCAACAGCGTAACAAAGAGGTCAATAACGCCATTAAGCCATCTAGAAAATGAAACAGACACACAATCAACAACAGTGATGCAGCCAAAATCTGCACGGCCCAATCATCTGAATAGAACGTAACAATTAAGTCCCGCTCTAACCATAAGCACAGGGACAGGCTGCCACTCACTGCCATAATTACCCATATACTTTGTTTGGCAATTTTGTCTGCTTCTTCCATGTTGCCGCTCCCCATAGATCGTGACACCAAAATGCTATAAGCCGAGGCAATTGATGAAGGAAAAATAAACATGAAGCCGCCAGTACTCGCGACAATTTGATGGGCTGCTGATACCACACTCCCAAAAGGCAAAATCAGAATAGCAACCGAACAAAATGCAACGACGTCCATCAATGCCATGATTGCTGTCGGGATACCTATTTTTAAAATCATCCGCAGACTCTGTCGGCTATCTTCAACCGAACGTTCTGGATGTTCAATAAAAATGTAGCTTTTCTCTAAGAAAAACAGGTAATAAACAGCCAACATAAACCACCGTACAATGAGAGTGGCTAACAAAGCCCCTATCGCACCGAGTGGTGGAATTGAAAATAAAGCGACACCATAAATTAAAAGATAGGACAAAATAATTTTAAGAATGAAGAAAATGCTATCTGATAATAAAACCTTATGCGCATTTTCAGTGACCTGAGACAAAGCTGTAAATAAACGCATTAGTAAATGCGCAGGTAAAATAAATACCAAAGCCCACATACAGTTTTTAGTAATTGAAACGACATGTTCAGATGCACCAAATAATTTTGGTAAATCGCGGAACAAGTAAAGCAAGCCAATACTCACCAATGCTGAACATAACATCAGCCAAATGCCTTGAATAAAAATTTGACGAATATGGGGTATGTCATGGCAACCATAAGCTTCCGAGAGCTTGAGGATCACACCTTGCAGAATACCCATCCCAATGACATAAATCACTGTATATAAAGATAAGGTCACCGATAATGCGGCGACATGGTCATTGCTAAAATGCCCTACATAAGCAAGATCAATCAACCCACTTAAAACTAGAATTAAATTGCTTGAGAGCATGGGAATAAATAATTTAAAAATCTGGTTCATCTAGGAAATACCTTATTTTTCTTTGCGATTTATACTCATATTCACGTTATTTTTAGTGCATCAATCCAAAGCAAAAGACATACCAGTTATAAATTCAGCTCCCGTAAAATATGCTTTAAATGAAAAGGCCAAACTATTCGTTTGGCCTTCTTTTCTAATGTATGTTGTTTATACCGTTATTCTTGTTTGTGTTTACTTGCCCAATAAGTCGCAAGTGCGGGACCAGAAATATTGTGCCAAAGACTGAAAATCGCGCTTGGTACTGCTGTAATTGGAGAAGCAGCAAAATGTACTGCTGCAAGCGCAACACCTAAACCTGAGTTTTGCATCCCTACCTCAATAGCAATTGCTTTACTGTCTGCATACGGTAGTTTAAAGAATCGCGCTGCTGCAAAACCTAATAAATATCCAAATCCATTATGTAAGATCACTACAGCCAAAATAAGTAAGCCCGACTGTAGAATAGCCGCTTTACTGCCACCAATAATGGCTGCCACGATCGCTACAATTGCAATCACGGAAACTAGCGGCATGACTTGAATATAGGATTCGACCTGACGTTTAAGCCATGTTCTTAAAATCAGACCAACCACAATAGGCAGTAGCACCACCTGCAAAATTGAAATAAACATCGAAGCTGCATCAATCTTTAACCATTGACTAGCAAGCAGATAGAAAATAGCAGGTGTTAATACTGGCGCTAAAAGCGTTGACACTGATGTACAAGCGACAGATAAAGCCACATTACCCTTGGCCATGTAGGTAATCACGTTTGAAGCAGTTCCACCGGGACAACACCCCACTAAAATAACTCCAACGGCAATTTCAGGCGGTAAGTTAAATAATTTACATAGAACATATGCTAAACCAGGCATCACCACAAACTGGGCAACCACCCCAATCAACACAGCTTTAGGGCTTTGCAATACCCCTTTAAAGTCGTCTACAGTCATGGTCATTCCCATGCCGAGCATAATAATGCCCAAGATCCATGGAATGTAAGCTTTAAGCCAAACAAAAAATTCAGGCTGCCATAACGCTAGTGCTGCAAAAACAATAACCCATAGGGCAAAAGTTTTTTGAATAAATTGGGTAAAGCGCAGTAATGCAGACATACTTTCTATCCCTAAAAATTAAAATACTAGACCAATAGACTTAGCGCCCACTCAACAGATCAGTCGATTGAATACGGATAACACCTTGTTGCTGCATGGTTTGCCACGCGTGTTCTAACGAACCATTCAGATCAATAGCTTTACAAGCATCTTCAACCACTAAAGTTTTAAAACCTTGTTTAACTGCATCCAAGGCAGTCCATGCCACACAAAAGTCCGTGGCAATTCCGACCACATAAACCTTATCAATACCGCGTTCTTTTAAGTAACTCGTTAAACCCGTCATTGTGGCGTGGTCTGCTTCCATAAAAGCCGAGTAGCTATCAATATGAGCATGAAAACCCTTTCGAATAATCAGTTGAGCAGTCGGAATATTTAAATTCGGATGAAATTCGGCATCGTGAGTACCCTGCACACAATGCTTAGGCCAAAGCACTTGTGGCCCATAGTCGAGTTCAATGGTTTCAAATGGTTGCTTACCCGAATGGTTTTGTGCAAAAGAGATATGATTATCGGGATGCCAATCTTGTGTCAAAACAACATTTTCAAAACAATCAGCAAGTTGGTTAATCGTTGGAATAATTGTATCGGCATCGGCAACTGCTAAATTTCCACCTGGTGTGAAACCATTTTGCACATCAACTACGATTAAAACCGCATTTTGTGGTTGTTTATTCATATTCATGTCATCTTCAATCCCAACCGGGAAAATTGCATTCTATCTTGCCATAAAAAAAGTACATATTAAGTAAGGTCCAGTCGAATCAGGCTGTATTGTTATATTTACTGGCCTCTCTCAGCTGACAATAATGAAAACATCCTATCTTTTCCTCAAGTTTACCTCGCGATTATCCGTTAGGCGTATTGTTCTTATGCGTCTGATCAGTCATAATTTGCATAATTGTCATTCAACAATCTGTTATTGTTAGAACTGGACAATCAAAATACTGCAACCATCCCACATTTTGTTTTTCTTACCTCAGATTCGGATGGATAAATAGGATATTTTTAAAAATGACTCAGCAAGCACAGACCATTCAAGGCTCAATCGTCGCAATCGTCACACCAATGTTGAAAGACGGCGGTGTAGATTGGAAGGGTCTTGAGAAGCTGGTTGAGTGGCACATAGAACAAGGTACAAACAGTATTGTAGCCGTCGGTACAACCGGCGAAGCCTCAACATTGAGCATGGAAGAGCACACACAGGTTATTAAAGAAATTATTCGTGTAGCCAATAAACGTATTCCAATTATTGCCGGTACTGGTGCAAACTCAACCCGTGAAGCAATCGAATTAACTAAAGCTGCGAAAGATCTTGGCGCGGATGCAGCTTTACTTGTAACGCCATACTATAACAAGCCAACTCAAGAAGGCCTATTCCAACACTATAAAGCGATTGCTGAAGCCGTAGAACTACCTCTTATTCTTTATAACGTACCAGGTCGTACTGGTGTAGATCTTGCAAACGATACAGCTGTACGTTTAGCAGAGATCCCTAATATTGTTGGTATTAAAGATGCGACAGGTGATGTACCTCGTGGTAAAGCATTAATCGAAGCTTTAAATGGCAAGATGGCTGTCTACTCAGGTGACGACGAAACTGCTTGGGAACTCATGCTTCTTGGCGCTGACGGTAATATTTCAGTTACTGCAAATGTTGCACCTAAAGCAATGAGTGACGTATGCGCTGTTGCGATTGCTAAAGATGAACAACAAGCGAAGACGATTAACAATAAGATTGCAAATTTACACAATATTCTATTTTGCGAATCAAACCCAATTCCTGTGAAATGGGCACTACATGAGATGGGACTGATTGATACTGGTATTCGTTTACCACTCACTCCTCTCGCTGAGCAATATCGCGAACCTCTCCGCAATGCCCTAAAAGATGCGGGAATTATTTAATAAGAGCAATTTATGATGCAATTACGTCTTGGTTTAGTCCTTGCAGTTTCAGCCTTAAGTTTAGCTGGTTGTGGTCGCTTCGCAATTAATAATCACTCTTTAGATTATAAAAATGCCAAGCAACTTGCCCCGCTTGAGTATCCTGCCGATGCAACTGTACGACCAGCGACACCTTTGTATCCTGCACCAACTGTTGACCAGCTCGCTATTGAGCACGCGCCGAAGTTTGAAAACCAGCGTGGTAACCGTTTTGCATTGCCACGCCCTGAACAAACTCAAGGTAACAATGCAACAGCAGATGCATCTGCTCAAACGACAACTGCGCTTGGACGTCCTCAGCTTGTGACCGACGGTAATAAAAACCCATTATTAAAAGTTGATGGGAATACGACCGAGATCTGGCAATACACTAAAGCGACACTAAGTACTTTAAATTACAACGTCATCGCTCAAGGCAGTAATCAAGCGACGATTAAAGTAAATGACAATACTTATGTGCTTAAACTTACTGGTGTAGGTTCAAGTCATACTCTTGCTCTATTTAATGTAGACAACACTTTTGCAAGCCCAGATGTGGCTGCTGAAGTGTTAAACCAGATTTACCAAAATTGGCCAGCCTAGTCGTTTACTAGGCATTTTTTTTAAAAGGTTCCCTCATGTTAAAACAAACCTTGCTCTATACTGGTAAAGCAAAATCTGTATATGAAACAGACAATGCCGACCATCTGATTTTAGTCTTTCGTGATGATGCCTCTGCGTTCAACGGCGAAAAAATCGAACAACTAGATCGTAAAGGCAAGGTGAACAACCTTTTTAACGCCTTCATCATGGAAAAACTTGCTGCTGCCGGTATTGAAACGCATTTTGAAAAATTGCTTTCTCCAACTGAAGTGCTTGTTAAAAAACTTCAAATGATTCCTGTTGAATGTGTAATTCGTAACTACGCAGCTGGTTCTCTATGCCGTCGCTTAGGTGTAGAAGAAGGTAAAGAGTTAACTCCTCCTACATTTGAATTGTTCTATAAAGATGACGGTCTAGGCGACCCAATGGTTAACGAATCTCAAGCAATTGCTTTAGGTTGGGCGACTGCTGAACAATTAGAACAAATGAAAGTGTTAACTTACCAAGTAAACGATGTATTAAAAGCATTATTTGCTGAAGGCAACATGATCTTGGTGGACTTCAAGCTTGAATTTGGTGTTTTCCATGACCGTATCGTGCTTGGTGATGAATTCTCTCCAGACGGCTGCCGTCTATGGGATAAAGACTCTAAGAAGAAACTCGACAAAGACCGTTTCCGTCAAGGTTTAGGCGGTGTTGTTGAAGCTTATGAAGAAGTTGCTGCTCGTTTAGGTGTAGATTTATCTGCTCTCTAATCGTTCAAACTTCATGAAAAACCGGGCTTTAGCCCGGTTTTTTTATATTTAATTACTTGAGATATTAAAAAGTAGACAGATTTGTATATTTAATTAAATTATGACTTGCACAATCTAAAAACAAAGCACTAAAATCTAAAAAAACATTAAGCACTTCACAATAATTAAATTTCAAAACTAGGGTAAAGCTATGGAAATATCTAAGCTTGAAAAGAGATTAATGAATCATCCAATCCTTTTTGGTGAAAATCCTTTGGTCTTATTAACTAACTTTAGCAATTCCGCCTTAAAACAAGGCTGGAGTCAGGCAGAAGTTGAATCTGTTATTTCTAAAGCCTCCCAAGGTGACTATATGGCACTGATCCGTACGTTAAGGGCTTATACATTTCTTTAATCTTATTGCTGATAATCTGCTGCCACTTCACATTCAATTTATAAAAAGACACATAAAGCTGTTAGGAATCGACTGGATTTATCCCAAGCACTGCCTTATCAATAAATAAAAATAAGAAATATAAATTATTTATTCAGTGAGGAGTAAACCGGATGGATCATGAAATAGAGGAAAAAAAGGTCGAGAAAACCTTAAGCTGGCGTGAAAAAATGGCAGTTGAAGAACATGAAAAACTGTCACCCCGTTTGGTCTATGAAATTATCCGCCGTGATGGTGCCGAAGAGCTGGATCGCCCAACGGCTGCACTCATCTTTTCAGGGATTGCGGCGGGTTTAGTCATCAGTTTTTCATTTGTATTTAAAGCCATTATTGCTTCTTATCTCCCAACTGATGCTGTTTGGACCGATTTAATCACCAATATCGGTTATACCATTGGGTTCCTGATCGCTATTTTGGGTCACATGCAACTCTTTACCGAGAATACCATCACCACTGTTGTACCTTTATTCAAACCCTTTACCTTCTATAAATTACGAGCAGTGGGCCGCTTATGGGGCATTGTGATTCTCTGCAATATCATTGGGACAGCGTTGGCGAGTTTATTTTTCTTAACTACTCACCTGTTTACTCCAGATATTGACAAAGCACTGGATGAACTCGCCCATCATGTCGGTTCCTTTTCTGCAACCCAGAATATGCTCAAAGGTATTATGTCAGGGCTGTTAATTGCTGCCTTGGTTTGGATGTTGCCCTCAGTTACTAATAAGTTCCTGCTCATCTTTTTCATGACTTACTTGATAGGACTGGGTGACTTTACCCATGTAGTGGTGGGTTCTACAGAAATGTCCTATCTCGTCTGGCAAGGAGAGGCTTCCATTAATGACTATCTGTTTACTTTCCTGATCCCCACCACTATTGGCAATATTATTGGCGGCACAGGTGTATTTACACTACTGATTTATGGTCAAGTGACTGAAGAACTAGAGCAGAAGCATCAATAAACTATTGTTCCTGCTGCCATCTGCGTTGCTGTAAGCGCTCACCTTCAACCTCACGCTTGTTTCTTGCAGATTCATAGAGTTTGGTTCCCTTTAACTCAGGTGGCAAATAGTCTTGCAACACAAAGTGCTCAGGATAATCGTGAGGATAGAGATAATTAATCCCATAACCTTGTTGCTTCATCAGCTTGGTCGGCGCATTTCTCAAATGTAAAGGCACAGGCAAATTTGCCGTTTTTTCAGCAAGTTCCAGAGCCTTATTAATCGCTAAATAAGTACTATTACTTTTTGCACTCGTTGCTAAATAAACCGCGGTTTGGCCCAGAATAATTCGAGCCTCAGGCATTCCCACCGCTTGTACAGAGCGGAAACACTCGCCTGCTAGCAATAGCGCATTAGGGTTAGAGTTTCCAATGTCTTCTGAAGCTGCAATCAGCATACGTCTTGCAATAAAAACTGGATCTTCTCCGCCTTTGAGCATACGTGCCATCCAATACAGGGTTGCATCTGGATCACTACCACGAATTGATTTAATAAAGGCTGAAACTAGGTCGTAATGCTGTTCACCAGATTTGTCATAACGCGCAATATTTTGCTGAGCAACTTTCACCACCACCGCATTGGTAATCGTGTTTTCAATTTCTGGTTCAAAGGTACTTGCAATTAAATCCAGTAAATTAAGCGCCTTACGAGCATCGCCTGCTGCGAATTGAATGAGAGCATCGTATTCTTCAACATGAATATAACGCTCTTTTAAGAATTTATCGGCTTGAAGTGCATTATTAAGAAGTGTCTGAATTGCCTCACTGTCTAAACTATTTAAGGTATAGACCTGACAACGAGATAAAAGCGCACTATTCACCTCAAAAGATGGGTTTTCAGTCGTTGCGCCAATTAAGGTAATTTTGCCTTTTTCAACTGCACCCAATAATGCATCTTGCTGTGATTTATTAAAACGATGAATTTCGTCAATGAAAACTACAGGTGTCAGTAAATCACCACTTTCTGCAATCACTTCACGTAATTCTTTTACACCCGTATTCAGCGCAGATAAGCTTACAAATGGGCGATCTATCGCTTGAGCCAAAAGCAAAGCAATTGTTGTTTTACCAACGCCTGGTGGCCCCCAAAAAATAATAGAAGGCAAATGCCCCTGATCAATCATTTGACGCAGTGGCGCATGTTCACCTAATAAATGATCTTGCCCAATAATTTCAGACAAGTCTCTCGGGCGCAGGCGTTCAGGAAGTGGAATATGGGTGTCTGACATCTCAAATTGCTTTATCGTCTTTTCACTATAGTCTATTGTGTCTCACAGAAATCTACAATTTGAATCTATGAGACACGTCCGTTATTTACTGGCTGGTTCGCATTAAGAGGGTTTCTTACTTAGCTTCAGTAAACGCGCATTTGAGCCGTCTTCAATGACCCAAATCGAGCCGTCTTGGGCTTCATGTAATCCACGAATACGTTTTTTCATATCTAATCTTTGCACTTCTTTCACGGGTTTATGCTCTAAATCCACCACAATAATTGCTTCTGAAGATAACCCACCAATTAACGCCTTATTTTTCCATGCAGGAAATTGTTGTTCCCGATAAATGATTAGGCTTGACGGAGAGATTACGGGAGTCCAGTCAATTTCTGGTGCTTTAAATTCTGGGCGAGTATGATGGTCTGGAATAGGTTGGCCCGAATAATGGTCTCCATTTGAAACGATTGGATAACCATAATTTTCACCTTTTACGATGATATTAAGCTCATCACCACCTTTAGGCCCCATTTCAACTACCCAGAGCTGTCCTTGACGATCAAAAGCCATACCTAACGGATTACGATGTCCTAGTGACCATATTTCAGCAGTTACACCACCTTGCTTATAAAAAGGGTTATCTACAACCGCTGAACCCTCCTCATTTAAACGCAAGATTTTACCCAAGTTACTTTTCATGTTTTGAGCAGGGTCAAACTTTTGTCGCTCACCTGAACTGACCCACAGCTTACCGTCCGCACCAAAAAGCATACGATGTCCATAATGGCCTTGTCCTGAAACTTTAGGTACTTGCTGCCAAATCTGCTTTATATCGGTAAGTTTTGGCTGATTGGGGTTAGATAAATCTAGTTTCGCACGTGAAATAACTGCTCCAGATCCCCCTTGTCCTTTTGTAGCGTAGCTGAGATAAACCCAATGATTCTTAGCAAAGTCAGGGTGTAAAACTACATCTCCTAAACCACCCTGTCCCCCATAGTTCACTGCTGGAACGCCTTGAACATCCAAGATTTGTTTATTTTTAGGGTTAAAAATTTTTAATTTACCTTGCCGTTCAGTGACTAATAAACGCTGATCAGGCAAGCTGGTCAAAGCCCAAGGTTCATTGAATTGAGTAAATATTTCAGTTTGATAAGATTGTTTGGTTAAGGCGGTCTGCTCTGTTTTTGCAGACGTATTTTGTTCAAGATTTTTTGAATTTGTATTATTAGACCCACAAGCCATCAACAAAAAAAAGCTACTACATAATAAGGGGGTTGCTAATCGTCTCATCATTTTTATCTCCTTTTGTTTTTATTGTTATATAACGGAGATGAGCAAAAAATTTACGATTAAATGTTACTTTATAATACGTTGTAATTAAAAATGCCCATCACGAGCATATTAACGCACCCATCGTACGACATAATCTTCAAGATCATCTTCATGGACATCAACTTCAGAAAGACAACGTCCAGCAACTGACTTTTTCGCCTTAACGACGCTTTGTCTAGAGCCTGTATTTAAATAATGCCAAGAAGGTAGATTTTTACCTTCATTCAAGCGCTTATAGGCACAGCTCGATGGTAACCAATGAATTGTTTTTAAAGACTCTGGGGTTAATTGCAAACAGTCAGGCACTTGCTGCTGACGATTTGGATAATCGGTACAACGTCCTGTATCACAATCGAGTAATTTACAGGCCACTTTGGTATAAGCCACCTCATGGGTATCTTCATCTTCAAGCTTGACCAAACAGCACAAACCACACCCATCGCATAAAGCTTCCCACTCAATTTGAGTGAGTTGCTCTAATGGATAGTTTTTCCAGAAGAGTGGTCGAAGTGAGGTCTCGGTAGACATAATGTTTTAGCAGCTGATGAGATGAAACAGTGACTAAGTATAACATTGAAGTCGTCTGTACGAAAAAAGAAGCTGTATTCCTAGCATCACAAAATGATTGTTTAATATACATTTCAACCACATAAACGACACATTCGGTGCAAAAAACAAGCTATATAGTTAAACAACAATGAAAAAATAAGGAGAACAGCATATGTTCCGTTGGGCTATAATTTTTGCAGTGATTGCACTCATTGCCAGTCTATTAGGGTTTGGTGGTGTTGCAGGACTATCTAAAGACTTTGCCGTGATTTTATTAGTTGTGGCTGTAATTCTCGCTGTAATTGGGTTCATTTCCCGAGGCAGAACGTAACTTAATGATGATCACCTAAAAAGAAGGAACTGGTTTCCTTCTTTTTTATTGCGTGAAGATTTCTATCTTTTGTTTTGATGTAGATTCTTACACAGTTATTTATATTACTTTTATCTTTTTATGCTTTAATCAAGCGTGTTTAAATCTCTTTAAATTTCAGGATTAAGGTTATGAGTACAGCAATTAAAACCCGTGAAATTCAATATACTGCACCAGATGGCAGCCATTTAATTGGTTACTTTGCGGCTCCAGATAGTGAAACACCTGTTGCGGGTGTAATTGTTGGTCCTGAGTGGTGGGGTCGTAACGAATATACGGAACAACGTGCACGTGAGCTTGCTGAACACGGCTATGCTGCGCTTGCAATTGATATGTATGGCGATAAAAAAGTAACTTCGACTGCCGCTCAAGCCTATGAATGGATGATGCAGACATTTGAAAATTTAGATACGGTTACCGATCGTGCCAATGCAGCGCTTCAAACTCTAGCGGCCCAACCAGAAGTAAACAGTGAAAAACTTGCTGCAATTGGCTTCTGTTATGGTGGTAAAGTTGTATTAGACCTTGCTCGTTCAGGTGCACCACTTAAATCAATTATAACGTTCCATGCTACATTAGCTCCGAAGGCACCTGCTCAAAAAGGCAGCATTCAAGGTGAAGTTTTAGTACTACATGGTGAACTAGACAGCATGGTCACCTTAGAAGATGTTGCTAATTTTGAAAAAGAGATGCAAGCTGCTGAGGTTAAACACGAAGTAGTGGTTTTAGAAGGTGCTAAACATGGCTTTAGTAACCCGCTTGCAGATGAAAAAGCTAAAGCGAACGGTGTAGACCTTGGCTACAATAGCGAAGCGGAAAAACAAGGCCTTGCTAAAATGTACGCGTTGTTAGATCGTACTTTAAAATAAAAGAAGCTAATTTGGAGCAAATGTTTTTTCGCATTTGCTCCCTTAAATGTTTATGACTTTGCAATATTTTTACTGTATTTTTTAAACCATACTTCAATAACTATACTCCCGTTGAGCTAGAGCAAAGCCTAGTCTTATTTCCCGCACTCGGGGTTTAATGGAATAACATGAGAGGATACAACAATGACTGACAAGAAATGTCCGTATTGCGAATTTGATGAATATGACATCATTGATAAGAATGAATTTGCTGTAATTTTGCCTGATTCTAATCCGCTATCTAAAGGCCACTGTGTGGTAACGCCACTGCGCCATGTTCGTTCTTTTTTTGATATCACGTCTAAAGAACATCAAGGCTTGCTTACACTTCTTGAAATTGCTCGCCACGAAACACAACTTCGCCATCAACCAGACGGTTTCCATATTGGCTTCAATGATGGTGAAGTGTTCGGACAAAATTCTGATCATTTCCACATTCATGTCATTCCGTACTACAAAAACCAACCGTTGAAACTTGACCAACGTTGGGGTGTACAAAAGGATTAATCCTTTTTATACATGAAACAGAGATTGCTGATTATCAGGTAATCTCTGTTTTAACATACTCTCGCTGTTCGCCTGCTTTAAACAAAATTTCATCTAAAATTCAGCTATAATTTAGCCCTTACTTCTCTTCTATAGCTGTTCATGCCTGAATTTTCTTTTTCTGATGCCCTTTTAAACTGGTTCGATCAACATGGTCGTCACGATTTGCCTTGGCAAGTTGCAGATGATCCGTACAAAGTTTGGGTTTCTGAAATCATGTTGCAGCAGACTCAGGTGAAAACGGTTCTGCAATATTTTGACCGTTTTATGGAGCGCTTTCCGACGGTAGAAACGTTAGGTCATGCAACTTGGGATGAAGTAGCGCCTTATTGGGCGGGTCTGGGCTATTACGCTCGTGCACGCAATTTGCATAAAGCTGCTGGCCTTGTCACTCAGCAAGGTAAGTTTCCTAAAACACTAGAAGAATGGATTGCACTACCTGGCATTGGTCCCTCTACCGCAGGTGCACTCATGTCTTTGGGTCTACGTCAGTACGGCGTCATTATGGATGGCAACGTAAAACGCGTATTAGCCCGTTTCTTTGCCATTGAAGATGATTTAAGCAAACCACAGCACGAACGTGAAATGTGGAAACTGGCTGAAGAGCTTTGCCCGACACATCGTAACCATGACTACACGCAAGCGATTATGGACTTGGGTGCAACCATTTGTACGCCCAAAAAGCCTCTTTGTTTATATTGCCCAATGCAAGCTCATTGTCAGGCTTACCAGCAAGGTTTAGAACAAGAATTACCTTTTAAGAAACCGAAAAAAACACCACCTGTTAGAACAGCAGATGTTCTTATCATCCAGTGCGAAGATGAATGGTTTTGGCAACAACGCCAAGCCCATGGTCTATGGGGCGGTTTATTCTGTTTACCTATTTTAGAAAATGAACATGAACGACTGAGTTTAATTCAGCAATTTAAATTACAGGCTCAACCGCAAAATTTTCAGATCAGTCATAGCTTCACTCACTTCACATGGTTACTTAATGCTCATATGTTCCACGTGGAACCTGATCAAAAAGAACATCTGTCAATTGAACTTGAAGGCCAATGGTTGAGCCCAGAACAAGCTATTGCTAAAGGGGTTCCAACAGCTATGAAAAAATTGATCTCGACAAGCCGTTCGTGACATAGTGAGCAAAATAATTTTGATATAACTGTGACAGGGAGTATTTTGTGCGACGTTTTGTTTCTCATTTCTCACTTGGTTTTCTGATTATCCTATTGGCGGCCTGTGCCAGTGCACCTAAAAAACCTGCCCCACTTCCACCTGCTCAAGTTAATAAACTTAAAAGTATGCAGCTTCCAAATCGACTGCCTGTACCAGTGAAAGGTGTCGATCGAGATGAGTTAAAAGACACATGGGGAGCTGCTCGCAGTCAGGGTCGTAGTCACGAAGGAATTGATATTTTGGCTCCACGTGGAACCAAAGTGTACAGTGCAACTGAAGGGCTCGTTGCCGATCTTCGCAATAACAACTTAGGTGGCAAAGTCATCTGGATTTTAGGTCCAGCTGGAACATGGCATTATTATGCCCACCTTGATGACCACAAACGTGGCTTAAATGTTGGTGACTATGTCAAAAAAGGCGATCTAATTGGCTATGTCGGCAATACAGGCAATGCACGTTATACTTCACCTCATCTTCATTATGGTCTTTACCTAGATGGTAAAGGACGTGGTGCTGTTAATCCTTATTCATATTTACGCTAGGAACATTTTATGTCGGAAGCGCTGATCAATCGCTTAGTAGAGTTTGCCGAGTCTGGCAACCAGCAAAAGATCATTTTAAATGGCAATAGCTATCAAGGCTGGATCATGGAAATCAGCGATGATGCCCTGCTAATCAGTACCGGTTTTTCAGATAAAGTTGGTAAAGACTTTTGGCTAAAGTTTGAAGACTTAACTCAAGCTGAACTGTATTATTGGGATACTCGCCCAAATGAATGGGTGCTGTTTAAACTTTAAAATTCTAAGATAAATATAAGGAGCATTATCATGAAAACTCAACGTTGCGGATGGTGTTCCGACGATCCACTCTATATTGCCTACCATGATGAAGAATGGGGCAAACCGGAACATGACGAAGCACGTTTATTTGAAATGCTTTGCCTTGAAGGCCAGCAAGCTGGTTTATCTTGGATTACCGTACTAAAAAAAAGAGAAAGCTACCGTCAGCACTTTTTTAATCATCCGATTGCAGAAATTGCTTCATTCACAGATGATTTTTTAGAACTAAAATTATCCGATGCAAGCTTAATTCGCCACTTAGGCAAACTCAAAGCTATTCGTGATAATGCAATTGCTTGGCAAGCGCTCAAAGCACAAGTCGGTGACGTTCCTAAATGGCTTTGGCAGTTTGTAGATGCAGCTCCACAACACAATGATGTTGTAGATTATCGTAAGGCTCCTGCACAAACTGAACTCAGCGTAAAACTTTCCAAGACTCTTAAAAAGAATGGCTTCAAATTTGTCGGCCCAACCACCTGTTATGCTTTTATGCAAGCAGTAGGCATGGTCGATGATCATGAAAACGATTGTCAATTTAAAGCTTCATAACCCACTCGAACGGTTCAAATCCGCTTAAGGAGTTTCCGATGAGCAATAATACGATTCAGGCTTATGCCGCAATGCAAGCAGGTGAGAAACTGGTTCCTTACCAATTTGATGCAGGTGAATTACAGCCGCATCAGGTTGAGGTAAAAGTTGAATACTGTGGTTTATGTCATTCTGATATTTCTGTTTTGAACAATGAATGGCGTTCAACTGTGTACCCTGTAGTTGCGGGTCATGAAATTATTGGACGAATTGTTGCTTTAGGTTCAGAAGCCAAAGGTCTACAAATCGGGCAACGTGTCGGCATTGGCTGGACCGCGGAAAGTTGCCAAGCCTGTGATGAATGTATAGGTGGTCAGCAAGTACTTTGTACGGGCGGAAGTGTTGCAACAATCGTGGGACATGCTGGTGGCTTTGCTGACAAAGTCCGTGCAGGTTGGCAGTGGGCTATTCCCCTCCCTGACGATTTAGACGCTGAAAGTGCCGGTCCTCTACTTTGTGGCGGAATTACCGTTTTTGACCCACTACTCAAACATAAAATTCAAGCAACACATCATGTCGGTGTGATCGGTATTGGTGGCTTAGGTCATATCGCCATTAAGCTACTCAAAGCTTGGGGCTGTGAGATCACTGCATTTAGTTCCAACCCTGATAAAACAGAGGAACTTAAAGCAATGGGGGCAGATCATGTCGTGAATAGCCGCGATACAGACGCGGTAACAGCACAAAAAGGGAAATTTGATTTATTGCTGAGCACAGTAAACGTGACCCTAAACTGGCGTGCTTTCATTTCTACGCTAGCACCAAACGGTTCGTTGCACTTCTTGGGGCTTACTCTGGAGCCTGTTCCTGTTTCTGTAGGTTCACTTATTAGTGGTGCTAAGTCAGTGACAGGTTCACCGACGGGTTCACCAGCTGCACTACGTCAACTTTTGAAGTTTGCTGCACGCAAAAAAATTGCGCCTCAAATTGAGCTATTTCCAATGTCACAGCTCAATGAAGCAATTGAACGTCTACACTCAGGTCAGGCACGCTACCGCATTGTGTTGAAAGCAGACTTCGCAGAATAAAACTAACTCACGGTTTTCATCTGTTGTCGTGACCATTCCGCCAAGTCTCTAATTGCTTGGCGGACATCTGCTGTTAATTCATGACCCGCATTTAAACGAATGAAGTGCCGATATCGTTCATCCTCACCAAAAACATGGCCCGGTACCACAGTAATTCCTTCGGCTTTCGCAGTGTAATACAGCGCTAAGGTATCTACTTCCTTTGGTAACTGTATCCAGAGTGCATAGCCGCCTTCGGGCTGGCTTAATGCAATGGGAAGGCCATCAAAGGCTCTTAAAATACAACTGCGATATTGTTCGACCTGTCGCATTAGATTTGGTCGTAGCTGCTCTAAATGCTCTCGATAACCACGGCTATAAATAAAATCCGCCAAGCCTAATTGTAGCGGTGTATTTACACCAATATTACTTGCCAGTAGCTCTAGTTTTAAATGCTGTAGCTTTGAGCTTAAACAGAACCACCCTACCCGATATGCGCTCGATAATGACTTAGAAACTGATCCACACCAAATGACATAGCCTGCGCGGTCCCAATAGCGAATCGGTAGCGGGCGTTCGTTGCTGTAACCGCATTCACCAAAAATATCGTCTTCAATAATAAAGCACTGATACTTTGCAGCTAATTCAGCAATCTTTTGTTTTTCTGCATTACTTAAACAATATCCTAAAGGATTTTGATAATTGGCTGTCATCAGGCAAACCTTCGCCAAACCCTGCTGCATCAATGATTCTAAACGCTCAAGATCAATACCACGATGATGTGCTGGAATTTCAATAATCTGCCGTTTTAAACTTGCTAAAAGCTGTAGTTGCCCATTAAAAGTAGGTGTCGGAATTAAAATACTATCGCCTACTTCTGTTAGGTGCTGAATCACTAACGACAAAGCAGGGATACAACCATTGGTAATAAAAATATCTTCCGTTGCAATGAAGATTCCGTCTTCGCGCCAATGATCAGAAAGCGCTTTTCTTAATTGTTCATGTCCTTGTTTATTACAATAGAGAAAGTCTTGTGGCTGACAATTTTTTAACGTCCGTTGAATAGAACGACGTAAACCCTCTACCGGAATAAAATGCGGCGTCAATTGAATCGAACCCAACGGTACGAGATGGCTTTGTAACGCTGCTTCTTGAATTTGGTTATGCAACTCTAGATTTGAGACTTGCCGAGGTAAAGACAAAAAATCTGGGCTATCAGGAATAGGGCTAGATTGACTACGAGCAACCACAAAATAACCTGATTTCGGCTTTACATAAATCAGTCCCCTCGCCTCAAGCAATTCATAGCAACTTTTTGCTGTGCTTAAGCTAATACTGTGCTGACGAGCGAAATCTCGTAATGAAATCAGCTTTTGATGAGGCTTGAGCTCATCTTGATAAATTCGATGTGCTAATTGATTGGCAAGAACCTGATATTGAAAAGTCATTCTGTGCTGCTTTTTTAAAAATTTCTGTATCTGTACTGGTTTATAGAACACCTTTACGCTATAGAAATCAACTCAAAGAGTAGCAAGATCATGAAATTAAAAGCTATATTGTTATTTACTATTGTTTTAGCAGGTTGCCAACCTGAGCCAAAAAACGAACAGTACAGACATACGGTTTGCCAAAGTCTCATTGAAGGTTATTTAAAAATGACCAATCAACAAGACTATAAAATGGAGCAGCGCACTGATAACGAGGCCAATATGATTTCTCATTATCAATATAAGCGTAATAGCTCAAATGAAGTTGTCATGGTGAATTCGACTTATTCAAAATTATATTTTAGTTGTCGACAACAGCAAAAAAGCTATTTTCTGACACAGCATTCATCAGAGGGACAAATCACTCCAATTTTAGAAGTTCATTTTCCAACTGATGGCTATGCTACTTTTAGAGAGCGCTTTTAAAACCATCTTTTAACTGTTCTGCCAAAAATTCAATGAATAAACGGATTCGTTTTGGTAGATGCTCTTGTTGATAATACACAGCATGGATGCTTTGATATTGATGCTCAATTTGATCTTCGAATAATGCAATCAAGCGTCCTTCTTGAATATCTTTCCAAATTTCAAATTCAGATAGTCGTGCAATACCATGGCCTCTAATCGTGAGTTGGCGTACCGTCTCACCACTAGAAGCTTTAATATTTGCTTGTGCAAAAAAATATTCATCGCCGATTTTAATCGGCCAGCTATTAATATAGGCAGGTCTGGTAAAACCAATCAGATCATGCTGTTCGAGTTGTTCAGGCTGTGTTGGTGTGCCCTTAATCACTAGATATTCTGGGCTCGCAACAATAAATAAGCGACTTTTACACACCAGTTTGGCATGCAGACTCGAATCATTAAGCTCCCCAAACCGAAATGCCACATCGGTTTTATGCTGCAATAGATCAATCACCTGATCATTACTATTTAACTCAATTTCAATATTTGGATAGTACTCACGAAACTTATGCATTAATGGGGCAATCACGTGTAAAACAAACGGCGTTGCTGAATCAATACGAATGAGTCCCGCAGTACCCTGATCAGATTTTTGTAGTTCTTCTTCAGCCGCATTTAGTTCATTTAAGATTTTACGGGCCTTTATAAGAAACTGCTGCCCTTCTTGAGTGAGTTTCAATTTACGTGTCGTTCGCTCAAGTAAGGTTACATCTAGCTTTGCTTCCAAGCGTGTTAAAGATCGACTAACTCCCGAAGGTGTTTGTTTTAAATGCTCTGCTGCCGCAACAAAAGAACCAGTATCAACGATTGCGATAAACGCGACGAGTTCTTCAATTGTTGATTTCATGTCTTATTCCATTATTGACTAATGATCAAAGATATTTTGCTTATTCATCTATTTTTTCGCAACAATAAAAAAAGCAAAATGCACATCAAGTTAAATGATTATTCAAATTTAGGTAAACACATGAATATTCCACGTTTTGGTCTAGGTACTTTCCGTCTTAAAGAACAAGCAGTCATTGATTCTGTAAAAACTGCTTTAGACGTAGGTTACCGTGTAATTGATACTGCTCAAATTTATGACAATGAAGCAGCGATTGGTCAAGCCATTGCCGAAAGCGGTGTATCGCGTCAGGACTTATTTCTAACCACAAAAATCTGGGTAGATAATTTTGCTCAAGATAAGTTTATTCCAAGCTTAAAAGAAAGCTTAGAAAAGCTTCGTACTGACCATGTCGATTTAACTTTGATTCATTGGCCAGCACCAGATTTAGGCGTTTCGATTCCTGAAATCATGAAGCTTTTACTTGAAGCGAAAGAACAAGGTCTTACTAAACAAATTGGTATTTCAAACTTCAATATTGAGCTTACTCAACAAGCGATTGATACAATTGGTGCTGAAAATATTGCAACCAACCAGATTGAGTTAAGCCCTTATCTTCAAAACCATAAACTTGTAAATTTCTTACAAGAGAAGAATATTGATGTCACTTCATATATGACGCTTGCGTACGGTAAAGTGCTTCAAGACCCAGTTTTAGCTGAAATTGCAGCAGCTCATAAAGCAACGACAGCGCAAATTGCACTTGCTTGGGCACTGCAACGTGGTTTTGCAGTTATTCCATCTTCGACTAAACGTGAAAACCTGATTAGCAACTTAAAAGCACAGGATATCGAGTTAACTTCAGCTGAAATGCAAATGATTGCCGAACTTGATCGTAACAGTCGTGAAGTTAGCCCAGAGCCATGGGCACCAGTTTGGGACTAAACTCATGAACACTCAATCAAATACGGCGTTCTCGTTATTGGCATTGGCAATTGGTGCCTTTGCCATTGGCACCACGGAATTCTCACCAATGGGATTGTTGCCGAATATCGCTAATGATTTAGGTATTTCAATTCCAACAGCCGGAATGTTAATTACGGGCTATGCGCTTGGCGTCATGCTAGGTGCCCCGTTCATGACCCTGTGGTTTGGCGGTTTTGCACGACGTAATGCGCTTATCTTCCTGATGGCGATCTTTACGGTAGGTAACCTGATAGCAGCGTTTTCACCAAGCTATATGAGCTTATTAGGTGCACGTCTCATCACAAGCCTTAACCATGGTGCTTTCTTCGGGATAGGTTCAGTTGTAGCAGCAAGCATTGTGCCCGCACACAAACAGGCCAGTGCTGTAGCGACCATGTTTATGGGCTTAACCATTGCCAACATTGGTGGTGTACCGCTGGCAACATGGGTTGGGCAAAACATTGGCTGGCGTATGTCTTTCCTTGCGATTTCATTGCTTGGTGTGATTACCATGCTCGCTTTATGGAAAGCATTACCACAAGGTATGGTTGCTCAAAAACCAAATGTGAAAGCTGAGTTGAAAGTGTTAACGCGCACTCCTGTAATACTTGCTCTACTCACCACCGTACTTGGTGCAGGTGCAATGTTTACGCTCTATACCTATATTGCGCCAAGTTTGACTGAGTTTACACATGCTTCACCGACCTTCATTACGTTTATGCTCATGTTGATTGGTGTCGGTTTCTCGGTTGGTAACCATTTAGGCGGTCGCTTTGCAGATTTGTCTATTAACAAAACTCTGATTGGTTTCTTGGTTCTGTTAATTGTAATGATGGTGACTTTCCCAATCCTTGCACAAAGCCAGATTGGAGCAGCCATTGCTTTAGTGATCTGGGGTGCCGCAACCTTTGCTTTAGTTCCACCTTTGCAAATGCGTGTAATGTCAGTTGCTCATGAAGCACCAGGCCTTGCCTCTTCAGTAAATATCGGTGCCTTTAACTTAGGTAACGCAGTTGGAGCAGCAGCAGGTGCGTTAGTACTCGATTTAGGTTGGGGTTATAGCGCAGTATCATTTGCTGGTGCATTGCTAGCAGGATTAGGTTTACTGTTGGTTTTATTCCAAATCAAACGCGAGAGTAGTCCCGCCCAAGCATTACAGCAGTGTTCAGATTAATAAAAAAAGCGCCTGATCTCAGGCGCTTTTTTTAAGCTATTTATTTTAAAATTTCTGGTAACTTAGGTTGCTCGTAAATCGGACTAGTCACTTCCCGCTTCATTTTCAGCAACATCTGGTAAGGTTGCTGTTGAACAAACATATTTACGAAGCTCAGCGGAATCGCACCGGCTGGGTCAGCATAACCACTTGTGGTTACTTTAACTTTGTTATTCGCTAATTTCTGGAAGGTCCAATCCCCCTCATAGCGTGTTAAACGTACTACATCCGGTTGTAACGGATAATTACTATTAATCGCCGTATTCTTAATGGTAATTAAGCCATTGGCTGCTTTACTCATTTTTCCTTTCACGACTACATCGCGATCTTTTAGAGGAAAAGGAAAATCTAACAGCATATAGAGTGTGAATTCACCCTTTTTTTCATCTTGAGACAACATCTGAACCTTGCCCATATAAGGCACCCACTGATCGGCACGATTTACATCTAAAATCACAGCGACAGCGCGTTCAAGTGGCACATCAAAAGTCGTTTCAGCCTTATATTGAAAGACTGGATTATCACTCTTTTGATAGGTCCAGACTTTAATATTATTACGGTCTAAGCTGAGTTTAGCTTTTTCAGTAGAAGCAGCCCCCGTCCAGAGGCTGCTTAAGCAAAGAAGAGTGGTCAAGGCAATTTGTTTTTTATTCATGTTCTGCTCTATCTTGTTTTTCTCGCTACACATGGAATACGTACAGGGTTTTAAACCTGTACGTCGTTCAATCCTAAAACATCTTTCATGTCATATTTACGCGCTTCACGGCCCACAACCCATGCAGCAGCTCGCACTGCACCAGCAGCAAAGTTCATACGGTTCGTTGCTTTATGAGTCACTTCAACGCGCTCACCTTCACCAATGAACATCACAGTGTGCTCACCCACGATATCACCACCACGAATGGTTTCAAAACCAATCGTTTGACGTTCACGTGGACCTGTGTGCCCTTCACGGCCATAAACAGCAACTTCTTTTAGGTTACGGCCTAAAGTATCTGCAATTGCTTCACCCATCATTAACGCTGTACCTGACGGCGCATCTACTTTATGACGGTGATGAGCTTCAATCACTTCAATATCTACTGTATCGCCAAATACTTTTGCTGCAAGCTCAAGTAACTTGATTGATACATTTACACCTACTGAATAGTTAGCTGCGTAAACCACAGGTGTATGAGTGGCAACTTCGTCTAATTCAGCTTTTTGCTCATCTGACATACCTGTTGTACCAATAACCATGGCAACCCCAGCTTCACGGCAAAGCTTCAAATGCTGAGCAGTTGCAACTGGTGCAGTAAAATCAATGATTACATCGCAATCTTTCAGAACATCGGCCAAGCTTCCTGAAACCTTCACACCCACTGAACCAATACCAGCAAGCTCACCAGCGTCAGTGCCCACCAAACTACTTTCCGGACGCTCTACCGCAGCAGCTAATTGATAGCCTGCTTGTTGAACTGCTTGAATAAGCGTACGGCCCATACGACCGCCTGCACCTAAAATACCAATGCGTGGAGCTGCTGACATAATCCTTCCCAATCTTCTGTTTTACGTAATTTGTCTACTATATCAAAACTCTTTGCTCACGATAAAAAGTAAAAATTATTTTTTGAGATGAACTCAAATTTAATCTGTTTTCACAAAAGTTAAAGAATTGATCTGCACACTACGAGCCACGAATGAAAAAAAGATGACTATAAGGAGTTCAGCATGCATTCGAGAATTATTGGCTTTACTGTAATGATGGGGATTATGAGTTCAGTGGCATTTGCAGAGCCTGCAATCCAGCCAGGAGACACATTAGAAAGCTTATCTAAAGCACGTATTACAACTAACGTAAGTACTCAAACAGCAACTCCTACAGCTCAAACTGTAGCAACTGATGCCAACACAGACGTTAAAGTTGAAGATATTGACCCGATTATTAGCGAAACAACAGCAGAGGCGCCAAAAGTAGCTGTACAGGCAGAAACATTAGCCGCACCAGTAATCGAAAATGCTCCTACTCTTGCTTCTAGCGAACCGACTGTAAGCGTTAATGATATTGATGTTGCTCATCCTACAGAGTAAGCAGACGTAATTTTCTTTTAAGCAGAATAAAAATAATAAGATGAATCAGCGCAATAAAAAGGCGGATATTTTATCAATATCCGCCTTCTTTTTAATTTCTTATCTAATCAAGCATTAATCGAACAAACGATCAAAGAATGATTTTTTCTTCGGTGAAGAAGCACTGTCTTCGCCATCAAAAGAAGCTTGTAACTCTTTAAGTAATTCACGTTGACGAGAATTTAAGTTGACTGGTGTTTCTACCACAATACGGCAGAGTAAATCACCCACCATGCTGCTACGTACTGGACGAACGCCTTTGCCACGTAAACGGAATAATTTACCTGTTTGAGTTCCCTCAGGAATCTTCAAGCTAACGCGACCTTCCAAAGTTGGAATTTCAATTTCTTTACCAAGTGCAGCATCAGCAATGCTCACTGGTACGTCCATATAAAGATCGGCACCATCACGTTGGAAAATTTCGTGTTCACGAACAACGACTTCAACGTATAAATCACCTGATTGGCCATCACGAATTGCTTCGCCTTTACCACTCAAGCGAACGCGGTCACCATTATCTACACCCGCTGGAATTGTAACTTCCAACGTTTGCTGGCGATCAGCCACACCTGAACCATGACATGCCTGACAAGGGTTTTTAATAATTTTACCTTGGCCACGACAAGTACCACATGTTTGTTGTACAGAGAAGAAACCTTGCTGCATACGTACTTGTCCTGAACCATGACAAGTTTTACAGGTTTCAACATCTTTTGGATTTTTTGAACCTTTACCATCACACACATCACAAGGTGCTGGAGCAGTAAAGGTAATGGTTTTTTTCACCCCTTTTACAGCTTCTTCAAGGGTAAGTTCCATTACATAGCGTAGATCTGATCCGCGACGTTGACGCTGTTGACGTCCACCGCCACCGAATGCACCACCGAAGATATCACCGAACTGGCTGAAAATGTCTTCGGCACTAAATCCACCAAAGCCACCACCGCCGCCGCCAAAGCCGCCTTCGAACGCATTATGACCCATGCGATCGTACATGCTACGCTTTTCGCTGTCCGATAAAACTTCATAAGCTTCAGCAGCTTCTTTAAATTTCTCTTCAGCTTCGGCATTGTCAGGGTTTCTATCAGGATGATATTTCATCGCCAATTTACGGTAGGCTTTTTTGATCTCATCATCACTTGCGGTTTTTGAAACGCCTAAAACCTCATAATAATCACGTTTAGCCATTTTTGGCGGTGCTCCTCACGGAATTTTATCAATACTCTATTGCCGACTAAATGGGGGGCTTTAGCCGAATTTACAAGGGTAAAAAGTTTAAAAAATAGATATATTAAAAAACTGCCTTATTTTTTAAATATTTAGACAAGCCTTTTAACCATGCATTTAATAGAAATAACCACGCAATAGCGCTAAATACCACACCCGCAACCGTAGAGGCGGTTACCCAGAGGTTACTGTCCCATGCAAAAAAGAAGAGCGGAATAAACCAGACCACAGCAAAAATTGCCATACAAAGAAATAGAATCCCGTTTCGCATAATCCATAGTGCATGCGCATGAATCCAAACTTCTGCATTATCTACAACCGCCACTTTACGAGCGACCAAATAAGCAAAGGCCGCAAAAATAACCGTAAACAATGCAAGAAACATGAACGCATAAGAAATTACTATATAACGGCGATGCTGTTCGATATGGTCTTGCCCCATCTGTATTTCACCTCAATTCACTGCACTTAGCCTATTTTTTATGCAGTGAAATAATCCTGTATTTTTTGTGTAAAGACAGGTGCTACTATATTGGAGTTTTCAATATTTCGCACCTTTATTCACAAAAAATTTATGTATTTTATGCGGTTTTTTTCACCTTAAACCACGCTGCGTAGAGCGCAGGTAAGAAAAATAATGTCAGTAAGGTAGCAACAATCAAGCCGCCCATAATCGCAACTGCCATCGGACCAAAGAAAATACTTCGTGAAAGTGGAATCATGGCCAAAACCGCGGCTAATGCAGTCAAAATAATCGGGCGGAATCGACGCACTGTCGCCTCAATAATCGCCTCCCATGTTGGATGCCCTGCTTGCCTGTCTTGTTCAATTTGATCAATCAAAATAAGCGAGTTACGCATGATCATGCCAGAGAGCGCAATTGTGCCCAACATGGCCACAAAGCCAAATGGTTTGTTAAATAGGAGCAAAAATAAAACCACACCAATTAAACCAAGCGGAGCTGTTAATAACACAATGGTCGCGCGTGATAAGCTTTTGAGCTGAATCATCAGTAATGTCATTACTACTGCCAAGAACAGTGGCATACCTGCATTAACGGAATTTTGCCCACGTGCAGACTCTTCTACAGTTCCACCAACTTCAACCAGATAACCACTTGGTAATTCAGCACGTAATTTATCCATTGATTCAGCTAACTCGCCAACCACTGTAGCTGGTTGTAATTGAGTGCGGATATCTGCGCGAACAGTAATGGTCGGTAAGCGGTTACGATGCCAAATTAAACCATCTTCAAACTTATACTCAATTTTAGCGATTTGAGCTAAAGGCACAGTCGTTCCGTTGGTTGTTGGTACAGCTAAACTTGCCAATGAAGCCACTTCAACTCGTTCGCTCTGATCGCCGCGTAAACGAATTTCGATGAGTTCACGCTTTTCACGATATTGCTCAATCGCACTACCTGTAATTGATGCATTAATGAAATTTGCTAAATCGACACTAGAGACACCCATTTGTCGAGCACGATCTTGGTCAATTTGAATTGAAATAATCTTACTCGGCTCACCCCAATCTAAATGCACATTGGTGGTATTCGGGTTTTCGCTAATCAGTTTAGCGACTTTCTGTGCTTCTTGACGGACCAGATTTTGATCTTCACCCGACACACGATATTGCAATGGATAGCCAACAGGAGGGCCATTTTCCAATAATGACACGCGAGTACGAACTTGCGGCAGCAATTGTCTAATTTGTTTGTCTAACGAGCGTCGAATTTCATCACGATCATCCAGTGATGATGCGAGTACAACAAACTGTGCAAAGCTGGCTTGCGGTAATTGCTGGTCTAACGGTAAATAAAAACGTGGTGACCCTGTACCAACATAAGCCACATAGTTATCAATACCTTTTTGTTTAGACAGGAATTTTTCAACCTTTTTCACAGCTTGTTCTGTCGCTGTTAGGGAAGCGCCTTCTTCAAGTTTTAAATCGACTAAAATCTCGGCACGGTTCGAAGGTGGAAAAAACTGCTGAGGTACTATCTTAAACATCAGCACAGATAGCACAAAAACACCCACCGTCGTCGCAATTACGGTTTTACGGTAAGTCACACAAAACTCGACCATCTTTCTAAAACGTAAATAGAAGCTAGATTGGTAAGGGTCGTAGTGATGGTCCTGTGAAATGGCCACAGTTTGCGGTTGCGGTTTTTTGGTTAACCTCGCCCATAAACGGACATACCAAGGTGCCTGATGACCTGTTTTAGTAAAATCGGGTAATAGCTTTTCGCCTAAATAAGGTACGAATAAAACTGCTGCAACCCAAGAGACTAATAAGGCAATCGTTACCACCTGAAAGATAGAGCGAGTGTATTCACCTGTACCAGACTGAGCTGTAGCGATCGGTAAGAAACCAGCCGCAGTAATCAGTGTTCCGGTGAGCATCGGAAATGCCGTTGTTTTCCACGCAAAGCCGGCGGCTTTAATCCGGCTATAACCCTGCTCCATCTTAATTGCCATCATCTCGACGGCAATAATGGCGTCATCGACTAACAGACCTAGCGCCAGAATCAAGGCACCCAGTGAAATCTTATGCAGTCCGACATCGAATAGATTCATCCCCGCAAAAGTCATTGCTAAAACTAAAGGAATAGAAAAAGCGACAACCAATCCCGTGCGGAATCCTAAAGAGAAAAAACTCACTAACAAGACAATAATAACTGCCTCAGCGAGTACCTTTATAAACTCATGAATACTGCGTTGTACTGCTACAGGTTGGTCAGAAACTTTTTGAAGCTTCATGCCTAAAGGCAAAGTTTTTTGCAGTTGGGCAAATTCTGTGTCGAGATTTTTACCTAAGGCAATAATGTCACCGCCCTTACGCATTGATAAAGCAATACCAATACCATTTTCACCCATGAAACGCATACGTGGCTGAGCAGGTTGACTAAAACCACGGTAGACATCAGCGACATCTCCGAGCTGAATGGTTTTATCACCTACCAGTAAAGGCATTTTCTTAATTTCATCAATGTTTTGTAAATGACCACTTACCCGAATCTGGATGCGGTCTGTGCCCGTTTCAAAAAAACCTGCACTTGCCATACTATTTTGCTTTTGTAAGGCATCTTGAATCGCTGTAACTGGAATACCAAGTTGTACCGCTTTGGTGTTAGAAATCTCAATCCAGATTTTTTGATCTTGCAGACCAATTAATTCAACCTTACTGACATCCTTGACACGTTGAAGCTGTAATTGCAAACGATCTGCATATTCCTTAAGAAGTGCATAGTCAAAGTCTTTGCCTGTCAGTACATAAATATTGCCGTAAGTGTCTCCAAATTCGTCATTGAAAAATGGACCTTGTACACCGTTTGGCAGTTCATGGCGTATATCATTTACCTTCTTACGAACGTTGTACCAAACATCAGGAATCTTGTCAGAAGTCAGTGAATCCTTCGCCACAAAAGTGACCAATGACTCACCCGGACGGGAGTAAGCCATAATCTTGTCATACTGCCCTGTTGTCATGAGTTCCTTTTCGATACGGTCCGTAACTAAAGTAGAAACTTCTTTGGCAGTCGCCCCAGGCCAGTAGGTCTGCACCACCATGACCTTGAAGGTAAATGGTGGATCTTCACTTTGTGATAATTTTGAATAAGAGATTGCACCGATAATGCCAAGCAACAGCATAAAATAAAGGACAATACCTTTATTATTCAATGCCCATTCCGAGAGATTGAATTTCATGGCTGGGTTGCTCCCTGAATTTTCACCCCACGGTTTTCACGATCGATCGGATGAATCTTCTGTTTATCACGTAGCAAATGTACGCCGCCAATCACAACCCAATCATTTGGAGCCAAGCCAGATAACACAGGTACACTATCTTTGCCATATGCACCAATCGTTACAGGTACTTTACGTAAAGTCTGGTTCGCATTAACCACCCAGACATAAGGTTGATTATCTGTTGCTGAAACACTCGAAAGTGGCACACTCATCACATTGGTTTGAGTCGAGCTAAAAAATACGCGTGCACTTTGTCCAAGCTGAATAGCAGATTGACCTTCTTTGAGTGCAACTTTGACCGTAAATGTACGAGACTGATCCGCCGCTGGAGAAACTTCACGCACATAACCAGCAAATCGGTCATTCGGTTTAGACCATAACGTCACCCAAGCTGCTTGGCCAACCTTGATCTCGGAAACCGCTTGTTCTGGTACACCAATGACAACTTCACGCTCTCCATCAATGGCCAGTTGATAAGCCGCTTGCCCCGCAGCAACCACTTGTCCAATCTCAATGTTTCGTGCAGTAATTACCCCGTTTTTATTAGAAACGAGTTGGTTATAACCAGTTTGGTTTGCAGAAACTTCATAATTAGAACGAGCTTGCTGTAGAGCCGCTTGCGCAGCGTCATATTGATTTTTTACCGTATCGAATTGCGAACGACTTACCGCATTAATCGGCAATAACTGCTGAAAACGTTTAAGTTCGTCTGCTGCTGTTTTTGCTGAAGCCTGTGCATTGTCCAGTTGGGCTTTAGCGGCATTTAATTGTAGTTGAGCATCTGCTACGTCAAGCTTTGCTAAAACTTGTCCGACTTTAACTCGATCACCTACATCCACGTAACGTGCCGTAACCTGTCCACCGACCCGAAATGCTAAAGCTGTTTGCTGTCTAGCCTGCACATCCCCTGCATAGCTTTTTTGTTCATTGAGAGTAGTTAAGGGTTGGGCCACCATCACATAGGGTATTTCTTCTGTTTTGGGAGCTTCTTTACTACACCCCATTAATGTGACCGTACAAACAATCACCATACTCATGATGAGAGGTTTTAACAGATTCATATCTTATCGCTCTTATTCAAACTGATTTTTTAAGGCACAATATGCTTGCATCATAAATTGTTTATTTTTTAATTAATATACCCATGGGTACATTAATTAAAGAAAAACTTATAAATTGCTATCTCTTTAAATTTTTATCAGAGGATTTTGTGCAAACAGTTAATCAAAGTGGTCGCCCCAAAGATCTGGAAAAACGTGCTCGTATCTTACAAGCCGCGAAAGCTATTTTTTTAAAATCTGGCTATCACGGTACCAGCATGAACCAGATTGCACAGGAAGCAAGTGTCACTAAACTCACGGTTTATAATCACTTTCAAGACAAAGCAAACCTGTTTATCTGTGCGATTACAGAAACCTGTGAAGAGACACTGTGCACTAAACAATTTGAATTAGATGCATCGGTAGACTTTTATCAAGCACTCTTTATTGTCTGTTCACGTGCTTTGCAGATTATTTATTCACCTGAAGCATTAAAGCTGGAACATGTATTATTTGAACTCGCAGCAGAACAAAGCCCTTTAGCTGAACAGTTTTTTGATGCATCGCATACTCGACTTCAAAACCAGTTAGCCGCATTCTTCCAAAAAGCAGCTGAATTAGGTTTTATCCAAGCCGATGATCCAATTTATCAAACAGAGCTTCTTTTAACTTTGTTGCTTGGAGTGCGTCACCATAAGGTTCTACTTAGAATTATTGCCGTACCTAATGCAGAAGAGCTAGAACACATTATTAAAGATGCAATTCATTTATTTTTGCTCAAATATCGGAATTAAACCAAAGTCCGATTGCCAAAAGTTGCACTGAGTGCATGTCTACTTTTAAGACGCCATAAGCGAATTAAATGTTATTTTTTAAGCAAAAATTCACATTTTCTTACGCTCAAAGCTTGGAATGTTTGTTAATCGCGCTATATTCGATAAGAATAAGAACAGGAGAAAATAGCATGGTTCAGCAAATCGATGCGCCACTGCGTGAGGATGTCCGTTTACTTGGCAATTTGTTAGGTGAAACCCTAAAACAACATGCAGGACAAGAACTGTTTAATCAGATCGAGCAAATCCGTGCTCTTGCAAAAGGTGCACGTGATGGTCAAGCTGAAGCCGAAAAGCAATTAGAACAATTATTTTTAGAATTGCCCGATGAAGAGTTATTGCCTCTTACGCGCGCTTTTTCTCATTTTTTAAATTTTGCCAATATTGCCGAGCAATACCACGTAGTGCGTAGCCGCAGACAGGCAGAATTTGATTCGGAGGCTAATTCTCCAAATCCACTTGTTCACCTATTTCAAAAATTTAAAGATAAAAGTATTTCAACAGAAAAACTGTTCCAGCAAATTTGTGATCTTAATATTGAATTGGTACTTACGGCGCACCCAACCGAAGTCAGCCGTCGTACCCTCATTCAAAAATATGATGATATCAATGCCTGTTTATCTCAGCTTGATCAGCAAAAACTTACTCCGCGTGAACGACAAAATGCACTTGCCAACTTAAAGCAACAAATCAGTTCGGCATGGCAAACAGATGAAATTCGCCAGCACCGCCCGACCCCTGTTGATGAAGCAAAATGGGGATTTGCAACCATCGAACAAACACTTTGGAATGCCGTACCTAAATTTATTCGTGAGTTAAATGAGTTGGTTCAAGATAATTGCCAACAAAACTTACCACTCAATATTGCACCAGTGCGCTTTGCTTCTTGGATGGGTGGAGACCGCGATGGCAACCCAAATGTTACTCATCAAATTACCCAAGAAGTACTGTGGTTATCTCGCTGGCAAGCTGCTGACCTTTACCTAAGAGATATCGAAAACTTACGTTGGGAACTTTCGATCCAAACCTGTTCTGAAGAAATGATTCAGGCTATTGGTAACCAACATGCAGAGCCTTATCGTGAATATTTACGTGCTACACGCGAACGCTTAAAAGCGACTCGCCACTGGTTAGCGCAACGCCTACAAGGCTTAGAAACAGACGACAGCAATGTCATTAAAAGCAAAGACGAACTCTTACAGCCTTTATTGCTGTGCTATCGCTCTTTAATCGACAGTAACTTGCCTGAAATTGCGAATGGTCAACTTCTCGACTTTATTTATCGTGTGAACTGTTTTGGTATTGAACTACTTAAACTCGACATTCGCCAAGAATCAGGTCGTCATCGCCAAGCGATTTCAGCAATTACCGAATATTTAGGTTTAGGTAATTTTGAATCGTGGACTGAACAAGCGCGCCAAAACTTCCTAATTCAGGAATTACAAAGCAAGCGCCCGCTTTTACCGAAATATATTAATGAACCTGAAGGCAGTTTGATTGGGCACCCAGATGTCCAAGAAGTATTTGCAACCATGCGTACTTTGGCAGACCAACCGCCTGAGTCTTTAGGGGCTTATATTATTTCGATGGCTGAATATCCAAGTGATGTTTTAGCTGTGTTGTTATTGCAAAAAGAAGCAGGTATTCAGCACCCTTTACGTGTAGTTCCTCTATTTGAAACTTTAAAAGATTTAGATGGCGCTGCAACAACCATGAATACGCTGTTCAATATGCATTGGTATAAACAGCACATTCAGGGTAAACACGAAGTGATGATCGGTTACTCCGACTCTGCAAAAGATGCTGGTTTCATGTCAGCTAACTGGGCGCAATATCGTGCTCAAGAAGAGCTAACTGCAATTGCTCAAAAACACGGCGTACAGTTGACGCTGTTCCACGGCCGTGGTGGCTCAATTAGTCGTGGTGGTGCTCCAACACAACAGGCACTATTTTCACAGCCGCCAGGTTCGATCTCTGGTGCAATCCGAGTCACAGAACAAGGTGAAATGATTCGCTTTAAGTTCGGTTTAGAAGGGATTGCCATGCAAAACCTTGAAATCTATACCGCAGCAACACTCGAAGCGACTTTATTACCACCACCAGAGCCAAAAGCCGAGTGGCGTGAAATCATGAACCGTATGACAGATCATTCTGTGAAGGTTTATCGCCAGACAGTGCGTGAAAATCCACATTTTGTGAAGTATTTACGAACCGTTACGCCTGAACTCGAATTACAAATGTTGCCTTTAGGCTCACGTCCAGCAAAACGTAAAGTGAGTGGTGGTATTGAGTCTTTACGTGCGATTCCATGGGTATTTGCATGGACTCAAATCCGTTTGATGCTACCTGCATGGCTAGGTACTGGTGCTGCCATTAATGAAGTGATTGCCGATCAGCAAAAAGCAACGCTTGATGAAATGCTCCAGCAATGGCCTTATTTCCAGACGCTTATTGATATGCTGGAAATGGTATTGTCTAAATCTGATGCCAACATTGCACTCTATTACGAGTCTCATTTGACTGAAGATGAAGATTTAAAAGTGCTCGGTAATCAATTACGTCAGCGCTTAAAAGATGCTGTTGAAACGCTACTTAAATTGAAAGATGAATCAAAGCTTCTTAGTAACAACGAAGTTCTTGATCAATCAATGCAAGTTCGTAAACCGTACTTACTTCCTTTGCATCTTTTGCAGGCTGAACTCATGAAACGCCGCCGTGATTATCTTGCTGAGCGTCAGGCAGAGAACACACCTGTTGACCATGCACTTATGGTGAGTATTGCAGGTATTGCTGCTGGTTTACGCAATACAGGCTAAGTTAATTTTACCAATTGTTTAACAAAGCAGTGCATATCGATGTGCTGCTTTTTACTTGCAAAATTCTCTATTTTTCTTAAATTTTCCTCGATTTTCTATTTTTTTGATTATTTTTTTAAAATCAAAAAATTAGTCTTTATGAGAAAAAAATAACTAATTCCTTATATTTAGAATTCATAAAATTATACCAATCGTTAAAAAATAATTATTTTTCACTAACATACTTCTCTCTAGAGATTAAATGCATTCTCAAGAAAGAGTATCATGGCACCAATTAAAGAATAACGAGCTTATTTTATGTCCAATTGGTTTCCAAAATGGCAGCCTTACCAAGGTGATATTGACCACCGACCGGTCTCTACCAACGAATATCTCCCTCCAGTTCAAAGTGCTATTTTAGGTATTCAACATGCGTTTGCCATGTTTGGAGCAACTGTTTTAGCACCATTACTCATGGGCTTTAATCCTAACCTTGCCATTTTAATGTCTGGTATCTGTACCATCCTGTTCTTTTTAATTACGGGTGGTCGTGTTCCGAGTTACTTAGGCTCAAGTTTTGCATTTATTGGTGTGGTTGCAGCAGCAACTGGACATATTACAGGTTCAGGTGCCAATCCAAACCTTTCAATGGCTTTAGGCGGAATCGTAGCATGTGGTGTGTTTTACGCCATTATCGGTTTTATTGTGATGCTTACGGGTACACGCTGGATTGAAAAACTCATGCCGCCTGTGGTGACTGGCGCCATTGTGATGATTATTGGTCTAAACCTCGCACCCGTTACCATTAAAGGTGTTGCAGGCCAACCATTTGAAATGTGGATGGCTTTAATTACCGTACTTTGTATGGGTAGTATTGCAGTCTTTACTCGTGGCTTATTGCAACGTTTGCTTCTATTGGTCGGTTTAATTTTGGCGTATGCAATTTATGCCATCACCACCAATGGGCTAGGTTTTGGTAAACCAATCGATTTTAGCCAGATCTCACAGGCTGCGTGGTTCGGTATTCCAAGCTTTTCGCACCCAACTTTTGATACCAAAGCAATGCTGATTATTGCGCCAGTTGCGCTTATTTTAGTAGCAGAAAACCTAGGTCATATTAAAGCTGTTGGTGCAATGACTGGTGAAAACCTGACGCCGCAATTAGGTAAAGCATTTGTTGCAGATGGTTTAGCAACAACGCTTTCTGGTAGTGTTGGCGCGCCGGGGATGACCACTTACGGCGAAAACATTGGGGTCATGGCAGTCACTCGTGTGTACTCAACAATTGTTTTTGTGATTGCAGGTGTCTTTGCTATTTTCTTGGGTTTATCTCCAAAATTTGGTGCGGTAATTAGTACGATTCCAAGTGCTGTTTTAACAGGTGCATCTATTGTTGTGTTTGGTTTAATTACCATTGCTGGTGCAAAAATCTGGATCGAAAACAAAGTTGATTTTTCTAACAATAAAAACCTGATTGTTGCTTCTGTAACAATTATTTTAGGTGCCGGAAATTTTGAATTAATGTTTGGTAATTTCAATTTAGGTGGCATTGGTACAGCAACATTTGCGGCCATTATTCTAAATTGGTTGTTTAGTTTAAAAGATAAAACCTAAATTCAAAAAGGCAGCGTAAGCTGCCTTTTTTCATTACGATTTAGTATGATGAATTTTTGCGTTTCAATACGTTCCTATCATGCGTTTTGATTTTTTTGATTTACAGTTGGTTCTTCATATCGTCTCGACTGGTAGCCTAACTAAAGGTGCTGATCGCTCTGCTATTTCACTTCAAGCAGCGAGCGAGCGTATAAAAAAACTCGAACAGTATTTTGAAACACCTTTATTTATTCGCCAAACCACAGGCGTAGAACTCACCACAGCGGGGCATGCTTTTGTAGAACATGCTCGTCAGCTTTTAGCACAAAAAGATCAACTCGAACAAGAAATGCAGCGCTTTAAGTCTTCTACAACACAAGCCTTAACGCTTTGGTGCAACTCTTCTGCTCAAAGCGAATATTTGCCTCCGTTATTACCGCAATATCTGGTGCTTCATCCCGAAATGAATATTGATTTACATGAGGCAGAAAGCTCAGAAATTGTAGATGCATTAACCCAAGGAATTGCGAGTCTCGGTCTAGTCTCAAGTTTTTTTGATACCCGACATTTGCAAACTAAGGAATTTGCGAGTGATCCTTTAGTTCTGATTTGCCCTACTACCCACAATTTAGCTCAATACCAAGAGCTGAATTTGGTAGAGGCTCTAAGCTATGGTTTTATTGGCCTTAAACCCCATCACTCTTTGCAACAGTCTATCGAGACCCAAGCTAAGCTATTAGGCTTTAACATACAGTACCGTTTGCGCTTACCTAACTTTAGTGCAATTGCTGAGGTAGTCGCCAAAGGCGTGGGAATTGCGATTATGCCAGCTCGTGCTGCACAGCGTTTGCAATCAGATTATGATTTTCATTCGATCCAACTGCTAGGTGCATGGGCAAATCGTAAACTCCTTTTAGCCACACAAAACTTTAACCAGCTGCCTAGTAGTTACCAACAGTTTGCAGATTTTTTATTGCAGCATCGTCCTGAAAAAACGGCTTAATGCAAAATCATGTAAAGCCCTAATGACATCAACCCTATAAAAAAGATACGGCGGAATAACTGCTCGTTTAGTCGATAACGGATTTTTTTACCGATCCCCATTCCAACTAACGCAGCCAATAAAGCAGCAAAAGATAAACGATAGTCCAGTGTTATTCCTGAAATTGGGTTGTGGTGTAAAAACACCGCAAGACAAATGGTAGACACCGTAAAGGTTAGTCCCAAAGCCTGTACCAGCTCGTCACGTTTTAAATTCAAAGACTGCAAATATGGCACGATAGGAATAATAATAACCCCTGTAGCTACAGTGACTGCGCCACCAATATATCCAATAATCGGCGATAACCAGCGCTCATACTTTCCTAAATGGGGCAGCTTTTTCACACATAGACCATAAAGCCCATATAAGGCCAACATACAGCCTAATAAAATTTCACTACTGTGCCCATGACTTTGACTTAAAGTGGGTAGAAAGCTCCATATTGAGCCCACCACAATGCCTACAAGCAAAGTCCAGAAACGGCGAACAAAAGCCCAGACATGGCCTTCGGCAAAAAGCTGCCAGACATTTGTGACCATAGAAGGAACAATTAAAAGAGATGCCGCCTGAAAAGGGCTCATCGCAATAGTGAGTAAACCCATTGACACTGCTGGTAAACCTAAGCCAATCATGCCTTTAATCATGCCAGCAAAGGCAAACACCACCATAATAATTGCTAAAAAAGTCACTGTTTATCTCCGATTCCCTACATTGTTATGCTACGGAAAAAACAGGTTTTGCCCTATTCTTGTTTTTGGAAGTGGGTCTCAATTAAAAGTTGAGGCCGTTTTATATTTTTCTTCTAAAACATTACTAAAAATACTTTCAATCATCCAAACGCGGTACAAGCTATTAAATACGTAACTTTGCCCATCAATACGCAACTCTAGAACTGGTAAATCAGGCTGATGTTTATCTTTGCAAAAAGCATCATTTTGTGCCAAAACAGCTGGCACATCCTGCTCGGTTAACTGCTCAATTCCCAGCTGATGCTGTAATTCTTGGAAATGCTTTTGGAAAGATAAATCTTTGCCTTTTGTCCAAACGGCCTGCAAGATCGTAAAAATCGTATCGATTTGCTGATTTTCCTGCACACTATAGAAAAGCTTTGCCATTTCAAGCGCACTTTCTTCGGTAGGGCGGCAAAAAGGAGTAAAAGCGACATCTGTTCGTTTAGAAACACGTGTTGCCAAACTCCAGTCAAACCAATCTCGGCCTTGGTAGCTTAAAGGGTAAACTTTTAATTGAATATCATAATAATCAGCCAGTTCTTCCTTAATATAAGCAAGCAACAGCCAACTCATTGGATCTTCTAAGGCAATATATAAATCAAGTTCAGGATGAAGTGTCTGAATTTCGGTAAGTGCCTCAGCATCATTAATTAAATGCTCACGCCATTCAATATGATTAATTAAAAAGATCGGATTGCCAGTCAGTAACTTTTGCTGTTTTAGACGACGAGTTAAACGCAATAAATCATCTACTGCATGATATTTACGTCCACCAAATTCAAAGTAAGCTGCCGGTACAGGCTCATCCGTAAAAATACGTTCTGAAAAATGTTGAGGAAGCTGATGTTTAACTGCCATGGCATGTAAAGTACGTAGCTTTCCGTATTGCTGCTGCCAAAGCATGTGAAAAATATCTTCAAGTAAATGTAAGAAATTCTGGCCTTGTAATGGGGTTCTTTTTAATATGACGGCGGCTTGTTTTAAAGATTCTTGGCTTGGTATTTCTGGAAATTCATCAAAAGCAAAACGGTGTTGTTTGGCTAATATTTTGGCATCATTCAAACAATAATTTTGCCATTCTTCATGTGACATACCATTCGGAGGTTCAGAAGCCGTATGGGAAATAATAATTTTTAAGGGCTTAAGTTCATCACTTAAAATCTCATCAAGCTGAGACAGTTGCTGAACAGCTAAATAGCTATACACATCATCAAGTCGTAAATAAATACTTAAACCATTTTCCGTGGGTAACACCGCTTGACGTGAAGGTTTTTGGTAAAACCAACTCGATCGGATAGGGTCAAACCAACGGCGTAGCAGTGACATGAGAGTAGAGCCTCTAAAAAAATAAATCCTAAGCAAGACCAAAAAACTGCTTTGATCGCAGTACAAAGTACCGCAGAAACTTCATATACAAAATGCTGAAGAGCTCTGCTTACGCAGAACAAAGTTCATGTTATTGCACGTATTCCTGCATCGGTGAAGATTTTATCATCATTTTATAGCAAACCCATAGAATGACTTTCAACACCCTCATCTACAAGCCTATTTTTTCGAATAGATGTAAAAAATGCACCCATCAGCATGATAATAATTCATCGTGCAAATGGATGCATAGTTTCTATTCAATTAATAAAATTGAATATTTTATAGAACGCGTACAGCTCCTTTCGCTGCACTTGTTGTATGCATTGCATAAACTTTTAACGCTTTTGATACCTTACGTTTACGTTCTTCTTTCGGATGCCAGCCTTTCGCCTCTTGAACTGTACGACGGTGCGCCATAGTCGCATCATCAACGTTCAAGTGAATGGTACGATTTGGAATATCGATTTCAATGGTGTCGCCATCTTCTACTAAACCAATTGCACCACCTTCAGCAGCTTCTGGCGAAACATGTCCAATTGAAAGACCTGATGAACCACCAGAGAAACGACCATCTGTCACCAATGCACAATCTTTTCCTAAACCTTTCGATTTAAGGTAGCTGGTTGGGTAAAGCATTTCTTGCATACCCGGACCACCACGTGGCCCTTCGTAACGAATAACAACAACATCGCCAGCTTTAATATCATGACCCAAGATTGCATCGACAGCGGCATCTTGGCTTTCAAATACACGCGCTGTGCCCGTAAATTTCAAGATCGATTCATCAACACCCGCAGTTTTTACAATACAACCATCAAGCGCGATGTTGCCGTATAGAACTGCTAAACCACCATCTTTAGAGAATGCATGTTCTGCATTACGAATAACGCCTTTTTCACGATCGCCATCTAAAGTTGCATAGTAGCGATTTTGAGAGAAAGCAACTTGAGTTGGAACACCACCTGGAGATGAGCGATAGAACTCATATACATCTGCATCTTCCGTACGAATAATATCCCACTTATCTAATGCATCTTTTAAAGTTTTCTCGTGTACAGTTGGCACTGATACATCAAGTAACTTCGCACGGTCAAGCTCGCCCAAAATGGCCATAATGCCACCCGCACGGTGAACATCTTCCATGTGAACATCTTGTTTAGCAGGCGCTACTTTAGACAATACAGGAACTCGACGTGACAACTCGTCAATGTCGTCCATAGTAAAGTCAACTTCTGCTTCACTTGCTGCAGCCAATAAATGCAGAACTGTATTAGTTGAACCACCCATTGCAATATCAAGGGTCATCGCATTTTTAAACGCAGCCTTGGTTGCAATTGAACGAGGTAGAATACTTGCATCTTCTTGTTCGTAATAGCGCTTAGCCAATTCAACAATAAGTTGGCCTGCTTTTAAGAATAGTTTCTTGCGGTTTGCATGTGTCGCAACAATCGAACCATTACCCGGTAAAGATAAACCTAAAGCTTCAGTTAAACAGTTCATTGAGTTTGCAGTGAACATACCTGAACATGAACCACATGTTGGACAAGCCGAACGTTCGAACTCTTCAACTTCTTCGTCTGTATAACTTTCATCAGCTGCAACAACCATTGCATCAACAAGGTCAATCGCTTTTTCATTCCCACGGAACTTAACCTTGCCCGCTTCCATTGGTCCGCCAGACACAAAAACAACTGGAATATTCAAGCGCATCGCAGCCATCAACATTCCCGGAGTAATTTTGTCACAGTTAGAAATACATACCATTGCATCGGCGCAATGTGCATTTACCATGTACTCAACTGAATCAGCAATCAAATCACGTGATGGTAATGAATAAAGCATGCCATCATGCCCCATTGCGATCCCGTCATCTACTGCAATCGTATTAAACTCTTTAGCAACACCACCTGCCGCCTGAATTTCTGCTGCGACTAGTTGCCCTAAATCTTTAAGATGTACATGGCCCGGAACAAATTGAGTAAATGAATTGACCACCGCAATAATCGGTTTGCCGAAATCCTCATCTTTCATTCCTGTTGCACGCCATAAGCCACGTGCGCCAGCCATATTTCTTCCGTGTGTCGATGTTTTTGAACGATAGTCAGGCATTAGTGTTTCCAACAAGTTGTGCTTGAGCGGAATTTCTTCCACTCTGGCTGAATGATACTGATATAGCGTTAGATCAGTCGGAATATTGACTCATCATCATAATTTGATCATTCCCCATTCTATAGAAGCAAATAATATTCGGAAAGCCAAGAACAGTAATAGTCAGTCAATATTTAGCAAAACTTACATGAATAATTTTTTATTTTTTCATAACCTTTTTTTATCAATAAAAATTTTTGAATAATTTTTTGTTCACTATTTAAAAATCAAATCTCTCGATAGCCATGAGTTTAGGGCTTCAAACGTTTTTCACGTATACTACCCATAAACTCTTTTTGGATTGCATTTGTGAAAATTATTTTTGCTGGCACCCCCGAATTTGCTGCAACAGCATTGGCGGCATTATTAAAAACTTCCCATGAAATTATCGCCGTTTACACCCAGCCAGATCGTAAAGCAGGCCGTGGACAAAAACTAACGCCATCTCCTGTAAAACAGCTTGCGCTTGAACATGGTATCCCTGTTTATCAACCACTTCACTTTAAAGCATCTACAGAAGAAGGGCTCGCAGCCCAACAAGAACTTGCAGCTTTAGGTGCCGATGTGATGGTCGTTGCAGCCTATGGCTTGATTCTTCCACAAGCTGTGCTCGATACACCTAAATATGGCTGTTTAAATATCCACGGCTCATTATTACCACGTTGGCGCGGTGCAGCACCAATTCAGCGTGCGATTGCAACAGGTGATGAAGAAACCGGAATCACAATCATGCAAATGGCTGCTGGTTTAGATACAGGCGATATGATGTATAAAACCTACTGTCCAATCACAGCCGAAGATACATCAGCGACTTTACATGACAAACTCGCAGCTCAAGGCGCAACAGCAATTTGTGACGTACTCGAGTCAGAAGAAACACTACAAAAATATTTGGCAGAACGTGAAGTTCAAGATGAAAACCTAACTGTCTATGCACATAAGTTAGTGAAATCAGAAGCTCGTATTGACTGGTCAAATGATGCTGTCCAACTCGACCGAAATATTCGTGCTTTCAACCCTTGGCCGGTTGCTTTCGTTCAGTTAGATGAAAATAGTGCTTTGCGTGTTTGGAACTCAACCACTTCTACTCAGAACCAAGCAAATGCCCAAGCTGGTGAAATTATCGCGATTGATAAACAAGGCGTACATGTTGCTTGTGGTCAAAACTCTTTTATTTGTCTGACCAGCGTGCAATGGCCGGGTGGTAAAGCAATGAATGCACAACAAATTGCACAAACTCAAAAACTTCACGTAGGACAAATTCTACCATGAGTCAGGTTTCATCAAATTCGTCACGATTTAACTTACGTGCTCAAGTCGTTCAGACGTTATTAAAAGTCCAGCAAGGGCAATCACTTGCTAGTATTTTAAATACACAGCTGAATCAAGTTGCAGAACGTGATCGCGCACTATTTCATGAACTTGTTCTAGGTACGCTACGCCAATGGTTTGCTCTTAAATCAATTAGCCTACCTTTGCTCAGCAAACCTTTAAATAATGAAACTGTTGAAACCTGTCTGTATGTTGGGCTTTATCAAGTTTTATGCACGCGTATTGCAGCGCACGCTGCTATATCAGAAACAGTAGATGCCACCAAACAGCTTGGATTTCCTGCGCTCGGCGGTATTGTGAATGCTATTTTGCGCCGAGCTACTCGTGAAACTGATGACTTTCAGCAAGGTTTACAGCAAGCGCATGGCTTACCAAGTTGGCTTTTCAAAAGGTTAAGAAAGGATTGGGGAGAACAAACTGAATCTCTTTGCCAATCATTAAAACAAGTCGCACCTTTAACCTTGCGAGTTAACCAGCGTCATATTGGTCGTGATGCTTATTTAGCAAAATTACAAAGTCTAGATATTCAGGCACGTGCATGTACTCTGTCTGAAGCAGGTATTGTTCTTGAACAATCTGTACAAATTACCCAGCTACCCGGCTTTGAAGAAGGATGGTTTTCTGTACAAGATGAACATGCTCAACTATGTGCAACATTATTGCCAGATCTAAATAATAAAACAGTAATTGATGCCTGTGCAGCTCCTGGTGGAAAAACAGCTCATTTACTCGAAAAGTTTAAACCGGCTCAGCTCATTGCTATTGACCAAGATTCTAACCGTTTAATCCGTGTAACTGAGAATTTAAACCGCTTAGCACTTGATCAAAGTCAAACAAAAATTTTGGCAGCGGATGCAACTCAATGGGTTCCCGCAGAACCAGTAGATTGTATCGTGCTCGATGCACCATGTTCTGCAACAGGTGTTATTCGTCGTCATCCTGACATTCGCCTATTGCGCCAATCTAGCGATATAGCTCAAACGATCGAACTACAAAAACAGATTTTGGAACACATGTGGAAACAACTCAACGTTGGAGGCACATTGCTCTATATTACCTGTTCAGTTTTAAAAGCTGAAAATGAACAGCAGATGATAAATTTCTTTGCAAAACATACTGATGCAAAAGAAATTAAGATTGAAGCGAATTGGGGACTTGAACAAATTCATGGTCGACAATTATTACCGCAAGCGCAGTCTGGCGATGGATTTTATTATTGTAAAATTCAAAAAATTGCATAAAAAAAGCAGGCTTAAAGCCTGCTTTTTATTAGATCAGCATCAAAGCGTATGCTGATCTTTTACATCTTCTAAAACGTCATCTAACTCTTCAGGATGTTTCGATAAATGTAGAATGGATAAAGCCAACCCACCCCATAAAAACACCATCGAAATCACCATCATCACGATTGCCGAAGTATTCATTATTCTATCCTCCTAGCGATCTTTCATTTTGCTTAACACGATTGCAACGACCGCACAGAAAATCACACTGCCCCAGCCGAATACACCTTGTAAGCTCATACTATAAGTATCATAGCCATTTTTGATCAAATTAAAAACAGTCATACAGAGTGTCGTTAACAAGATTAAAGATGTAATAACCGTTAAAGTGAAATCCCATCCCTTACCCACTTGAATGGTTGAGATACGATTTATATGGTCACTAAGTTCTTTAAGAGCTGAACGTTTAAACCAAGCTACGCTAATAATTGAAATTAATGCGCCACCGATAATACCGATGTTATTAATAAAGTGATCAACAATATCAACCAGCTTAATTGCATTTACACTTGAGAATAAAATAATTGATACAAGTGCACTACCACCACCAATAATCGTTACAGCTTTTTTACGGCCCCATTTCAACTTATCTTGCATTGCTGCAATAGGCACTTCCAAAATACTGACCATCGAAGAAATACCTGCGACGAAAAGTGAAGAGAAGAATAAAAGACCAAATAAATCAGCCCCAGCGCCTAAGCTTGAAATAATTTTAGGGAATGCGATAAATGCTAATCCAATTCCGCCACTCACGACATCTTTGACATCAGTACCTGCTGCATGTGCCATAAAACCAAGCGCAGCAAAAATACCAATCCCCGCCAAAATCTCAGTTGATGCATTTGCAAAACCAACGATTAAACCAGAACCAGTTAAATTCGTTTTTGGTTTTAAATAAGATGCATAGGTAACCATGATCCCGAAACCAACAGATAATGAAAAGAAAGTATGACCATAAGCGGCTAACCATACTTTATAGTCCATCATTGCTGACCAGTTTGGCGTAAAGAATGCATTCAAACCTTGAACTGCACCAGGTAAACGCAATGACTGGATCACCAAAATAGTGAAGAGAATGAATAATAATGGCATGAAAATTTTATTGGATAATTCCACACCTTTTTTCACCCCACCATAAAGAATGATTAAAGTAAGTGCCCAAATTCCAACAATCGGCCAGAATAAATGACTTACAAACTGTAAATCAAAACCAGTCGCTTTTGAGGTTTGTAGGTAGGTATTAAAGAAGAAACCTTCCGGATCACTTCCCCACATTTGACCAATAGAGAAGTAAACGTAACTACCTGCCCATGTCAAAACGCTCGCATAATACAAACCAATAATGATACAGACACAAACTTGCCACCAACCTAATGTTTCTCCACCTTTAAATAAGGCCCGATATGCTTTTGGAGGTGAACCAGTACTACGATGACCGACCGCATAATCTAAAAATAGTAACGGTAAACCAGCAGTAATGAGTGCCAATAGATAAGGAATAAGAAACGCACCACCACCATTTTCATAAGCAACGTATGGAAAGCGCCAAATATTACCTAAGCCTACAGCCGAACCAACGGCTGCAATAATAAAACCAGATCGTGACGTCCAGTTTTCACGAGAATCTGTCATAAAACACCTAATGTTAAAAAGATTGCTTATTTTTACTGCTATTGTTGATTGTTATTCCGCATGCAAAAAAAGAACCAAAGAATACTTTTGTGTTTGATTGAGAATAAAAGGCACCTTGTGAGTATTTTTATTTTCATTTCAAACAAGCAAAAATAGAAAATTCTTCCTTAAAGATTTTTGTCCATTTTTTGCCCCTATATAGCTGAACAATACCTGTTTTTATTTCTTTTTACTGTAATTTCCATCAGAAATTTTACGAATTTTTTAAGTTTTTTTCACAATTGGTTATTTTTCAGCTAATCTTTACGTTTAAATCATATAGTCAGACAATATTGTTCAATGACATTTTCTTCCAAATCTTAAAAAGATCTATTTAATTACTCGACTTATCCATTAATTTCTTCCTTAATTTCCAATTAAAATTTGATAATACCCATTTTTTATATGACAAAATTTATACTAAAATCTGTAGAGGACTAATGTCATCCAAATGAAAAATTTAAATATTAATTATTTGAAATGATTAATATTTTATCTAGCTTAGAAAAATTATTAATAATATATGCTTCAGACTCATATTTTTTATCAATGCATCTGTAGCAAGATGTCTATATGATGCGCTCAAAGATTTCTTTTATGCGGATGTTCAAAGTGAAAATATTAAAAATATCTTTATTAACGCTCGGGATGGGCTTAAGTGGCCTTGCTCAAGCAGACTTTGTTGGAGTAAAAGGAGATGTCGGCTACTGGTTTTACGATGGTAAAGCGAATATGTCTTCTCAATTTCCTGATGATCAGGATCTAGATCAAAAAGGTAGTCCTCAACTCTCATTGGCAATAGAACACCCAATCCCATTTATTCCAAATGCAAAAATACGTTATGTAAATTTAGATACTCAAACTAAATCAGAAACTCTAGGTCAAGCTAACTATAAAGTTGATTTAGATCATAGCGATTTTATTCTCTATTATGAATTACTAGACAATATCGTGAGCGTAGATGCTGGACTTGGTGCAACTGTACTAAATGGTGATATTACAGCGTATACGGGTAAGCGCGTGGATATTGATAAAACATATCCTATTGCTTATTTATCTGGTGAAGTCAAACTTCCATTTACAGGCTTAAGTGCTAAAGGTGAAGCAACTTATACAAATTTTGATGATGCACGAATCACAGACGCATTAGCAGAAGTAAAATATAAATTTGCAGATAATCTACTCATTGATCTTGGTTTAACAGCAGGGTATCGTGTACTTAATATTGATTTAGATGACTACGATAATAATGATCTTAAGTTTGAATTTAAGGGCCCATATGTCGGTTTAGAAGCCCATTTCTAAACCAGAACGGGCTCGAAATTTCTTTTATATAAAAAGGACTCTTATAGAGTCCTTTTTTAATTAGCCCATACCTACATAACCTGAATATTTTCGAATTCTTTGGCACCACGCTTGAATATTTGGATATAGCTCCAAATCAAAACCACCTTCCTCCGCGACATGCGTGTATGCATATAAGGCAATATCAGCAATAGTTAATTGATTTCCAATAAGATAGTCATGCTCTACTAAAGCTTTATCCATAATAGATAGTGCTTTATGACCTTTCGGTTGTAAATTATGATATTCCTCTATTCTTTCTGGTGGCAACCCTAAATATTTATTAATAAACCGAGCAACCGCAATAAATGGTTCATGACTATACTGTTCAAAGAACATCCACTGATACATTTTTGCTTTCATATAGGAATCTGTAGCAATAAACTCTGTTCCCTCCGCCAGATAGCCTAAAATAGCATTAGACTCACTTAAAACACGACCATCATCTAGAACCAATACAGGTATTTTTCCATTAGGATTTAATAATAAAAAATCTGCTGTTTGAGTGTCTTTTTTTAGAATATCAATGTGGACCCATCTATGTTTAATATTTAATAAGGAAAGTAATAGTTTAATCTTATAACAATTACCCGAACCTACATCACCATAAATTATCATAGATGCTTTTCCCTTATTATTCATATTTAAGTATGTAATTTTCTTATTATTTATAGCATGAATCTTTCATAATATTTTCAGTTTTATTTTTTCTCAATCAATTCAATTCTCGCGCATAAAAAAACACCCCGACCTCTTTCGGGGTCGGGGTGTTAGAATAATGAGCTGGCGATGACTTACTCTCACATGGGAAACCCCACACTACCATCAGCGCTAAGAGGTTTC